>Ga0208156_1000014_pt1 | contig 285089 bp, 259 predicted proteins | sample 1_EtaG_FD_184073 | JGI IMG/M metagenome (GOLD analysis project Ga0208156, IMG submission 184073) | Marine viral communities from the Subarctic Pacific Ocean - 1_ETSP_OMZ_AT15124 metaG (SPAdes) (version 2) | ecosystem: Environmental > Aquatic > Marine > Oceanic | place: Pacific Ocean...
AAGCACGAGCTGATGTCTTCGATTACATTGAGCGGTTCCATAATCCTAGGATGCGACGTAGAGTTGCTGCTCAGGACAGAAAACTGTTCGCCGTTTTAAAACCGTCCGTGGAAACGGGGTAGAACCCGAGTCTGATTATGTCTCGCAGAAAACAACTTAAGTATCTGGTAACTCCAGCATTAATCACATCACTGGCTGTCGTCGGTGGGTGCGATCTGAACGGCTCAAGCTCAAGTTCAAGCACTAGCCCAGGTACTACCCCCTCAACAGAGCAACCTGAAATCTCAGAAAAGGTACTCGACAGTGCGGCCTCTTTCCTGGGAGCAGCGACTGGTAAAGAAGTACCCCTAACGATCGATTCCGTCGTATTTGTAAACTCCGCACTGGGGCTCAACGACGTTCCCACAGATCCGAAAAACCTGTACGGCGATCTCTGGATGGTGGTACGTGACGAATACGGTGTTCCGGTATTGGACGGCAATGGCTGCGTCCAACCGATCGCCTCCGAAACCGTAACCTGGCCCGATGGCACTGAACACGACACCGTACCGATGGTCGTTGAAGAGTTTGATGACTCCGAGCTGGACTTTGCCTGTACGGTAGTAGAAGGCTATGAGGCCTATACCATCGAGCTGGAAATCGGGCGCCTGAACATGATCAGGACCGTTACCCAGAATCCAAAGGTATTTGCCCGGGCACTGGCCGAGGCGATCGACAACATCAACGCCTCAACTGCGATCAAAACCGACCCCGCCGGGAGACTGGTAATGATCACGGAAGTTGATGGCGAACTGGTTGAGAAGACCATAGACTCACCCCGGGAAAATCTTGCGCTCTATCATGCACTCCTCAAGGAAGGACGCATCGCGGGTTATGGCCCCGAGGGCCGCGAAGGCGGCCAGGTGGTTCCGCCTGAATGGAAGGAAATCCGCGATGACCTCGAACTGGGCGACCTTTCCTATCTGCGCGACGGAACGCCCGGCCGTACCGGAGGTGTGAGCCTGCACGAAGGATACGCAGATCTGTCGAACATGACGCATAACCGGATGACCGATTACGTCACCCAGTTTGTTTCCTATATCCAGTACATCGATTCAGGCTCGAGTTGCCTGTATGAAGATCGGGTTGCCAATGCCTGGAGCCGTATTTTCAACATGGAAGACTACTACGGCGAAAACATTGCCGGCTTCACAACGCATGCCGACGATGCCAGACGGACCATCGTCTTTACCCATGATGTCATTCAGGACATGCCTGAAACCCCGCTGGAAACCCTTCCACCCAACAGCTTTGATCTGATGCATGCTGCGGCGGCATTCCTCGGCGGTGCCTCCAACAAGAGCGTGCCACTGACCATCGATGGACTGGTGTTCCTGAACACAGTGCTTGGGCTGAACGAAGGCGTTGAGTTTACCTATAAAGGCGAGGTGTTCGGCGATCTCTGGCAGCTGGAGCGGGATGAAAATGGCGTACCCGTCCTTGACGAAAACAATTGCCCACAGCCGATCTCGGTGAACGGTGGGTTTGTTCCCATGGAACTGGACGAAACCGGCGAATGCATCATAGTGGCCGGGTTTGAGGACGACGTCATCGAATTGGAACTGGGACGCCTGAACGTGGCCCGGGTTGCCCTTAGCAATCCCCGCGTACTGGATCGCACCCTGAACGACGTGATGAACTCCATCAACGCCTCCGTTGGCCTAAAGCTGGACCTGTCTGGTCGGCTAGCCTACGGCGTCGACGACGGCACCGGTAATCTCAGTCACTATCAGACTGTCGACTCCCCTCTGGCCGGCCTGGCTATGTACTGGGCGCTAATGCGCTGGGGCAAGCTGGAAGGCACTATCGAAGTCATGGACGAAGGCAACTGGGTTACCAAACAAATCGCCATTGAGTTGCCCGATCAGATACTGGCCGATGAAGGCCTGCTGTTTCTCAAGCACGGCAGCGCAGCATGCCAGGGCAATGCCTCAGAATGCGGAGCCAAACGTCTTGGCAATGGCTACGTTGATTACAGTAACTTCACCCATACCACTGAGACGATCTACTCCGGAGTGGACGTAAGTTACGTGGAACGCCAGCCAGACAACCTCAGCTGCGCCTACACCGACAAAACAGACGACCTCTGGATTCGCGTACTTGGCAGCGATGGCTACACTGGCAGCAATATCGAGGCTTTCGTCAAACAGGCAGAAGATACTCGTAGCGTGATTCAGTTTATCCATACGGTTATCCAGGATCCCGTGGCGATCTGATAGCCGGTCGGTCTCAGACCCGGTTCAGAAAGCGACCCCTGCTTCGGCGGGGGTTTCTTTTTGCCCGCGAGGATGAGTTAAGCTAAAAGGCATGAAACACGCCTCGAAGACCCGCAAACAGCTCCAGCAGCAACTGGAACAGGCCCACGACTACGAGCAGTGGTGCGAGGCCGCAACCGCGCTCGACGACCTGGACGGCCTGCTGGACTGGCGCGAGCAGGAAGAAACCGGGATGCTGCATGAAAGCCTGATGCGCAAGCACATGGGCCTCATGGTCCATTGCCGGCAGAACGGCGACACACGGCGACTGATCCGGATCCTTCAAGAAAGCCTCTACCGTCATCTCGGTGAATTATCCAACCCCGATCTTTACACGGTGGCCCGTAGCGGCACCAACCGGTTGGTGGGTGAATTCCTGGATGCCGTAGAAACGTCCATGGAATTCATTTGCGACCACCCTATTCCGGAAGTCACAAATGCCCGAAAACTGAAAATGTTTCGGGACGCCGAGCGAGTCTATGGCCGGCCCGCCCTGATGCTCAGCGGTGGTGCGGCCTTCGGTATTTACCACATCGGCGTTACCCGGGCGCTCTGGCGCGAGGACCTTCTTCCGGACGTTATGGCCGGCTCCAGCATGGGCGCGATCGTGGCCGGCGCCATCTGCACCCGTAACGAAAAGGAACTGGCGGACTTTTTCAACCACCCCGAGCGCATCCACCTCAATGCCTTCCGCTGGCTTGGCATCACGGAAGGCCTGAGGGCCGGCCATGCCATGGATCCGCGCCAACTTCAGGAGCATCTCAAGCACAACCTGGGCAGCGTCAGTTTCAAAGAGGCGTACGAACACAGTGGCCGTACCCTGAACATTTCCGTCTCCCCCACTCGCACCCAACAAAAACCGAGGCTGCTGAACTGGCTGTCCTCACCGGCAGTGTTGGTGGACTCGGCGGTGATGGCATCCTGTGCGGTGCCGGGAATTTTTCCACCGGTGACACTTCGGGCCCGGGATTCAGACGGCGGCAGGGAAAGTAGCGTGCCTTACATGCCTACCGAGAGCTGGATTGACGGCAGCGTGCATGGCGACTTGCCACTGATGAGAATGGCCCGCCTGCACAACGTGAACAAAACCATCGTGAGCCAGGCCAATCCCCATGTGGTGCCGTTCATTAGCCATCACGACCAGAGCGGCGTAACCGCCTGGGCCAAACGGGCGGCGGTGTCCCTGGCCCACGGCCAGATCGCCACAGCGCTAAAACTCACCAAGCAAAGCCCGCACCCCGGCATCATCCGGCCACTCATCGAGCAGGCCCACGCCATGACCAGTCAGCAGTACCTGGGGGACATCAATATCCACTTCCCGCCCAAGGCATCCCTCTATCGAAAAGTCCTCTCCAACCCGAGCCCTGAAGATCTCGAGATGTTTATCAACCTCGGGGAACAGGCCACCTGGCCCAGGCTGGTTATGATCAAGGATCAGACCAGGATCAGCCGGGCCTTTGACCGGTGTATCCGGCAGCTTGAAGCCGATCTCCAAAGAGAAAGCAAAGAGACCGTTTGACTCTCCGGGATTGGCTAGAAAATGGCCCCATCCCAACCTATGCTCGTATAAACCGTATACATATTGGCTTCTGGTTTTGAATCGATGTTCGGAGTGACAGCTAATGCCAGATAAGCAAAGGCCGAAAACTCAGGTTTCATCCGCATTTAATGATGGAAATCCGCACTCTTCCTTCGACCAGAGCGAAAGAAAGTTTTATGAGCTCATAGAGAGCCTGCCCATGGTCGCCGTTCAGGGCTATGACAGGAATCGGCGGGTGATTTATTGGAATGAAGCCAGCAGGCGTCTCTATGGCTACACCCGGCAGGAAGCCCAGGGACAATTATTGGAAGACCTGATAATCCCGGACTACATGCGAGAGGGTGTTATCCAGGCGCACAAGAATTGGCTCGAAAATAACATCAGCATTCCCGCCGACGAACTTGAACTGCAACACAAAGACGGATACCTGGTTCCCGTTTATTCCAGCCATGTGATGATAAAGCAGGACAGCGGTGCCTGTGAGATGTTCTGCATCGACATCAGTCTGGAGGAGCAAAAACAAGCCAGGAATGAGCTTTATCGCAGAGCGAGTTTTGACGACCTCACTGGATTACCCAACAGGCATTTCATGGAAGTCGAGTTGTCGAGTCGGCTGGATGAGGCTGATCGCCTGCAACAGGAAGTGGCGGTCGTATTTATCGATCTGGACAATTTCAAAATCATCAACGATACGCGTGGCCACCATCATGGTGACAGTCTCCTGAAAGCTGTGGCCGAAACCTTGAGGGCCGAACTCCGAGGCGGCGACCTGCTAAGTCGTTTTGGCGGAGACGAGTTTGTCTTGCTGATCTTCGATTTCGATGGCCCCGAAGGCATACATGAACTTGTTTGTCGATTGATAGACTCTCTGGAACACAGAGTTCATCTGGAAGGCGATTGTTACCAGGTTACCGCCAGCTTCGGTGTAAGCCTTTTTCCGCACAACGGCACCACCGTGGCTGAGCTTATGGGCAATGCAGATGCGGCCATGTATCAGGCCAAAGAAACCGGCAAGAACGGTCTCTGTTTCTATACCCCTGACATAAATGATCGGCTGGTTCACTATCAGGAAATCACCAACCTGCTGAGAGAGGCCCTCAATAACGATGGCCTGGAACTGGTTTTTCAACCCCAGATCAATCTGACTGAACGAAAAAGCGATTCCTGCGAGGCACTTCTTAGATGTTTTAACGGTCAATCAAGAGCCGTTTCGCCGGCCGTTTTTATTCCGGTGGCTGAAAAGTCTGGCCTCATCAACCGGATTGGCGAATGGGTCATCGAAGCAGCCTGCAAACAGCTCAGCGCATGGAAGAAAACCCCTCTGAGTAATCTGCGTGTTGATATCAACCTTTCGGGACGACAGCTCACCAATCCACACCTTGCAAGCCATATTCTCGAAACAGTGAGTCGTTACAATCTTGAGCCTCACCAGCTTGGCGTGGAGTTGACTGAGAACGAGGTTTTCGGCAGTGATGAAAGCCAGACCAAACAACTGGAAAAACTGAAACAGGCGGGTGTGCACATTTCGATTGATGACTTCGGTACCGGACACTCCTCTCTTGTCTATCTCAGAAAACTTCCGGTTTGCGGAATAAAAATCGACAGGAGCTTTCTGCAACATGCGATGCAGAATAGCGCCGATATGGCCATCATGGAGGCAATGGTTACCGTCGGCCACAGCCTGGGCCTAAGCGTACTGGTCGAAGGTGTTGAAACGGACGAACAGGCCCAACTGGTAACGGACCTTGGTTGTGACTTCGCGCAGGGTTTCCTGTATGCCAAGCCCATGCCGGCGAACAAGGTTGAAGAATTCCTGGCCAGCTTCTGACCAGGAGAACACTACCCCTGTTCAAACTCCCGAACCAGCTCCTGCAGAAAATACAGCCCGGCAGAACTCAGAAAACAGCGCCCCGCACCCGCGCGAAACAGCAGATGGCGTTTATCCAGGTAATCCAGCGCCTCCGGCACGCCTTTCTCGAATCGTGCCGCCCTGAGAATCTCCTGGTACTCCTCATCGCTATCTAATGCAGACAGGTCTTGCTCGTTAAGCCCGGCATCCGGACGACCAAGGTATTCCAGATCCCGCCCGCTGCGCGCGAAGTAACGCCCGATCAACAGCAGAATCACCTGCACCCGAAAGGCGTTCTCGTCGTGTTCCTCGTTTTCGTCGTCGCTGCTTTCCTTGAGAAAGAAAAACGCGCCGGTTTCGTTGAACACCAGCTCGCTGCCCAGGTGTTCGTAGAAGGTCCGGAAGTGGGACAGATGGTTGTACAGCAGGTTGTAGAGTGGGTTGGCTCGCAGCTCGGAGCGGTTGCTGTCCCAGATATCACGCACAATCACCCGGCCGGCCTGGAATTCCCGGTAGATCGCGGCGCTCTGGGCGGGCAGGATCTGCTCGAAGCTGCTCGACGTTTGTGAATGATCGGCGGATCCGGTGGTATCCATCGCGTCGGATAATTCAGGCATGCTGTTGCTCTTCTTGATTGACCGGGGGTTTGCTTTCAGTCGTTTCCAGATTTTCCAGACGGCGCTTGCGGTAGACAAACTGCTCGCTGTCCGATGATTGGTCCAGAATCCGGAAACGGTTGGTGGTGACTACCTGCAGGCCTTCTGGTGGCGAGTTTACCAGCCGGTTCAACGCCGCCAGCAGGTCCGGAAAGCGATAGCCGGGGATAAAGCCGTCCAGGCGACCGTGCAGCTCCCGCACCAGATCAGTCGTTGGTCGCAGCTCCAGGGTTTCCAGCCATTGATAAAGCTGGTTGATCCTCTGGACATCAATCCGGGTATGGCGTCCGCTGCCGTCGACCTGCTGCAGAACCGGCACTTCAGCCCTTCGGCGAAGATCATTCAGCCGCAGTTCCAGTTCGCTGAACAACAACTGGTAGTAGCTGGACGATTCACCGAAGGCGTAATGTTTCGGGCGCTGCTGGGCCCGCAAGCCCACCAGGAAGCCGGTACTGCGGGCAAAATCCCCGCCCTCCAGCCATTTTCTCTTAAGGCTGAGGGTCTCGGTTTCGCTCTTGAGTTCCTGCAGCTTGCCGTAGAAATGCTCCATGGCGTTGTACTGGACCATGCCCTGCCGGGTCTTGCGCAGGAAGTGCTCCACCTCCTGGGCCACTGCCTGGATGGGTTTGTACAAAGCGTTCAGGCTGATGGACGATCGGAACAGCTGGTCGGCCAGGTTGTGATCACCATGGCTTTCCAACAACCGGACCATGGCTTCAAGGGTCTCGAACAGGTTGCTGCCATCGGGCAACCGAGTGTCCGGGTTCAGGAACACCAACGTCGGTTTGATGTGGCGCTCGTACAGGGTCACGATCTGCTCAAACAGGTTCTGGCGGAACTCCAGGAATTTCTCAGGGGCCCGGCTGGCGTCGCCCGACAGGTCCGCGAGCTGGGCACTGATGGTCTGCATGCGCAGCACGTTCTGGCGCAGCAGCCCGATGAGCTGGCTCACCCGCTCGTTCAGGTCATCCCTCAACTCGGTGTAGTCCGGGTCCGCGTCGCTGAAGCTGCTGGTTTCCAGCCGATTGCGCACATCCCGCAGGGTAACCAGATGGCCGCGCAAGCGAGCATCCGTCAGTTCCTGATACAGCGAGGCGTTGCAGGCGCGCATCAGGTTGATCAGGGCATCCTGGAACACCAGCCGCCGCTCACCCTCGGCCTTGATGATGTCGATCACCAGGCCGCTGCGGAACAGGTTGTCGGTGTTCAACGCCAGACGCACCCGGTCCCGGTCAGCATTGCCAAGGGTGCGGGTATAGTCCATCACTTCGGCCACCAGATCGCTTTCACGAATATACCGGGCTTCGTTCCGGTCCATCCGCTCAATCATCCGGAACAGGATCTTCGGGTGCTCGAACAGCAGCCGGGTGGTGTCCAGGGTGCTGAAGCGTTTACTCATCCGCCGGCTCCAGCAGATTGTTCTGGGTCTGGTCGGCCCAGTGGCTCAGGGGTTCGCCGTTGGTAAAACCCTCGGCCCCGCCCCAGAACACCAGGGTGCGTTGGGGGCTGTAGGGGCGTGCGGTGCGCATCTGCCCCACTTCCAGGTGCCGGCCGATCAGGTAGATCACTTCCGCACTGGCACTGTGGGTCGCTGCCGAGAAAAGGTTGAAACCCTGGTTGCGCAACCGCTCCAGCAGCGAAGGCATCTGGCTGATGTCCACGCTGGCCAGCTCGTCCAGCACCATGGGGAACGACAGCTGCACGCCGGGATACAGCACCCGTTTCAGCAGCCGGTACACTAGTTCCAGATTGATCAGTGCCGTGGTGGACGTGGACTGGCCTTTCTTGTCCAGGCTCGCGGCGTTTTCCTTTCGGGTTCGGTAGGAAATGCCGGTGATCACCTTGTCCATGGTCAGGCGCTTGCTACCGCCCTCCCCGAAAAAGTCCGCCACGAACACCCGCAAACGATCGTAGAACGCATCGGACTGCAGCTGGCTGCCATACGGGTCGATGTTGTTGGCTTCTTCCACCAGGTTGCGGAATTTCGGATCGGTGTGGATATCCACCCGGATTTCCACCAGATCGTTGATGCGCACGCCATCCAGCTCGCGGTTCAGCTGGGCTTCGAAGCGGGCAATGTGTTCGTGGTTGGATTTCAGGGCCTGCCGGTAGCTCGCCACGGTTTCATTGTGGATACCAACCTGCTGCTCCAGCACATTCCAGCGCTCGGCCATGCCGGCAAACAGATCCGACAGGCTTTTGAACGTTTCGCGGATGACGGATGACGCCGGGCTGTCTTTCTGCAACTCGCCTTCGGTATCTTCGTGGATCCCGAGATACACGAACTGGCGAAGGTGGTCGAGGATGCTGCGACGGCGTTCTTCCAGGTCGTCCAGCTGGGTTTGCAGGTCGTCGAAGGCGGCGACAGACACCTGCTCAATAGCCAGAGGCTGCTCGGCTTCCACCGCTTTCAGATGCGGGAATCGATGCTCCACGGTGCCAACGCTTCGGCTGAGACCCGTCAGTTCCCGCTCCCGCTCCTCGATACGCTCTTTCTCGGCCCTGGCCTTGGCGGCTTTCTGTTGCACGGCATCCTGCTTTTCCTGCTCCAACCGGGCCTGTTCTTCCAGCTTGGCCAGTTGTTCCTCCGCCGCCTGCTTCTCCTCAGTAGCGTCCCTAAGTGTGGTTGCCGCTGCCGGGTAACGGCTCAGGGTATCCAGATCCTTTTCGATGGCTCGGATCTCTTTCTCCGTGCGCTCGATCAACCGAGGCCGGTCGTGTTCCTGGTTGGCGGTGTCTGCCAGCTCCGCCCGCTCCTTTTCGAGGCCATGGAGCTCACCTTCAATATGCCGGCGCTGCTCTGCAAAGTCGGTCTGCCGGGCCGGCTGGGCCGGGTATTCAGCATCGAACCAGTCAAAGCCTTTATCCGTGGGCGCAAACAGCCGGGCAAACGCTTCGATGGCTGCCTTGCTGTCGGCGTCCAGATCCTGGCCCGGGCTGGCCATCACCAATCTAGGGTCCACGGCCCGCAGCGGTGCCGCGGTGGCTTCATCCAACTGGTTCTGCAGCTGCCAATGTTGCTTGCTTTCCCGGTCTTTCAGGGATTCCAGCTTGCGCTCGAGTTCCTGCTTCTTTTTTTGGATCTGATCCAGCCGGATTTCCGCCTGAGCGGCACTCTTGAGGGCAGCCAAGTGCCCTTTCTTGCTATCGAGTTCCTCTTTCTGGATGTCCTCGATTTCCTGAAGGGTCATCTCTCCGTACTGGGATACCAGCAAATCGCCATCTTTCTGGTTCTGCTCGGCCTGCTTGATGCGCCGATCGGCGGAACGGATCTCGCCCTTAAGGCCGCTGGCGTCCTGTTCCAGTTTTTTCAGAGCCTGGAGCACATGGCGCAGGGTCTCGTTCTGTTCATTGAACGCTTCTACCGCAGTTTTGCGCCTGGCGCCTATGTCCTGCAAGGCATGGGTGACGCCATCCCGGAAAGCGGCAAAATCGTGCTGGCTGCGAAGCAGGGTCTGGTAGGCCTGATAATCCCTTTGCAGCTTCTCGAACCGTGAACGCTCTTTTTCAATCTGGTTCAGCTGGATTTGCTGTTGCTTCAGTTGATCGTGCCGGTTGAGAAACTCATCGATGTTGAAATCGAAGGCGTCATCGGCAAACTTCTTGTCCGCCTCGATGATGCTGGCCACCGCATTGGACATGGCTTGGTCGTCCGCCTTCATTTCGAACAGCAGCAGGATCAACGTGCGCAGAGACTGCACCCGGCGCTCGTCGGACTCACCCAGGGGTAGCACAGAATAGCGCACGGCATCCGCGTTCATCAGCTCGCTGCTGTACAGCATCTGTTTGAGTTTGGCCGGGTCATTGACCAGTCGGGTATCTTTGGAGAACTTTTTCAGAGCCTCGGACAAACGACTGAACGACAGCTCCGGCACCGCCTGGCCAATTCCGTCCTCATCATCGCCATTCCAGAACAGCGGCCGCAGCTGGTCATAACCCACCGGCACGAAGGCACGGCCGTAGCTGAGCTGACTGGCGCTTTCCCGGTACAAAATCTGGCAATGCACGCCGGCCGGGTTTTCAGCCTCCATGATCAGGAAGCTGAACTGACTGGGGAAGTAATGCTGGTAGCTTTCCTCGTTGGAGTAGAAGCTACCGGCACTGGCATTGCGGAACGCGAATTTCTTGCGACTGTTCTTGAAGTTGTTTTCCGGCAGCAGAAACAGACGCAGGGAATTCAGCAGACTGGACTTGCCCAGATTGCCCGGGCCCAGGATCAGGCCGTGGTTATCCACCGGAATTTCCACGTAACAGAAGCCGGCGGAATCCACCAACACCAGACGGCGAATACCAAAATTGAAATTGCCTGGGCTCCCCTGGGAGTCACTCATCCAGAATCATCTCCTGTTCCATGAATTTGCTGGTGGCCCGGAAGGCCTCTGCCAGGGCCACAAAACCAAGCCCCTCTGCCAACGATATCGCCCTTGTGAACCGTTCGGTGGTGTCCGGTAGTTTGCGGAACCAGGCCAGCCATGGTTGCCAATCGGGCGGCTGAACAAATGTGGCTTTGTCACCGAGCGAGGCTGCGATCGTCGAGAACATTTGCAGACCACCCGCATCATAATCGAATGCGCAGAATACTTCTTCATAGCCCTGCAACCAGTCAAGAATTGCGCCACGGGTCACCCGGTTACCACCACCCAACAGCACGTCACAGTCTGCCAGTTGCAAACGCCTGCCCAGCGCTTCACTGGCAAAGTCGAGCATCTGCGGATACTGGTAGAAGTTACGCTCGTTCTCTACGATCACCACGGAGCGTGCGCGCTGAAAACCGATATCAACACAATCACTCTTGATGACCACCACATCCGGACGGCTGGATGTCAGCCTCCGATGGTAAGCCAGAAGAAAACTGACCTCAGTACCATGGCGATGGGAGTCCCCCTTTTTAGCGGCGTCGATCCTACTTACAGGAGCCTCCGCAACGTTTTGCAGCTCTGCGAACGCGGTTTCATCCAGCACCCTGACAATCCACCGATTGGTTTGCACCTTTTCCGTCGCAAACAACTCCCTATGCCGGCGCCGAAACGCCTCCGGCAGCTTCTTCAGGAAGGCTTCATAGTTAATGGGCTGGCCACGGAGGATTTTATCGAGGTAGTCGTTCAACAGCTCACCACAATCACTCTAAACAGTGTTTATGAACGTAGGTTTGACGATTAGTGTAACGCCATCAGGCGCCTACTGTATCGGGGACATTTAATCCAGAATGTTAACCTGACTCTTTGCAAAGCGAGTGAAGGTAAGGCAATGAAAGACACGCACAGTAACAGCCACGGCAACCCTATCCTGGTTACGTTCAATACTCAGGGCGAGCCATTGGAATGGATCTCCCTCGGTGACCAGGTAATGGGCGGGCAGTCTGATGGCGCTCTGATTCACTCTGAGGAAGGCGTCGGCCTCTTTCACGGCACCGTGCGACTGGATAACGGCGGCGGCTTTGCCTCTGTAAAAGCAGACTTGCCGGAACCCGTCGATGCCACCCAGTGGACAGGCATTGAATTGCTGGCAAAGGGCGACGGCAAAACCTACAAAATCGGGCTTCGCAACAGCACCGACCGGCGCAGCATTGTGTACCAGCATTCGTTCACACCGGATACTGAAGACTGGAGCCGCATACGGCTTCCCTTTAGCGATTTCATCCCGACCTGGCGCGGCAAGATAGTGGCGGATGCGGGTCCTCTGGACACCCGGAACCTGGCGTCCGTGAGCCTGTTCGTTTCCGGGCGGCAGGCCGGTGAGTTCCGGCTAGTCATGCAGGACTGGCGCCTTTTCAGGAGCTAAGCTGGCAAGGCCTCAGCAGTACTGCTGGCCATCATGATAATGCGCTTTACGATGCCCTTATCGGACAGAACCGGTAAATAGCGAGCTTCCAGCCAGATCGGCTGCCCGTCGGCAGCAAGATTCACGAATCGGCCCTGTTGCACGTGGCCTGTTACCAGTTCCCGCCAGAACCTGATGTACTCCTCACCACGCGCATCCTCAGGCTTGCAAAGCACCCTGTGGTGCTCACCAATCAGCTCCTGCTCCTGGAAGCCAAGCATATCCAGAAAGACATCGCTGACCGACTCAAACAGACCATCGCCGCTCATTACCGCAACCGCCACCGACCGCTGAATCGCCTGCCAATCGGCCTCCAGCTCAGACACCCGGTTCTCGGCGGCCTCCAGCTTTTCCAGAGCGGCCTGCAGTTCCTGCTTTCGTTTACTTTGAAACACAATCAGCTTCCTATTGTTCAGCGTATGCCTGAATCGCTGGGTATGAGAGCATTACGATGCCCAGAAGGATTGGGATTCCCGGCACAAAATGACCATGCGGAGTTTACAATGACCAAACTAGCCCTGGTAACCGGTGCCAGCGCCGGCATTGGCCGTGAGGCCTGCGCCCAGTTCGCCCAAAAAGGCTACAGGGTGATCGCCCTGTCCCGACAGCCAACCGGCGTCGAGTCCGCAGATCTGGAGCTGGCGCTGGATCTGGAGTCCTTTGAGCAGATCGAAGGTCTTGCCGGCGCTCTGGACACGGAAATTGCAGCAGCCGAGCGGGTGATTCTGGTCAACAACTCCGGTTACGGGCAATTCGGCGCGCTTCGCGACCTGTCCGAAGCCATGTGGCAAAAGCAGTTCAGCACCCACGTTTTCGGGCCCATCAAGCTGGCCGCCGTCTGCCTGAGACTCTGCGAACAACACGGCATACCCCTGAGGGTCATCGCGGTTAGCTCCGTTCTCTCCATCGCGCCCCAGAAAATGAAAGGCGCTTACTGTGCCGCCAAATCCGCGATGAACACGGCCCATGAAAGCTTCTGGTTTGATGAACAGGGCAGCAACAGCCTGGAGAGTGTCTCGCTTGTGCTCCCGGGCCCCGTGGTGACCCGGTTCAGAGAACATGCCCTGGCCGCTTTGCAGCCTGTGCTTGGCCGGGCCAGCGCCGTGCACAGGGAAAAGTACGAAGCCATGGAAGCAGCGCTCGCGCCAGGCGCCAGCATCAAGCCCTTTACAGCCAGTGCGTCGGACGTTGCGAAAAAGATTGTCAGGGCTGCAGAGGCTACAGGACCCAAGCCTCGATACCTGGTTACACCCCAGACCTACGCGGCTGAATTTATCACCCGGTTTATTCCCCGGTCGATCCAGAGAATCATCTTTAGGTAAGGCGGGCCTTCTTCACCCGCCGGGACCGGCTCAATTCATCCTTAACAAAAGCCCCGACGGCCTTGAGGATACCCAGGTCTGGATCAGCCTCCTTGCCATCCGCCAGCCGGAAAATCTGCTGGTAGTACCACGCCTGGCCGCCCAACACGTTGATGACTTTAAGCGGCATCAGCGGACTCGCCGGCGAGAAAAAGCCTCGCTGGGCAAGCTTGACGTAATCTTCGTAGCAAACCGTCTTATCGATGCGCCCTTCAAGCAGATCTTTGGGCGTATCGGGATCCGTGCAGAGCGGCCGGCCAAGGCCAATCACGTCGGTTTCGCCACTGGCAATCGCCTCTTCCATCAATGTGCGCGTACGGAATCCCCCGGTGACCATCAGCGGGCAATCGCACACCTCGCGAATCGTCTGGGCATAATCCAGGAAGTAAGCCTCCCGCTTGCGAGTGCTTTCCCGCATGGCCGGCCCATCGCTCGCGGTGTCGGCATCACCACTGTAACCGAGCAGCCGCGGCTGCTCGTAGGTGCCGCCGGACACCTCCAGCAGATCAATACCCTCCTCATTGAGCCACCGCACCACGTTCACAGACTCGTCGAGCGTGAAGCCGCCCTTGCGGAAATCGTCGGAATTCAGCTTTACCGCCACCGGAAACTCCGGCCCCAGAGCGGCGCGAGTCGCCCGCACCACCTCGAGCAGGAAACGGGCGCGATTTTCCAGCGACCCACCCCAGCCGTCGGTGCGCTGGTTGGTGACCGGCGACAGAAAAGACGACAACAAATACCCATGAGCCCCATGCACCTGAACGCCGGTGAAGCCCGCCTCTTTGGCGATCCGGGCCACGTTGGCAAAGCGCTGGATAAAATCGAGGATCTCCGACTCCCTGAGTGCCCGCGGGCGGGCATAGTTGCCCATCAGCGAAAGCTGCACCGCCGAAGGCCCCATCGGACGAGTGGTAACGTAACGCGGCGACTGCCGACCGGCATGGGATATCTGCATCCACAAATGGTTGCCATTGCGGGTGCCCGCCTCGGCCCAGGCTCGCAACTGCGCCATACCCTCCGGCTCGCCTTCAGCCGGCGCAGGATCAATGGCCACATTACCCGGCCTCTCCAGCACCCGGTGATCAATCATTACATTGCCGGTAATCAACAGCCCTGCGCCGCCATCGGACCAGCGCCCATAAAGGGTTTCATGGCGGTGGGTGGCGTGGAGCTGGTAGTCTGCCAGCCCCTCGGTCATGGCGGCCTTGGCAATACGGTTAGGCAGGACAGCTCCACAGGGGAGTTTTAGGGGTTGGGCAAGCGGTGATTCGGTCATGGATAATTCCTGCTGTTCAAGCATAAGTTTACAGCCCCAACCACTCTGCCAGCTGAAGATTGGTTTTCAGCCTCAATCGCTGCTGAAGCATCCCCTCAAACACGCCTTCCAGGGTTCGCTCCTGCCCCAGCAATGGGAGCGAGGCCTCAGCCTCTGAGAAGAACTGCTCCTCACGAGACGTGCCCACAATGGCTTGCTCCCACCAATTCACTACTCGAGGGTGCGCCTCTTTGAGCAGCAAGTCCCCGGGAAGTTTTTCGGACTTCGAAGCATTAGCCGTGTGGCTTGATGGCATCAGATTCCAGAGATCGTTGTTGTTCCACCGTGACCACGGAAAACAGTGATCGACGTCAAACCGCTTCGCTTTGAGATTCTGGGCTGTCCATACGCACTCGACCCTACCAGTCTCGAGCTGCTGGTTAATCATTTGTCGGACAGCTGACGTATCGCGCCGACCTTCCACCCACTGTAGACCACGATGATAATCATCCATGCGGTAACGCAGATCCCAGCTACCCATCAAATCAATCCATTCATTAACAATCGCAGGCTCAATCCAGCACGCATAGCGACTGAATGCATCCCAGAGAAATGAAGGAACACGGAAGGTACCAAACCGGGAAAGCGTTGCTTTGTCCAAACGCGCTGGTGCCTTCTTGATGGTCATCCTGGCCGAACCGCCCTCGAAGATCGGACGGTTACTGCCGGGCCAGGTCGTAAAATGAGCGGGGTTCTTGAGAATGGTCGAGCAAGCATCCCGGATAGCGCGGAGGACCACCGGAGCAACATCAGCCGACAGCGACATTCCCACTCTGAAATCCAGAGGCGTGAAACTCTGCAGCCTGAAGAAGTCCTCCGTGGCGAAGCCATAGCCACGACTACCTGGCGCTTGCCTCAGCTGATGCCTGAGAACGAGAGGGTGATAAAGCATAATCCAGAACAGCCCGACTACACCAAGCGGAATCTCCACCCAGTCATCGGTACGGTTAAGCGCCAGGCCGGGCGCACCGTCAGCGATCCGGACGAGGGTTCGCAGCAAACCCAATTTGTAAGTCGAAGACTTATTATCATTAACAATGATGTGGCGGACTGTCGGCAGTGCGCCTGTACCATCGTCCGCCAAACGAAAAGCCAGAGTCTCCCAAGAAACTTCGTCCCTCTGGAGCTCATCCTTATTGCGCCCGACAGGCAACGGAAGCGGGATCAGTGCCCGGCGTTTGGCAAAACCCTCCAGCTCTTCCCTACTGACATCGTAAAAAAGCCGTTGGCCATCACCGGGCCCATGCCGAAGCGTAATCACCAGCATCCCACCGGGTGCCAAAAGCTCAGTCAGGATTCGAAAGGCACGATCACGATCGGAGGGCGGGATATGCATCCACACAGCGGAAACAAGAATCAGATCGAAGCGATAACTCAGCTTCCTGATCTTTCCTAAATCGGGTAATTGATCGTCTACCCAGTGAATGCTCTGACTGCGAGTGGCGCCCTGCCCCAACTCTCGCAAACCAGCTGCCGGCTCTACCGCGACAACGTCCCAGCCTCGTGCTGCAAGGGCACTGGAATCCCGACCACTGCCTGCGCCGACATCCAGAGCAAGGCCTGTCTTTTGATCCAAATGGGGCAACCAGTCGCTGTGGACCTGTTCAAAGCTCAGGGATTGGTATTGAGCGAAGAAGGTTTGGGCATTGCGGTTGTATGGGGCGACTGTCATTTGCGGCCCTTCACTCCCTGTTTCATCAGATATTCTTTAGCTAATCACTAATCGGTTGGGTTCTGCCATCAGGAATGAAGAGAGAACTTTCCTCCCCTTTCAACCATTTGGATATGCTTTCGATTACTCTATTCAAGTGCTCTTCGTTTGCACCTTTTATTTCACACTCCCAAAGTAGGCACACACGCCACCCCATTCTCTTCAGATCAGAGAATTTTTGCTGATCGCGGCGAATATTGCCCTCGATCTTATTCCTCCAGAACTCAGGCCTTGTTTTGGGCCATTTGAACAATCGACATTCATGGCCATGCCAGAAACACCCGTTGATCAAAATCACCGCTTGATGTTTGGGCAACACTATATCTGGCGAGCCGGGTAGATCCTTACGATGTATTCTGAATCGATACCCACGAGCGTGCAGTCTCTGTCTGATAACGATCTCTGGCTTGGTATTCTTTCCCTTGATGCCAGACATCATTCTTGAACGAGTTTTCGAATCCACTGTATCGGTCATACTGCAATTGAGACCTGGAAAAATAAGTGTTACCTGGTATGCTAGCTGCCAACGAGAATTTGGCGAAGCATCAATGACTGACACTATCAAAATAATCGACCTTTTTGCGGGCCCAGGAGGCCTCGGAGAGGGGTTTTCTGCCTTCCAAGCAGATCTTGGCTCCTTCCCTTTCAAAATAGTCGCCTCTGTTGAAAAAGAGGAGAGTGCACACAAGACGCTAACACTCAGGGCTTTCTATCGTCAGTTCCGCGGCCGAAAGGTTCCAGATGCTTATTACGAATACCTGAGCACCAATGAAAAATTAAGTGCTGAAGAGTTCTTCTCCGAGAGATGCCCGGAAGAGTGGGCGGCTGCAAAACAAGAAACGTTAGGTGGCCCCAAGGCTCTCGGTAGCGAGGATCACCAAGAGATATTCTCTGAAATTGAGCGCGCTATCGAAGGGCATCGCGGGCCTAAAGTAGTGATTGGGGGCCCACCATGCCAGGCCTACTCGCTAGTTGGTCGTGCCCGAAACAAAGGGATCAAGGGGTACACCGCAGAAAAGGATGATCGTCATTTCCTTTATGAGGAATACCTAAAGGTTCTGGACTTGGTGCAGCCTGACATTTTCGTCATGGAGAATGTCAAAGGACTCCTGACGGCCAAGGTGAATGGTGAGTCAATCTTCGAAAAAATCCGCAAAGACCTCTTGTGCCCCGCGCGCGCCATTAAAAGCGATCGAGAAGAAATAGAATACGAACTACTTCCACTGGCCTCTCCACTCGAAGATCTGGGTGGACTGGGACATTTTCAAAATAGGGATTTTGTCATTCGGGCGGAAGATTTTGGGATTCCTCAAGCTCGTCACAGGGTAATTCTGCTGGGTGTTCGCAAAAATCTAAGACAGGCCAATCTTCAAGGAGAGTTACTAGCGAATTGGAGAAGTGATGCACATATTACCCCGAGTCAAGTTCTGGCCGACCTCCCAAGGCTTCGAAGCGGCTTAACAAGATGCAAGCCAAATGATTTCAATTCATGGCGAGATAATCTGTATAACGGACTCTCAAAGGTGTATGGCGCCTTGTCGTTTTCTCAAGCAGCCCAAGATCTGGCCCAACAAGCCTATGAGTCTGCTTCTAGAGACCCGGGGCAAGGCGGAAGATTTGTACCGCTCACCAATAGTCTTACATCACAGATGCCTCGCTGGCTTAAAGACTGGTACAAAGATGAGGCATTGAACGGGGTTATAAACCACGAAGCAAGGAACCATATGCCCGAAGACCTGCATCGGTACCTGTTCGCAAGTTGCCATGCCGCAGTCAATAAAGGCGCGTCTCCACGCTCAGCTGACTACCCGGAAGAGCTGGCACCCGCACACAAGAATTGGAAGAGCGGTAATTTTGCAGATAGGTTCAAGGTTCAGGCCGAGAACCGTGTGGCCAGCACTGTTACCAGTCATATTTCGAAAGACGGACACTATTTCATACACTACGATCCCTCGCAGTGTCGAAGCTTAACCGTGCGTGAAGCGGCGAGAATTCAGACATTTCCCGATAACTACTTTTTTGAAGGCAACCGCACTCAGCAGTATGTTCAGGTGGGCAACGCGGTGCCTCCACTTCTTGCAAGATATATTGCCGAGATTGTGTTCGGAATGCTTAATCCAGCCGCCTCAAAAGGTAGACGACGTCTTACCTCCTCTCCAGCTCCTGCTACTGTAGTACCAAGAGCCGAGAGTAAACCAGAGAGCTATCACTGAGTCTGCTGTATAGCGTAGTTGAATGCTTCGGCCACTACTTGCTGAAGCATTCGGTCATTCAAAGCAGCCAAAATTCTAGTTTGGCTAGTTGCACGAAGTCGCCTTGTAGCTAGCCGCATAACTGGCTCCATATCTATACCGTTCTTCCGATGCTTTATCCATTCCAATCCCATGAGCGATGCCAGCCTTCGGTCTGATGCCAAGGATGGTCGCTCAATGATTTGAACAATGGCATCTTCACTCATTTGGTCAATAAGTTCCCATGAATCCTGACTTTCCGTTTCATTGAGCAAAAGAGCGGATTTTCGCAACCACAAACGCCTAAGAAAATTACGGGGGCCGCCATGCAATCTATCACGGCTTATACCTTTTCCTTTTTCAGAATGTCGCCATATCGCAAGATGAGGCACGTCAAGACACGTCAACCCAGCCCAAGCAGCAGCTCTCTTTGTGTCTCCTTTCGCCCCGCGTAACACCTCGGAATGATGCAGCAGACGGCAAGCGTTTCGATCAAAGACTTGCTGACTAGCCACGGTTGGATAGTCCGGGTATCCATGCTCGCGCGCAATGCCTTCAAGACTCTCAACTATTTCATTACGATCTTTTGGGGCAATCTCAGACCCACCTGACAGATTCCAGTGGGGCTTCAATTCCAATTGATCAACTAACTCAAGAGCATCCTCAGGATCAGCTAGACTCAGGTTGAGCTGTCCTCCGACCAAATCTACCTCGCCTCGGTCAAGCCTTGGAAGTAAAATCACTACTCTCTCTCCTGGGACGCAAGCGCATTCAGTTGCGCATAAAATCTTCCAGGGGCATGCCTATAGGCCTGGCGGGCTACCTCAATACTTCCAAAAGCAGCCTCAAGCCAATGACCGGCCACTCGGCCCAATGATACAGGCCCATCAGGTTCATCTAACATAAATTCCCATTCATCACTTAACTTCAGGCAACCAGAGGTTATCTGGGTGATCACGTCGGCCATGACGACATGAACGGTTTCCGCATCACCCTTTCGAAAGCGATCAGCAAACTCCTGTTGCTGTGAATTGACGTGGAGCCTGACCGATGAGTCAAAGGGAGACTCTGGATCATCCCAGTCAACCTGTAGATACCAAAGAGCTTCTTTCCACTCAGCTCCAAGCAGCCGCTCTAAGTTAGTTTCGCTCACTGGAAAGCGTGAAACGTCGCCCTCAAGCCTAACCCGCTTTTTTTCCTGCCAGACAATACTCCCCTCATGTACTGGCGATATGCGGGAGTTGGGATTTTCAACAGGCCCCGCAAGTATCACGGTTGTATCTATATGCAACACATCAGCAAGATGCTCCCCCGATTCACAAATTTCGATAGCTAGGGTGGGAGACTCTGGATTTATCGGTGCGCGATATGTAATCCATTTTTCTATTGGAATAGAACCAGCACCAGTCCCTATAGTAACCAGAACAGCAAGCTCTACCTGATCAACAGAGCATTCCAGCGCCCTAAAACAATATTCGCAATCGAATTCAATGTACCTTCGTAATTTGATATTCGTTCCATTATCCCATTCCTGCACGAAGTCAGGATCTTCAAAGCACCTACCAGTGGATAACTCGATTTCCCAAGGTGACGTAGCAACCGCCTCGTCTGGGATTGTGAGAAAAGGAAGGACAGCCTTTTTCATCATTAATTACTCTCCCCGTTCCTTTAATCGAAGCCCAACAGCAACATCATCCGGTACGGAAATCTTTGCCGTCCAGTCACCGCAAACGTGCGGAGTGAGCTGGGATTGCGCACCAAAAGTAGAATCGTCGGGACCTATCCACTCCAGCAACTTTGGAAATCCAGTTGCTTCATCTGGATCACGCATATTTCCGTCAATCATCACTACTGGAATGGCTTCGAGCCGGCGCCCGAGAAACTTTTCACTAACCTCAAACTGAAATTCGGCCACCCGATTGCCTGCAGCATCCATCGTCAAGCCAATGCCGCTCGGTTGAGTAAATAGTTGTCGCTTTGCGCCACCGCCGGAACCTGCTCTTGACCGGCCGGCACCACCACTTCGTGAGCCAGGGAGCAAACTTCCCATGGCAGTTGAAGGCCTTGCTAATGGGACATCCTCTCCCGCGTCGGTTGCGGGATTATCTGTTCTAGCATTAATTTTCTCACGAATACGCCTCAGTGCTACGTTTACGAATCGTCGTTCATGAGATCGTTTGGGCAAAGACTCTGGTTGCCAATCATCATGTGCGGGAGGCTCAGACTTAGCAAACGCACTCTCAATGTCTGCGTCCTCGGAGCACATGAACACCCCACCCCATTCCTCATTGGACTCCTGCGTATCGGTTCCGCTTTCGTATCGAACTACTAGCTGCGCAGGGCGCATCAATGCCACGTGGTGAAGTCGCTCCGGAATGATGCTAGAAAGGCGATCATCAAAATCATCTTCAAGCCGGGGCGGCAAAAGCCAGCGCCTCGGTCCAGCTCTACCTCTTGCAACACTCAGTTGGCCAAGATCTCTTTTTGGACTACGACATTTTAAAGTTTCGTTTTCAAGCACCACATTTTCGTCGACAGCATTGCCTCTAAGAGAGTTCATGGCCTTGCAAAGAAGATCAAGGGGCGCAAACTTTTCTGGCGCTGGAACCATTCTCCAATCTTCATTTCCCCAAGCAACAAAGGCTTGGAGAGCCTTGTTCCTCGGTGTTGTACTCATCATTCTGGGCCAGAAATACCAGAGCAGATACTCTGTCAATGCATTAATTACATCGGGAGTATCGTTCGGTAGGTGGGGCGCAAGAATCATAATAGTCGTCCCCCTTCCCTCGGAACCGGCATTTCGTTTGGGCATTCCCAAGCGCTCCGAGAGCCGTTCTGCTATGCCGCCCGTCACCGGGTCGACTGTGCCGTCCGCGTCCTCGCTGCTCGCTCCCCACCAGTGACGGCCAGTGAATCTTCCCGGAATGGCTTTCCCCATCTGGGCAGCCATGAATCGCCGTGTCGATTGTCCTCCGCTTTCAGCCAACGTGTCAGCGATGATGCAATGAGCTTGACTTGCACGATAAAGCGTAGCCTTGCCGTAACCATAAGTGCCACCACCACCTTCAACATCACGTGCTGCACCGACATTTCGAAAGAAATTTACGAAGTCAGCGTTCTCACCATCTTTAGGAGGCTGATTAGCTCTAGCTGGTCCTCCCAAGCCTGTTGTCCCGTAATCAGCTATCTCAAGGACCTGAACTCGCTCTCCAGAAAAAACTCTACGTAAGTTTTCAGCGGCACTGGTTTCCTCTGGCAAGTTCCCAAATACGACTCTCGAACAAACATTCCTTTGCTCCGGAGTAAGCTCCCTTATCCGCACATACACACTGGCCCTTCCTGTTTCCGGGCTCGTTGCGTCACAGGAGTTCTGAACCGATTCACGCATCAATACTGCGAGGAGATCTAAAGAGGGGGTTCCTAGAAGATTTTCGAAACCTTCTGCAGAAAGATTCCCGTCCGGGCTAAAAGGTTCAGAGCGCAAAACGAGCGGCATACATCATTACTCCTTAATTTCAGTCGCAAGCTCTTTCAAAAGATTGGATGTGGAAGCTTCATTGGCACCGGCATGTTCGAGCGAAACGCTGTACTGCAGTGATGAAAGCCCGGGAGGAAGTACACCATTTGGCAACATAGAGCTAACGAGTCTGGGAAAAGACTCATCTACCAGCCAAGCGCCAATACTGTCAGGATTGAAACCCAGGCGGTTCCAATCATCGTTTACCGGATAAGAACAACCATTCGCCCGAAGTGCCTCATCGAATTGTTTTAGTCGCTTGGGTTCAATCATCTTTCTGATTTGATTACACAAACTTCCAATCGTTTGATCGCCCGGAGCCAGCTTCACTCCAATCAGAAAAAGCTGACCTTCGGGTGGCTCCTCCATCTGATGTATGTTTGAGACTCGAAATGTCCTCGCACCTGACGGCCTGAGTGCTTTCACCTCCAAATGAGTTCCACCAATCACAAAATCATGAGTCTCTTTAGTTGGCCCGAGCCATGCTCTGACGGCGTCAATACCAGCCTCTAGTAACCACTCTAGAACTACAAGTTCTGCGAACAAGCCAACAATCCGTTCAGCCGAAACTGAATCGTCAGGACTTTCAAAAAGTTGGCGAAACCGCTCTAGGACTAGTTGGAACGCATCTACCGCTCCATTTCCCCGAGAGAGCTCCACCAAGACAGTTTCGCAAAAACGCAGAAAAACAGGTTCAAGCTCTCCGTCGGTGCAAACGACCCTGATCCAGGGCTGGCCATAATTGAAGTATGCACTGAACTTGATACGCTCCGAGTTGCCGGGCATTTGCCGAAGCTCCGTTCTGGTTGACGGAACGAGGAATCCAGCATGATCGTCCGAGGTCAGGATCCACTCGGGATTACGATTAAGAATCAGATAATCCGAAACCAGCATTGAGCGCTCGCCAGAACCCGACCTAATGCCGGCATGAGTCCGCATGTCCCTCCACGGTGTACCCGCAATCCATCCTTGTCCGTTTTCGGGATAATTAAGTGGCATGAGAAAAAAGCTCCTCTTCATCGTCGATGAGGAAGCTTCCCTTACGCAGGTCTACTTGAATGTATTTCGTAGGCTTTTTGTCTGCTTCGACTCCGAGTTGAGGAAACACAATCCCAACACCGAGTACATCGTAATCCGCATCCAAAGCAATCCGTTTGCTATCTTTTTTGCCGTTCGATGAGGGCGTAGAGTGCCTATTGATAGGATAAAGCAGAAGCATTGGACGTCCGCCGAGCAATTTCTCTCTTTCTTGCTTCAATGCGCTCCAGTTCTTCCAATCCAGCGAATCTGGGAGAAGACTCTTGTCCACATCGGACATGATGTCGGCACGAGACATCAAAGCCTTAATATCGGCTACATCGGGGTCCGTATCTTTTAATCGGGAACGATTAAGCAACCTTGGGGTAACGTTACCCAGAGAATGTTCAGCCAAGGGCTTGCCAGAATCGGCCGGCTGAACAATAACGACGGACCAGGTGGAAAGAATCTGGCTGTTAATCTGGATATATTTTTCAAGCCATTCCGAGCTCAGGTCGCGATGTGAGCTATGAACGGAGTAGTCTCTGAAAAATTCGGTTATAGCGTTAAATCCAACTTCTCCAACCAGGGCGTCTCCATCAAACTCTGCTTTCGACACGATTGATGATGCTGCCTGCCAGTTTCGCTTCAGGGCTTGCTCGTCCTTGCGTGGGAAACGTATGGTCTGGAGATGCAGTCCGCGGTAGTCAATATCTGCAACGCTCGCATGACGCATCTTGTTACGTCCGGTCACCGTCAAACCTGGCAGTGTGCGTATTCGAACAGCAAAGTCCACGGGGCGTGCATCTCGCAGAGCATATTCTTCGATTTCAAGGCGTAGCTCATGCTCTATTAAGGCCAATTGTCTAAATGCATCGCTTACTTTCTCAGGCATCCATAACCTAACAAGGTCCTCATAACCATCCCTATAGCCAAACCATCTTCCCATTTGGAGCAAGGTGTCATATTGCTTTGAATTTCTGGCGAAGTAAGTCACTGCCAGCCCCTCCAAAGTCAAACCTCGCGCAAGAATGTTACCGCCTATTGCAATGACAGCCTCGGCATCCGAACCATAGGAGAGCCTGTCGTCGCTCTTGGAATTCTCAACTGCGATCGTGATTCTGGCTGCCGCTTCGCCAAGGCAATCCTCCAGGTCATCGAAAGACAGGCTCTCATTCTCAAACTCCGAAGCGGCCACTTTTTCTGCTTCTTCATTCCAAAGAGCCCGGAGGTCAGCTTTTAAGCTCGGGCTTGCGAGATTCGCCTTCAGATCATTAATTTCCTTAGCTACTGGTTTATGAATATCCTCGTGGTCATCAATCTTATGGGAGGTGTGAACAAGCATGCTGGAATGCTTGTTTACTTGGCCCCTAGCCAACCTGGCAGCCACCACTAACAGGAACCAACGAATTGCAATCCTTAAACTGGGCACATTTTGAAGGTTCATTTTGCCAGCATCAGGATGAAGATAATCAATCTCTTCCTCGGTTATCCTCCTGATAACATCAATGCCATCCCCTCCTTCATCCTCTGCATCAACAGGATCACGTCCAAAAATTTGTTCAGCACCAAAATAGCCTTTCGGCTTCGGCAGGGAAATAACAAAGTTCCGCGGATACAGGTCCTCAAGATGATTTTCATCCTCGCCCTTGACGTTCTCGGGAAAAGGATTGATCAGAACGTTGGCGAATGGTGTTGCCGTGTAACCTACATAACTAACGGCTGGCAGAGAATCGAGAAGCTCTCGTATTCGTCTGTTGGTAATGGTGGGATCCTCATCTAACTTCCCAGCATTCGGACTGGCTTGATCTGCCTCATCATCGATAACTAACATTCTCAAGCGATTTCTTACAGGTGGCGAAGTTTTCTTGATATCTCCGATCAGGCGCCCCAAAAGAGCACTAAGCTTTTTAATAACTGCCACCATTGTTACGCCAGGCGCAACGTTGGGGAGTTGCCTTGACGTTTGCCCTTTATAATCGCCGCTTTCAATCAGGGCACCATCATCAGCATATTCATTACGCTTGGTTAACTGCTGCCAGTTGTAAGGATTCCTAGCAAGCAGATCTCCCTCCAAGCGCTCCTGAGTCTGGTGTCGCAACTTGTCAGTTGTACCGGCAAGAACGACTATCAAGTTGTAGCCGGCATCGACCGCTCGAGCAATCACTCCTGTCATATTTGCTGTTTTTCCGGACTGTACATATCCAACTACTAGTCCTCGCACATCAAACTCTTCCAGCTCAGGATCACCCAATCTGGAGACTACTTCCCTCGATGATCCTGAAATGGACGCCACAGCCTCTTCGGAAAATCCTTTGGTTTTATGCAGATAAGTTGCAAGTGCAGGCCAGTGGATTCCCAGATGTTTTTCTTCGTCATACCATTTGGCGTGCGATTGCGACAAAATGTACGGATCCCGTATTTGCCGCACGCGTTCCTGAAGCTCGACTTGGAGACCTTCAGAAACTTGCTTCAGTAGCCCCTCATCAAGAGCACCGAGATCTTCAAAATACTGCCGCGTTTCTTGGACAGCAGCTTCGAGATTCGGATGACTTTGTTGGCGAAGCTTCTGTTCAACGGTCTCCCGATACGCCTTTTCTCGACTATCCATAAATTCTCCAGCTTGATCTTGCCACTCAGACCTAGAACGAATCTGACCTGCCCCCCACATTCAATGAATGCAAAAAAATTTTTTCTTTCTTTAAACGTGTCGCACCCCATTTTTCCACTTGGCCTCCACTAGGATGGGCTAAGTTCAGAAACAAGCACCAGTGATCAGAGCAACCGAATTCAGCGCTATCCCTCAAACTACTTGGCTCGGCGGCAACTTCCCATCCCCATCAATCACCTCGCCAATCTGGCCCAATAGATAGGCTGCGTCATTTTTTTAATGAACCCAATATTGCTTGATATGTATTCCGATTCCAAGCACCCGAAATATCTCTTCAAAATGTTCTCAAGCTCGACAAAGGGCATCGGTCTGTTTGTCCGCCACAACAAAACGCCAGAACAATTGGCGTAACAGAGGTAAAGATGACTTTCACAAAAAGCGAAGGGCGGATTTGAGATAATATTGCCTATTCGCCAACTCACAGATCAGGCCTCAGCTAGCGCAACAGGGCGTATTTACGGGTGTGATTAGATAACACGAACATTCGCATTCCCTTCTGCATCTAAGGGGACTAAACGCCCTGCTCCTTCGATGCCTGAATATCCACAGGCGGCACCCCAAGGTCCTGCCACTTTTCAGGATGACAGGTAAACAGCAATATCTGGTGCCGGCTGGCCGCATCGAACAGGATGCGTTTCATGTCTTCCAGGCGGTCGCTGTCACTGTGCACCAGGGTGTCGTCCAGTATCACCAGCGTTGGCCTTCCGGCTTCCCGCAGCAGATCGGCATAGGCCAGGCGGCTGATGAGGCCCATCTGTTCGCGGGCACCAAAGCTTAGTTCGGTGATCTGCCCCAGTTCGCTGCCCCGGCTGAAAGTGCCAGGCCGGAGCTGTTCGTCGACTTCCAGGGAGGCTTCCGGAAACAGCACTGAAAGGTAGTGGTTCAGGTGTTTTTGCAGGGGTGCCTGCAGTCGACGCGTCAGGGCCTGGCGCTTTTCCGTGAGCAAGTTCAGCAGCAGATCCAACGCCTGGGCGCGGCGGTGTAATTCCTGATAGCGGCGGTTGCACTGGTCGTACTCCGCCTCTTTCTCGTTGAGCTGTTCTTCCAGCCCTTCCGCGCCCCAGGCTTCCAGCCTGACTTTGATATCGCGAAGTTCGCGGCCCCGGTTCTCCTGGGTCTGGCGAAGCTGATTGACCGCATTCTGGTAGCGTTCGATATCCTGCCGGAGAAACTCCGGGCGGGCATCGCGGATTTCCCGTTCGCGGCGTTCGAGGCTGGCTTCCAGTTCGGCCTGCTTTTTTTCGATGTTCGCCAGGTCGGTGGTTATCTGGCGGAGTTGCTGCTGGCGTTCCGGGCTCTTTTCTTCATCCGCCAGCCGTTGCCATTCGGTTTTGGCGTTGTCGCGGGCCTGTTTCAGGGCAGACAGACTGGACTGATGCGCGCGCTCATCGGATTCCGCTTTGTCCAATGTGGTGCCCGCGCGGTTGAACGCCGCCTCCGCTTCTTCCAGGGCCGGCACGTCCTCTTTCGGATCCGGTTTGGGCGTGGCTGCCAGTTGCGTTTTCGCTTTATCCAGCTCGCCTTCCGCCTCTTTCTGGTCGGAGACAAGTTGCTCGAGACCTGCCGGCGCCAGAGATTTAAACAGCTCGTCGGCATGCTTCACTGCGCGTCCAGCACTTTCAAAGGCGGAAAGACGATCCTCCGCCTGCGCTACGGATTCCACGCCAAGGGTTTTCAGCTGTTCTTTCAGGTTTTCCTCAAGGGCTTTTAGCCTCCTCCGGGTGCTGGCCAGCTCTTCCCCGCCCGGCGTGATGCCCAGGGTACCCACACCCGGGATGACCAGGGTCGACTCTTCCAGAAGCTGCTGCTCGCCTTGTCCGGTCAGCGATTCATCGTTCAGGGTCAGTGATGCGCCAGCATCCAGCTGCCAGCTCAATCGGGTGGCGATAGTCCGTGAGCGAATGGTCTCTTCGTTCAGCTGGTTGCCGGTTGCTCGCAGTTTTTTGACCAACTCTGCATCAATGCGGTTTTCCCTGGCCTGCTGCCTGGCCTGCTCCAACTGCTGGTGGTATTCCTTTGCTTTGGCAAGGTTCTGGGTCAGCACCTGTCTTTGCTGTTCAAGCCGGCGGACATCCTGCTCCAGCCGCTCCCGGGTTTGCAGCAAGCCCGCCAGTTTGCGTTGCTTTTCCGCTTGCTCATAGGCGGTTCTGGCCTCGTTCAAACGGCCTGCAATCATCGGCGTTTGGGCTTCTGCGACGGAGAGGTCTCGCTCCGCTCGGTCCAGTTCGGCCTTTCGGCCTTCAAGCTGGCGACTGAGCCCTTCGAGGTGTTCCTTGTTCTGCTGCAACAGGCGGTGGTTTTGCTGCAGCTGGCTGAGCGTGGCTTTCTCCTGGTTCTGTTGCTGCTCCAGGCGCTCAACCTGCTGATATCGCACCCGGGCCTCCTCCAGCTGGCGCTGGGCGTCTTCCCAGGGGCGCTCGGCCTCGGCCTGATCATAGTCCTGGGTCAGTTTGCCAAGCCGGTCGACCTGTTCCTGGTATTTATGCACCCGCTCCTTGAGATCTTCAATTTCAAGTTCATATTGAGCGCGGTCTTTTTCCAGTTTCAGGTAATCGCCCCGGGGCTTGCCGGTTCCGGTCAGCAGGGTGTCCCGCTGGCCGCGAACCGTCTCGATCAGGTCGTCGCCCCCGGAGCTGGCCACCTCTCCGACCATGGAATTGAGGGCGGACTTCAGATGATCACCGGCATGTTCTATGGCCTGTTCGATGTCCTGCCCGGTGCCCTGCTCCACCCACAGCAGTCCCGGTATGCCCCAGTGTTCGGCTTTGCTGGCGCCCCGTTTCGGGTACTGGTAGCCCAGCAATTCAGCCAGTTTTTCTTCGGCATCGTCTTCACTGTAGGTCTCGGTGCCGACAACCAGGTCGCACCGTTTGCGCTGGAGAAAGCTTTTGGTGAGGCGCCAAACACGGTTGTCGTGCTCGAAATCCAGCTCGATGGTGGGCGCCGCGGCGGAGTCACCCCACGGGCGCAGGTCGTCTACGGCGGTTGAACGATAGCGCTCGAAAAACGCGGCACGGATGGCACGTACCAGGGTGCTTTTGCCGGACTCGTTGGGGCCGTGAATCAGGTTGAGGCCGGGTTGCAGGTTGTCCAGAACGAAGAGTTTGCGGAACTGGCGCAGCTGTTCAATGCGCATACGCTGCAGCTTCATTGCCCCACCTCTTGGTCCCGCTCCCTGAGCATCCCGGCCAGAATCGCCAGGGCATCCCGGGCAACATCATCGTGGGCCCCTTCCTGCCGCTCCCGCAGGCTTTCAACCACCTCGCCCACGTAGCCATCCGCTTTCAGGGCCGCGATGTCCTCATCCGTGGGTGCAAGCTGAAGCCCGCTACGCTCGCAACGAAGGCTGCGGAATCGCGCTTCGGCAACCGACAATGCCTTCAGCAGGGTTTCCTCGCCGGCCAGGGTCACCGAGCCTTCAAGGCGCAGATCAACAACGGCGGATTCGGGCAAGGCATTCAGGCGCTCCAGCAACTGTTCAAGATCGGAGTGGACTGCCAGGGTTTCGCGCCACTGGTGCCACTGATAACGCCCCGTTGGGAGTGAAGTTACTTTCGGGGTTGCTCCGGGCTCGGACACTTCAACGATCAGGGCATTCCCCGCTTCGTTGTTCCGAAACCGTTCCGGCTCGGGGGTTCCGCTGTACCAGGTGCGTTTATCGATCTGTTTGCTGCCGTGCCAGTCGCCCAGGGCTAGGTAATCGAGCCTGCTGGCTTCCGCCCGGTCTGGCGCAATGGGGTTGGTGGAATCAATCTCCTCTGGCAACAGGCCCTGGACGCTGCCGTGGGCCAAGCCAACTCTGAGAAAACCTTCAGGGGTTTCGTAGCCGCTGAATGGCTCAGTCAGATCGCCATAGGTATGTCGCTGCGTCAGCGGCGCGCAGAGGATGCTGAGGCGCTGGGGTTCCAGATCAATCACGCCGGGCTGAAGCGCGAGATGTACGTTCTCCGGTACCGCACCCAGGCGCTGGGCCCGGGTCCAAACGCTCTCTGCCAGGGCGGCATCGTGGTTGCCTGGCAGCATTACCCAGGGACCAACAAACCCCTTGGTGGCGTTGAATACTCGCCGGATCGTGCGATCGGAGACCGTTTGGGCATCAAAGACGTCACCGGCCACCAGTACCGCGTCGCACTGATGTTCATTGGCCAGCTGCGCGAGCGTTTCAATGGCCTCGAACCGGGCCTCGACCAGGGCTGCACCGTCTTCGGTCTCGAAACGGGTAAAGGCCCGGCCCATCTGCCAGTCTGCCGTATGCAAAAACTTGGGCATTTTATCTACCTGAAAGATCTGGAAATTTTGGCGTTATTCTAGACTACCCGCGCCTGTTTTACAGACGCGATGCGACAATGAACGTCGTTCTGGAGAAGTCTGTTTGCCTGGGAAGCTACGCCGGGCTCAATCTGCAGGCCGCATACTTGAATTCCGGGATTTTCCCGAACGGGTCCAGGGCCGGATTGGTGAGCACGTTTGCTGCCGCCTCCACAAAGGCGAAGGGGACGAACACCATGCCCTCCGGCATGGTCTGATCGGCCCGGGCCGTCAGGGTGATGGTGCCGCGCCGGGTGGCAATTTTAATGTCATTGCCCGGTGCTACGCCCAAACGATCCAGCTCCGCGGGAGCCAGATAGGCTGCCGCTTCCGGCTCCCGCTCATCCAGTACCCGGCTGCGACGAGTCATGGCGCCGGTGTGCCAGTGCTCGAGTAATCGCCCGGTTGTCAGCACAATGGGATAGGCCTCATCCACCGGCTCATCCGGTGGCAGTGGGCTGGCCGGTGAGAACCTGGCACGGCCTCCGGCCCGCGGGAAGGCATCGGAGAAGACAACGTCCTGGCCCGGGGCGTCATCCGCAGGGCATGGATAGGTGACAGACCCCTCGCGCTCCAGGCGAGACCAGGAGATATGATCCAGTGAGTGCATGCCCTGCTTCATTTCTTCAAATACTTGCTCGGGGCCGGCGTAGTTCCAGGCCAGCCCAAAACGCCGGGCGATTTCCTGGATAACCCACCAGTCTGGCTTTGCCTCCCCCGGGGGCGCCAGTGCGGCACGGCCCATTTGCACCTGGCGGTTGGTGTTGGTGACTGTGCCGGACTTTTCCGACCAGGCGGCGGCAGGCAGGATCACGTCGGCAAACTGGGCGGTCTCTGTGGCGAACAGGTCCTGCACCACCAGGTGTTCGAGAGCGGCGAGCGCGGCCCGGGCGTGAGTCAGGTCCGGGTCGGACATCGCGGGGTTTTCGCCGAGGATGTACATGCCCTTGATGGTGCCGGCCTTGATGGCGTCCATAATCTCCACCACGGTGAGCCCCGGCTTCGGGTCCAGTTCTGTGCTCCAGAGCTCTTCGAAGGCGGCGCGCAGCTGGGCATCCCCCACCGGTTGGTAATCGGGCAATACCATGGGGATCAGGCCAGCATCCGAAGCACCCTGCACGTTGTTCTGCCCCCGCAATGGGTGCAGGCCGGTGCCGGGCCGGCCGGTGTGGCCGCATGTGAGCGCCAGGGAAATCAGGCAGCGGGCGTTGTCGGTGCCGTGCACGTGTTGGGAGATGCCCATGCCCCAGAAGATCATCGCTCTCTCGGCATTCGCATAAGCGCGGGCCACTTCACGAATGGTGTCGGGTGCCACGCCGCAGACCGGGCTCATCACCTCCGGGGTCATACCTTCAACGCTGGCCGCCAGCGCCTCGAAGCCCTCGGTGTGGGCGTCAATATAGGCCTGGTCAAAGAGTCCTTCGTTGATAATCACATTGAGCATGGCGTTAAAGAGTGACACGTCGCCACCCGGCGAGAAACGAAGGCTGCGCCACGCATAGGCGTCCAGCGCCTGGCCGCGGGGATCGATGATGATCAGTTTGGTGCCGTTGCGTGCGGCCTGCTTGAAGTAGGTAGCGGCCACCGGATGGTTTACCGCCGGGTTGCAGCCGGTGAGGATGACCACATCCGCCTCAAGTGCCTGCATGAAGGAGGCGGTTACTGCACCGGAGCCCAGGCACTCCATCAGCGCCGCCACGGAGCTGGCGTGGCAAAGCCGCGTGCAGTGATCAACGTGGTTTGAACCGAAACCGGTGCGCACCAACTTCTGGAACAGCCAGGCTTCTTCGTTGGAGCACTTGGCACTGCCAAAGCCGGCGAGTGCATCCGGTCCGTGCTGGGTTTTAAGTTGGGTCAGTCCGCCTGCCGCCAGATCCAGGGCCTCTTCCCAGCTTGCCTCTCGAAAGTGCGTTAACGGATTGGCCGGATCAAAGTCCGGGTCGAGGCCCTTGGGGACGCCCTCCCGGCGAATCAGTGGCCGGGTGAGCCGCGCCGGGTGTGAGGGGTAATCAAAGCCAAAACGGCCTTTCACGCATAGCCGGCCCTGGTTTGAGGGGCCATCTTTGCCTTCAACAAACAGGATGCGCCCTCGCTGCTCGCCTGTTGCTCTCTCGGCAGAAGCGGGCTCGTCTTTCACGTGATAGGTCAGTTGGCAGCCCACGCCGCAATAGGGGCAGACGGAGTCCACGGTGCGATCGGCGGTGGCGGAGTCTCCGAGGCCCTGGGCATCGATCAGGGTGGCGGGCATGAGCGCACCCGTCGGGCAGGCCTGCACGCATTCGCCACAGGCAACGCAGGTGCTGTCGCCCATGGGATCATCGAAATCAAACACCACTTTGGAAGCGGCACCGCGGTGGGCCAGGCCGATGACATCGTTGCCCTGCACTTCCCGGCAGGCGCGCTCGCACAACCCGCAGGTGATGCAGGCATCCAGATTCACGTTCATGGCAGAGTGAGTGGCGTCATGGCCCCGGGCGTGGGCCAGCGAATCCGACCGCGGCGCCACATGGTGAACCGTTGGCTCTTCCCGATCTGCTCGGGCCGGAAGACGTTGGCGCACGGCAGCTGCATCAATCGCCAGTTGGTCCGCGGTTTCCCATAGATGGCTTGAACGATCGGGGCTGCTATCTCGCGCAGGTTGATCCGCCAGCAACAGTTCCAGAACAGCTTTCCTGGCTTCCTGGGCTCTGGTGGAAACGGCACTTCGCACTACCATGCCCGGCGCCGCCTCGCGAATACAGCTTGCGGCGAGCACCCGCTCACCCTCCACTTCCACCATGCAGGCGCGGCAATTGCCATCCGCTCGGTAACCCGGGGCGTCTTTGAAGCACAGGTGCGGGATGGTCTCGCCGGCGCGCTTGGCAACCTGCCACAGGGTTTCGCCGGGGTAGGCCTGCACTTCCACATCGTCCAGGGTCAGGGTAAAGCTTGTGCTGGAATGGCTCATGGCTGCCTCCCCTAACCCTTCGCGATCAGGTTGCTGCTGGCGAGTTCGCTGCGGAAGTCCCGCAACAGGCTCAGAACGGGATTGGGTGCGGCCTGGCCGAGACCGCAGATGGACGCATCCGCCATTACTCCGGCCAGCTGCTGGAGCGTCTGCTCATCCCAGGTATCCCGTTCCAGCAAGGTAAGCATTTTCTCGGTGCCCACACGGCAGGGCGTGCACTGGCCGCAGGATTCATCCGCGAAGAAGCCCAACAAGTTGGCAGCCGCAGCCTGCAAATCATCCTGATCCGACAGAACGATCACGGCAGCGGAGCCGATAAAGCAGCCGTGCTCCTGTAGGGTGTCGAAATCCAGGGGAATGTCGGCTTTGCTGGCCGGCAGTATGCCGCCGGACGCCCCACCGGGCAGATAGGCCAGGAGCCGATGCCCTTCGGCCATGCCGCCGCAGTATTCTTCGATCAATTCATTGAGGGTGATGCCAGCAGGCGCGACATGCACACCGGGCCGCGCGACCCGACCGGACACCGAAAAGCTGCGCAGCCCCTTGCGACCATGCCGCCCCTGGCTGGCGAACCAGTCGGCTCCCTGGGCGTGGATGCGGGGAATCCAGTAAACGGTCTCGACGTTGTTAACCAGCGTGGGCTGGCCAAACAGGCCTTTCTGGGCCACGAACGGCGGGCGATGCCGTGGCTTGCCGGGCTTACCTTCCAGGGACTCGATCAGGGCGGATTCCTCGCCGCAGATGTAGGCGCCCGCGCCCCGGCGCAGGATCACAAAACCGGGTTCTATGATGCCGGCAGCTTCCAGCTCGGCAACGGCATCTTTCAGCACACCGAGGAGGCCGGGATATTCATCGCGCAGGTATATATAGAGGGCCTTCGCCTCAACCGCCCAGGCACTGACCAGTGCACCTTCCAGGAAGACGTGGGGTTCTCGTTCCAGGTAATAGCGATCTTTGAAGGTGCCAGGCTCACCCTCGTCGGCATTGATCACAGCGTAGCGTGGCCCGGGCTCGGCCCGCACGGCCTGCCATTTGCGGTACGTGGGGAACCCGGCGCCGCCTAGGCCGCGCAGGCCAGCCTGCTGAAGTTCGTCCGCAAGGGACTCGACAGTAACCTGACCGTCGCGGCAGTCCTTCAGCAACTGGAAACCACCTACCGAGCGGTAATCCGCCAGCTTCTGCCAATGGATTTCGTCGGGTTGAACCTGCTTTTGTTCGACTGCCGCGCCAACCGTCTGAACAGTGGCGTTGCCTAGATGATGTTGTCCCACGGCCACCACAGGTGCTGTATCGCAGCGCCCCATGCAGGGCGCATGGACCACACGCACCTGGCTCGGGTCAGTCCCATCAGACAGTGCCTCGTGCAGTGCCCCTGCGCCCGCCAGTTGGCACGAAAGCGAGTCACACACCCGTAGCGTTATCTCAGGCGGTGGGGCTTGTTCATCGTGAATGACGTCGAAATGGGCGTAGAACGTGGCCGTTTCATAGACGGCGGCCATGGGCAGGTTCATGAAAGCCGCAAGGGCCCGAAGGCGGGGCATGGAGAGGTAACCGTCCGCGTCCTGCAATGCATGCAGGTGCTCGATAAGGCGGTCGCGGTCTCGCAATGACGAATCGACACGTTCGTCACCGATCAGGTCCCGCAGCTCCGACAGTACCGCCGGTTCCAGTTGACGGCCACGTAGAGCAGAGCGCCGGCGTTTGACCATCTTATCGTCTGTGCTCATTGTTGTTGACCAGGCGCCGAGGTATCAAAGACAGCCTTGCCGACTGACTTGACGAGTTACTGATCATTGAAGCATATCAGGCCGGGATTACGCCAGGCGATGGAAAGCGGGATGAACAGAACGCAAACCCTGGCTTGAGTCTGAAAGGTACTGGAGTATTGGGAAATAATGGAGGCGCGGGTCGGAATCGAACCGGCGTACACGGAGTTGCAGTCCGCTGCATAACCACTCTGCCACCGCGCCGGAAAAGATCGAAGAGATCGGATCTTTGTGCTCTCAGGTGGGCATTGAGAGACTTGAAATTGGAGCGGGAAACGAGATTCGAACTCGCGACCCCAACCTTGGCAAGGTTGTGCTCTACCAACTGAGCTATTCCCGCTCTTTGTTTCCGGGGCATTGCCTCGTCAACGGCTGCGTATTCTACGGATTACCGTTCGGGCGTCAATAGTTTTTTATCAAGTTTTTGTTTTACTGGAGATTGTGGGCAAAGTTTGGCCAATCGCGGTGCCGGATGCAATCATACGACTTGCATACTGGCGGAGAACCTTTGCACTCTCTAAGCTAGTCACTGGCAGGCAACATCACTCAGGGATTCGACAGAACGTGCCCAGTCCTGATTCTTCCGAGCAGACCGATCCACAACAACCGTCTTCCAAACCCGGATCCGTAACCATTGAAGCCGGCACCCTGAAGGTGATGGATGACTGGCTGCTGAGCCATTACCGGTCGCTGGCTTCCCTGGCGTCGTCGATGTCTTCCAGGGATACGAGTCGATTATCCATCGACCTCTCGGGGCTGGATCGGATTGACACTGCAGGTGCATCGCAACTGGCCTCCCTGATCGGCCCGGAGCGCTTGCTTGAAGCCGCCTCGGCCGCTGGCGACTTACCCCGTGAAAAATCCGCGCTGATTGCCGCCGTCTGCGAGGCCATGAAGAACCAGCCCGAGCCTGATGGGCGCGTACCTTCCCTGCTCTGGAGCTTTGTGACCGGAACCGGCCAGAAGGTGGAAAGCATCTTTCGGTTGCTGTGGATTCTTGTGGGCTTCATCGGCCAGACGCTGGGCACTTTGGCCTGGAACCTTCCCCGGCCCTGGCGCTGGCGTATGACGCCCTTCGTTGCAGCCGTTCACGATACCGGCCTGAATGCCCTGCCCATTGTGGCATTGCTAACATTTCTGGTGGGTGCTGTTGTGGCGTTTCTGGGGGCGACCGTGCTGGAGGATTTTGGTGCCACTATCTACACGGTTAACCTGGTGGCATTTTCCTTCCTGCGGGAATTCGGGGTGCTGTTGGCCGCAATTCTGCTGGCCGGCCGAACCGCCAGCGCGTTTACTGCCCACATTGGCGCCATGAAGGTTAACGAGGAGCTGGATGCCATCCGCACCCTGGGCCTGAACCCTATCGAACTGCTGGTGCTGCCCAGGGTAATGGCCATGATGGTGAGCCTCCCCATTCTCACCTTTGTGGGTATGATCTCGGGCATGGTTGGCGGCGCCATGGTCTGTGCCCTGGTGCTGGATATCTCGCCGACGCAGTTCATGGCCATCGTTGAGCGGGACATTGCCCTTCAGCATTTCGTTGTGGGCATTGTGAAGGCCCCGATCTTTGCATTCCTGATTGCCGTGATCGGCTGCCTGGAAGGGTTCAAAGTTGCTGGCAGTGCGCAATCAGTGGGCGAACACACCACTTCCAGCGTGGTTCAGTCCATCTTTATGGTGATTCTGCTGGATTCCATTGCTGCACTATTCTTTATGGAAATGGGCTGGTAATCATGGCGGTAATGGCGGCACCTTCGAATACTGAAGCCAGAAACAAACCGGTGATAGCGGTGCGGGACCTGTGCAACCGCTTCGGCGAACACGTGGTGCACGAGAACCTCGACCTTGACCTGCTGCGGGGCGAAATACTGGGCGTGGTTGGCGGGTCGGGAACCGGCAAAACGGTGCTTTTGCGCAGTATCGTTGGGCTGAACACGCCCGCCTCGGGCCATATCAGGGTGTTTGGTGAGGATCTTATCCAGCTTTCCGCACGGGCACGTTCCCGCATAGAGCAACGCTTCGGGGTTCTGTTTCAGGGGGGCGCCCTGTTTACCTCCCTGAACCTGCAGGAGAATATCGCCGTTCCGCTGATTGAACACGCCGGCCTGAAGCGGCCCGAGGCCGAACAGCTGGCCCGGATGAAGCTGGCGCTGACCGGTTTACCGCCGGATGCAGCGGTTCGTTACCCGTCTGAACTCTCCGGCGGTATGGTGAAACGGGCGAGCCTGGCACGGGCCCTGGCACTGGATCCGGAAATCCTGTTTCTGGATGAGCCCACGGCGGGCCTGGACCCCATTGGGGCAGCGGCATTCGACCGGCTGATTGTGACGCTCCGGGATGCCCTGGGGCTGACCGTGTTTCTGGTCACCCATGATCTGGACACCCTGTACTCAACCTGTGACAGGGTTGCGGTACTGTCACAGCGCAAGGTACTGGTAGCTGATACGCTGGAGGCTGTTGCCGCCACGGAGGATGAGTGGATTCAGGACTACTTTAACGGCCCCCGTGGCCGGGCGGCGAGCTACGCATTCAGGGACCATTCGAACAAACGGAATCAGGAGCAGTAACCATGGAGCCAAGGGCCCACCACCTGATCATTGGCCTGTTTACCATCCTGGCCTTCGCCGCCGCGCTGATCTTTTCTCTGTGGCTGGCGAAATCCTCCGCCGATCGGGAATGGGGTTACTATGAAATCGTCTTCGACCATGCAGTCGGCGGCCTGTCCGAGGGTAACCCTGTGCTTTACAGCGGCGTTCAGATTGGTGATGTGGTGGAGCTGAAACTGGCCCCGGACAATCCCGGCCACGTACGGGTTTTGGTTCGGGTGGATCAGTCGGTTCCCATTCGTGAAAACACCAAGGCCGGCCTGGTGCTCGCCAATATCACCGGCAGCATGAGTGTGCAGTTCAGCGGTGGGAGTCCGGACCAGCCGGCGTTGAGGGGCGATCGCGATAACCCACCGGTCATTGTTGCCGAGCCTTCGGCGTTCAATAGCCTGCTCGCCAATGGCGAACAACTCCTGGCCAAGGCGGACCAGCTGCTTACCAGCACTACGGAGCTGTTATCCAGCGAAAACATCGAGAACGCATCCGCCATCCTGAAAAACACACGGGAAGCCACGGATGCCCTGCTCGACCGCCGGGACCAGCTGATCGCACTGCTCGAACAATTTGACGCTGCCGCCGTTCGCGCTGAGGAAGCAGCCATCAAGGTGTCCAGGGTTTCGGATAACGCCAACGAGCTGCTGCAGAACGATGGTCAACAGGTTCTGCAATCCATGGACAAAGCCCTTGAGGTTATCACCACCACCATGGCCCGGATTGATGAGCTGACCCGTAACAACCAGGGGGCAATGGATGCCGGGCTTCAGGGCATGGGAGAGCTGGCGCCCGCACTACGGGAGCTGAGGGCAACCCTGAGGAGCCTGAATCAGTTTACTCATCGCCTGGAGCAAGATCCCACTGGCACCCTGTTCGGCAATGAAACCATGAAGGAGATGGCACAGTGACATTGAGGTCAATCAGAAACCTGACGCTTCTCCTCGGTGCTGCCTTTGCCAGTGGCTGCACAGTGTTTCCGAACCCAGAGCCACCGAGGGTTATGGACCTGGCTTTGGTCCAGCAGGTGCCAGCGGCCGAGCAACCGGTTCAGGCCTCCCTTCGCGTTGATACACCCTACGCCTCAGAGCCTTTCAATGGCTCGCTGATTCTGGCCAAACCCACGCCTCAGGAGTTCCGGGCCTACGAGGGGACCCGCTGGCGCGACACGGCACCGGTGGTGCTCCGGGATACGCTGGTCAGCAGCCTTCGCCAGAGTGGCGCCTACACGAACGTGATAACAGATACCAACCCGGCGCAGGCTGAACTAACCCTGGTCACCGAACTCTCGGCGTTTCATTCGGAAACCCCGGAATCCGGACCGCAGGTGGTTATCGAGCTGCACCTGCAGATGATTCACAACCGTTCGAGGGCCAGCCTGTGCACTCGCACTGAACGCGTCGTGGAGCCGGCATCAGGCACATCGGTTGACCAGATTGTCGAGGCCTTCGGAACCGCTGGCAGCGATTTGGCCGCCAGGGTGATTGAATGGGCTACGAGGTGTGACTATCCGTCTCGGCTGAAGCCTTCTCCGGAAACAGATCCGCCCAGGCAGCCTTGAGGTAGAGGCCCATGGACCAGAGGGTGAGAGTCGCGGCGATATAGAGCAGCACCAGGGCGACATTGGCCCAGAGAACGCCGGGAGGAAATGCCAGCAAACCCACAATTGCGCACATCTGCGCGGTGGTCTTGATCTTGCCGATGAAGGAAACCGCCACGCTGTTGCGGCTGCCAATTTCCGCCATCCATTCCCGCAAGGCGGAAATGACTATCTCACGCCCAATAATAACGGTGGCCGGAATCGTCAGCAGAATCGCCGAGTGCTCCTCGATCAGCACAGCCAACGCAACGGCTACCATGAGCTTGTCCGCGACCGGGTCCAGGAAGGCGCCGAACGGGGTGCTCTGGTCGAGCTTGCGGGCCAGGTAACCGTCCAGCCAGTCGGTGGCCGCCGCCAATCCGAAAATGGCCGCGCTCACGAGGTAGCTCCACCCCACCGGAAGATAGAAAATCACCACGAATACCGGGATCATGATGATTCGGGAAAGGGTGAGGATGTTTGGTAAATTCATGCTGTCCTTACTCGTCGTGCAATGCTGCGTATATGGTTTCGGCCAGTGATTTGCTAATGCCCTGCACCTTGACCATTTCATCAACCCCGGCCTTGCGGAGTTCCTGTATTCCGCCAAAGTAACGAATCAGGTCGCGGCGCTTCTTCGGCCCCACGCCCTCAATGCCTTCCAGTGTAGACTGCCGGCGCTTTTTGTCCCTTCGGGCCCGGTGCCCGGTAATAGCAAAACGATGGGACTCATCCCGGATATGCTGGATCAGGTGCAGCGCTGGCGAATCTGCCGGCACCCGGAACACATCCCCGGTCATTGCATCAATAAGCTGCTCCATGCCTGCACGACGGGTCACGCCCTTGGCGACACCAATCAGCGGGATATCGGAAATCTCAAGTTCATCAAAGACTTCCCGGGCAATATTCAACTGCCCCTTACCACCGTCTATGAAGACCAGATCGGGGCGTTTGCCCTCGCCGGCCACCATCCGCTTGTAGCGACGGGAAAGCACCTGACGCATGGCGGCGTAATCATCGCCGCCGGTCACGCCCTCGATATTGAACAGGCGGTAATCGCTCTTCAGGGGGCCATTCTCATCGAAAACCACACAGGATGCGACGGTATTTTCCCCGTGGCTGTGGCTGATATCGAAACACTCCATCCGTGACGGGGTTTCCGCCAGCTCCAGAAGATCCCTCAGGGCCAGCAGGCGCCGGTATACGGTCTCCTTGCTCGCCAGGTGAGTGAGCAGGGTCTGGCGGGCGTTGGTCATGGCCAGCTCCAGCCATCGACGCCGTTCACCCCGGACGTTGCCGCGAATCCGGGTTTCCCGGTTTGCCGACTCGCTGAGCGCCTGGGCCAACAATTCCTGGCCTTCCACCTCAACCGGAACCAGGATATCCCGAGGAATCTCCCGCCGGGTGTTGCCGCCGAAATAATACTGCCCGAGGAAGGCGCTGAGCAGCTCGCCCTCGGTCTGCTCGATGGAGTAGCGGGGGAAATAGTCCTTGGTACCGAGCACACGGCCGCCGCGCACGATGATCACCACGATGCAGACGATACCCGCGTCCTGGGCAATGGCGATGACATCCGCATCGCCGCCCTCGCCGTCTACCGACTGCTGTTCCTGAACATGGCGCAGATGATTGATCTGGTCGCGATAGGCCGCCGCCTTCTCGAACTCCAGGTTCTTGGAAGCGGTCTCCATGGCATTCATCAGATCGTGGAGGATCGCAGGGTTTTTCCCCTCCAGAAACATGGTGGCGTGGCGGATGTCCTGCTGATACTCCTCGGGCGTAATGTATTCAACACAAGGTGCCGTGCAGCGGTTGATCTGGTACTGCAGGCAAGGCCTTGTGCGATTCCTGAAAAAGCTTTCACTACAGTTTCTTATACGGAAGATCTTCTGTAATACATTAAGACTTTCCTTGACCGCACCCGAGCTCGGAAACGGCCCGAACCAGGTGCCACCACCCTTTTTGGTGCGCCCACGACGAAACGTCAGCGACGGGTAATCGCTGTGGGAGGACAGATAGATATAGGGATAGGACTTATCGTCACGGAGCAGGATGTTATAGGGCGGCCGTAACGATTTGATCAGGTTCTGTTCGAGCAGCAGTGCTTCGGTCTCACTGCCGGTGATCGTCACCTCGATAGAGGCAATCTTGCTGACCAGCGCTTCCGTTTTCGGTGCCAGGCCGGTCTTTCGGAAGTAGCTGCCGACCCGTTTTTTCAGGTTGCGGGCCTTGCCCACGTAAAGAACCGAGCCTCCCTCGTCGTACATTCGGTAGACGCCGGGCCGCTCGGTTAACTGTTTCAGGAAGCTCTTGCTGTCAAACTCCCCGATGTGGGTGCTTTCAGGGTCAGACCTTGTCGGCATCAAGCAACCCGAGCCGCACTGCCATCAGGGCCAATTCAACATCACTGGAGATTTCCAGTTTCTCGAAGATCCGGTAGCGGTAACTGTTCACCGTTTTCGGGCTCAGGCACAGCTTGTCCGAGATGTCCTGTACCTTCTGGCAATCCACCACCATCATGGCAATCTGCATTTCCCGTTCGGAAAGACGGTCGAACAACGAAAGCTCGCCGTCTTCATCGCGATCACCGCCGCCCAGCTGCTTCAGCGCCATTTTCTGGGCAATTTCCGGGCTGATGTAACGCTGGCCGGTGTGGGCCATACGGATAGCGCGGACCATTTCTTTGATATCGGCGCCTTTGGTGATGTAGGCGGTGGCGCCGCTTTGCATGACGCGGGTTGGATAGGGATCGTCCGCGCAGGCGGTTACCACGATCACCCGGATGGAATCATCAATGCGGAGTATACGACGGGTTGCCTCAAGGCCCCCGATGCCCGGCATGCGGATATCCATGAGTACAATGTCCGGCCGCTGCTGGCGGACGAAATCGATGGCATCCTCTCCGGATGACGCCTGCCCGATGACTTCAATGTCCGGGTTGTCAGCCAGCATCCGGGTAATACCGGACCTCACCAGCTCATGGTCATCTACAACCAGTACCCTGATCAAAATTCACCTCGCACACGGCTTTCGGGAAAACAGCGCGATTGTAACGTTTAGTTCCGGCCCCGGGTAGGTGCAAAGACAAATACCGTGGCACACCTGACGCCTAACCCGGCACACCCAGTCCGGCTGTGTTCTCCACAGGGTCAAACCAGACCACCAGATCGCCCCGACGCACCGCAGACATCACCCTGCTCTGCTCGGCCATGGGGTTTTCGGTATCGTTCAGCCCGTGGTAGCGGGTGCAGTATTCTTCCACCAGGCCCTGAAGCTGGTCTTCTGTCAGCAACTCGGTCTCTACGATGAACTTTTCCTGTCTGGGGTCTTGCTCTGGCTGGTTTTCGGTACTGTCAGTCATACTACCTCCTGCGGAAACTCCATGGTAAGAGTAATGGCGCTGAGGTAGAAGCCCGGAGAGGGGTTCCGGGCAAACAATTCGTGATCAGGCAGGTTCTGCGGCCGTTCGGAAACGTGCGATCAATTGTCGCATGGAGACCGACTCCTGCCTGAGCGCCTCGCTGATGGTCCGGGTTTGCTCGACGGTTTCAATGAGGAAGTCGGCGCTTTCGTCCAATGCTGTTGAACGGCGGCCTACCCGCCCGATCTCGTCCCGTTGAAATGCAACGGCCGAGCTGATCTCGGCACTGTGGTTCTCAAGATCCACGAACTGGCCCTGCAGGGATTGGAGGTGTCCCTTGAGTGCAGCCAGATGCTCGCGGTTGCTGCTACCGGCATCGCGCATTTCCTCCAACAGGGCATCGACGCTGCTAACGCCGGATACAAGGTCCTGCACCCACTGGGATATATCCCGGGTAGAGTCGGAGGTGCGACGGGAAAGAGTCCGAACCTCATCCGCTACCACCGCAAAGCCACGACCGTGCTCCCCTGCTCGAGCCGCTTCGATCGCTGCGTTCAGAGCCAGCAAGTTGGTCTGCTCGGCAATATCGGCAATCACTCCGATGACCTGCTCAATCTTGCCCGTGGATTCGTTAAGGGCGTGAATGGAGCCGGAAACGCGGGAAATGACATCCACCGTATGTTCCGCGGCGCCCTCGCTTGTGGTGAGTCGATGCTGGACTTCTTCGTTGGCCGCCACCGCCGATTTCACGGTGTTGGCAGACTCATCTGTGGCTCGTTCAATGGCCGAGGCCTGGTCGGCAATGGCGGCCATGGACTGGCTGACATCGTGGATCTGCTTCCGGGTCTGCTCGGATGCTGCCTGGAGGGATTCGGCACCGTTATCCAGGGCGCCGGAACGCTCATCCAGACCACCGGCAGCAGATCGGATGTCTGCAATAAAATGCTCGAACCGGGAGACCAGGCCACCCAATGCCTTTGCGACTCCGGCAACCTCGTCCCGCCCCTTCAAGACAGGCACCCGGGTGAGGTCGGCGTTTTTCTCCATGGCGACCAGATCGTTTTCCATACTCTGCAGGCGCAGAATCACCGACTGCCTCAGCCACCAGGTCATGGCGATAACGATAAGCAGAAAGGACACGGAACCGGCAATCAGAAAGTTTTGCTGGCCAGCCAGAAACGACAGCAACTCGTCGGCGCCCTCGGATACGGACTTCCGGCTTTGAAACTGGCGCTCGGCAATGGCTTCGAGCATCGGCTCCATGGCCGGGAAAAGATCGAAATCCACCACCTGTCCGACACGGTAATAGCTTTTCTCTGCAATGCCTTCTTTCATCCGGGCGATAAGCGCCAGTACCCGCTCGAAATCCTCACGGTGTGTCTCTGCCCAATCGCTCAACCCCGGATCCGTTTCCAGATTCTGCCAATGCGCGGGCAAAGCGGTCTCCAAACGGCTGAACTCGGTCTCGATTTCATCCCACAGCAGAAGCTGGGCCTTGATCTTGTAAGCAAGATCCTGAAGGTGCCGATGATCCTGTTCCAGATCCGCCAGCAGCCAGGCTTCGTTGAGGTTGGTCTGGATCAGGGTTTTGGAGGCGTCTTCGGCTTTCAGGATTATGCTCCAGGAAAGTGCGGAAAGCCCAGCGACGGCAAAGACCGAGAGAAAGGCGAAAAAAAGGATGCGGGTTCTTACTGTGCCGAACATAACAACTCCAACAACGGGCTATGCCGCGGATGGTATGCCGATTTTGTGACACTTATATTGCAACCAATGCGTCAGCTTTTTATCGCTTGCAGTCGAGAATGATGTTAACCACTTCAAAAAATTCTACCGATTCTCTATGATCGCCGCTTTCTGACCGTTTGGATGCTAATGAACCAGTCCGTTTTCAGACTCACTTTACCCATTTTGTTCGGCTACCTACCGCTGGGCATGGCTTTCGGCGTGTTGTTCACAACGCAGCTCGACTATGCCTGGTGGGCAGCGCCGTTGATGGGCATCGTGATTTATGCCGGCGCCGGCCAGATACTGGCTGTGAGCCTTCTGGCCGCCAATGCCGGTCTGCTGGAAGTATTCATCGCAATGTTTGTTCTGAACGCCCGCCATCTGTTCTACGGGCTTTCATTGCTGGGTCAGTTCAAGGGCGCGGGCTGGCGCAAGCTCTACCTGATTTTCGGATTAACGGATGAAACCTATTCCCTGCTCACCAGTCGCCCACGGGGAACTGACCGGGCCCATGAACAGGAGGTGGATTTCCGGATTACCGGCTTTAACCAGTGTTACTGGGTTGCTGGATGCGCGATCGGCGCACTGCTTGGCGACAACGTTGCCTTTGACAGCACGGGCATCGAGTTCGCGCTGGTGGCTCTGTTCATTGTTCTGGCTCTGGAGCAATTCAAATCACTGGGAGAAGGTTTCCCGATATGGCTCGGAGCTGCTGCAGCGGGCGTCGCCATGCTAATTCTGCCGCCGGCGCATCAGCTGATTGGCGCTATCGCTCTGGTTACAGCCGTGCTCTTGCTGGAATACTGGAAGAGCCGCGGGCAGACGCCGCACGAGGGTAGCAGCCATGGGTGAATCCGGCTACCTGGCAGCATTCATAGCGGTAGCTGCCATCGCGACCTTTGCCACGCGGGTGATTCCGTTCCTGTTTTTTGAGAGACACACCGAACACCCGCTTGTCCGTCATCTTGGGCGTTACTTGCCCGCGGCGGTTATGGCATTGCTGGCGACGATATTCCTGCAGCGTTCGGCGGACTGGTCCAGCTCATGGGTGGGATTCGATGCCCTGCTACCAGGCGCCCTGGTAGTCATTGTTCACCTGTGGCGCCGCAATGCCCTGCTCTCCATTGCCGCGGGCACACTCAGCTACATGGCCATCCAGCAAGCCGGGCTCTGACCCGGCCCTACCTCACGCCCTGTGTTCGAGATTGGCGACCAGCCGGGAGTCCTGCAGGGCGGCGGTTCGATGCTTGACCACGCCTTTGTATTCCGGGCTTTCGATCATGGCCATGAACGCGTCGATTGACGGGTAGCGTACCAGTAGCACCTGATCCCAGGATTCGTCCGGGGGCGCAATCAGTGATCCAACGCTACGGCCAGACCAGATGACTTCCGCGCCTACCGATCTTACGCAGGCAGCGGCCTCTTCCATATACAGCGTGTAGGCTTCACGGCCGGTTCGCTCCGGCGCCTCTTCCTTGTAATTGGCCCGATCGCGGAAGCGCAGCAGATTCAACATGACCACAGGCTGGTCTTTGGGGGTATCCGCCAGGACTTTCTGAAGCTGTTCGGGAGTGGGATTAACGGCGTCCATCCTTATCCTCTTCTTCTCATGTTTCCGGGGCCTACTATAGCCCAGCCCCGAGGCCTGCGCGCAAGCGATTTCATTACCTTTCATTCAGTTTGCTCTTTTTGCCTTCTCTCTTCGTAAGGCTACAGTGAAGGAGACGCAAAATTCATAAACGAGAGGACGATATGGCTACCCTCACGATTAACGGCGAGCGCTATGAGCTCGACGTTCCCGACAACATGCCCCTGCTCTGGGTGATCCGCGATGTTGTTGGCCTCAAAGGAACCAAGTTTGGATGCGGTATGTCCCAGTGCGGCGCCTGCACGGTTCACCTGAACGGAACGGCAATCCGCTCCTGCGTAACACCGGTCTCTGCGGCCAGCGGAGAGATCACCACCATTGAAGCCATGGCCGAAGACCCCGTTGGCAGCAAGGTCCAGCAGGCCTGGCTCGATCTGGGTGTGGCCCAGTGTGGTTATTGCCAGGGTGGCCAGATCATGAACGCCACCGCCCTTCTGAAAAAAACACCGAACCCCGAAACCGGGGAGATTGTTGACGCCATGGCAGGGAATCTCTGTCGTTGTGGCACCTACAACCGCATTCTAGCGGCGATCGAGCGGGCTTCGGGCCAGGAGGGTGAAGCATGAGCGCCGACGACAACTTGATGATTGCAAACGTTAGCCGTCGGCGTTTTCTGATGGGCCTGGCTGGTGGCTCTGCCCTGGTGCTAGCGGCCCGTTGGGATGTAGCCCTGGGCGGCAATGAGAAGGCTCAATTTGGCGCCGGAGCAATGCCCGGCGGCTGGGTGGACGACCCCAACGTATTCATCCACATCGATGCAGATGGCCTTGTCACCATCGTGAACAACCGGTCCGAAATGGGTCAGGGTATCCGGACCAGCCTGGTGATGGTCGGTGCCGACGAGCTCGGCGCAGACTGGGATCATGTGAGAGTCGAACAGGCCGAAGGCGACCACAGCAAATACGGCAACCAGAACACCGACGGTTCCCGCAGCATGCGCCACTGGTACCAGCCCATGCGCCGAGCCGCAGCGGCGGCCAGGCAGATGCTGGAGCAGGCGGCCGCCAACGAATGGGGAGTGCCGGTTAGCGAGGTTCAGGCTGGCGTCCACACCATCGTTCACAGGTCTTCAGGCAAGGAACTCGGCTTTGGCGAGCTTGCGGCTAAAGCACGGGAACTTGAGGTTCCGGGACGCCATGCACTGATATTGAAGCGCGATGATGAGCTGCGTTTTGTCGGCAAGGAAACCGGGCTGATCAACGGTGAGCTGAAATCGGCTTACCCGAAAGCCATCGACGGTGAGGATATTGTTACCGGCAAGGCAATATACGGTGCAGATGTTCCCTTCGATAACCTGCTTTACGCCGTAATCGCGCGCCCTCCCGTTTACGGCGCTACCGTTGCCAACTTCGATGATGCCGAGGCCCTCAAGGTGCCCGGTGTAGAGAAGGTCCTCAAGGTTGAGGGTACCGGCCAACCCGCCGGCTTCAGTCCCCTAGGAGGGATTGCCGTTGTGGCTTCCAATACCTGGGCCGCCATGGAAGGACGGAAAGCACTGAAAATTGAATGGGATCTGGAGGCTGCCGGAAACAACGCCAGTTATACCTCATCCGCCTACCGGGAATCCCTGGAAAAGGCGGCGCAGCAACCCGGCAAAGTCGTTCGCCAGCATGGCGATCTGGATGCGAGCCTGGAAAGCGCCGCCAAGCGGGTTTCCGCTACCTACTACATGCCCCACATGGCCCAGGCGCCCATGGAGCCGCCAGTCGCCACGGTGCGCATCAAAGACGGCAAGGCCGAAGTATGGGCACCGGTACAAAACCCGCAGGCCACAAGAGATACCGTGGCCGGACGGCTGGGCCTTGATGCAGAGAATGTCACCGTTCACGTTACCCTGCTCGGGGGTGGCTTCGGGCGGAAGTCCAAACCGGACTTTGCCATTGAAGCGGCCAGTATCGCCGAGGCTTTCAAGGGCCGGCCAATCAGGTTGCAGTGGTCACGGGAAGACGATATTCACCACGCCTATTTCCATGCCGTATCCGTCGACTATCTGGAAGCGGGTCTGGACGACAGTGGTCAGGCCACCGGCTGGCTACACCGGACCCTGTCACCGAGTATCGGCTCGCTGTTTGCGCCCGACCCGAAACACAAGGGTGAATTTGAACTGGGCATGGGCTTTAACACCATGCCGTTCTCGGTGCCGGCCCTCAGGCTGGAGAATCCACCTGCACCCGCCCATGTGCGTATTGGGTGGTTCCGGTCGGTCTACAACCTGCCCCATGCCTGGGCGATCCAGAGCTTTGCCCATGAGATGGCTGTGGCTGCCGGCAAGGACCATCGGGATTACGTTCTCGACCTGCTTGGCCCGGACCGGGAGATTCACAACCTGACGGTAGGCGATGGCTGGAACTATGGCGAAGACCCGGATCTCCACCCCATCGACATCGGCCGCATGCGCAACGTGATTGAGCGGGCGACCAGTGAAGCCGGCTGGGGTAAATCCCCGGGTAAAAACCGCGGGCTAGGCCTGGCCTTTCACCACAGCTTTGTCTCTTACACCGCAATTGTGTTTGATGTGGAAGTGGATGATCAGGGTGAGCTCACCATCCACCGCGCAGACATCGCCTTCGACTGCGGCCCCCAGGCCAACCCCGAGCGGATTCGTTCCCAGTTGGAGGGCGCTATCGTGATGGGCATTGGCATCGCGCTGCAAAGCGAGGTGACCTTTGAGGACGGCGTGGCGCAACAAGGCAACTTTGACAAGTTCCTGATACCCCGCATGCCGGATGCGCCCAAAATGCTTCGAGTCCATCTGGTGGACAACCCGGACGAAGCCATGGGCGGCGTGGGTGAACCCGGCCTTCCCCCGGTAGCGCCGGCATTGTGCAACGCAATCTATGCCGCAACCGGCAAACGAATCAGGCGGTTGCCCGTTGGCGACCAACTGAAAGGCTAGAACCGATCAGGGCCCTCCGGGGCCCTGATTTTTTTATGCCATTCCACGTTCTCGCCCCATACCTTCGTGGTATTCCCATAGCATCCTAGCTTTCTCCCCGCTTATAATCCGGGTGAATTCCTTCACTCCCCTCGACCCAACGGCCACCATTGATGACCCTGATCGATCTGTTCCTGCAAACCATGGAAACCACACTGCCCGTGTTCGCCATGGTCTTTATTGGCCTGGGACTTCGCCGGATTGGCTGGATCGACAATGCCTTTGTAAATACCGCCTCTGCACTGGTGTTCAAGGCAACCCTGCCAACACTGGTATTTTTGAGCATCATCCGGGCCGATCTGGATACCGCGTTCAATCCAGGCCTTCTGGTCTTCTACCTGGGCGCGACCCTGGCGAGTTTCGCCATCACCTGGGTCTGGGCCCGCTGGCGCGTGGTTCGGGAAGATCGGGGCGTTTACGTGCAGGGCGCTTTTCGGGGTAACTGCGGAATCGTCGGCCTGGCACTTGCCGCCAATCTCTACGGGGACTTCGGCCTATCCGCTGGCGGGATCCTGCTCGGCCTGGTGATCATCTCCTACAACATCCTGTCGGTGATCGTGCTGGTGGCCTACCAACCGGGGCAAACAACGGACTGGACGAAGATTTTTCACGACATCGTTCGGAACCCGCTCATCCTGGCAGTCTTTGTGGCCATCCCCTTTGCCGCGCTGGATATCACGCTCCCCGGCTGGGTAATGACCAGCGGCGACTACTTTGCCTCGCTCACCCTGCCCCTGGCGCTCCTGTGCATTGGCGCCACTGTCTCCCTGAGCGCGATCCGCAGCGACAGCAAAACTGCGTTCGGCTCGAGCCTGTTCAAGATGGTGATACTGCCGACACTTTGCACGGGCGCGGCCTGGCTGGCAGGTTTTCGTGGTTCCGAGCTGGGCCTGATGTTCCTGTTCTTTGCCAGCCCTACGGCAGCCGCCAGCTTTGTAATGGTGAAAGCTTTGGGCGGCAATGACCGGTTGGCGGCCAATATCATCGCCCTAACCACCCTACTAGCAAGTATTACCGTGACTCTGGGGGTCTTTGTCCTTCGCAGCGCCGGTTTGATCTAGGCCTTGCCCCGTCCTATTTCTTCGACCGCGGCAATGCCTGACTGACAACCGCCAAGGTAACCACCACCGAACAGGTTGTAGTGGTTCAGGTAATGGTAGAGGTTGTAGACCTCCCGCTTAAAGCCGTAAACCGGTGTGCGCGGGTAGTGCTCGTCGTAGGCCCGGTAGAACGCCTCGCCGAAGCCGCCAAACATTTGCGTCATGGCGATATCCGCCTCGCGGTCACCGCAGTAGACGGCCGGATCGATCAGCCAAGGGCCGTCAGTGCCATAGAGCACGTTGCCATTCCAGAGGTCACCGTGGAGCAGGCTCGGATGCTCACAGTGGGCGTTCAGCCAATCAATCAGCGTACCCCCGTGCTCATCCAGAACCCTCTGGAAACGGTTCCTCTGGTCCGTATCGCGGATACGGGAGACCTGATAACCGAGTCGGTCCTGAACAAAGAACTCCCCCCAGTTGTCACACCAACGATTGGGTTGCGGTGACAGGCCAATGTAGTTGTCCCGACCCCAGCCGTAAGCGTCCTGAGGTAGAGCGTGCATTCTGGCCAGCCCCTCGCCCAGCACCGCGCGGGCCTGATCTGAGGCACCTGAAGAGCGGATGGCGGTGATTTCCAGTTCTTTTTCATCCACCCGGTAAACGTTCGGGACACCGATGTCAGTGACCCCGGCCTTATCAAGTGCGCTGGCCAGGCGTTCCAACCCCTCCGCCTCGCAAATCAGGGCATCGGCATAACCAGTCGCATTGTGTTTCAGATGGGTATTGGCCATCAGCTTGCGCGCTCCTTGAAGTTGTCCTGCCTGAACCGGTAGATTGAAATAAAGCCTGACACGACAAAACTAGCGGGGGCAAACCATGGACACCAAACGCTGGCAACTTCTGATATCCGGGCGGGTACAGGGAGTTTACTACCGCGCCTCCACGGAGCAGAAGGCCTCCTCTCTGGGCCTCACGGGTTTCGCTCGCAACCTGCCCGATGGTCGGGTCGAGATTATCGCCGAAGGGCCGGAAGACCGGCTGGATCAACTGAAAACCTGGTGCGCGGAAGGGCCGCCGGATGCCAGGGTGGACGCGGTCGATATTGCCCCGGAGCCTCCCACCGGCGAATTCAGGGATTTTAGTGTGCGCTAAGCGATGTGCCTGAGCCAGAAGGTCATTGGCTTGGCGGTTTCTTCCGGCTGGTCCACGTCTTTCCAGGTATAGGTGGTCGCCAGTTCAGGTACTTTACGGTAGCCCCGGTTGTGCCAGAACTGGTCCAATGGCTGGTAGTCGGCCGGCCTGAGCGGATGGTCTGCGGATCGCTCTACTGCGCAAAAACAGCAGTGAGTAAAACGACCCTGCTCCCGGGCGTGACCCTCCCGGTGTTCGAAGAACGCTACCCCAATGCCCTGCCCCCGGTAATCCGGCAGGAGCACCGATTCACCAAAATAGAAGATCTTGTCCGGCTCATAACCCTGCTCGACAAACGGCCTTTTGAACTCTTCCGTTTCGTGGTCCATCGGAATGCCGGTGGCGGCGCCAACAACCGAATCGCCATCCATCGCAAGGACAAACAGGCTTTCCGGCGAGCGGGCGTAGGTATCAAGATACTTGCGTTCATAGCCCATATCGCCGTCATAAAGGTACGGAAACCTGCGAAATACTTCGATCCTGAGGCGTGCGACGTCCTCCAGGTATGGTTTAATCTGGTCACCACTGAGCCGGAGTATTGAAACCGCCATAAACTACCCCCTGCTGAAAGGTCGGAGCATGCAAAAAGACAAGCCTTTTTCCCAAGCCTGCGAGAACAATAAAGCGCCGATTCTGGAAAAACTTGCGGAGCTTTTCAAACAGCCTGGCACCATTCTGGAAATCGGCACAGGCACCGGCCAGCACGCAGTGCACTTTGCCAGGCATCTGCCGCACCTGGTGTGGCAGCCCACCGACCATCCTCAAAATGCCCAGCTGGCTCGGGCGTGGATCGACGACTCGGATCTTACCAATATCAACGAGCCCATTGCCCTGAACGTGCTGGACGGATACTGGTCCGGACTACCGGCCATCGATGGCGCGTTTTCCGCCAATACGGCTCATATCATGGCCTGGGAAGAGGTGCAGGCAATGTTTCGCGGCATGGCGGAGGCCCTACCCAAGGGCGCGATCTTCTCCCTCTATGGGCCTTTCAGCTATGGCGGCCGGCATACCAGTGAGAGTAATGCGCGTTTTGATCTGTCGCTGAGGACACAGGCGCCGCATATGGGGATACGGGATATGGAGGATCTAAAGACGCTGGGAGAGGAAACCGGCCTGGCGCTTGAAGAGGATTTTGAGATGCCGGCAAATAATCGGTTGTTGGTTTGGCGGCGCTTTCGGTAAGGAAGCTCAATCGCAAAACTGGTCCGCCATTGCTACCGTTCATTCCCGCGGTGCAACGACGGACCAGATTTCCTTAAGGCGGCTGGCTACAGCAGGTCAGAATTTACAGAAGACAGTATCTTTCCAACCGTATCGTAGGCATTCGAGGGCATCCAGTTACGATTCGAGCCCAGGTAACTTTTCGGGTCTAGCTCAAGGAGCCCGATGAGTACCTCAGCAACAATTCTGGCGCCGACCGGCCCGAGCCCCTCGCCTGGCTCATAGTTGCCAGGAGAAGATTCTCTGCCAACAACTTCTGCCTCCGCCAGTATGTATAGCCAGAGGGGTGCTCCAGACGTTACCTCGCCGTTCGATATGGCGTTAATCCTGGCCATGACGGCGCCGACTTCAGCGTCTGTCCGACCCATTTCCCGAGCGATCGTATCACCCCCCGGAAGTCTGAAGCTGTTGCCCCTGAGCAGATTCCGTGTTGCCAGGGACTTTTCACCGCCATCCGGGACGAAAGGAAGCTCCAGAAGATCTCCTGCCATTAATGTATCGAGTTTTTCAGCTCTCTGAACAACGCGATTTTCAGAGGTGAAAAACAGCTCGTGCCAATCAACCACGGCCCGGGTATCACCTACCGGAGAAAACCCTCTGCCGAGAATCTGTCCAAAGAACTCGAAAGCCGTATCACTCTTCTGGACCTGGATCTTCATCGGCACCATGGAATGGCCAAAACGATAGGCAGCAACAGCAAACTCAATCGGAATGAACGGTACGCTGCATTTGTAAAACCGGCGCCCCTGGCTCAACACATCATCCACGATCGCCCTACCGCACATGGAAACCAGAAAATCATTCACAACTACCCATTGGTAGTGCCAGATGACCTCTCGATGAGTTTCTTCAAAAAGCGCTTCATTCTTCAGGTCCAGACCATCAGCAGCGGCCTCGGCACGGAGCTTGTCGCAGATGGCGTTGTGGAACTTGATGAAGCCTAACTGCATCTGGCTGATGATTCGGTTTTCATCGTTCCGGGGGTCGCCAATAATGGCGCTTCCTGTCGGAACTCTTAACAGGTCGTTTTTACGTCGGTCATCAGCACCGACTTCATCGGCACCCGTGAGCAATTTGGCGTTTTTGAACGGATCCGTTTGATGGTAAAGATAGGGCTGTGCTTCTGGACCGTTGCCGTAGATCGAGTCAAGATCCAGGGTCGGTGTGCGAACATTGGGAATTTCATTGGGATGATTCACTGACGCGAAGCTGGAACTGGTATCCAGCGTTATATCGTGATCAATAAACTGCCCAAAAATAACCATCCCGACAGGCACCGATGACGTCCGATCGCTCGTTCCGCCATTGTCCATCGGGCCACCGGCCTTGCCGATATTCTGCAAAACGGTTGGTGAAACGTAGGAATGCGCCAGATGAGGAAACATCCATCCAAAACGGTCTTCCCTGGAAGGCTGGTAATCGACCCTGCAATGCTCGGGCAGCCCGCTAAACTCTTGCATACCATGGTAATGACTCATTGTCTCTCCCTCGAAAATGATCAGATAAGGCCTGGAGACACCCTACTAGCCCCAATTGCTGTCCTTTGCATATTGACCAATCGGTAATTCAAGGTATCTGACAGCGAAACGGTAGCTCTTAAAATGGTTAGCATCAAGAACTAAAAGCGGGTGATGTTTCGGAGAGACTGGAGCTTTGGTCGAGGAACAAAAAAACCCCAGCATTGCTGCTGGGGTTTTGTATTGGCGGAGAGGGAGGGATTATTCAGGCCTACGGCCCTCACCCCTTCGGGGCCGTCGTCGCTTTGCTCCGACGTTCCTCAGCCTGCGGTGCAGGCTTCGGTCGAACCCGCGAGGGTTCTTTCTACCCTGCCAATCGGCCAATAAAAAACCCCAGCATTTCTGCTGGGGTTTTATATTGGCGGAGAGGGAGGGATTCGAACCCTCGAAACGCTATTAACGTTTACACACTTTCCAGGCGTGCGCCTTCAGCCACTCGGCCACCTCTCCAATAAACTGTTTCAAATCAGCAACGTCGTCGCTCATTTGAGGGCGCAAACTTTAATGGTTTTACGGGCGGTTGGCAACTCCCTGGCGGAAAATCGTCGAAAAAATTCGTGCCTGGGCATTTTTCGGTTTACCGGTTGAACAGATTCAGGACTATCGTTAACACAAGACTGACGTTAATCACCCAGGTTATGTGGAGGCAAATACAATGCTGATGAAAGCCGAGCAATCGACACTGCTGCTTATTGATGTTCAGGAAAAGCTGATGCCGGCCATAAGCCACGGTGATGAGGTGGTGGACCGGTGTATCGTTCTGGCCACTATTGCCGGGCTTATGGAGGTTCCTGTGTTGGGCACCGAGCAGCTGCCGGACAAGCTTGGGCATAACGTTGAAGCGGTTCGAGAGTTGTGCGACCAGACCCTGGCAAAGCATCATTTTGATGCCTGCCCGGATGGGCTTGTCGACCAGTTGCCCGAGGGCCGACAGCATATTGTCATTGGTGGTTGCGAGACCCATGTGTGCATGATGCAGACCGCCTTGAGCCTGATTGATGCCGGCTACAAGGTATGGGTGGTGGCGGACGCTACCGGTTCCCGTAACGAATTTGATCGGGACGTAGCGCTGGATCGCCTGAGCGAAAGTGGTGCCCGGCTCGTAACGCTTGAGATGGTGGCGTTCGAGTGGATGCGCCACTGCAAGCATCCGCAGTTCCGGAATATCCAGGCCCTGATCAAATAGAGACATCCGCAGGGCGAGTACGCACGTAAAACGTCGCTTCAATCACAGGTGGTTTCGAGGTTCAAAATGCTCAACATGGACTTTTCCAAAAAGGTCGTCATTCGCACCGCCGAGCAGGAGTGGGTTCCCAGCCCCGCCGGTGGCGTCCTGAGGAAGCCACTGGCCCGAGAGGAAGCCGAACGGGGCCATGCAACCAGCGTGGTCCGGTACGAACCCGGCGCGTCCTTCAAACGGCATGAGCATCCCCTGGGAGAGGAAATCCTCGTGCTGGAGGGTGTGTTTTCCGATGAAACCGGCGATTTCCCTGCCGGCACCTATTTACGCAATCCGCCAGGCAGTGGCCACGCCCCTTTCAGCAAGGAAGGCTGCACGCTGCTCGTCAAGCTGCATCAGTTCGATGAACGCGATCGGTCAACCGTACGCATCGATACCCGCAACACACCCTGGCTGCCCGGTATCGGCGGACTTGAGGTGATGCCTCTGCACGAATTCGAGCACGAGCATGTCGCCCTGGTGAAGTGGCCGGCTAATGAGGTTTTCCAGCCCCACCGGCACTTCGGGGGCGAGGAGATTTTCGTTCTCTCAGGCGAATTTTGCGATGAGCATGGCCGCTACCCCGAAGGCACCTGGATTCGAAGCCCTCACCTGAGCCAGCATCACCCGTTCGTGGATGAGGAGACCGTCATCTGGGTCAAAACCGGCCACTTGCCGGTGACGGTTCCATAAAAAAGGGCCCCGAAGGGCCCTGAAGTGGCTAAGAGATCGCTGTGTGTTGCCAGTTTTGCCTGCTGAATGCGTCGTTGCTTGCGCCTTCAGATACCGGGCTGAAGAGTGTCTCTTCATCCGCGGGAACCGCAAACACGTGGTACGCCTCAGGGCCAAATGGATCCAGTGCCGTATCGAGGTACTCGAAGCTGTCGGGCACGGGTTCTCCCGAGAAAGCGACTCGGAAGTGACGCTCAAGGGTTGGTGTGGTTACACTCAGTGGCTGCTCCACCCAAAGGTAAACGGCCTTGTGGGGCACGATGTATTCGCTGCGCACCACCCTGTAACCCTCTTTGAGCGTGAGCGTGGTCGGCTCTTTGCCCGGTTCCAGACGGAATTTGTGGATGGTTTTCATAGCTGCTGCTCCTCTTTGGGTTGCTGCCTTTCACAACTCAATAATGAACAGGAACAGGGTTCGATAAAATAAGCTTTTGTGAGCTTTTATCATCGATAAATTCGATGCAATCAGGCGTGCTCGTTTTCTGCGTGAGCTTCAACAATCGCACGAACGCCCTCATGGGCGGTTTTTCGGCCCCGGGTAATGGCAAATAGCTCATCCATGACGTCGTCGATTGAGGCAATTTGCTCAACCTCATATTGACGACAGACCTCCTTGCGGATTGATGTCGGCGCTGCAAAAACGCCATAGCCCTGGCTGCCGAACACTTTTATCAGGGCGCTATCGTCCACCCGGGCTACGAGCTTCATACGAACCCCTTTCAGGGAAAACCAGTTCATCAGTCGTTCGAAATATGGCGCATCGGTGGCGTTGGCCAGCAGCGGCTGACCATTGAGGGATTCCGGAAACCCCTTCTTCAGTTTTTTAGCCAGCGCCGGTGCTGCAAACAGACTCATGCTGGAGCCCGCCAGCGGGTGGACCGTGAGATTGCCCTCTTCCTGCAACTTCGGCATGCGGTCTGTCAGCACCAGGTCCAGTTCCTTGCGTTTCAGGCTCAGTACCAGATCTTCGGTACGGCCCGTCTGACACTTGAGCTGGATTGAGCGCTCGCCCGCCATGGCAGGCTGCAGCAAGTAGTAGGCAATCAATTTGTGTATCGAAGCAGAGACGCCGGCGCGCAGTGTCAGCGGACGCTCGGAGGGATCGAGCCGAAGGGTTTCGGCGAGTTCGCCAGTCAGGGCAAAGATGTCGTCAGCGTACCCCAGGATCAGACGCCCCAGGTCCGTCAGGATCAGCTTTCGCCTCTCCCTGACAAACAGTCGACCACCCACCGAGGCTTCAAAGGTGGCCAACTGGCCGCTCAGAGTCTGTGGTGCCAGTTCCAGGACTTCGCTGGCCCGGGCAATTGATCCTTCGCGGCTGATCACCCAGAAGTAATAGAGATGGCGGAGATTAAGCTGGTCCATTGCTCTGCCCTGTTCCCGGTTCAGGATGGCCGGGGGATCTTCAGAATCTCACCAAAGGTGACATATTCGCTTCCCCCGAGACGGCCAATCGGGTCAATGGCAGCGCCATCGAAGGTCAGACGGTTCTTGTCATCGTATCGCGCTGCCTCATCCGATACCCATACCCGGGTAACTTTCCCGAACACGAGAGACTGCGGCGAGGCACCAATTTCCTTGATGTCATAAAGCTCACAGGCAAAGGCCACATGACAGTCCTTGAGCCGAGGCAAACCTGAACCCTCGAAATCCACCAGCTCCAGATCAAGGTTTTTCAGCTCGGATTCGCCATGGGGCAGAGTTCGTGAAGATTCAGTGACCGCTGCGGCGAGATCCCGGTGAGCGATATGAACAACAAAATGCTTCCTGGCCTCGATATTCACCCGGGTATCCTTGGACACACCTTCCGCCGGCTTTTTGCCAACCGAAATCATCAGCAGGGGTGGATTACTGGTGATGGGCGTAAAAAATGAAAACGGTGCCAGATTGAAGTCGCCATCCGGATTTTCACTCAGCACCCAGGCCACAGGCCGAGGGATAACCGTCTGGGTCAGGATGTGGTAGGCGTCCTTCGGATCCATACCCTCGAAATCTATAAGCATCATTCTCTCCCGTTAACTGCAGCTTCGGGCGCTCGCTCCCGCAACAGCCACAGCGTCATCAATAACCCGTGAATTATGAGGAAAGGCACTGCAACCATGACCAGCCCGCCCCAGCCGAGCCAGCTCAGAATGGCGCCAGCAGACAGCGCAGCGGTGGCCTGGGAACCGAAAACCATCATGTCGTTCAGCCCCTGCACCCGGAAACGCTCCGCATCCCGATAGCCCCGGGGCAACAGCGTTGTGCCGCCAACAAACAGGAAGTTCCAGCCAACACCCAGTAATAGCAGTGCTGAAAGATAGTGATGAAAACTCACGCCACTGGCCGCCAGGGCAATGCAACCCAAATACGCCAGTAGTCCCGCTGCCATCATCAGGGGAATGCCCACAACGCGGGTCAGCCAACCGCTGATCAGCGACGGCAGGTACATGGCCATGATATGCAGCTGGATCACGCGTTTGGCATCGTCGAGGTCATGCCCGGCCATCTCGGTCATACTCAGCGGCGTTGCCGTCATTATGAAACTCATTACCGCATAGCCAATCGCGGCCGCACTGATGGCAGCCCAGACCAACGGGTTGGTGAGAATTTCCCGCATGGGACGCCCACCGCCTGGCTGTGATTCCTGAACCCGTTCAGCGCCCGCCCGATAACCAGCACCCAGAATCAGCAGGGCTGCGCCCTGCACTATCGCCAGGCCGACCCAGCTAACCAGGAACGGATATTGCTCCGCTGCACCGCTTCCCAAACCGGCCACTTCCGGCCCGAGCCAGGCCGCCACCAATCCACCCAGCAGCACACGAGCAGCGGCGGAGCCAGCCAGACCCGGTGCCACGGATTCCATGGCAGCAAACCGATACTGATGAACCACCGCCAGACCCGTACCGCCCACAACCGCTGCCAGGCACAGCAGCGAAAACAGGCCAGACCAGGACGCGAGCGCTCCAAGAAAGCCGGCCACAATGCCCATGATCGCGCCCATCAGCATCACACGCTTGCGCCCGATGCGTTCCATCAACCAGGTTGCCGGCTTTATGGCCAGCACGGTGCCAACCACCACCAGACCCACGGGAAGCGTTGCGTATTCAGGCGCCGGAGCGAGCATTCGGCCCTGGATGCTGCCGATAAAAACGATAAAGGGCGCTGTGCACATGGCCAGCGCCTGGGCAGCAACCAGGACCCAGACATTGAGGGGCATGGGTTACTTTTTCCTGTAGATGATTCCGGGATGGCACTGCACCATCTCGTAGAGGTGGGGCAAGCCGTTCAGAGACTCGGAGGCACCTAGAACCAGATAACCGCCGGGATTCAGGGTGGCGTGCATCCGGGTAAGAATGTCCTTTTTCAGATCCGCGGAGAAATAGATCAGAACATTCCGGCACATCACGATATCAAACTTGCCGAGCATGTAACGCTCCAGCAGGTTCAATTCCTTGAACTCCACCATGCTCTTGATCTGCGGCTTGATCTGCCAGCCACCGTTGAGGGACGGGGTGAAGAACTGCTTTTGTCGCTCCGGTGAAAGGCCCCGGCCAATGGCGATCATTTCGTATTCGCCCTTGCGGGCTACTTCCAGCACGCTCTTGGAAATGTCCGTGGCGGTGATTTTCACATCGCGGAGCTTCCCGGGCCTTGCGCGCCGGAACTCTTCCACGATCATGGCGATCGAGTAAGGTTCCTGGCCTGTTGAGCAGGCCGCCGACCAGATTCGAAGAGGCTGGCCGGAATTACGTTCAGCGAACTCGGGAAGCAGCTTTTCCTGAAGAATCCTGAAAGGGTGATTGTCACGGAACCACAGTGTTTCATTGGTTGTCATCGCATCGATGACGACTTCCTTGAGGCCGCCCCGTCCGGGACGCTTGAGGCGCTCAAGGAGCTCACCCAGGGTGTTCAGGCTGTTCTCTTCAAGAATCCTGCGCAACCGGCTTTTTACCAGGTACTGTTTGTTCTCGCCCAGTAAAATCCCACAGGCATCCTGCAGGAACGATTTGAAGGCTTCATATTCCTGTGGCGTTATTTCCGCTTTCATTGGGTCTCTGTTCTGAGTGAATCTTTGAGCGGCTCCATCAACCCTGGTCGATGATTTCCATCACCCGCTCTGCCAGCTCGTCCGGACTGAACTTTGCCATAAAGTCGTCGGCCCCCACCTTCTTCACCATGGCCTGGTTGAACACACCACTGAGTGAGGTGTGGAGCATAACAAACATTTCTGCCAGGGCCGGGTCACCTTTCACCTTGGTTACCAGGGTATAACCATCCATTTCCGGCATCTCGACATCGGAGATGATCAATGAGAAGTGGTCCCGTGCCTTCGACCCGTCAGAAGTCACCTCCTTCAGGTATTCGAATGCCTGCTTTCCGTCGTTCTTTGTTACGACCTCCATCCCTATGGCGGTCAGACAACGTTCAATCTGACGACGGGCAACCGAGGAATCATCCACCACCAGCACCGGAAGATGGCCCGGTACCCGCTCTGCGCTCTTGCTCAGAACGGCCTCGGTGACATCCTCCCCGAGCGGAGAAACTTCTGCAAGAATCTTCTCTACATCTATGATTTCGACCAGCTTATCATCAATTTTGGTGACGGCGGTAAGGTACACATCCCGGCCTGCACCCTTCGGGGGAGGCAGGATGTCCTCCCAGTTCATGTTCATGATCCGGTCGACGCCGGTTACCAGGAAACCCTGTGTTTTCCGGTTGTACTCGGTAATGATGACAAAGCTGGTAGCCAGTTCCTCCTGGGGAATACCGGGCAAACCAATGGCCATACTCAGATCAATAATGGGGATGGTCTCGCCGCGACTGTGGGCGACCCCACGGACGACAGGTCGACTGTTTGGCAGTGATGAAAGTTTTGGACACTGCAGGACCTCTTTAACCTTGAAGACGTTGATCCCATAGATCTGTCGCCCCCTGAGACGGAAAAGAAGGAGCTCAAGGCGATTCTGCCCCACCAACTGGGTTCGCTGGTTAACACTGTCCAATACCCCTGCCATTTTGATTCTCCTGGCCTGCCGGAATTACAACGGCATATATCTTGCTGGTCACTGAATAATAGCGTGATCGACGGAAACCCGTCATATCAGCGGCGGATTAGCCAATGTAACGGCCACTTCCCCCGAATCCTTAGCCTGATTCGGGCTTTTCTGCCCTGTTGTTGACAGCATAGGACAAACTGATACGTATGCGCATCACCAATTTCGCCCTACTACTGCTAATGTCTGGCTTGAGCGGCCCGCTCCTGGCTGCGACCACCGCTGAGCAGATTCGCAATGCGACCCTGGATTTTCTCGACAACTTCGCCTCTGAACAGGCCGAAGAAGGCTACACCGTTTCCTTCGAGCCTGGCTTGATCGACAACCGGCTTGCCCTCGCCGAATGCGAGCAGCCTCTGAGTGTCGAATTCAGCGGAGATCCCTGGAAAAGTACCAGTCCTTCGATGCTGGTGGCCTGCGAAGGAACACGCCCCTGGCGGATGTTTGTGACTGCGTCCGTTTCTATTCACGGGCCGGCCCTGGTGGCGGCTCGACCGCTCACGCGGGGAGAACGAATTACCGGTGACCTGCTGAGCCGGCAGTCCGTTGAAGTCAACGCGTCCAGACGCGGCGTTATTACCGCCGCCGACCGGGCCATAGGCATGGAAGTGCGGCGGGGGATCAATGCGGGCTCGCTGATCACCCCGGACATGCTCTCTGCTCCGAATGCGGTAGAACGGGGTGACCATGTTATCATCACCGCCAAAACGGGCGGATTTTCAGTACGTTCCCGGGGCAAGGCGCTGGCTAGCGCAAGCGTTGGAGAGCAGGTTCTGGTAGAGAATCTGCGTTCGTCACGCACAATAAGGGCCAACGTTGTTGCGCCAGGCCACGTCGAAATTCCGATGTAGGACAAGGTCGGCAGAAGCTTGCCGGAGCGGCAAACCTCTGCCACAAACCCGGTAGTAAAAACAGACGAAAAAACTACTGAAAAGTACTAAAGGTTTTCGCGGCGCCGCCGTTAAGAAGACATAAACTCGAGTAAGCGCCGCACTTCGTGGCGCGACAGGCAAGCAGGTACAGATATGTCAGTTGACTTAAATGGAATTGGCCCCGGCCAGGTCAACACCCAGAGAACCACGGCCGATAAGAGCGCCGGCACCCAGAATACTCAGCCGGCGACCAACGAACAGGCGAAATCACAGGCCCAGGGCGCCCGGGGTGAGAACGTCAGCCTGAGCAATCAGGCCAAGAATCTCAAACAGCTTGAACAGAAGCTGGGCGATTATCCGGAAATGGATGATGATCGCATTGAGCAGATCCGCTCCGCCCTGGAGAATGGCACTTACAAGATTGACGCTGAGAAACTGGCCCAGAAAATGCTTGAGATGGATGAAAGCATTTTCGGGTGAGTAAATCATGGCCGCAATTGATGATCTGAAGACTCTTCTTTCCCAGGATATCAGCCAGCTGGAAACACTGGCTGATATTCTCGAAAGGGAAAAAACCTGCCTTGCAAGTTCCGACCTCCGCCAACTGGAAGCTCTGACCAAAGATAAGAACGAGCTACTGGGCGCCGTTCGCGAGCGTGCCAAACAGAAAATCCGGACACTGGTTCAGATGGGGTATCGCCCCGAAAGCGGTGAGCCTTCCCGGTTTATCCGCAGCGCCGGTTTATCGGAGCTCTTCCAGCTCTGGCAGGAAGCGGACCAGAAACTTCGAGCCTGTCAGACGCTGAACCAGACCAACGGTCGGGTGATCAGCCACCTGCAGAAACGCCTGTCCAGGCTTACCGACATCTTCCGTGGAGCCACGGGTCAGCAAAAGCTCTACGGCGCCCAGGGGCAGCAGACCACAGTATCCAGCAGCACGGTACTCGCCAGCGCCTGACGATGGCCTTGGCCAGCCATGCAGGCAGAATTATCAGGTATAGTCATCGGGTATAGATGGTCATCTGGGAGTCCGGATGGAAACGGATGTCATGGATACTCACGTTACCCATTGAAGCACCCTGGCTGCCGCTGACCCGGATATTGTCCATCCGGATTTCCTCGATACGCTCCGGGAACGCCAGCATCAAAGCCCCATCTTCCCTGACCCGGTACCTGGGCTCCCCCTCGCGGTAGTGCACGCCAGAAATGCTCAGGTCTGAATCAAGAAAGTTCAGAACCGGTACGAAGATGTTGGCGGTAAGCTTCAGGCCCTCGATGACATCCGCCGATCCGTCTCCAGTCGGATTCTCCGCCATACTGCTGACAACGCCGATACGCTCCAGCAGCGTCGGATCCCCCTGGCCGGAAATTGTCGCCAGTTCACTTTCACTCAGTGGGGCCAGATTTCCCCTCTCATAAAGCTCTCCTGCTTCAAGCGCCGATTGTGACGCTTCAGCCGAATTGCTCGCCGCAAAGGTAACCAGGGGCTGAAATGGCAGCGTCACCATCGTGACCAGGGCTGCTGCATTACGATAACGGGATTGGTGCTTGAGGACCCGGTAGAGTTCCTTTTCGCTGATCCAGCCAGCCTGGATGAACACTTCACCAAGGCGCTGCCCGGTTTCACGCTGAAGTCTCAGCCCCTCATCCAGCTGCCCTTCGGACAGATAGCCGCGATTGATAAGCAGTCGCCCGAGGCGTGATTTCTCTTCAAATCCCTGACGGATTCTCACCCAGTGTCTCCTTTTGAATAGTGAAAACCGTACAACCCGGCCCGGCCAATGTTATCCATGACTTCCGATACCCGGAAGGTTAGACGATCACGACACAATGTGCGTGGATACAGTCACCGTTTTACCATCACCTTCTGGTAAGATCTGGCACCTGGTAACAGAATTCGCTGAATTGTCGCAGGAAAAACACCTGCGAATCACACAGAGAGCGGTTGCAAATGATAAACAAGGTAAAACCCCTGAAAACTGTGACTCCCGTACTGCTTATGGCCCTCACCTTGCTGATGCCGGCCTCCAGGGCAATGGCCCAGAGCAACGACCAATCAGCCAGCGAACCTCTGCCAATGGTTCGCATGGTGACCAGCGAGGGCGCCATTGAACTTCAGCTACGACCGGATGTCGCCCCGGACACGGTTGCCAATTTCCTGCAATATGCCCGGGACGGTTTTTTCGACGGCACCATCTTTCACCGTGTCATTCCCGGATTCATGATCCAGGGCGGTGGCTTCACCGAGGACCTCTCCCGGAAATCGACCCGGGCGCCCATCCGCAATGAAGCGACAAAAACACTGCCGAACCTCCGTGGAACCATAGCCATGGCACGGACGAGTGCACCGGACTCGGCAACGTCCCAGTTCTTTATCAACCTTTCTGATAATGGGTTCCTGGATGCCGGCGTGCGCGGCCCGGGCTATGCGGTTTTCGGCAAGGTTACCCAGGGCATGGGCGTTGTCGACGCCATCGCCCGCAAGCAGACCACCCGCAAACAGGGCATGGCTGACGTGCCGGTTGAACCTGTGACCATTGAGTCCGTCACCGTGGTTGAATCCGAAGGCTGACAACGTGACCCGGCCACCTCTGCCCCCGGCGATCGAGCCCGCTGAACTTGTCTGGCACGATGGGGTCCCGGAATCGAAGCGGTTTGGCGATGTCTACTTCAGCCGTGACAATGGCCTGGAGGAAACTCGCCACGTGTTTCTGCAGCACAATCAGTTACCGGAGCGTTTCTCGCAGATTCCCGAGGGCGGGAGTTTCGTTATTGCCGAAAACGGCTTCGGGACCGGACTGAACTTTCTGGCAGCCTGGCAGGCCTGGCAGAGCAGCGCGCCAGCCCATACAGCTACCCTGCACTTTGTCTCCGTCGAGCGTTTCCCGCTGACCCGGGAAGACCTTACCCGGGCCCTGGCTTTGTGGCCGGAACTGAAGACACTGGCTGACGAATTGCTGCTGCATTATCCGCCACTGGTTCGAGGTGTTCACAGACTGGTCCTGGCCGGGGGACGGGTTCGACTGACGCTGTTCTTCGGCGACATCAATGACGCCTGGCAATCCCTCGATTTTCACGCCGACGCCTGGTTTCTGGACGGTTTTGCCCCCGCGCGAAATCCGGACATGTGGCTGGAAAACACGATCCGCCAGGTCCGCGCCCACAGTAAGCCGGGAACCACCCTGGCGACTTTCACTTCGGTTGGCCGGATCCGTCGGGCCTTGGTGGAGGCCGGATTCCGTATGGAAAAAACCTCCGGATACGGCCGCAAACGGGAAATGCTGAAAGGCATTCTGGAGACGGAGCGCCCAGTTCAGCCGGAGCGTACCGGAACCATTGCCATCCTGGGTGCGGGCATTGCAGGCTGCTCCCTGGCTCGCAACCTCGCGGAGCGGGGCCAACCGGTGACACTGGTCGATACTGATGGACCGGGAGCCGGAGCTTCCGGAAATTCCCAGGGTGCTCTGTATGTGAAGCTTGGGGTGGAGTTCAACGACCAGACCGAACTGGCCCTCACATGTCTGACCTTTGCCCAGCGTTTTTACGGCAACTGGCGCGGACAGTACTGGCATCCGACCGGGCTGCTGCAGCTGGCTCACAGCCCGCAGGAAGAAGACCGACAGGCAAGATTCCTCCAGCGCAACGATTATCCCCGGGACATTTTCTGTCCCGTGAACAAGGAGCAGGCCAGCGCGCTTGCAGGCGTGCCCACGGAATCTGGCGGGCTCTGGTTTCCCCGCAGTGGTTGGCTAGAACCCGGAAACCTGTGCAAAGCCCTGGCAGACCACCCGCTGATATCCACTGCGTTCGGAGTTGAGGTTAGCCGGCTGTTGCCTTGCAACGGACAGTGGCACATCTCCATGGCAGAAGGATCACCCATCGTGGCTGACCGGGTGATCATCTGCTCAGGTCATCTGAGCCCGGACCTTATCCCGGCTAAGGGCCGCTTCCGGCTGAAGGCCATACGTGGCCAGGTTACACACCTTCCCGCATCGGCCATCATGAGCCCGAAGGCCGTTATCTGTGGCAATCGGTACATGAACCCGAGTCTCGGAGATTTCGCCGTAACTGGTGCCACCTTTGACTTGCACGACAATAACCCGTTGCCCGCCACCGGAAGCCATGAAGAAAATATCCGCGAACTCAGCTCAATGCTGCCGTCGCTGTTTTCTTCCAATAGCGACAAACCAAGGGGCAAGGATCTGGATGGTCGGGTTGCCTTTCGCTGCACGACTCATGATTACCAGCCCGTCGCAGGCCCGGTGTTTGACGGCGAAGACGCTTGTTTGGATGACCTCTATCTGTTTACCGGCCTTGGCAGCAAAGGCCTGAGCTACGCTCCGCTACTGGCCGAATATCTGGCCGACCAACTAACCGGACAGCCTGTTTGTCTTCCGGCGAACCTCGTCAAACGTCTGGAAACCCGACGCCTGTACCAGACCGATATGGCGGTTTCGTAATAAACTCCCTCTGAAGTTCCCGGTCAGACTGCCGATAACCTCTGTAAGAGTGGCTTAGTCACGGAGAGAACCCATGTCCATTTATGTCAGCGAACCCGGCCGCCCGGTCGGAACCCGGCTACCGGAGACATTCCGGGCAAGGCCCGTGGGTGACGTCACCGAACTGGCAGAAACCCAGGCGATCAATCCGGGCAGGAGTGAGGCAACCGACGCCGAGTTTCAGCAGGCAGCCAATGCCGGGCGCTATAAAGCACTGGAGGAATACGGTGCAGCAGCAGCCGGCGAGCGCCGTGAAGACCGCCCTTACCTGCCCGTGTCCAGTATTTCGTCGCCAGCACTGTATTCCGTGCCGGCTTCAGCAACCATTTCCGAAGCCCTGTCAGTGATGGATGAGCATCAGGTTCATCACCTGGTGATCATGGCGGAAGACAACGTGGCCGGCCTTGTCGATCTTCGCTGGCTCCTTGGCTGGCTTCACGAACATGAGGCCGATGCCATGAGCCAGAGCCTGGTTCACATTGAGCTTCCCGCCTTCCTGACGGCGTCTCCGGAGACCGATGCCCACCAACTGGCAAGGCTGATGCTCGCCCACCAGCTGAACGCCGCTTTGGTGGTAGACGCCAGGGGCGCAGCCGCGGGCATCGTAACCAGCACGGACTACCTGAGGCTCTACGCCAGCGCCGGCCGCCATGAGGGGACGGTTTAGCTCCTGCGGGTCAGTTCAATGGCGTCAGTAGTTGCCCCTCGGGGCTGAACAGAAGCACGTACCAGTCGTTGCCGATTCGGCTTAACGCCACGATCTCGTCATCCCGGTAATTCTCCAGATCAAGTATCGCCGAGTTGTCCACGGCGAGCTGATAGCGCCAGTCATTCCTGAACCCGGATTCTTCATCCTCCGTCTCCACCTCCGGAACCAGCGATACCCGGGCAACAATGCCCTGCTCCAGGCCGGAAACAAGATCTTCACTCGCAAAGTCCCCGTTTGTTTTACCCGAAACAACAATGTCACCGTCAAAGGCAGTCAATCCCTGAAGCGTTTCATCGGCCTGATCGTTGTCGTCATTCAGGGAAAACGCTCGACTAACGATGCCCGAGGAGGAATAACCCAGCAGGAAGCCAGCGGTGCTGGAAAGCGACTCCCGCTCCAGTTCAGGCTCCTCTTCGTCCTGCTCCAGCACCGAGTACAGCCCATCACTGGCGCCGATCAGCCAGAGCGTGCTGCCCTGAAACAGACCACCGGAAACCGGTTCATCTCCGGCCGTGCCCACCTGGTTGACACTGAGCTCGCTGGCCGCACTGGACGCGTTGAAGAAGAAGGCGTCAATGCCACCTATGACCGGAGCCCCTTCCACAGAGCCCGCAGCGGAACCAAACAACCCCGGGCTGATGGATTGCGTAGTGCCCCCAGCGACACTGTCATCGGCAGCCGAGCCAGCCTGGCGGGTCCAGGCCACAGCGGGCTGCTGGGTATTGCCGTCGAGCTCGGTATCAATGCGCTGAAGGAAGCTGTCGATACCACCCGATGCCTGCTGCTGATCAAAAACGCCATCGGTCTCGCCTGCCAACACCACATAGCCGGTGTCCCGGTTGATTCCGGCCCAGCGCACCTGATCGTCGGCCTCAGTGCCCGTCCGGATGGCCCAGGTTTGAATGTAATCGCCCCCGTTGATGGCTGAATCAAACCAGTACAGGGATGTTACGACATCCTGGCCACCAAGTGCGGTTGTACCCTCAACCGCCTGGTCAGTGCTGTATGCAACAACAAACTCGAATCGGTCTACCTTGGTCCCGCCCTGGGTCACCTTACGCTGCACAACGTTGATGACCGGATCTGGCGCGATCAGGCTGTCACCGGCGGAGGATATGGCCACCTGCTGAAGCTGCGCACCACGTTGATCGAAGATCCGCACCAGCACCCTGTCGTTATCCTGGCTGTCGTAGCCCGCAACAAACAGCCTGCCGTCGTGACCCATGGCAATGTCCTTGGCAACGAAACCATCACCATTATTCAGCACCAGGGGCGATGTCAGCTCGTTAAGGCTGACCCGGATCAGGTTGTCAGATTCAGCCCGGGCGTAGTCCTCGCGGCCGGCCTGGAAGTTCTCATTAATGCCCAGCAATATGAATCGGTCACTGAAGGCCGGATTGGCGTAACTGCCCGCGGGTACCCGGATCCGGAAAGGCACTTCGTCGGTCCCCTCAGGGAAGACCAGTTCGTCGTTCTCAACCCAGTTACCCTCTTCCAGCCGCTCGATAACAAACTCTGAATCAAGCCGCGCCGTGGAGTCTTCGGTATGGCTGAGTTTGGCAAAGATATCCCGGTCTCTGTCGCCGGAGAGCCTGGCAACGTACTCGCGCACATCGCCGACATTCAGGGTGTCCCTGCCCCCACCTTTTACAGTTTCCAGGGACAGAACGGGCTCGTTATCCTGAATGGAAAGATTGGTGACCACGCCACCATTTCCGCTTCCGAGACCCGCCAGACCGGAACGCACTTCAGTCAGTGCCAGCCTGAGGGATTCAACGGGCTCCGGGAAACTGTCCTCAACCACCTCAAGTGGCAGGTAGCATTCGGTAATACCGGGTTCAAGCGTGATTACCCCACGGGTGTAGAAGCCCTGCTCATCAAGCTCATACTCGATATAGTCGAAATCGCTCTCGCCGGTCTCATCCTGCGGCATCGAACTGTTGCTGCCCAACCCAACGATGTCCTTGCCGAGAATGGCATCACCAGCGTTGGAGGCACTGTGATCGCAATTCTGGTGCGGAGGCGAGAATCCGACGTCGCAACTGGACGCGTCGTAATCAGACATAAGCTCGAAGGCCACTGCCACTCGGGTTACGGAGGGTTGATCCAGGACAACCTTGACGTAAACGCGGCGCGTCGGAAGTGTCAGATCCCTGGTGCCGGACACCGAGCCGTCTTCGTTGTACAGGTTAACGGTAAAGCTGTGCTCACCCTCGGTTTCCAGATCCGGCAAGGCGCACTGTTCACGGTTGCTTGCAGGTATTTCAGGACTCTCGCCCTCCGTGAATGGTTCGGCATCCAGCGACATCACGTTGTATTTTACATCGATATCGAACGGCTGAGCGCCGGCCATACGGCCGTCGGTTGTTACCAGGTTGATGCCTTCGGTCTTGCCCAGATCGGCTTCGCCTCTGCTACCGCCCGTGAGACCGGGAACACCGCGCATAATGATGCCCTGGCGGGCCTTGTTGCTGGTGTCCTCAAGCGCCAGCCAGGACGGCGCATTGGTGAGGGAGTAGTCAAGGATATCTTCGCCACCGTAGGCCCCGAAGTTGTAGGAGTACTCAACGCCGAGATAAGCAAACACTGGGGGTACGCCGAGAATGGTGGGCTGATCGGGATCTTTTTCCGTCTTGCAGCCAGACAGTCCAAACGAAAGCAGGACCAGAACGACAAGTTGGCGAACGGGATGAATGCGGGAGTAAAAATCGGCGCCCATGAAAAAAATCCGTTTCTATCGTTGTTGTTATGGCAGCGACCGTCCGGATGAAGCAGAAAACACCGGACGGTTTACACACCGTTACAGAACAACGCCATGGTAGCCAATTTGATACGCAGGGGATCTGCGCGAGTTCTCAGATTCGATTAGCCCGCGTCCAGGCCATGCTCTTCCAGCAAAGCGACAAGGCCTGCCTCATCCAGAACAGGCACCTCCAGCTGTTCCGCCTTGGCAAGCTTGGAACCGGCGGCCTCGCCGGCTACCACGCAGGCGGTCTTTTTGGAGACGCTTCCGGCCACCTTGGCCCCCAGGGCTTCCAGCATCTCTTTGGCTTCATCCCTGGTCATTCCGGAGAGTGTGCCAGTTAGCACCCAGGTCTGGCCTTTAAGGGGCTTGTCGCCTTTCTGGATCTGCTCTTCCTGCCATTCCACGCCGGCTTCGCGCAGGGCTTCGAGGGTATCCCGGTTATGGGTCTGTTCGAAAAAGCTTCGGATATGGCCGGCAACAATCGGCCCGACATCGGGAACTGTCTGCAGGCTCTCCTCATCGGCTGCGGCAATGGCCTCCAGGGTCCCGAAGTGCCCAGCCAAAGCCTTGGCAGTGGCCTCTCCCACTTCTCGAATGCCGAGGGCGTACAGGAAGCGCCATAGAACCGGTTTTCTGGCCCGATCAATGGCAGCAACCAGATTGGCGGCCGACTTTTCCCCCATCCGCTCAAGTTTTACCAGATCGTCGGTTGTCAGGCGATACAGGTCGGCGACGGTTTCCACCATCCCCTGATCCACCATGATGTCGATCCACTTGTCGCCAAGGCCTTCTATGTCGAGGGCTTTCCGGGAGGCATAGTGGCGAATGGCTTCCTTTCTCTGTGCGGGGCAGAACAGGCCGCCGGAGCAGCGGGCAACTGCTTCCCCTTCGATCTGGATAACATCCGAATCACACACCGGGCACTGTGAGGGTAGCTCCACTTCTTTCGCGCCTGGCGGACGTTTATCCGTTACTACCTTGACCACCTGCGGTATCACGTCACCGGCGCGGCGGATAAAGACGGTATCGCCAATATGAACGTCCAGGCGGCGGATTTCATCCATGTTGTGAAGGGTGGCATTGCTGACGGTCACGCCGCCGACAAACACAGGTTTGAGCCGGGCCACCGGGGTAACGGCACCGGTTCGACCAACCTGGAACTCCACGTCCTCTATTACGGTGAGCTCTTCCTGTGCCGGAAACTTGTGCGCAATCGCCCAGCGCGGCGCCCTGGAGACAAAACCCAGGGCACTCTGCTGGTCAAGACGGTTCACCTTGAACACGATGCCGTCAATCTCGTAAGGCAGAGTGTCCCGTTTTGCCATTAACTCGCTATAGGCCTCCAGGCATTCCTCGACCCCTTTCGCCTTGCGCATCTCCGGATTGATCCGGAAACCCCAGCTTTTAACTCGCTGGAGGCCATCCCACTGAGTGTCTGGCAACAGGCTTTCATCAGTTACCGCCACGCTGTAGGCGCACATTTCCAGGGGGCGCCTGGCCGTTACCGTGGACTTTTTCTGCCTGAGACTTCCGGCTGCTGCGTTTCGGGGATTAACGAAGGTTTTCTCTCCACGCTCTGCCAGTCGTCGGTTCAGTTGTTCGAAACCGTCCTTGGGCATGTAGACTTCACCACGGACTTCCACCAACTCCGGCACATCGTCTCCGCGAAGCTTCAGTGGTACCGACGGGATCGTCCTTATATTGGCGGTGATGTCCTCCCCGGAATAGCCATCCCCCCGGGTAGCGGCGGTGGTCAAGGCGCCCTTCTCGTAATGCAGACTGACCGCCAGCCCGTCCAGCTTGGGCTCGCAGACGTATTCCACGTCTTCGCTAATACCGAGCCGATCTTTTACCCGACGGTCAAAGTCACGCAGTTCGTCTTCACTGAAGGCATTGTCCAGCGACAGCATCGGCAGCCGGTGAACCACCTCCTCAAAACTGGTTTCCACGGCACTGCCAACACGCCGGGTCGGTGAATTATCTGAAGCCAGCTCTGGATAATCGGTTTCAAGGGTCTGTAATTCCCGGAACAGCCTGTCGTATTCCGCGTCGGGAATACGGGGGTCATCCAGCACGTAATACCGGTAGTTGTGGTCATCAATAACCGAACGGAGTTCTTCTACACGCTGGATAACGTCGGGCGTGGCTTTGCTCATGGACTGGCACTCTCGTCTCTCAAAAAAATGCCCGGAACAAACCGGGCATCTGGCCGTCTTTTACCGCCTGGTTTCAGACTCTCTGGGAGCGCTGCTTACGCTCAAACTCCCGGATTCTCTGGCGACAATGCTCGATCGTTTGAGGGGTCATCACGCTGCGGCGCTCATCCTTCAGCTCGCCGCCGAGGTTGCGAACCACTGCCTGGGCGGTTTCGAGCATGAAGTCAAACGCCTGCAGCGCATTGGTGGGCCCTGGCATACTCATGAAAAAGCTGATCCCGGGCGTTGTCAGGGCCGGCATATCCCCCGGCTTGAAAGTACCGGGTTCCACGGCGTTGGCAACACTGAACTGGACGGGGCTGGTGGTGTCGGATTCTTCATGACGATGGTAAATATCCATGTCTCCGTGCTCCAGACCGCAGGCTTCGAACAACTTCTTGAGAGCCGGTCCCTTGAAATCCTCGCCGCTCTTCGCCAACACGTTGATCACAATAACTTCGCGGGCCTCAGGGCGATTCGCGCCTGCCAGAGGTTGACCTTTAGCCGGTCTGGAGGGCTCCCGCCGGGCGGTGTCCTCTTCCACTTCGGTCGTGACCGTGGGCGGGACTGCTTCCACCTCGTCTTCAATGGCGCCCCAGCCTGAATCGAGCTCGGTTTCATCAGGCTCCTGACTGGACAGTCCGAAATCGGGCTCCGACTCCACGGGCTCTTCATAACGCTCGGCCCCTGGCTCGGATTCCGGTTGCGGCTCCGGCTCTTGCGACTCTGGCTTGTCCGATTTCGCAGCGGCCGTCACCGGACGGGTCGGCTTGGGTTTCGGAGACCCGAACCGGCTGGTTTTTTCACGCTTTACATAGCCGCGCTCTTCGAGGGTATCGCGGGAAATGGTCCGTGCGCCGCCATTGGGCAACTCGGGGTTGTACTCGTCATCAAGTGGCGAATCCTCGAGCTCATCGGCGCCCATACCGGATGAAATCGCCATGGATTCCTTCCGGGCACGCCGCATTCGGCGCACACCATCAATGACAATGCCGATAATGACCAGGGTACCGATGGCAATTAACCATTCCCTAAGTGACATAGTGCTGCTGTCCTGTTTGCAGATCCCGTAACGTTGCTACTCTAAGAAAAGCCCGTAGTGAATACAACGCACACCCGGGCCAGATGGCGTTTTTGTCATGGTTGCCCGATTTCTGAGCAGCCTCAGGCCTCCGCCAGCGCCGCGGCCTCGTCCACATCCACCGATACCAGTCGCGAACAACCCGGTTCATGCATGGTCACCCCCATCAGTTGATCCGCCATCTCCATGGCAATCTTGTTATGGGTAATGTAGATGAACTGAACCTGTTTCGACATTTCCTTGACCATGTTGGCATAGCGCCCCACGTTAGCGTCGTCCAGCGGCGCATCCACCTCATCCAGCATACAGAAGGGTGCCGGGTTCAGCTGGAAAATCGAAAATACCAGGGCGATAGCCGTAAGCGCCTTCTCGCCGCCTGACAACAGGTGGATGGTGCTGTTCTTCTTGCCGGGCGGCCTGGCCATGATCGCAACGCCGGTTTCCAGAAGATCCTCGCCGGTCAGTTCCAGATAGGCGTTACCGCCCCCGAAGACCTTCGGGAACAGTGCCTGCAGACCGCCGTTCACCTGGTCAAAGGTTTCCTTGAAGCGTTGCCGGGTTTCCCGGTCTATCTTCCGTATGGCGTTGTCCAGTGTTTCCAGGGCTTCCATCAGATCTTCGTGCTGGGAATCCAGGTAGGTTTTCCGCTCACTCTGAACCTGGTATTCCTCAATAGCCGCCAAGTTGATCGCACCGAGCCGCTGTATGCGATTACCGATACGCTCAAGCTCGTCCGCCCAGTCTTTCTCGTTCGCACCTTCAGGCAGCTGGGAAAGAATATCCTGCAGCTTGACGTCCAGCTCCTTGAGCTGCTCGATGTGGTTGCCCGAGCGGATCTCCAGGGCCTGGGATTCCATTTTAAGTTTTTCGAGCCGGGACCGGACTTCCTGAATGCGATGATCGGTGCCACTTCTGCCCTGTTCCTTTTCGCGGACCTCCCGGTCGATTTCTTCCAGGGAATCGCGGGCTGCCCCGAGTTTTTCCTCTTCGGCCAGTCGACGGTCCAGCAGCCCTTCAAGCTGCATCTGAAGATCTTCAATGGGTTCCTCGGCGCTTTCCCGGGACTCCCTCAGAATCTCCAGACGCTCATCAATGCGTTCCTTCTGAAGCTGCATCCGGTCGATGGTCTGCCTGAGGCCGTCACGCTGACTGTGAAGAGTCTGGAGCTGAAGCTGCAACTGATGTGCGTGGTCACGGTCGTGCCGGGCCTCCTGCCGCAGCCGGTCAAGGTTCTCGCGCAGACTGTCGCGCTGCTCGAGAAGCCGTTCTTTTTCTTCGTCGCTGTCTTCCGTGGACGCCAGCGCCTGCTGCCACTCTTCCCGGGCCTCCTGCAGACTCTCTTTCTGGCCCTCCAGGTTTTCAGAGACATCTTCAATATCGTCCCGGATTCGCTGCAAACGGGCATCGATCTGCTCGGCGCGGGCTCGCAGACCGCTAACCCTGGACGACAAGGTGCCCAGCTCACGGTCTGCCTCGCTCAGACGGGTCTGGGCCTCGTCCCGGGCGGATTCCGAGCGTTCGGCTCGCTCGTGCAGTTCATTCAGTCTCTCGCTGGCCGCCTCCAGTGCTTCCTCCGCTTCAGCCAGCTGCGAGGTCAGCTCAGTTACTTTCTTCTGTCGTTCAATCACCCCGATCTGGCCGGCGTCCGAGTCCGGCATCAATACCCAGTCCCGGGACACCCAGACGCCTTCCGGTGTCATCAGGCTCTGGCCGTCCTGAAGGGCTGATCGCATGCCCATGGCATCAGAGACGGTTTCTACCGCGTCGATGCCACGAAGCAACGAGGCAATTCCCGGTACGCCTGAGACTTTTGCAGCCAGGCCGGTATTGCCAGTCTCAGCAGCCGCCCCGGCTTCAACGAGGGCCAGCCCCTTTGGTGCTTCTTTCATGGCCGATGAAAGCTGGTCAATATTGGGGAGACACAGCCCCTGGGTAAACCGCCCGATAACCTGCTCAACCGCAAACTCCCAACCATCGGCGATCGTGAGCTGGCTGGCCACCCGGGGCATATCGCTCAGGGCGTTCTGTGCAAGCCAGGATTGCAGAACATCATCTCCGGCCCCCATCTGCTCATCCAGCAGCGCCTGCTGAGACTCCAGTGACGCGCGAAGACTCTGGACCCGCTGGCGTTCTTCAGATACGGCCTGTTCTGCGTCCCGCTGGTGCTGCCGGGCGTCGTAGAGCTCGTCCTGAATCGCTGCAATGCGCTCGGCTGCTTCCTCGCGTTTCAGTTCCAGCGTTTCCTGCTGCTCCAGCAATTCTTCCAGCTCCGCGCGATCCATCTGGCCTTCCAGCAATTCCTGCTCATCCTGCAGTTTGCGTTGGCGAGTGAGCAGTTGCTCGATGGCATCCTCGAGGGAGCGAATCCTGGACTGGGCCAACTCGGCCTGGCGCCGGGCATCGGAAGAGCGGGCGCTGAAATCTTCCCACTGGTGCTGCCAGTCGCTCATCGCGTCTTCAGCCTGCTGCAGTTTCTCGCCCGATTCCTCTGAGCGTATAGCCAGCGCTTCCTGTTCGGGCTCCATCATGTCCAGCTCTTCCTGGATTCCCGACAGTTTGTCCTCGTCCTGTTCAAGCTCTCTGGCCAGTTCGCGTTGGTTGGCCATTGCCTGGTCCAGCTCCGCGGCCATCTGCCGGCTTCGTTCGCGCTGATGCTCAAGGCTCTGCTCAATTCGGGCGATATCGGCACCGGCTTCGTAATAGCGGGCCTGCGCCCGGTTAAAGTGCTCGGTGCGTTCCTGATGATTGTCTCTCAGGGATTCCAGAGCGGTCTCGAGGCTGACACGCTCGGTCAGGTATTTTTCGAGCTCAAGTTCGGTATCCCGGATCTTGCCGCGCCAGGCTTGCAGGTCATTGTCGAGGGATTGCCAGCGGAGTACTGTCAGTTCGGCTTTCTTCTGGCGCTCTTCCTGCTTGTACGCCTTGTACTTTTCCGCCGCTGCCGCCTGGCGCTCCAGGTGCTGCAATTGCCGGCCCAGCTCTTCCCTCAGATCCGTTAGCCGCTCCAGGTTTTCCTGGGTGCGACGGATACGATTTTCGGTTTCCCGACGCCGCTCCTTGTATTTCGATATGCCGGCCGCTTCCTCAATGTAGATTCGAAGTTCCTCGGGTTTTGCCTCAATCAGCCGGGAGATCATGCCCTGCTCAATGATGGCGTAGCTGCGAGGGCCCAGACCGGTACCCAGGAACAGATCGGTAATGTCACGGCGCCGGCACTTGGAGCCATTCAGGAAATACTCGGACTGCCCTTCCCGGGAGACCCGGCGGCGAACAGAGATTTCGTTGAATTTCACGAATTCGCCAGGCGCGGAACCATCACTGTTATCAAATACCAGTTCGATGGAAGCCTGGCCAACGGGCTTTCTTGCACTGGAGCCGTTGAAGATGACGTCTGTCATGGATTCGCCGCGCAGGTACTTGGCGGAGCTTTCACCCATAACCCACCGAACCGCATCGATGATGTTGGACTTGCCGCAACCATTCGGGCCAACAACGGCAGTCATGTTGGAGGGGAACGGCACCGTGGTGGGATCGACGAAGGATTTGAAGCCGGACAGTTTGATGGACTTCAGACGCATATCAGGCGCTCGCTTCCTGCCGGAGAATCGTCAACACCTGCTGCCGCTGGTGTTCCCCAAAGGCCTGAATTACCGCTTGTAGACGCTCAACATCGTCATCAATGGCCGCATCTGCCAATTGCCGGAAGAAAGTCGCCGTTTCACCAATTTCTTCCCGGAAATGCTCCAGTGCCACAAAGTAAGTGCGGCTGATGGCTGGCCTGAAATTCTCAAGAGTTTCCTCCAGAAAGGGGTTTTCAACCAGCCCGTAGGCGTAGCGCATAACCCCGAACCCGGCGTCAATGACCTGCTCGGCGGCGTCCGCGCTGGTGGCGTTGAGGGCGTCGATCACTGCCTGCAATTCGCGCACCTGCCCCATGACCCCGCCGAGCTCCTTACCGGACCAGCGTTCAAGCACCTTTCGCCCGAGCATACAAAGCAGATCAATGTAGATGTCATAGAGGCTGTTGACACTCTCGGGCGTCAGACTCGAGACCACAGCACCCCGCCGTGGGAAAATTTCGATCAGGTGCCGCCTTTCGAGAATAAGAAGCGCTTCGCGCACCGAGCCACGGCTGACATTCAACTCTCCGGACACCTTCAGTTCCTGAATGCGTTCGCCGGGTTTGAGATCTCGCGTGATTATTCTTTGTCCAAGATGCTGGGCAATTTGTTCAGACAGACTTTCCGGGGCCTGAAACCTCATAAAGTTGGTCACTCATTCCTGAAGACGGCACGATTTCAAACGCAGAAGTTTACCACAGGGAATCTATTGCCCCATCCCCTTGTCTGACATTTTGCACAGCACAAGGAATCTGCCGGCAATCTACTGCCGGTTTTTTGACGGCAACCAGAGGATCAACGTCCAACACTTCAATTTTGGTTGAATTTTGGATTCCTATCCGTTGTTTTTAATGGACTTTGTTAACTAGGCACGGTTTCTGCTAAACACAGCCAAAGCACTGTAAACTTCTGCGACAGAGTGAACCGTAGTGAAAAACATACCGTCGATCCAACAGTCTCCCGCCCAGCCCCAGAAGCTGGCGGCGCTGCGTCAGGCACATCAGGACTGGAACAACACGCCGGATGTGCTCACCAGGCTGACCCGCCGGCTTTCTACCACCCTGTCGCTGGAGCAACAGCTTGCCATCCTCGCTGAAGAGCTGGTGGCTATCGTGCCCTTTACCGCGCTTAACTATCGACACAGGATCGGTAAACAGGATTTCGTCTACGCCACTGGCATGGGCGGCCCCCACCGTTGTGAATATCGCCTGAGCCTGGAAGGTGTCAATTACGGAACACTGGCCCTGCAGCGGCGCCAGCGGTTTTCGGAGCAGGAACTGGAAGGCGTCGAGATGATTCTCAGCGCGGCGATCTGCCCGATTCGCAACGCCTGCCAGTACGTTGCGATTGAGCAGGCGTCGCTGACCGACTCACTGACCGGCATACCCAACAAGCGAGCCCTGGATGATGCGCTACAGCGTTCAAGTGTGCTGTCTGAACGTCACGGCGAACCCTACTCTCTGGTGCTATGCGACCTGGATCATTTCAAGACGGTCAACGACACACATGGCCATGTTGTCGGAGACCATCTCCTACAACTTGCCGCAGCCGAGATCGAGAAGTCTATCCGCACGTCCGATACCGTGTATCGATTTGGTGGCGAGGAGTTTGCCATCCTGTTGCCACACACTTCCGAACAGGATGCCAGAGATGTAGCAGAACGGGTTCGAGAGGCAATCGCGGCCATCCGGGTGGATGGCGGCGAAAAGGAACTGAAGGTAACAACCAGCTGCGGCGTCGCAACGTTCTTGCCCAAGGAATCATCCCAGGCGTGGCTTGCCAGGGCCGACGAGGCGCTCTATCGAGCCAAACACCAGGGCCGGAACTGCACCCGGGTGTTTGCCACCATTTCCTGACGATCAGCTCCGGGGTGTTTTGCTCCGGGACCGCTCCGGCCTGGGGGTTCGGCCAGCCGGTTTCTGGGGCCTGCTGTCACTGACGGCCCATTTGTTTCCGGGTGTCTTTTTGCCAGAACGGCCAGGGCTTTTCCGCCTCTGGCGGTCGTGAGCCGCTTTCTCATTCGGCGTTTTCTGGGGAATTTCGACCGCCTCCAGACCAACCGTCCGACTGAGGGTATCTACCGCCCTTTGGTCCAACTCTTCCCATTTACCCACCGTCAGTCTGCTCGGCAGGAAGATCGGCCCGTAGCGCACGCGTTTCAGCCGGCTCACACGAACACCCTGGGATTCCCACAGGCGCCGCACTTCTCTGTTTCGACCCTCCAGAAGGGTAACGTGGAACCAGCGATTCATACCGCTACCACCGGCAGGAGAGATATCGGTGAACTTGGCCATGCCATCTTCCAGGAGAACGCCCTGAAGCAGGCGCTCGATCATGGCGTCGTCCACTTCCCCGAAGATCCGTACCGCGTATTCCCGATCAATCTGGTTGGACGGGTGCATCAGGCGATTCGCCAATTCGCCGTCTGTAGTGAAGAGCACCAGACCCGTCGTATTGATATCCAGCCGTCCGATGGAAATCCACCGGTGCTCCTTGAGACGTGGCAAACGATCAAACACCGTCGGCCGGCCCTCGGGATCCTTTCGGGTGGTGACTTCGCCCTCTGGCTTGTTGTAGATCAGCACACGGCGCATCACTTCCGCCGCCCCGGATACTTCCAGGCGCTTGCCGTCGAGCTCGAAGCGGTCTTCCACGGTGGCTTTCTGGCCCGGTGCTACTGGCTGACCATTGACCATAAGGCGGCCGGCTTCCATCCAGCCCTCGATTTCCCGGCGCGAACCGATACCCGCCCGGGCGAGCAATTTCTGAATACGCTCAGGGCCATCCTGGCTGACTTTGCCCAGGGCTGGTCTGGCTGGTCTGGCTGGTTTGTTGGGGCGTTCTGCCGCCATGCAATCAATCCTTAGTTTCTGACTGACGCCCGAATGGCATCAATGAAGTGTCTGGCTCGAAGATTCGTCGTCGTTCTCGGCAGTGGTTGATTCGAACTCGATCTCGCCCTGCATGTTCTTTTCAATTTCCCGACCGATCTCTTCAAGGTCCCGGACTTCGTTCAGGGGTGGCATCTGGTCCAGGCCCGTGAGGTTAAAGTAGTCCAGGAACTGTTTCGTGGTCGCATACATGGCCGGGCGACCGGGAACATCGCGATGTCCGACAACGCGCACCCACTCTCGCTCAAGCAGTGTCCGAATGATATTGCTGCTTACCGTAACACCCCGGATGTCCTCGATTTCACCCCGGGTAATGGGTTGCCGGTAGGCAATCAGTGCCAGGGTTTCCAGCAACGCCCGGGAATAACGCTGGGGCTTTTCCTCAAACAGCCGCCCCACCCAGGGCGCGAATTCCTCACGCACCTGAAGTCGATAGCCGCTGGCGACCTTTTTCAGCTCGAAACCCCGCCCCTCGCAGGCCGTCTCAAGGAGCACCATGACGTGCTCCATAACCTGGCGCGCAGGCCGCTCCTCTTCACTGAACAATTCCCGAAGCTGGTCGAGAGACAGCGGTTTGCCAGCCGCCAGCAGGGCTGCCTCTGCAATAGCCTGGATTCTCAACAGGTGCTCTTCGTTCATGGTCTTTAATCCGTATTTCCGTGCTTTGGGCTTTCGCAGGCTCTAACTCGCTGCCCTGGCCCGAACATGAATCGGCCCGAGAACTTCCGCCTGAACAACTTCGATTAGTTGCTCTTTGACCAGCTCAAGTGTTGCCAGAAAAGTCACCACAACCCCGAGACGGCCCTCTTCCACCGTAAACAGGCTCTCGAAGGTCACAAAATGATCATCCTGAAGCACCGACAGAATCGCGGACATACGCTCGCGGGTCGACAGCCTTTCCCGTTCTACGTGGTGGCTGGTAAACAGGTCCGCTCGCTGCAACACGCCCTGCAGGGCCAGCAGCATTTCGCGCAGGTCCACATCCGGATGAGGATGACTCGAAGGCATCTTCGGCAGCGCTGCGGAGGCGGCGAAAGTATCCCGCTCCAGGCGCGGCATTTCGTCGATATCTTCCGCTGCCTGCTTGAACCGCTCGTATTGCTGAAGCCGGCGAATCAATTCGGCCCGCGGATCAACTTCTTCCTCGTCGTCGGTCTCCTGCCGCGGCAACAGCATTCTGGATTTGATTTCGGCCAGTGTGGCTGCCATCACCAGGTATTCGGCGGCCAACTCGAAGCGCATGGCCTCCACGGCACCGATGTAATCCATGTATTGCCGGGTAATTTCGCTCACGTCGATATCCAGAATGTTCATATTCTGGCGACGGATAAGATACAGCAGGAGATCCAGCGGCCCTTCAAAGGCTTCGAGGAAAACCGCAAGGGCATCCGGCGGAATGTACAGGTCCTTGGGAAGATCCACTACCGGCTTGCCGGAAACGAGCGCCAAAGGTGACTGCTCAGGAGTGGCGTCCTGACTCTCGGGCGCTGCCTGATCGGTGGATTCTTCCGTCATAACCTTTCCCTCCGGACCGTTGCCGGGACCATCAGGGCCCGACGCGCGACCCTGTGGATTCAGCGGTAATGAAGCCCCATGGCTGCCCGAACTTCCTCAAGGGTATCTCGAGCGGCATCCCGGGCGTGTTCACGGCCTTCCTGGAGAATGGAATGAACCAGATCCGGATTGCCCTCATACTCCCGGGCGCGTTCGTGGAGCGGACGCTGCTCCTCGACAATTGCGTCAATCAACGGCTTCTTGCAATCCAGGCAACCGATGCCGGCACTGCGACAACCGGTCTGCACCCACTCCTGGGTGTCAGCATCGGAATAGATCTTGTGCATTCCCCACACCGGGCACTTCTCGGGTTCACCCGGATCCGTGCGACGAACCCGCTGGGGATCGGTCTGCATGGTACGAACCTTCTGGGCAACGCTGTCCGGTTCTTCCCGCAGACCGATATAGTTGTTGTAGGATTTGGACATCTTCTGGCCATCCAGCCCCGGCAGTTTGGATTCCGGGGTGAGCAACGGCTGAGGTTCCGGCAAAATTACCTTGCCGCCGCCCTCAATGTAGCCATACAGACGCTCACGATCGCCCAGGGAGATATTCTGCTGCTCTTTCAGCAGAGCACGGGCGGTCTCCAGAGCGTCCATGTCGCCCTCTTCCTGATAACGCCTCTTGAGATTGCGATAGAGCTTGGCGTTTTTCTTGCCCATCTTGACGATGGCGCCTTCCGCCTGCTCCTCGAACCCTGGCTCACGGCCGTAGATATGGTTGAAGCGGCGGGCGATCTCCCGGGTGATTTCGACATGGGAAACCTGATCGGCACCAACCGGCACCTTTCCCGCCCGGTAGACCAGGATGTCTGCGCTCTGAAGCAGCGGGTAACCCAGGAACCCATAGGTCGCAAGATCCTTCTCCCGCAGCTTTTCCTGCTGATCCTTGAACGTAGGCACACGTTCCAGCCACCCGAGGGGCGTAATCATCGAAAGCAGGAGATGCAATTCGGCGTGCTCGGGTACCTGCGACTGGATGAACATCGTGGACGAGCCCGGGTTCACGCCGGCCGCGAGCCAATCAATGACCATATCCCAAACGCTTTGTTCAATGCCGGAGGGATCATCGTAATTGGTGGTCAGCGCGTGCCAGTCGGCCACAAAGAAAAAGCATTCGAATTCATGCTGGAGTTTAACCCAGTTTTTCAGCACACCGTGGTAGTGGCCAAGGTGAAGCTTGCCGGTCGGACGCATGCCGGACAAAACCCTTTGCTGGGAATCTACAGAACTCAAAGCACGAACTCCTTATTTGGTATTGGAACCGCCATCATAGTTCAGGCGACCCGGCATTATAAATAAAAAACCCCCGCTCTGCAGGGCAGAAACGGGGGTTTTTACTGAAAGAAGGCCAGCTTACCAGCCAGTGACTTCCTTCAGGGCCTGGCCAATCTCGGCCAGACTGCGAACAGTGCGAACACCAGCGTCTTCCAGAGCGGCAAACTTTTCGTCTGCTGTACCCTTACCACCGGAGATGATGGCGCCAGCGTGGCCCATACGCTTGCCCGGAGGCGCTGTAACACCAGCGATGTAGGAAACCACCGGCTTGGTGACGTTCTGCTTGATGTAGGCCGCGGCTTCTTCCTCGGCGGTACCGCCGATCTCACCGATCATCACAATGGCTTCGGTCTCAGGATCTTCCTGAAGCAGAGCCAGAATGTCGATGAAGTTGGAGCCCGGGATCGGGTCACCACCGATACCGATACAGGTGGACTGACCGTAGCCGAAGTCGGTGGTCTGCTTGACCGCTTCGTAAGTCAGGGTGCCTGAACGGGACACGATGCCAACCTTACCCTTCTTGTGGATGTGGCCGGGCATGATGCCGATCTTGCACTCGTCCGGAGTGATAACACCCGGGCAGTTCGGACCAATCATGCGAACGCCCTTGCGATCCACGTATTCCTTGGCGTACAGCATATCGATGGTCGGGATACCTTCAGTGATACAAACGATCAGCTGAATGCCGGCATCGGCGGCTTCGATAATGGCGTCTTTACAGAACGGCGCCGGTACGTAGATAACGGTCGCTTCTGCGCCGGTTGCTTCAACGGCGTCACGTACGGTGTTGAACACCGGCAGACCCAGATGCTCGGTGCCGCCCTTGCCGGGGCTCACGCCACCAACCATCTTGGTGCCGTAGGCAATCGCCTGCTCTGAGTGGAAGGTGCCCTGTGCGCCCGTAAAGCCCTGACAGATAACCTTGGTGTCTTTGTTAATCAGGATGCTCATTATTTACCCCCTGCGGCTTTAACAACTTGCTCTGCCGCATTCGACAGACTGGTAGCGGCAATAATGTTCAGACCGCTCTCGGCGAGTACCTGAGTACCCTTCTCCGCGTTGTTGCCTTCAAGGCGAACCACAACAGGAACCTTGACGCCGACTTCCTTCACGGCACCGATGATGCCCTCTGCAATCATGTCGCAGCGAACGATACCACCGAAGATGTTGACCAGAACCGCCTTCACATTGGAGTCAGACAGGATGATCTTGAATGCCTCGGAAACACGTTCCTTGGTTGCACCGCCGCCAACGTCCAGGAAGTTGGCAGGCTGGCCGCCGGACAGCTTGATGATGTCCATGGTACCCATCGCCAGGCCGGCACCATTAACCATGCAGCCAATGTTGCCTTCCAGGGCAACGTAGTTGAGCTCCCACTTGGCCGCTTCCGCTTCCCGGGAATCTTCCTGGGAGGGATCGTGCATCTCGTGGATCTTCTTCTGACGGTACAGTGCGTTGCCATCAACACCCACTTTGGCGTCCAGGCAATGCAGATCACCAGCCGGGGTAATGACCAGCGGGTTGATTTCTACCAGCGCCAGATCGCACTCTTCGAACAGCTTGGCCAGACCAATGAAGATCTTGGTGAACTGACCGATTTGCTTGCCTTCCAGGCCGAGCTTGAACGCGAGCTCACGCCCCTGGTACGGCTGAGCGCCGACCAGCGGGTCGACTTCAGCTTTCAGGATCTTCTCGGGCGTTTCTTCGGCAACCTTCTCGATCTCAACACCGCCTTCGGTGGAGGCCATGAATACGATACGACGTGTACCACGGTCGACAACCGCGCCCAGGTACAGCTCCTGGTCGATGTCGGTGAGGGATTCAACCAGAATCTTGCTGACCGGCTGGCCATTCTCATCTGTCTGATAGGTTACCAGGTTCTGACCCAGCCACTTCTCGGCAAACTCACGGATCTCGTCTTTGCTCTTGACCAGCTTTACACCGCCAGCCTTACCACGGCCACCTGCGTGAACCTGGGCTTTCACAACCCATGCATCACCGCCGATCTCACCAGCTGCGTCTACAGCTTCCTTCGGAGTATCACAGGCAATGCCCTTGGATACTGGCAGGCCATATTCAGCGAAAAGCTGTTTGCCCTGATATTCATGCAAATTCATAGTTAATGTCCCGAATTAAAAAATTCCTGGTTTGCGTTACTTCTTCTTGCGGCGGTTGGCGATATGAATCGCGCCACCACCGACGGCCAGAGCTGCTTCGTGCACGGACTCGGACAGAGTCGGATGTGCAAAGCAGGTCAGGGCCAGATCTTCGGCGCTGGAACCGAATTCCATGGCGATTACGCCCTGGGCAACGATTTCAGAGGCCTGGGGACCAACTACATGGAAACCAACAATGCGGTCAGTTTTCGCGTCAGCGATGATCTTGACCAGACCGGACGCCGAGTTTGCAGCCATGGCACGGCCGTTGGCTGCAAACGGGAAGGTACCAACGTTGTATTCCTCACCCTCGGCCTTCATCTGCTCCTCGGTTTTGCCAACCCAGGCAACTTCCGGGAAGGTGTAGACAACGTTTGGGATGCAGTCGTAGTTGACCTGAGGCTTGTGCCCCGCAATACGCTCCGCAACCATGATGCCTTCTTCAGACGCCTTGTGGGCCAGCATGGGTCCACGAACCACGTCACCGATCGCCCAGACACCCGGGGCTTCGGTTTTACAGTTGTCATCAACAAAGATGAAGCCGCGCTCATCCATCTGGACGCCGGAGTCTTCCGACAACAGGTTGTCGGTGTAGGGTCGACGACCAACAGCCACGATCAGCTTGTCGAACTTGGCTTCGTGCTTGCCCTTGGAATCTTCATAGTTCACGTTGACCAGCTTGCGCTTGACTTCAGCACCGGTCATGCGTGCGCCCATGACAATGTTCAGACCCTGTTTCTGGAACTGTTTCAGGGCATCCTTGGCCACCTGCTGGTCAACAGCGGGCAGGAAGGTGTCCTGGGCTTCCAGAACGGTTACTTCTGCACCCAGGCGGGCCCAGACACTACCGAGCTCAAGGCCAATAACGCCGGCACCGATAACGCCAAGACGCTTGGGCACTTCGGTGAATTCCAGAGCACCCTCGGAATCCACGATGTATTCGCCATCGAACGGCGCGGGCGGAATCTGGATCGGCTTGGAGCCGGTGGCCAGAATGATGTTTTCAGCCTCGTAAGTCTTGGACTTGCCGTCCTTGTCGGTTACTTCCACCTTCCGGTTTGCAAGCAGTTTGCCGTGACCGTGGATGGAGGTAACGCCATTGGACTTGAACAGACCAGCGATACCGCCGGTCAGCTGCTTAACGATGCCGCTCTTGCGCTCCATCATCTTGCCGATGTCCATTTTGACATCCTTGGCGATGATGCCCTGCATCTCGAAATCGTGGCTGGATTCCTCAAACTTGTGGGAAATCTCCAGCAGCGCCTTGGAGGGGATGCAACCAACGTTCAGGCAGGTACCGCCCAGCACCTGTGCCTTACCGTCTTCTGAAGTCCAGGATTCGACACACGCGGTCTTGAGACCCAGCTGTGCCGCTTTGATGGCAGCTACGTAGCCCCCGGGGCCTGCACCAATGACAATGACGTCGTACTTATCAGACATACTTTTATCCCGTTTCCGATTCGTTAAATGTCGGCTCAGACGTCCAGCAGAATACGTGCCGGATCTTCAAGCATTTCCTTGATGGCAACGAGGAACTGCACCGCCTCCTTACCATCAATCATTCTGTGGTCATAAGAAAGCGCCAGGTACATCATCGGCTGAATTTCCACCTTGCCGTTCACGGCCATCGGACGCTCTTGGATCTTGTGCATGCCCAGGATGGCTGTCTGAGGCGGGTTCAGGATCGGTGTGGAAATCAGCGAACCGAAGATACCGCCGTTGGTAATTGTGAAGGTACCGCCGGTCATGTCTTCAATGGCCAGTTTGCCTTCTTTCGCCTTGGTGCCGTACTCGACGATCTTCTTCTCGATGTCGGCCAGGCCCATGGCGTCGGAATCACGTAGAACCGGAACCACCAGGCCGCGATCGGTAGAAACCGCCACGCCGATGTCCTGGTAGCCGTGATACACCATGTCGTTACCATCGATGGACGCGTTCACCGCCGGGAAGCGCTTCAGGGCTTCGGTGGCGGCCTTGGTGAAGAACGACATGAAGCCAAGCTTAATACCGTGACGCTTCACAAAGCTGTCCTGGTACTGCTTGCGCATCTCCATGATCGGGCCCATGTTCACCTCGTTAAAGGTGGTCAGCATGGCTGCGCTCTGCTGGGCATTAACCAGGCGCTTGGCGATGCTCGCACGCAGGCGGGTCATCGGCACACGCTTCTCTGGACGCTCGCCCTGGCTGACGTTGACTTCCGGCATACCAGCCGCAGGCTGGGGCGCAGAAGCACCGCCGGAGGACTTGGCGCTATCCACGTGGTTCTGAACGTCTTCCTTGGTTACGCGGCCATCTTTGCCGGTGCCCTTGATGCTGTTCGGATCGACGTTATTTTCCTCAGCCAGCTTGCGGGCAGCCGGGCTCAGGATCGCTTCGCCAGAAGACGCTTCACTCGCGGCTTCCTCTTTCGGAGCCTCTTCCTTGCTTTCTTCTTTCTTGCCCTCGGCAGGCTTGGATTCGCCCTTGGCGCCTTCCTTGAACTTGCCGACTACCTCACCACTTTCAACGGTATCGCCTTCGTTCTTGATGATTTCTTCAATCACGCCGTCCGCAGGCGCAACAACCTCAAGAACAACCTTGTCGGTCTCGATATCGACAATCAGCTCGTCACGGGAGCAGGCTTCACCCGGCTGTTTGTGCCAGGTCGCGACAGTACCTTCCGCGACCGACTCCGGGAAAACGGGGGCTTTAATCTCAGTTGACATTACAGATCCTTAGTTCGGTAGCTCGTCAAATTTCAAACGCGTCGTTAACAAGTTTCTTCTGCTCTTCAATGTGGACCGACATATGGCCACAGGCAGGAGCAGCCGAAGCGTCACGACCGGCATACTGAAGGTACAGCTTGGGGTTCTTGCGATGCAGCGCATTACGCATGTGATGCTGACTGCAGTACCAAGCCCCCTGGTTCATCGGCTCTTCCTGACACCAGACAACGTGCTTGAGCTTGGTGTACTCGCTCAAGAGCTCGTCAAGATCGTCTCCGGGGAAAGGATACAGCTGTTCGATCCGGACAATGGCCACGTCATCACGCTCGTCCGACTTCTTCTTCTCAAGCAGATCGAAATACACCTTGCCTGAGCAAAGGATCAGACGGGTGACTTTCTTTGGATCGGACGGCTCTTTCTCCGGCAGCACCGTCTTGAAGGTACCGCTGGTCAGATCATCAAGATCAGACGTCGCTTCCTTGTGCCGCAGCAGGCTCTTGGGCGTAATCGCAACCAAAGGTTTGCGCAACGGGCGTTTTACCTGGCGACGCAGCATGTGGAATACCTGGGAAGGCGTGGTCGGCACGCAAACCTGGATATTATGCTCTGCACTGAGTTGAAGAAAACGCTCGAGGCGCGCTGAGCTGTGCTCTGGCCCCTGCCCTTCGTAACCATGGGGCAGCAGCAGGGTCAGACCGCACAGGCGTCCCCACTTGTGCTCACCACTGGTCAGGAACTGGTCGATTACGACCTGGGCACCGTTGGCAAAATCGCCGAACTGCGCCTCCCAGACCACAAGGCCATCCGGCGCGGTAGTGGCGTAGCCGTACTCGAACGCCATTACGGCCTCTTCCGACAGCAGCGAGTCGTAGATTTCGAATTTCGGCTGATCTTCCGACAGTTGCTCGAGGGCAATATGAGTCGAGCCGTCCTTCTGGTTGTGCAAAACGGCGTGGCGGTGCGAGAAGGTGCCGCGACCAACATCCTGGCCGGTAATGCGGATCGGATGCCCCTCATCGAGCAGCGTCGCATAGGCCATGACTTCACCGTAGCCCCAGTTGATAGGCAGGGCGCCGGCGGTCATTTTTTCGCGGTCGGAAACAATCTTGGAGACCTGACGCTGGATACTAAAGCCCTCAGGGACCGAGGTCAGCTTTTTGCCCAGCTTCTGGATGGTCTTCAGCGCAACGCTGGACTTGCACTTGGCAGTCCATTCGTGACCGAGGTACGGAGTCCAGTCAACGTAGAGTTCTTTGTTGGGCTCCTTGACCAGGGATTTGACCACGTGCTCGCCATTGTCCAGGGCGTCACGGTAGTCGTTCTCCATCTGCTTGGCTTCGTCCTCGGTGATAACACCTGCTTCCACCAGTTGATCCACGTACAGGTTGCGGGTGGTCTTCAGCTTGCGGATCTTTTCGTACATGACCGGCTGGGTTGCGGCCGGCTCATCCGCCTCGTTGTGACCGCGACGACGGTAGCAGACCAGATCGATCACCACGTCGTTCTTGAATTCGTTGCGGTAATCCATGGCCATCTGCGTCACGAACATGACCGCTTCCGGGTCGTCCGCATTCACATGCAGAATCGGCGCCTGGATCATCTTGGCCACGTCGGTGCAGTATTCCGTGGACCGTGCATCTTCCTGCTTGCTGGTGGTGAAACCAACCTGGTTGTTAATGACGATATGAATGGTGCCACCAACGCCGAAACCACGGGTCTGGGACATCTGGAAGGTTTCCATCACCACGCCCTGGCCGGCAAACGCCGCGTCGCCGTGCATGATAATCGGAACAACCTTGGTGCCCTCGTCATCGTTACGGCGGGTTTGACGAGCCCGAACAGAGCCCTCAACAACCGGTGAAACGATTTCCAGGTGCGACGGGTTAAACGCCATCGCCAGGTGAACTTCGCCACCCGGGGTCATCACGTTGGATGAGAAGCCCTGATGGTATTTCACGTCACCGGAGCCGGAATCCGCGAGCTTCTTGCCTTCGAACTCGTCAAAGAGCTCCCGCGGATTTTTGCCCAGGGTGTTGACCAGAACGTTCAGGCGACCACGGTGAGCCATGCCCAGAACAATTTCCTTGGCGCCATAAGAGCCGGCACGCTGGATCAGCTCGTCCAGACACGGGATCAGACTCTCGCCGCCCTCAAGACCGAACCGCTTCACGCCCGGATACCGGGATCCCAGGTACTTTTCGAGGCCTTCGGCGGCCGTCAGGCGCTCAAGGATGTGCTTGCGGGTGTTAGCCTCGTACGCCGGACGTGAACGAACCGGCTCCATGCGCTGCTGGAACCAACGCTTGATGCGGGTATCCACCACATGCATGTATTCAGCGCCGATGCTTTCGCAATAGGTCTGGCGCAGGCCATCGACAATATCTCCGAGCTTCATGGTCTCGGAGCCGAGGTTCAGGGAGCCGGTCTGGAATTCCAGATCGCGATCAGAGTCGGATAGCTCATGAAATTCGGGATCCAGGTCTTCAACCTTGGGACGCTGCCATACGCCGAGTGGGTCCAGCTTCGCTTCCTGATGACCGCGGAAGCGGTAGGCGTTAATCAGCTGGAGAACACGAATCTGCTTTTTATCCGCATCAGACGTTGCACTGGCGGGAACGCCGCCGCTGGCAAGAAAGCGTTGATTACGGGAGATGTGTTCGAACTGTTCGCGGATGGAAGAGTGGACAATGTCACGGCCCTTGTAGCCATCGACACTGGGAAGCTTGTCGAAATAGCTGCGCCACTCTTCGGGAACGGCATTGGGGTCTGTCAGGTAGGTTTCAAAAAGCTGTTCAACATAGGCGAGATTTCCACCCTGCAGGTGGGAAGTCTGCCATAACTGCTCCATTATGCTTTCGTGCATCTTGAATAGCTCACCTTGGGCTGGTGCGGGGAGCCCGATATGGTCGGCCAGGGGTATTTCTCAGTCAATACGGGTTTTTACGGGATCGACTTTGGCCACCACACCCGACATGGATGTTTTCCATTCCCCGGTGGTTTTTATACTCAGCAAAACAGGGAGAAAACTTTATAAGTTCCCGCCACGGCTTGCGTAGTGTGCACCCGGGTAAGACTTTTGACTATAAGCCTTTGGTTGAAGGCCCCGCAAACTTGCGAGGCCTTCCGGGTACTAACCTGATCAGAACAGTATAGCGTCTGAGTGAAATCCTGCTGCTTAAGTAGCCCGCTGCAGCAGAAGATTCCGAATATGGCCGATAGCCCTTGTGGGGTTCAGACCTTTCGGGCAGACACTGACACAGTTCATGATACCCCGGCAGCGGAATACACTGAACGGGTCATCAAGGCTGGCAAGCCGCTCGTCCTGGGCTGTATCCCGGCTGTCCGCCAGGAAACGGTAGGCCTGCAGCAGGCCGGCCGGACCAATAAACTTGTCCGGGTTCCACCAGAATGAAGGGCAGGAAGTGGAACAGCAGGCGCAGAGAATACACTCGTACAGGCCGTCCAGCTTCTCGCGGTCTTCCGGAGACTGCAGCCGCTCGATCGCCGGAGCAGGCTTGTCGTTGATCAGATAAGGCATGACCTTTTCGTACTGCTTGTAGAAAAGGCTCATATCCACGACCAGATCGCGGATAACCGGCAGACCCGGCAGCGGGCGCAGGACCAGCTTGTCGCCTTTCACCACCTGGGAGACAGGCGTGATACAAGCCAGGCCGTTCTTGCCGTTCATGTTCATGCCGTCAGAGCCACAAACGCCCTCGCGGCAGGAGCGACGGTAGGCCATTGAAGGATCCCGTTCCTTGATCAGGTTCAGCACATCAAGAACCATGAGATCCTTGCCTTCCGGAATCTCGACATCCACGTCCTGCATGTAGGGCGCGTTGTCGGTCTCCGGGTTATAACGATAAAGGCTTACTAACATTTTCGGAGTCCCCCTTAGTAAGTCCGGACCTTCGGCTCGAACTTGTCCACCGTTTTCGGCGCAAAGTTCACATCACGCTTGCCCACGCGCTTTTCCAGCGGGAAGTACATGGAGTGCTTGAGCCAGTTCTCATCGTCACGCTCGGTGAAGTCGTTCCTGGCGTGCGCGCCACGGCTTTCCTTACGCTCAAACGCAGAAATCGCAGTAGAAAGAGCCACCTCATAAAGGTTGTCCAGCTCAAGCGCTTCAATTCGAGCGGTGTTGAAGGCGTTGCTGGTATCAGCCAGCTTGGTGTTGCGAACACGCTCACCAATGGCTTCCAGTTTCTTGAGGCCCTCTTCCATGCTCTTGCCGTCACGGAAAACACCAAAGTAAAGCTGCATGCAGTTCTGAAGGTCCTTGCGAACCTCTGCAACGCTTTCGCCCTCGGACGCATTATTCAGGCGATCGAGCCGCGCCATGGCGCGCTTGATGTCATCCTCGCTGGCGCCATCAACTTCAAAGCCGCCACGCAGCTGCTCTTCAATGTGCAGACCAGCCGCACGACCGAAGACAACCAGATCCAGCAGGGAGTTGCCACCCAGGCGGTTAGCACCGTGCACAGATACGCAGGCCGCCTCACCACAGGCGAACAGCCCGGGGATCGGCTTGTCTTTGCCATTCTCGTCCTGGGTCAAAGCCTGGCCACCAACGTTGGTCGGAATACCACCCATCATGTAGTGACAGGTTGGCACTACAGGGATCGGCTCTTTAACCGGATCGACGTGCGCAAAGGTACGGGACAGCTCACAGATACCCGGCAGACGCAGGTTCAGGGTTTCTTCACCCAGATGATCAAGCTTCAGCAGAACGTGATCCTTGTCGGGACCGCAGCCACGACCTTCCAGAATCTCGATAACCATGGCCCGGGCAACAACGTCCCGACCCGCCAGGTCTTTCGCGTTCGGAGCATAGCGCTCCATGAAACGCTCGCCTTCGGCGTTAATCAGGTAACCACCCTCACCCCGGCAACCCTCGGTAACCAGCGTGCCGGCACCGTAAATCCCGGTCGGGTGGAACTGCCACATTTCCATGTCCTGCATCGGGAATCCGGCGCGCAGCGCCATGCCGATACCGTCGCCAGTGTTGATCAGGGCGTTGGTTGTTGAGGCGTAAATACGGCCTGCACCACCGGTAGCCAGAACGGTCGCCTTGGACTTGATATAGGCAACTTCGCCAGTTTCTACCTCGATGGCAACCACACCAACAACTTCGTCCTTGCTGTTCTTGACGAGGTCTACCGCGTACCACTCATTCAGGAAGGTGGTACCGCCCTTGATGTTGGCCTGATAAAGAGTGTGAAGAAGCGCGTGACCGGTACGGTCAGCCGCGGCACAGGTACGTGCGGCCTGGGTCGGATTGTCCGGACCCTTGGACTGGCCACCGAAAGGACGCTGATAGATACGACCCTGCTCGGTACGGGAGAAAGGAAGCCCCATGTGCTCCAGCTCAAACACCGCCTGAGGGCCTACGGAACACATATACTCAACGGCGTCCTGGTCGGCGATGTAGTCCGAACCTTTTACCGTGTCATACATGTGCCAGCGCCAGTCGTCATTCGGATCAGCACTGGCGATCGCACAGGTGATGCCACCCTGGGCAGAGACCGTATGAGACCGCGTAGGAAATACTTTGGTGATACACGCGGTATTGACGCCGGATTCGGTCAGTTGAAGCGCGGCGCGCATGCCGGATCCGCCACCGCCGATAACAATCGCGTCAAAGGACATGGTCTTGATATTAGCCATCGATTAAAGCCCCCAAAGAATCTGAATGCCCCAAACCACATAGACGAACATGGTCAGCCCACAAGCTGCCTGCACGATAAACCTGGGACCCATGGCCTTGATGTAGTCCGTGGTCACCGTCCAAAGCCCTACCCATGCGTGGGCACCAATTGACAGCAGCGCCATCAGGGTAAAGATACGGAACCAGGTCTGGTCAAAAAGCGCATTCCAGGTCTCGTAGTTGACATCAGAGGTCAACAGGAAACCGAGCAGGAAAATTGTATATAAAGCAAGTACGTAGGCGGTTACCCTCTGGATCAGCCAGTCATAGACACCACTGCGACCCAGGTTCGTGACGCTGTTTACCATACCCAGACTCCTGCCAGAACGATGAGAATGACGGAAACCACAATCGTGATCTTCGAGGCGAGGCGGCCGCTCTCGAGCTCTTCACCAATGCCCATATCCATGAACAGGTGCTTGATACCCGCAACCAGGTGGTACAACAGAGCAGACAAGATGCCCCAGATAATCAGCTTGGCAAGGAAGCTGTCCAGCAGTTCATTCACACGGCTGAAGCCCTCTTCCCCGGACAGGGAAAGCTGAAGTCCGTAAAGCAGGAACGCAACACCAACAAAAATGATGATGCCGCTGATACGGTGCAATATGGACGTAATGGCTGGCAGCGGAAAATGAAACTTGCCGAGATCGAGATTTACTGGTCGTTTGCTATTCACAGCGCTCTCACACTCTCTCTTGGTTCCGCGGGACCGGAAAACCGGGTGCGGATGGTTGGTATGTAAGGATCGGCGTGCTGATACGAAACCGGCACACGATTGGCTTAGAAGGAAGAAAAACCTTACCGGCAACCCGCTATTTACAGGCCGCGAGAAAAGGTTTATCCCCGATTCCGGGCTAGGGATTATAAGGAGTACCCTAACCAATTACAAACCTGCAACATCGCTCAGGCCGCGTATTTCAGGGGGTTAAGCAAGCTATAAGGATGATTGACAAATCCTTTTCTTTCCCCAATCCATTGTTATTCGGGATATCCCTCATTTACAACGAATGTCAAATTCCGGCTTTTCCCGACTCTTCCATTGACAAAAAAAGCCAACGCCCTATATTTTGCCGCCAGTTTTGCGATAATACGCGCCTTCTAGCGCATCTATAACTGTAGATAAAGCTGTCAAAGCTGATAAATAGGAGAGCACCATGACCGACAGGAAAGCCACGCTCTCGGTGGGGGACAAGTCCATTGAGCTACCGGTTTATTCAGGCACCGTCGGCCCTGACGTTATCGACGTACGAGGCCTAGTCCAGGAAGGCGTTTTCACATACGATCCCGGATTCGTATCCACAGCAGCCTGCGAATCGGCCATTACCTACATCGACGGTGCAAATGGCGTTCTCCTGCACCGCGGCTACCCGATTGAGCAGCTTGCCGAACATTCCGACTACCTTGAAGTCTGTTACCTCCTCCTTCACGGCGAGCTTCCGAGCGCCGAGGAGAACCAGAAGTTCCACGACACCATCAAAAACCACACGATGCTGCACGACCAGATGCGGAACTTCTTCCAGGGTTTCCGTCGTGACGCACACCCGATGGCCATCATGTGTGGCGTGGTGGGCGCTCTGTCTGCCTTCTACCACGGTGAAATGGACGTAGCCAGCCAGGAGCAGCGGGAAATTACCGCTCATCGCCTGATTGCAAAAATGCCGACCATTGCCGCCTGGTGCTACAAATATGCCATCGGCCAGCCCTTCATTTACCCGCGCAATGACCTCTCGTACTCCGAGAACTTCCTGCAGATGATGTTTGGCGTACCCTGCGAGGAGTACAAGCCGAACCCGATCCTGGCCAAGGCCATGGACAAGATCTTCATCCTGCACGCGGATCATGAGCAGAACGCTTCAACCTCCACCGTGCGCCTGGCTGGCTCCACCGGTGCCAACCCGTATGCCTGTATCGCCTCGGGCATTGCCGCTCTGTGGGGGCCCGCACACGGTGGCGCTAACGAAGCGGTTCTGGATATGCTGGCCGAGATTGGCGACGAGTCCAACATCGAGAAATTCATCGCCAAGGCCAAGGATAAAGACGATCCGTTCCGCCTGATGGGCTTTGGCCACCGGGTTTACAAGAATTTCGACCCGCGCGCCAAGGTGATGGCAGAAACCGCTCACGAGGTTCTGACCGAACTGGGCCTGGAGAACGATCCGCTGCTGAAGATCGCCCAGCGTCTCGAGAAGATCGCGCTGGAAGACGAGTATTTCGTCAAGCGCAAGCTCTACCCCAACGTGGACTTCTACTCCGGCCTGATCCTCAAGGCCATCGGAATCCCAACTTCGATGTTCACGGTGATCTTCGCCCTGTCGCGGACCATTGGCTGGTTCTCGCACTGGAACGAAATGGTAAGCGGCGATTACCGCATCGGCCGCCCGCGCCAGCTCTACACTGGCTCGGATTCCCGGGATTATCCGACCAAATAAGTACGATTTTCCGGTTAAAGCACTCAAAGGCCGCTGATTCAGCGGCCTTTTTTATTGCGTGCTGCCCCGCTCTTCTGTGCTAACTTAAACCAACAAAAACATAGGAGGAGAAAGCGATGACCACAGCAGCATTTATCGGCCTCGGCGTTATGGGCTACCCGATGGCCGGCCACTTGGCCAAGGCTGGGCTCACCGTCAGGGTCTGGAACCGGACCTCCGCCAAAGCCGAGCAGTGGGCCAATGAATACTCCGGAACCAGCTGCAGCACCATTGCTGAAGCCGTTACAGGAGCCGACATCGTGCTGACCTGTGTTGGCGCCGATACCGATCTTAAAGCCGTTTACGAAGGCGAAGGGGGCATTCTCGCTAGTGCTTCCGAGGGCGCAGTCCTGGTGGACCACACGACTGCTTCGGCCGGCATTGCCGAATATCTGGCCGATGCTGCTCGCCAGCAGAATATGGGATTTGTTGATGCACCAGTGTCTGGCGGCCAGCAAGGCGCAGAGAACGGCAAGCTGACCATCATGTGCGGAGGATCCGAACAGGATTACGCCAAGGCCGAGCCGGTCATGGAACACTATGCCCGGGCGCTCAACCGAATGGGGCCCGCTGGCAGTGGCCAGAAAACCAAAATGGTCAACCAGATTGCCATTGCCGGTCTGGTACAGGGTCTTTCAGAAGCACTGCACTTTGCCGAGCAGGCCGAACTGGATGTGGCAAAGGTGGTGGACGTTATTTCAAAGGGCGCAGCCCAATCCTGGCAGATGGAAAACCGCTCGGGAACCATGATTGCAGGCGAGTTCGAACACGGCTTCGCCGTCGACTGGATGCGCAAGGACCTGGGGATTTGTCTGGAAGAAGCAAGAAAAGTGAACGCGTCCCTGCCGGTCACCGCCCTGGTGGATCAGTTCTATGCGGATGTGCAGTCGATGGGCGGCAAACGCTGGGACACATCCTCTCTTATTCAGAGACTGAGGAAGTTCCGGTAAGTTTTTGAAGTAGAGGCCAGATGAAAGCTTTCATCTGGCCCCGGGTCCATGACAGTTACTTTTTCTTGTCCTGCGGCTGCCACTTACCGTTCACGTACCACGCAGACCAGCCCGTCGCCTTGCCGTCTTTTTCAGACATGACGTACTGCTCCTTACTCTTGCGGCTGTAGCGAATCACCGTCGGATTACCCTCGGGGTCACGCTCGGGCGCGTCCATCAGGTAATCGTACTTCGGATCAATTTCCTTCCGGTGGGGTTTGATCTCCATCACCAGGGGCGGCCGCGTTTCCCGGTTTTTCGGAAACTTGCTGGCAGCCAGGAACAAGCCGGACGCACCATCCCGAAGAACGTAAGTGTCATCAACCTTCTGGCACTGGAGCTCCGGCATAGGCACCGGGTCCATCTTGGGCGGGGCTGGCTCGCCATTTTTCAAGAGCTTACGGGTATTCTTGCACTCGGCATTGGTGCAACCAAAATACTTTCCGAAGCGCCCCGTTTTCAGTTGCATCTCGGAACCGCACTTATCGCACTCGAGTGTCGGGCCATCGTAGCCCTTGATCCGGAACGTGCCCTTTTCAACCTCGTAACCCGAGCAATCAGGATTGTTACCGCAGACATGCAGCTTCCGGGTCTCGTCAACCAGGTAACTGTCCATAGCGGTGCCACACTTGGGACAACGACGTTTCTTGCGCAGCAGACGGGTTTCACCCTCACCTTCCACATCATCGTCAGCGCTGACCACCTCGTCGCCGGAAACCAGGTTAATGGTGGTCTTGCAACGCTCCTTCGGTGGCAATGAATAGCCGGAACAGCCCAGGAAGACACCGGTGCTGGCCACGCGAATCTGCATATTCCGGCCACAGCTCGGGCACGGGATATCGGTTTCGGTGGGCGTATTGGCGCGCATACCACCGTCTTCACCACTCTCTGCCGTTTCCAGTTGCTGCCGGAAACGGCCGTAAAAATCGTTCAGGACTTTCTTCCACTCGACATCGCCTTCGGCAATCTCATCGAGCTCATCTTCCATCTTCGCGGTAAAGTCGAAGTCCATCAGGTTCGGGAACGATTCCGACAGGCGCTCGGTAACAATCTCGCCCATCTTCTCGGCATAGAAACGGCGGTTCTGCAGCCGTACATAACCCCGATCCTGAATCGTGGAGATAATCGAGGCATAGGTAGACGGCCTACCAATGCCCTGTTTTTCAAGCTCTTTGACCAGACTGGCCTCAGTGTACCTGGGTGCCGGCTTGGTAAAATGCTGACTCGGGTCGAGCTTTTTCAGATCCAGAACTTCGTCTACCTGGATATCAGGCAGAGCAATGTCTTCATCTTTCTTGGCGGCCTGAGGCGCCGCCTTCAGGAAACCATCGAACTTGATGATCCGGCCCCGGGTACGTAGCTCGTAATCGCCGTTAGCAACGACTATCGAGGTGCTCAGGAACTCCGCATCGGACATCTGACAGGCAATAAATTGGCGCCAGATCAGGTCGTATAGCTTCTCGGCATCTTTCTCCAGGCCGCTGATATCGGTAGGACGGCGACTGACTTCGGTCGGCCGAATGGCTTCGTGGGCCTCCTGGGCGCCCTCTTTGCTTCCATAGACACGTGGCTTCTCAGGCAGGTATTTGTCGCCAAACTGCTTCTGAATGTAGGTTCGGCAGCTGTTAATCGCATCCTGACTCAGGTTGGTGGAGTCGGTACGCATATAGGTGATGAAACCTGCCTCATAAAGACGCTGGGCCAGCATCATGGTCTTCTTGACACTGAACCCCATTCGGTTACTTGCAGCCTGCTGCAACGTGGACGTAATGAAAGGCGCTGAGGGACGGGAACGTGTTGGCTTGTCTTCCCGCTTGGCGACCTTGAACGCACCCGCTTTGAGGCGGTTGACGTGCTCACTGCTCTGCTGCTCATTAACCGGTCGGTAAGGCTTGTCATCATGCCGGGTCACCTCAAAGCGGACCGGCTGATCAGCCTTGGCAGACGCGAGATCGGCATGCAGTTGCCAGAATTCTTCCGGAACAAACTTCCGGATCTCCCGCTCCCGCTCCACGATCAGCCGCACGGCAACTGATTGCACACGACCGGCCGACAGGCCTCGGGCAATCTTGGCCCAAAGCAGTGGCGATACCATATAGCCGACAACCCGATCGAGGAAGCGACGAGCCTGCTGTGCATTCACCCGGTTGTTGTCAAGATTGCCGGGATCCTTGAAGGCTTCCTGGATGGCGCGCTTGGTGATTTCGTTGAACACCACGCGTCGGTACTTCTCTGGCTCGCCTCCAATGGTTTGCTGAAGGTGCCAGGCGATAGCCTCCCCTTCACGGTCCAAATCCGTTGCCAGATAGATATGGTCTGCTGATTTGGCCAGACGCTTGAGTTCGCTGACCACCTTCTCCTTACCGGGAAGGATCTCGTAACGCGCACTCCAGTCCTGATCAGGGTCGACACCCATCCGGGCGACCAGCTGTTCGCGGGCCTTGCGCTTTTTGTGCACCGCCTTTTCTTCGGGGCTCATCTTCCGGGTGAGCGCGGCCTGCTTGGCACGCTCTTTGGGATCGGACTGGGATCCACTGCCACTGACGGGAAGATCACGAATATGCCCGACGCTCGATTTGACGATGAAGTCAGAGCCCAGGTACTTGTTGATGGTCTTCGCTTTCGCTGGTGACTCGACAATTACGAGACTTTTACCCATATCGGAGTTCTGTATCCTTGGCGATAAATCGGTCAATTAATCAGCAAACCGTAAACTCGCTGTAAAATCAGTCGGCTAGAAAACACACATACGCCGCCAATCTGTATAGGCTCACTGTTTTACAGGGTCAAGAATAGCAAGACAACCCATTCTTTGGTTTCAATCCTGCTTTTTTTCACATTCTGGAAGCCTGTCCAGGCCGCCGATTGAAACAGAAAGGCCCGGCATTTGCCGGGCCTTCTGAAACCGCGTACTGAAAACCGCTTAACGGATTACAGACGCTCCCAGACCGTCGCAATGCCCTGGCCGAGACCGATACACATGGTGGAAACACCAAGCTTACCGCCTTTGGCCTGCATTACATTCAGCAGGGTTGTGGAGATACGTGCACCGGAGCAGCCCAGCGGATGGCCAAGGGCAATCGCGCCGCCGTTCAGGTTCACTTTCTCTTCCATAACGCCCAACAGCTTCAGATCCTTGAGGACAGGCAGGGACTGGCCGGCAAAAGCCTCGTTCAGTTCCCAGAAGTCGATGTCTTCGACTTTCAGGCCTGCGCGCTTCAGGGCTTTCTTGGTGGCCGGCACCGGGCCATAGCCCATGATCGCGGGATCACAGCCGGCAACGGCCATGCTGCGGATCTTGGCAATCGGTTTCAGGCCAAGCGCTTCAGCACGCTCTGCGGACATCAGCACCATTGCTGCCGCACCGTCGGTCAGCTGGGAAGAAGTACCAGCAGTCACGGTACCGTTCTTCGGATCGAACGCCGGTTTCAGCTGGCTCAGCGACTCGGCAGTGGTCTCGGGACGAATGGTCTCGTCTTCCTCGATCAGCACCTTGAAGCCGTTCTCGTCGTGACCTTCAATGGGGACGATTTCGTTCTTGAAACGGCCTTCTACGGTCGCTTCATGGGCCAGACGGTGGGAGCGAGCACCGAACTCGTCCTGCTGCTCACGGGTAATCCCGTGCATCTTGGCCAGCATTTCCGCGGTCAGGCCCATCATGTTGGACGCTTTTGCGGAGTACTTGGATGCAGCCGGGTTGTGGTCGAAACCTTCGGTCATGGGTACGTGCCCCATGTGCTCGACACCGCCCACGAAGAACACATCACCATTGCCGGTCATGATGGCCTGGGCTGCAGTGTGAATCGCGCTCATGGCAGAGCCACACAGGCGGTTCACGGTCTGAGCGGCAGACTCGTGGGGAATGCGGGTCAGCAGGGAAATCTGACGCGCCACGTTGAAGCCCTGTTCCTTGGTCTGGTTTACACAGCCCCAGATAACATCTTCAACTTCTTTCGGGTCGAGCTTCGGGTTGCGCTCAAACAGTGCTTCGATCAGATTGGCGGACAGGGTCTCTGCACGCACGTTCCGGAAACAACCGTTTTTGGCACGACCCATCGGAGTCCGCACGCAATCGACGACGACAACGTCTCTCGGATTAAGGCTCATAGATCTTTCTCCGTTCGGAAATCTCGTTCAGGGTTAGCCAAAGAACTTTTTGCCAGTCTTGGCCATTTCACGCAGCTTCTCGGTCGGGTGATAAAGAGGACCAAGGTCTGCAAACTTGTCTGCCAGTTCGACGAACTTGTCTACACCCATATCGTCGATATAGCGCAGGGCACCACCCCGGAACGGCGGGAAGCCGATACCGAAAATCAGGCCCATGTCAGCATCTGCCGGATCTTCGACAATGCCGTCTTCCAGGCAGCGAACGGTTTCCAGGCACAGAGGAATCATCATGCGGGCGATGATGTCTTCTTCGCTGAACTCGTTCTTACCCTGAACAACCGGCTCGAGCAGCTTGTAGGTCTCTTCATCGACCACCTTCTTCTGCTTGCCCTTGCGGTCCAGTTCGTATTTATAGAAGCCCTTGTCGTTCTTCTGTCCGTAACGGTTGTTATCGAACATCACGTCAATGGCCGTTGTACCTTCGTGCTTCATGCGATCAGGGAAGCCGTCTGCCATTACTTCACCGGCGTGCTTGCCAGTATCCATGCCGACAACGTCAAGCAGGTAGGCAGGGCCCATCGGCCAGCCGAACTTCTCCATGACCTTGTCAACGTGCTGGAAGTCAGCACCGTCACGCACCAGGCCGATGAACCCGCCGAAGTACGGGAACAGAACGCGGTTTACCAGGAAGCCCGGACAATCGTTAACAACGATCGGGGTCTTGCCCATGGCCTTGGCGTAAGCCACGGTGGTGGCGATCGCACGATCACTGGTCTTTTCGCCACGGATAACCTCAACCAGCGGCATCATGTGTACCGGGTTGAAAAAGTGCATGCCGCAGAAGTTTTCCGGACGCTTGAGGTTCTTCGCAAGCAGATCGATGGAGATAGTAGAGGTGTTGGAGGTCAGGATGGTGTCCTCACGAACCGCGTCTTCGGTCTCACGAAGAACCGCGTCTTTCACCTTCGGGTTCTCAACAACGGCTTCGACTACCAGATCTACATTCTTGAAGTCGCCATAGTTCAGGGTCGGCGTGATGCTATTGAGCACGTCGGCCATCTGATCCGGCTTCATCTTGCCCTTTTCAACACGCTTGGCCAGAAGCTTCTTGGCTTCTTTCAGACCCAGGGCGATACCGTCCTGGTTGATGTCCTTCATGATGATCGGCGTGCCTTTCAGGGCAGACTGGAATGCAACACCACCACCCATGATACCGGCACCCAGAACGGCAGCCAGGTTCACGTCGTTGGCTTCTTTTTCCCAGGCCTTGGCCTTCTTCTTCAATTCCTGATCGTTCAGGAACAGGCCAACCAGGCAAGCCGCCACATTGGTCTTGGCCATCTTGGCGAAGCCTTTGGCTTCCACTTCGATTGCCTTGTCACGGGTCATACCGGCATGCTTCTGCATGACCTTGATGGCCTCGACGGGCGCCGGGTAGTTCTTGCCAGCCTTGCCGGCAACAAATGCCTTGGAGATCTCGAATGCCATCATGCTTTCCATGGCATTGAGCTTGATCTTGCCCTTCTTCTCTTCGCGACGAGCTTCGTGGTCCAGCTTGCCTTCGTTGCACTGGTTAATAATGGCAACAGCAGCGTCAACCAGTTTGTCGGACTCGAGCACGGCATCCACAGCACCGACTTTCAGTGCCACATCTGCACGGTTCTCAGTGCCGCCACTGATCCACTCAACGGCATTATCGACACCCACCAGACGGGACAGACGCACGGTACCGCCGAAACCAGGGAAGATGCCCAGCTTCACTTCCGGAAGACCGACTTTGGCCTTCTTGTCCATCACCCGGTAGTCGGTCGCGAGGCACATTTCGAAACCGCCACCCAGCGCCATACCGTTGATCGCGGTAACTGTGGGGAACGGCAGATCTTCAACGGCGTTAAAGACTTCGTTGGCCTTGAGGTTGTTGGCTACCAGATCCTCTTCCGAGCCCGCAAACAGCTCGGTGAATTCGGTAATATCGGCACCAACAATGAAGCTGTCCTTGGAGCTGGTCACTACCAGACCCTTCAGGTTCTTCTGCGCTTTAAGTGCGTCAGTCGCGGCGCGGAGCTCTTCGATAGTAAGACGGTTGAACTTGTTTACTGACTCGCCCTGCAAGTCGAAGTTCAACTGAGCGATCCCGCCTTCGATCTCTTTAACCGTGATGGCTTTACCTTCGTAAATCATCAACTGATCTCCAGTCTGTGTTTGGAACTGCTTCCAGCCGAGCGGTACTTTTTGATTCACCGGCGCGGCTGTTTGTGCAGCGAGATTTCGGTCACTGCCCGATCATCCGATCCAAAAATTCATACAGTCGTTTGAATCGTGAGGGCACACGATGAAAAAAAACGGCGCATTTGTCAATTTGTTTCTTTCAGGAGGGCTGCAAAAGTCCCCAAATTGCCGGGGGCAACCGAAAAAATTCGAGCGGAATTGTTATGTTTCAGTGAACTGGAAGCCACTGCTCAGGGAAAACCGGAACTTCGTCACGCAAATTTCAAAGTTATTTACATTTACGGGCGACAACGCCGCCAAAACTGCTTGATTGGCTGACGCAGTTACTTTACCTTCGATCTACGACTTTGGTCCACAATAATAAAACCGCATTACGGAGACCCATCCGATGAAAGACGCTAACCTGCGGGTACGTTCCCTTGTAGCCGCGCTTATTCTACTTGCACTAACGTCCATGGGTGTCCGCGCCCAAGACAGCGCCGACGGATTTCTCTCCGACCTTCATAATTTCCGGGTCAGTAACTACATGGCACTGGATGCCTACTACCGTTTCAGTGGAACCGGGGACACCGATACCCTGAACGAGATTGTACAGGGCATCAACTCGGCCAATGACTCGATGAATTCCATTGCTGGCAGTGATTCCGGCGTATTGTCTGCCGAGGAAGTAGAAGGGCTCAATCAGGAGTTTGATAAATTCAAGAACCTGATGCGCGACAACATCAACGATGTGCGCAATCAGGGTTATCCGGACCTGCGCCTGGTCTCCGATATGGCCAACCAGGCACTGACCATGAACGAGAAAGCCACCGAGCTCTACCGGGTGGCCCAGGAGAGCTCCCAGACCGATACCAATCCGAGGGTTGAAGCTGCTCGTTCTGCTGCAGTGAAGATGGCACAGATGATGGCCAAGTACTCGGTCAGGACCAACTCCTCGGTGGCCCAGACCTTCCAGGGCTCTTCTACCGAAACACCGCTGGACGAGCAGGCCCGGGAGCTGGATCAGTTGCTGGCATCGGTTATCAAGGGCCAGGGAACACCGGAACTGAAAGCAGCACTTAACGATATCTCATCCAAATGGCAGTTCATTCGGGGATCCTACATCAACTACAATGAAAACAACGTAGGCTTTGTGATCGACCGGTACTCCAAGGGCATCCTCAAAGGGCTGGCCACAACCATTGAGCTTCTCCAGGGTAACGCCTGAACACCTGCCGTCCTTTTCTGGCAGGCGTAATTGCCTGCCAGAAAAGCAGTTTTACGTCTCCGTTTTTGATACCCGTCAGTTTCCCTCTAGACTTTCCCGACCTGTTTTAAGGTACTATCCTCATTACAATACCCCGTGTGCGAAGGAGCGATACGATGTCTGCCTATAAAAAGATGCTTGTTGCCATTGACCTCACTGAAGAGGCCCCGCAGGTGCTGAACAAGGCAAAAGCCGTGAGCGAGGCCCACGGTGCCGAGCTGATGCTGGTCCACGTGGTTGAGCCTGTTGGGTATGCCTATGGGGGAGATATCCCGATGGACCTGACGGAACTGCAGGACCAGCTCGATAAAGCGGCCCGCGAACAGTTGGGAACCTACGGCGATCAGTACGGTGTGGCAAAAAACAATCAGGTGGTGACAGTCGGACGTCCTGAGTCTGAAATTCACAGGCTCGCCAAGGAACAGGAGGTGGATCTGGTGATCGTCGGCAGTCACGGGCGAAAGGGTTTCCAGCTATTGCTGGGCTCAACCGCCAACGGGGTCCTGCATGGAACCGAATGCGATGTTCTGGCCGTTCGAATTCATTAACGTCTGCTGAACAGAAGGCCCGGGCCTGGACCCGGGCCTGCACTGACCGGAAGCGGTTATCAGGCCCCCTCGCCGCCCATTTTCGCCTCCAGTTTGCGCAGCTGACTTTCCAGTGAGAAGCTGACACTGGATGCCATTGAAAAGAAATTCAGTAGCGCCTTCAGGTTACTGTCGCCCTTGCAGACCGAGTGAATACGCTGCCACAGGGCCTGGTTGACCAACTGCAACCTCTGATTCCTCTCCACCAGTCCCTTCAGTTCCCAGTCCGGGGTCTGATGATTCCGTTTCGCAAAATATTGCTGCAACAGGTAGTGGGAAACACTACGCATAATAAATTCATCGGTATTTGCGAACGGAAGGTGGTGGACCGCCATCGGCTTGAGCTCCGAAAGCACCGGGCAACCGCTGGTTGCCATTTTCAACCCGAGCAGCGACCGGAGCGCCTCTTCGAGGGCCGTCTGTTTTACATAGCTGCGGCGGTCATCGGTTACTCTTACTTCAACCTTCTGATAGGCATCCTCATCCCGGAAAGCCTCCACCACCGGCAATATTTCCGTTGCCGCCGGGCAGTGGGGAGATTCCGCCGCTTTTAGCGGGCAGTTACTACACTGGCAATGCTCCAGTTTTGTCCATGACGGGAGCGAACCCGACGGCCGGGACGGCTTGTCCGTGACTTTGAATTCGACGGTACGACCGTCCTGAAATCTGAAATCGTAGTGTACGTTCATTGGTTTGCCTGTTCTTCCAGCTCCATCCACCGCTCGATGACCTGCTCCAGACGGTTTTCCTTTTCCGTCAATGCTTCCAGAGTGGCCGAGACTTCATCCGGTGGGCCTGAATAAAAATCAGCCTGGGAAATTCTTTCCTGCAGGCCGGCGACTTCCTGCTCGAGTGCCTCAATCTGCCCTGGCAACTGCTCCAGCTCGAGTTTGAGTTTGTAGCTCAGTTTAGCGGGTTTGCTTTTCTCAGACTGCGTTCCCGCTTTTATGCTATCCGCGGCTTTCTGTGATTCGGCCTTGCCAGTATCACCAGAGGTTTTACTGGATTTATCCTGCTTGTCCGGTCGATTACCGGTGGCTTCTGACGGGAAACAGCCGCCCTGTCGACGCCAATCGGTGTAGCCACCAACGAACTCCCGCACTTTGCCCGATCCATCCAGGAAAACCGTTTCGGTGATCACATTATCAAGAAACTCACGGTCGTGACTGATCACGATCACGGTGCCGGCAAATTCCGCCAGCTGTTCTTCCAGCAACTCCAGCGTTTCCACATCCAGATCGTTGGTTGGCTCATCAAGCACCAGGATATTAGCGGGCTTGCTGAACAGCTTCGCCAACAACAGTCTGGCACGCTCACCACCAGAAAAGACGCTTACCGGTGATCTGGCGCGCTCCGGGGTAAACAGGAATTCCTGCAAATAGCCAAGCACGTGTTTGCTCTGGCCATTAATGTCGATGAACTCCCGGCCCTCGGACAGGTTATCCAGTGCGTTCCGTGTCAGATCCAGCTCACCTCGCAACTGATCAAAGTAAGCAACCTGCAGATTGGTACCCAGACGAATAGAACCCTCGGTTGGTTCCAGATCTCCCAATAAAAGCCGAACAAGGGTCGTCTTGCCCGTGCCGTTCTCGCCAACAAGCCCGATCTTGTCCCCGCGAAGGATGGTAAGATTCATATCTCTTATTACCGGCGCGCCACCCGGATAGGCAAAACCCGCGTCCCTGGTTTCAACCACCAGCTTGCCAGACCGCGCCGCGTCTTCCACGGCAAAGCTGGCGGTTCCACCCCGCACCCTGCGTTGCCGGTGCTCCTCGCGCATGGCTTTCAGGGCCCGAACACGCCCCATATTGCGAGTCCTGCGAGCCTTGATGCCCTGACGAATCCAGGCCTCTTCCTGCTTCAGTCGCTTATCGAACAACGCATTCTGCCGCTCTTCCTCTTCCAGCGCTTTCTCTTTCAGATCCAGGTAGCGATCATAGGTGGCGGCAAAACTCACCAGCTTTCCCCGGTCCAGCTCCACAATTCGGGTCGCCATGCGCCGTATGAACGCACGATCGTGGCTGACAAACAGCATAGCGCCGCGGAACTGGCCAAGGGCCTCTTCCAGCCAGGCAATTGCCGGTACATCCAGGTGGTTTGTGGGCTCGTCCAGCAACAGTATGTCCGGATCGGCAACCAGTGCCTTGGCCAGCAAAACGCGGCGCTGCCAACCGCCGGACAGAGTATCCAGCGTCTGGTCCGGATCAACGCCGTACTGTCCGAGAATGGTGGTGACTCTCTGGTCCAGGCGCCAACCATCCAGAGCCTCCAGGCGCTCCTGAACCTTCATCAGCCGGTCGAGACTCGCCTCATCGGCCTGCTGGGACAGCTGATGAAATTCAGCGAGCAGCTGGCCTGTTTCCGGAAAGGCCCCGGCGACAACTTCATAGGCGGTACGGGTATCTTCCGAGGGCAGGTTCTGTGGAAGTACCGCCAGCACAGCGCCATCGTCAAGACGCACCAACCCACCGTCGGGTATCACTTCCCCGCTGACAATCTTGAGCAGGGTCGATTTCCCCTCGCCGTTTCGTCCCAGCAAACACACGCGCTCGCCGGCATCGATAACCAATGAGGCCTGATCAAGCAGCGGGTGCATTCCATAAGCCAGGGAAACTGAGTCCAGCGTTAACAGTGGCACGTTTGGTTCTACTCCGATTTGTTGACAGTGACGGGATCACCCACCCGAATAATGCCCGGTGATTCATGAATGGCGTTCTGGCCGAAGATGACGCCCTCCTGGGTTCTGCGATAGCCGGAGAGCGTCCTCAGGGGCTGCAAGGCGGCATCCTTCTGGCCCGTAGAAGGATCCACGGTGGTCATTACACAGCGCGAACAGGGCTTTACGATGCTCAGGCGGTTGTCGCCAATGCTCAGGCTCTGCCACAGATCTTCATCCCAAGCCCCTGCCCCCTCAACCACAATGTTGGGGCGGAATCTGCGCATCTCCACGGGCACTTCGAGCCGGCTATTCAGCTCTGCCAGGGAGGCGGTATTTGTAACCAGAAAGGGAAACCCGTCGGCGAAACCCACCCGGCGGTAGTCGGTGACCCGGCCCGCATCAACTCGGCGGAAAGAGCTGTCCGGCATAAAGACCAGGCGAACAGGCTTACCGCAGAAACGGCTCAGGGCAGCGTTTGCCTCGGGCAACCCCGTCCGGGCCTTGACCCAGTCTCTCCAGACCAGAACCCGAACCTCTTCCTCTGCGGCACTCAGGACAAACTCGCCCTCATCGGGAATGCTGATCACGACCCGGTCACCTTCCAGACGGGTTCCGACCCGGGCAAGTTCCGGGTGTTCCCTCTGGGTAACAAATCGGCGGTCATCATCCACGATCATCCATCGACGGTCCCCAACTGGCCCGAAGTCATCGGTACTAAAACAGGTCACTTCAATGCCAGACAGGGATTTGACGGGGTACACGAACAGCGAATGGACCTTCATGGCGGGCAGCCTCCCCAAAGAATCAGGATACGCAACAGGCTGCTGAGTATACCTGACCACACACCCCGGCGCCGAGTTTGGAGGTGCCCGAAAACGAAAAAACCCGATCCTTTTCAGGACCGGGTTTTTTGAATCTGGAGCGGGAAACGAGATTCGAACTCGCGACCCCAACCTTGGCAAGGTTGTGCTCTACCAACTGAGCTATTCCCGCAATGCTGCTCGGCTGTTACCGACAACGGAGGCGTATTCTACGGATCCCGACGAAGCCGTCAACCACTTTTTTTCAGGTTTTTTCCAGCCAGCGTCTTGTTGTCGCATTTCAGGAAACCGGAACTGTGCAGCCACTCCTGGTCGGGGTAGTACTTGAACACCAACTGGCCGCCCTTCAGGTTGTCCACCACACGCTTGACGATCTGGTTATCCACCGCCGGGCAGCCGTGGCTCCGGCCTATGCGGCCGTATTTGCTGACCCAGTCCTCATTCACATAATCGGCGCCGTGAATAACGATGGCTCGCTGCCTGGCAAGATCGTTGATGCCCGGCTCAAGACCATCGAGCCTGAGCGAGTAACCATGCTTACCGTAATAGGATTCCCTGGCCTGAAAAAGCCCGATACTGGACTGGTAACTGCCCTCAACATTGGAGAAGGCGGTCGATTCGAAATTCCCTGAATTCTTGCCGTGTGCGACCAGATCACGCAGCAACAACTCACCCCTTTCGAGGTCAAAGATCCACAGTCTTTCCTGGCTGGACGGCAACGAGAAATCGATAACCGCGAGCCGCTCGGGCATCTGAACACCATTGGAGACAGCACAACGAGAGGCGTTGATCGCTGTCTTGAGAACCGCCGTGTCAATTTTAGGCGCGGCTGCACTGAGGCGATCAAGAAGCTGGTCATCCAGAGAGGCGCCAAACGATGAAAGAGGTAGCGCAGCACACACAGCCAAAAGCAGGCCTGCGGGCGAAAAACGCCGCGTTTTTTGCATTTCACGTCCCCGATAAAATAATTGAAGGCCGCGAGAGTCGTATCGCGAGCCCGTCATAATTCAGTGTTGCGCATTTTATCAGGGAAAATTGCTAACCCCGTCAGAATGTACGTTTTTCATACAAAACTTTAAGGAAACAGCGATTACCTTACTGGCCAAACCTGCGCCCACCCTCGAGGTACTCCTGCTCTTCCTGTGTTGAAGTTCTGCCCAGGGCCTTGTTGCGGTGGGGGAAACGGCCGTACTGCTGGATGATGGACCGGTGATCCCGGGCGGACTGCAGGAAGCTGCCCATAAAATCGGCCAGAATCCCCTGGGTAGACCGCGCAAGCTGTTCATAACATTCCACGGACGTATCCTGATCCTCCTTGAGCTCGGAATGCTGAAGGGGCATATACAGGAATGCCCTGTGGACCGGATCAAGCATCATATCCTGGCCTTTCTGCATCGCTTGCCGGCAGAGCTTTCTTGCCTGACGGTCCTGGTCAAATGCCATGGCGCCGCCGCGGAATATATTCCGGGAAAACTGGTCAAGCAGGATGATCTCGGCGAGTATCCCGCCGGCCTCACGGCGCCAGTGGTCCAGCCCCTGCTCGGATGCAAACAGAACCATCGACAAAAAACGCCGACGGATTTCCTGGTCGAACCTGCGATCGGACCGGAACCACTTGTTCCGATGATCACTGTCTGGCAGCCCATGTTCGTCCAATTCGCCAAACCAGAAATCCAGAATCTCTTTCCAATCGAACATTCACCGTCACCCTGTTACTTTAGTTATGGTCGGTCCTTATATCGCGGCCGGCACTCCGGACTTACGACAGGCTCTATTAAATTGACTACTCCAGGAGAGGCAATGAACAGCCCCCGCATTATTCTGTTGGCACATGGAAGCAGTGACAAGCACTGGTGTGAAACCTTCGAACAGCTTGCTGCGCCAACCCTTGCGTCTATCGACAACGCTCGGGTTGCCTACATGGAACTCGCAGAACCATCCATGGACACGGTCATAAAGGAAGGTGTTTCGGAAGGCGCCACCGAGTTTACGATCATCCCCTTGTTCCTTGCAGCCGGACGCCACCTTCGCAAGGACGTTCCCGCCATGATTGAAGAACTCGAGAAGGCACATGGCGCAACCATCCAACTTGCGCCGCCGATTGGAGAAAACCCTTTACTGGGACAGGCGATCCGGGATGTTGTTATGCTTCAACTGGAACAGACGCCAGCCTGAGCCGGGCGTTCTGAAAGCCGATTCGGCGGGCGGTGCGCGACAGGAGCAACAATTATGTCGAAAAGGATTCTGATTACCGGTGGTACCGGATTTATCGGCCATGTTCTGTGCCGTGAATTGCTGGCAAGGGAGTATGAACTCACGGTTTTCAGCCGGCAACCGGCGGAAACCGTCAAGTCCTGTTGCGGTCGGGTTCAAGCGATCCGCGACCTGCAACAGCTTCGCGCCCATCCGGGTTATGATGCCGTGATCAATCTCGCCGGTGAAGGTATCGCCGACAAACGTTGGTCTGAAGCCCGCAAGCAGGAACTGCGGGACAGCCGGATAGGTGTGACCGAAACGCTGGTTGAGGTCATCCGCAGTTGGGAACGGGCACCGGAAGTACTCGTGTCAGGCTCGGCTGTTGGCTTCTACGGGGACCAGGGGGCAGCAAAGGTAACCGAAGACACCCGCCCCAACGATGAATTTACCCATCGGCTTTGTCGCGACTGGGAAAACGCCGCCAAACCTCTGGCCGACGATGGCGTGAGGGTGTGCTTCTCCCGCACGGGTGTAGTGGCAGGCCCGGGCGGAGGTTTCCTAGAACGGATGATTCTACCCTTCAAGCTTGGACTTGGCGGGCGCCTGGGAAGCGGTACGCAGTACATGCCCTGGGTACACCGCGACGACGTCGTTGGCGCTCTTATCTGGATGATGGAGAACTCAAGCGCCTCCGGCCCGTTCAATGTAGTGAGCCCTAACCCGGCAACCAACGCAGAATTCACCCGAAGCCTGGGTAAGATTTTGCACCGCCCCACTCTTTTTCCGGCGCCAGCGCCGGTGCTGAAGGTTGCCCTGGGAGAAATGGCCCGCCTTCTGCTCACCGGACAGAACGCTATTCCAGAGAAACTTACGAGGGAAAAGTTTGAATTCCGGTATCCCGATCTGGAGCCGGCATTGGCTCAATGCATTGCTCCCGGATCATCCCGGTGATTTTTTTCACAAAAGGCGTTGACACCGTTCCGGAGCTTTCTTAATATACGCGCCACCTCGACGAGGCAAGGTGTTGAAAACGTTGCGTCCCCTTCGTCTAGTGGCCTAGGACTCCGCCCTTTCACGGCGGCAACAGGGGTTCGAACCCCCTAGGGGACGCCAATTTTTCTGCCTTGATGTTTCGGAAAACCGAAGTTTTCCGATGACATCGTCAGACCGGCTTCTGACCGTGCTTCCCTTCTTTTCGATCCTGGTGTCCGTGCTCCTTCTGATCTTTCATCACGAAGATGCCAACACCCACGAAAAAGCCAACCATCAGCAGTACAGTGGCAATACCCGCGATCACAACGGCGTCCATATACATGTTGTTTCTCCTTCCGGTAATTAACTTGATTAAACTCAGGTTACGCCCGGCATGCCCGCAAGGTATTGATCCAGGTCAACGTATTTGTCAGACCAGATGTACGCATAAATACTGAACCACAACACATTTCCTTCGATTTTTCCTGCATTTGCAAGGCATTTGAAAGAAACTGCTGCTATAGTCGGAAACAAAGGAAGTGTCCGATCTCCTAACCGGTCTGGGTGGCTGAAGTTCAAGACATGCCAAAACTGTCGACGCGTCTTCAACGTTTTCGCACAGGCTCGCCCCTGTCTTTCAGGCTGCTGGCCTGGATTCTTCTGTTCAGCTCCGCCTTTACACTGGTGGCCTCCGCCCTTCAGATCTATTCCGACTATCGAAAAGACCTCTCGCAGATCGACAACCGCATGCAGGTGGTTGAAGCCGGCTATGCATCCAGTCTGGCCCGCAGTCTGTGGGCCCTGGACCAGAAACTGCTGCAAACCCAGATGGAAGGCATACTCAGTTTGCCCGATGTGGTTCATTTGCGGCTGAGGATCGAACCCGATTCCGAGCTGGTTATGGGAGAAATCCCGCGGGACGCAAAAACCACCTCCCACAGTTTCAATCTCGTTCATCAGGGCGATGAAATGTTCAAACTGGGTGAACTGACGGTGACCGCAGACCTGGACCGGGTCTACGATGAACTCAAGCGGAAGGTGGGGGTCATTCTGCTGACCCAGTTCCTGAAGACGTTCTTTGTTTCGATCCTCATTATCTGGATCTTCCAGCATTTCGTGGCACGCCATCTGACTACCATGGCGAATTACGCCCGGGACTTTTCGCTGAAAACCACCTCGAAGCCACTAACACTGGATAGGCCCAACACACCATCCAACCGGAACGACGAATTGGGTCGGGTCACTGACGCCATCAACCAGATGCGCGAGCGACTGAACGCGGACATGGAGCGCCAACAAAAAGATGCGGCGGAAATCCGGAAGTTTTCCAAAGCCATTGAACAAAGCCCCTCCTCGGTCCTGATCTGCGACCGGCAGTGGCGCATCGAATTTGCCAACCAGAAATTTACCCAGTTAACCGGCTACGAGGCTGCGTCGATCATTGGCAAGCACCCTGGCGCACTTGGGGACAACGATATTGAGAACCGTGAAAGCCGACACCTGTGGCAATCCATCCGCCTGCAGGTGCAGCGCGTCGGGGTCTGGCAGGGTGAAGTCAACAGCGTGCGCCGTAATGGTGAACGCTTCTGGGAGCAACTGATTGTCACCCCAATCAAGGACGAGTCCGGCGGTACCACCGGTTACCTTATCCTGGGTGAAGACATCAGCATCCGCAAACGCTATGAACAGCAGCTCTTGCGCCAGGCCAACTACGACATCCTGACCGGGCTGCCCAACCGGATGCTGGCCCTGGACCGTCTGAAACTGGCACTGGCGCAGGCACGTCGGGAAAGCACCCTCGTGGGCGTGATGTTCCTCGATCTCGACAACTTCAAGCACATAAACGACACCCTCGGCCACGATGCCGGCGACAACCTGCTGATTGAGGCAGCCCGAAGAATTTCCAGCTGCCTCCGTGGCACCAGTACCGTTGCGCGGCTGGGGGGCGATGAGTTCCTGGTAATTCTGCCGGGGCTGACTGGCCCGGAGGCTTCGTCGCAGGTTGCAGAGCGTATCCTGAAAACCTTCTCACCGCCCTACATACTCAATGGGCAGGAGGTATTCGTAACCACGAGCATCGGCATCGCTATTTTCCCGACGGACTCTGACAACAGCGGCACGCTGCTACAGCACGCTGATGCCGCCATGTACCAGGCCAAACACAAAGGCAAGAGCTCCTTCGCCCATTTCGCCCCGGAAATGACCGAGGTCTCCCACGAGCGCCTGAAGATGGAGTCCAGCATGCGCAGGGCTCTGGAGCTGAAGGAATTCGAACTGTATTTCCAGCCCATCGTGAATACCGATTCCGGCACGCTTTGCTCGGTTGAGGCCCTGCTGCGCTGGAACAACCCGGCGATGGGCATGGTCATGCCTGATCGGTTTATTCCCCTGGCCGAGGAAACCGGCCTGATAACGCCCATCGGCGAGTGGGTTCTTGAGGAGGCATGTCGGGCCGCCGTGGGATGGAGGCAAGCGATCGGAAAAGACATTGGTATTTCCGTGAACGTGTCCCCACGCCAGTTCCGGGATCCGGGCTTTACAGAGGCTGTGATGCACGCCCTCTCTGCCAGCGGTCTGGCACCGGAACAGCTGGAGCTTGAAATTACCGAACGACTGATTCTGGACAACTCCATTGAAACCGCCGAAATCCTGCGCCAGCTCGACAAGGCCGGGATCCGGTTGTCAGTAGACGATTTTGGTACCGGCTACTCTGCCCTCAGCTATCTGAAGAGCTACCCGTTCGATACCCTGAAAATTGACAAATCCTTTGTCCAGGATGTCATGAAGGAGCCCGAAGATGCCTCACTGGTGCGGGCTATCATCAACATGGCCCACAGCCTGGGCCTGCGAGTGATCGCAGAAGGGGTGGAAGAAGAGGCTCAGACCCACTTCCTGAAAAAGGAAGGTTGCGACTTCTCTCAGGGTTACTTCTACAGTCGCCCTCTGCCAGCTTCGGATTTTGATGCTTGGCTGGCCAGCAATCATCGGGTATAGACTCAAAACCGTTGGAACCTCACTCCCATGGAAGACACCGTACTTGTCGTGAACTGCGGCAGCTCATCCCTGAAACTCGCCTTGTTCGATGACCAACACAGAAAGCTGGCATCCGCGCTCGCTGAGCGCCTCGGCCAAAAAGACGCATTTGCCCGCGTTGAGGGCCGGGAAGAGATCATTCCGCTGGATCCCGGTGCCAGCCACGATCAGGCGCTGAATACGCTGGTCGCAGCGCTCCGGGATCAGGGACTGATGGCGTCGGCCCCGACCGCCATTGGCCACCGGGTCGTTCACGGCGGCGAGACCTTCCGTGAAGCCGTGCTTCTTGATGACGATGTCATGGATGCCATTGAGGACTGCGCGGGGCTTGCCCCTTTGCACAACCCGGTCAATCTGTCCGGCATTCGGGCAACCCTGGCGCAGTTTCCCGAGGTGCCGCAGACTGCCGTTTTCGACACCGCCTTTCACCAGACCCTACCCAAAAGGGCGTTCCTCTATGCCCTGCCGGAGGCCTGGTACCGGGATTGGGGAATTCGCCGGTATGGTTTCCACGGCACCAGTCATGCCTTCATGGCCGCCGAAGCTGCCCGTCTGTTGGGAAAAACACCCGCTACCACCTCGATCATCTCGGCCCACCTGGGCAACGGATGCAGTATTACCGCCATCCGGGATGGGATCAGTGTCGATACCAGCATGGGTCTTACACCATTGGAAGGCCTTGTGATGGGAACCCGCAGCGGCGATGTCGACCCTGGCCTGTTCGACTTTCTCCGCAGCAAGGGCATCGCAGCGGACGAGGTACACCGGGTCCTGAACCAGGAAAGCGGCCTCCTCGGCCTGTCCGGGCAGACCAACGACATGCGTTCGCTCTGTGAGCTCGCGGACCATGGTCATGAGCCATCCCAAACCGCCATTGATGTGTTCTGCTTCCGCCTTGCCCGTTACGTTGGGGCCATGATGGCATCACTCAGCCAACTGGACGCACTGGTTTTCACAGGTGGCATCGGGGAAAACAGCGCCCGGATCAGAGCGGAAACCATCAACCACCTCAAGCTCATAGGATTTGAACTCAGCCACGACCTAAACAAGCATCATGGCGAATTCAGCGGCCGCCGGGTGGAAAGCCCCGACTCCAGGTTTCCCGTGTTGGTGATCCCCACCAACGAGGAACTGGTTATTGCACGGGAAGCATCCCGCCTCGCCGGCACTGCTGCTTTGGGCTGACCCACACGCATCATCAGGACTAGCATCATGGCAAAGAGTCTCTTTTTTGCACCGACATCCATGGATTCAGGCCTCACTTCGGTCTGTCTCGGTCTGCTGCGCGCCCTGGAACGGGTGGGCGTGAGTGTCGGCTTTTACAAGCCGTTCTGTCAGACCGTTCACCGCGCCGAATCTATGCATAACGCAGGTGAGGACTCCTCCGTCGCTTTCGTACGGGCAAGCAGCCATCTGAACCCGCCGGATCCGATTGCCCTCAAGGAAGCCCAGCAACTGCTCAACAGAGGCAAATCGGATTACCTGCTGGAAACAGTGGTTGGGGAATACCAGAAAGTTGCCCGGGACGTGGACGTGGTAATCATCGAAGGCCTGGTTCCAGACCGCAGCGAAGCCTATATTGCCCGGTTGAACGTAGAGGTCGCCCGCAATCTCGGTTCCGAAGTCATCCTGGTCAGTACTCCAAAAAACCTGGACGCCCGGCAAATGGATGACGAACTGGACTTCTCCTCGCGCCTGTTTGCCAACCCCAGCGACCCGGATGTCATTGGCGTCATACTGAATAAGGTCGGCGAGCCCGAGCGGGCGGGGCTTGAGCCCCGATCCAACAGCAACCACCCTGCCCCAACCACCATTGATTACCAGAGCCAATGCAAGGTCTTCAGCGAGGGCCGTTTTCGGTTGATTGCGGAGATTCCCTGGCAGCCGGAGCTGCTTGCACCTCGGGTCTCCGACATAGCCAGAGAGCTCGGGTTACCGGTTCTCAATGAGGGGCAGATGCACGCCAGGCGAGTCCAGAAGGTGTCGGTGTGTGCCCGCAGCATCCGCAATATGACCGAGACCCTGAGACCTGGCACCTTGCTGGTGACGCCGGGCGATCGGGAAGACATAGTGGTGACCACAGCGGTTGCTGCTCTGAATGGGGTCCCACTGGCCGGCCTGATGCTTACCGGGGGTCTGATGCCGGACCAGCGTGTGATCGAGCTCTGTCACCGAGCGCTGGAAACCGGTTTGCCGGTACTGGGCTCGGATGCCAATACCTATGAGACGGCCCACATGCTGGCGAATCTGTCGTCCGCCATTCCAATTGATGACCCCAATCGTATTGAAAAAGCGATGGAGGCGGTTGCCACCCGCATAGACACCGACTGGTTGCAGCAGCACCTCAAAGTCGCGCGACAAAACAGACTTTCACCTCCGGCTTTCCGGTATCAGCTGTCAGAACGGGCTCGGGCAGCGAACAAACGCATTGTACTGCCCGAGGGCAGCGAGCCAAGAACCGTGCAGGCGGCTATTATCTGTCATCAGCGCAAACTGGCACGGTGTGCACTGATCGGGAATGCCCTGGAGATCAAGCGAGTGGCGGATTCCCAGGATCTGGAACTGCCCGAAGATATCGAGATTATTGATCCCACAGAGGTGCGCCAGCGCTATGTCGGCCCAATGGTAGAGTTGCGCAAGCATAAGGGGCTGACACCGGACATGGCAGAGGCCATGCTCGAAGACAACGTCGTTCTCGGTACCATGATGGTGGCTCTGGATGAAGCCGACGGCCTGGTGTCCGGTGCCATCCACACAACGGCCAATACGGTGCGACCCGCCCTTCAGCTGATCAAGACCCATAACCACGCGAAAGTGGTCTCTTCCGTGTTCTTCATGCTGCTTCCGCAACAGGTGGTGGTCTACGGCGACTGTGCGATTAATCCGGATCCGAATGCCGCGGAACTGGCAGACATTGCGATCCAGAGCGCGGAATCGGCGGAAGCCTTCGGGATCGAACCCCTGGTTGCCATGATCAGCTACAGCACTGGTGAGTCAGGCAGTGGCCAGGATGTTGACAAGGTCAGAGAGGCCACGAGGATAGCGCGTGAGCGCCGGCCGGATCTTTTGATAGACGGGCCGCTTCAGTACGATGCTGCGGCCATCGAGAGCGTGGCCAGGAGCAAGGCGCCGGACAGCAAGGTCGCAGGCAAGGCCACGGTATTCGTGTTCCCGGACCTGAATACCGGCAACACCACCTACAAGGCCGTTCAGCGCAGTGCCAACGTGGTCAGTATCGGGCCAATGCTGCAGGGTCTGCGCAAGCCGGTCAACGATCTGTCCCGGGGCGCACTGGTGGAGGATATTGTGTTTACCGTCGCTTTGACCGCGGTCCAGGCAAAGCAGGTTGAAAGTGCCGGGCCGGGCTGAGGCAGTCTGCCCTCACCCGGCCACGGAATCAGCGTTTGAGACTCTTCTGGCGTTTTTTCTTCGGACGACGACCCTGTTTCTCGTCGTTGTCCTTCTTGACCTTCTGACGCGGTGTCAGACGATCCACTTTACCAGCAAAGGGGTTTTCGCCCGATTTGAATTCAAAACGGATCGGTGACCCGGTTACCTTGAGCACCTTGCGGAAGGTGTTCTCCAGGTAGCGCTTGTAAGCGCCCGGCAGTGAATCCACCTGGTTACCGTGAACCACAATAACCGGCGGATTGGACCCGCCCTGATGAGCGTAACGCAGTTTGATTCGACGCCCGTGCACCATGGGAGGCTGGTGCTGGGCAATGGCGTCCTGCAGGATGGCAGTCAGTCGGTTGGTCGGCCACTTCGCCATGGCAGACTCGTAACACGCTTGCACCGACTCATACATCACGCCCACGCCAGAACCGTGGAGCGCCGAGATGTAGTGCTTATCGGCGTAATCCAGGAAGTCGAGACGACGCTGCACCTGCTCTTTCACCCGAACACGGTCTTCCGGGTCCATGCCGTCCCACTTATTGACGGCGATCACCAGCGAACGGCCGGCATCGAGGACAAACCCGATCAGGTGAAGGTCCTGATCCACGAGGCCTTCCCGGGCATCAATGACCAGAATAACCACATGAGCGTCGTCAATCGCCTGCAGCGTCTTGATAATGGAGAACTTCTCCACCACTTCACTGACGTTCTTGCGGCGACGAACACCAGCGGTATCAATCAGCGTGTACTGACTGCCCTGGCGTTCGTAGGGAATATAAACGCTATCCCGGGTAGTGCCCGGCATGTCGTAAACCACCACACGCTCTTCACCGAGCATCCGGTTGACCAGGGTGGACTTGCCCACATTCGGCCGGCCAACCACTCCGATGCGGATGCCGGGGTAACGGTCAGCCCTATCCTCTTCCTCCCGCTCCTCCTCGGAGGGCAGCAGGATCTCGAGCATCGAGCGGATACCCCGGTTGTGGGAAGCCGCAATCAGGAAAGTGGATTCAAAGCCAAGGCTGTAGAAATCCGATGCCGCAATGTCCGGGTCCTGGCCATCGGTCTTGTTCACTACCAGATGGGCCTGCTTGCCGGACCGACGAAGACTGTCTGCAATAAGTTCATCGCCTGCGGTCAGGCCGGCACGACCGTCCACCAGGAACAGTACGATGTCAGCCTCTTCTACCGCTTGCATGGACTGGCGGGCCATTTCGAGATCAAGGCCCTGCTCGTCGCCGGTAAGACCACCGGTGTCTATGACGATGAAGCGCTGCCCTTCGTAGCTGCCCTCACCGTATTTGCGGTCACGGGTAAGCCCCGGAAAGTCCGCAACCAGGGCATCCCTGGAACGGGTCATCTGATTGAATAATGTCGATTTGCCGACGTTAGGGCGTCCGACAAGGGCAATAACTGGGGTCATAATGGGGGATCAATCCTGCGGCTTAACCTGGAATACGGCCATCTTTCCGCTGTTGCCAAAAACCAGCAGGTTACCATTGGCGAGGCGCTGTGCCGGTACGCGGATACCCTCATCGTCGAACTCCAGCTGGCCAACCAGCTTGCCATCCTCACGGTCAATGACATGCAGGTAGCCTTCAAAATCGCCCACCACCAGATAGTCTTCATAAACCATTGGCTGGGTTAGCTGCCGCCAGGCCAGACGATCCTGGGTCCAGACTTCCCGACGATCAGAGCCTCTCAGAGCAACAATGTCGCCATTGGCCGAGGCCAGATAGATCTCGCCGCCACCAATCATCGGGGAATAGAGGCTGGATGCCTTCCGGCTCCAGATCTCCTGCCCGGTACGAATATCAACGAGGGCAAGTTTGCCCTGGTAGCCAACCACCATAACGGCGGTCTCAATGACCAGGGGTTGCCCCGTCACGTCGACCAGCCTTTCAAGCTCGGTGCGCCCCTGAGGCTGGCCCACTTCATACTGCCACATGGGCTGCCCCGAGGCTGCCGCCAGAGCGATCAGTTTGCCACTGGCAAAGGAGGCGATGACAACGTCTCCACCGACCAGCGGCGCCGCAGCAGCCCTCATGGACAGAACCGGAACCGTGCCGTCGTACTGCCAGAGTTTCTCACCATCGGTGGCACTGAAACCTAACACCTTGCCGTCCGTCGTGTGGGCTACCACAAGGGAGCCGTTGGACTGGGGCGACGACAGTACTTCCGTGGGCAGCGACTGGCGCCACAGCTCGGAGCCGTCCTCACGGGAAAGCGCCACCAGATCGGCGTTCTCGGTGGTCAGGTAGAGGTTCTGCCCATCGCCACCGAGGCCCGAGAAGATGCGCTCTTCAAATTCAGATTCCCAGATAACCTTGCCGGAATCCGAGGCCACGGCGTAAATCTCACCATCCGCCGATGCGGCGTAGATCAAATCGCCGGTATTCAGAGGTGCCAGGTACAGAAAATCACCATCATGACCGTCGCCCACGGACATGCTCCAGACTCTCTTGAATTCGGCAGACGCCTCAATCTCGGGAACCGGAACAGGTTGTTCGAACGTATCGGTCGCGCTACAGCCGGAAAGTGCGGCCAGAAGAGCCAGCCCCAGGAGAAGTCCGCGTTTTGACATGCTGTCGCGGAGAACCGGCATCAGGCATCCTCCCCGACACCGAGGTCTGCCAGTTTCAGCTCCAGAATACCGCTGCGACCTTGCTGGCTCTGCTCACGGGCAGCAAGATAGGCCTCACGTGCGCCCTCGCGGTCGCCCTGCGCCAACAGGATATCGCCACGGAGCTCGGAGTACATGGCATCAAACGCATCGGCATCACCGGCGCCCTCGATGGTGGCCAGAGCATCTTCATACTGGCCTGCGGAGAACTGGGCACGAGCCAGACGATTACGGACCACAAGCGCCAGCGCCTCATGCTCTCCGGTTTTTTCCAATGCCCACTTCAGGGAATCAATGGCGGCTTCGGCGTTACCCTCCTGAATCAACTGCTGACGGGCGAGGATCAGGTTACCGTAAACCGCATAGGCGCTATCCGTGTAGTCCTCCCGCAGGGTCTGCGCGACGAAAGCGACGGTCTCGCCGCTGGTTTCATCAGCCTGATCACTGAAGGCATTGAGGAGATTGGCAAACTGGTTGGCTGCCTCGGTGCGCTGCTGCGCCTGATGGTTCTGCCAGGCCTGCCAGCCAAAGACAATGGCCAGGGCCGCACCAATGCCGATCAGCAGAGAACTGCCGTTTTTCTTCCACCAGTCCTTGATCGCCTGGACCTGTTCTTCTTCGGTGCGCAACTCTGCCATGAGGACTCCTGTTGTCGAATTTTTGCTTTTGTATCAGTAAATTTGGTCAAATTCAGTTGGCCAGCGCCGCTGCCAGGGTGGCAGCCAGCTCGTCCTGGGCAACCTCGGTTTGCGGTTCGTCAGCACGTAAGGGCTTTAGACCGGCGGTTCCATTGGCAACCTCGTTCTCGCCCAGAATGACCGCGTACCTGGCACCACTCCGATCAGCCCTCTTCATCTGGCTTTTGAAACTGCCGCCGCCACAGTGAGAAACGATCACCCGATCCGGCAAAGCCGCACGCAGCTTTTCAGCCAGTATAAGAGCCGGAGCCAACGCCACCTCACCCATCGCCGTTACATAGATATCGGCATTGCTGTTCACGTAATCCGGGACCAGCTCAAGCGTCTCCAGCAGCAGGATAAGGCGCTCCAGGCCCATTGCAAAGCCCACTGCGAATGTCGGTTTGCCGCCCAGCTGTTCCACCAGGCCATCGTATCGACCACCAGCGCACACTGTGCCCTGGGCACCAAGACTGTCGGTTATCCATTCAAATACGGTCTTGCCGTAGTAATCTAGGCCTCGAACCAACGCCGGATTGACTGAATACGCCACGCCTGCGGCATCCAGCAACGCTTTCAGACGCTCGAAATGCTCTCGGGATTCATCATCAAGATAGTCGTCGAGGTTGGGCGCGTTTTCCAGGATCTTGCGGGTGGAAGGATCCTTGCTGTCCAGAATCCGTAAAGGGTTAGACTCCAGGCGACGCTGGCTGTCGGCATCCAGGTCTGACTTGAACTGACTCAGGTATTCCACCAGGGCAGCGCGGTAAACCCGACGGGATTCGGACGTTCCGATGGAATTGATTTCCAGACGGGTATGCTCAGCGAGCCCGAGCTCTTTCCAGAGTCGTGCGGTCAGTATCAGCAACTCGGCATCAATGTCCGGACCGCTCATGCCAAAGCATTCCACACCGATCTGGTGGAACTGACGATACCGACCTTTTTGCGGCCGCTCATGTCGAAACATGGGCCCGGTGTACCAAAGCCGTCGGGTCTGGTTGAACAACAGGCCATGTTCCTCGGCCGCCCGAACACAGCCCGCAGTACCCTCAGGGCGCAGCGTCAGGCTGTCTCCGTTGCGGTCCTCAAAGGTGTACATTTCCTTTTCGACAATGTCGGTCACTTCACCGATCGAACGCTTGAACAGGTCGGTCTGTTCCACAATCGGCATGCGGATTTCCTGGTAGCCGTACTGGGCCAGTACCCGGCGCACCGTGGATTCCACAAACTGCCACACGGGCGCCTGCTCCGGCAGGATATCGTTCATCCCGCGAATTGCCTGAATCTTTGCCAATGTTAACCCTTAACTCTGTCTGGATGGTTGTGCCCGGGAATGGTAACGATCAGTTGTCAGAACGGGCAATGATCGATTCTTCCTGTTCCTTGCGCCGTGCCACTTCCTCGCGAATCAGGCGTTCCAGATCGTCGGTCAGTGTGGCGTTGTCCAGCTTCTGGTTTGGCTTGCCCGCCATGTAGAAAAGATTCTTGGGGCTGCCACCGGTAAGTCCGAGATCGGCAACTTTGGCCTCACCCGGGCCGTTCACGATGCACCCGATAATTGCCACGTCGAGGGAGTCATTCACATCCTCCAACCGCGCCTCCAGATCATTCATGGTCTGGATGACATCGAAATTCTGCCGGGAACAGCTCGGACAAGCGATGAAATTGATCCCACGGCTTCGCAGGCGAAGGCTCTTGAGAATGTCGAAACCAACCTTGATCTCCTGCACCGGGTCGGCCGCAAGAGACACCCGAATGGTGTCGCCGATGCCGTCCATCAGTAGCATGCCAAGACCAATGGAAGACTTGACCGTGCCCGAGCGCAGACCACCGGCTTCGGTAATGCCCAGATGCAGCGGCTGCTCTATCTGCTGGGCGATCTTGCGGTAGGCATCCACAGTCATGAACACCTCGGACGCTTTCAGGCTGACCTTGAAATCCTGGAAATCGTGGCGGTCCAGGATATCAATGTGGCGCATGGCCGATTCCACCAAGGCGTCTGCCGTGGGCTCACCGTATTTACGCTGAAGAGACTTCTCCAGGGAACCGGCGTTCACACCGATACGAATCGGGATGTTGCCGTCCCGGGCAGCACTGATAACAGCACTGACACGATCATCCCGGCCGATGTTGCCCGGGTTGATACGAAGACAGTCCACACCCAGCTCAGCTACCCTGAGGGCTATCTTGTAATCGAAATGGATGTCGGCGACCAGCGGCAGGGATACCTGCTCCCGAATCTTTCCGAACGCCTCTGCAGCGTCCATGGAAGGAACAGAAACCCGCACGATATCGGCACCCGCTTCCTGCAATGCCGTGATCTGGCCAACCGTGGCCTCCACGTCGCAGGTGTTGGTGTTGGTCATGCTCTGCACCGCAATTGGCGCGTCGCCACCTACAGGAACATTGCCCACCATGATCTGGCGGGATTTGCGTCTGGTAATCGGGGAATCCTGTTTCATGTCTTACTGACCGATATAGAAAATTTGATCAAGTTTCAGATTGTCAGGGTAAATTCTGACCGGTTATTGACAACCCGGTAGCCACCGATATCCACAGGCTCACCCTGGAAACGGATGAATTCGACCGCATCAACCGCGCCAATGACGACCCGCAGCGGGGCTGGCCCGGCAACATCGATCTGGTCTCCGTTACGCTGAAGCGAATTCACCAACCGGTTACCCGCAGCATCACTAATCTGGACCCAACAATCATCGCTGAAGCGAATCTGAAGCCGGCCGGTGTCCGCCACTTCAGCCAGCCCGTTTGGATTTTCGAGCACCGGCTCGGTAGTCTGAATAACCGCCGGAATCTGTTCGGTTACCGTCTCGGTGGTCTCCGACCGGCTCTCTTCAACCGCTGCCGTCTCAGTTGGGGCCTGAGTCTCGCCAGCATCCGGTTCAACCGGCTCCACCAACGGTTCCCGCTGCTCTGTTGCCACCGGCTCAGATTCCATGACCGCAGGCTCCGGCTCTTCAACACTTGCCACCACTTCGGGCTCAGAGCGTTCAGCTTCGGACGCCGCCGGTTGCCCGGTTTCGCCCTGATCTTCTGGCGCAGCCTCAGGCTCTGTTACCGCCTCGGAGGGTGCTGAATCCTGCTCAGGCACCAGGAAGGTGAAGGCCAGATAACCGGCAATGCCCAGGACCACCAGAAAAAACAGGGCTTTGGCCAACTGACGTTTACGGCGTCTGCGACGCTCGATATCAACCAGGGGATTGGCTTCATGCTCCTGTTCCCGCTGTTGCCGGATGGGCTCCAGCTCCTGGTCCAGGTCGGCAATCACCGCGTCCGCATCCAGCCCAACCTGTTTTGCATAAGCCCTGACATACCCTTTCAGAAAGAGTTCACTGTCAATCTGGCTGTAATCTCCTGACTCTATCGCCTGAATAACCGAGGGGCGCAAGTGCTGCGCTGCGGCGACATCGCCAGCACTCAAACCGGCCTTTTCCCGTGCCTTCTGAAGCTGCTGCCCTACGGGCTCCTTCATCGCTGGCTGTGAGTTTTCTTCAGTTGCCATTAGAAATCAGCACCTTATATTGTTGGTATTCGACTGACTCCGGAAATTTGTTTCTGAGCTGAAGCGCAAGGCTCGCTTCCTGGTTTTCATCACTGTAATAGCGGGCAATACGAATGCCAGTTAAGAGGCTCTCCGGTGAGTGAACCAGGCGCTGATTCCTTTGCATCAGGGAAATCAGGCGTGAATAGTAGCGGGCCGCATCGTCGTAATTGCCGGCTTCAACAGACACCCGTGAAAGCGCCAGCAAAGAGCGGGCATCGCCCCGTGTCAGCTCCACCGCCCGACGATAGGATGTGGCTGCAGCTTCCAGTTCTCCGAGTCGTTCCTGGGTCATGCCCAGGTTAAAGAAAACAGAGCCGCGGTCCTGATAACCGGTATCCCGCGACGCCGCACGGAACTGGTCTCGGGCGTCTTCCATCCGATTCTGGCCGAAAAGGAAGGCCCCGTAGTAGACCCGCGCCCTGGTGTAACCCGGATCCTCGGAGATGGCCTGTTTGAAATTACGCTCGGCCAGCTCTGGCTCGCCCTCGGCGTTATAGACAAGTCCCATAGCGGCCCTGGCACCCGGGTCATCTGAATCCAGCTTCAACGCCCTTTCGAGGTGATGACGCGCACGTTCAAGGTTGCCCTGGCCGATATAGGCGGTAGCGAGTTTCACATAGTTATCGAGGGCTTCCTGGCGATCCGCTTCCCGTGAGAACCGACTGTCGGTGGTGGTAACGCAACCTGTAACCAGCAGAGTCAGCAGCATAGCGGCTAACATTGAAAAACATCGGTTTGCTGGTGCTGTTATCACGGGTGTCCCCTTCCTCGATTGGGCTGTATGGCGTTCCTGGCTCAGGGATTCACCTGCTGAACCTGAATGTACCTCTGGCTCCGACGGGTTCTGTCTTCAACCCGTCCTACCAGCTGACCACAAGCGGCATCGATGTCATCACCCCGGGTAGTCCTGATAGTGGCAATATATCCTGCTTCGTTCAGGACGGCCTGGAAGCGACGTGTCGCGTTCATGCTCGGCCTCCGGAAATCGCTCTCCGGAAACGGGTTAAAGGGAATCAGATTGATCTTGCATGGCAAATCCCGCAGCAACACCGCAAGCTCACGGGCATGTTCCGGCTGATCGTTCATTCCCTCAATGACGGTGTACTCGATTGTCGCCTTGCGCTTGTCCGGCAAGCGGGCGAAGTAACGCTTGGTCGCGGCCAGCAACTCGGCAATCGGGTACTTTTTATTCAACGGAACCAGCTTGTTACGCAATTCATCATTCGGCGCGTGCAGGGAAATGGCCAGTGAAACATCGGTAACTTCCGACAGGCGATCCAAAGCCGGCACAACGCCTGACGTGCTCAGGGTAACCCGACGCTTGGAGATCCCGTAGGCCAGATCCTCCATCATGAGGTTCATGGCATCCACGACATTGTCGAAGTTAAGCAGGGGCTCGCCCATACCCATCATGACCACGTTGGTAATGGGCCGATCCGGGCCTGGCTCAAAAGGCATGAAGGCCTTGCGTGCAACCCACACCTGGCCGATGACTTCCGCCGCGGTGAGATTGCGGTTAAACCCGCGCTTTCCGGTAGAGCAAAAGGTACAGTCCAGACTGCAACCGATCTGCGAGGAAACGCAGAGCGTGCCGCGCTCTCCGTCCGGAATCAGCACAGTCTCAACACTGTTGCCATTGTCCATGCGCATCACCCATTTACGGGTGCCGTCTTTGGACGTTTCGTCGTAAACCACCTCAGGACCACGGATCTCGGCGACCTGCTTCAGCTTTTCCCGCAGCGCCTTGCTCATATTGGTCATTTGATCGAAGTCATCAGCGCCACGCTGATGAATCCACTGCAAAACCTGGGTGGCACGAAAACGCTTCTCTCCCAGAGATTCAAAGAAAGCTTCTAGCTTTGCTTTCGGCATCCCCAGCAGATTGGTTTTTTCAGCGGCCGCTGTCATTTCATAACCTCGATCAGATAACCAATTCGGAGGCGATCGGACGATCGCCTCCGATCAACGCAATCAGCCCCGCGGGCAGATCTCGTTGTCATTGAAGAAATAAGCGATTTCGCGCTCGGCAGAAGCCGCGGAATCAGAGCCGTGAACGGCGTTCGCATCGATGGAAGAAGCAAAATCCGCACGGATGGTGCCAGCGTCGGCTTCCTTCGGATTGGTCGCACCCATCAGATCACGGTTCTTCAGGATGGCGCCCTCGCCTTCCAGAACCTGAACAACCACAGGGCCGGAGGTCATGAAAGCAACCAGATCGTTAAAGAACGGACGCTCTTTATGCTCTGCGTAGAAGCCTTCTGCCTGCTCCTGGGTGAGGTGCATCATTTTGGCAGCAACAATGTTCAGGCCAGCTTTCTCGAAGCGGCTGTAAATTTCGCCGATCACGTTCTTTGCTACCGCGTCGGGCTTGATAATCGAGAGCGTACGCTCAGTTGCCATGGTCTTTCTCCAGTTTGTGGATGGTAAAAATTCTGGCCTGCGATTATACGCAGTCCGGGGCAAACTTCCTACCGCACTGCACGGAGGCGGCTAACAACATCAACTATTTGCGAACTGGCAAAGGCCACTTCCTCTTCGGTGGTGAATCGGCCGAAGGAAAAACGCAGCGCCCGATGGGCCTGCTGATCACTCAGTCCGATGCCACGGAGGACGTATGAGGGCTCGACTGTGGCCGAAGCGCAGGCCGAACCGGAGGAGACCGCCAGGTCCCGCAGACCCAGCATAAGGGACTCTGCATCAACCCCGTCAAAGGATAAGTTCACGATACCGGGAACTCGTCGGCTTTCGCTGCCATTGAGCGTGACACCATCGAGGGATTGGAGGCCTGAGAGGAAAGTCTCGCGAAGTGTCTCGAGCTTACCGACTTCCTCCTCAAGTCCGGCCTGGGCCATGGCGAAGGCCTTTCCCATTCCGACAATCTGGTGGGTCGGCAGGGTTCCGGAACGCATTCCCCGTTCATGCCCACCGCCGTGAATCTGCGCCTCGATCCGAACATCCGGCGAACGCCTTACGTACAGAGCGCCGACGCCCTTCGGGCCATAAACCTTGTGCCCGGAGAGCGCTAACAGATCCACTGGCATGGAGCTGACATCAATCGCCATCTTGCCGCCGGCCTGGGCCGCGTCCACATGGAAAAGAACGCCTCGCTGACGTAATTCGGCACCAATGGCGGCGATATCGTTGATGGTTCCCAGCTCGTTATTTACCAACATCAGGCTAACGAGCATGGTATTTTCCTTCAGCGCACTCACCACCTGATCACAACTGATCGTTCCATCGGCGGCGGGATCCAGCCAGGTCACTTCAGTACCCTGGTGCTCCAGCCACTTGCAGGTATCCACAACCGCCTTGTGCTCAATCTTCGAGGTGATAATGTGAGCATCCTTACGGCCGGCAACGGCGCCTTTGATCGCCAGGTTATCCGACTCTGTGGCTCCTGACGTCCAGACGATTTCACGGGGGTCGGCGTGAATCAGCCCGGCAACCTGCTTGCGTGCGGCCTCCACAGCAGCTTCCGCCTGCCAACCGTAGGCGTGCGTTCGGGATGCAGGATTACCGAACACGCCATCCAGTGTGAGGTACTTCATCATTTCATCGGCGACAGCAGGATCAACGGGCGTGGTGGCCGCGTAGTCCATATAAACGGGCTTTTTCATGGATTCCGGAAACTTGTTGGTGTCAGGCCGGCGCCTGATCAGACAGGCGTTCGGTGTTGATGGTTTCAGAGCCGTTGTCAGACTGACGGCGATTCTGCCGGTCAGCAACCTGGCGAATTTCATGCTTTCTCATCAGATCTCCGAGGCTGATCTCGCTGAGAAACTGATGAATCTGATCGCTGAGATCAGACCAGAGGTGGTGGGTCAGACACTTCTCGCCGTTCTGGCAATCACCCTTGTTGCCGCACCGGGTGGTGTCCAGCGATTCGCTGACGGCGTCGACAACTTCGGCAATATATAGCTCAGCCGCAGGACGACTGAGCCTGTAGCCTCCACCTGGGCCACGAATACTGACAACCAGCTTCTGGCGGCGGAGACGGGAGAAAAGCTGTTCCAGGTAGGACAGTGAGATTTCCTGACGGGCCGAAATATCGGCGAGACTCACCGGCCCCTGGTCTCCATGCAGAGCCAGATCAAGCATTGCCGTTACGGCATAGCGGCCTTTGGTGGTCAACTTCATAGTGTCAGCCCCATGACGGGATTGAATCTCAAAAACGCAGCTGAGAGTATGAATTGACCAACCATTTCAGTCAAGTATTCAGCGGCGCACCTCATCGTCATCCCGGACGCAATCAAAGTCTTCTTCCTGTAACGGTGGCAACTCGCCATTCTGGTATTCGCTGTTCACCTTACGGAGAGCCTTGCACATGTTCTCGATGCGGTCATCCACCGCATGCATGTGATCAAGCAACGAGCGCATGGCCCGGGCAACCGGGTCTGGCATTTCCTCTGTTACACCATAGGCATCGAAGCCCATGCGTTCTTCCATCTCCTTGCGGCGCGCGTCATCCTCGCCTTTGCGTTTGACGATGACGCGGCCAGGAATACCAACCACCGTTGCACCCGCGGGCACTTCCTTTGTCACCACTGAATTCGAGCCGATCTTGGCGCCCTCGCCCACTTCAAACGGCCCCAGAATCTTTGCTCCGGCACCAACCACTACGCTGTTACCGATCGTGGGATGGCGCTTGCCCTTGTTCCAGCTGGTTCCGCCCAGGGTGACACCCTGATAGAGGGTCACGTCATCGCCGATCACCGTGGTTTCGCCAATGACCACGCCCATGCCGTGGTCAATGAAAAACCGGCGGCCAATCGTCGCCCCCGGATGAATCTCGATGCCGGTCAGCCAACGGGCAATGGTGGAAATGGTACGAGCAAGCCATTTCAGACCGAGACTCCACAACCAATGGGAAAACCGATGAAAAAGCAGCGCGTGCAAGCCCGGGTAGTTGGTCAGAACTTCAAAGGTGTTCCTCGCGGCAGGATCCCGGTGGAACACGCTATTAATGTCTTCCCGCAAACGCTCAAACATGGCCATTATCCTGTTCCGTCGCCGCAGTGCCGGCCTCGGTTGATTTGCTGTTATTCCGCGTGCCTGCCGCCTTCTGAACAGCAGTGAGAATACCCCTGAGAATGTTGATCTCCATCTGATCCAGTCTGGCCCGCTGGAACAGACGCCGCAAGCGCGTCATCAATTGCCTGGGGTTCTCCCGTCGATGGAAATCCACATCAATCAGCACCTGCTCCAGATGCCCGAAAAAACCCTCGACATCGTGAACTTTGGCCGGCGGCACATCCCAGCCTTCATCCCCGGGCCTGGTCATCGACTCTAGGTATGGGCTCCCTTCACCGCCTTCAAGGCTTCGCAGATAATACATCCGCAATTCATAACACATCACCTGTACCGCCATGGCCAGATTCAGAGAGCTGTAATCCGGGTTGGACGGAATATGAATGTGATAGTGGCAGCGCTGCAGCTCGTCGTTACTGAGACCATGATTCTCTCTTCCGAACACCATGGCAACCGGGCCGCTTTCCGCGTGCCCTGCAGCAGCTGCAGCCGCCTCAGGGGGCGCACAGACCGGCCAGGGCACCTTCCTCCCACGGGCACTCGTACCCATAACCAGCACGCAATCGGCCAGGGCATCATCCAGCGAAGAAACAACCTGGGCATTATCAAGCACATCCGAAGCACCCGCCGCACGCGCATACGAAGCTTCATCCGGAAAGGAGCATGGATTGACCAGCCACAGATTACCCAGTCCCATGTTTTTCATGGCTCGGGCGACAGCGCCGATGTTGCCTGAATGGGATGTCTCTACCAGAACAATCCGGATCTGATCCTGAAATGTTTCCGTCCCTTCCTGTGGAAGTGCGCTTTTGTGCATTGTTAGCAGGCCCAAGGTTATTGATCAGGGCAGCAATGATAGCAGAAAGCACCCGCACCCTGCCCCTCCGGAGAACCCGTAACCTCTGGTTATCCGTGCTATTGCTGAGTCAAAAAACATACAAGCGGGGTGATCTTTTGCTATGATACCCGGCCTTCACACACCCGGATAATGAACACTCAGATGCAACCAGCTATTAAAATGGCCCTGCGCGTCGCGCGTCAGGGGTCCGATTATCTGAAAGCCCATTTCGAGCGCCAGGAACCCACCGGCAAAGACGACTCAGAACGCCGTCGTCAGCTGGAGCGGGTTGAGCAGTCTATTTACGATAACTTTGCCGAACAGCTCGAAAAGGCCTACAAGGACCACAGCATCGCGCCATTGAACGAAGCGAATGCCGGAACCAGCGAAAAAAGCTGGCACATTTTTCCAGTCCTGGGCCGTGAGAATTTCCTTCGGGGCATTCCGGAGTTTGCTCTGGCGCTGTCCCAGAAGAAGAATAACCGCACCGAAAACCTGCTTCTGGTGAATCCCGTTACCGGCGAAGAATACTCCGCCAGCCGTGGTCACGGTGCCGCTCTGAACAGCCGCCGGGTACGCGCTTCGGAAATCAAACTGCCCGAGAAAGCCGCCATCGCCACCAACCTGCTGGACCAGGCCCGCAAGAGCGAGGATCCGATGCTCTGGGGCGAAATGGCCGCTGTACTGGCAAGAGATTCCGGCATGTTCCGCACGTCTGGCTGTGTGGTACTGGACATTGCCCGGGTTTCCGCGGGCCTGATGGACGCGGCGATCATTTTCCGCCCGGAAGCCTCCGACCTGGATCTGGGCGTCACACTGGCCATGGAATCCGGCGCCCTGACCGGTGACTTCTCCGGTAACCCGTCGACCGGTAATGCCCGCCAGCTGGTAGTGGCAAACCCGAAACTGTTCCGTGAAGTCCTGAAAGTACTGCACCCGTTCCGGGGCCGCCTGCCTCGCTGAGGCTTCCGGTTCTTCCGGACACAAAAAAACCGCCACAAGATGTTGGCGGTTTTTTTGTGTCCGGCATTGCCGGAACAGATGGGATTACATCCTGTTCAGCCATTCCGGTGGCTGCTCTTCCTCATCCGCATTTTCAGCGCCTTCTTTGGGCGGCACGATCAGATCGTCACGGGACACGCCCATAACCATCAGAAGGTTCGCAGACACGTAGATCGATGAGTAGGTACCGACGATCACACCAATAATCAAAGCCAGGGCGAAGTTGTTGATCGCCTCACCACCCAGAAAATACAGGGCGAACAGAACCACAAGAGTTGTGCCGGATGTATTGATTGTCCGCGCGATGGTCTGGTGAATCGACTCGTTGATAATGTCCCAGGGCTCACCCACCCGCATCTTGCGGAAATTTTCCCGGATCCGATCCGCAACAACGATGGTGTCGTTCAACGAGTAGCCGATAACTGCGAGCAGGGCCGCCAGTACGGTGAGATCGAAGGTCCACTGGAACAGCGCGAAGACACCCAGAACGATAATCACATCGTGAGCCAGCGGCACCACCGAGGCAATACCGAACTTGAACTGGAAGCGCATACCGACGTAGATGAGCACAACCGCCAGGGCAATCAACAAACCCAGGCCGCTGTCTTCCTTGAGCTCCTCACCAACCTGTGAACCAACGAACTCGGAACTTACCAGCTCAAGCTCTGCACCACCCTCTTTCAGGGTTCGGGTTACCTCGGGTGCCAGCTGATCATTGTCAGCCTCGGCCATCCGCACCAGCACTGTGGTATCGGCCCCAAAGTTCTGGACGGAGAACTGCTCATAGCCGGCGGCATCGAGCCTGGACCGGATTTCGTCGAGTTGCGGCGCCTCTGCATATTCAAATTCAACGGAGGTACCGCCGGTGAAGTCCATACCCAGGTTCAGGCCACGGGTGGCCAGCAGCGCAATGGACACAACGATCAGCGAAATAGAGACTACGGAAGCAATTTTCCGCAACCCCATGAAATCAAACGGTTGCTTCTGATCTTCAGACATTGGCGAGCTTTCCTCCGATCGACAGCTTCTCGACCCTGCGGCCGCCGTATACAAGGTTAACGATGCTGCGGCTGACCATCAGGCCAGAGAACATCGACGTCAGGATCCCGATGCACAGCGTCACCGCAAATCCTTTCACCGGGCCGGAACCCATCGCGAAAAGAATAACGGCAACCAGCAAGGTGGTGATGTTTGCGTCAAAGATGGATACGAAGGCCCGGGAATAGCCGGAGTTGATCGCCGTCTGGGGCGGCACACCGGATTTCAGCTCTTCCTTTATCCTCTCGAAAATAAGCACGTTGGCATCGACCGCCATACCCACTGTCAGAACGATACCGGCAATGCCCGGCAAGGTCAGTGTTGCGGACAGGATCGACATGCATGCTACCAGCAGCATCAGGTTCAGAGTCAGGGCAATGTTCGCAACAATGCCGAATCCACGGTAGTAGACAAGCATGTACAACAGTACCAGGCCGAAGCCAAGCGCCACCGACATCATGCCGGCATCAATGTTCTTCTGACCGAGGCTGGGACCGATGGTCCTTTCCTGAACGAAGTACATTGGCGCTGCCAGCGCACCCGCACGCAGAAGCAATGCCAATTCCGCGGCCTCCGGGATGGAATCAAGCCCGGTAATCCGGAAGCTGCTTCCCAGGGCGGATTGCACGGTGGCCAGGCTGATAATGCCCTTTTCCACAACGCGGTTTTCCACTTCCTGAGGCTCACCGTCAACCATGCGGGTTTCGGTTTCCGTGCGGTACTCAATGAACAGCACCGCCATCCTGCGGCCAATGGCATTGCGGGTGGCGCGGTTCATCAGATCCCCACCAACGGAATCCATGGTGATATTGACCTGGGGCTGACCATTCTCATCAAAGGCCTGCTGGGCATTGGCCACGTTGTTACCAGTAGCAATCACCTCCTGCTCAAGGCGGGCGGTGCGCTGGGGCTGATCCCGGAAACCGAACTCTTCGGTTTCGCTGCTTGGCGCATCCTGGCGGGCCTCCATGCGGAACTCAAGGTTCGCGGTGGCACCAAGTACGCGCTTGGCCTGTGCGGTGTCCTGCACGCCCGGGAGCTCAACAATGATCCGGTCAGCGCCCTGCTGTTGAACCAGGGGCTCGGCAACACCCAGCTCATTCACCCGGTTGCGAATGGTGGTGAGGTTCTGCTCCAGGGCATAATCCTGAATCGCCGTGACTTCCGCCTCAGACAGGGTCAACACCAGGAGGAACTCATCGCCCTGGGTCTGCTCATCCAGAAGGAATTCGTTGTACTGGTCACGGACCATATTGAAGGCTTCAGTCCGGGAGGCCTCGTCCCGGAAGCTGAGAACAATCTCCCGATTGTCCTGCACATCCCCACCACGATACCGGACCCGCTCTTCCCGCAGCTCCCGCTTGATCTGGCCGGACATGGCCTCCAGTCGCTGGCTTACCGCGGTTTCCATGTCGACTTCCAGCAGGAAGTGGACACCGCCGCGAAGATCCAGCCCCAACTTCATGGGGCCGGCACCCAGGCTTTTCAGCCATCCCGGCGTGGAGGCAGCCATGTTCAGCGCGACAAGGTATTCATTGCCAAGAGCGGCCTGCACCAGCGGACGAGCCTGCAACTGGTCTTCAGAGTTGGTGAGACGGATCAGAGCATCCCGATCCTGAAGAGTACTGCTTTTCACCTCGATACCCTGGTTTTCCAGAACATCAACTGCCCTGTCGAGCACACCGGCATTGACCTCGGTGCTGCTACGGGCGCCTGTGATCTGGATGGCGTAATCGTCCGGGAAGAGGTTGGGCAAAGCGTAGATAAACCCGATCACGAGCGCGACCAGGATAACCAGGTTTTTCCAAAGCGGATACTTGTTCAGCATGGGATCCCTTGTAGCCGGCCTGGTGGCCGGCCTTGGTGTTTCAGCCAGGAAGATTCAGACCGGCCACCAGGGATGGCCGGCTAAATGGCCCCGCTCAGATGTCTTTGAGCGTGCCCTTCGGCAGAGCCGCAGCAACGGCTACTTTCTGGACCTTGATCTCTACGTTATCGGCAACTTCGACAACGATGAAGTCGTCGGTTACCTTGGTGATTTTGCCGGCAACGCCACCGGAGGTCACAACTTCATCACCCTTGTTCAGGCCGGACATCAGGGCTTTGTGCTCTTTCGCACGCTTGGACTGCGGGCGCCAGATCAGGAAATAGAAAATCAGGATGAAGCCTGCAAAAAAGATTACCTGGCCCATAACACCCATTCCCTGGGCACCTGGGTCCTGTGCCATGGCCAGAGCAGGCATCAGAGCCAAAAGGCCGGCAACGAGCATTTTAATAGATTTCATTGAATATCTCCGTTGGTTTAGCGAATAGATCAATCATTGCCCAGAGGCGGAACGGTCTCTCCGCGCAGAGCATAGAAGTCGGTTACAAAGTCCGACAATGTACCTGCTTCAATGGCCCCACGCAATCCAGCCATCAGGTTCTGATAGAACCGGAGGTTATGGATGGTATTCAGCTGTGAGCCCAGCATTTCTCCACATTTATCCAGATGATGCAGATAACTTCTCGAAAAGTTCTTACAGGTGTAACAGTCGCAACGCTCATCCAGGGGCGAGGTATCATGACGGTGCCGGGCATTGCGGATCTTTACAATCCCGGTTGAGGTAAACAGGTAACCATTCCTGGCATTCCGGGTCGGCATCACGCAGTCAAACATGTCCACACCACGCCGGACTGCCTCAACAATATCTTCGGGCCGCCCCACACCCATCAGGTACCTCGGTTTGTCCTCCGGCATCTTCGGCGGCAAATGATCCAGAATCCGGATCATGTCCTCCTTGGGCTCGCCAACCGAGAGGCCACCAATGGCATAGCCATCAAAGCCAATGTCTGTGAGCCCCTCCAGGGAACGGTCCCGCAGGCCCTCGTACATGCCACCCTGGACAATGCCGAACAATGCCGCAGGATTGCCCTCGTGGGCATCCTTGCTCCGTTGCGCCCAGCGCAGGGAAAGCTCCATGGAGTCTTTTGCCTGGCGTTCGGTAGCAGGATAAGGCGTGCACTCGTCAAAAATCATGACGATGTCCGACCCCAGATCCCGCTGGACCTGAATAGCAATCTCCGGGGACAGCTCCACCGGCGAGCCGTCTACCGGTGAGCGGAAGGTAACGCCGTCCTCGGTAATCTTGCGCATTTCGCCCAGGCTGAACACCTGGAAGCCACCGGAATCGGTCAGGATCGGCCCCTGCCACTGAGTGAAATCATGAAGGTCGCCGTGTGCTCTGACCACTTCGGTTCCCGGCCGGAGCATCAGATGAAACGTATTTCCAAGGATGATTTCTGCGCCGATTTCATGGATATCGCGGGGCAGCATACCCTTGACGGTGCCATAGGTGCCGACGGGCATGAATGCAGGTGTTTCAACGGTGCCCCGGGGAAACGTCAGCCGGCCACGACGGGCCCGCCCGTCCTCACCCAGTTTTTCGAACGACATGAAACAGGTTTGTGTCACAAGGCCTCCCCGGCATTATTGTTACCGGCTTCATTGGATTCCACGGCCGAACCCAGCAACATGCCACGGCTGGGTTCCTGCCCGGTAATAAACATGGCGTCGCCGTAACTGAAAAAGCGGTAGCGTTCCTTCACCGCTTCCCGGTAGGCCGCCATCACATTGTCATAGCCGGCGAATGCACTGACCAACATGATCAGGGTGGACTCCGGCAAATGGAAGTTCGTTATCAGGGCATCAACGGTCTGGAAACGATACCCCGGGTAAATAAAGATGTCGGTCTCACCAGTGAACGCCCTCAGGCGGCCGCCACGGCTGGCAGATTCAAGGGAGCGAACCGACGTAGTACCTACAGCAACCACACGCCCTCCCCTTGCGCGGGTCCGCTCGATCGCGTCAACGGCGTCCTGGGGAACGTTCACCACCTCGCTGTGCATTGTGTGTTCTTCGATTTTGTCCACCCGAACCGGCTGAAAGGTCCCGGCACCCACGTGCAGCGTCACGAAGGTACTTTCGATTCCACAGGCGGCCAGCTTTCCAAGCAGACTCTCATCGAAATGCAGCCCCGCCGTCGGTGCGGCAACGGCGCCGGCCTCCCTGGCGTAAACAGTCTGGTAGCGTTCCCTATCGGTGGATTCATCCGGTCGATCAACGTAAGGCGGCAGCGGCATATGACCAATGCGCTCCAGAACGTCGAGCACAGGTTCCTCAGCCTCACACACCAGATGAAACAGCGCTTCTTCCCGGCCCGACATACGCATGCAGGTACCGTCTTCCAGAATAACCTTCTGGCCATCCTTCAAAGCCTTGGAGGCACGAACATGGGCGATGATTTCATGCTCCCCGGTCACCCGCTCAACCAGCACCTCCACCTGGCCACCGGTCTCCTTCTTGCCAAAAAGGCGCGCAGGAATCACCCGGGTGTTATTAAACACCAGCAGGTCGCCAGGCTGGAGAAGGTCAGGGAGTTCACTGAAAATGCGGTGGTCAAGCTTGCCAGAAAGACCGTCAAGACAAAGCAACCGGGACGCGCTGCGATCTTTGAGCGGATAGCGGGCGATCAATTCGTCCGGCAGGTCAAAATGAAAATCGGAGACATTCATGGAATGGACTGTTAACGACGCCGAAGGAAAGAAGATGGTAGCGGCGGGCGGACTCGAACCGCCACGGGTTTTACCCCAACGGATTTTGAATCCGTCGTGTCTACCAATTTCACCACGCCGCCATCGGAGAGTGTTGGGGATTATACTGAGCTAAATCGCGAAAGCAATAAGCCAGCGGACACAACTGCCCGCTGGTTCAGATATTTACAGTCTGTCGAACAAAGACAGTTGCGAAACCTGCGCAAATGACTGCTGCGCCGCCTGCAGCACGAAGCTCTGGAAACTCAGGTTACTGATCGCTTCTGCGTAGTCCACGTCCTGTAACTGGGATCGGATTTCATTGGTATAAACGGAAGAATCCTCAAGGAAGGTCTTGGTCGATTCCACCGCGTTCATCCGGCCGCCAAGTTCGGTTTGCTTGAGGATGATGCTCTCCTGGGCGTTGTCCAGGTTGATCAGGGAATTGGCGATCAGATCATCGTACTCGGCCTGCCCGCCCGGGCTGCTCTTGTCGATGCTGTTCAAGCCGGCAATCAGGTTTTCGATGGTACCGAACACCGACTGCTTTTCGTTGATCTGGAGCGTAAACACATCGCCCGCGCCCGGCACCGCATCGGTCAGAGTCACCTCAACACCTGCGACAACGAACGGCTCGCCACTCTGATAGGTGGCTGGATCTACCGTCAGCACATCACCCTGACTGTCTGTAGCGGTGATATTGCCACCGGCATCTACCTCAACCGTGATGTCGTCCGGGAAGGAATTGGGATACTCCGCAGCAAGGTCTGCTTCGTTAACCAGACTGACCCCGGAAATGGAGGCGCCCGGCGTATTCACAGTGCTGTGCTCGCCGGTTATGGCAGCGGGAACCCGGACAAAAATGTCCTTGCCGTTATCACTGATGGGAACGGTAACGCCGTCATCAATCTCCAGGACACGCTGACCCTCGTCGCCCTGGTAGACCCAGCTGCCTGAAGGGTCCTGTTCAAAGGCCTTCACCGAGCCCTGAAAGCCACTGAAAATGTACTCACCAGACGCATCGCGGGTATTGGCAATATTCGCCAGCTGGCCCAGGCGCTCCTCCAGCTCGGAAGAAATCGAGCGTCGATCGTTGGCCGACAACGAACCGTTACCGGCTTGAACAGTCAACTCGCGGATCCGCTGAATCACATCGATTGAGCTTTCCAACGCGCTCTCTTCCTGCTTCAGCCGGTTGTCTGCCAGGTCAACGTTACGCTGGTAGGTTTCAACCCGCGAAAGCTCCTGGTCCAGTTTCAGAATCCGGGCCGCAGCGACCGGATCGTCGGAAGGTTTGTTTACCCTCTGGCCGGTCGAGATCTGTTGCTGGGTGTTATTCAGGCTGGTATTCAGCTCCTGAAGCCGATTTATACCGCCCGAGAAAATCTGCTGTGATGAAATTCTGATCATGTCACATCACCTCAACCGTTACCGGAAACTCTGCAACAGGGTATTGAACAGGTCCTGAGCCACCGACATCACCTGGGCCGAGGCGTTGTATGCGGCCTGATACTGGATCAGGCGGCCGGCTTCCTCATCCAGGTTGACACCAGATACCGATTCCCGCTGGTTGGTTGATTGCTCCAGAAGGGTTTTTCCGGCATCCACATCCAGTTGACTCTGGCGCGTTTTAACACCGATATCTTCAACAAGCCCCGCATAACCTTCGGAAAAATTCTGGCTGCCGCCGTTCAGAGTATTGGCAGTGCCCAGGGCGGCCAGCAATTCCGCGTTCCGATTGTCGGAAACGCCGTTGGAGTTGTAATTGATCTCGAAGGTGTCACCGTCGGCCGGCTGACCGGTTATCTTGAACTGAAAGCCCTGATACTCGGCACCATCGGCCGGATTGTCGCTAAACAGTTCATTGGCAACGCCTGGAGTGTATGGCCTATTGGCCGGACCTATCGGGTTGCCACTGCCGTCCGTCACGGTGAACACCAGGCCGGTACCCGGATCATCAAATTCCACGGTTATCGGGCCATTCGCCAGCTGACCGGACGACTGGAAAGCGGGCAACAAGGAATTGGTGAACGGATTCCTCACGTTCAACATGGTGCCCTGGTCGATCTTGCCGGTTCCGATATTGTTATCTCCGGTCGTCGCCCGAACCGGGCTGGCAAAGGCCAGATCCTCTTCCCGATTAACCACCAGACCGATGCTTTCAGCAGCATTTCGACTGGGCTGAATCAGGTACTTGTCGCCGGCGTTGAAGGTGCCGCCTTCAACGCGGATGTTGAAGCCCGGCATGCTGATCTCAGACTGGGCAGGATCCGGCAAGCGCCCCTGGTTCACCGTCTTGCCTGTGGCCTGGTCAATCAACTCGTAGCTCCGGCCGTCGCCACTGAACTGCAGGGTCCAGCGTCCTGCAGGAAGCGCAGAGCTGTCGGTTATTTCCACGGCCAGCTGGCCGGTGGTGGAAGGCGCGTTATTCCCGTTAGGGACCACCCGGCTGCGTTGTGCCTCGAGCGAATTGATATCGGTAAAAAACAGGCCACCAAGCTCGCCCTCCAGGTCCATCCCGATTTCATGTTGATGGTTCATGGTGTCGGACAGGGCAATGGCAATTCTGCCAAGCTCATCGAAAGCCGGCTTCAAGCCTTCGGTATCAAAACGCAAAAGGCCGCCCAGCTTACCGCCGGTAATCTGCTCATCAATATTGAGAGTGCGGCCGCCGTTGTTCAGGGTGAATTCCAAACGGGTCGGGTCTTCGGCGTTTTCCCGGGTACCAAGAGTCGACGCATTGCTGCCTACCACCAGGGAAAGGCCATTCGACAGTGACACGTTGACCTGGCTGCCGTCGGTCGGAGTTACTTTGATGCTGACCAGCTCAGAAAGCTGACGCAGTTTCTCGTCCCGCTTGTCCAGCAGTTCGTTGGGCATTTGCCCCTGGGCAATGCCCGGTGATTCCGAGATCGCCAGGTTCAGCTCCGCAATGCTTTTGAGCAGGGTGTTAGCATCCTTCACGCCCTGCTGCATCTGGGTCTTGATGGATTCCCGCTGCTGAATGAATTCCTGGTTAAGAGCCTGGAACCGGTTAACAACCTGTTGCGCCTCGCTCAGAACCAACTGGCGCTGTGGCAGAGACGTCGGATCCTCGGCTGCGTTCTGAAGGCTGGCAAAGAAATTGTTCAGGGCATTGCTGAGGCCCGTGGTTTCGCCGCCCAGGAGGTTATCAAGCCTGGAAAGCTCCGAGTTGAGGGCCTGTTGCTCGCCGTACAGCGTGCTGTCTTCCCGCACCTGCTGAACCAGATATTCATTGGCCAGGCGCCGAATGTCTGCAACGTTCACGCCGCTGCCAATGGTGCCGGCGCCAGTGCGCTGGCCTTCCTGGGTTTCAAACAGCACTTCCTGGCGACTGTAACCAGGCGTGTTGGCGTTGGTTATATTGTTGCCTGTAGTATTCAGCGCAGCCTGATGACTAAGGATGCCGGTCAGACCAATGCCTATCAGCCCTGCCATAAGGTTTACTCCTTCATCCCGTCACTGCCCATGGACAGTGTCATCAGTGAGTCACGGTTCATGATCTGGCGGATCTTGCTGCCGTAGTTGGGGTCGGTGGCGTAGCCGGCTTCCTGGAGTTTCTCTGCAAAGACTTCAGGCTGGTCTGCTACTGACAGCACCTCCCGGTATCGGGGATTGGATTCCAGGAACGAGACATAATCACGGAAGCTGGATTCGTAATCCCGGTAGGCCCGGAAGCTGGCCTGCTCCTTCATTGGCAGCCCTTCCCGGTATTCCGTGGTGGTGATGGATACCGCGTCGCCCTGCCAGCGGCTATCTGCCTTGATGCCGAACAGGTTGAAACTGGGTTCACCCTGCTCCCCACGAATCATGTGCCGGCCCCAGCCGGTTTCCAGGGCGGCCTGGGCCACCATGAGTTTCGGATCAATGCCCGAATCGCGTGCAATTCGCTCGGCCACCGGCAGCAGCTCGGTGACGAAGTGCTCCGGAGATTCAAACTGGTGCGGCAAATTCTGCGGGGTCGCGGTCACTGCCAAAGGCGCTTCCTCTGCCACAGAATTCACCTTCTGCACCTGCTCTGGTAATCGGGCATTGAGGGCGGGCAGGCTTCGATCATAATCCGCAAGACTTGCCTTGTGGCCAGCGAGCCTGCCACCTTCATCGTTCATGCCCGGGATCTGCTTGCTCAATTGGCGTACGAGTGCCTCGGCAAGACCACTGCCCTTGCCTCCCGCCATGGTCAGACTCATCTGGCTATCGAACATATCCCGGTATAGCTCGGACTGATTGCTCTTCAGGTAGTTGCCCTCGGAGAAGACGTCGCCGGCCTTGCGCATGGACTTCAGCATTTCAGACAGGAACAGGCTCTCGAACTGGCGCGCCACCTCACGCAGAGCTGACTCTTTGTCAGTGCGAGCCTGGGCCTTCAACGCATTGAGACCGTTGAAATCGGTGTAAACCTGGGCCTGTTGAACCTTGTAGTCCTGCATCACGCCACCTAGATAACAATCAGCTCGGCGCGCAGTGCACCGGCCTGTTTCAGGGCTTCGAGTACCGCCATAACGTCGCCGGGTGCAGCGCCCACCTGGTTTACGGCCTGCACGATCTCGTTCAGTGTGACGGCGGGGCCGAACTTGAACATCCGAGCTGGCTCCTCGGTAATGGCAATCTGGGAATCCTGCTCAATGGCGGTGTCACCACCGGCAAAGGGGTTCGGCTGCTCTACATTGGGGTTTTCCTGAATGGTGACTGTCAGGTTGCCGTGGGTAACGGCTGCCGGGCTGACCTGAACATTCTGGCCAACCACAATGGTGCCGGTACGGCTGTTAATCACCACTTTTGCAGCATCCTCGGCCGGATCCACTTCGATGTTCTCGAGGATCGACAGAAAGCTAACCCGCTGGGACGGATCCCGGGGTGCTCGCACAGAAACCGACGTGGCATCGTGAGCGTAGGCCATGTCCGGTCCCAGCCGGTCGTTCACGGCTTCCACCACCCGACGTGCCGTTGTGAAATCCGGTCGCAGCAGATGGAAGGTAATGGTGTCGCCCTCAGTGAACGGCGAAGCTACCTCGCGCTCAATCGTGGCCCCGTTAGGAATGCGACCAACGCTGGGAACATTCACGGTAATTCTGGACCCGTCCTGCCCCTGGGCCCCGAAGCCACCAACCACCAGACTACCCTGAGCCATGGCATAAACATTGTTGTCCGCGCCCTTCAGCGGTGTCATCAGAAGGGTGCCGCCACGCAGGCTGTCTGCGTTGCCGATGGACGAGACGGTGATGTCGATTTCCTGGCCAGCTTTTGCGAAGGGCGGCAATGTCGCACTCACCGTTACAGCAGCAACGTTGGCAAGGTTCGGATTGACGCCTTCCGGAAGGGTCACGCCAAACTGATTCATCATGTTCCTGAAGGTCTGATTGGTAAACGGTGCCTTGTCACCGGTTCCATCAAGACCAACCACCAGGCCATATCCCACCAGTTGGTTGTTGCGGACACCCTTGATCCGGGACAGATCCTTCAGACGGTCCGCCATTACCGGGGCCGAAACAACAGCCAGGGCAAGTACCCAGACAATTAAACGGCGTAAGCTCATAGTGGCCACCACTCGCTATTAAAGAAGCGTGCCAGCCACCCCATCTGGTTTGCCTGGTCAAAATCACCGGTGCCGCCATAAGCGAACCGGGCATCAGCAATGCGATTGGACGCCACCGTGTTATCAGGCTGGATATCCTGGGGGCGAACCAAACCCGTCAGGCGGATGTATTCATCACCATTGGTCAACGAAAGCCATTTTTCCCCGCGAATCCTCAAAACACCGTTTGGCAACACCTCTGTCACGGTGACGGTGATACTGCCGGCCAGACTGTTGCTTTGATCTGCTTCAGCGCTGCCCTCGAAATCACGTTCGTGATTCAGGGAGGTATTAATTCCGAAATTGCTCTTACCCAGGATGGTCGGCTCTGGCAGCGTTACCTCATTGTCTTTGGTGATGCTGGTTTCTGCGTTCTTGCTGGCCCGGGTAGATTCTTCAAGAATGACTGTGAGCACGTCACCCACGTTCAACGCTACGGTATCGCCGTAGAAGTTGTAGTTCCGGGAGACCTGGTAAATCGAACCCGACGCACTGTCCCGCTGCATCATGGCCTGAGGGCGAACCGGTGCATACTCGGGGTCATCCGGAATTGCCCGGGGCCGGCTCATGGCCGTGCACCCCTGCAACACAATGAGAACCACCACAGTCGCCAGTGTGCTGGCACCTCGGGTTGTCCGGTTTGATGTCATCAATTTCATGACGTCACCTCTGGCGGCGTTAGCCAATGTTTTGAGTAATGAACTGGAGCATCTGGTCGGTTGTGGAGACCACTTTCGAGTTCATCTCGTAAGCCCGCTGAGTGGTAATCATGTTCACCAGCTCCTCAACCACCTCAACGTTGGACGACTCCACGGAGCCCTGCTCGATACTGCCAAGCCCGGCCAGCCCGGGTTCACCTTCCGCAGGATCGCCACTGGCGTTGGTCGCCTTGAACAGGTTGTTGCCGATGGCCTGCAGGCCCTGGGGGTTGATGAAATCCACCAGCGTAATCTGGCCCAGGTTTACCGGTGCCGCCTGATCATCCGTTACTGCCGTCACAGTGCCGTCTTTGCCAATAGTGATATTGGTGGCGTTCTCCGGCACGTTGATGGCTGGTTCCAGCGGGTAGCCATCCGGGTTGACCACATCACCGTCAGCATTGAGCTGGAACTGGCCATCCCGGGTGTAGGCAATCTGGCCATCCGGCAACTGAACCTGCAGGAAGCCGCGGCCATTTATGGCCATATCCAGGGGCTGCTCGGTAATCTGCAGGTTGCCCTGAGAGAATTGCTTGGCGGTACCGACAACCCGCACACCGGTACCCAGCTGCAGGCCGGAAGGTAATTCGGAGTTCTGGGTTGTCAGACCTCCGGGTTGCCGGTTGATCTGGTACAGAAGGTCCTGAAACACGGCCCTGTCCCGCTTGAAGCCAGTGGTGTTGACGTTCGCCAGGTTGTTGGAAATGGTGGACATGTTGGTGTCCTGAGCGCTCAACCCGGTCTTGCTGACCCAAAGTGCTGGATGCATGCTGCTTACTCCTTGCCGGGGGCAGTCAGGCGGCCATTTTTTGCCGCTTCAGGCCCGCCAGGCCAATGTGTTCAGTCGTTACTTAAAGGTTCTGCAACAGCCGTGCCGTTGCTTCGGAATTCTCGTTGGCGGTGGTCATTACCTTCACCTGCATCTCGTATTGCCGGGACAGCTGAAGGTTCGAGATCATCTCTTCCACCGCATTCACGTTGGAGCTCTCAAGGAACCCGGAGGCAACCCGCTGGTTTGCATCCGGTGGCTCGGGGCCATCCAGAGCCTGATCCGGCTTGCGGCGCATGTGTCCGTCCAGGCCTTTCTCCAGGGCTTCCGGCGGCGGGCTGACCAGTTTCAGCCGGTCCACTTCAACCAACTGGTCCGGTGGTCCACCCACAGGAACAATTGAGACGGTGCCATCGGCGCCAATCTCGACGTTGTCAAAAGGCGGGAGCGCCACCGGCCCACCGTTGCCGAGCACCAGTTCACCGTTGGCCAGGCGCACCAGGCCGTTGACATCGACCTGGAGACTGCCACTGCGGGTGAAGACTTCCTCGCCCTGATCGTTCTGAATGGCAAGCCATCCCTCGCCTTCAACCGCCACATCCAGTTTGCGCCCGGTTTCCATCAGCGCACCGGCGGAAAGGTCCGTGCCGGGTCTTTCTGTCATGGCATAGGCGCGAGTCGGGTGGTGCTCCCCGTAGACAGGCATGCTGCGGGCCTGGGCGAAATCTTTCTTGAAGCCGGTGGTACTGACGTTCGCCAGGTTATTGGCATGGGCCTGCTGGGCCAGCATGTTCTGCTTGGCGCCAGACATGCCGATATAGAGGGCTTTGTCCATGGGAAAACTCCTGCCGGAATTTTGACTGTTTCCAGTCTTCCTGCAGGAGTCATGCCATGTTCTCTAGGTCGCGATATTAACGGAGGTTGATGATGGTCTGGGTGACCGCATCGGAGGTTTCAATGGTCTTGGCGTTGGCCTGATAGTTTCGCTGGGCAATGATCAGGTTGACCAGTTCCGCGGACAGATCCACGTTGGACTCTTCCACCGAGCTGGCCTTGATCGATCCAAGGGTTCCAGTATCGGGAGCACCGATGATTGGTTGGCCGGATTCGAAGGTTTCGACCCAGGAGGTGTCCCCTACCGGCGACAGCCCATTGGTGTTATTGAACGATGCCAACGCTACCTGACCCAATGCCTGGGATTGGCCGTTTGTGTAACGGGCGAACAATACCCCCTGATCCGATACGTCAAGTCCGGAAAGGCGACCGGTGGTATAACCATTTTGCTGCTGGTCATTTACCCCGAATGCCGCACCGTACTGGGTTGTACCGCTCAGATTTATTACAAAAGCCGAGGTTGTTGGCGGCTCGGGAATCGGCGTCACCACCGTCTCGCCGGCTGCAGGAGGTCCGTCCGCGCCATTGGGCTGACCGGCATCATCCTTTGGAATCCAGTCGTCGATCAGAATTTCACCGCTTGGGTCGCCATCAATAGACTGCAAAGCACCGTCCTGGTCAAACCGGGCCGTATACGGTGTCACGTCGGTTCCGCCCACAAATTCGCCATCAATCTGGGCATAGACCGACCACTCACTCACCCCAACACCATTACCCGGAGACGGGTTTTTCACGAAGAACTGTGTCAGTTCATGAGAGTTACCCAGGCTGTCGTAAACCGTGGTGGATGTGGCGTGGTTATAGGTGCGCTGATCCAGAGGATTGAATTGGTTGGTAACGCGAATCGGAGACGCGTTGAAGGCTACCTCAAAATCATTATCGGCAGTAGTTGATGTAATGCCAGCTACCGTTCGGTCAGCGGTAACATTTATATCTCCCTCAACGGTGCCCGTATCGCCGTTTCCATTTCCATCTGCAAAGGTGTAATCCAGTGTTTCACCCTGATTATGAATTACGCGCAGGACATCATTACTACCAGACCCATCGTCCACTAGAGATGCCGAAATTGCGGTTTCAGAGGAATTATTGATGGAATCCACCAGATCCTGAAGCGAATTGATGTTGGAGGTATCCAGTGTCAACGGCGAACCATTAATATCGAGACTGAAGGAGAAAGAACTGGCTCCGGTAATGAAAGCATCATCAAGAGCCGGTGTACCGTCAAACGTCGCCGTTGTTGTGGCAGAGGCACTTAATCCAGAGGCATCGTTGATGGTGGAAGCCGCCTCACGAGCGCTCGCGGTGGGGTCAATAGCCACGTTGAAGTCCGGCGAGCCGTCCGAATACTGCACATCAAAGCTCTCACCCTGAATCGACGCAAGCGTCAACGGCCCGATATCTCTCACGCGGGTTTCCAGAACAGACTCTCTTGAGTCCAGGTTCAGGTCGGAATCCAGATTGGTCGTGCGACGCGGCGCCAGGTTATCCGTCTCAATCTGAAGATCCCCGCGAATCCCGGATAGATTGCCGTCTTCGTCTGCGGTATAGCCCTGCACCCGCATGTTCTGGTTATTCGTTACATAGCCTTCCTTATCAATACCAAACTGCCCCGCCCGGGAGTAGCGAATCTCGCCACCGTTGTTAAGAATAAAGAAACCATCGCCACTTATCGCCATGTCCAGGCCATTGTCAGTGAAACTGATGTTGCCCTGCCCAAAAGACTGCTTAACGTCCTGAACCCGGACACCGTCGCCGATCGGGTTGGTGCCTGCGCTCAGGAACCCGCTTGCGTAAAGATCGCCAAACTGCGCCTTGCTGCCTTTGAAGCCGACGGTGCTGGCGTTTGCAATGTTATTGCCGGTGACGTCCAGATCCACCGATGCCGCACGAAGGCCGCTCAAACCTGTATTAAATGCCATGGTTCACCCCTTGGTGTTTCACCGGTCTCAGTTAATTTGTTTCACATCAGACAGGGCAATGGAGCCCATGCCCGCAAGATTCAGGGTTATCGAGCCGCCCTGGCCCAGGGATACGCTGTCCACATTGGCGCTCACCATCGTGCCCAGCTGCTGCGGCCCGTCGGGATAGGAAGCCTCGGCCACAATGCGGTAGGGTCCCGGCGGCAAGGGATTGCCGTTACCGTCCTGGCCGTCCCAGCGGAAGGACACAACACCTGCCTGGCTGCTGCCCATATCAATCTGCCGCACCCGCTCACCATTCTGTCCTTCGATAGACAGGCGCAGGCCGCCCGTAGAGGCAGGCACTTCAATGGTTCCGGTAATCTCACCTTCGGCACCCAGGATCCCGATCTGTGAGGGCGCAAGTACGGTTTTACCCACCATGGCCGAGGCCTGGAGCGCCTGGGTGGATCGGAACTGCCCGACCACATCCTCAACCGTTCCGGAGAGATTCTGCATCTCCTCCAGCGAGCTGAACTGCGCCAGCTGGGAAATAAATTCGCCGTTGTCCTGCGGCTCCAACGGATTCTGATTTTTCAACTGCGCCAGCATCAGTTCCATGAACTCATTCCGGCCCAGCTCGCTGGTGCCCTGGCCGCCATTCTGTTGCTTCAGCTGGTACTGGCTCAGAACATCCGACGCGTCTGTTGCATTTACTGCAGTCATGTTGTGCTCCTCACCCTGTTACTGCTGACCGAGAGTCAGAATGCGCTGCATCATGGACTTGGCTGTGTTCATGACGTCCACATTCATCTGGAAACTTCTGGACGACGACATCATGTCCGCCATCTCTTCAACCACATTCACATTGGGGTAGTAGACGTAACCGTCCTCGTTGGCCGCCGGATGATGTGGCTCGTAACGCATCTGCAGCTCCGCATCGCTTTCAACGATACCTTCCACCCTGACACCGGCACCCAGGCCCTCATCGGCCGCCATCGCCAAACCGCCCTGCCCCGGATTCATCAGGGACTGCTGAATGGCCGAGAAAACCGGCTTTCTGGCCCGATAGGTTTCGCCGGTGCTGGAGCTCGCTGTCTCCGCATTGGCGATGTTGGATGCGGTTGTGTTCAGCCGCAGTGATTGCGCGGTCATGCCGGAACCGGCGATATCAAAAATGCTGCCCAGTGACATGAAAACTCTCCTTCGCTAACCCTGTGACTGCGGCTTACTCGCCTTTAATGGCTTTGGTCAAACCGCTGAACTTGCTGTTCAGAAACTGGAAACTGGCCTGGAAATCCATGGCGTTGCGCATGAAGCGGGTCTGCTCCTGCTGGGCGTCCACGGTATTGCCGTCAACCGACGGCTGGTGAGGTACCCGAAACATCAGATCGCTTTCCGAGGCCGATAGGGAGGTATCCATGTGCGCATCATGCGTTTTGGCCATCTGGAATCCGCTGACCTGCTCCTGGGCCCTCTGCATCATCGCCTGAAAATCCAGGTCGCGGGCTTTGAATCCCGGGGTATCAGCGTTCGCCAGGTTGTTTGCCAGAACTTCGGCACGTTTAACCCGCGCTTCAACCGCGTGTTGGTGAATGCCCAGAGCCGAATCGAACGTAATTGCCATGTTGCCTCCCGAAAACTGCACCAGTATGCCGACCTGTTTTTGCCGGCTGTGCTCTTTGACAGGACTAAAGCAAGCTGGATGCCAGAATTCAGGTGAGGTTTGAATTTGTCAGGAAAGCCAGTATTGGCGGGCCCTGGCCAGCGGTTAATTAACGGTCAGGGCAAAGCGAGTAAGGAAAGGGCAGGAAAAAGCGGCAAGCTGCTTCCCCCGGCGCGGACCGGGGGCGTTCGATCAAAAGATCAGGGCCAATGACGCACGAACTCATCAACCCCCGGCCGGGGAACAGCCGGCTTGGAAGCGGAGACTGTTCCGGTGTAGAGAAAGCCGACGATCTGCTCATGCTCTTCCAGTCCCAGCCCGGCGTGAACAGAAGAATGGTACGCAACACCGCCCGTTCTCCACATAACGCCGTACCCCGCGTCCTGCAGGGCAATCTCAATAAAACTCATGCCGGCTGCGGCCGACATCACCTGTTCGATTTCAGGTACCTTGGGATGCGTTTTCGGCGACGCGATACCGACAATCACCATCGGCGCGCGAAGAGGGGCTCGCCTGAGTTTCTCGATCTCTTTCTCGTCGCTGTTGTTGGCGCAGGTGGAGGCAAACAATTCGCCCAGGGTTTCCAGTCCTTCGCCCTCCACAACCAGGTAGCGCCAGGGCCTCAGCAGCGCGTGATCAGGCGCGCGGGCAGCACAAGCAAAAGCCCGGTCGAGGGTTGCCGGATCCGGCGCCGGCGACTCCAGCCTGGGTTCTGACGAACGATTGAGGAGAAATTCGGTAACTGCTGTCATATCTGCTCGCTGTCTGATCGCTATTCTGATGAGTTTGAAAAATAGGTACGAATACAATTCCCTGCTGTGAATTGTGGCTTGTACGTAATGCTGTTAACCTTTAGTCGTAGTCGGGTCTACCAACAATTATAAATGACGCGGTCGTACAACGGTGAGTGGCAACACAATGAGCAACCAGCAAACCTTCAAGAACTTTTCCGAATTCTATCCTTACTACCTTGAAGAGCACAGCGACGTTACCTGTCGCCGTCTGCACTTTGCCGGCAGCCTGCTGGTTCTGATCGTGGCCTTGTGGGCACTGACTACAGGCAAGCTTTTGTGGCTTCTGGCCTTGCCGGTCATCGGCTATGGTTTTGCCTGGGTGGGTCATTTCAAGTTTGAGAAGAACCGCCCTGCCACCTTCAAGTACCCACTGTACAGCCTGATGGGCGACTGGGTCATGTTCCGTGACATGCTCATTGGCAGGATCCGTTTCTGAAATGATGAGCGCCCCGGCAGACCTTCGCAGCGCCAGCAGCTCAGCTGGCAGGTCCCTGGCGTCCGAGGCGTCAGGCAACCCGATTGCGATTCCCCCAATGCCCGATTACAACGGCCGGGTTCTGGCCTATACCTCAACCGCCGCCATTATTGTAACCGGCGTTCTGCAGGGTGCTTTTGCCCAATGGCTTCTGTGGCTGGTTGCCGGCGCCCTGACCTGGCCACATATCGCCCACGCCCTGACCCGCCGAACGTTCCTGAGAAATTCCCCACGCATTCGCCAGAAGATGCTGATTTTCGATTGCGTTGTGGGCGGCGCGTTTATTGGCTGCATCGGGCTGATCGTCATCCCCTCCCTGGCAGTCGCCCTGATGCTGATGTTCAGCTGCCTGATCGTCGGGGGCATCCGCCAGTGGCTTATGGGCACCGTTTTCATGGCCGCAGCCATTGCCGGCTCTGTCGCTATCCTTGGCCCGGCAGATGGGCCACATTCGCCCCTGCTCACCAGCATTGTCTCGATTCTCTCAACCGGCATATATATTTGCGTCACCGCCTATTATTCCCACCAACAGGCACGTGCGTTGATGCTGGCAAAAACCCAGATCCAGAACCAGCGGGAGCAGTCCATCGCTCTCTCCCACAAGCTTTCCAAATACCTCTCGCCGCAGGTTTGGCAGTCCATCTTTACTGGCGAGCGGGATGTGCGGTTGGAAACCCAGCGCAAGAAACTGGCAGTGTTCTTTTCGGACATCAAGGGCTTCACCGAGCTGTCTGAGGAAATGGAACCCGAAGCCCTTACCGAACTACTGAATCACTACTTCAACGAGATGTCGGAAGTAGCCCTGAAGTATGGCGGCACCATCGACAAGTTCGTGGGCGATTCCATCATGGTGTTCTTTGGCGACCCCACCAGCCGGGGCCAGCGGGAGGACGCCTTTGCCTGTGTATCCATGGCCATCGAGATGCGCAAGCACATGAAAATCATGCGCCAGAAATGGCGGAGCCAAGGCATCAAGACTCCGCTTGAAATTCGAATGGGGATCAGCACCGGTTACACTACCGTCGGCAACTTCGGTGCGGAAAACCGGATGGATTACACCATCATCGGCAAGGAAGTGAACCTTGCCAGCCGGCTTGAATCCCTGGCCGAACCGGGTGAAATCCTGGTGTCCTACGAGACCTTCTCGCTGATCAAGGACAAGATCATGTGCCGGGACAAGGGCGAAATTACGGTGAAAGGCTTCGGCAAACCGGTGCCAATTTATGAGGTGGTGGATTTCCGGCGCGACATGGGCCCCAACCGCAGTTTCCTGGAGCACGAGCACAGTGGCTTCGCCATGTATCTGGATTCAGACAAGATCACTGAGAAGGAGCGCCAAGCCATTCTGACCGCCCTGGAAGACGCCGCCGACCGTCTGCGACGGGAAGAAGATGTTTCCTGAAGCGCGTCCCTGCGCTCACGTTGATCCGTACTACTGACGTATCAGTCGCGGCCCGGCATCCTTGCCGGTTTCTGTGCTTCGCCAGGGATTGATATCCAGCCCGCCCCGCCGTGTATATCGGGCAACCACTGTAAGCGACTCCGGGTTGCATCGGCTCATCAGGTCGGTAAACACCGTTTCCACGCAATGCTCGTGGAAATCCTGCTTCTGCCGGAAACTCACCACGTAACGCAGCAAGCCAGCCCGGTCGATTTTCGGGCCAGTATAACTTACCAGCAGGGTGGCCCAGTCTGGTTGACCCGTCACCGGACAGTTGCTCTTGAGGAGATGGGAACAAAGCTGCTCAGTCACCACCTCATTGCCGGCATTGAGGGAGTCCGGTGAATACTCATACACCACATCACTCAGCGGCTCGTCATCAATGAGCTCAAAACCCTCAGGGCGGCCTATCGCCTCCCCGGATTCGTCGACGCTTAACAGGTTGACCTGAACCGCTCCACCGCAAGCGCTGGACAGATCCTGGGTAATCACTTCCGCGACCTGCTCCCGGGAGGAGTAAACCGTCTGGTTGAGCGAGTTGAGGTACAGCTTGAGCGATTTGGACTCAATGATCGAAGGCGAGGCCGCCGGGAAGACTATCTCCGCCCAGGCCACGTCCGGCACGCCATTTGGCCTCAGCCAAGAGATTTCCCAGGCCTGCCACAAGTCCTCGCCAAACCAGGGCCAGCGGCCATCTTCCAGCCCCAGGCGTCGGCGGTTTTCCTCCCTCGCCACGGGGAACAACAGGCCCGGGTCGTAGCTGTCCGGGTAATCGCTTGTTTTGCCAAGCGGCGCGTCATTAAGTGCCATAGGTGTTCCTGAGATCAGTGGCGAATGCCTTTTCCACGCTCGAGCATTCTGAGCGCAATGAATGCCAGCACGGAGATGAAGACCAGAATCATACCAAGAGAAACGAACGGATTAACGTCTGACACACCCAGAATCCCGTACCGGAAGCCATTAACCATATACAGGATGGGATTGGCCATGGATACGCCCTGCCAGAACCCGGGCAGCAGATCAATGCTATAGAACACTCCGCCCAGGTAAGTCAGCGGCGTCAGTACGAACGTGGGCACGATTGAGATGTCATCAAACTTCGTTGCCAGCATGGCGTTGATAAAACCGCCCAGTGCGAACAGGGCAGACGTCAGAAAGACCGTCAGAATCATCATGGGCAGGTTGTGGATGGACAACCGGGTAAACGCCAGTGAAAGCAGCGTTACAATCAGGCCGATACCGAGGCCCCGGGCCATGCCTCCGCACACGTAGCCGGCAAGGATGACCCAGTTAGGTACGGGGGACACCAATAGCTCCTCAATGCTGCGCTGGAACTTCATGGAGAAAAACGACGACACCACGTTGGCATAGGAACTGGTGATTACCGCCATCATGATCAGCCCGGGCACAATAAACGACATATAGTCGAAGCCGCCCATTTCGCCGATCCGGGAGCCGATCAGGTTGCCGAAAATAATGAAATACAGGGTCATGGTGACAGCAGGCGGCAGCAGCGTCTGAGCCCAGATACGGGTAAACCGGCGTATCTCCCGGACAACGATGGTGCTGAAGGCGGTGAACAGGGCATGTGGGGTCATGCTGCACCCTCCACTGCCTTGCTGGATTCCGCGTTCTCCTCAACCATTCGAATGAACAGTTCCTCCAGACGGTTGGCCTTGGTTCTCATGCTGACTACCTTTATGCCCAGCCGCTCAAGCTCCACAAACACCTGGTTGAGCCCCTGACCTTTCTCCACTTCCACCTCAAGGGCTCCTTCCGCGTCGAGGCGTGTCGGAAAACCATTGAGCTCGGGCGCGGAGTCGAGGGTCTTCTCGGTATCCAGCACAAAAGTCTCCAGGCTCAGTTGCTGCAGCAGTGCTTTCTTGCTGGTGTGCTTGAGGATCTTGCCATGGTCGATAATGGCAATGTTGCGGCAAAGGGCTTCCGCCTCCTCCAGGTAATGGGTCGTCAGGATGATAGTTGTGCCCTGGCGATTCATCTCCTCCAGAAAGGTCCACATGGAACGGCGGAGTTCAATATCCACACCGGCGGTGGGCTCGTCCAGAATCAGCAGTTTTGGTTCGTGGACCAGGGCGCGGGCAATCATCAGACGGCGCTTCATGCCGCCGGACAGCATCCGGGCCGGGGTGTTCCGCTTGTCCCACAGACCAAGTTTTTTCAGGTACTTCTCGGCCGACGCGGAAGCCTGCTTCAACGGAATTCCGTAGTAGCCGGCCTGGGTGGTCACAATATCAAAGACTTTCTCGAACTGGTTGAAGTTGAACTCCTGGGGCACCACACCAAGGTTCAGCTTGGCATCGGAGAGGTGAGTATCGGTGTCATACCCGAACACCCGAACCTTGCCTGCTGTCTTGTTCACCAGGGAGCAAACGATGCCCAGGGTAGTCGATTTGCCAGCCCCGTTAGGCCCCAGCAAGGCAAAGAAATCCCCCTCGGCGACGTGCAGATCAATCCCCTTGAGAGCCTGAAACCCGTCACCGTAGGTCTTGGTGAGGCCCTCAATTTCCAGTGCATTGGTCATAAATCATCCCGATTCGGTGAAAAACAGCATGAACGGCCCCAGCCGCCCGCCAGAATTTAGAATGCTATTTATTGTGACAAAGTCGCTGATTTCAAGGCCCTTATCAGCCGGATGTATACCCTGGCCAATAACGGAAACTGCGACAGGAATCCCGATATGAGGCAAACCCCGCCCCTATAATGCGGTTACAACAATTTACAAAAGGGGCTGCCGCACCCTGAGTGCGGGCGCGCTGAATCGAAGGGAATGTACGACCAACCATGAGATCCGTTCACCGCATCCGACTAACGTTTACCCTGCTGGGCGCCCTCGCCCTCTCTGGCTGCCTGGATGACGACGGAGGTTCCGGCGACGACACCAGCATCGGCCGGGTTAATTTCAACGGCTTTAACGGCCTCTCCTACCAGACGGCGAGCCAATCGGGCACCACGAACCCCGCAGGAGAGTTCCGCTACTACCCCGGCGAAACACTGACCTTCCGCGTTGGTGACCTGCCGTTGGTCAGTGGTGTGCCGGCCCGGCAATACGTAACACTGCTCGAGTTCTTCGAGACCACCCGCACAGAGCTGCAGACGCCGATGGTGGATGATGAGGGTCTGAGCACCCATACGCTTACCGAGCAACAGGTTCTGGAAAACACCGCGCTGATGAACCTGTCCCGGTTTCTGATGCTTCTGAACTGGAGCCAGAATGTCGCGGAAGGGGACGGTATCGATATTCGCGACCGGGTTATTGCGCAGTTGAATGCCGCCCTTCCGGACCTGACAGCACCCATTGACTTCACTGTCAGCGAATCGGAGTTCACTGCAACGGATCCCATGTCCCCGGCCAACCAGCTGCTCGCCGCAATCTGCTTTTACCCCGAAGACGACGAACTGTGTGAGGAGCCGCCAACCCAGGAGGAGATCGATAATGCGCCTCCAAGGCCGGAAAATGACGAGGATCGCGATCCGGACATTGAATACAGTGAAGACCTGCAGGCTAAAAAGGACCGGATCGAAAATGCCGTGCGCACCATGGAAGATATCGACTCGGAAGATGCCCAGACCTATCTCACGCGGGAACTCAAGGCCATCAGTACAACCGTTGCCAACCGTTATTTCCTGGACGAAGACGTAGCCAGCCATCCGGCCACTGATACAGCCCTGAAGGAGGTAGCGGTTCGAAAGATCGGAGGCGGGCTCTCCCTGGCAGAGCTGGAAGCCATCAGCACACGCCCGCAGGATGTCCAGATAAATTCAGCCGACTGGCAGAGCGGAAAAGTGGAATATTTTGTCGCCGGTCCCTCCGGCGGAGAATCCGAGCTTCTGCTCAGCTTCCGTCCGGAGGATACCTATCGGTGGGTTCGCAAACAGCTGCGTGTGATTATCCGCTGATCAGGCGGGACAGACTCCAGCGTGACTCCACACCGGTAACATCATAGTAAGCCGGATCCAGACCTTCCGTGCCATGTGGCAGGCATTCACGAATCCGCACCGTTTCCGCCGCTTCCTTGCCTTCGTTGTACCGGGACAGATCAATGATCTTGGCAGTTTTCAAAGGCCTGGAAGCAGCATCTGTCATAACCATGACACGGGGCCAGAGCCGGCGTTCCGGCGAGTGAGAAACCACGATGCCACGCTGGCCGTCGGTCAGCTCCACGAGGCTGCCAGTGGGATAGATACCAATCGCCTGGATAAAATTCTCCACCAGGTCTTCCTGGAATTCGATGTTGCGCATCTCGTAGAGCAGCGTCACCGCTTTCGCTGGTGTCATGGGCTCGGTGTGGGAGCGGGGCGCAATCAAAGATTCGAAAAATTCCGCAATGCCGGCCACCTTCGCCAACAACGGAATGCGATCCCCCCGGACACCTTCCGGGAAGCCGGAACCGTTATGACGCTCGCGATGCCCCTGAACCACACTGAGCACCGCACGTGAGAGCCCAGTATTTTCCAGCATGGCAACACCACGGGAAACATAACCACGGTAAGTAAGGTATTCCTCGGCGCTCAACTGACCTTCCCGGGCCAGCAACTCAGGCGGCAGCGTGGTTTTGCCCACCTGGGACAGCAAACAGCCCAGGCCAAGATGATTAAGAAGCCCTTCGTTCAAACCCAAATGTCGACCACAAACCAGGGCCCATACCGATGTGTTCAAAGCATGGCGGTAAAGATAGCTGTCATGCGCACGGGTGCGACTGAGCCACAATAACGCATCAGGCTGGCGAACAACGCTGCTTACCATTTTACTGGTGATTGCCGCTATCGGCCGGAGATCCGGAACGCCGTCGGCACGGAGGGTCTCGAAAAGCTGGTCCAGCGCCACTTCCATATCGTCCAACAGGCGTTTGGACGTTTTCATTTCCTTTTTAAGGCTGGTGACGGTTTCGTAGGCTACCGGCTCCCGAATACTCAGTGGCGGCAACTGAAGCTGCTCTCGCCCGCCGCCACGCTTGTTCAGTGTCTTGCCGAAAACCGGCTTGCTACCGCCTTTTACCTCTTTTGCTTCCCGCGCTTCCGCCACATCGACCATGACCCACTTACAGTGGGAAACCAGGGCGCGAACGTCATCCTGGGAGCGTATATGGAAACCCTGGATCGGGAAGGGAGTCTGGTGCCAGGGCCGGTCCAGATCAGACACGAACATGCCCACTTCCAGATCATGTACTGCGACTTTTTTCTGTTGGACACCCACGGGCCACCTCACACAACAAACTTTTCGATAGCTACCATTCTGACCGAACCGCCGGAAGACACAATTACAATATCGTATCGCCAGGTAACCCAAACGCGACAAAGCGTAACGCTAATCTTCAATGGGAAACAAAATGTAGCAACGTGATGGGAGTCACATATCAACGTCAGAAAGTGTCACTCTGCGTCACATACGGATTCATCAAACTCCGGCAACCGGGCACGCATGGAACCCCGCGGTGCCTTACGGACATAGACGGTATAGGGCACTGAAGAGGCCCTCAGGTAATCAAGGTTCACGGCATCATCGCCCTCACCCTCGGTGACAGCCGCGGGGGTACAGGAAACCAGCAGCTCCAGTTTGCCGTCCACTTCGGCGATACGGGCTTCCCGATCCGCCGGATTAATAGACATGCATCGAGTCGAGCCGGTTGCCGGCTGGCCCGTCCCTGCTACAAGATCCTTGCCCGGTTCGCCGCAGGCGCGAATGCCCGTGCCACAGCCCCCCGCCTCATTGCCGTCGCGCAACCGCCAGACACGGTCGCTGCATTGGGTTTCCAGCTTTACCGAGGTTGCCTTATCACCGGCGAACCACCAATCGGGGTATTCAGCGCTCTGCCAGGACATCCGCACATGCCTTGGTTCCCCTGATGAATTCTCCGCCGGAAACATCGCAAAATGTGAGTAATAGCTGGCACAGCCCGATGTAAACAACAGCATCAGGCTTGCAATAACTGGCTTGTAAGCTCTGGAAAAGGCTGAAAAGATCATCTGACTGGCACATCCCTGACGGCGGTGGAGTTAGCCCTGCCATTATCCATGGCAGGCGCCGTGAATCCGCCTATCAGTCACCATTTTGATCAAACTGGAGGCCATACCCGTCATTGGTTTTACGCACGACCACCATTTCAAGCACCGGCGCCGGAACAGGCAGACCCTGCACCTGCACGGTGACCTTGTCGCCAAGGTTTGGCGCGAAAGGCTCAGTGTCGACAACGATAAAAACACCGCCATCGGAAATATCGCGGGTCGAGAATATGAATTCTCCCAGCTCCGCGTGCACCACCTTTACTTTCGCACTCATGGCAGTGCGCATGTGTTCTCTTCGATCGTTCCCAACCATCTGAGGATTCCACTACTTTTTGCATAGTTTTTATAGTCTTCCGAAGCATAACACCATTTTCAGAAAAATATGCCAAAGGAGATATTGACTATACAATTAATAGAAATGAGAATGGTTGGCGTTTTTAAACGCCTGCAAATCTCAATGCAGGTAACTCATTAACGGAATCACCTGAAAAGGATGGGACTATGCGAATGAAACTGGCTGCCACCGCAGCAATCGCCCTTACCGCCATGCCCATGGCCGCCTCCGCAGACGGCGAGGTCAACATCTACTCCTACCGTCAGGCATACCTGCTTGAGCCCCTGCTGAACGCTTTCGAGCAGGAAACCGGCATCAAGAGCAATGTAGTATTCGCCAAACAGGGCCTTGCAGAGCGCCTGGAACGTGAAGGCCGCAACAGCCCGGCCGATGTGGTGATGACCGTTGATATTTCTCGCCTGAACGAGCTGGTAGAGCGTGATCTGGTCCAGGGCGTGGACAACGACACTCTTGAAGAGAACATTCCGGAGAACCTGCGCCACCCAGACGGAAAATGGTTTGCACTGACCACCCGCGGCCGTCTGATCTTCGCCTCCAAGGAGCGCGTTGAGGAAGGCGAGATCACCACCTACGAGCAACTGGCAGACGACAAGTGGGACAACCGGATCTGCACTCGCAGCGGCAAGCATCCGTACAACATTGCCCTGTTCTCCTCCATGATTGCCCACCACGGTGAGGCCGAGACCGAGAAGTGGCTGGAAGGCCTGAAGGACAACCTGGCCCGCAAGCCCCAGGGTGGCGACCGTGACCAGATCAAAGCCATTGCCGAGGGCGTCTGCGACATCTCCATCGGTAACAGCTACTACTACGGCAACATGCTGCAGGATGAGAACCAGCGTCCGATCGCCGAGCAGGTTCGCCTTGTGTTCCCGAACGCCGAAGGTCGGGGAACCCACGTGAACATCAGTGGCATTTCCCTGACCAAGAGCGCGCCAAACCGCGAGAACGCCGTCAAACTGATGGAATTCCTGTCCTCGCCGGAGGCCCAGCGCATCTATGCCGAGGCAAACACCGAATACCCGGCAAACCCGGAAGTACAGCCTTCCGGACTGGTTGCCGAGTGGGGTGAAATCAACCCGGACGACCTTTCTCTGCAGGAAATTGCCAACAACCGCAATGCTGCAGTCAAGCTGGTTGACCGCGTCGATTACGACGGCGAGTAATCGCAAGTGGTGAGGGTGGCTTCGCTGCCCTCACCCGCTACTCGGCAGGCAACTGCCCAATCCGTGGGTGACGCCAGTCATTGCAGGCATCAGGCCAGGTGACTACAATCTGCAACCTTCAATCGGACAGACCCCACATCCAGACACAGGAACACTATGAGCGAGGCCGCAACCAGCGTTAACCCCGGGCTATCCCAGCCCTTGCTGGCAAAGCGTACCTCTCCAAAATGGATGATCAGCGCATTGCTGACCACCGCCATCGTCGCCCTCCCGGTTCTTTCCGTTATTTTCCTGGCGTTTTTTCCCGAAGAGAATATCTGGCCTCACCTCATCGAGACCACGCTTCCCCGTTACCTGACAACCACACTGAAGCTGATGATTGGCGTGGGCGCCCTTACTCTGGTGATAGGCCTGGCTTCGGCCTGGGCAGTCACCATGTGCGAGTTTCCCGGCCGCAAATTCTTTGAGTGGGCCATGCTGCTGCCTTTCGCGGTGCCCGCGTACGTCATTGCCTATGTATACACCAGCCTCCTGGACTACGCAGGGCCGGTCCAGGGCGCACTGAGGGACCTTTTCGGCTGGAACAGCGCTGCCGATTACTGGTTCCCGGAAATCCGCAGCCTTGAAGGCGCTACGCTGATGATCGGGCTGGTCCTGTACCCCTACGTTTACCTGCTGGCACGGGCTGCCTTTCTGGAACAGTCCCCGTCTCTGTTCGCCGTCAGCCGCAGTCTCGGCCACTCCGCTCTGAGCACGTTCTTCAAGGTGGTTCTGCCCATCGCCCGCCCGGCGGTTGCCGTGGGTCTCTCGCTGGTGTTGATGGAAACCCTGAACGATTTCGGCACCGTGGATTTCTTCGCGGTTCAGACCCTCACCGCCGGCCTGTTTGATACCTGGATGAACCTGGGCAACCTTGGCGGCGCGGCCCAGATAGCCACCACCATGCTGATTTTCGTGGTCATCCTGGTAACCCTTGAGCGCTACTCGCGAAGACGTCAGCAACAGTTCGCGGCCCGGGATAACCGGGATCCGATCCAGCGCTTCACCATGTCATTCCCGCGCCAGATGATTTGCGTGGCCGTGTGCGCATTACCGGTGCTGTTCGGGTTTGTGATTCCCGGTGCCACGCTCGGCCTCTACGCCTGGGAATATTTTGGCGAAAGCTGGAACCCGGATTTTGTCCGCAACACCTTCAACAGCCTCTTCCTCTCGGGTACTGCGGCCCTCACCACTCTGCTGATCGGTATCACGCTCGCCTACAGCCGCCGTTTGCACAACACTCGCAAAATGCAGGTGCTTATGCGCCTGTCCAGTCTTGGCTACGCCATGCCCGGGGCGGTGCTGGCCGTGGGAGTGATTGTGCCACTGGCGGGTTTTGACAACTGGCTGGACAGCCTGATGCGGGATGTTTTCGGCATCAGCACCGGTCTGTTACTCAGCGGCTCGGCCTTCGCCCTGGTGTTTGCCTACACCGTGAGGTTCCTTGCCGTTTCGGCGGGTAGCGTGGAAAGTGCGTTGCAGAAAATCACACCAAGCATGGACATGGCATCGCGGTCTCTTGGACACAGCCCGGGTAACACCCTGGTACGTGTTCACCTGCCCATGCTGAGGGGCACGCTGGTTACCGCTGCCCTGGTGGTGTTCGTGGATTGCATGAAGGAATTGCCGGCCACACTGATTCTCAGACCGTTCAATTTCGAGACACTGGCCACCTACGTGTACCAGTTTGCGTCGGACGAGCGACTGTACCACAGCGCCCTGCCCGCGCTGATCATAGTCCTGGCAGGCATCATTCCGATCATTCTGATGAGCCGCTCCATTTCCAACAGTCGCTCAATCGCCTGAGCGGATCAGAAAGTGACCCGGGATTTCACATCCTGAACCACGAATCGCCCCTGGAACACAGCCACAGGGTCGCCTTCCGGCATCGTGGTTGGCTCCCCACAGAAGACTTCAGCAGTCAGATCCAGCCGCCCCTTGCCGTGCCTCGCAAGGCTCTTGCGAAAACGTTCGGGGATCTCGTCCCCCGGCAGACGGCAGATCACGTAGAAGTCTGATGTCACGGGCTCCAGATAGTCGATATTCCCGCTCTGCACCACGACATTCCCCCGGAGGCCGAGGTCCCAGAGCGCCAGTTCCGTCAGGCCCCAGGCCGCCGTTACCGCCGCCGAGTAGACACTGCCTCCGAACCCGGTACCCTGATGGTTACTGTTGGGCTCAAGAGGTGCACTGAGTAACAAGGAATGGCCATCCCAGGAATGTAATTGAATCCCCAAGGCGCGAGAAAGGGGAATCTCGTCCTGAATACGTTTCTGGAAAAGGGACAACTGGCTCATAACATCCTCCTGATATCCCTTCAGTTTAGGCCTGCTTCCCCCGATTCCCTATGCGACTTACGTCGGTTTTTTCCACTACAAAAAAAGGCCCGGCAGAGCCGGGCCAGAACATCTTCACCTGTAATCAAAAGCGCTATTGCCAGATAACTGGCTGACGCTGCGCATACCAATTGTCGACTTTCTCCTGGTATGCGTCTTCAACCACGTTTCGCTTGAGCTTCATCGTGGGTGTGAGGAAGCTGTTCTCGATGGACCATTCATCGCTCACCACCGTGATAAATGCCAGCTGTTCGTGGGGATCCACGGTCTTGTTAACATCGGCAATCAGCTTCTTGAAGCTCTCCTCGATTTCCTTCCGGAACGCTTCATCCGCCATTTTCGGTCGGGACTCCTCTGCCAGCATCACGAGGGCGTGGGGCTGGGTCTGATTGGCACCGGAGACACACACCATCTCGATGGCATCGTGAGACATCAGGCGGTTCTCAATGGGCGCAGGCGCAATATACTTGCCCTTGCTGGTCTTGAAGATTTCCTTGATGCGACCGGTGATCTTGAGCCGGCCCATCTCATCAATCTCACCCTTGTCGCCGGTCTTCAGGAAGCCATCCTCGGTAAAGGTCTCCCGGGTTTTCTCCTCGTCCTTGTAGTAGCCCATCATGGTGGCCGGGCTCTTGATCTGAATCTCACCCTCCGGGCTGATACGGGTTTCAACCCCCGGCGCGGACTCGCCGACGTAGCCGGTTCTTGATCGTCCTGGCTTGCTCATGTGGGAATAGGCAAAGTTCTCAGACATGCCATAGCCTTCGAGCAACTCAAGGCCAAGGTTGCGGTACCAGTCCAGAACGTCGCTCGCCAGGGGGGCCGAGCCACTGCCAGCCAGCTTGACCTTGTCCAGGCCAAGGCCCTTGAGAATTTTCTTCTTGATCAGTTTGTTGACCACCGGAATCTTCAGCAGGCGGTCCAGCTTCTTCTTCGGCAGCTTCTGGAGCACACCGTGCTGGAATTTCACCCACAGGCGCGGTACCGAGAGGAACAGCGTTGGCTGGGCCCGCCGCAAATCTTCCACGAAGGTGTCCAGAGATTCCGCAAAATACAGGTGGAACCCGGCATAGAGCGATGCCAGTTCAACAAAGGTACGCTCGAACACGTGAGCCAGCGGCAGGTACGACAACATGCGCTCCTCGGAGCCCACACCGAGCACCTCCATGCCCCCCTCTGCCGCATAGGCCATGTTGTAGAAGCTGAGCATCACGCCCTTGGGTTTACCGGTGCTGCCGGAGGTGTAAACGATGGTGGCCAGCTCGTCGGCATCACGCTGAACGTTTTCTTCCAGAGGCGGATACTTGGCGACAATATCGTCCCAGGTTTCGAAATCATTGGGCGGGCTCAGCGGGAAGGAGACGCAACGCACAGATTCCGGCACGCCCGGTTTCATCATGTCCCAGTCATCCAGCTTGCCGACAAACACCACGTCACACTCGGCATGATTGAGGATGTAATTCACGGTGTCGGCGTTGAGCGTGGGATAGAGCGGAACGGAAATGTGGCCAGCCATCCAGATGGCCCAGTCGGTCATTATCCAGTGGGCGCAGTTTTTGGAAATCAGGCCGATGCGGCTCTTTTCGGGGAGGTTCAGGGACTTCAGGTAAGACGCCATGCGCCTTGCCTCATCCACCGCCCGGCCCCAGGTGTACTCCACCGTTTTCCCGCCCCCGATGGGCTGAGTCATATAGACAGAGTTCGCCTTGGCCTTCTCCCAGTGATAGACCATATCCAGGGGAAGTTTATTTGTTGTGTCCATGGACCTTCCTTGCAGTTCGTTATTCGAATTATGGATGACTTATTATTAGACTTTCGTAGGGTATTTCAACATAGTATGAGCCGTCAAAACGTGACACAAGCAAAATAATTTCCAACTGCACCTATTTTCCACATCCCTGCTCTCCCGGGCCAAGATCCCTACCCCTCAAACCCTTTGCCTGTGGTAAACTTGCGCCCCTTCAGAATTGAAACATACCAGTTAACCTACCCGGAGATGGGCATATGGCCAAGACAACCCTGCGTACCCTGTTCGGTGCCACACTGCTGGCGCTGGCAACCCTCGTTCAGGCACAGGAACCCCGCGTTGTAGCCATCACACAGATTGTGGAGCACCCGGCACTGGACGCCGTCTACCAGGGCATTAAAGACGAACTTGCCGAGCGCGGCTTCAAAGAAGGCGACAACCTGGAAGTGATGCACGAAAGTGCCCAGGGCAATTCCGCCATCGCCTCCCAGATCGCCCGCAAATTTGTTGGCGAAAGCCCCGACGTGATCGTGGCGATTGCCACCCCTTCGGCCCAGACCGTTGCCGCAGCAGCCCGCAATACGCCGGTCATCTTCTCCGCTGTTACCGACCCGCTTGGTGCCAAGCTGGTTAGCAACCTGGAAGCGCCAGGGGCCAACATCACTGGTGTGAGCGACATGCTGCCCATCGACAAACACCTGGATATGCTTCAGCGCGTTATGCCCGATGCCAGACGCATTGGCACCGTCTACAACCCGGGCGAAGCCAACGCTGTGTCCCTGGTGGAACTGCTGGAAGAGCGCCTCGCCGCCCGCGGTCTTGAACTGGTAAAAGGTGCCGCCACCAAAACCTCCGAAGTTCTTGGTGCCGCCCGCTCCCTGGTTGGTAAAGCCGATGCCATTTACCTGACCACTGATAACACCGTGATCAGTGCTGCCGAAGCCGTTATCTCTGTTGGCGAACGCGCCGGCATTCCGGTATTCGCCGCTGACACCGCCACCGTTGAACGTGGTGCTGTCGCTGCACTGGGCTTCGACTACTACGACCATGGCCGCCAGACCGGCGTGATGGTTGCCCGGGTACTCAATGGCGAGAAGCCCGGTGACATGGCTGTTGAGACTATGGAAAAACTGGACCTTTTCGTGAACCCGGCTGCCGCAGAGCGAATGGGTATCACCTTGTCCGATGACGTCATCGCAGACGCCGAGCAGGTTATCGACAGCGCCAAATAACCTCCCTGAACCCTCACGGGCGGCCCTCACAAGGGGCTGCCCGTTTTATCATTGGTGATACCCGACCATGCTGAGTAACATCGCTCTTTATGGTGCCATCGAGACCGGCCTGATCTACGGCCTGGTCGCTTTCGGCATCTACCTCTCCTTCCGGGTGCTCGATTTCCCGGACCTCACCGTAGATGGCAGCTTTCCGCTCGGTGCTGCCGTCGCCGCTGTACTGATCATTGAAGGCTGGAATCCCTGGTTGGCGACCGGTTGCGCGGTAATTGCCGGCATGGCCGCTGGCGCGGTAACCGCCCTGCTGAATGTAAAGCTCAAGATTCTGAACCTGCTTGCCTCGATCCTCACCATGATCGCGCTCTATTCAGTCAATCTGCGTATCATGGGCCGCCCCAACGTGGCACTGCTGACGGAAGAAACGGTGCTGACTCCCTGGTACGACCTGGATCTGGCCTACCATCAGGTTCCAGTGCTTCTTTTCGTTATTGTGGTCTTTATCGCCCTCATCCTGCTGTGGCGGTTTATGAAATCCGAGACCGGCCTGGCCATGCGAGCTACCGGCGCCAACGCCAGAATGGCCCGGGCCCAGGGCATCGCCACCGGCGCCATGATTGTTCTCGGTGTTGCCGTCTCAAACGGCCTGGTTGGCCTGGCCGGTGCACTGTTCGCCCAGAGCCAGGGCGCAGCCGACGTCACCATGGGCGTGGGCGTAATTGTGATTGGGCTTGCCTCCCTGATTGGCGGTGAAGCGGTGGTTACACCCTCTACGGTTTTGCGGGCCCTTATCGCCTGCGTGGTGGGCGCCATCATCTACCGACTGGCCATTGCCTTCGCTTTGAATGCGGATTTCCTTGGCCTTCAGGCCCAGGATCTGAACCTGATTACCGCGGTGCTGGTTACCCTGGCCATCGTTCTGCCCGGCGTGCGCTCATCCATTGCCGGCAAACTTTCCCGTAGCAAGGCCTAAGGAGGCGAAATGATCAGTGCAACCGACCTCCGACTTACCTTTGGCAAAGGAACACCGCTGGAAAACCCCGCGCTTAGAGGCATGAGCCTGACGGTCAACCAGGGCGAATTTGTCACGGTCATAGGCAGTAACGGCGCCGGTAAATCCACCTTCCTGAATGCCCTGGCCGGCGAAGTGCTGGTAGACGGTGGCCAGATCATCGTGGACAACCTGGACGTAACCAAACTCCCGACCCACAAACGGGCCGGCCGGGTTGCACGGGTATTCCAGGACCCGCTGGCCGGCACCTGCGAAGGCCTCACCATCGAGGAAAACCTCGCCCTGGCCATCAAGCGCGGCCAGCGCCGGGGCCTGACAAGCGCCGTTAAAAGACAGTACATGGAGAAGTTCAAGGACAGCCTTTCGTCCCTGAACCTGGGCCTGGAGAAACGTCTTGGCGACAAGATGGGCCTGCTGTCCGGCGGCCAGCGCCAAGCCGTGAGCCTGCTGATGGCAAGCCTTACACCCTCCAGCATCCTGCTGCTGGACGAACACACCGCCGCGCTGGACCCGAAAACCGCTGCGTTCGTGCTGGAACTCACCACCAAGATCATCGAGGAGCAGAAGCTCACCGCACTGATGGTGACCCACAGCATGAAGCAGGCGCTGGAAGTTGGCAGCCGCACCGTAATGCTGCACCAGGGCCAGGTGGTATTTGATATCGAAGGCAAAGACCGCGAAGGCCTGGAAGTGAAAGATCTACTCGGCTTGTTTGAAAAACAGCGCGGGTTGGAAGTGGATGACGACAGTTTGTTGCTGGGCTAACGCGCCGAAACAAAAAACGGGGCCATAATCGGCCCCGTTCTTTGTTTGCCAGAGGCCCTCAGTGCCCGTAGATACGCATGGCGGTATTGGTAATCGCCAGGTTATCCAGTGCTACTGAGCCAATAGAGGTGCCGCCTATCAGGACACCACCGATTCTCATATCGGCTTCAAATGTGTCCAGATCCACAGCAAGCACTTCTGTACCAGCCGCATTGGCCGCTTTGTAGATGTCCATATCCACATTCGCGAACACCCTCAACGGTTGTGGCGCAGAAAGATCATAATCGGCGCCAGTCAGCTGAAGGTCACGAATTCCGAGAGCCAGGAACGGCACATCAAAATCCAGATCATCGATCGCGATATCCGTCAGCAGGTTCAGCTTATCGGTTGCGGTATCAATCCGGATGGTGCCGGAGCCGATAAGCATGTCCATATTGAAGTTATCAAGTATGGTCGTGCTGCCCCCAGTGCCCGTCAGGTTCCAGGCTCCGGTCCGCATCCGGAAGTCCACCGCGTTGAAACTGATTGGCAGGAGGTTGATTATGGCATCGCCGTCCTGGGCAATATCAATGTTGATCCGGATGTTATCCAGCCGGTCAGTGGCTTGCCCGTTAAGGTTCAGGTTCATCTCTGAGAACATATCCGTCCGATTCGCACCGCCAACGAAAATATCGTTGATCTCAAGCGAACCCTCATCGGTATAGATGAAGCGATCAATGTTCAGTTTGGTTTCCAGCTCAATGGTTACACCGGCCTGGCCGGTGATCATGCCCATCGCCGAATCATCCAGCATCTGGATCTCGGCTACGGCTGCAGGTGGAACACCCGCAACGCAGAGCGCTAGCAAGGTAGGTTTCAGGCCTTTCATTGTTATTTCCTTGTTTTTAGTCTTTTTCACATCCTGTGGGCCACTGCAGTTTTCGACACCACGTCCATACTTTAGCGACACGTTCAAACCAGGTACGTGCAGGGGTCACAAATCATGTGACTACCTGAACCTCCTAGGGCCTGATCAATTTTTAAACCACAACATGTAGTGGTTTTGAACCTTTAACCCCAAACCGCTGTTTTAGAAAAAATTTCCCGGATTCAAGCCGGTTTCGATTGATTTTCTTTGCCCCGAAGCGCCTATCAATAGTTGCGTTCTTATTCACAGAACACTATATCCTGTTATACTCATTTCAGATTCAGCCCATATATAGTGGTTAAAAAGAAAACAGGCCCAAGGCTAAACAGACGATTTTCAAGGGGTATGGCGCCGCCGGTATAAGGACTGGTGCCATCAAAAGAAGACATACCGGAAGACAGAGGGTGGAAATGAACGCTAAGGCACAGGCAGTGGTAACGACAATCCCGATGCAGGAAGCCTCGATCGACATCTGGCACAGCAAATACCAGCTGAAGACCAAGACCGGCGAGCCCGTAGACAAGGACATCAACGCAACCTACGAACGTGTTGCCAAAGCCCTTGCCGAGGTGGAAAACAAATCCGTACGCACCCAGCACATGAAGAACTTCATCTGGGCCCTGCAGAACGGCGCCATTCCCGCCGGCCGGATTACCTCCAATGCCGGTGCCGAAGCGCACAAGCCGGCAACGTCCACCATCAACTGCACCGTTTCCGGCACCGTTCAGGACTCCATGAATGACATCCTGGAAAAGAACCACGAAGCCGGCCTTACCCTCAAGGCAGGTTGTGGTATCGGTTATGAGTTCTCCACCCTGCGTCCGAAAGGCGCGTACGTGGCCGGCGCCGGGGCAACCACCTCCGGCCCGCTGTCGTTCATGGATATCTTCGATCGCATGTGCTTCACCGTGTCCTCTGCCGGTGGCCGCCGTGGCGCCCAGATGGCCACCTTTGATGTGCACCATCCGGACGTGATCGACTTCATCCAGGCCAAGCGTGAAGACGGCCGCCTGCGCCAGTTCAACCTCTCGCTGCTGATCACTGAAGACTTCATTGAAGCCGTGCGCAACGACGCCGACTGGCACCTCTCCTTCCCCGTTACCCAGAAGGAAGTCGAAGACGAGAAGCTGGACCTGAGCGACGAAAGCAAGTTTGTATACCGTGATTTCCCGGAGCAGAAAGGCTACGTGGTGAACGGTGAAGGCAAGGTTGCCTGCCGCATCTACCGCACCCTGAAAGCCCAGTTCATCTGGGACACCATCATGACCAGCACCTACGACTACGCCGAGCCGGGTTTCATCCTGATCGACAAGGTCAACCAGATGAACAACAACTGGTTCTGCGAAGACATCCGTGCCACCAACCCCTGCGGTGAGCAGCCCCTGCCCCCGTACGGCAGCTGTCTGCTGGGTTCTGTAAACCTGACCATGTTTGTGGACTACCCGTTCACCGACAAGGCCAGCTTTAACTACGAGAAGTACCGCAAGGTTGTGGCCATCTTCACCCGGATGCTGGACAACGTGGTTGAGATCAACGGCCTGCCGCTGGCTGAGCAGCGCCATGAAATCACCTACAAGCGCCGCCACGGTATGGGCATCCTCGGCCTGGGTTCCACCCTCGCCATGCTGCGCATGCCCTACGGTTCTGAAGAATCCGTACAGTTCACCGAAGAAGTTGTGCGTGAAATGGCCGTTGAAGGCTGGCGCCAGTCCCTCGCCCTGGCTGAGGAAAAAGGCGTTGCGCCGATCATGGACGACGAGTTCGAAATTACCCCGAAAATGCTCACCAAGTGTCCGCAGCTGTCTGAAGACGGCTACAAACTGGGCGACAAGGTGAAAGGCCGCGTCCTGCACGCCAAGTACAGCAAGTACATGCAGCAGATTGCCAAGGTAGAGCCGAAGCTGGTGGAAGAACTGGCCGAAAAAGGTGGTCGCTTTACCCACCACACGTCCATCGCGCCGACCGGCACCATCAGCCTGTCACTGGCCAACAACGCCAGTAACGGCATCGAGCCGAGCTTCTCGCACCACTACGCGCGCAACATCATCCGCGAAGGCCGGAAGACCAAAGAGAAAGTCGACGTATTCTCCTTCGAGCTGCTGGCATACCGCCATATGGTGAACCCGGGCGCCATGCCGTTCTCCGATGATGAGGACAAGAAGCTGCCGGCCTACTTCACCACCTCCGACGACGTAACACCGTCACAGCACGTGGACATCCAGGCTGCCGCCCAGAAGTGGGTAGATTCCTCGATTTCCAAGACCGCGAACGTTCCGACAGACTTCGCCTATCAGGACTTCAAGGACATTTACCTCTACGCCTACGACAAGGGCCTGAAGGGTTGCACCACCTTCCGCTTCAACCCGGAAGCCTTCCAGGGCGTACTGGTTAAAGAAAAAGACCTCGAGAACACAATGTACGAGTTCACCCTGGATGATGGCAGCAAGGTCACCCTCAAGGGCAACGAGCAGGTAGAGTACGACGGCGAAATCCATAACGCCGCCAACCTGTTTGACGCGCTTAAAGAAGGCACCTACGGCAAGTACTGATCCGGGAACCGACACAGGACAACGAACATGACAGTTAAAATCAGCAACAAAATCGTCGGCTACCGCGTAAAGAAGGCCGACCCAGAAGCAGCCGCCGAACACCAGGCACCGGTGCACGCAGAAACCAAGCCCGTTCAGATGAACGAATACATCGAGCGGCCGGACTTCCTGCTGGGCACCACCTACAAGATCAAGCCGCCGGTGGCCGAGCACGCGATGTACATCACCATCAACGACATCCTGCTCAACGAAGGCACCGACCACGAGAGCCGGCAGCCGTACGAAGTGTTCATCAACTCCAAGTCGATGGAACACTTCCAGTGGGTTATCGCCCTCACCCGCGTTATCTCTGCGGTATTCCGCAAAGGTGGCGACGTCACCTTCCTGGTGGAAGAGCTACGCAGCGTGTACGACCCCAACGGCGGCTACTTCAAGAAAGGCGGCGTGTTCATGCCTTCCCTGGTCGCTGAAATCGGCGCCGTGATCGAGAAGCACCTGAAGGCCATCGGCCTGCTGGAAAGCGAGGAAATGAGCGAAACCACCAAGCGCATCCTCGCCGAAAAGCGCGCCGAGTTCGAAGCCAGCCACAGCACGGCCACGAACGATGAAAAGGCCAGCGACTTCCCGCCGAACGCCACCATGTGTGGCAAGTGCAGCACCAAGGCGGTGATCGTAATGGACGGTTGTGCGACCTGCCTCTCCTGCGGCGATAGCAAGTGCGGTTGAGGTGATCGACTGCATTGAGTGACGAGAAGGCCTGGAGTGAGAACTTCGGGCCTTTTTGTTTGGAGGGCGGGAAAAGTGATCGGTTTGATCGAAAAAGCCGTGGTAACAGGAAAACCGGTCGTGGTGATCGTTTTTATCGAAGCTCTGGGAAAGGCTTGGAATTCAGGGCATTGAATCTGAAGCACTTTTGGTTAGATTTGGAAGTGGTCAGACCGGATATTTGGTCGGGGAATATGATCATCGCGACCTCTATAAAAATGTTAGTTTTCAAAAAAATTGTTCATAGGGACGTGCACATGGAACCTAAACACAAAGGCTTTTTCGGGTTTAACTTGCTCCGCCTGGGCGAGGGCCTTGTCGTTGGTATAGGAGTAGCAATAGTGCTGGCCCTCTATAATACGGTGACCGACGCTACTGAAGAAATGAATAGAACGAGAAATCTACTCGAAAAACAAGTTGAAATTAATCAGAAGCTTAAAGATCAAATTGAGCTCAGAGACCAAAAGTTGGCACAGGTACAGGATCTTGTGGTCGAAACCCAAGCGCTGGCAGACAATCTCGCAAGCCTCGCAGCTCGAGTGAGAATTGTAGAAACTGCATCAGTTCCTGGTAGCGAAAATCCGCTCTTGAGTGGAGACTTCGACTGGAGCCAATTTAGAGCTCCCGAAAAGATGTCCTCTTCTGCGTCTGACCCATGGAAAGACCTTCGCAAGTTTCAACTTGAGGGCCTCCAAGATGCGATTGATGAACAGCGCAGGCTTCAATAAAACTAACCAATCATTCCAGTTCGTTCCGGCCCTGATGGGCCTCCACCGGACGGCCTTTTCTCCGCTTCGCTACGAAAAGGCCGCCGCTGAATTTTGGCGTTAGCCATGAGAAGAATCAGGATACGGAACAAGAGAATGAGGGATAACTATCTAGTCCACGGCACGAATGCCATGAAGGGCGCACTGCGATATCTCGAGGGTGACGACTATCGTTATCAGCCGAAAAGCGTAAGCGTCTACCTTTCCGCAGCATGTAAGACTTTATCGTATCTTGTGGATGATCAAGATGCGCTAAAAAAGATCGCAAACGGGATGCGTGGCGTTAGTGATAAGTACTTTCACGAGTTCGAAGATCTGTTTGAAGAGTTTGTTAAACCAGATCATGCGTTGATGATCGCGGCAGGTATGGACGAAAAAATGGCGGCATATTTCTTCAGAGATGTCGAAGCTATGCGGGAATCGCTGGATCGAAACGTTGATATCAATCCAGAGATACTTAGGGAGCGCATCAAAGAGCTTCGATACTCAGTCTGTGAAAGCGGCATGGAAGGATATTCTGATGGGAAAAGCCCTTTGTGGCGGTCCGTTAAGGTAATCGGCGGTGGGGCAATAGTCACCACGAATTATGCTGCAGATACCGTAATAGGTGGTTTGGCTAGCGCGTTCTCCCAAACTTTTGGCGGGTACTTGGCCGGAAAGGGTCTAGATGGCTAACAAGGCGTTCAAGCCGCACGCTATGTTCGCTCGGACGTCCAGTACTGCGCGCCTTTTTGCGAATGCCTTCGGCATTGTTTCGCAAACGTCGCTCCGCAATGGTCGCCGCTTAACTTGGCGTTTTGTCGCAAGGAGAGTAATTGAGTAATGGGCATCGATTGGAATCTGGCAGCGGCGGTGGGGATGCCGATCATCACTCTATTTCTTGGTGTGTTGATCAATCATCTTCTTGAAAGTCGTCCAAAGCTAGTCTCTCACTTGGGTTTCATTTCAGCACACAAGTTAGGCCCCAATGAGGATGGGACACCTGGCGCGGTTGTCCACACTCACTCCGTTATTATCAGAAACACTGGTCGTAGGGCGGCTTCTAACGTGCGGCTTGGCCACAACTTTTTGCCGAACGTAAACGTCTATCCTGATACGGATCACGAGATTAGGGATCTGCCCGGAGGAGGAAAAGAGATAGTCTTCCCAACGCTTGTTCCCAAGAAAGAGGTCAGCATTAATTACCTATATTTCGCGCCAACCACATGGGAACAAGTGAACACTCATGTCGAGTCAGATGATGGTCCCGCTAAGGTTGTTCCGGTACTGCTTCAACCACAGGCAAAACCTTGGGCACGCCGTCTGGTCTGGGTACTTTTGATTATTGGATTAACCACATGTGCCTACCTGGCATTTGAGGGGATGCGGTGGTTTGCAACATAACCAGTGCAGGCACGGCAACACCCTTTACATTGCTCCTTCGGCTCCATTCCAAGGGCGCGCATGCTGCAAGCGTTATGCCTAAGGATTAAGCAATGAGTTCGTACGGAACGTTGATATTCTTCTGTGGGAAAATGGGATCCGGCAAAAGCACTTTGTCTGGCAAGATCGCTCGCGAGCGGGGAGCCGTGCTTATTTCAGAGGATGAATGGCTGGCCGCCCTATTCCCCGGCGAGATCAATGATTTCAATGATTACATTCTTTACTCATCTCGGCTCAAGCCAGTGCTGAAAGGACACGTTGAGCAAGTGCTCTTGGCTGGTACTTCTGTGGTCCTGGACTTTCCCGGCAACACCCGCAAGCAAAGAGCCTGGTTCAAGGATATATACTCGCAACACGGCATTCCTCATGAGCTGTACTTTTTGTCGGTAGACGATGAAGTTTGTTTAAAACAGCTGAGACAGCGACAGAAAGAACAGCCTGAACGGGCTCAGTTCGACACGGAGGAAGTCTTTAGAATGGTGACGGGTTACTTTGAGCCGCCCGAAGAGTCTGAGGCGTTCAACCTCCAGATTGTTGAAGGAAAGTCCGCATAACGGATGGCTGCTGCCAGACGCATCTGCGTTGGCACTCAGTTTCTAGCCAGACAAACTTGGAAATGCCAGCGTGGCGGCTCAGGTTTAAGCCGCCACGCCATTAGCACACCCCTCCTCTCAATCAATCAATCAATCAATCAATCAGACCATTTTGGCCATCTGGAATGGGAGGAACTTCCTTTCGTTAACCAAAGTCACAACATTGAGCTCATTAATGAGGCTGGGGGTCAAATACCTGTAAGTCCACCGATAATCGAACCCGTTTTCTGCTGCCTCATATCGATCCAACAATATACGGACATTCGCAATGCCGGCCATACGGATCGCCATGTAACAGAGAGCGCAAGGCTCTCCTGAAGCAATCAACGTCGCCCCTTTCAAAGAGACGCTATTTTCATTCCGTGAAGCGTCCCTTATCGCCTGTATTTCTGCGTGTGCGGTACAATCCAGATGCTCGGCAACCTGATTAACCCCCTTGCCGACAACGTCTCCATCTTGATTGACGATCACCGCGGAAAACGGTAAACCACCGGCTTTTACAGTGCTAATAGCCAGATCAATGGCGCTTTCGCCACAGGTTGCCAGACGCTCTTCATCAATTCCGTCACACATCGATGACCTCATTTCTTGGCGATAGCGCCGGGGCTGAAAGGCTCAGCTCTGAAGCAAGGCGCTCGGCTCGATCTTTGGCGTTGGCGACCGACACTCGGTGCCTCTCGTCGCCAAATTCCTGATATTCAGAGGTGACTTCATAAATGGTGTCCACACCAAGGTATTTGCTCAACGTTCTGAGGTGCGGCACCAGGTGGCCAGACTCTTCTCTTATTCCGCCTTTTTCAAAGCCAAACTCGCCGCTGGAGGTCACTATGATCAATGTCTTACCTGAGAGCAGAGGCTGCAGCGGGAAGTCTCCTCGTTCGAGATCGAAATCAAACGTTTTGCCAATGCGAACGATCTGATCGAACCAGGCTTTTAGCTGAGCCGGCATACCGTAGTTGTACATGGGTGAGGAGATCACGATAACGTCAGCCGCCGACACTTCCGCGATCAGGGTATCAGAGAGTGCCAGTGTCTCCTGCTGTGCCGGGGTCCTATTTTCCTCAGGGGTAAACACCGCGCCAATCCAATCCTGGGTGATGAAAGCGGGTGGATTCACCCCAACGTCACGATAAATATACTCATCTTCAGGCCGGTTTTCCTGCCAGGTATCAATAAACCGGCGTGCGATATTTTTCGATATGGAATCGTGGTCCGGGTTGGGGTTGGTCGCCGCTCTGACGCTTGAATCAATGTGTAATAGTGTGCTCATGTTCATTTCCTTGGCTAATTGATGACAGGAGCTAGTTTGTGGCGCTGAATGGACTTACACAAACGGAAAAATTACACTTGCAGATGAATTAAACTCATCTAAACGTTCATGAACTCTTGATTGACCTGGAGATTCACATTGCAGGTGTCATTACAGGCGCTGAAAGCCTTTGAGTCGGCTGCCCGCCGGGGTAGTTTCAAGTTGGCGGCGGAAGAACTTTCGCTGACGCCGACAGCCATCTCACACCACATTGGCAACCTGGAAAGCCGATTGAATGTGAGCCTGTTTCATCGGCAGGGAAGACGGATATCCTTGACGGGAACGGGTATCCGATTAGCCAAAGCGACCTCGGAAGGGTTTCGCAAAATCGACCGCGCTTTGGAAGAGGTGGTGAAGGCAGGCAATACGGTCAGGGTGACGACGACATCATCGTTGGCAGCGATGGTGCTGATCCCTTCCCAGCACGATTTCGAACAAGCCAACCCCGAGATTTCTGTGGAAATATCGACCGGCGAGTCGGTCGACAGCCAACCCTATATCATTCCCGTTCGGCTCGGTGATGTCTCAGTGGTTGAGCATTCTGATGTCGTTCGATTTGAGTCATTCAATGTGTTTGGTGCTTATGGAATTGCGCCTCCTTCCTGGGCAAATGGCCCCATAACCCTTTTTACTACGGAGTGGAAAAATAAAGCGTTACCGGCCCCTCCCCTCACCAATTGGTTAGAGAAAAATGGACTGGAGGGGGCAAATATTCAACTCAAAACGTTTGATCAGGAGCTTTTCGGGATCCAGCAGGCAATGGCAGGCAACGGGCTGGTGTTCTGCTCTACAACGCTTGTCGACAGGCTGTTGAAGGCCAACGTTCTGCAGCACTTCGACACGCAATCGGTAACATCAGATTTGTGCTATTACGTTCCAGGTAGGGATAGCTTCGAAACGAGGAGTGCGGCCAAATTCCTGAATTGGATCGAAGATATCTTGAACCAGTAATGCATGCAGTCACTTTTATTTTCCCGGACATCAACCCAATAAAAAGCGGAGAACGCCAATGACCGCCTACGTGATCGGCAACATCACCGTAAAAGACCCCGACAAATGGGCACAATACCGCAGCCTTGTTCCGGAAACGCTGGTGCCCTGGGGTGCGGAACTGGTACTTCGGGGTAAACAGGCAAAGGTGCTGAGCGGGCAATACCGGCACACCGATACGGTGGTTATCCGCTTTCCCAATGCGGATTCCGTCGTCGATTGGCACGACTCTCCTGCCTATCAGGCATTGGTGCCGTTACGCACCCAGGCAGCAGATGTGGATCTGGTGACGTTCGAGGCCGATTAATAACTACTGCCACCGCTGGCACCCTGGCGCCTATACTGGAAAGCAAACCAGCAGAGAAGCGCCATGGAAAACAATTCAACAAGCCTGAGCATGACCGTCCTAATGACGCCGGACAAAGCCAATTTCTCCGGCAATGTGCACGGCGGCACCCTGCTGAAGTATCTGGATGAGGTTGCCTATGCCTGCGCCAGCCGCTACGCGGGGACCTATGTTGTTACCCTGTCCGTCGACCAGGTGATGTTCCTCCAGCCCATCCAGATTGGCGAGCTGGTGACCTTTCTTGCCAGCGTGAACTACACCGGCCGTACCTCCATGGAGATCGGCATCAAGGTGGTTACCGAGAACATCCGCGACAAGTTGGTTCGCCATAGCAACAGCTGCTTCTTTACCATGGTGGCGGTTGATGACAACGGCAAAGCCGTCGCCGTGCCGCAGCTGGTCCCGAGCACCGATGATCAGATACGGCGATTTGCCAACGGCAAGGAGCGCCGCGCGATTCGTGCCGAACTGGAGGAACGCTATAGGGCGCTGCATAAGAAATGAGCCCGGTGCTCTAAACGTCACGCGATGGTATGGTTCAGGAACGGATCGACGCCAGTATTGAAGACGAACGGATCAACAGGAGATGACCCAATACACAGAAAATCCCTGAATCGAGAACCAACAACCTTCAATTCTTTAAATCAAGGAAGATTATGAAAGTATCCCCCCTCCCCCTCATCGTTCTCTGCCTGTTCATGGGCTTCACGTTCTGGGTAATGGCCGGAGCCGAGCAATCACTCCTGGCCTTCGGTGCCCAGCTGATGTCCAGCCCCGATACCGCCCAGGTTGTCATCGATCTTTACATTCTCGCTGCACTGGCTTGCATCTGGATGTACCACGACGCCAAACAGCGTGGCAAAGGATTGGGATACCTGATTCCGTTTTTCGTACTGACAGCAGTGTTTGTGTCTGCAGGGCCCTTGCTGTATCTGGTTCTTCGAGGTGGGCGCGAGCCTGAAACCGAGCCCGCTAAGCTCTGATCTTCCCATCAGCAGAATCGGCGCTGGGCACCTTTGAGCGCCCGCGCTCCAATGATACTGTTTAGTGGTATCAATGATGCAGATGCGGGAGACGCCCATGGCAGGCGGATGGTCACGTGATGGTGCAGTTCAGGAACAGATTGACGCCAGCGTTGAAGATGAAATCCAGCGCGCGCGCAGCCAGTTGGCCAAAGGCGAAAGCGCCGAGGAATGCGATGAGTGCGGAGCGCCGATTCCAGAGGCCCGGCGCAAGGCCATTCCCGGTGTTCGTTTGTGCATTGACTGCCAGTCGGCCCATGAAAAGGAGCACCCTCACTCCGGCGGCATCAATCGCAGGGGTAGCAAGGACAGCCAGCTTCGATAGCCCGTTGATTCACTTGCTCTAAAGCTCAGGAGCTATAGAACCATGCCAAGGATGACACCACACGTAATTTTTCAGTTTATTCTGCCGGCAATTTTCGTATTCCCCGGACTTGCACTTGCTGAGCCAGCTGAACCTGAAGTTTACATCGCTAGCGACCAGTTGGTCCTGGAAGTCCGGTATTGTGAATGCGAGGCCACCAGGCCCAATAGCCGGTCATCCGATGTGTTACCGGTATTTCTGGAAGAGTCGGGTGTTCTGAGGATGGCGGTGTCTGCCGAAGATAAGGGCTTCGCTTCAACTGCTGAAGTTTCAATCGGGTATCAGGTCAGTCGCGTCAAAGACTCACCCGGTAAACTCAATTTCGGATTTGCAGGCACCTATACCACAGGTGGCAGGCATAGTTCGGGCCACGGGCAACTCATTCTAGAGAAGGGTCAATGGATAATCCTGTTTGGCTCGCGTCATGAGAGTGGAACTGGATCGCTCCATTCAAATGTCGCTGTGCGGCTGGTAGAACCAACTGATTCATGATGGTGCCCTTAAGACTACAGGAATTAGTCAGATGATTCGGGAGTACAGGCAGGCCGATTTAGATCAAATCCTGGAGATTTGGCTATCGGCCTCAATCAAAGCTCATAATTTCATTGCGCCGGAGTTTTGGGAATCAAAAGTCAACGACATGCGGGATCTGTACATTCCTGCATCGGAGACATTCATAGCAGAGTCCCAAGGAACGATGGCCGGGTTCTATAGCCTTTACGGGGACAACCTGGCGGCAATCTTTGTAGCGCCTGACTTGCAAGGCAACGGAATCGGCACGGCCTTGCTGGATGACGCTAAAAAACGGCGGGAGTGCTTGCAACTGACCGTTTACAAAGAGAATGTGCCGAGCGTCAAGTTCTATGAAAAACAGGGATTCGTATTTGTTGGTGAGCAGATGGATGAGCACACTGGTCACCCTGAGCTGGTCATGGAGTATAGCAACGTTACTTTAAAACCACCCCATGGATGCTAAATTTCCACGGTGAAGACAGACATTTATGGAGTGCCGGTATCGAACGTAGCGCTGGCTGAGACGAGCCGCCGGGGATGGTCTTCCGACCGTGCCCGGCGGCTGCTTGTCTTTGACAGGGCTTAATCTTCCATTGTGATTCCAGATCCACCAATGTCTTCCGGGGTATCCCGGAACTTTGGCAAGCCGTCATGCACCCTCAGCACTTTCTCCTGGTAGTTCACATGCACACCGGGCTTAAACGGCAATTCCGGCAGGATCGCCGCGTAGACGTCGGTCAGGCCAAGTTCCGGATGCTCCGTCAGAATGTGCCCACCGCAGCTCTTGCACCATTTACGATAGCTTTGTGGGGTTTTGTGATACGAAACAATGTTATCCATGCCCCTTGTGATCTGGACTGCCTCCGGCTTCCACAGAGTAAAGGCGTTCACGGGCCCCGCGGACCAATGCCTGCATGATTCACAATGGCAATAACCCATAGCCTCGGGCTGGCCGCGGGCATTCAATTCAACCGCACCGCAGAAACAGCTTCCTTTGTAGGTCGTCGCGCTCATGATCTGCACCTCCTCGACGTTGGCAATTGCGCCCTTGCGAGGATCCGCTCCGGGATCCACCATCAAACGTACTGGGTAAAGTATTTGCTATTTGCACCTTTTCGCGTAGTGGCGGCTGCGCCACAATAAAGGGACATTTCGGACTTCCGAGGTGCAGGATGATTGATGTCACCGTCGTTCTGGTCGAGGGCGGAATGCCGTCGACCGCCGTGGCTCCGGTGGAGGTTTTCAGCACAGCCGGCGTGCTTTGGAACTCCATGCGAGGCCTGCCGGCAGAACCGCGTTTCAGGGTGCGCACCGTTTCCCAGGATGGCAAAAAGGTGTCCACCGCCGTGAACCTGAACCTGGAGCCCGGCCGTCGCCTCGACGAGGTGGACGCCACCGATCTCATCATTGTATCGGCAGTGGGAACAAATCTGGAGGCTGCTTGCCGGGCCAACGCACCACTCTACCCCTGGCTTCGCGAATGGCATCAGAGAGGCGCCAGAATTGCCGGGATCTGTGCCGGCGTCGCATTGTTGGCTGAATCCGGCCTTCTGGATAAAAGGCCCGCGACAACCCACTGGGGCGTTGTCGATGCCTGTCGTCGCCGGTATCCCGATGTTCATTGGCAGCCAGAGCGGTTTCTGACAGAGAGTGACAACCTGCTCTGCAGCGGCGGCGTCTATGCTTCCGTGGATCTCAGCCTATACCTGGTTGAAAAGCTGTGTGGCCACAGGGTGGCCATCGAGACCGCCAGGGCCTTGCTACTGGAAACGCCCCGGATTTGGCAGATTGGGTACGCAGCCGATCCCCCTGCGGCTAACCATGAGGATCGGTTGGTACGGCGAGCTCAGCAGTGGTTGTTCGAACATTACAACGGCCCGGTCCGTATCAGTGAAGTGGCAGAGTCCGTGGCCATGAGTCCGCGCAATTTCGCCCGGCGTTTCAAGCTCGCAACGGGAGAAACACCTACAGACTATCTCCACCGGCTGCGAATCAATGCTGCGCGGCATTTGCTGGAAAACGAGCAACAAACAATCCAACAGGTTAGTCGAGCCGTTGGCTATGATGACCTTGCTTTTTTTCGTAGGCTGTTCAAACGCTACGTGGGCTCCTCTCCCAAACACTATCGGGAGAGTTTCACTGTCGACGCGTCCGAAAATGTTGCGATTAGCGGGCGCAGTCCTCATCGATAATTCTTCGATTATCAGAAGGAATAATTGAAGGGTTCTAAACCATCTCTTAAATGCTAAGTTTCCCGGAGGGAGACATACTTTGATGGAGTTGTGGAAATGAGCAGAAGGGAGCGACCGAATCAGCCCGGCCGACAGAAAGCGTTAATTTGGCTGATTGCTGGTTTTGGCTCAGGCATCGCCATTGGCGCTGCTGTCGGCGTGACATTGTGGACCCCTATGGCGGGGATAGCTCTGGGTAGTGCATTGGGAGCCGGCTTGGGAGGCGTACCGGCATCGCTATATTATTTTGGTGATCTGAAATAACAGTGCGCTTGGCATACGATCTAACCCAAGCGCTGTTGCATTCCCCATTTAAGACTCCGCTTAAGGCCTGGGCTCTTGTGCCGGTGTTCACAATCATTGCAGTCTCCGTCGGCCTCAGCACTGGCTTATTTCGGCCGGGTTGGATGGATTCGCCACTTGCTCCCCTGCTTCCCTTCATATTGTTTTTGTTTCCCTCATTGCTCGAAGAAGCCTTTTTCAGGGGCGTACTGATTCCAAGAAACATCCTGGCATCGGGCCGGGTAAAAGCGACCTGGCGTGTTGTAATCAGTACGCTGCTATTCGTTGCGTGGCATCCGTTCAATGCACTGGCCTTTAACCCAACGGCTATTCCTCTTTTCCTTGATCCGTGGTTTCTGGTTATCGTGGGCGCTATGGGACTTACCTGCGGCTACGCTTATGCGCTTTCCAGATCGATCTGGGTGCCGGTTATCATTCACTGGGCGGCTGTAACGGTCTGGGTGCTTTTTCTTGGCGGTAGAAATCTTGTGCTGGAGTTGTAACCTTGTACCCGCTCCCTCCCGCTGAAAGATGCTAGCCTCTTATTCAAGCAAGTTTTTGGAGGTACCCCTCATGCCCTACAACAAAAATTCGGAATTGCCAGCCAGCGTGCGCAATAACCTGCCAGGGCATGCTCAGGAAATTTACCGCAAAGCGTTCAATTCAGCATGGGAAGAATACCGTGATCCCGAAGACCGCCGTGGCGACGCAAGCCGGGAAGAGACGGCCCACAAGGTTGCCTGGGCGGCGGTAAAACTGGAGTATCACAAGGAAGGTGATAAATGGGTTAAGACTTAAACCGGCTGAATTGGTTGGCCTATCGAGGAGTGCATCATGATGTGGTTCATAATCTACGTGGTATCACTTTACGCCCTCTGGGAAGCGATTGACCTCAAGGCAAATACCTTTTTCGCCAGTGGTGTTGCTCCTTTCACATTCTTTATCGTGCTAGTGGTTTTTCTTCTGTGGCTATCCACCAAGGTAAAAGTTCGCTCAGGCTCCTCATCGGGGGTTGGCGGTGGTAGTTTTTTGGGCGGCGGAGGTGACTCCTGCGGAGGCGGTGGTGATGGTGGTGGAGGCTGCTAGCGATTGAGCTACCATCTTGTGTTTTCTGCCTCCCCCCACCACCCGTCTAGTCTGGCAAAGGAAACTGCATGAAAATCTACGGCGATACCAAGTCCGGCAACTGCTACAAAGTCCAGCTCGTCTGCAACCTGCTGAACATTCACCATCAATGGATTGATATCGACATTCTCGCCGGCGACACGAAGTCTGATGACTTTTTGAGTAAGAATCCGATCGGCAAGATTCCTCTGCTGGAGCTGGATAGCGGCGAGACGCTGTCAGAGTCCAACGCCATCATTAACTACCTCGCGTCCGGCTCTGATCTGTACCCAAATGGCGGCCTCGCCCAGGCCCGCGTTCTGCAATGGCAATTCTTCGAGCAGTACAGTCATGAGCCGTTTATCGCCGTCGCGCGCTTTATCAACAAGTACCTGGGACTGCCGGCGGAGAGAGCCGATGAGTATGCCGCCAAGCAAACCGGCGGACACAAGGCCTTAGAGGTGATGGAGCAGCAGCTGGCACAAACGCCATTTCTGACGGGCGAGAATGTCACTACCGCAGATATCTCACTCTATGCATACACCCACGTCGCAGATGAAGGTGGTTTTGAGCTGGAAGCCTACCCTGCGATTCGGGCATGGCTGGATCGCATTGCGGCATTACCGAACTTCAGGCCTGTGGTCTAATCCAGCGCTTGCCTCAATCCCTCACCGATGACCTGGGTAAACTCGCGGATTCGCTTCACGCGTTTCAGATCAGGATGGGTGAGAATCCACAGAGGTATATCCAGTTCCGCAATGGGATCAGTCAGCCGGCAGAGCAAAGAATCGGACTCCCCCAAGTAGTCTGGAAGTACGGCCACTGCGTCACCTGATCGAGTGGCAGTTTGCATGCCCAGCATCGAGTCGACACGGTAACTGCAGCATTCATTCAACCCGTTTCGGGCCATCCAGGTTTCCAGGGCCCGATTGCCCATATGCGTATCCGGGCCAATCCACTGGTGCCCGGTAAAGGTGTCCAGAGGGGCCCGCCGGTTCTGCCAATGATGCCGTTGCCCATAGACGCTCTGACGAATTACTCCAACCTTCCGCCCAACCAGGGTTTCCGGGGGATTCCCGGTGGGGCGAATGGCGACGTCTGCTTCGCGTTTGCTCAGGCTGTGGACCTGATTCGAGATGACAACTTCCAGCTTGATATCGGGGAAGTCCCCACGAAACTTTTCGAACAATGTAGCCAGCAAACCCGCAAACAGAGTGTCGGTTGTGGTGACCCGGATGGTTCCGGAAAGCTTGAGGTCTTTTCCTGCAAGCCGGCGCTCAACGCCAGTGATATCCTCTTGCACCCTTCTCGCGACGGCGAAAAGGTCCTCTCCGGCAGCGCTTGGCGTGTATCCAGTGCGCGATCGCTCAAAAAGCACCACGCCCAGCTGATTTTCCAGACTGGTAAGCCGGCGGAAGACTGTCGCATGGCTGATTCCCAGCTGCCTGCCAGCTCCTGAGAGCGTTCCCGTGTCGGCAATAGCCGACACAATCTGCAGATCATCCCACCGTATTTGCTGTTCATTCATGCAAATTAAGTTCGCGCATATTGAGAATTTATGTGTACCAAAGAACAGCTTAGGCTATCGCCAGATGAATGCAAAAGGAGTGATGGGCTATGAACGTGCTGATTGTCTTCGCTCACCCCGAGCGCAAATCGTTTAATGGCGGGCTGGTCGATGTGGCGATAGAGTCCCTTCAGGCTGTTGGACACACAGTGGAACTCAATGACCTTTACCAGGAAGAGTTTGATCCGGTTGAACGTGCGGGCCACTACCGCGAGCGGGTTGATGACACCTATTTCGCCCCGTTGAGCGAGCAGCGGGCTCATTATGAACGAGGCATACTGACTCCTGAGGTTCAGAGGGAAATCAGCCGTCTGGAGTGGGCCGACCTCGTGATCTTCCAGTTTCCGTTGTGGTGGCACGCGCAACCGGCAATCCTCAAAGGTTGGTTCGATCGGGTTCTGGTATACGGAGGGCTCTATTCCGGGAGCCGACGGTACAACCGGGGACACTTCCGGGGCAAAAAAGCCATGCTGTCGGTAACCACCGGGTCTCCGGAGCAGGCTTTCATGCCCTTCGGCCGCGCTGGCAATATGGTGGAATGGCTATGGCCGATGCATTCCTCACTTTATTACGTGGGGTTTGATGTTCTGCCACCCCAGGTGAGCTATGGCATTCAGGGAGGCGGTATTCGTTACGAGGACGAGTCCAGGTTCAGGGAACAGCTGGAACAGAAGAAAACCCTATGGGCGGAGCGGCTACCCGGACTATTCGATGAAACACCCATCCCTTTTACTGGCTGGGAAGACTGGGACGAGGACGGTATGCTTCAACAGACTCATCCTATGCGGTGGCGCCTTTAGAAAATAGAGCATTTTTCAAAGAGCTCCATAGCCTCAACTGCGGAATGAATGCGACAAGGAATTAACAATGAAAGGCGAGTGCCTTTGCGGCGGAGTGAAATTCAAGATTGAGGGCAATATTCCCAACCTCTACCAATGCCACTGTTCCCTCTGCCGGAAGGTAACGGGATCATCGGCGAATGCGGCAACTTTTGTGAAGCTGGAGGACTTTCGCTGGCTGTCTGGTCAGGACAAAATCTCTTCTTTCCAGAAGCCAACAGGCTATCGCAGTGATTTCTGCTCGGTCTGCGGTAGCCCAGTACCAAACCAACTGAGGGGCATGGAGTTGGTTTGGGTTCCCGCAGGGCTATTGGAGGAATCATTTGAAGCCGCTGTGAACGTGCATCTTCACACAGGCTCAGCTGCCTCCTGGGAGCGTGATTCCGGGGAATGTGTGCGCCTGGAGGCGGGGCCAGAAAGCCTCGCGGCTCTGAAGAACGCCATCAACCGAACATGAGGCGTGAAACGACTGGCCAAATAACGGGTAGAAATCTTTTTTCTTGAAAGTCGAAGAGGGGTTGGCGTTGAAAATGAGACAGGTCGCTCCAATCGCAATGTTCGTGTTCTGTGCGGGCTGTGCCTCCACAGAAGTCGCGGAAGAAGACACTGGATTCGCAGAATCACCCAGTCTGGAAGCCTTTATTGGCTGTTACAGGAACTGCAGTGATCCTTCGGACGGCTCAGCGCCCGTCTGTTTGACCTCCATCATCTGGCCCGACGTATTTACGGCTGAAACGCGACCCCAGGCGGTTTACATTCAGCAAGGCGATGGCAAGAGTCTGGTCGCATCTGCAATATCGAATGGCACGGTGCTCAAGCAGTCCCAATTTCGGGAAGGCAAGGATTTCGAGTTGAAGGCCGGGCGAATTGAGCTAAAGCGGGACTACATTGCCTCCGGCGCCCGAGAACCGGGCAACCCTTTCATCGGTGTGGTCACCAGCAAAACGGTGTTGGGGCTGGATGACTCGGGCCAGGGCCGCATCAGCCAGTCAACCGCCTTCGCCGGCACCGGCTTCCTGATCATACCCGTTGCCGGGAAAACATCGAACACACAGCAGATCGAACGGGTTCCTGTAGATCTGTGTGAGATCAAGAATTAGGCACTTATTGACCTGCACCCAACTGCAGGAGGCTTGGGAGCGGCGGCAGACCTAATTCGCTCCACCAAACACATGCCCAAGCTTTGACGTAAGGAAAAATATTGGCATTACACGAAGCATTCATGGCACTCGCACTCTCCGAGTCGCAAAAGGCCCTGCCACACTGCTTGCCGAATCCTCCCGTTGGGTGCGTATTGGTAAAAGATGATGTGGTGGTCTCTACCGGGCACACGAGAGCGCCAGGCCGCTATCATGCCGAGGCTGATGCGCTGGCAAATTACGCTGGGTCGTTTTCCGATCTCACCGCTTACGTGACACTCGAGCCCTGCTCTTTTCACGGAAGAACCCCATCCTGTGCGGACGCTCTAATCACCAAAGGGATTAACCGGGTTATCGTTGCATTGATTGATCCAGACCCGAGAAACAACGGCCAAGGGGTGGAAAAGTTACGGCGGGCCGGCATCCAGGTGATCCAGGGCATTTGCGAGGAAGAAGTGAGCAGATTTTTGGGGCCCTACCTGCGTAAAAAGCAACAAACGAAATGGACAGGCGTGCAGATAAAACTACGGGGCCTCAATCAGAGAGATAAACCTGCAGTCCTCTCAATGCTCGCAGATCCTGAGGTCATGCGGTTTTTAGGTCCCCGCCGCGCTCTTTCTGATGATGAGGGAGCCGCCTGGTTTAACGACGCTCTTCAAGGTCCATCCCGCTTTGTTATCTCCGATGCTACATCTGACGAATTCATTGGGTTTTGCGGCATAAAGGAGATTAATGGCATTCTGGATTTCGGCTATTTCATCAGGTCGGAGTTCTGGGGCAATGGCATCGCAACCAGGGCCTGTGAACTGGCCGTCGAAAAGCTCGCACATGAAGTCGATGTTGCTACCGCACAGGTATTTATCGCAGACGACAATGAAGCCAGTAAAAGAGTCGCCGAAAAAATGGGCTGGCAGGTTGTCCGCGGTTCAACGAAGGATGGCGAGTTCGGCCATTACTACCGAATAGGCAAATAGATAATCGGTAATGTGATAGAACCAAACCAGAAGCACAACCATCCAGAGGGACTTATGTCAGAGATCGCCAACACTCCCGAACCGCCCTACTACGCAGTGATTTTCAGCAACCACCGCACCGAGGGCGACAATGGCTACGCGGAAATGGCCGGGCGGATGGCAGAGCTTGCGCAATCCCAGCCCGGTTATCTGGGCATGGAATCCGTTCGGGAGGATCTGGGCATCACTGTCTCCTACTGGGAAAGCCTGGAGTCCATTGCCAACTGGAAGAAAAACACGGAGCACCTGGAAGCCCAGCGGCTGGGTCATCAAAAATGGTATTCAAGCTTTCGTGTGCGCGTTGCGAAAGTCGAACGTGAATACGGTATTTAATTTCCGAAAGGACAATCCCATTGCCTGAACTGAAAACCGTCGGTCTGTTTCTCGTCACCGCCCTGGCTGAAATCGTTGGCTGCTACCTACCCTATCTCTGGCTTCGCGAGGGAAAGAGCATCTGGCTTCTGGTACCCGGGGCCCTGAGCCTGGCGGCATTTGCCTGGTTACTTTCCCTGCATCCCACTGCCGCCGGGCGGGTTTATGCGGCCTACGGTGGTGTGTATATCTTCATGGCTATTCTCTGGCTTTGGGCTATTGATGGTATCCGGCCAACCGTCTGGGATCTGGTGGGTTCCGGTGTTGCATTGCTGGGCATGGCGATCATCATGTTTGCGCCGCGAAGCACATAGCGAGCGCGGAGGGACTTTGATCATATGATGAGTATCAGACCTTACGCAGAACAGGACCTGGCCGACATCGTCGCTGTGTTCACGGATTCAGTGCATCAGATTGCCTCGCGGAGCTATACCCCGGAGCAACTGGCAGCCTGGGCACCACTATCGCCGGATCTTGAACAATGGCGTGCACGCCTCTCAGGTGTGGAAACACTCGTCGCTGAATCCAGGGGCGTATTGGCGGGCTTTATCTCTTTCACCTCCAACGGTCATATCGAGTTTCTCTTCACGGCGCCAACGTTCGCCCGTCGAGGTGTCGCCTCTCTGCTTTACGAGGCAGCAGTGCAGCGTCTGGCTTCGGGCGGGGTCAAAACGTTAACAACCGACGCAAGCCTGGAAGCCCTTCCGTTTTTCGAGTCCAGGGGATTTTCAGTTACAGAGGCGCAAACGGTGGAGCGCAACGGAGTACTGTTTCGGCGCTTCGCCATGACCGGCCCGTCATAACTTCATTTCCTCAACTATACTCACCTGTGGCAAACACCAGGGAGGTAATGAAATGAACAGGATTGCAGTTACCCTATCTTTAGCTCTGTTGACCGCGCCAGTTGCCGCATTCGCAGAGAGCATGATGTCTGAGGCGCCCGCCAACGCTGGCGTGTATTTCGTGCAACCAACTGACGGCGCAACCGTCGACCAGACCTTCAAAGTCGTCTTTGGTCTTCGAAATATGGGCGTGGCGCCTGCTGGCGTGGAAAAAGCAGGCACCGGGCACCACCACCTGCTGATCGATACCGACGTACCGTCCGATCTGAGCACATCTCTCCCGGCAACGGATCAAATCAAGCACTTTGGCGGTGGACAAACCGAAACCGAGATCACGCTATCACCGGGTAAACACACGCTGCAGCTTTTGGTCGGTGATCACATGCATGTGCCGCATAACCCGCCCGTGGTCTCCGAGAAGATCACAGTGATGGTGGAGTAACGTTCTACCCTGAACGGAATGGCCAGTGCAGAGTTGCATTTCAGTCAATCCCCTGAGCGTTCGATCATGGTACTGTGAGCGCAAATAACCCGAACGAATCCAGGGGATAACTGATGCGAAAGAACATTCTGATTACCGGTGCCAGTACCGGTCTCGGGGAAGGCATGGCCCGTGAATGGGCGGCCAAAGGCTGTAATCTGGCGCTCTGCGCGCGCCGGGCAGACAAGCTGGAAGCTCTCCAGCGGGAATTGCAGCAGGCCCATCCGCATATCCGGGTACTGGTCCGAGGCCTTGATGTCTGCGATTACGATCAGGTGTTCGAAGTATTCCGTGGCTTCCGGGATGAGCTGGGCAGTCTTGATCGGGTGGTGGTTAACGCAGGTATTGGCAGCTCACAGCCCATCGGCCGTGGGCACTTTGCTGCCAACCGACACACCGCCGAGACCAACTTCATCGCCGCTATTGCCCAGAGCGAGGCGGCCATGGAGATCTTCCGCGAGCAGAACAGCGGTCATCTGGTGTTGATGTCATCAGTCAGTGGCGTTCGCGGTTTCCGTGGGCCTCTTAACGTATATGCTGCCACCAAGGCTGCCGTGGCCTCTTTGGCGGAGGGTCTGCAACTCGATACCAAAGGTAAGCCGATCAACGTCAGCAACATTATGCCCGGCTACATTCTCACGGATATAAACCGGGATACCAAAAACGCCCCCTTCCGGGTGGATCTGGAAACCGGAGTGAAGGCTCTGGTGAAAGCCATCGAATCCGAGAAGCGCCGCGCCTATGTTCCCTGGTGGCCCTGGACACCCCTGAGTTACGTGTTGAAGTCCCTACCCTTCGGGATCTTCGCGAGAGCCATGTAACCAGTTTGAGATCCTTTTAATGTTCAAATCCATTGCCTTGGCGACACTGCTTGTCGTGTTGGTGGCCTTTCTGGGTTTTCAGTACTACATCACGTCGGTGCCTGACCTGGCAGAGCCCATTTCTGTTGAGGAAACCCGTTTTATCGAACGGGACAGCTCTCTGCTGGTAACTCTGCGGGGCAATAACGGCCGCCACTTTACCGTGGGCCTGCGGGGAGACATAGAGAATAAACCGGAAGAAACCGCCCTGTTCTTTATCAGCAATCCGGATTTAGTGCCCTATGTATACTGGCCAGGGCTTCGCAGCAACGATGAGAAGCGGGTGCTGGAACTACTAGAGGATTTAGTAGAAAAAGAGGTGCGGGATGGGGCGATATCGCGCATCTACGAGGTTCTGAAGAACCGGAACTGACACTTTCAGTTTTGAGCCAGGAGGATTCACCCGCCTCTTGGGGCTAAAAAATGGCTGGGGAAGCGGGTCCAAAAACTCCCCCAACCAGCGCCACGGTTGTGGCGACTTTCTAGCGCACTTTTGAAAGGAACTTCTGGGTGAGCGGGTTTTGCGGATCGGTAATCACCTGGCGTGCTTCACCGATCTCTGCGATCACACCCTCGTGGAAGTAAGCCACCCGATCAGAGACATCCCGTGCGAATCCCATTTCGTGGGTCACACAGATCATGGTCATCCCCTCTTCTGCCAACAGGCGCAGGGTATCCAGAACCTCGCCGACCAGCTCCGGGTCGAGCGCTGAGGTCACCTCGTCAAGCAGCATGTAGTCTGGCTTCATGGCCAGCGCACGGGCAATCGCCAGGCGCTGCTGCTGGCCGCCGGACATTTTGGTGGGATAGACGTCGAACTTGTCACCCAGGCCGACGTGCTCCAACTCTTTCTTGGCGATTTCAATCGCCTCTTCCTTGCTCATTTTCTTGACGATTCTGGGCGCCAGTGCGGCGTTCTCCAGCACAGTCATATGAGGAAAGGAATTCCATTGCTGAAAGACCATCCCCAGTTTCTGGCGCAGCTTGTCCTTGTTGGTCTCTTTGGCATGGACATCCACATCATCAACGAGGATCTTGCCCTTGTTGATGGGCTCAATGGCATTGATGCAATACAGGAGAGTCGACTTGCCACTGCCGGAGCCCCCGATAACGCTCACGACCTCGCCTTTCTTTACATCCAGGCTCACGCCTTTCAGTACTTCAAGATCGCCGAAGGATTTATGGACATTCTGTACGCTGATCATATTGCCATTTTCCTCTCAACATACCGGCCGTAGTGGGACAGCGGGTACGAAATAATGAAGTAAAAGATACCAACACCGATCAGGATCTCGAGCGGTTGCTGGGTTCTTGAAATCAGTTGCTCCGACGTGCGCAGCAATTCCATGTAACCGATCACCGAGACCAGGGCCGAGTCCTTGATTACACTGAGTGCAACACCCAGCCACGAGGGGAACACAGCACGCAAACCAATCGGTAACCGAATGTGGTAGATGGTTTGCCATTTGGTCATACCCAGTGAGCGCGCTGCCGTCTGCATTGAGGGACTGACGCTCTCAAAGCCACTGCGGAATACCTCGCTCATGAAGGCCATGGTATACAGCGAAAGCACAATGGAGCCCGCAACAAACGGCGCCAATGGATTCCCCATCGCACCGACAAAGGTGGAGAACAGAATAAGCTGGATGATCAGGGGAACACTTCTCAGCACGTCGAGCACGCTACCGAAAAGGACATTGACGGCCTTGTTGCTCTCGGCACGGAGAAAGCCAACAATCAATCCCAGAATAGTGCCCACCACGATGGCGACAACGGAGATGATGATGGTATTCCAGACACCGGTCAGGATCAGACCGCTATCGCTCCAGGACAGGGGTGTGAATAAAGAATTCATCAGATTTCCCCCTTGAAGAGTCTACGAGCAAGCAGTGATGACCCAAACAACACGAGTTTGGTGATAACGAAGTACATCACGGCCGCCACAATGAAGAACTCCAGCGTTCTGAACGACAGTGACTGCAAACGCTGAGTCGTGCCAGAAAGCTCGCTCATACCCACCAGAATGCCCAGAGAGCTCATCAGGATGGACCAGACAAACTGGTTGGTCATCGGGTGGTAGATGCGTCTCAGCATCTGCGGAAGGATGATGTATCGATACGTCTGGATACTGGTCATGCCCAGCGACTTGGAGGCGCTGTACTGGGTGCTCGGAATCGACTGGAAACCACCCCGGAACGTCTCCGTCAGGTAGCCCGCGTTGATGAAGACCAGTGCGCTCAGTACCGCCACGTAGGGGCTGAGGTGGATACCAAATGCTCCAAGGCCAAAATAGGCCATGTAGATCTGGAACAGGGCCGGCGTATTCCGGGCGATCTCGACCCAGACCGTAGCAACCTGGCTGAAGAACTTCGTGTTATTCATTTTGGCGATCGCCAACAGTATTGCGATCACAACGCCCAGAAGCATCGCCAGAACGGATACGTGCAGGGTAACGAAGGCACCGTTCAGCAGCTGGGGCATGTTCTGGAACACAACGTTCCAGTGAAATTCGTAGTCCATACCTTGGCCATTTTATGAATGGTAGGAAACTCGACCAGAGCCCGGTAAGAAGGGCCTTGATCAGAATTTTAAGTCAGGACACCCGAGGGTGAGTGCCCGACCCGGGAACCAATGCAATGACGGCCGCCTGTTTGGCGGCCGTCGGTTCGGCGCTTACTTGTTGTCCCGGAGGGACTGAATCAGATCGGCCGGCGCATCGGTACCGAAGTGCTTGTTGTAAGCTTCGTTCATGTTGCCGTCGCGAATCTGGCGTACCAGGAACAGGTTCAGGTAGTTGATCCAGGCAACCTCATCACGCTTGGCGATGATGCCCACAACGTCGTCGTAGTTGGGTACGTAGGGGCCGGCTTCAAAGTCTTCGAACTCTTCGCTACGCAGCTTGGTCGCAATGTTCGTGTTGGTGGATATGATCGCATCGACCTTACCCTGGTACAGACCCAGGTAAGCGTCATTCTCGGATTTGAAGGAGGTGTAGTTGTCCTTGCCCCAGCCCTGCTGCTCGGCATACGCGAGGTATTCGGTTTCGTAGGTGGTGCCGAGTGCCGCACCGACTTTCAGGTTCTTCAGGTCGTCGAAGGATTCAATGTTCTTGTCCTCGTTGGCGATAACCTGGAATTTGAACACGAAGTACGGGTAGGTGAAGCCAACGGTCTTGGCGCGCTCCAGTGTATCGGAGGTAGAACCGATAACCACATCAGTCTTGCCGGACACCAGGGAGGGAATCCGCTCGCCCCAGGTCAGGTTGAGAACGTTGACGTCTACGCCGAGCGCCTCGCCCAGGTCGTTACAGTAATCGACGTCGAAGCCTGCAGGCTCGTTGTTCTCGTCAAAATATCCCATTGGTGGGAAATCCAGAACCACGCCACAGTTCAGAGTGCCACGTTGAATCACGGTGTCCAGCTGATCGGCTGTCGCGCTTACGGAGGTTACCGCAGCACAAGCGAATACAAGCGGTGCTAGTTTGCGAATCATAGTTATTCTCTCTTTTTCTTTCGTGGGCGAAAAGTGTGTGTCCGTTATGCCTACACAACACGAGTTATGTGCAAAAAGCATACGTAAAAATACTACCGTAGATTATTTAGTGAAAATTTTTGAAATTTGCCATTTGGTAGGCAATTTTCCTTAATTTCCTCAATATAACCGGATTTTTTGAGCCTGCAACTCGTGATAGCGGCCAAAAAACGAACAAACAGTCATTTTTCATGTTCTTAGGTCTATGATTTAACTGATGTTTACACCTCCTTAATCAAAAAGACGAATTTATTACGATAGCAGGCCATTTTAACTGTCTCTGAGCAACACAGCGGGGTTTAACCGCATTGCCCTGAGCGTGGGCAGGAGTCCACCCAGCAGCGCCAGCGAACTGACACCTCCGGCAACCAGCGCCCCAACCCACCATAAATCGCCAGCCGGCAGCTTCAAGGCCAGGTCAGCTACAGGCAAAGCAATTAGCGCACCAAGCGCCGTCGCGAAAACCGTTGCAAGGAAGGTCAGCAAACCGGTTTCCAGCAACATGGATTGGCGGATGGCTCCGTGACGGGCGCCAAGGCAGTGCAACAGGTTGGCCTCGTAGAGCTGCCGTCTGCGGCTGACACTGACCACGCTGGAAAGCACAAGCAGGCTGGCGAGAAGACTGACCGATGCCACAGCCGCCAGGCCCGCGGCTGCCTTGTTCAGCAGATCGCCGGCGGTTTCCAGCCAGTCAGCGGTGCGCAGCGTGATTACATTGGGTATGTTCTGTGCCAGCCATTGCTGGTATTCCTTGGCGGCTCCATCATTCTGATAAACTGCACCTACGTAGAGACTGATCAAGTCGTCTAAGGCGCCCTGCTGCAAAATCCCCTCAAACCAGAATCGGGTCTGGAGTCCTTTTTGCCGGTAAATTGCCCGGATTTCGACCTCAATGCTCTTATCCTGTGCAGTAAAGGTGAGCTGATCGCCAATACCGAGGCCAAGCTGATAGGCCTCCCGATCCTCCATGGCCATGTAGGCGGGCTCTCCTTCGGGGGCCGGTGACGTCCACCAGTTTCCTTCAACCAGTTCCAGGGCTTCCGGATTGCCGGAGAGATAACTCAGCTTGTATTCATCCCCCATGGCTTCGCGTCGAGCTTCGGCATCATCAGCCAGGACTCTGGCAATTGGCTGCTGATTGATGGTGTCCAGGCGGGAGCGGACCATCGGAAGCAACTCAACGCGGCTGGACGCATCCAACGCTTCCAGGCCGTTTTGCAGCGGTTCCATCTGATCCGGAAACACTTCATACAGGATTAGCGCCGGCGACTGTTCCGGTATGGTGGTTTCCAGCGCCCTCAGGAGCGTGGTAACCATCAACGTGCAGGCCACCACAAGCGTCAGTGCGGTGCCCAGTGACAGAAGGGTTGCCCGGAGCGGCGAATCCGGCCGGTGCAGATTGGCGAGGGCCAACCGCCGGGCAAACCTGCGGTCGGCAAAACCGCCGTTTTCCAGGGCTTTGGCACCGCGGCGCAACCCCTTGATCAAACCTTCCAGGAGGCCCCAGAGCAGCGTAACCGCAAGCAGGAACAGAAAGCCCAGATGAGGCGATGGGAGCCAGAACAGAGTAGCGCCGATGTAGACTGCCAGCAGCAGATAGCTGGCAATCCGCCAGCTGCGAGGCTCGTTGGGAGCCGCCTCGACCTGCCCCCGGAAAAGCCCGGCCGGCGCAGCAGCGAGGGCTCGAGCGAGTGCCGGCAGTGCAAACACGTAAGCAGTAAGAACAGCGAACAGCCAGCTCAGCAGCAAAGGAACCAACCACGAGGACAACCAGCCGCCGGCCCCATCGGGCCCCGCCAAAGCAAAGGCATCGCCCGCCAGGCTGATCGCCAGGGCGGAAAGCCCCAGCCCGATACCACCGCCAATAAGCCCCGCAAGGCTGCCCAATACACCAATCTGCAGGAGGTATATGCTAACAAGCGGTTTGCGGCGCAGACCAAGTGTTTGCAAGGTGGCAATCGTGCCCAGCTTTTCATCGAGGTAGGCGTGGATACTGTTTGCAACGCCGAGGCCACCGATGAACAGTGTGGTGAAAGCGATAAGGATGAGTGCCGTGGCAATCTGGTCCAGCCGCTCGGAAATCCGTTCGCTGCGCTCGGCAAAGGTAGTGATTTCCCAACGCGCATCCGGGAATGCCTGCTCGAATTCCTCAAGCCAGGTGTCGAGATTCTGCTCGGTTTGTACCCGGTATTCGTAATCCACGCGGCTACCCGGGCGAATCAATCCGGTCGCCTCGACCGCCTGTTCAGAAATCATGATCGGCAGGCCGCGCCAATTGGCGTTCAGGCTCCGATCCGGCTGCTTCTCAATAAGGCCGCTGATTCGGAAGGTGGCGGCGCCTATCTCGATCTGGTCACCCACCGACTGGCCCAGGCGTTCTGCCAGCAAGGGATCGATAATAGCGCCCCACTGCCCTTCTTTCTGGTCTGTAAGAGCACCCAGGGGTTCATCCGGTGTGAGCTCCAGCTCGCCGTAGAGGGGATAGAGGGCATCCGGAACCAGTATCTCGGCCCGGAAGAAACCGTTGCCGCCGCTTCCGCTGACGATGGTATCGAATTCCCGAACCAGTGAAATGTTGCCGGTAGCGCGAATCCATTCGAGCGCCTCATCGGGCAGAGGCTCGCTGGTATCCAGCTCCACATCGCCACCGAGCAGCGCGCGGGTATCCGCCAGCAAGCTTTGCTCGATCACCCGGTAGAGGCTGGCTGTGGCAGCGACAAGGGTAACGCCGAGAATCAGGCAGGCCAGGAAAATCTTCAATGCAGAGATACGTGAACGCAGATCGGTGATCGCGAATCGGAGCATCCAGAGCGGGTTTGCGGAGCGTTCAGGAGGCATAGAGACGCCCACCGTCCATCCGGACCCTGTGCTGACAACGCTCGGCAACGCGCTCGTCGTGGGTCACCAGTACCAGCGTGGATTTGCTGTCTTTGTGCAAGTCGAACAGCAGGGAGAGCACTTTCTCACCGGTTTCGTGGTCCAGATTGCCTGTGGGCTCATCCCCCAACAACAGGCTTGGCTGATGAACCAGAGCCCGCGCGATCGCTACCCGTTGCTGCTCGCCGCCAGAAAGCTGCCCCGGGTAGTGCTGCAGCCGATGACTGAGACCAACTGCCTCCAACATGGCGAGAGCTCGTTCCCGCGGCCTGGCCTCGCCGGCAATCTCAAGCGGCAGACTCACGTTTCCCAGGGCTGTGAGGCCAGGCAGCAGGTGAAAGGATTGGAAAATAATGCCAAGGTGCTCACTTCGCCAGTCGGCCAGAGCATTGGCGTCCATATCGCCCAGGCGTTGATCGCCGACCAGAATTTCTCCACTGGTCGGTCGCTGCAGGCCAGAGAGCAATAAAAGCAGGGACGTTTTCCCGCTGCCAGAGGGGCCTGTGATTGCCAGTGTTTCTCCCGGGGGCACCATGAGGGAGGCATTTTTGAGTACAGCAACCTTGCCGGACTCTGTGGGGTACTCGAGAAAAATGTCGGTCATTTCAACACTGGTGGACACTGGCGCTCCTCTGGTTTGATGAATTTCCTGCTCTGTTGCGTACTAGTAAATGATCGGCATCCGCATAAAGTTTAGAGTACGAACCCTTTTTAAGAGTGGCGCACTCACGTTTTTTGGCGCCTCCAAGGAAAAACAGGAGTCCTGACCATGACCGGACCGCTCGATGGCATCCGCATTATCGATCTGACAGCCATGATTTCCGGGCCTCTCGCGACCATGATACTGGCGGATCAGGGTGCCGAGGTTATCAAGATCGAGAATCCGGCGGGTGGAGACTTTACTCGCTCCGCGGCCAATCGGCAGGGCGATATGTCGGCGCTGTACCTCAACAACAACCGCAACAAGAAATCAGTGGCACTGAACCTGAAAGAAAAGGCAGGACGCGACGCGCTGCTTCGACTGGTGGCGTCGGCCGATGTCTTTGTGCAGAACTTCCGGCCGGGCGTCATTGAGCGGATGGGACTTGGCGAGGAGAAGCTGCGCAAGGTGGCCCCGAATCTCGTGATGGTATCAATCAGTGGCTTCGGTGATACCGGCCCGTATTCCCAGCGACCGGTTTACGATCCGCTGATCCAGGGCCTCTCCGGATTAGCCACCGTGCAGGCCGGCGCCGATGAATTGCGTCCGCAACTGGTGAGGACCATCCTGCCCGACAAGCTCACCGGTGTAACCGCAGCCCAGGCGATTACCGCGGCTCTGTTTGCCCGGGAACGCACCGGGGAAAGCCAGCATGTCCGGCTGTCCATGCTGGACGCGATCATCGCGTTTCTCTGGAGCTCCGACATGGGCAGCCAGACCTTTGTTCACAGTGAGGTGCCACAGCAGGAAGCTGCGAGCCTTCAGGATCTCATCTATGAGACCACAACCGGCTACATCACCATTGCGGTTCAGAGCGATCGAGAGTGGCAAGCCCTTATTCGTGCTGTGGACCGCCCGGAGTGGGCGGAGGATCCACGATTCCTGACTGCCCGGCTGCGCCAGGAGAATATTGATGCGAGGCTGGAGCTGATCCAGTCGGTTATCAAAACCGATACGGCCGATCACTGGCTGGCAAGGCTTGAAGCCGAACAAGTGCCCTGTGCCCCGGTGTTGACCCGCACCCAGGTGCTCGACCATCCCCAGGTGCTGGCCAACGATCTGCTCTCACACTACGACCACCCCCAGGCCGGCCGACTCCGGCAGGCCAGGGCGCCGTCGCGATTTTCGGCCGCACCGGAGCAGCACTGGCAGGGTGCTCCGCGCCTCGGCGAGCAAACCGTCGAACTGCTGGCAGAGTGCGAGTATTCCGCCGAAGAAATCCAGGCGATGTGTGATTCTGGCATCGCAGCCGTGCCTGCCAAATAACATTCTGACGTCGCAAATCCACTGCAGCCGGACGATCCAATGCCCGTACCCGTGGTTCACCATCCAGACTACAGCTTTCCATTCCCGGCAAAGCATCGATTTCCCATGGAAAAATTCGGCCTCCTTGCCGATTACGCCCGCTCAAGAGGGCTTCTCACTCAAGCCAATAGCTTTCGCCCTGCCCCATGCCGGCAGGCGTGGCTGACCCGTACCCACTGCCCGGATTACCTTGCCCGTTTCGCCGGCGATCAACTCTCGGCGCGGGAGAAACGGCAGATGAATCTGCCCTGGAGCAAGGGCCTCGTCCGACGCACTTTCCTGGCTCCTTCAGGCACGGTTCTGACGGCGCAGTTGGCCCTTCAGCATGGCATTGCCTGTCACCTGGCCGGTGGTACCCATCATGCCCATTACGATTACGCTGCCGGCTTCTGCATCCTCAACGATCTGGCGATCGCCGCCAATGTGCTGTTGCAACAGGAGGGCATTGAACGTGTGCTTATCTTCGATGTGGATGTGCATCAGGGTGACGGTACCGCTGCTTTGTTGGCGAATGAGCCGAATGCCTTTACCTGCTCGATTCACTGTGAGCGTAACTACCCGTTCGAGAAAAAGGTGAGCGATCTCGATGTCGCCTTACCGGATGGCCTCGAAGACGGGGCCTATCTGGAGGTTGTCAGCGAAACGCTGCACAAAGCACTTGCGTTATCCCGGCCGGATATCGTGCTCTATGACGCAGGCGTGGATGTATTCAGGAATGATCCCCTCGGCCGCCTGAACATTTCCGAACAGGGAATTTTTGAGCGGGACTTCCAGGTGCTCAGTGAATTGAAACGTCGGGACATTCCGGTAGCGACGGTGATTGGCGGCGGCTACGATGACGACCGGGTGAAACTGGCCAAGCGGCACGGGATTGTTGTGGAAGCCGCCAGCCGGGTGTTTTCAACCGACTAACAGTGTCACTCGTGTTCAAAGCGAGCTCAGTCCTCATCACTGAAGGCAGACCGATGGAACTCCGCTGCCTCCTCGGCCTCCGGTACACCGATTTCATGCACTTCCGGCACCTCCCCTCCGGCCAGCACTTCGAGCACGGCATGCACCCCCTTGGACAGAGAACTCAGGCTGTAGCCACCTTCCAGAACCAGCGCTAACCGTCCCTCACAGTGTTTGTCGGCAATCGCCTGAACAATACCAGTGATCACTTTGAAGCCATCGTAGGTGAGGTTCAGGGCCATGTCGTTTCTGTGCGGATCAAAGCCGGCAGAGACCAGCACCAGATCCGGCTTGAAGTAATCCGCCGCCGGCATCAGGATCTCCCGGAACACCTTCTCGAAGGCAACGTCGCCAGCCGTTTCCGGCAGTGGCACGTTGATGGTGTAGCCCTCCCCCAGCCCATCACCGATCTCCTCAAGGTGACCGGATCCGGGATAGAACGGCGCCGCGCAGTGGGTATCGAAAAACAGGACATCGGGGTCTGCCCAGAAAATATCCTGGGTACCGTTGCCATGGTGGGCATCCCAGTCGATGATCAAAATCTTCTCACAGCCGAGTTTGGCCTGGGCATGGGCCGCAGCAATGGCCACATTATTGAGCAGGCAGAATCCCCGTGCCCGAACCGGTTCCGCATGATGGCCGGGCGGGCGGATCAGGGCAAACGCACTGTCACATTCCCCTTTAACAACGCTTTCAACGGCGGCAATGGCGTTGCCGGCCGCAGCCGTGGCGGCTTTGATGCTGTCGGGTGACACCGCCGTAGTGTCTTTATCAAGCCACGCCCGTTTGCCGTCCAGTGAAAAGATGTGGTCAAGGTAGGAGGTGGTGTGTACCCGTGCCAGCTGATCGTATGTTGCGGCAGCCGCACCCGATTTGAATTGAGTACCTGCCACAGGGTTTTCATCCAGATACGTCTTGATGGCGCTGATCCGCCCCGGGTGTTCCGGATAGCTCCATTTGAAGTCCAGCCCCTGAAGAATGGAGCGCACCCGCTTTTCTACCCGGCTGGGCATGAACGGAAGATCCACCTCGGGGTTATGCCCGAGCATGATCTCATCGTAAAACACATTCACACTGCGATCGCCGATCATGATCTGTTTCCTTTTCTTATCCCTATGATGCTGTCAGCGCTTGCTTCACTACAGAGGTGAATGCCGCCGCTCGAACGCCGGTCGGTTTGAAACCCAGTTTGGTCCAGGCAGCCTTGGCTTCCTTGTTTGAAGCGGAATACTCCAGGATCAGCTCCGAGGCGTGATGCGCCTCTGCGAAGGTCACCAGGTCCCGCAACAAGGCCTTGAGGATTCCGTGCCCCCGAAATTCCGGCTCTACCCAGATATCGTCAATAACGCCAGACTTGAACTCTGTAGACTCAGACTGCTCCCAGATGCCCTGGCTTCGCCAAATATAGACATAGCCCATTCCCACGAGACCCGAGTTTTTATTCTCCGCCACAAGCAACAGTTTGTTGGGATCGTCCAGCGAGGAGTGCAACGTTCGCAGAAGTCGCTTACGTTCACTTTCCTTAAGATCATGAGGGGGCGCGCCCGAAACATGCAGGGCCAGTTTGGCCAGGAATCCCACCATTTCGGGCAGATCCTCTTCGCAGGCCTCTCTGATAACAAATCCACGCTTCGTGTGCTTTCCAGCCACGTGCAACTCCCGTTAGACCGCTGTGTAGAGCTAACCTTCAAAGCTTAGTCGCTGGTTGATCCCGCTACAAAAGCAAAGTCCTTGAAACTGTTCTTGGAATAATTTCGGCTGCAGGTTAGTTTCAACAACAAACCTGATTTGAATTGCACCGGGATTTCTATGAGGCACGCGTACCGGAACAACATTGGTCGAGTGAGTATTCAGGCCAAGCGATGATGAGAAAACTTCTTCTGATCCTTGGCCTTGCGACGATGATCGCGCTGGTAGCCACTATCAGCTCACGGCCTATGCTGATTGAAGAGAGGCTGATCCGGATTCAGGCGGAGGATACTCTCCGGGAGTTCCCTCGCATTGAATCGGAGCCACTTGAAGTTCAGGCTGCCTTGCTCGATATGGCGGACGACGAACTTCTTCTGCTGAAGGCCCGCGCGGCCTATCTGCGATACCCTGCCATGACCCGTGAGATCTTTCCGGTTTACGGGCCCGAGCCTGAGTTCCGGGAAATTCTCCGGTTGTATGGCGAAAACATTCTTCCGCCCATCCACTATTTCCTGAGCAACCCGATTGGCTCGATCGAGCTGATGAACGATCTGGCCACTCAATACCAGGCGGCTGTGGAGTTCTTAACCGGGAACGGAAAATCCGACAGCGATACAGCCGGCCAGCAAAGCAGTCCGGGAAAGGAGAAGCTGACTCGGGAAGAGCGTGGGTGGTACGCGGTACGCTTCATCCAGGAAGAGGGACATGATTTCCTGGGCCAATTCGTGGTGAACGATCAGGGCGACATTATCTGGGTTCGAACGGAACGTGTACTGGAAAATATCAATCAGTTTTTCGCCAGCGGCATCCGCAACCTGGAGATTCAGCATCGCACGGGTGAGGACGTGTCCGCCGCTGACGTTGGCTGGGCATCGGTGGATGTGCTGGTTTTTGCCAGCGCACTGAAGGTGCTTCGGGCAGGACGGGCGGTTGCGGTTTCTTCAAGAAGTGCCGCCGCTGGTACCCGGTCTGCAGCCCTTGGCGCTCGCCTGGCCAATAGCGGGCGCATGTTGATGACGACTGCCCGATACGCAAAGTGGCCCGCGGTAGTTGGCGTCGGATACCTGGTGGTCACGCACCCGGGTATTATCAACGACGTTCTGGCCGAGGTGTCCGAAATCCTGGGTTACCCGGTAAAGCTGGTGCAGTTTCTCGGATGGATGCTGATACTGCTGCCCGTCTTGTACGTCGGCAGCTGGGTATTCCGATTCATCGTGCGGCCAGCTCTTGCATTGCTGGGTGCCTCGATGGCCGGTCTGTCGCGCCTAGGCCGGCGGAAATCGCTTAACAGACTCGACTGATTCAGAGAGCACTATGTCTTTTTCCCGTATTTATGAACAAGCCGTCCTCCAGAAGAGCGGCGAGAACGAAGTTCGCGCACGGCTCCCAAGAGTGGCAGCAACCGGCGAACTGGAGGCTCTTGGTGACGATCGCTACCTCTCGGAAATCACCCGATGCGTCTTCAAGGCAGGCTTCGTCTGGCGGGTGATCGAAAACAAATGGCCAAAGTTTGAAGAGGCGTTTGAGGGGTTCGTTCCGCTTTACTGGCAACAGGTCCCACCCGAGGTACTTGAGCAGCTGGCCGGCGATGAACGGATTGTGCGGAACGCCCAGAAGATTCAGACCGTGCCCGAGAATGCCCGAATGATTGTGGATGCCGCCCGGGAGCACGGCAGCTTTGGTAAGTTCCTGGCCGATTGGCCCAATAGTGACCAAGCCGGGTTACTGCTGTGGCTAAAACGCAACGGTGCCCGGCTTGGTGGCAACAGCGCGCAGTATTTTCTGCGCCGTGTGGGCTGGGATGGCTTCATCCTCTCCCGCGATGTGATTGCTGCGCTGCACCGTGAGGAGCTACTGGACGCCTCTCCCACCAGCAAGAAGGGGCTTATGCAGGCCCAGGAAGCCTTCAATCGCTGGCATGATGAAAGCGGCCTGCCCTACAGCCATCTCTCGAGGATTCTTTCGTTTACCGTGGACTGAACCTATCTGACGATTGACGCGTCAGTTCTTGTAACTTTAATAATAATTGTTATCATTCGCCTCCGTATTCATAACCGAGGCGTAAAACACTCATGAAAGCCCCAAGCCCCCGACGCCGTAGTTTCGTCGCGCTCGCTTCCCTGCTCGGCGCCAGTTCCCTGGCCACTGCACAATCCCAGACCGACAACGCCACCACACTCGAGGCTCTCGATGTGGTGTCCGATGCCATTACCGCACCCGACTACATGCCTCTCGAAAAGACGCCCAAAGTCGGCAAGCTCAATGTGCCTGTCGAAGAGCAACCCTATTCCGTCTCAATCGTCGATCGCGGATTCATCGAAGATTCCGGCGCCAAGAACATACAGGATGCTCTGCTCTACACACCGGGTGTCTATGCAGGCAATTTTGGCTTTGACACCCGAATCGATTCTGCAAAAGTTCGTGGTGTTGATGCCGGGCGCTATCAAGATGGTCTGCGTCAGATCTACGGTTCCTACAACACCGTGCGCACCAATGTGTACGCCCTGGAGAGCATCGAAGTGCTCAAAGGCCCCTCATCCATGCTTTATGGACAGAGTGACCTGGGCGGCATCATCAATGGGGTATCCAAGCTCCCGGAAGACGAACAGGGCGGCGAGATCTGGGCCCAATACGGCACCTTTAATCGTAAGCAACTGGCCGTGGATGTAACCGGCCCCGTCAACGAGAGCGGTGATTTGCTGTACCGGTTAATCGCCTTAGGACGCGACAGTGACACCCAGGTGGATTATGTGGAAGACGATGGCTACGTGCTCTCCCCTTCCCTGACCTGGCGCGCCACCGATGACACAAGCGTTACCCTGCTCCTGAACCGCCAGGAGAACAAAGGCCAGGTATCCGCTCAGTTCCTGCCACAGGCCGGCACCCTGGAGCCAGGATCACAAGGGTTTATAGGCTCGGAGCGATTCGTTGGGGAACCAGGCTGGGATCGTTATGATCGGGAGAAGACCGAAGCTACTCTGTTTGTTGATCACCGCCTGAATTCTAACTGGGAAGTTTCCGCGACGGCCCGTTACACCGATTCCAGCGCTGAAACTCGCGAACACTGGATTCAGATCGGTCAAGAACCCGACGCAAATGGAGAAGTGCCAAGAACCATCTATACCGTAGATCGCGCAACTCAGATCTTTAATTTCGATGCCAGGGTTGAGGGGCAGTTTGACCTCGGTGTTACTCGTCACAACCTGATTGTGGGCGCCGATCGACAAGATGCTCGATGGGAGGAATCCAACTACGTTTACGAAGCCGACGGCGGCGGATTGTTCGATATGTACAATCCTCAATATGGCAACCTGAATATCGACGCCTTCGACCCGAAAGACCGACCTGACAACGAGATCGAGCAAATCGGCCTCTACGTTGCAGATCACATCGAGATCGGCAACGTCGTCGTGTCCGCTGGTCTTCGTCATGACTGGGCAGAGAACCGCAGCCTTGCCGTCTCAGGGGCGGACACCGTCAGCGACGAAGAGGCCACCACTGGTCGCGCGGGTCTGATGTACCGGTTTGAAAACGGGATTTCTCCGTACATCAGTTACGCTGAAGCCTTCAGCATGAACCTCGGTACCGATGGCACCGCAGCAGCCAATACCCTGGAACCCACCACCGGCGACCAGCAGGAAGCGGGCGTGAAGTACGTGTCCCCGGACCAGTCGCTCGGCATTACCGCAGCCTACTTCGACATTACCCAGGAGAACCGGATCAGCGATGGCAGCACCCCCGGTGGTGTGGAGCAGACCGGCGCGGTGATCGACGGCTGGGAGCTGCAGGTGAACAAGCGGTGGCAGCGTTTCGAAACACAGCTGGCCTACACCGATCTGAATGCAAAGGACGACGCCTCCGGCAATCGTCTGCCCTATGTGGCCGAGCGCCAGGCCTCCTGGTGGAATCAGCTCTACATCGCCAGCAACTGGCGGGTCGGTGCCGGGGTTCGCTACGTGGGTGACAATGTTGGCTCAGGCGGCGGGCCCGTGGTTCCTTCCGTTACCCTCTACGACGCCATGATTGGCTACACCTGGCGGAACTGGGACTTCACCGTAGATGCCAAAAACCTGGCCGATGAGGAGTACATCACCTGGTGCCGCTCCGAAGGCGCAGACTGCGGCTACGGCGAGCGACGCACTGTGAATGCAAACGCTAAATATCGCTTCTAATCCTTCCGATATCCAGCGACATCTGCAGCCAGCTTACGGGCTGTGGATGTCGTGCTAGCATTACACTCTGTGCAAGGCGTTTGCATTGAGGAAGCTATGTCACACATTGCCAACATGGAAAGCAAGCCCCTATTCTGGCGGGATGCCCGAATCCCCCATGTGGAATTGCGGAAGGTGGGCGATGGTCGCAAGGTCTGTTATGACCCTCACAGCCACACCCAATGGTCGATTGGTGCTATTACGGCCGGCAATAGCACATTTCAGTACCGGGATGACCGTTATCGCGTACGCGCCGGTGATCTGGTACTCATGAATCCGGAATGGGTTCATGCCTGCAATCCTATTGACAATCAGCCCTGGGCCTACCTGATGCTTTACGTGGATGCCGACTGGCTGACGGATCTCCGGTTTCGCGCCGGGCTTCTGCAAGAACCTCTCTGGCAGGATATTTCCACAGCAACAATATCTGAAACCATCTGGTATGAGCGCTATTGCCGAATGGCAGAGTGTCTTCTTGATCCCCGGAGTGATTTGCTGGAGAAACAAACCGAAGTGGTCGAGTTCATGTCGGACCTGATGCAAAAACTGGCCGAGCAACCAGTTGCTGCCGAATCCCGGGCACCAGACACCCTCTCAGCCCTTGCCCGTTACCTGGACCACCATGCCGCAGAAGATGTCTCGCTGGACACACTCTGCGAGCTTTCCGGATACAGTCCCGGGCATCTTATCCGGGCGTTCAAGAAGTATTTTGGCCTGACACCTCACGCCTATCTGGTAAACCGTCGCGTGCAACTGGGACGGGTGGATCTGAAAAATGGCATTCCTATCGCCGAAGCAGCCCTGAACGCAGGGTTTGCCGATCAGCCGCATTTCCAGCGTGCTTTCAAACGGCTAATGGCCGCAACGCCAAATCAGTACCGTCGACTCTCACCCGATCACCAAATACAGACAACTGGCCGCGAGTAATAGCGCCAGAATGCGGTTCACCGTTACCAGCACCTCTGGTCGCTGAACGTACCTTCGCAAGAAAGCACCGGCGTATACCCAACAGGCCAGCGACAGCCAGCAAATCGGCAGATAGACGAAGGCAAACATCAGAATCTGATCCAGATCGTTGGCGCTGGTATAGGCACCAATACCGGAGGCCGAGGCCAGCCACGCCTTGGGGTTGAGCCACTGCATCAGTGCCCCAGTCGCGAAACCGGGGGCCTTCCGGGTTTCTCCCTCTGGCAAGCGGCCATTGTCCGTGGCCAACTTCACGCTCAGGTACAGCAGGAAAACGACGCCCGCCCAGCGGAGCACCTCCTCAAAAATGGGCAGCATGGTTAATAGCGAATACAGGCCGAGACCCACAGCAATGAACAGGGCAATGAAACCCAGCGTAGCTCCGGTCACAAAAACAAGACCGCGAGAAACCGGATAGCGGGTACCACTACTGAGGCAGACCAGGTTGACCGGCCCCGGAGATATAGAGGCGGCCAGAGCAAACGCGGACATTGGCAGGATCAGGGAAAGACTCATGGTTTTATTCTCCGTTCGTGTCTTGGGATGAGTCTGGCCTGAAGTCCGGAGAGTTTATTGAATAAAATTGAGGTTGGTGGAAATAGAAGCTTTCAGGGTTGTCAAAATCGGACCATGGACATTAGACATGGGCGGGAATACATTGACCATGGCGCCGGATAAATATCCAGGGCGCTGCCTTCAGGATGAACGGCCCAAGGAAGTATGCAGGATCCGATGTCGCAGGGGCGAATTGCTGACGGCATTCATTGGACAGCCAAACCTCAGGAAGGAGGACATCCTAATGAAAGTCAATGAAGTGATGGTTACCGAAGTGGCGAGCTGCTCCCCACAGATGTCTTTACAGGACGTTGCCATGATGATGTGGAACAACGACTGCGGCGCCATTCCGTTGGTGGATGATATGGAACACCCACTGGGCATAATCACAGACCGGGATATCGCCATGGGCGCGGCTCTGCAACACAGGCCGTTGTGGGATATTCGTGCCGAGGATATCTGCAGTAATCGTGAACTGTATTGCTGTTCACCGGACGACAGCATCAAGAAAGTTCTACAGCTCATGGAAAAACATGAGGTGCGGCGTCTTCCGGTGGTCAATCAATACAACCAGCTTTGCGGCATGGTAAGCATGGGAGATATCGTTTCATTCACCGGCACTGAGACCCCGAAGAAAGCCGGCGACAAGAAGATTTCCTCAACGGAGACCATGGATTTCCTGCGGCACGTAAGTGCACACCACCCCAGCCATAAGGCTCCAGCCGCCTTGTAAGAGCAATTAGCTCAGTGCAGTCGTCCACCTCACAAGCGGCGGCTGCAGATTTGAGGGCTATCTAGTCAAACTCGGTCGTCAGAGCCTTGTCAGTTCTTCTTATTCCTCTTCTTTTTCGCCTTCTCGTACAACTCCCGCAATGCTTTGGGATTCTTCCCTTTACCCGAGCCGTGAGACTCCAGGATGCGTGTCCAGATCGCCTGCTTCTGATCAGGAGAGAGCTGCTTCCACTCCTTTTTTTCTTGCCTGGTTCGGCCACAGGCTTTGCATATGGCTTTTTTGTTGAACTCGCAGACGTCGATGCAGGGTTTCTTGGTGACGGGCTCCATGGACTCTGGTTTCCCATTTTGCTGAAGAAGTGTCTTGATTCAAGACTGAGGACTGGGCTCCGGGGATGCAAGACACATAGGCCGTGGAAAACCGAGACTAATAGGGAATAAATGCCTCCTCATCGCCCACCACTTTTTCAAAACGCCCTGCCCGCCAGTCTCCCCTGGCCTGGTCAATGCGGGCCTTGCTGGAGGACACAAAGTTCCACTCAATAAACCGCTTACCCAGCGGCTCGCCACCAATGACTGCAATGCGGGCATCCTCCGTGGCGGTAATGGCAACACCGGGCTCACTCGAAAAGACTGTCATGCTATGGGTGGGAAGTTCTGAGCCATGGGCTCGCAGGGCCCCGCTGGCTATATAAACTGCACGCTCAGGCGCCTCGGGTAATATCAGGGTCTGGCCGGCTTCTACCGTGGCTTCAAGATACAGGGTTTCGCTGAACTGGCGCACCGGCGAAGTGACTCCGTAGGCAGTGCCGATCATGACTCGAACCGGCACTCCATTGATCTCAATTGCCGGGATGTCATCGTCTGGATAGTGGTGGAACGCTGGCTCCGTTTCCTCGTGGCTTTCTGGCAGAGCCAGCCAGAGCTGGAGCCCATGCAAACGGTGATCCATTGCGGTGACTTCGGGGCGCTCCCGCTCAGAATGGGTGATGCCGCTACCGGCTACCATCAGGTTGATATCGCCGGGCCGGATTGGCTGATAGCTGCCAACGGAATCCCGGTGCAGTATCTCGCCCTCAAACAGGTAGGTAACCGTGGCAATACCAATATGGGGATGCGGCAGCACGTTGATACCCTGGCCAGCCGGAAATTCCGCCGGGCCCATTTCGTCAAAGAATACCCAGGGGCCTACCATTTTCCGCTTCGCGGTTGGCAACAGCCGACGTACGGAGAAGCCGCCCAGATTGGCAACCCGGGGGCTCAAAATGGTTTCGATGGCGCTGCACGGCGCATCGGCCGAATCACAGTTCTGTTCAACAGTATTCATCAGATTGCTCATGCATCGCTCCCGTTTTGCCCCGAACCTGTCACCCGGTTTCCTGAATCTATTATAGAAGCCGGAATCTTTCTCCGGGCACCGATATTCATCCTGGCCATTCCGCAACCGCTATAGTTACCGTAAGCAATTCAAGCAATCGCAACAGCCTGGGGCCTTGAGTGTTTCCATCACTGACTACCGGCATCATAGCTTTTGCCATCGCATCCGTCGTTATTGTGACAGCCGGCAGCCAACTTGCGCGGGTCGCCGATGAACTGGCTGATCGCACAGGTCTGGGCGAGGCGTTGTTCGGCATCTTTCTGCTGGCCGGGGTAACCTCACTGCCCGACTTCGCCGCCACGCTGAGCGCGGCCATGGATTCAAGGCCGGATCTGGCCATGAGCAATGTCATGGGCAGCATGGCTGCGAACCTGGTGTTTCTGGGCATTGCAGACATCATGTACCGGAAGGCCAACCTGGAGCACGCAGCTGCATCTTCCACCAACCTGATGCTGGCCGCGTTGTTGATCGTTCTGCTGGCTTTGCCGCTACTGGCAATTGCGAGTCCACCAGTTTCCCTCTGGGGAATACACCCAATCACACCCGTGATTACCGCAGCGTATTTGTTCGGGCTTCACCTGGTTCGCACAACAGACAGTAAACCCATGTGGTTTCCCCGACTGACCCGCCAGACCGTTCCCGACAAGCCTGGTCATTATCTTCGCGGCGGTCTTGCCCAGGCCTGGGTCACTTTCATTATTCTGGCGGCAATTACAGGCATAGCTGGATGGGTACTGATGGAAGGGGCCAAAGTGATCAGTGACGAAACGGGCCTGTCCGATACCCTGATTGGCGGCCTGTTTACCGCGCTCGCTACCTCCTCACCCGAGCTGGTCACCACCATTGCTGCCATCCGCAGGAACGCGCTGACCCTGGCGGTAAGCAATATATTCGGCACCAACTGTTTTAACATGCTGGTGATTGCTTCAGCCGATGTGGGCTACCCTGGCGGTTCCATATATCACGACATTACCCCGATACAGATGACCTGGGGCCTGGTGAGCATTCTGATGACGGCCACACTGCTGATGGGCATGGTCCGACGCCAGCGCTACGGAATCGGAAAGATCGGATTTGAAAGCGCGTTGATGCTGACGGTTTACGCGGTGGCGCTATCCATCGTTATGGCAAGCGGATGACAGCTTTTACATCTGCTTGAAGAGATGGGCATTGCTGCGACTGACCGGCAGTCTTCTGCCAATGCCATCCATAAACACCTCATAGTGTCCTTCTTCATCTCGTTCCACCCTGGAAATACGGCCAACCTGAACTATGATCGCCCGATGAATACGCCAAAACTGATCACCATCGAGGGTTTCCGTTAATTCTTTGATGGTTTTGCGAATGAGGAACTCCCCGTTCTCGGTCACCACTGTTGTGTACTTGTCCTCGGCGATAAAGCAACAGACATCGTCCAACCGTATAACATGAACCTGCTGGCCGCGGGTGGCGTTAATCCAGCGAAGTTCGCTGGAGCCTGCAACCGGCATTAGGCGTTTCAGCTGCGCAGCATCCAGCTCATACTTCACTGTTCTTTCATCACGCTTTCTCAGTCTTTCAATGCACTGATACAAGCGGTCTCCGTGCACGGGTTTAAGCAGATAGTCCACCGCTTCATGTTCAAATGCCTCCAAGGCATGTTGATCGTAGGCTGTAACAAATACGAGGTTCCCGGAAAATCCCATATCACGCAGGACACCCGCTGTCTCAACGCCGCTCATACCGGGCATCTTGATGTCCAAAAACACGGTATGCACATCAACTTCATTGATTCGTTCGACCGCTTCCACGCCCGACCCCACACAGATCACCTGCTCTGCTTCATCCCAGAGATCCGTGAGCAGTTTCTGAAGGTGAAATCTGAGTAAGGGTTCATCATCAACAACCATAACGTTCATGGCGAGTCCCCGGGATTAATCGGCCACCGAACCGTAGCAACGCAACCGGTTACTGAGCCCTTTTCATCAGTATGGTTGGCCAGTATCAGCGATGCATTCTTTCCATAGAGCAGCGACAAACGCTGATGAATGTTGTCAACGGCGATTCCATGCCCGACGCCATTGTTCTTACGAGAATCCTTTCGCAATCCCAGCCCCGTATCACGGATGGTAACGCAGCACCGCTCAGGTCCAACATCTACCAGCACCCGGATATGACCGCCTTCAAGTTTAGGTTCAATGCCATGGATAACCGAATTTTCAACAAGCGGCTGCAGCGTAAATGGCGGGCAGCTCACTCCAGCGATGTCATCCTGCACGACAACTTCAAAGGTCAATCTGTCTCCCATTCTAGTGCGCTGTATCGAAAGGTAAGCTTTCACAAACTCCAACTCTTCAGACAGAGGAATGAGCTGACGCTCAGCCTTGGTCATGGAACCTCTGAGCAACCCTGTAAGGTCATCCAGAACTGTTTTCGCCGTCTCCGGTCGCACGTCAATGAGTACACGTATATTGGCGAGTGTGTTGAATAGGAAGTGCGGCTCAATTCTTGATTGCAACACCTGATAGTTGGATTCCGCCAGCTGTTTTTCCTGCTCAAGCGTTCGCATTCGTTGAGCCTGTAGTTCTCTACGTTTACGGGTCAAACGATGTGAGTTGTAGAAAACGTAGGTCACCAACAAACTGAACAGGATCTTGAGTATAAGATCAGAAGCCGGCGCCTCCCGCACTTCTTCGAAGGAGCCATAAAGCTGATAAAACAAGTGGACGATGCCAATAACGACTCCCACCAGGTAGCCAATGACCGTGGCCACCAATATGGAAGTCCGGTTTTCAAGATAATGAACACTGACCCGTATCGCACACAGGCAAGACACCCCGAATACAAGAGCAACCTGCAGTGTCAGCCAGAACTCGCCCGCGTCCGTTAGCCAGATTACCATCGAAATCGCGTAGCAGATTGCAAGCGTCTGAAAGGTATCTCGGAGCAGGTCATGGCGCTGCCAGAGGCGTTGAATCTCAGTAATCATGATGTCTGCCCTGCTCCATTAAAAGCCAGATGCATACCCGTGGCCACGAACCAGAGAATGCCGCCAAGCCCGAATACCGCACCGCAGAACCCTGCCAGTTGCGGCAGTGCAGTAGCCGTGCCGGCAAAACCGACCAACAGTGCGCTCCACTGAATAGCCTCTGGCAACGACTGTTTCTGCCGTGAGGCAAAAAAAACCAGAATCAGCCATACGCCACCTACGAGTTCGTTCCCGCCCCCCAGACCGTTGACGACTATATGGAGCGAAACAAAGGCCCCCGGCGCGATTTCCGGATGGGCTTGTGCAAGAGTGATCACCATATTATGCCCTACGGTCGCCACCAGCCCCGCTGAAATCACGAGACCTGCCCACAGATACGCCACGAGCGATGCAGCTTGGCTCAGGGTTGTTCTCGGCAACAACGCCGACAATCCGAACTGCATGTTGAGCAGCGCAAAGCCGAACACGAGGTAAATAACAAAATACCATGTATACAGAAAACCGCTGTGCTCCTGCAGGTAAATGAGCTGGGCAGTGATGTCTGCCGATAGATTCCCGAACTGAACTTCCGTCAAGAGCGCGAGGTAAAAGACCATCCCGAACAGAAACGTTAATCCGGCAAGGATACCGGCAAACCCTCCCGTTCGTTCGCGAGATGAGAAACACAGCTTCATGTCGTTTGCTCCTAGAACTGATAAAAGATTGCAACACCACCAGACCAGAAGCCCTTGCGCTCCACGATTGAACTTTCGCCAGCCCCGTCGCCAAGATGTTCATAACCAAACGCGAACACCGAATGCCAATCGCTACCCAGTTTCTGGACGTGAGAGACCGACGTCCGCATTACGACCGATTTCTCTCCTTCGTATGCCGCAATGTTTGCAGACGCCTCTTGCTGGCTAACGCCGTAGTAGTAATCAACCAGCCTTCGCGATTGCTGACGCACGTCAATGCTTGGCACCAGCGCTCCCCCCCATGCGGGCAATTCGCGCGATACTCCAATACCCCATTCATGGCCGCCATGCCGGTCCAACACATCGGCCGACGCGAAAATGGCAAGATCAACCCAGGGGGTCGCCTGCTCCCATTTGATCAGAAACTCACCGGTGTCATCCCGGTCGTCCAGTGCTGCCAGCACCTTGTTATCATCCGGGTCGAACACAGACTGGCGTAACTGCACCATCACCTTGAGCCTGCTAGAAGACGTGGGCGGGGTAACAAGCCCGATACCTTCCGGGCTTGCCATCATCATCCCCCACCGCAGATCGGCATAAGGTACGACGACATGCTGATCATTCTCCCCCTTTACATGGCGCTGGATAGAGCCGCCCGAAAGGCCAAGGCTTGCTTCCCAGTCGGAGGCGCTGACAGGGCCTGCAAGAATACACAAGACAAGTGCTGTAAAAGTGAGCCTTGACCGGAGGGCAAGGTGAGTCGCTAACGGGTTCATTTCAATGATCTCCATGTGAATGAATTCAGGGGTGGAATACCCGGAAGCACGGACTTTCACACGGATGGAGAGTCTCCAAGGAAGCGTGAGATAAACGGTTGGTATGGACGACAAGCCGGCATAAATAGAGATGGACGGTAACGCGCATTCGACCGCACTAGACTGTGCTAGAGTCGTTGGAAACTCTGTTCTGGGATTTCATGTATGAAAACCATTGGCCTTCTCGGCGGCATGAGCTGGGAATCCACGCAAACCTATTACCGGCTTATCAACGAGGGCATTAAAAACCGCCTGGGCGGGCTGCATTCAGCCAAACTGGTGCTCTTCAGCGTGGATTTCGCCGAGATTGAAGCGCTACAACACAAAGGCGACTGGCCGGCCACTGCCGACATTCTTGCCGGGGCCGCTCTGTCATTGCAGAAGGCCGGCGCGGATTTCCTGGTGATCGGTACCAACACAATGCACAAGGTTGCTCCGGAGATCGAACAGGCGATCGGGATTCCATTGTTGCACATCGCGGATGCCACCGCGCAGGTGCTGAAGAAAGAGGGTGTGACCCGCGTAGGCCTGCTGGGCACCCGCTTTACCATGGAGCAGGCGTTCTACAGGGAACGACTGGAGGCGGCCGGTATCGACGTTCTCACCCCGGATGAAAGCCAGCGGGATGAGGTGCACCGTGTTATCTACGAAGAGCTTTGCCAGGGCGAGATAAAGTCTGACTCGCGCCACACCTACCTGGATATCGTTTCGTCGCTTTCCGGGCGCGGGGCCCAGGCGGTCATTCTCGGCTGCACCGAGATCGGATTGCTGATCAGCCAGGCCGACACCGAGGTTCCACTTTACGACACCACGGAGATCCACGCCGCCCGAGCCGTGGAGCTGGCGTTACATCATCCGTAGAAGACCGACCAAGACGAACACCTGCAAAAACTGGATAATGGCCGCCATTAGAAGCCATGGCGCGCCAAATTCTCCGATCCAGGACTCTTTGCAATGGAAATCAACGTCAACTTTCTCGAGAACCTCAGACTTGAAGCCAAGTTTGACGATTTCACCGTCGTAACGGACCAGCCGATTCGCTACAAGGGCGACGGCTCGGCGCCCAGCCCGTTCGACTATTTCCTGGCCTCCTCTGCCCTGTGTGCGGCCTACTTTGTTCGGGTTTACTGTCTCGCTCGGGACATTCCCACCGAGAACATCCGCCTGTCCCAGAACAACATCGTGGACCCGGAGAACCGCTACAACCAGATCTTCAAGATTTCCGTTGAGCTGCCCGAGGACATTTCGGAGAAAGACCGCCAGGGCATTCTGCGCTCGATCGACCGCTGCACCGTGAAAAAAGTGGTCCAGACCGGCCCCACCTTCGAGATTGAAACGGTCGAGAACCTCGACGCCGATGCCCAGGCGCTGTTGATGACCCAGCCGGAAGGCGGCACCCAGACCTTTATCGAAGGCAAGGACCTGCCCCTGGAGCAGACCATCGCCAACATGACTGGCATCCTTGAAGAATTGGGCATGAAGATCGAGATTGCCTCATGGCGGAACATTGTGCCGCACGTGTGGTCCCTGCACATTCGCGATGCCGCCTCACCCATGTGCTTTACCAATGGCAAGGGTGCTACCAAGGAGAGCGCCCTGTGCTCTGCCCTGGGTGAGTTCATCGAACGGCTAAGCTGCAACTTTTTCTACAACGATCAGTTCTTTGGCGAGGAAATCGCCAACAGCGAGTTCGTCCACTATCCGAACGAAAAGTGGTTCAAACCCGGCCCCAACGACGAGCTGCCGGAAGGCATTCTGGATGAGCACTGCCTCGCCATCTACAACCCGGAGGGCGAGCTGCGCGGCTCCAACCTGATCGATACCAACTCCGGCAGAGCCGACCGGGGCATCGTCTCCCTGCCCTACGCTCGAAAATCTGACGGCGAGGTGGTGTACTTCCCTTCCAACCTGATCGAAAACCTGTTTCTCAGCAACGGCATGAGTGCGGGCAACACGCTGAACGAAGCACAGGTCCAGTGCCTGTCGGAGATTTTCGAGCGGGCGGTGAAGAAGCAGATCATCGAAGAGGAAATCGCACTGCCAGACGTACCCCGGGAGGTACTGGAACAGTACCCGGACATCCTGGAAGGCATCGAGGCCCTGGAAGCCCAGGGCTTCCCCACGCTCGTGAAAGACGCCTCTCTCGGCGGCCAGTTCCCGGTGATGTGCGTTACCCTGATGAATCCGAGAACCGGTGGCGTGTTTGCGTCATTCGGCGCTCACCCAAGCTTCGAAGTGGCTCTTGAGCGGAGTCTGACCGAGCTATTGCAGGGCCGCAGCTTTGAAGGTTTGAACGATGTGCCGGCGCCCACCTTTAACAGTCTGGCGGTAACCGAGCCGAACAACTTCGTGGAACACTTCATCGACTCCACCGGCGTTGTTTCCTGGCGTTTCTTCAGCGCGAAATCAGACTACGATTTTGTGGAATGGGACTTCTCCGGCACCAACGCCGAGGAAGCCGAGTGCCTGTACGGCATTCTTCGGGATCTGGACAAGGAAGTGTATGTCGCCGTCTACGAGGAACTGGGCGCGCCGGTCTGCCGGATTCTGGTTCCAGGCTATTCCGAGGTGTATCCGGTGGAAGACCTGATCATGGATAACACCAACATGGCCCTGGACTACCGGGAAGATATCCTCAACCTGCACCGTCTGGACGATGAGCAACTGGCCGACCTGGTGGAACGCCTGGAAGCCAGCCAGTTAGACAACTACATGACCATCATCACCCTGATTGGCGTGGAGTTCGATGAGAACACGGTGTGGGGCCAGCTCACCATCCTGGAGTTGAAGATCCTGATCTGCCTTGCCCTGCAGTGGCACGAGGAGGCGCTGGAATTCGTCGACATGTTCCTGCAGTTCAACGACAACACCGTTGAGCGTGGCCTGTTCTACCGCGCCATGTACGCAGTGCTCGAAGTCACTCTCGATGACGAGATGGAGCTGGACGACTACATCACCAACTTCACCCGCATGTTCGGCGAGAAAACCATGGAAGCCGTTGTTGGCTCGGTGGATGGCAGCGTTCGTTTCCACGGCCTGGAGCCCACGAACATGCAACTGGACGGGCTGGAGAAGCACCAGCGATTGATTGAGAGCTACCGGAAGCTGCATGCCGCCCGTGCAGCCAGGGCAGGCCTGCGGCAGTAACAGGACGCTGAGCCAACCGCGCCGCATTGGCGGCGCGGACATTCCTGATCCACACTGGATCATTACAAGTAGCCTATTTGCGTTTAATGCCCGTACACCCTTGTACATTTGTGGCATACGCCAAACAAGGAGCCTTGCAATGAGCAATCCGGTGATCGCTGATAACAAGCCCAAGAAAGTCAGCCTGAAAAAAGGCGAGGAATACGCCTTCTGCGTTTGTGGCCGTTCCAACAACCAGCCCTTCTGCGACGGTTCCCACGGAGACACGGGGTTCAAGCCCAAAGTCTTCAAAGCGGAGAAAGACGAGGAGGCGGTTCTGTGCCAATGCAAACAGACCGGCAGTGCTCCTTATTGCGATGGCACCCACCAGCAGTTCAGCGATGACCAGGTTGGCACGGAGGCGCCGGATTCCAACGATGATGGCGACGACAAGTCCGATGCGGCACCGAAAGCCAAATCCACCAAAGAAGAACCCACCGTTGAATTTATTCACCAGTTGGCGCGTGAAGGGCTGAGCAACATGGGCCACCACGGCCCCACGACTGCGATGGGCGTACCCCGCCACACCCTGCCCCATTGGGACGATCTTCAGCTGATGGTAGCGCAGATGGCCAGTAAACCGCTGGCCGATGATGCCGAGGTATCAACAGAGCTGGTGATCGGGCCTGAGGCCAAAAAGCCTCTGACCCTGAGTATGCCCCTGTTCGTATCAGACATGAGTTTCGGAGCCCTGTCCGAGGAGGCGAAGATTGCCCTGGCCCGGGGCGCCGAGCTTGCTGGCACCGGCATCTGCTCTGGCGAGGGCGGCATGTTGCCGGAAGAGCAGCAGGAAAACTCCCGTTACTTCTATGAACTGGCCAGCGCCAAGTTTGGCTACAAAGAAGAGCTGCTGAAGAAAGTCCAGGCTTTCCACTTCAAGGGTGGCCAAGGCGCCAAGACCGGCACCGGCGGCCATCTGCCCGGCAACAAAAACACGGGCAAGATCTCCGAGGTTCGCAACATTCCGGAGGGTGAAGCGGCCATTTCCCCGCCCACGTTCGAGGATCTGCGCTCGGTTGAGGATTTCCAGCGCTTCGCCAGCCATGTTCGGGAAATTACCGGTGGTATTCCCGTGGGCTTCAAGCTCAGCGCCAATCACATCGAGCGGGACGTACAATTCGCACTGGATGCCGGCGCCGACTACATCATTCTGGACGGCCGTGGCGGCGGCACCGGTGCTGCCCCGGAAATCTTCCGGGATCACATCAGTGTGCCCACCATTCCTGCCCTGGCTCGCGCCCGGCGCTATCTGGATGATCGCGGCGCCAGCGGACGAGTCACATTGATCGTGACTGGCGGACTGCGTGTGCCCATTGATTTCGTGAAGGCCATGGCCCTGGGCGCTGACGGTATTGCCGTTGCCAACAGTGCCATGCAGTCCATTGGCTGCGTTGCGGCCCGTATCTGCAACACCAACAACTGCCCGGCAGGCATCGCGACCCAGAACAAGGATTTGCGCCAGCGGTTGAATGTGGATCAGTCAGCCAGACAGCTGCAGAACTTCCTCGAGGCCTCCGTCTCTCTGATGCAGGTGATGGCGCGGGCCTGCGGGCACGACAGCCTGAGCAAACTGAATATAGATGACCTGTCCACCTGGCATCGGGAGATGGCCCTGCTCAGCGGCGTGCGCTACGCCGGTGTGCTCGATCCCTCTGCCTGAGATTCCTCCGCCTGAGATTCTTCTGCACTGGCCGCCAGGACTCGAACCCGTTCGAAGTCTTCCTCGGTGAACACACCGTTCACCCCGGAGATGGCGGCCAGTTTCATGCCGTGTTTCAGGCCCAATTTGTAGATTTCCCGCACCTTCTCCCACTCGATGTTCCGACCCAGGGTGAAGTTCTCGAAACGCGCTTCCAGGGCCAGCACAATGGTTTCTGCCAGGCAGGCATAGGCAATACCTTTGGGCAGGCCGATGTCTTTCATGTGCACTTCGCCCGGTAGCTGTATCTCGCCGGACTCGATCACCAGCACATCCGGACGTTTCGCCACATCTTCGGCCGGAATATCCAGCGGACGGGCTACGTCGGTGATCACACAGCCGGGCTTCACTTTCATGATGTCGAGAATACGTTTGCCGGCGCCGGAGGTAGCGGTCACGATCATATCCATGTCCGCCAGATCCCGTTCGGCAGAACCGGCAACGTGCACGATGGCCCCGGGCGTTTCCTGTTCGATGCTTTCCTTGAGCGCCAGCAGTTTCGCCGGCTCCGGTGCGGCAAGGTAAACCTCGTCCACTGCCTTGGCCAGCAATCTGGCGCAGACGGAACCGATAGCACCCGTGGCGCCAACCACCATGGCCTTGCCGGCCGCTTTGCCACTGGGACCAATACTCACCCGCCCTATTTTCTTCATGGCGTCATGGGCCGCCCAGAGTGCGCCGGAGGCGCTATAGCTGTTGCCGGTTGTGATCGGCAGCGGTGCCCGTTTGGCCACCGTAATTCCAGCGTCTCCCACAACCTTGGTGAACGCACCCAGGCCCATGATCTGGGCACCGAGTTTCTTCGCCAGTTTTGCCGCCTGTAGAAGCCTGGCGTAGGTAAATTCCGGCCCGTGGGCCATGATTTCGCGAGGGGTACCCCCAACGGTAATGAGCCAACCCTCCACTTCATCACCATTCGGTGAACGAATGCCAGACACCTTCGAGTAGATGAACGGCGGTGAGTACGCTATGGCCTTTTCAACCAGGTTCATCACCACAGGAGGCGACACGTTGGCAACCCAGTCCAGAGGCGGTGTTTTGGTAAGGTATTGCTGCGACAGGGGATGAATGACAAACGCAAACCGGTTAACCCGGCGATAACCGTTCGGGTAAAGGATCCGCGGCTCAATCTCCAGGCTCTGAATAACATCCAGATAGTCGTCGGGTCCCAACTGGTCCGGTGTCCTGGAAAGCGCCGCACTGATCATCGCCTCCATCACATTCACGCCAACGGGGCGCCCCTCCAGCCAGGGGCTGTAGTCCACCACCATGGCAACCTTGCGGGAACGCATCCAGTCCAGCGCAGCATCCGTGACCCTTGAGGTAATCACGGTTTTTCCATCCAGCTCTTTCTCAGTGAAGTTCTCCAGATCGCCTATGGAAGCCACGATGACATGGGCCTCCGATACAGCATGATGGAGAGACCCTTTCACCAAATTCTCACCCAATCGATACAGCGGTGTTCGGAGAATGGTCTCCACAGCTTTCACAGCCGCCGGCCTGAACATGATGGGTGCGGTCAGCGAGGTATAGGTTTCCAGTTGTTTCAGGGAGGTCAGCAGCCTGGGCACTCCGAAATCCGTGTAAGGATCGGCAAAGAAGAGATTTTCGGTATGCTCCGATAGCGCCCTCGCGATTCGATAGCCGGCCTGGCCATTCATGAACAGCACACGGGCGTTGTCAAAGAAATGCCCCAGTTCGGATTGGGTATGGCGTACGGCCCATTCCTGCAGGATCGCCCGCAGGCCCGCACCGGTGGTAACGGGTTTGTCCGGTACACAGGCCTCCAGACGAGCGGTATCGGGGTGTTCAAGCTGCTCCCGGCCCACCTCATAGTGATCGTGGACCATGCTCAGACCAATGGCGTCTGCCTGCGTGTGCACCGACTCCAGAACCGCCTCGGCACGGGAGAGATCGCCGTCTGTGCCAATACGGATAATCCTGAAAGGCTGGCCGAGGAAGGAGGTTTCCAGATCGTAATCGTATTCTGAAGATCCCTGGCTGACACTGACAACGGTTTTCATATTCAGGCTTCCCTTTTCCCTGTTGTTATCTTTACAGCGTAAATCACAGGACCGGTTTATGCCTTAGCCCAGATCAAATTCCAGACCGCTATTCAACGTCTACAATAAGGTGGCGGGCCGAACGACCAATCAGACCTTCAAGGATCAACCAGGAGCTCACTATGACCATTCAGGAAGAACTGAACACCACCGTCCGGGATTTGGTTCAGCCCGGCAAGGGAATTCTCGCGGCGGATGAAAGTCACCCCACCATTGCCAAACGCTTCAAAGCCGTTGGCGTGGAATCCAGCGAAGACAAACGCCGGGAATACCGGAGCCTCATTTTCTCTGCTTCCGGGCTCGGAGAATTCATCAGTGGGGTAATTCTTTTCGAAGAAACGCTGGGCCAGAACAGTCTGGATAATGTGGCCATGCCGAAGCTTCTGGCCAGCAAGGGCATCGTGCCGGGAATCAAGGTAGACAAGGGCAAGGGCGCCCTGGTTAATGCCCCCGGTGATGAAATCACCTTTGGCCTGGATGGTCTGGAAGATCGCCTGGAAATCTACAAGAACCAGGGTGCTCGGTTTGCCAAATGGCGCGATGTGTACCACATCTCCGACACCCTGCCCTCACGGCAGGCCATCGAGGCGAATGCCGAGGTTCTTGCCCGCTATGCTGCCATCTGCCAATCCCTGGGCATCGTGCCCATCGTCGAGCCCGAAGTACTGATTGATGGCAATCACACCATTGAGCGCTGCGCGGAAGTCAGTGAAGCGGTGATTCGCGAAGTTTTCCACGCCCTTTATCGGCATAAAGTGCAACTGGAACACATGATCCTGAAGCCCAGCATGGTGACACCGGGCAAGGAAAATCCCAAGGCATCACCGGAGGAAGTGGCCACAGCAACCCTTGATGTCTTTCGCAGGGCGGTGCCGGCGGCGGTACCCGGCATCTTCTTCCTCTCGGGCGGCCAGACCCCGGAAGAAGCGACCATCAACCTGAATGCCATGAACAGCATGGGGCCTCAGCCCTGGGAGCTCAGCTTCTCCTATGGTCGGGCCCTTCAGGAACCGGCCCAGAAAGCCTGGGCCGGTAGTCTGGATAATGGTCCAGAGGCGCAGGCAGCGATGCTGAAGCGCGCCCGCCTGAACGGTGCAGCGCGCTCGGGCAATTACCGACCGGAAATGGAAGACTGATCGGCAACTGCCCTGCGTGGGCGTGTTTCCTCAGTTACAGCCAGAGACGCAGCTCGCCATGCCATTGAATGCCATGGTACGGCCACTGAGGGGCACATGGACCGGCACGGTCACTGAATCCCGGAACAGGGCCGTGCGTGTGCCCTCCTGCACCTCGCCACCGGAGGTCGCCGGTTCGTTCGCATGGGAGGCAATGACCGCCTTCGGTTGCACCAGGTCATTGATGACGTAGGCAGCCTGTTTTGGCCCGGTGGTGAACGTATCGCCAATGTTCATCACCGCCAACCCGGCGCCATAGTGATCCTTCACCACCAGTTTCTGCTCTGCTGTGATGCCGGTATCACCAGACAAGTAAACAACCAGCCCGTTGGAAAACTTCAGCACATAGCCGGTTGGTGGCCCGACACTCGCGCCGACACCGGCAGCCGCCAGGTATTCCGCCAATGGCCCGGTCAGGAAGGAAGGCGAAACGCCATTGCTGTGAACCGCCGGCACCGTGGTGATTGCCACCCCGCCGACCTCACGTTCGCCACCGAAACGCACCAGCATGGAGTTTGCAGGGTCACCGCCCGCGTCTTTGAGCTTGGCGGCAAAGAATGCGGGCATTTCACTGCCAGTCACTATTTTCGCGCCATGCTTCACCGCAATGTCCACGGTGTTCGACTGTGGCAGCGTTGAAACACCAGTGTCCGGAGACCCGCAGGTGCCTTCGTTTGTCTTGCTGATACGTTGGTCACCCACGTGGTCGCCATGCATGTGGGAAACCAGAACAACATCAATCTTGCCCAGACGGGGATCGTCCGGCCCGGCGACGGTTCTGCCAGCGTCGTAGAGAATTCGGGTGCCATTTGGATCTTCAAACACCAGCGCCCGGTCCCGACTGCAGAACTCACCATCGTGACTGCCCAGCGGTGTGACCTTCACCGCGTGATCATCAGCGGCAGCCGGCATGGCCGCGCCAAGTAGCATGCAGGCACCGGCGCCGGCAAACGCCAGGGTGTGGCGTAAACGTGTTGATAGCATGGTGTTCGTCCTCCCACTCGTTTTATTGTTGGTGCTGACATTGATACGAACGACACAACCGTTAATACCAGTGTAGCCGGGGAAAACTGACAAGGGGGATATCGGTATCAGGCAGCGCGGGAACCTGGAACTGAAACCTGCTGTTCAAGACAGGCCATCATGGGTGCCACCTGGCGGATCTTGCGGGCCTCGGGCCAGAGGATTTGAGCTTCGGCAAAGCCCTGGCGAAGGAAGTTGAGCCACTGTTTGATGCGGCCTGTCACATAGCGGTCTTCCAGCCAGCCCTGCAGAACCGTGGCGTACTCACGAACCAGGGCCACCGCTTCCGGCCAGGTCATATCCGGTAATGTTTCGCCCTGCTGGCTGGCTTTGATCTGACGAGCCAGGTCTGGCCTGGCTATGAGCCCACGGCCAATCATGACATCGTCGCAGCCGGAGAACTCCCGGCATCGCCAGTAGTCCGCCACTGTCCAGATTTCGCCATTGGCAATGATATGGGTCTTTACCGCTTCCCGTGCCCGGGCGATTTCCTCCCAGTAGGCAGGCGGTTTGTAACCATCCACCTTGCTGCGGGCATGGATGACAATTTCTTCAGCCCCTGCGGCCTCCAGGGCCTGGGCACAGGCCACACCCATGGACCGGTCGTCATAGCCCAGTCGCATCTTGGCCGTGACGGGCACGTGGCCTGCCACCGCCTGGCGTACGGCGGCCACAATTTCATGCATGAGCTCCGGTTCGCGCATCAGGACGCAACCACCTTTGTGCTTGTTCACCGTTTTCGCCGGGCAGCCAAAATTGATATCGACCTGGGTGGCGCCCAGTTCTGCAGCACGCACACCATGTCGCGCCATCTGGATCGGGTCAGATCCCAGTAACTGGACTGCAACGGGCGTACCCACCCGGGTGAGAGACTGGTTATGTAGCTCAGGGGCGTACTTGTAGAACACTCTGGGCGGCAGCATGCCGTGGGTCACTCGAACGAATTCGGTTACGCACCGGTCAATACCGCCTACCTCGGTGAGGGTTTCACGGATAGGTGCGTCAACCAGCCCTTCCATCGGGGCAAGAATAATCCGCATGAGTGCTCCAGTCTTTACAGGGTCTGTTCAGGGTGAGACTGATCAAAAATCAGACGGAGCGGATTGTAAGGAATTTGGCGGGAAGTTGATAGACGGGCACCCCGTTACCGGGGCGCCCAACCATCTGCTTACAGGTCTTATTTAACGTCGAATCGATCGGCGTTCATGACCTTGGTCCAGGCTGCAACGAAGTCTTTCACAAACTTCTCTTCGTTGTCGTCCTGGGCGTACACCTCTGCGTAGGCTCGCAGGATGGAGTTGGAACCGAACACGAGGTCAACACGGGTCGCGGTGAACTTGGTATTGCCACTATTGCGATCCACGATGTTGTACGAGTTCTTGCCAGTAGGCTCCCAACGGTTCGACATGTCGGTCAGATTCACGAAGAAGTCGTTGGTCAGTTGGCCAACGCGATCCGTGAATACGCCGTGCTTGGTACCGCCATAGTTGGTTCCAAGTACCCGCATGCCACCGAGCAGGACTGTCATTTCAGGCGCGGTCAGGCCCATAAGCTGGGCACGATCCAGAAGCATTTCTTCCGGCTTGACCACGTAATCCTTCTTCTGCCAGTTACGGAAGCCATCAGCCAGCGGCTCCATGGGATCGAAGGAGTCAGCATCCGTCATCTCGTCGGTGGCGTCGCCACGGCCCTTCAGGAAGGGAACATGAACTTCATGGCCGGCTGCCTTCGCCGCCATCTCGATACCGAGGTTACCGCCGAGTACGATCACGTCTGCAACGCTGGCGCCGGTGTCGGCCGAGATCTGCTCGTAGACCTTGAGCACCTTGTCCAGACGATCAGGCTCATTACCTTCCCAATCCTTCTGGGGTGCCAGGCGAATACGGGCACCGTTGGCACCACCACGCATGTCCGACCCGCGGAATGTGCGGGCACTGTCCCACGCGGTACAGATCAGTTCGTTAAGGCTCAGACCGGCTCCGGCGATTTTTTCCTTCACCACCTCTTCGATGTAATTGGTCTCGCCCTGGGGAACCGGATCCTGCCAGATCAGGTCTTCATCCGGCACACCCGGACCAATGTAACGGGACTTCGGCCCCATATCGCGGTGCGTCAGCTTGAACCAGGCCCGGGCGAAGCAGTCCCTGAAGTATTCCGGATCTGCCATGAACTTCTCGCAGATTGCGCGGTACTTCGGATCGACTTTCATCGCCATATCCGCATCCGTCATCATCGGCTTGCGACGGACGGACGGGTCGGTCGGATCAACCGGCATGTGCTCTTCTTTGATGTCGATCGGCTCCCACTGATTTGCACCAGCCGGGCTCTTGGTCAGCTGCCACTCGTAGCCGAACAGCAGATCAAAATAGCCCATATCGAACTTGGTCGGGTTAGTTGTCCAGGCGCCTTCGATTCCGGAAGTCACGGCATTTGTCGCCTTACCGTCCAGGTTCGGGTTCATCCAGCCAAAGCCCTGAGTTTCAACGTCTGCTCCTTCCGGCTCCGGCCCAAGTGCATCGGCATCGCCATTACCGTGGGCCTTACCGACAGTATGGCCACCGGCGGTCAGGGCTGCAGTTTCTTCGTCATTCATGGCCATACGAGCGAAGGTGACACGCACCTGCTCGGCAGTCTTCTGTGGATCCGGCTGACCGTTCACGCCCTCAGGATTCACATAAATCAGACCCATCTGCACCGCAGCGAGTGGGTTTTCCATGGTGTCGGGCTTGTCGACGTCTTCATAGCGGCTGTCAGACGGCGCCAGCCACTCTTTTTCCGCACCCCAGTAAATGTCTTTTTCCGGGTGCCAGATATCCTCCCGTCCATAGGAGAAACCGAAGGTCTTCAGGCCGAAGGACTCATAGGCAACATTACCGGCCAGGATAAACAGATCGGCCCAGCTTACCTTGTTGCCATACTTTTTCTTGAGCGGCCACAGCAGACGGCGGGCCTTATCGAGGTTGCCGTTGTCGGGCCAGGAGTTCAGAGGAGCAAAACGCTGATTACCAGTACCTGCACCGCCGCGACCGTCGGCCAGTCGATAGGTACCAGCCGCATGCCAAGCCAGACGAATCATCAGGCCGCCGTAATGCCCCCAGTCAGCAGGCCACCATTCCTGGCTGTTGGTCATCAGCTCATGCATGTCTTTTTCAAGCGCTTCGTGGTCGAGCTTTTTGACCTCTTCGCGGTAATCGAAATCCTCACCCAGAGGATTGGTTTTCCGATCATGCTGATGAAGAATATCGAGGTTCAGATTTTCAGGCCACCAGGCGGCCACATCGGCCTTCTCCTGTGTGTTCGAGCCGTGCATTACGGGGCACTTTCCACCCGCACTGTTATTGTCGGTCATTTCTCTCTCCTCATTGGGGTTGGCAAAACGACACTGCTTCGATTCAGGCACTTCTAACTATAGGACACAACAAATACTCTGCTCTGAGTATTTCTTATCTCCGGGATAGCGTGTGCCTATAGCGTTTCCCGCATACTTTGCGGGCTTCATTCCGTTAATGGGCACAAGCGTAATCACTTGAATAATCCGACAGGATTCCGAGAACATCCGGCCAGGCGATAGAACGGCTAAGTGAAAATGCATTGGACATGGATCTGCTCCTGCCTAACGAGAACGCCTCCACCATAGCGCGAGGTCGAACGCCCAATACAATTAATTAAAAATAAATTTGTGAAAGTTTTTCTTTATGGGAGGCGCGTCGGCTACTTAAAGCCGTTCGATCGACGAGAACTTGCCGGCATCGTCAAAAACAATGCGGAAACTGCCGCAAATACCGTCGCGGAGGTAAAAACGGGAAAGGATACGGGCCGGGAACCGGACGGAGCGTCCGTCCCGGGCCGTGGTGTGAACATCGGTGGCAACGCCCTGATAGAGTTTGATCCACTCATCAGGGCTGATGCTGATATCCACAATAATCTGCTGCATCGGCTATCAGTTCGCCAGTTCAAGCAGCAGACGGTTCAGGCGGGTAACGTAGGCGCCCGGGTCCGGGAGCTGCTCGCCGCTGGCCAGGGTGGCCTGGTCCAGAATGACCGCCGAGAGCTCGTTGAACCGCTCTTCGCCCTTCTCGCTTTCCAGGCGCTGAACCAGCGGATGATCAACGTTGATCTCAAAGATCGGCTTGCTGTCTGGCACTTTCTGGCCGGCAGCTTCCATGATCTTCTTCATCTGCGCACCCATGTCGAAATCACCTACAACCAGGCAGGCCGGTGAATCGGTCAGGCGGTTGGTCACCCGCACTTCCTGAACCCGGTCGCTGAGGGCATTCTTGATGCGCTCCAGCAGGTCCTTGTGCTCTTCAGCCGCCTCTTCCTTGTGCTTCTTGTCCTCTTCGGTCTCAACTTCACCGAGATCCAGATCACCGCGGGCGACGTCCTGGAACTGCTTGCCGTCGTACTCACTGAGATAACCCATCATCCACTCGTCGATGCGATCTGTGAGGATCAGCACCTCAATGCCCTTCTTGCGGAACACTTCCAGGTGCGGGCTGCTCTTGGCCGCCGTGAAATTGTCCGCGGTAATGTAGTAGAGCTTCTTCTGGCCTTCCTTCATGCGGCCGATGTAGTCATCCAGCGACACATTCTGCACGCTCTCGCCGGTATGAGTGGAGGCAAAACGCAGCAGACCTGCAATCTTCTCGCGGTTGCTGAAATCTTCCGCCGGGCCTTCCTTCAATACAGTGCCAAACTCGCCCCAGAACTTCTGGTACTGCTCCGGATCCTTCTTGGCCAGCTTGGACAGCATATCCAGAACCCGCTTGGTCAGCGCGGTACGGATGCTTTCCACGGTGCTGTCGTTCTGCAGGATCTCACGGGACACGTTCAGGGACAGATCGTTGGAATCAATCACACCCTTGGCGAAGCGCAGGTACAGCGGCAGGAACTGCTCGGCGTCATCCATGATGAACACACGCTGCACATACAGCTTCAGGCCACGGGGCGCTTCCCGGTTGTAAAGATCAAACGGTGCCCGGGCGGGGATATACAGCAGGCTGGTGTAGTCCAGCTTTCCTTCCACCTTGTTGTGGGACCAGGTCAGCGGATCTTCAAAATCGTGGGCAATGTGTTTGTAGAACTCCTTGTACTCCCCGTCCTTGATCTCGGTACGCGGGAGGGTCCAGAGCGCGGTCGCGTCGTTGACGGTTTCGTACTCGTCCTTCTTCTCACCCTCTTCGGATTCGGCCTTCATCACCACCGGGAAGGAAATATGATCCGAGTACTTTTTCACCAGACTGCGCAGCTTCCAGCCGTTGGCGAATTCCTTGGCGTCTGGTTTCAGGTGCAGCACGATCTGGGTACCACGGTTTTCCCGATTGACCTGTTCAATGGAAAACTCACCGTCGCCCTTGGACTCCCAATGCACGCCCTCTTCTGCCGGCGCGCCGGCGCGGCGGGTAAAAACATCCACCTTGTCGGCCACGATAAACGACGAGTAGAAACCAACACCGAACTGACCGATCAGCTTGCTGTCCTTCTTCTCGTCACCGGACAACTGCTTCAGGAACTCCGCTGTGCCAGAGCGAGCGATGGTGCCGAGGTTCTGGATGACGTCGTCACGGGTCATACCGATACCGTTATCGGTCAGCGTGACGGTATTCGCCTCTTCATCAAAATCCAGGCGAATCTTCAGCTCAGGATCGCTTTCATAAAGGCTGTCATCCTTCAGGGCCGCAAAACGCAGTTTGTCTTCGGCATCTGAGGCGTTCGAAATCAGCTCACGAAGGAAGATTTCCTTGTTGGAATACAACGAGTGAATCATCAGGTGAAGCAGCTGCTTCACTTCGGTCTGGAATCCAAGCGTCTCTTTATTGGCTTCAACCGTCATGGCGTTTTTGTCTCCTGCTTTTTACATTCGGAGTAGCGGCGCGGTTGGGCAGGCCTTTCCAAAACACGCTGTGAATACATCCATGTACGCTCTGCTCCGCCATCCATGGCTCCGCAAGGTTTTGGAAAGGCCTGCCCAACCACACCACCGGGCTATCGAGTTTGTGTTGAACAGGAAATGGGGTCGAGGAGGGGCATTTCAAGCCCCTGAAAATACCTGAAACTCAGTCCTCTAACAGAAAATGAGCCCGGGCAGTCGCTATGGGCTGGGAACGGGATTTCTGCCAGGCGCTGACCATCACATTGGCAACGCGGTTGCCCTGCCGGGTCAGACGGCATTCGGCGTAGGTTTCCCGGTTAAGGCCGGCCCGGAGATAATCCAGGGAGAAGTCCACGATACGGGGCATGCGCAGGCTTTCCTGGGACATGATCAGGTAGATATTGGCGGACATTTCCATGAAGCCGCCAATGACGCCACCGTGAATGGCCGGCAGGATCGGGTTACCAAGGTTGGAGTCCTTGCAGGGCAGGCGGAAAATCAGATCGTCGCCGAACCGCTCACACTGAAGGCCAATCCAGGTGGCGTAGGGAATGCTTTTGAGCATTCGGCTGAAGTCACCGGTTTCCTGGGTGTAGCGGAGGATTTCAGGATCGGTCATTCTTCACCTCCGGTAATCAGGTCCCGATAGTGTTTCGGGCTGGCATCCTTGCCGATACGCATGAAGGTGGCCACGCAGTTGGCAATGGTTTCACCGCCCTCCTGGTAGGCTTCACAGCGGGTGAAAATGATGTTCCGGGTTACCCGGTAGGTTTCAGCCCTTGCGTAGACCGGCTTCCTGGGATGGGCCGGGCGCATGTAGTCCACACGCAGGTCCAGCGTCGGGCAGAGTTCAAAATCTTCCAACGCACACAGGATCACACAGCCTGAAGTGGTGTCCATCAATGTGGTAATGGCGCCGCCATGAATCACGCCGGTGTCCGGATTACCAATAATCTGGTCGCTGTAGGGCAGGCAAAGTGTGAGGCTGCCTTTTTTCGCCTCGGTAACCGTCAGGCCCAGCTCTTTGGCCTGATTGAGGGTGTCGATGAAACGGGTGACCCGTTTCCGTCGGATATCATCGTTCATTCAGGTTCAACCTGTGGATCAACTTTTGGGTTTCGGGCTGTTTTCCGCCTTGCCGGGCACTGGCTCCTCAAACACCTTCCCTGCCCTCAACGCTTCCAGAGCCGTGGAGCAGAACTCCCGGCGGTAAAGGACGATCACCACCAGGGTGGATGCCGCCATGAAAACGATCGGATGGATAAACCAGCCTACCACGGCAAGTGCGTAATAGTAGGATCGCAGCCCAAGGTTAAAGGCATCGCCCGCGAGATTACAGATATTGCCGGCACTACGGGCAAACGCCTCCCGCCCTGCCGGGCTGGTTTTGGTATCGTCCGGTGGCGGGGCGCTGCCCACCATCACCGACACAAAATTGTACATCCGCATGGACCAAGTGAATTTGAAGAAGGCGTAGATAAATACGACCAACAGAACAACCATGCGCAGTTCCCAGACTTCCCGGGTGGGTAATGTGCCAAATGGCATGGTGCTGAACACTTCCATCACCTCCTGGGTATAGCCAAGAGCGGTGATAATACCCGCCAGAATCAGCAGGCAACTGGAGGCGAAAAAGGCGCCGTTCCGCTCCAGGTTGCCAACCACCGAGGCATCGGCAATCCGGTTTTCCCGGCGCAGCATGACGCGCATCCAGTCTTCCCGGTAAAGATCGAGCGTGTTGGAGAGGCAGGGACGATCTGCGGCTCGGCGTTTGGAGTATTCGGTGTAGCCGAGCCAGCAAACCAGGAACCAGAGCAAAGCGATTAATTCGAGTAGATTACCCATGGGTTGCCTTAGGTTCGAAATTGGCGAAACAGTGCGGGAACAGGGGCTTATGATACGCCAAGGGCCTGCTCGCCACCACCACTGAACAGGGTGAGGTAATCCACCCGGGGGCAATCATGTGCTATAAACTGGCCATTCAGGAATCGGGCAAAGTTTTATGGCAGTGCCCGACATCGCATTATCGAAAAGGGAGCTCATTGTGAACCTGTCTGCTATTAAAACCAGCGTCGTTGCTCTTGCCCTTGCGGTGACGCTCAGTGGCTGCTCGGTCAATCCGGTTACCGGGGAAAAGCAGCTTTCGCTGATCGGGGAAAGTCAGGAACTCGCCATGGGCGCGGAGCAATACGTGCCCACCCAACAAACCCAGGGCGGCCGGTTTTATGTGGACCCGGAACTGACGCTTTATGTGAGCGAGGTTGGCCAGAAAATGGCGGAGGTCAGTGACAGGCCGGATCTGCCCTATGAGTTCGTGGTCCTTAACAGCAGCGTACCGAATGCCTGGGCCCTGCCCGGGGGCAAGATTGCGATCAACCGCGGGCTGTTGACAGAACTTGAAGACGAAGCCCAGCTGGCTTCCGTTCTTGGCCATGAGATTGTTCATGCCGCCGCCAGACACAGTGTCCAGCGCATGCAGCAGGGAATGCTGATCAGTGCCGGTGTTGCCGGCCTCGGTTTTGCCCTGTCGGATAACGAGTGGGCCGGGCTGATCATGGGTGGCGCTGCACTGGGAGCCCAGCTCGCGCTGTCGCAGTATAGCCAGGGCGATGAACTGGAATCAGACCACTACGGCATTCTCTACATGAAAGAGGCGGGCTACGACCCCCAGGCGGCTGTGGAGCTGCAGGAGCTCTTTCTGAAACTCTCCGAAGGCCGCCAGTCCAGTTTCATTGATGGCCTGTTCGCTACCCACCCGCCCTCGGCAAAACGGGTTCAGGAGAACCGCGAACTGGTTAAGAAAGTTGGTGCCGGCGGCTATCGTGGCGAGGATGTCTACAAGCGAAAGATGGCCAAACTCCGTTCGCTGCAGCCCGCTTATGATGCCCACGACAAAGCCATGGAGCTGGCCTCCAAGGGTGAGATGAAGGCTGCGCTGGACAAGGTCAACGAGGCCATCCGCCTGCTACCGCGCGAAGCCATGTTCTATGCGCTGCGCGGCCGCATCTATCAGGATCAGAAGGAAGCCGAGAAAGCCGCTGCCGACTTTGAAAAGGCGGTGGAGCTCTACCCCGAGATGTTCAAGTATCGTCTGTACAATGGCCTGAATGCTCTGAGACTCAACAATCTCGACAAGGCCAGGGAAAACCTCACCAAAGCCAATGAAACGGTGCCCACTTCCATTGCGTTTCTGCGCCTGGGCGATGTTGCAGTGAAGCAGAACAATCGAAATGAGGCTATTGCCTATTACAGCAAGGCTGCCGAAGCTGGCGGGGACGTTGCCGAGGAGGCCAAACGCAAACTGGCGGCGCTCACGCAATAACTGTCCCCTGAATCGTTGACTTGAAAAGGCCGGAGTCCTGAAGGATTCCGGCCTTTTTATTGCCCGGGATCAAGATTGCCGGGCTGACGCGCAACTTCTGTCATCAGCTCCATTGACTTTTAGAGCAATAACTCTAAAAATCAGATGACATCAACAATGATTGGATGACGGACATGTTAGCGAAACGTATCCAGCCCATGGTTTTCCAGGCGCGTCGCTTGTATGTGGAACTGATGTTCCAGGTAATGGGGCGAGCCCTGCAGGCTGTTAGTGAAGTGGACGAAAAGGTGCAGAACGAAGCCAGGGCTCTGCCTGATGGCTTTCTGTTTGAGATGATGGTGATGCCGGACGGCTCAAAGCTGATTGTGGAACACACCGGCCAGGGACGTTTCCGTTATCACGGCGACAAGGCACCCCGCCCGGTCGACCTGTCGATTCAGTTCAAACACATTGCCCATGCGTTTCTGGTGCTGTCTTTCCAGGAAAAAACCTCGGTTGCATTCGCCAATGACCGCATGCTGGTCGATGGCGACATCAGCTATGCCGTGCGGATGACGCGAGTGCTGAACCGGCTTGAGTCCTTCATTCTGCCAAAACTGATTGCCGAGCGGGCCGTCAAGGAATACCCGGCCGACTTGCACCTTCCGGAAAAACTGATCAGCGCCGCGCGTATTTACCTGAAAGTTGCCACCAATTTCGTCGAGACAGTGAGAGCGTAATGACCAATAAATACTATGAGTTCTTCTGCCCGGTAAAAGTCATTGCCGGCAAGGCCGCCCTTGAACATATTCCCTACGAACTCACCGGCATGGCCGCCAAGCGGCCGATGATCGTAACCGACAAGGGCGTACGGGCTGCCGGCCTGCTGGAACCCGTTATCGCGGCCTGTGAGGAAAGTGGACTGGAGATTACGTCCATCTATGATGATGTTCCGCCAGACTCGTCCACCACCGTGGTGCGCGATATCGCCGGCATCTATCGCCAGGAGAAGTGCGACTCCATCATCGCCGTCGGCGGCGGTTCGGCGATCGATACCGGCAAGGCCGTCAATATTCTGGTCTCCGAGGGTGGTGACGATATTGCGAAATACAGCGGTGCCGGCGTGCTCAAGCACCCCTTGAAGCCGTTTTTCGTTGTGCCGACAACGGCCGGCACCGGCTCCGAAGTTACCTCTGTTGCCGTGATTACCGATGAGGCCAAGGGCGTCAAGCTCCCCTTTACGTCATCGTTCCTGCTTCCGAACGCGGCCATTATTGACCCGCGTATGACCCTCACCCTGCCGCCCCACATCACCGCGGCAACAGCGATGGACGCCATGACCCATGCAACGGAAGCCTTTACCTGCATGGCCAAGAACCCGCTGAGCGATGCCTATGCCACGTCGGCGATCAAAAAGATCAGCCACTCACTTCTCCACGTTATGGACAACCCGAAAGACAGTGACGGCCGGTTGGAACTGGCCCAGGCGTCGACCATGGCCGGCATTGCCTTCTCAAATTCCATGGTAGGTCTGGTGCACGCGCTCGGGCACGCCACCGGCGCTATCTGCCACTTGCCCCATGGCCTGTGTATGAGCCTGTACCTGCCCTATGTGCTGGAATACAACCTGGAGACCATCCGGGAACCCCTGGGCGAGTTGTTGCTGTATCTGGAAGGCCCGGAAGTGTTTGCAGCGACGCCAGCGGGCCGAAGGGCCGAGGCCAGCATTTCTGCTATTCGCAAGCTGCGGGACGCCCTGTACAAGCGATGCCAACTGCCACGGACTCTGAAAGAAACCGGCAAGGTAACCGAAGACCAGTTGGATCACATCGCCGAAATGGCGCTGGATGATGGCTCCATCATGTTCAATCCGAAGGAAGTCACCCTTGAAGATGCCCGCGCCGTCCTGCGACGCGCCTGGGCCTGATCTGTCATGCAGGGGCCTCGCCAGGGGCCCTCTGCTCGGGTGGTCTGAAGATAGAAATCAAATCATTGAAATTAACAAAGGAACAGAGGACAATTAAGATCTTCTGGCAGGGATGATAGCCGGGTTCGTTTTCCACCTACAGTACCGTTCCGTAGAGAGCCCCTTCCGCATGCAAAACCGACTTTCCTGCCTTTTATCTGCCACTCTGGGCACCCTTCTATTTGCTCTGGTGACACTTTCGCCCTCTGCATTTGCTTCTCAAGAAATCTCTCAGGAAAAGCAGGTTTTCCGTTTCAATGTTTCTCCAAACGGTTACCCGCCTTACCTAATCGTGCATCAGAACCAACCCTCAGGAATCATGTGGGATGTGGTGTCCGTGGTTGCCCGCCGCCTTGGCTACACGGTAATCGCGGAGCAGATACCGCGAAAACGGGTTGATCAGATGCTGCTTGAGGGGTACATCGACGGAACGCCGAGGGCCCGGGAGTGGGCCGACGATCCGGAGCAATTCCTGTTTACCGACCCGGTGGTGGACATTGAAGAGGTGTTTTTCGTTCCAGCGCAATCGGGCTTCTCGTACGAGAGCCCCGATGATCTGGTTTCAAAAACCATCGTCACTCATCTTGGCTACCGATACCCATTGCTCGAGCCCTACTTCGAAGAAGGTCGGATTCGCCGCTTTGATGTTTCCCGGGACAAAGACATGTTCACCTTCGTACTGCATGGCGACCGGTTCGACGCCGCTGTCGCCGACCGGCTCGTCGGCAAATGGATCCTCAGGAACGAGGGGCTGAGACAGCACTTCGACATAACCCGCGAGAGCATCAGTAATTACGGATTCAGGCTGATGCTACGGAAGGACTGGCATTCTTTTGCCAATCGGTTTAATGAAGAATTGGCGAAGATGAAGGAGAATGGCGAACTCGACGCCATTCTCGCCAATTACCGATAGTCTCCGCCGTTACTCCAGACGCCTGAGCAACAGCATCGGCGACACGTTCAGAACCGGACGGAGCTGCCAGCGGCCAAACAGGGCCAGGACGACAGCGCTTATCAGCGGGATAGGCAATACCACGTGCCAGTGCCATTGGAACGCCCCCTCGAACATCCTGAACTGAAGTGCCCAGACCGCCGCCTCGGCGGCAACCACGCCCAGTAAACCCGCAAAACCGCCCAGCAATGCGAACTCGAGCATGGTGCTTCGCACCAGCAGACTCTGCCGTCCGCCCAGTGTTCGCAGCAACGCGCCTTCCCTCTGACGGTCGCGTAGCGTGGCACTGACCACCGCTGCCATCACCACAAGTGCAGCGGCAAGAATCAGCGCGAGAATTGCTTCAATCGCCTGGGTTACCTGCCGGACGATTTCCTGGATTCGCTCGATAATGTGGTCGATTTCCAGTACCGATACGGTCGGGAACTGCCGGGAAAAATCATTCAATGCATCCTTCCTGTCCTTGGGCAGGTAAAAGCTGGTAATCCATGTTGCAGGCATGTCCGTCAGGCCGCCCTCGGGCGGAAAGGCCATGTAGAAGTTGGGCTTCATGCTGTCCCACTGAACCGTGCGGATGCTGGTGACAGTTTCCGTCACCTTCTCGGAGCCGATGGTGAAGGTGAGCTCATCGCCCAGTGACAGGCCAAGCTGCCCGGCCAGTTCAGCTTCCACCGAGACGCCATCTTTCTGGTTCTCGTCAAACCAGGTGCCTTCAACAATCTCGTTATCTTCCGGCAGCGTCGACATCCAGGTCAGGTTCAGTTCACGGTTGAGCGCGTTTACGTTCTCGTCTTTGCTGACCGCCTGCTTGACGGGCTGACCGTTGAGTTCAGTGAGGCGCCCGCGAACCATCGGGTAGAGCTTGTCCAGCGGCTGGCCACGCTCCTGCCAGAACGCATCCACTTCCTCTACCGCTTCCGGCGCGATGTTGATCAGGAAATGATTGGGAGCATCATCGGGCAACTGAGCCTGCCAGTCCGCCAGCAGTGACGTCCGCACCAGTATCAGTGTGGCGGCCAGCATCAGCGTCATCGCAAATACGGCGATCTGGGACAGACTGGCCCGGCGATGCCGGTACAGGCCAACCAGGGCAAGTCGCCAGGAGTTGCCGCCTCCACGGACCTTGCGCAGGGTCGCCACCATCAGCCAGCCCACCAGGCCCAGCGCGCCAAGCAGCAGGGCAAGACCACCGAGCAGGGAAACAACAAGGGCCAGTTCTCCGGCGTACATCCAGACCAGCCCGAAGACCGCCACAATGGCGATCACGATATCCGGCAAAGCCTCACGCCCGGTTTCACCAGGCTGGCTGCGCAATACACGCATGGCTGGAACATTCCGAAGCCGACGCACCGGCGGATAGGCAAAGGCAAACAGGGAAACCAGGGCCGTCAACAGCGCAGGTACCAAAGCGGCAGGGTCAAGCTGGAAGTCCACGGGACGCTCCAGTACCTCGCTGAGCATACGAATCAGCAACCAGTAAAGCGGTATGGCCACCAGCAGACCACCGACGATACCGGTTACGCCCCAGAGTGCCAGACGCCTCAGGTACAGACCGCCAATTCCGGCCCCGCTCAGGCCCAGGGTTTTCAGCAGTGCGACGGTGTCGCGCTGGGACAGGGCGTATTGCCGACTTGCCACGGCCACCGCCACAGCGGCGAGCAGAACCGCAAGGCTGCCGCCCAGCAACAGGAATCGTTCAGCACGCTCCAGGGAACGGGAGAAGGTTTCACCATCCCGCACCCCTTCCCATTCATGGCTGGGCTCCATCCGGGGCTGCAGCCACTGATAGTAAGATTCCAGAGAGGCTTCATCGCCGGCAAACAGGTAGATGTACTCAACGCGGCTGCCCTCCTGAATGACGCCGGTAGCTGAGACATCATCCACGTGCATCATCACCCGTGGCGCCAGCGCCGAAAGCCGGAAACCACCATCGGGCTCGCGAATGAGGAGGCCGGAGACCGTCAGGTTCAGATTCCCGACTTCCAGGGACTCGCCGATTTCGAGATCCAGCAGTCTGAGCAGGCGCGGGTTGATCCAGACTTCTCCAGGCCCGGGACCATGATTTACCAGTTCCCTTGGCCCCGTTGGCTCCCGCTGTATTTCGATATCACCCCGAAGCGGGTATTCGTTGCTGACCGCCTTCACCGACACCAGCTGGAAATTATCGGCGCCCAACACCATGGTGGAAAATTCCACCATTCGGCCGGTTGCCAGCCCCTGATCAGACGCCTCCTGCAGCCAGGAATCCGGAATCGGGCGACCATTCTCCGCTTCGAGCTGCCGATCCGCCGCCAGGAACGAGCTGGCTGAAGAAACCAGGGTACGCTGCAGCTGGCTGGCGAACAGGGCGATGGTGGCAACCGTGGCAACCGCAATGATCATGGCGGCCAGAACGACGCGAACATCCCGTTCCCGCCAGTCCCGGCGGACCGACATGAGTTTTTTTGCAGCAGCCATCAGTGCGCCATCTCCTGAGCTGCTTCCGGTTCGGTAAGAACGCCGGCTTCAATATGGAACTGCCGATTGCAGCGTGCCGCCAGATGTTCGTCATGGGTAACCATCACCAGGGTTGTGCCCTGCTCCCGGTTCAGCGCCATCAGCAGATCGGAAACTGCCTGGCCGGTTCGGTTATCCAGGTTGCCCGTCGGCTCATCGGCAAACAGGATCAACGGGTCAGACGCAAACGCCCGGGCAATCGCCACCCGCTGCTGCTCACCACCGGAGAGCTGTCTTGGTGTATGGGTGAGACGTTCGCCCAACCCTACCCGTTCAAGGAGTTCCCGTGCCCTTTTTTCCGGTGAGGCCATACCGGCCAGTTCAAGGGGCAACATAACGTTTTCCAGGGCAGTGAGCGCCGGCAACAGTTGGAACGACTGGAACACAAACCCGACCCGGTGCGCCCGAAGCTTTGCCCGCTCGTCTTCGCTGAGCTTGCTGATCACCGACCCGTCCAGCTCAACCGTGCCCTCCGTGGGCGTATCAAGGCCCGCGAGCAACCCCAGGAGCGTGGTTTTGCCGGAACCGGAACGCCCGACAATAGCTACGGACTCTCCCCGATTGATTTCGAGAGTGACCCCTTGCAAGATCGTGAGCGTATCGGTTTCAACACTGACGCGGTGAGTCAGGCTATTTACCCGTAACATTGGACTCTGGCTATCCGGGTTAACATTGGTCATCTGGTTCACGGAATCTCCCGATCCTGGGTCCTGAAAACGGCTTAAAGGTGTATTGGTTGTCTATGCATACGGCATTGGTATACGTCAGATCAATTCTTTTTCTTGTAGTTACCCTGCTGGCCCTGCCGGTAGCGGCCAACCAGAGCACGCTGCTGATTGTCGGCGACAGCCTCAGTGCGGCCTATGGCGTGCCCTCCGAAACTGCATGGGTTCAGTTGCTGCGTATCCGACTGGAGAACAACGGGCTAACAGACTGGGAGGTAGTCAATGCCAGCATCAGCGGCGAAACCACCGATGGCGGTGCTCGCCGGCTGCCCGAACTCCTTGAGGAGAACGACCCTGAAGTGGTGATTATCGAACTGGGTGGCAACGATGGCCTTCGCGGCTTTCCGCCCAACGTTATTGAGTCCAATCTCGCCTCCATGATCGAAAAGGTCCAGAGTTCTGGTGCCCGCGCCGTGCTCGTTGGCATGCAGATACCACCAAACTACGGACAGCGGTATACCGAAATGTTTGCAGACATTTACCCGAAGCTGTCCGACCGTTACGACACCGCTCTGGTTCCCTTTTTCCTGGACGGTATCTACAACCAGGACGGAATGATGCAGGAGGATGGTATTCACCCCTCCGAGGAAGCCCAGCCCAAACTGCTGGAAAACGTCTGGCCTGTGCTCAAACCAATCCTGCAATAAAGCCGGATCATGTCAATCCCTGCAGGAAAGCCAGGGCCCGCCGCTCTGACCAGTAAAAGCCATCCTTCGCATGCTCGACAAACCCCACATGGCCGCCCCAACGAGGGGCTTCCAGGCGCACATGGGCACCAAGCTGCCGGCGGGATTCCGGGAAGCACTGCGGTGACAGGAACGGATCATCGGCGGCATTCACCATCAGCGCCGGCACTCTGATATCACGCATGCGCCCCAGGGCCGAACACTGGGCCCAGTAATCCCGGGCATTGCGAAAGCCATGCAGAGGCGCCGTATAACGATCATCAAATTCGTGAAAGCTGCGGATGGCATCAAACCCCGAAACATCTATGAGATCCGGAAACTTTTCCGCCTTTTCCTGCATTTTTACCTTCAGATCCCGAAGAAAGCGCTGCATGTAGATCTTTCGACTGGGCAAAGCCAGCATATCGGCGCTACCTGCCAGATCACAGGGAACTGAATAGGCAACGGCACCGCAGATCCGGCTGTCCACCCGCTCTCCCTGCTCCCCCAAATAGAGCAGCGTCAGGTTGCCCCCCATACTGAACCCCGACAGAAACAAAGTGTCGTAGGTACCGGCCAGACCATGATCAATCACCAGGCTGAGGTCTTCGGTGGCGCCACTGTGGTAAAACCTTGGCTGTCGGTTCATCACACCGCCGCAGGAGCGGAAGTTCCACGCCAGAACGTCCCAGCCCTCCCGTAACAGGGCCCGGGTGAGGCCAAGCACATAGGGCCGGCGGCTGTGACCTTCCAGACCGTGAGATACGATGGCCAGGCGGTCACTGCCCTGCCGGTACCAGTCCAGATGCAGTTCATCGTCATCCGGTGTGGCGATAGTTTCCGGTTCCGGATCCACCATCGGAACCTTGCGAAACAGCGTGGGCCAGACAGACTGGACGTGGCCGTTGCGCAACCAGGGCGGTGGACGGTAGTGAAGGGTCCTGCTTTCGTACAATTTTTAGCCTTTCATATCAGGGGGTTGACCCCGTAAATCAAAGCGCTTAATATGCGCGCCACTTGATGCTGTTCCCCGATAGCTCAGTTGGTAGAGCAACGGACTGTTAATCCGTTTGTCGCTGGTTCGAGCCCAGCTCGGGGAGCCACTTATTCCGAAATGCCGCTGTTTCAAATGAATCAGCGGCATTTTTCGTTTCCGACCTCAGAAAATCTGTTCGCGCTGCATGAATTCGGTCAGCACGCGGAACAGTGTGAAACCATCCTCGGTACCAATCAGTTCCCGAATGGAATGCATACCGAACTGAGGCACACCAATATCCAGTGTGGTCACGCCCAGATTCCCCGCCGTCAACGGCCCGATGGTGCTGCCACAACCCATATCGCTTCTAACCACGAAGGTCTGGTGCGGCAGCCCGAGTTCATCGCTGATGTGACGGTAAACAGCAGCAGAGCGGCTATTGGTCGCGTAGCGCTGGTTGTGATTGACTTTGATCACCGGGCCCTGGTTAAGAATCGGCCCGTGATTCTCATCGTGCTTGTCCATGTAGTTCGGATGAATCCCGTGGGCGTTATCCGCCGACACCATCATCGAACGAGCGATGGCTCGCGCCTTGCCAGCACCGGCCCAGCGGTCCAGAACCGCGGTCAGGAACGGCCCCTGGGCGCCCTCGGCCGACATACTGCCAACTTCTTCGTGATCGTTACAGACCAACAGCGCGGCCTCGTCACCGGAGGCTTTCAACAACGATTGCAGGCCAATGTAACAACTCAGCAGGTTGTCCAGGCGCGCCGAGGCAATGAAATCATCGCGCAAGCCCACGAACGACGCTTCCTGGGCATCGTAGAAGCTCAGCTCATAACCCAAAACCTTGCGGGCACTAATTCCGGATTCGGTCCTGACCTGTTGTGAGAGCAGATCAACAAAGCTGGTCGTGTCGCTTTCCGGAACCTGCATCAGAACCGGCGGCAGATCAGTCTGGGGGTTGACCGTCCGATTGCTGTTGGCTTCGCGGTCCAGATGAATGGCCAGGCTGGGAATAAACGCGACTGGTTTACGAAAATCCACCAGGGTGTCCCGTACCTTGCCGTCCTCGTCCAGCACAGTCACCCGGCCGGCCAGGGAAAGATCCCGATCAAACCAGGGATTCAACAGCACACCGCCGTAGACCTCGACACCCAACTGGAAAAAGCCCTTGCGGCGCAGCTCCGGATTGGGTTTTACCTTCAGGCAGGGGCTATCGGTATGGGCACCCACCATGCGGATGCCGGAGGTGGTGACATCCTTGCTGCCGGTACGGAAGGCGACGATTGAGGAGCCATTGCGAACCACGTAGTAGCCCTGGTTGCTGGCCAGTGACCAGTCCTCCCGCTCATCCAGTTCCTGAAATCCGGCCGCACTGAGCCGTTGCTTCATGGTGTCGACCGCATGCCAGGGCGTGGGGGAAGTGTTCAGAAACTTCAATAAATCTTTGTTAAATTCAGCGTGTTCCATGATGTCCCTGATTAAAAGATAATTGCTTCAACAGTATGGCATGAAGCCGGAAAGCCTCATACTGGGTCAACGGACATTCCCTATAACCGGGTCACAAATCAACCATCACCGGGAGCCCAACGTGCCTGCACCGAGATTTCTCGACATTGAATATTGCCAGACCGATGACGCCCTGTTCCCAACCGCCATGGCCTGGTCGCTGGAAGACGGGCGAATGAAAACCGTGGTGATCGCCCCTTCCGATGACTGGCTCCCGGAGGACGGTGATCTGGGCGATATCGACCTCCACTATCTTGAAGAACAGGGCGTGCCCCTGATCGAACTGGCCCGGGAACTGCACCAGGACCTGCCAGACCAGACCGTTTTCGTGGACGGCCTTGATCCGGACGAGATTCTGGTGGACCTGATCTTCACTGCTGTGGCGCAGGAGGCCCCATTCGAAATCGCCCCCATCAGTGAGCTAATAACGGGCCTGGACAGCGAAACCCTGGAAGATCGTCGTCGCCAGCTGCTGTTCGAAGAGAGCCTGGAACCCCAGCTGCCTGAAAACGGCGTCTACGCCCTGCTGTTGATGGCCAGGGAAGAAGGCCTGTTCGACGAAGACCTTTAACCGGGCAAAACCGACACAGGGAAGTGTGACACGGGTCGACGTAACAAACGGTTACACGAGGCAGAATCAGCCCGTATTCGCCCACGTCAGGAAGCCCGATAACAATGAACAAGGTTGTGCGAACGCCCGTCATCTGCCCGCTTGTCCCTGCCCTGCTCCTCGCCTCCCAGGCCGTTTTAGGCCAGGAGACTCCACGGGCAGACAAACACTACATCGGCCTGCTGGCAACCACTTACAACCACCGCACCATCGGTGAAAACACCAAGGAAACCGCCCGGGGCACTGGCGGAACCCTGGTGTTGGGTGGCCATATTACCGATCTGTTCCACGCCGAGCTGCGGGCCGGTGGTGGCTTCAAAGACGCCGAGGTCCCGAACAGTGATCTGACCCTGAGCGTGGACTACTACGCCAGCTGGTACATGGGCCTGCACTACCCGATCACCGACTACGCCAACGTTTACGGCCAGTTCGGCTTTTCCTACATCCACGGTGAGGGCGAGATCAGCGATCCGGCGAATGACCGCAACAACGCCTACCTTGATCTCGACGGCGAATTTCCGGACAGCGGCTTCAGTGTCAGCTGGATTGCCGGTCTCGACTTTGAAGTGACGGACGACACCTTCCTGGTTTTTGAAGGCGGGAAGCTGTTTGAAGACACCGCAACGGATGTGAACACCTTCCAGTTCTCCGGCGGCGTGCGCTACGAATTCTAAAAAGTAGGTCGGATTAGCGAAGCGTAATCCGACAATCTGCTGATACGTAATGCCGCTGATATTTTGTCGGATTACGCTTCGCTAATCCGACCTACCATTCGATACCCGTTACGCCTTGTGGCGAATGTGCCAGCACCGGTGAATACGGGCGTTGCGCTGAAAATCCTTGTCCAGGGTATCCCGGGTAACCTCGGCAACCTCGAACTCATTCTCCAGCGCTTCGTCCAGCTTAAAGCGTCGGAAATTGTTGGAAAATATCAGCAACCCGTCGGAGCTCAACCGGGCCATGGCCTGCCTGACCAGCGTCGGATGATCCTTCTGGATATCCAGAACGCCGGCCATGCGGGCGGAATTCGAAAAGGTCGGCGGATCCATGAAGATCAGATCAAACCGTTGTTCCGCCGTTTTCCGGTCTGCCAGCCAAGCCAGGCAATCCGCCTGCTCTACCCGATGCTTCTTCGGATCGGCGCCGTTCAGGGCCAGGTTTTCCTCGGCCCAGCCGACATAGGTCTTTGACATATCCAGGCTCAGAGACCGGCTGGCGCCTCCAACCACGGCATGAACGGTAGCCACGCCGGTATAGCAGAACAGGTTCAGAAACCGCTGGTTTGCCGAGTGTTGCTGAATCCAGTGCCGCACCGGCCGATGATCGAGGAACAGACCGGTGTCCAGGTAATCCTTCAGGTTCACCTTCAGCACGCAGCCATGTTCGTGAACCTTGAAGAACTCGCCACTGGCCGCCTGCTTTTCGTACTGGCTGGTGCCCGTCTGGCGCTGGCGCTGCTTGCACACCATCTCTTCCCGCTCCACGCCCAAGGCTTCGGGAATCACCGCAAGAGCTTCGGCCAGGCGCTCACGAGCGGAACGCTCGTCCACCGATTTCGGCGCGGCATATTCCTGCACGTGAACCCTGCCCTCGTAGATATCGATTGCCAGGGCAAATTCCGGCATGTCGGCATCGTAAAGGCGGTAGCAACCAATGCCCTGCTTTCTTGCCCACTGGCCAACGGTTTTCATGTTTTTCCTGAGGCGGTTGCGGAGCATGGCCGCGCGCTCCTCGTTGGCAATGCGAGGAGTAATCTCACCGGGGATATCAGGTGCCCGCGGTGTCATGGCGCTGACGTCATTGATCTCGAACAGCAGCAATTGAGCGGGCAACTTCCCGTTGAAAAGTCGATATTGCTTATAGCTCCGCAAACCGATGGATTTTCCGAATTCCGGGGCGCCGGTAAATACGCCAAGGCGCCAGCCCGGAACCGTGCGTTTCACTGCATCACCCAGGGCCTGATACAGGGCGCCCAGCTCCCTGCGCTCACTCAACCGCTCGCCGTAGGGAGGATTGGTCAGCACCAGACCCTGATCGGACCAGTCACCCTCCAGATCCAAAGCGTCGACCGCCCGCGCTTCAACGTGGACAATACTCTCCAGGCCCGCTCTCTGAATGTTTTTCCAGGCCGTCGCGATGACCCGGCTGTCCTGATCAAAACCAGCCAGTCTCGGGATGCGCCCCTGTTTGCCTTCATGGGCGCGGCGCTCCGCTTCCTGGCGCAGGGACAACCAGAGTTCCGGCTGGTGCCCGGGCCATTTCTCGAAGCCGAACCGTTCCTGCTTACGACCAGGCGCCATGTCCAGCGCCATCATGGCGGCTTCAATAACAAGAGTGCCGGATCCACACATCGGGTCCACGAAATCGCCACCGGCCGCGGCAATCTCGGGCCAGCCCGCGCGCATCAGCAATGCTGCCGCCAGGTTTTCTTTCAGTGGTGCTATGCCCTTGTCTGTGCGGTAACCACGCATGTGCAGGCTGTGGCCACTCAGGTCAATTCCCAGTGACAGGCGCCCCCGATTCAGGCGGGCGGAGACAATCACATCGGGATTCTTGGCATCTACTGAAGGACGAGGGCCGCCGTTGGCCTGGAACCGATCCACAATGCCGTCCTTCACCCGTTGCGCACCGTACTGGGTATTCCGGATGGCCTCGTTCTGGCCGAGGAAAGTCACCCGGAAGCTGCCATGCACCGGGATATGCTGCTGCCAGTCCATGTGCACAACGCCGTCATAGAGCTGATCGCCGCTGTTGGCATCCACTTCGTCAATATGAAGGATCAAGCGGTTGGCCAGGCGTGACCACAGGCAAGCGCGGTAGCCAGCCTCCAGAGAACCTTCCACCCAGACTCCGGCCGGCGCATTGCGCACGGTGTCCAGGCCAAAGGTGCTGAGCTCGTCCGCCAGAAGGTATTCCACTCCCTTCGGGCAGGTTACGAAAAATACAGATTTGGACAAGTTCAACTCCTGGTGAATCGACGGCTATTGGTAAGTTTCCGGAATACTGGCTGTTCCGAAATTGGCAGCAATTCTTTAGTTCACATAACTATAAAAAAAGCGTCACATAGATGAAATAATTAGTGTACATCTGCGCAAGGTTCGACTTACCTTGTAAGTGACGCGTCGTTCCGGAAGGCAATAAACCTTCCGTCAACAGGATCCTGACTGCTCTGGCTTGAGCTGACAATAGTGGGTTATCCCGGAAGTGGGTAACGCTTGTCGCAGCCACTGCAGAAGTGTACACGCTTGTTCTGTTAATCCATCAGTGAGGAACGGCATGAAAAGACAGAAAAGAGACATGTACGCTCGTGCATTCAAGCGGGGTTATCTCGCTGGCGTGTCCGGTAAATCCAAAGACAGCTGCCCGATTGAACAGGCGGAAGTTCGCCAGGAATGGCTGAACGGGTGGCGAGAAGGCCGCACAGATCAATGGGAGGGCATGACCGGCGTATCCGGCATCCACAAACTGGCTAACGTTACGACGGCGTGACGCCTGAACTAACCCCGAATCTTAATCTGATCTTTTTCTACACAATTTGACGCAGTACTCAGAGCAACCCAAATGGGGCCTCCCGCCCCATACCATGCGATGAAGCGCCACGGGGTTCATTCCCCGCTCGGGCCCGCTAAGCGGGCCCACCTTCGTTCTGGGGCACAACAAATCACTTAACCTGCCGGATCGCCTCAACCGCTTCTTTAATCAACTCAGGCCCGCGGTAGATAAACCCGGTGTATACCTGCACCAGTTTGGCACCGGCCCGGACTTTCTCTGCCGCGCTCTCGCCATCGGTAATGCCACCGACACCAATAATCGGTAGTGACTCCCCCAGCTCGGCGTAAAGCCCTTTTATCACCCTGAGAGACGCTTCCCGAACCGGCGCTCCACTAAGACCGCCAGCTTCATCTGCATGGGCGTGACCCGCCACCGCACCGCGACTGATCGTTGTATTGGTGGCAATAACGCCGTCCAGTCCTGTCTCCCGCAGCGCAGATGCCACAAAGCGGATACCGTCATCATCCATGTCCGGGGCGATCTTCACGGCCACAGGCACATACCGCCCATGTTGTTTCTCACACTTGAGCTGCTCATCCTTGATCGCTTCGAGCAGACCTTTCAGGGAATCGCCAAACTGCAGATCCCGGAGCCCCGGCGTGTTGGGCGAGGACACATTGACAGTGATGTAGTCGGCCCGGGTGTAAACCGCCGATATCCCCTTCCGGTAATCCGACTCGGACTGGTCGTTGGGGGTATCCTTGTTTTTGCCCACATTGATTCCGAGCACACCGCTGTAGCGACGGTTATCCACGCGCGCCAGCAAGTGGTCCAGACCTTCATTGTTGAAACCCATGCGGTTAATGATGGCCTGGTGTTCCGGCAAACGGAACATTCGCGGCTTGGGGTTGCCCGGCTGCGCCAGGGGCGTGACCGTACCCACTTCGATAAACCCGAAGCCCAGGGCACCGAGCGCATCCAGGTGATCAGCATTCTTGTCGAGGCCTGCAGCGAGGCCTACGGGGTTCGGGAAATCCAGCCCCATAACATTTACTGGTAATGCATCTATCTTTGGCGAAAAAGCGCTCAAAACACCCAGTCGGTGCGCAAGATCCAGACCATTCAATGCAATATTGTGAGCCTGCTCCGGCGGTAGGCGGAAAAGCAGGTTTCGGATAACGCCGTACATCTGAAAAAACTCCCCTCATCCAAGTGGGCGGAGTATACCGGAAGTTTTCCACAGCATCCCGGGCTAGAACCAAATCAGCTGTAAATGACTGTATCATGGCAGTCTCGTGACCTTTTCCACGGAATCTGTGGATAACCCTGTTGAAAATCCCGGGGCAACGGTTGCCATCCCTTGATAACTGCGCCAATCTACAGATTGATCATTTTTTAACCAGTTATTTTTTCCTTTATTTTCATGGTTTTATATATTTTTCTCTTGCCTGTCGACAAATACTAAACAAAATGTTACCGAGTCACCGTTCTGCAATGATGTGCATAAATCACTTGAAATTCTTCATTTTGGCCGCCCCTGCCAAAGGCACTGGGAATAACGTTATACTGACACCTGTCTTCTGATCTGGAGTGCTTCAATGCAAGAGCCGACTTCCCCCGCCCAACAGCACCGGGACAATCTCGCGGGCGAAATGAAGGCGGCCTCGCGCGTGACCATTATCGGGATGATTCTCGATGCAGTGCTCGGAATCATAAAAGTCATTGGCGGTGCTCTTTTTCATTCCCAGGCCCTCCTGGTTGACGGCATTCACTCCTTCACGGATGTCGCCTCGGATCTTGTTGTTCTTGGGGTAATGAAGGTATCCCGCCAGGAACCGGATGACGATCATCCCTATGGCCATCAACGAATCGAAACCTTCGGCACCCTGGTTCTCGGTAGCATTCTGATCGCCGTTGGCGCAGCCCTGGCCTGGGAAAATACCCTGCGCCTGCTCGAGGGCGGCGTAGATACCGTGCCGGGCTGGCCGGTTCTGGTGGCAGCTGCAGCGTCCGTTGCGGGTAAGGAATGGATTTTCCGATACACTCGCCATGTCGGCCAGAAGATTCGCTCAGACCTGATTATCGCCAACGCCTGGCACAGCAGAACCGACGCGTTTTCCTCTGTTGTCGTTCTGGTTTCCACCGCCGGTGCCATGCTAGGCATGGTTTGGCTGGATGTGTTTGCGGCAGTGGTGATCGCCGGAATCATTATCCACATCGGCTGGAAGTTCACCTGGGACAGCGTGAAAGAGCTTGTTGACACCGGTCTTTCGCATGAGGATACGGAGATGCTCAAGAGCATCGCCCGGGACACAGACGGGGTACGTAACGTCCACGAACTCCGTAGCCGCCGAATGGGCCACGATATTTTGCTGGATATTCACCTGGTGGTTCGACCGGAAATCAGCGTCTCAGAGGGACACCAGATCGGTATGCAGGTAGTCTCGGGCATGCGGGATGCCCTGGACAACATTCGGGATATCAATTTCCACATCGACGCCGAAAACGACGAAGACCAGCCCCTGACCTCTGAGCGTCTACCCTCCCGTGGAGACATCCGGGCCATCCTGGCTCAGCACATTGGTGAGCTCCCTCACCACAGTCGTTTGCGGCTTCACTACCTGAAGAACAAGGTGCACCTGGAATTGTTCCTGGACGAGCACGAAGAAAGGACTGCCTTCTCCTCTGCGAACATCAAGGAACAGCTCCGGGATTACCCCTGGTTTGGCAGTGTCAGGGTGTGGGTGGCCGGCCCCTGAGGGAGCAGGCTATACCCTTCACCGACGGCGGTTCTCTTCCATCCTTGAAAGAAACTCCTGCATGATCAGGGTATAGAGTTCGCCACCGAGAAAGCGATCCTCCACACCTGCATCAATGCTCGGATTGTCGTTGACTTCAATCACCGCAACCCGGTTGCCGGACTGCTTGATATCCACGCCATAAAGCCCGTTACCAATAAGCTTGGTGGCATTCAGCGCCGCCTGGATTACGTTTCTCGGCACCTCGTAGGTGGGCATGGTCTCAAAGCCACCGCTTTCACTCGCGGATTCACCATGCTGGTAGATCTGCCAGTGGCCTTTCACCATCATGTACTTGCAGGCGTAGATAGCCCGACCACCCAGCACGCCAATGCGCCAGTCATAATCGGTGTACAGATACTCCTGAGCCAGCACCAACGCCGACTGCTTGAACAGGTCCCTGAGACCGGCACGAAGGGTCTTTTCGTCCTCCGCCTTGGTAACGCCCCGGGAAAACGCACCATCGGGAATCTTTATAACCACCGGGAAACCCAGCTCACTGATGACCTGCTCGACCGCATTCTTCTGGTCTTTCGACAGGATCAGCGTCTTGGGTGTGGGAACCTTGTTGTTCTTGAGAAGATCCGCAAGGAACACCTTGTTGGTGCATTTCAGGATCGATACCGGGTCATCAATAACCACCATGCCCTCAGCGGCGGCCTTGCGGGCAAAGCGGTAGGTATGGTGATCAATGGCGGTGGTTTCCCGGATGAACAGGCCATCGTATTCCGGCAGGCGCATATAATCCCGCCGGGTAATCTGCTCAACATTGATACCCAGCTTGCGACCAGCCTTCTCGAACCGCTTCAGGGCGACCTTGTCACTCGGAGGCATTTCCTCATCGGGATTGACCAGCACCGCCAGATCATAGCGGTAACGGCGGCGGGTTCTGGGCTTACGCCACACCATGCTACTGAAACGATCCAGGGCGGCAGCAAACACATCCTGCTCATGCTCGCCGAGATCCGCCGGAGAGGCCGGCTTCATGGACTCAATCTGCCACTGCTTGCGACGCTTGAAGACGATCTCAAGAATCGGGCACGGGAAACGCTCGAACAGCGCCCGGGCGACGGGTTTGAGATCCGGATGCTCAGCCTGGCCAAAGTAAGTCCGAATCCGGACTTCGTGGGTGGCTGCTCGCTCATCACTGGCGGGATCAATTGCCGAGCCAGCCGCTTCCAGCCAGTTGATGACGCTTTCATCAAGCTCTTCCAGCTCAAGTGAAAACAGCCCTTTTCGGCCGAGGTCGTTAAGAGTCATTACCGAAGGCACCACATGGTGGCCACGGGCTTCCGCCAGGAGTGAGCAGTAATAGCCCTTGCTAAGATAGCGGGCGCTCTGACACAGGTTGATGACCCTTACCCGGCTGGCAGGCGGAGCTGAGAACTGGAGGTACTGATCAAACGTCAGCACATCCTCACTGGGGTAATAGGGCGCCCAGTCTTTGGCACGGTCCACTACGATAAGCAATCGGGACATTAACGGCATTCCTCCCTGAAAGGTCTTGCCTGTGGTAATTGAGGCCACAATACGCCGGTCACGATCCCTGCACAATCGGCGAATAATGCGTGCTTTTACGCATCCTTGCGGTCTTTGCGTTCCACCTACTCTCACCCATAATAGCCGAATACGGGAAGCCCACCAGCATGCCCTCCAAGTCTTCTCAAGGCCGCACCTTAATGCCTGATTTCCAGCTCCGACAAGCCACCAGCAAGGACCTCGACGCTCTGGTTGCGCTTGAAAACCGGTGTTTCACCGAGGACCGTCTGTCCCGGCGCAGCTTTCGCCGTTTTCTGGAAATGCCCAGGGACCGGTTGATTGTGGCTGAGGCCAATGGCGAATTGGTGGGTTATTGCCTGGTTCTGATGAGCGCGGCTACCCGGCTGGCCCGCATTTATTCCATTGCTGTTTCGCCAACGGTGCGCGGCCAGGGCGTGGGTGAAAAGCTGGTCCGAGAGGCAGAATCAGAAGCTGCGGAAGCGGGCCGAATCGTCATGAGACTGGAAGTACGTGAGGATAACCGGGGCGCCATCAGCCTTTACAAACGCCTGGGGTATCGACAGTTCGGAACCTACCGGGACTACTACGAAGACCACGGCACTGCCCTGCGTTTTGAGCGGCGAATCCTGTTCTACGAGCCGTCCCGGGAATTCCCCGCGGTGCCCTATTACCCGCAGACCACGGATTTTTCCTGCGGCCCCGCCGCCCTGATCATGGCCATGGCCGCCCTGGATGAACAGCAACCGCTGACAACGCTGGAAGAACTGAGATTATGGCGGGAGGCGACCACAATTTTCATGCTCGCCGGCCACGGCGGCTGCGGCCCCCATGGACTGGCACTCGCCGCCTGGAATCGGGGCTTTGAAGCCAGTGCGTGGATCAGCATGGAAGGTGCCCTGTTCAAGGACACCGTCAGAAGCGAGGACAAAAAGCGGGTCCTGGAACTGGTCCATGAGGGCTTTCTGCATGACATCGGCCAGACCGGCATCCAGTTGCACCATGACCCGCTGACTCTGGAAGCCATGGCAGAGGCCCTACACGAGGGCCGGGTTCCGGTGATCCTTATCAGCACCTGGCAACTGAACCGAAGCCGCGTTCCCCACTGGGTAACCGTGTGCGCGATTGATGACCAGTTCGTATACCTGCACGATCCGGAGATAGACGTGGAAATGGGCGAGACCGTCGCCGACAAGCAATACCTGCCAGTCGACAAACGGGTATTCAGCCAGATTTCCCGCTATGGCAGGAACCAGCCATTGCAGGCCGCAGTCATCGTTGGCCCGAAACGGCCGGCCTGATTACCCCGTCCGCAAGGCCGCCTCTTTCAACTCGGCGATATCGTCCCGCAGACGAGCGGCCGTTTCGAAATCCAGCTCGGACGCGGCCTTGTACATTTCATCCTCCAGTCGCGAAACTTCTTTGAGCACTTCCTCCGGAGACCGGTTGCCGGCTTTGGCCCGATACTGTTCTGCCTCTTCCGCCGCTTTCTGTCCCGGACGCTCCGCCTTACGGCGGCCGCGACCGCCGCCACCGGCACCTTCCATAATGTCGGCAATCTTCTTGTTCAGCCCCTGGGGAGTAATACCCTGCTCGAGGTTATGGGCCTCCTGCTTGGCCCGGCGACGTTCCGTTTCATCAATGGCCCGCTGCATAGAGCCGGTAATTCGATCGCCGTAGAGTATGGCCTTACCGTGAACATTCCGCGCGGCGCGGCCCATGGTCTGGATCAGTGAGCGCTCGGACCGCAGGAAACCTTCCTTGTCAGCATCGAGGATAGCCACCAGCGAAACCTCGGGCATGTCCAGACCTTCCCGCAACAGGTTGATGCCCACCAGCACATCGAACTCACCCCGCCGGAGGTCCCGTATGATCTCGACCCGTTCCACGGTATCAATGTCCGAGTGCAGATAGCGAACCTTGATGTCGTGCTCCATCAGGAAGTCGGTGAGATCCTCCGCCATACGCTTGGTCAGCGTTGTCACAAGAACCCGTTCCTTCGCTTTCACCCGGGTGTGGATCTCTGAAAGCAGGTCGTCCACTTGCGTGGAGGCCGGGCGCACTTCGATTTCCGGGTCCAGCAGGCCGGTGGGGCGCACCACCTGTTCCACCACCTGCCCAGCATGCTCGGCCTCGTAGTTGGCCGGCGTTGCCGATACGAAGATCATCTGGGGCGCAATGCGTTCCCATTCTTCAAACTTCATGGGCCGGTTATCCAGTGCCGATGGGAGGCGAAAGCCATATTCCACCAGCGTTTCCTTACGGGAACGGTCGCCCTTATACATGGCACCGATCTGAGGAATGGTCACGTGGGACTCATCCACCACCAACAACGCGTTGGGTGGCAGGTAATCAAACAGGGTCGGTGGTGCCTCACCGGGGCGGCGACCGGAGAGATAGCGCGAGTAGTTCTCGATGCCGTTGCAATAGCCCAGCTCCAGCATCATCTCAATGTCGTACCGGGTTCGCTCTTCCAGGCGCTGGGCTTCCACGAGGCGGTTGTTGTCTCGCAACTGCTGCAGTCGCTCGTCCAACTCAACTTTGATGTGCTCAACCGCATCCAGCACCGTCTGCCGGGGCGTGACATAGTGGGATTTCGGGTAAATGGTAACCCGAGGTACACGGCGGAGAACCTCACCGGTCAAAGGGTCGAAATAGCTGAGATTTTCCACCTCGTCATCGAACAGTTCGATGCGGATGGCCTCTTTCTCGGATTCCGCCGGAAATACATCAATCACATCGCCCCTCACCCGGTAATTGGCCCGGTGAAACTCAACATCATTCCGGGTGTACTGAAGCTCGGCCAGGCGGCGGAGAATAAACCGCTGGTCAATCTGATCGCCCCGGTCCAGGTGCAGCATCATCTTCAGATACGACTGGGGATCGCCCAGGCCGTAGATGGACGAAACCGTCGCCACGATGATGGCGTCTGGTCTCTCCAGCAAAGCCTTGGTGGCGGACAGACGCATCTGCTCGATGTGCTCATTGATAGAGGCGTCTTTTTCGATAAACGTGTCCGACGAGGGCACGTAAGCTTCTGGCTGGTAGTAGTCGTAGTAGGAAACGAAATACTCCACCGCATTGTCGGGAAAGAACTCCTTGAACTCACCATAAAGCTGAGCCGCCAGGGTCTTGTTATGGGCCATGATGATCGTTGGCCGCTGGATTTGCTGGATGACATTGGCGATGGTGAAGGTTTTGCCGGAACCGGTTACCCCCAGCAACGTCTGATGTGCCAGACCGGAGTGGATACCATCCACCAGTCCCTCGATTGCCTTGGGCTGATCGCCCGCTGGCTGGAACGGTGAATCAACCTGGAACACACCTTCTCTGGCGGAAACGTTTGCCTGATTACTGGCCATAACTGGCGGAAACCTCCGGTAAAACCGATGCAGGGCTGAAACAGCCCCTGCCATTAGAGAAATTTAGCGATACACTCGCTTCATGATACCATCAGTGCGATCGACGGCTGGGCGAAAATCAGCCAGCAGCTCTGGCACCCGGCGGTCGCAGCCCTATCAGACGCAGCTTTAAGGAGCGCAAGTTTGGACCTTCAACTTTCCAGCCGAGTACAGGCTATCAAGCCCTCTCCCACCCTCGCAGTCACCAACAAGGCCGCGGAACTCCGCGCAGCAGGCCAGGACATTATCGGCCTGGGTGCCGGCGAGCCGGACTTCGACACACCTGATCACATCAAACAGGCAGCCATTGAAGCCATCAACAACGGCCAGACAAAATACACTGCCGTGGATGGTACGCCAGCCCTGAAAAAAGCGATTATTGCGAAGTTCAAACGGGACAACGGCCTGGATTACGAAGCCAACCAGATACTGGTAAGCAGTGGTGGCAAACAGAGCTTTTTCAACCTCGCACTTGCCACACTGAACCCGGGTGACGAAGCCATTATCCCGGCACCCTACTGGGTTTCCTACCCGGACATGGTGCTGGTAGCCGAGGGCAAACCGGTTATTATCGAAACCGGCGCCGAGACCCGCTTCAAGATCACGCCGGAACAACTGGAAAACGCCATCACCGAGCGTACCCGCCTGTTCGTGATCAACAGCCCCTCGAACCCGAGCGGCATGGCCTACACCCTGGAAGAGCTGCAGGCCATCGGCGAGGTGCTGAAGAAGCACCCGAATATCATGATCGCCACTGATGACATGTACGAACCGATCCTGTGGACCGGCAAGCCGTTCTGCAACATCCTGAACGCGACGCCTGAGCTGTATGACCGCACCTTCGTACTGAATGGCGTGTCCAAAGCCTATTCCATGACTGGCTGGCGTATCGGCTACGCGGCGGGCCCGGCGAAAATCATCGGCGCCATGAAGAAGATCCAGTCCCAGAGCACCTCCAACCCGGCCTCTATCTCCCAGGCAGCAGCACAAGCTGCGCTTGATGGCGATCAGGCCTGCGTGGGCGAGATGGTCAAGGCCTTCAAGGAACGCCACGACTGGTTGGTAGAAGCGCTGAACAAGCTGCCGGGCGTTGAGTGCCTGAATGGCGACGGTACCTTTTATGTGTTCCCCAGCTTCCAGGGCGCCATTGATGCGGATTCCAGCGTCAGCACCGACGTTGAATTCGCCGAGAAACTGCTGACCGACGCCGGCGTGGCACTGGTCCCGGGCTCCGCCTTCGGCTGCCCTGGCCACATGCGCCTGAGCTTCGCGACCAGCATGGAAAACCTGGAAAAGGCTGTCGAACGTCTTCAGAAAGCGCTTGGCTAAAAAGTTCTGGCCAGGGGTTGACGGGGCGGTATTGCCAACTTAATATACGCGCCTCGTCACACGACGACGTTCCCCGATAGCTCAGTTGGTAGAGCAACGGACTGTTAATCCGTTTGTCGCTGGTTCGAGCCCAGCTCGGGGAGCCACTATTCTGAAAGCCCGCTAATTCTTTGAGTTAGCGGGTTTTTTATTGCCCCGCTTTTGACTCTGTCTTTTGTTGTTTTGATCTAGTCCTGCCCTAGCCTGGTCGATGGCGGGACTGGCGTGGCTGTCATGGCTTTCCAAAACACGCTACAAGCACGTCCGTGTGCGCTTGAATCGGGCCATCCCTGGCCCTCTACAGTTTTGGAAAGCCATGACAGCCACACCGTTCTGACCGTGAAGTTATCTGAAAAGCAAACAACAAACCTTGTGGAAACGGGTAACCAGTAGGTCGGATTAGCGCAGCGTAATCCGACAAATACGTTGACTGCCTATTTAGCAGCCTCCCTCGTCGGATTACGCTGCGCTAATCCGACCTACTCTTAGTTGCGGCCAGATATTTCTGAGAAGTCCGAAGAGGTGGTGTGGGGCCTCCCTCCCAAAAATGTCTGTGGCCAAGGATGGCCACAGCCAAGCGCACATGGATGTGCTCGTAGCGGTTTTTGGGAGGGAGGCCCCACACCACCAGACTCCAAACCATGCAGGCTAGGAGCCCAACTCAGACAGGAACCGAGAAACTAGACGCCAATAACCTCAGAGTGAATAGCCTCAAGGGCAGCCAGCGGGTCAGACGCCTGAGTAATCGGACGGCCGATCACGAGGTAATCGGAACCGGCTTTGAGGGCATCTGTGGGCGTCATGATGCGCTGCTGATCTCCTTTGTCAGCGGTCAGCGGTCGAATCCCCGGGGTAATCAACTTGAAGTCGGCGCCCTGCTCGGCTTTGAGCTTTGGTGCTTCCTGCGCAGAGCAGACGACGCCGTCGAGGCCGCAGTTTTTGGCGAGGGTTGCCAGGCGGGATACCTGGGCCTCCGGGGAATCGGTGATGCCGATGCCAGCCAGGTCGTCGGCGTTCATGCTGGTGAGGACGGTGACGGCGATCAGCAGCGGGCGGTTCGCGCCGAAAGCTTCAAGACGTTCCCGGCAGGCGGTCATCATTTTCTCACCGCCAGAGGCATGGACGTTCACCATCCAGACACCTAGGTCGGCTGCGGCTGCTACTGCTGCCGATGTGGTGTTCGGGATGTCGTGGAATTTCAGATCCAGGAACACGTCGAAGCCACGCTTCTGTAGCCCCTCGACCAATTGCGGGCCAGAGCGGGTGAACAGCTCCTTGCCCACTTTCAGGCGGCATTTGGCCGGATCCAGTTTGTCGACCAGCTCAAGGGCCGGATTCTGGGAGGGGAAATCGAGGGCGACGATGATCTTGGGATCGTTGGCGGTTTGCACGTTCAGTTGTCCTGCGGAGATTCGGTAAAGGTTTATTCGGCTTCAACACCCTGGATCGGGCGTACGGTTTCCCATTGCTTGCAGCTTGGGCAAAGCCAGTGCAGCTGACGACCAGAGAAACCACAGCTGACACAGCGGTAGACGGGACGATTGGCAAGAATCAGGTGGCCGATACGGCTCACCAGCCTGCCCTCATCGGTGGTCATGCCCTTTTCATAGCCGGCCATTTCCACCAGCCTGAGCAAGCCACGGACACTCGGCCGGGTTTCCAGTTCCTGCCTGAGTAAATCGATGGCTGCCGGTCGCCCCGAAGCGCGCTCTACGGACTCTACGAGGGCAAGCAGCAGACTGGTGCTCGGGTAGCTTTCGTACAGCTTGCGCAGCTTTTTCGCAAGCCTGCCGATGTCGCCGTGCTCGTGCTCAAGCTTCATCAAACGGTCGATCGCTTCCGGCCCAAACTCCGGATTCTGATCAAACACTTTCAGGCACTGGTTGCCAGCTTCCCGATAACTGCCCTGCCGAACCAGCAGCTTCATCAGAATAAGATTGGCCCGAACGCATGAGCGATCATAGTCGAGCGCTTCCTTGGCCAGCTTCTGGGCAGCCCACCGGTCGTCCTGTTTCAGGGACTCCTCAGAAAGCTCACAGGTCAGATAGGCCAGGACCTTGAACATGGCCGGGTCGGCGTCGCCCCGGGTCAGAGTCCGTGCAACCTCGGCAGCTTTGGCCCACTCCTTCTCTTGCTGATAGAGGTCGATCAGCTGCTGGGAGGAGTGCCGCCCGTATTCCTTGTCGCCCATCAACTGGTGCAGCAGCGCCTCGGCACGGTCTAGCAGGCCGGCATTGAGATAATCCCGGGCAAGCTCAAGGGTTACCTGTGGTGAGAAACGCGGAGGCAGTTCGGGCCTGGCCAACAGATTCTGGTGGATCAAGATGGCGCGGTCTGTTTCACCCTTGTTGCGGAAATGACTACCAATGGAAAGGTGCAGACTGACCGTGTCCTTGTTTACCGCGAGGGACTGGACGAAATTTTCAACAGCCTGATCAGAGTAGTTAGTGAAAAGGAACTGGAGACGATCCTTCACTGACTCCTCATCGGAAATCGTCTTTCCGGATCGGCTGTCATTGCTCCCCAGCCGGCCCACAAGCCAGCCAACGGCGACTGCAACTGTCAACAGCAGCCACTGAAGTACGATATCCATTAAAGAGTCCGGTCGTTCTGGGCCCTGGATTTCTCCAATGCCTGCTCGGCACGATCAAGTCGTTTCTGAAGGGTTCTGCGGGACACCGAGGTACGAACGGTGGCCAGCATGGTCATCAACACGCCAACGAGGGCACCGACAACGAATGCCATGATAATCCAGACGGCAACACCATGAGGTTGGGTTTCAAACAGCAGGAAGTTGAGGGAGACTGCCATTTGATTGTTGAGCGAGAATACCAGTGCCAGCAGAACCAGGACCAAAACCAACAGAATAATGAGGATCTTCTGCAATCCTGCCATAGCGATAGCACTCCCAAAGGGCTTCAAAGCCCGAATTATACGCGTTCCCTGAGCAGCTGTTAAAAGCCTTTCTTCAAGCTGTCGTTGACCTGCTCTCTTAATTCCTTGCCGGGTTTGAAGTGCGGCACATACTTGGCAGGCAACTGAACAGCCTCACCGGTTTTCGGGTTGCGCCCGGTGCGCGCGGCCCGGTGGTGAAGGGAAAAACTGCCAAATCCCCGGATTTCTATTCTCTGACCATCAGCAAGCGACTGGGACATGTGCTCAATGATGGTTTTTACAGCCAGTTCGACATCTTTAACGGAGAGCTGAGTCTGCTTGGAAGCAATCAGCTCGACCAGTTCGGACTTCGTCATGAGGCGTTTCCCTCTTTCGTTTTTATTCGGCCGTCGGTTACCGGATTCCCATGACTACCTAGTTTAGCCAAACCAGAAAAAAACACAAAAAAAACGGGCTCTTAGAGCCCGTTTTTTTCGTACCAACCGGAGGATTAGTCCTTATTGGCGTTTTGCTGCTGCATCTGCTCCTTGATGAGATCACCGATGGTGGTCGCACCAGAGGAAGTTTCCGCAGTCTTGGTCCGCACGTTTTCCAGCGCCTGCTTGTCGTCCTCAACGTCTTTGGACTTCACAGACAGGTTGATGATGCGGTTCTTGCGGTCGATGCTGATGATCTTCGCTTCAACTTCTTCGCCTTCCTTCAGCGCGTTGCGTGCGTCTTCAACACGGTCACGGCTGATTTCAGAGGCTTTCAGTACCGCTTCAACTTCGTCATTCAGGGCGATGGTAGCCGCCTTGGCATCAACTGCAGACACGGTGCCCTTAACAATGGAACCCTTGTCGTTCAGCTGTACAAACTCGGCGAACGGATCGCTTTCGAGCTGCTTGATACCCAGGGAGATACGCTCACGCTCCGGATCAACAGACAGGATAACGGTTTCAACTTCGTCACCCTTCTTGTACTCACGAACCGCTTCTTCGCCAGTCTCGTTCCAGCTGATGTCAGACAGGTGAACCAGACCGTCGATGCCGCCATCCAGACCGATAAAGATACCGAAGTCAGTGATTGACTTGATCTTACCGGAGATGCGGTCGCCCTTGTTGAAGTTGCTGGAGAAATCTTCCCACGGGTTGGATACACACTGCTTGATACCCAGGGAGATACGACGACGCTCTTCGTCGATATCCAGAATCATCACGTCCACTTCGTCGCCTACCTGGACAACCTTGGACGGATGGATGTTCTTGTTGGTCCAATCCATTTCGGAAACGTGAACCAGACCTTCAACACCCTCTTCCAGCTCAGCAAAGCAGCCGTAGTCGGTCAGGTTGGTAACGCGTGCCTTGACCTTGGAGCCTTCCGGGTAACGACCCTTGATATCAACCCAGGGATCTTCGCCCAGCTGCTTCAGGCCGAGGGAAACACGGTTACGCTCACGGTCAAACTTCAGGACCTTAACGCTGATTTCGTCGCCAACATTAACGATTTCGCTCGGATGCTTGATGCGCTTCCAGGCCATATCAGTAATGTGCAACAGGCCGTCAACACCACCCAGATCTACGAACGCGCCGTAGTCGGTCAGGTTCTTGACGATACCCTTGATTTCCATACCCTCGGTCAGGGTTTCCAGCAGAGCTTCACGCTCAGCACTGTTTTCGGCTTCCAGAACGGCGCGGCGGGAAACAACCACGTTGTTACGCTTCTGGTCGAGCTTGATAACCTTGAATTCGAGTTCTTTGTTCTCCAGGTGCGCGGTGTCGCGAACCGGACGAACGTCTACCAGCGAGCCAGGCAGGAAGGCACGGATACCGGCCAGATCGACGGTGAAACCACCCTTGACCTTACCGTTGATGATACCTTTAACCACTTCCTCAGCTTCGAAGGACTTCTCAAGTACCTTCCAGGCTTCTGCACGCTTGGCCTTTTCACGGGACAGACGGGTCTCACCGAAGCCGTCTTCAACAGCGTCGAGAGCTACATCGACAACGTCGCCGATAGCAATTTCCAACTCGCCTTTTTCGTTAAGGAACTGGGAGGCGGGGATAACGCCTTCGGACTTCAGTCCGGCGTTAACGGTGACCCAGTCGTTATCGACGTCTACAACGGTTCCCTGGACGATGGAACCCGGTTGCATGTCAATTTCTTTTAGGCTTTCTTCAAAAAGATCCGCAAAGCTCTCGCTCATTATGAGTCCTATATGATCAACGCAAGTGTACTCCGTGCCACCAGCAACACGGTCTGTTAACAAGTTCCGGATTAAGCCTGTGGCTGGCAGATAGCGCTACATCCGGCATTTCAACGACAAAAAGGTGTAGTCAGGCCTGGCCTGCTGCGGCCATACACCTGTCCAACACCTCTTCTATACTCAACCCCGTAGAATCAATGACTTGCGCATCATCTGCGGGCTTGAGAGGGGCAGCGGAACGGTTCATATCCCGTTCATCACGAACCCGTATCTCCTCTAAAAGGGCGTCAATATTAACATCGACACCCGCGTCCTTCAACTGGCTATAGCGCCGCTGGGCCCTCTCCTCGGCGCTTGCCGTAAGGAAGATTTTCACCGGCGCATCCGGAAACACCACCGTCCCCATGTCACGACCATCGGCCACCAGGCCCGGCGCCTGCCGGAAGTCGCGCTGGCGCTGCAAAAGTGCGTCCCGGACCGGCTGCATCACAGCCACCTTTGAAGCATTGTCGCCAGCCGATTCCGTACGTATATCTGCGGTCACGTCCTGCCCTGCCAAAATGACTTTAACCGGTTCACCTGCCGGAGTGGGCTCAAACGCCACGTCCAGTCCGGCAGCGACGTTCACCAGGCCGGCCTCATCGTCCAGAGACACGCCCTGACGAACTGCGGCCAAGGCCGTCAGCCGATACAAGGCACCACTGTCAAGCAGGTGCCAACCCAATTTACGGGCCAGCATCTGGGTAATTGTGCCTTTGCCGGAACCCCCGGGACCGTCCACGGTAATCACCGGCGCACTGCTATCTGACATCATTCAGCCCCCTCAGCTGAGATATTGATTCCCGTACCTTGCGCAAGTTCCACGAATCCCGGGAAAGATGTCGCCACGTTCGCACAATCGGTGACCGTGATCTCTCCCTCGGCGCGGAGCGATGCCACCGCGAAAGACATGGCAATCCGGTGGTCTCCATGGCTGTTCACGGTGCCGCCACCGATGGTCTGGCCGCCATCAATAATGATGCCGTCTGGCGTTACCGTGGTTTCCACACCCAGAGCGGCGAGGCCGTCAGCCATTACCTGGATTCGGTCGCTTTCCTTGACCCGAAGCTCTTCTGCGCCTCGCAGAACCGTTCGGCCTTTGGCACAGGCCGCGGCGATGAACAGCACCGGGAATTCGTCAATGGCCAGGGGCACCTGATCCTCAGGAATATCGATACCTTGCAACTCTGCCGAGCGGACCCGCAGGTCAGCGACCGGCTCGCCGCCGATTTCGCGCTCGTCCAGAATCTCAATGCTGGCGCCCATCTGGTTCAGGATGTTGATCACACCGACCCGGGTCGGGTTCATCCCCACATGCCGCAGGACCAGATCGGATCCGGGAGCAATACTCGCGGCTACCAGAAAAAACGCGGACGACGAGATATCGGCAGGCACATCAATATTGGTCGCCGTCAGTTTGCCGCCACCACTGACACTTGCGGTCGCGCCGTCCCGGTGAACGTGATAGCCAAAGCCCGCCAGCATGCGCTCGGTGTGATCGCGGGTGGGAGCCGGCTCGGTCACCGACGTACTGCCTTCCGCATAAAGACCAGCCAGCAGGAGGCACGATTTCACCTGGGCGCTGGCCACCGGCATTTCATAATGAATACCGGAAAGTTTCTGGCCGCCACGGATCTTCAGTGGCGGGCGGCCACCCTCCGCGGTATCAATCACGGCACCCATGGCCCTGAGCGGATCGGCAACCCGCCCCATCGGGCGACCGGAGAGACTCGCATCGCCGGTCAGCTCGGAATCAAAGGGCTGGGCGGCCAGCAACCCCGCAAACAACCGCATGGCGGTTCCCGAGTTACCCAGATACAGAGGCCCCCGGGGGGCCTGAAGCCCGTGCATGCCAACGCCATGGATGCGAACAAAGCCGTCGTCCGGGCCTTCGATGGTCACGCCCATATCCCGGAACGCCTGGAGCGTGGCCAGGCTGTCCTCACCTTCCAGAAATCCCTTCACTTCGGTTACGCCGTCCGCCAGCGCACCCAGCATTATTGAACGGTGTGACATCGACTTGTCACCGGGCACCCGGATATCACCGGCAATCGCCCCACCGGGCTTAAGACGGAACGTTACCTGCTTTTCACTGTTGTTTGTCACGTAAGCCTGTCCTGAGAGCATCTTCGAAAAATGTTCACGCGCCGCCTTGGCGCGACTGAAAACCCGTAACAACGTGGCACTGTCCTGGTTGGCGATGGCAGTACGCAGTTGTTCGAGATCGTGGGTGAAGTGGTCAATCACGCGCAGAACCGCATCGCGGTTCGACAGAAAGATATCGTGCCACATCACCGGATCGCTGGCCGCAATCCGGGTAAAGTCCCTGAAGCCACCGGCAGCATAGCGAAAGATATCCATGTTCTCATCTTCACCCGCCAAGGTATCCACCAGGGAGAACGCAATCAGGTGCGGCAGGTGGCTTGTGGCCGCCAGCACCTCATCGTGATACGCCACCGACATGGTCAGCACCGTGGCACCACAGCCCTCCCACAGCGCTTTAAGCCGGGCAAGGTGTGGCTGACTGACGTCGTCAGGCGGCGTAAGAATGACCTTGTGGTTGGCAAACAGCTCGGGATTGGCCGCCCGAATGCCGCTCTTTTCAGAGCCAGCAATGGGATGGCCGGGAATAACCCGGGGCGACAAGCCGCCGAACACGGCCTCAACATCGGTTACGAAGCTGGATTTAGTGCTACCAACGTCGGTCAATATCGCGTCCGGTTCCAGTGCCGGGCGAACCTGCTCAAGCACCTTGCGAGTAGCCCGTACAGGAACGGCCAGCACAACCAGGTCTGCCCCCCGGACAGCATCGGCGATCGAAGCAGCCGACTGATCGATTACACCCAGCTCTTTGCCGAGTTGCAGCTCTTCATCGCGCTGATCTGTACCAACAACTGTGCCCGCCAGCCCGTTGCGCCGGATCGCGCAGGCCAGGGAGCCGCCAATCAGCCCCAGGCCAATCACCGCTACCCTTTTAAACAGAGGCTCGGAAGACGCCATATCAGTCGCTGAGCCCCGATGCGGTAGGGGCCTGGGCCAAAGCCTCGATAAAGCGCTCGTTTTCTTCCGGAAGCCCGACAGACACCCTGAGATGCCGTGGCATGCCGTAGCCCGCGATCGGCCGGACAATTACACCGTGTGCGAGCAGAGCCTGGTATACGCCCATGGCCTGCTCCCCCACTTCCACGGCAACGAAGTTCCCGGCTGACGGAATGTAGCTGAGCCCCATCCGGTCGAATGCCTCCTGCAACTGACGCAGACCGGCTGTGTTCACGTCACGGGAACGCTGGAGATAGTCTTCATCCTCAAGCACAGCCGTGGCCGCAGACAGGGCAACCGTATCGACGTTAAACGGCTGGCGCACCCGGTTCAGAATATCCGCAATGGCCGGTGAGGAGATGCTGTACCCGACCCGCAAAGCCGCCAGCCCCCAGGCCTTGGAAAACGTGCGGCAAACGATGAGGTTCGGGAAGCGGGCCAGAAGCTCAACACCGTCCGGGTATTGCTCGCCGGTCAGGTATTCGCAGTAGGCCTCATCCAGAACTACAAGCACCTTCTCCGGAATCTTGTTCAGGAACGCCTCAATGGCATCCGCCGTGTGAACCGTGCCCGTGGGGTTGTTCGGGTTGGCGACAAACACCAGGCGAGTGCGATCGGTAACCGCCGCAGCCATGGCATCCAGATCGTGCCCCCACTCCCGGGCTGGCACAGACACGCCCCTGGCGCCGATAGCCTGGGTCACCAGAGGATAAACGGCGAATGCGTACTGGGAGAAAACGACTTCGGAATCTGTATCAGCGAAACAACGGGTAATCACTTCCAGTACATCATTGGAGCCGTTACCCAGGGTAATCTGATCCATTCCAACGTTCAGACGCTTCGACAACGCCTGTTTCAGATTGAATCCGTTACCATCGGGATACAGACAAAGCTCGGAGAGAGCCTGCCGCGCAGCCGACAGAGCCTTTTCGCTGGGCCCCAGCGGGTTTTCATTGCTCGCCAGCTTGATGATCTCTGCCGGATTGAGGCCAAGCTCACGGGCCAGCTCTTCAATCGGCTTGCCCGGCTGATAGGGTGAGAGCGCCTGTACGCCGCGAACCGCCAGACTCTGGTAATCAATGGCCATAAATCGTCCTCGACACTCTTTTCTCAGAAACGCAGGTGCAGATACTCAAAGCACGCCAATCGGGTAGGAACCCAGGCGCTTGAGTTCGACGGCCTCTTCGTCCACTTCCGCCAGCACCCTCCGAACCTGTTCGTCCTCCATATGACCCTCAAAATCGATGTAGAACACATAGGCCCAGGTACCGCTGGGCGACGGCCGCGTTTCGATTCTGGTCAGGCTGAGACCGTGACGATGGAACGGCTCGAGAAGCTGATAAAGAGCCCCTGGCTTGTTGCGCATGGACACCAGAATGGATGACTTGTCGTGACCGCTGGCCGGCACTTCCTCCCGGCCAATGATCAGGAATCGGGTGGTATTGTCCGGGCGATCCTCAATGCTGTTCGCCAGCTTCTCCAGGCCATAGAGCTCGGCCGCCATGTCACCGGCAATGGCTGCGGTACCCGGCTCTTCGGCGGCGCGTCGGGCGGCTTCCGCATTGCTGGAGACGGTGACCCGCTCGATGCCGTAGCGGTGGGTATCCAGCCATTGCCGGCATTGGGCAAACGATTGCTGATGGGAATAAATCCGGGTAATTTCCTGGTCGCCGTGCTTCGGAGACACCAGGAGGTGATGATGAATCCGCAGCTGAACCTCGCCACAGATCTTGAGCGGCGAGGACATGAACATATCGAGGGTGTGGTTGATCATTCCCTCGGTAGAGTTTTCCACCGGTACCACGCCGTAATGGGCTGCGCCGGATTCGACCTCCCGGAACACCGCATCGATAGCCGGTAGCGGCACACTGACCACCGAGTGGCCAAAATGCTTGAGCGCTGCCGCCTGGGTAAAGGTGCCAATCGGTCCAAGGAAGGCAATGTGCATGGGCTTTTCAAGCGCCAGGCAGGCCGACATGATTTCCCGGAACAGACGGGCCATTTCTTCACCAGACAGCGGCCCAGGATTCTGCTCCTTGATGCGCCGAAGTACTTGCGCTTCCCGCTCAGGGCGATAGAAGAAGACGTCCTGCCCCGGATTGGCGGTCATTTTGACGTGGGCCACTTCCTGGGCACAGGCGGCCCTGGCACTGATCAGCTCCATGATCTTCTGATCAATCTGATCGATCTCGTCCCGCAGCTCTCCGAGCCGAACCTGCTCGTCACTCATGATCAGCCACGCTCCTTCGCAAATTCGGTCATGTAGTCAATCAGCGCATCAACCCCCGACTCGGGCATCGCGTTGTAGATGCTTGCACGCATTCCGCCAACCGAGCGGTGGCCGGCGAGGTTCAGCAGGCCACGGGCATTGGCACCTTTCAGGAATTCGCCATTCAGGGCGTCATCAGCCAGGGTGAACGGCACGTTCATCCAGGAGCGGAAGCGCGGATCGATCGGGTTGGCGTAGAACTCGTTGGTATCGATAAAGTCGTAGAGCTTGCGGGCCTTGCGCAGGTTGACCTCACCCATTGCCTTCACACCGCCCTGCTCTTTCAGCCACTTGAACACCAGACCGGCCAGGTACCAGGAGTAGGTGGCCGGGGTGTTGTACATGGAGCCGTTATCCGCAATCACCTGATAGTTCATCATGGTCGGGGTCTCCCTTCGGGCCTTGCCGAGGAGATCCTTGCGAATAATGACCACCACCAATCCTGAGGGACCGATGTTCTTCTGGGCACCGGCGTAGATTACGCCGAACCTGGAGACGTCCACCGGCCTCGAAAGCATCGATGAGGACATGTCGGCGACCAGCGGTGTGCCCGCGCTATCCGGAACAAAATCGAACTCCAGTCCACCGATGGTTTCGTTGGGCGTGTAGTGCAGGTACGCCGCATCGGCGGTGGTCTGCCACGAAGACTGGTCCGGAATCGTGGTAAAGCCACTATCTTCTGAACTCGCTACCACGTTCACCTTGCCATAACGACTGGCCTCGGCAATGGCCTTCTTGGACCAGATGCCGGTGTTCACGTAGTCCGCAGAGCCGTTTTCGCCCAGCAGATTCAGAGGAATGGTGGAAAACTGGCTGGACGCTCCACCCTGCATAAACAGAACGGCGTAATCATCCGACACGCCAGCCAGTTCACGCAGATCTTTTTCTGCAGTCTCGGCAATCTGGACAAACTCGTCACTGCGATGGCTCATTTCCATCACCGACATGCCGGTACCGCGCCAGTCGAGCATTTCATCCCGCGCCTGACGAAGCACGCTCTCCGGCAAAGTCGCCGGACCTGCACAAAAGTTATACGCCCTGCTCATGTTGCTGTGTTCTCTCACGTCTTGCTGAATCTGTCTGTGGCAAGTGCCGGCTTATTCGTCGCCGGCACTCTCGCCTTCTTGGCCTTCTTCCGGGCTCTCGGCGGCAACAATCGGGTTGCCTTCGCTGTCGAGCTCTTCGTCGTCGGTTTCCGCGATCCGCTCAACGCCTACCAGCCGCTCGTCTTCCTGACTCAGCTTGATCAGGCGCACACCCTGGGTGTTCCGGCTCAGAACGGACACTTCGTCTGTCCGGGTACGAACCAGCGTGCCCTTGTCAGAGATCAGCATCATTTCATCGCCTTCGAACAACTGCAGGGCTGTAACCAGGTTACCGTTGCGTTCGGAGCACTGCATGGCGATAACGCCCTGGCTACCCCGGCTGTAGGTCGGGAACTCGTCGATAGCGGTCCGCTTGCCGTAGCCATTTTCGGAGGCCGTCAGGATAACCCCGCCTTCCTGCGGGATGATCAGCGACACCACATGGTGACCTTCCGGCATCTTGATACCGCGAACACCACGGGCTGTCCGGCTCATCGGACGAACGGCTTCTTCGTTGAAACGCACGGCCTTGCCAGCGGTCGAAAACAGCATGACCTCGGCATCGCCCTTGGTAATGGCCGCACCGATCAGGGTATCGCCTTCGTCCAGAGACAGGGCGATCAGGCCGCTGCTGCGCGGACGCGAGAAGTTCGGCAACGGCGTTTTCTTGACCACGCCTGCGGACGTAGCCATTAGCACAAACTGGTCTTCCGGATAGTCACGAACCGGCAGGAAGGTCGTAATACGCTCTCCCTCATCCAGCGGCAGGATATTCACCATGGGCCGCCCGCGGGACGCCCTGCTCGCACGCGGAATCTCGAATACCCGCAGCCAGTAGACCTTGCCACGGTTAGAGAAGCACAGAATGGTGTCGTGGGAGTTGGCAACCAGCAGCTTCTCAACGAAGTCTTCATCCTTCATGGAAGTTGCCGCCTTGCCGCGACCGCCCCGGCGCTGGGCCTGGTAGTCTTCCACTGCCTGTGTCTTGGCGTAACCACTGTGGGAGATTGTCACCACTAGGTCTTCTTCATCAATCAGGTCTGCGATGGTCAGGTCGCGACGGGAGCTGGTGATTTCGGTACGACGCTCGTCACCAAATTCGGTAACGATGGCTTCCAGCTCTTCCCGGATTACCTGGAGCAGCCGCTCGGGGTCGCCCAGGATATCCAGCAGGTCGGCAATCTTGTCGAGGATTTCCTTGTATTCGTTCTGGAGCTTCTCGGTTTCCAGACCGGTCAGACGGTGCAGGCGCAGATCCAGGATCGCCTGGGCCTGCTCCGGCGACAGATGATACAGCCCCTCACGCAGACCGTAGATTTCCGGCAGATCATCTGGGCGACAAGCGTCTTCGCCAGCACGCTCCAGCATGGCCATGACATCGCCCGGGGACCAGCCCCTGGCAATCAGCTTTTCCTTGGCTTCGGCGGCAGACGGCGAGGCCTTGATCAGCTCGATAATCTCGTCGATGTTGGCCAGAGCAACGGTCAGACCTTCCAGAATATGGCCGCGCTCGCGGGCCTTGCGCAACTCATAGATGGTCCGGCGGGTCACCACTTCACGACGGTGACGAACAAACGCATCCAGCAGCTGCTTCAGATTCAGGGTTTTCGGCTCACCGTTGATCAGGCCGACCATGTTGATGCCGAATACGGTTTCCAGCTGGGTCTGGGCAAACAGGTTGTTGATCACAACGTCCGGGTTTTCACCCCGACGCAGCTCGATCACCACCCGAATACCTTCCTTGTTGGATTCGTCCCGCAGCTCGGAGATACCCTCAAGACGCTTCTCTTTCACCAGCTCGGCGATCTTCTCGATCAGGCGGGCCTTGTTCAGCTGATACGGCAGCTCGGTGATGATGATGGCATCGCGATTGGTCTTGTTGTCGTGCTCGATCTCGTGGCGGGCCCGAATATAGATACGACCACGGCCGGTACGGTAGGCCTCAACGATGCCGGCACGGCCGTTGATGATGCCCTCGGTCGGGAAATCCGGGCCCGGAATGAATTCCATCAGCTCATCGATGGTCAGATCCGGATTATCAATCAGCGCCAGGCAGCCGCTTACAACTTCCGTCAGGTTGTGAGGCGGAATATTGGTCGCCATACCCACGGCAATACCGGAGGAACCATTCACCAGCAGGTTGGGCACCCGGGTAGGCAGAACCTCGGGAATCCGCTCGGTACCGTCGTAGTTATCGACGAAATCGACCGTTTCCTTGTCCAGGTCCGCCAGCAGGGAGTGGGCAATCTTCTCCATGCGGATCTCGGTGTAACGCATGGCTGCCGCGTTATCACCGTCGATGGAACCAAAGTTACCCTGGCCGTCGACCAGCGGATACCGCAGGGAGAACGGCTGGGCCATACGTACGATGGTGTCGTATACCGCAGAGTCACCGTGGGGGTGGTATTTACCAATGACGTCACCCACCACACGGGCTGACTTCTTGTAGGCCTTGTTCCAGTCGTTGTTCAGTTCGGACATGGCGAACAGAACGCGACGGTGAACCGGCTTGAGGCCGTCCCTCACATCCGGAAGGGCCCGCCCGACGATCACGCTCATGGCGTAATCGAGGTAGGACTGTTTTAACTCGTCTTCAATATTGACCGGCAGGATCTCTTTGGCTAACTCACCCATCGAGAAAGGTTCCTTTGCGTTATCTGGAAGTCGTATCAGGGCCGTTTCCGGGCCCCATAGTTATTCTTCAACAAGCCGCCAAGTCTACCACAGTCGCACCCTCTCCGGGGCAACTGTGAGGCAGCCTTAATCAAACACCACTGTCTTGTTTTCGTAGGTAATCACCCGGTCTTCGATGTGCGAACGCAGGCCCCGGGCCAGCACGTTCTTCTCGACATCCTTGCCCAGGCGAACCATATCCTCGATGGAATCGCTGTGGGTGATCCGGATAACGTCCTGCTCGATGATCGGGCCCTCGTCGAGGTCCTGGGTCACATAGTGGCAGGTGGCACCAATCAGCTTTACACCTCGACTGTAGGCCTGGTGATAGGGGCGTGCACCTGCGAACGACGGCAGGAAGCTGTGATGGATGTTGATGACCTTGCCCGAGTATTTCTGGCAAAGCTCGCTTGGCAGGATCTGCATGTAACGGGCCAGCACCACCACATCGGCTTCGTATTTCTCGAACAGCTCATCGATATGGGCAAAGGCTTCCGCCTTGTTTTCCTTGCTGACCGGCACATGGTGGTAGGGAATCTCGTGCCATTCCACCATCCGGCGCAGATCGTCATGGTTGGAGATGACCGCCACAATCTCGGCATTGATCTCGTTGCTGTGCCAGCGGTACAGAAGGTCTGCAACGCAGTGGGACTCCTTGCTGCACATCAATATGACTTTCTTGGGCTGGGCCGAATCGGCAATGTGCCAATTCATGTTGAATTCGCGGGCAATCGGCTCGAACGCGGCGCGGAACTGGTCCAGACCGAACGGAATCGAGTTAGCCTTGATCTCGTGCCGCATGAAAAACCAGCCGGTGTGAGTATCCGAGTGATGACTTGCCTCGGTAATCCAGCCATTGTAAGTGGATAGAAAATTACTCACCTTGGCGACAATTCCCACCCGGTCGGGGCAGGAAATCACAAGACGATAGGTATGCTCCATGAAAGCCTTTCCTTAACTGAAATCCGGGAAAGCAGGTGCGTCGGGGAATCACCACCGGCATTAACGGCAGGTTAACGGTACGCACCTATGAAAATGACCGGCTATCATAGCCTATCTGAACGCCAGAAACGAGGAATGGAGATATGGACAGAGGCCTCTACCAACATACAACCAAAAACCTCGCCAGGGGGCGCTCAGGCCGCGTTTCGATCGTAGCAGCCCTGGCCTTTTTGATGGCCGCAGGCCCGGTCTTCGGGCAAGCCATTCTTGAGGGCGAGCGATTTCACCCGGTTACTGCGACCCAGGGCATGGTTGCCACCAGCCATACACTGGCCACGGAGGTTGCCCTCGAGGTACTGAAGAACGGCGGCAATGCCATAGATGCGGCAGTAACAGCGGGCTTTGCCCTGGCAGTCACCCAGCCCCGCTCCGGCAATATTGGCGGGGGCGGCTTCATGCTGATTTCCAAAGGCGACGGCTCAGATCCGGAAGCCATCGATTATCGGGAGAAAGCGCCCGCTGCCGCGACTGAAACCATGTTCCAGGACGAATCCGGAAACGTGGTTCAAAACCGCAGCCGCTTTACCCATCTGGCCGCTGGCGTACCCGGGACCGTCGCTGGCCTGGCACTGGCGCTGGAGCGACACGGCACCATTACCCTGAAACAGGCGCTGGCGCCGGCTATCAAACTTGCGAGGGATGGATTCATCGTACCCCAGCGCTTCACCGAGGGGCTGGAACAGGCCCGGGACAGGCTTGAGCGCTGGCCGGCCACCCGTGAAACCTTTTATAAGGAAGACGGCAGCGCCTGGCAGCCCGGCGAGCGCTTTCGCCAGCCGGAACTGGCCGCGACGCTCCAGCGCGTTTCCGATGACGGCGTAAAGGGCTTTTACGAGGGCGAAACGGCCGAACTGATCGCCAGTGAGATGAATCGGCACGATGGCCTGATCACCTTGCAGGACCTGAAAGATTATTCCCCGGTGGTACGAACTCCGGTTCATGGCAACTATCGCGGGTACGATATTTTCTCCATGTCACCACCCTCTTCCGGGGGCACCCACATTGTCCAGATCCTGAATATCCTGGAAGGCTTTCCGATGGCCGAATTCGGCCACAACTCCGCTGATTCGATCCATCATATGGCGGAAGCCATGAAGCTGGCCTACGCCGATCGCTCGAAATACCTCGGCGACACCGATTATGTAGATGTTCCGTTGGCGGGGCTCACAAGCAAAGGCTACGCAGAAGAACTCCGCAAAGGCATTGACCCTGAAAGGGCGCGGCCGGCCAGCGAGATCAATCCGGGCCAGCCAGCGGCCTGGGAAAGCCCGGAGACTACCCATTTTTCCGTGGTGGACAAATGGGGCAACGCGGTGTCCAACACCTACACCATCAATTTCAGTTACGGATCCGGCATTACGGTAAAAGGCGCGGGCTTCCTGCTGAACAACGAAATGGACGATTTCAGCGCCAAACCGGGCGTGCCGAACGCCTACGGCCTGATCGGCGGCGAAGCCAACAAGGTTGAGCCAGGCAAGCGCATGTTGAGCTCCATGTCGCCCACGATCGTGAAAAAGGACGGCAAGAATGTTCTGGTAACCGGCAGCCCGGGTGGCTCGAGGATTATAACCACCACCTTGCAGGTGATCCTCAATGTGATTGATCATGGAATGAACATACAGACCGCCGTGAGCGCACCTCGTATGCACCACCAGTGGCTGCCGGATGAAATCCGGATCGAGCAAGGCATCAGCCCCGACACCATCCGACTACTGGAAGAGCGGGGGCACAAGGTGGTCGGCGGATCTGCCATGGGCGCCATCCAGAGTATCCTGATTGATGATCAAGGAATCCGGCACGGTGGCGCAGACCCAAGGAGAAGTACCTCCTCGGCCATGGGCTATTAATATTGGCAATTGACCAGGGTCACTGACCCGATCGGAGGCATTATGTATCTTTCTGTTCAACTGAGCTGTTATCCCCTGAAAGAGGAATATAAACAGCCGATAAAAGACCTTATCGCACGCCTGGAACAAACCGGGCTGGAAGTCTACCCGGGGCGAATGAGCACCGAAATTTTTGGCGACTATGATGAGGTTATGGGCGTGCTCTCGGATACCATGAAATGGTCATTCGAGACCTACGGAAAATCCGTCTTCGTGGCGAAGATCATGGAGGGCGACCGGAGACCGAAATGACAGCACCGAGCGGGCCAGAGAACCAACAACAGAAGCCGGACCAGAACCAGCAGCCGGCAATCCCGAACCAGTTCGCGTTCCTGTGGCTCAGTGCCGCCATCTTTCTTATGGTGCTCTGGCTTCAGGACGGCGGACAGCCCCGGCTTCAGGACCTGGCCTACTCGGAATTCAAAACCGCTGTGGTGAACGATCAGGTGGCGGAAGTCACTTTGAAAGAAGAAGCCATCACCGGCCTGTTCACCGACAGCGGCGCGGCAGACTTCAGCTCCGACAGCCCCGCACGGACAAGCACCCCGGGATTCCAGACCATCCGCCCGCCCATGGAAGACCCTTCCCTGCTTAACCTGCTGGAAGAGCACGAAGTCACCATCCGTGCCACCCCCTCCGGCTTACCCTGGTGGCAGGAGATGATCCGCGGCTTCCTGCCCTGGATCCTGCTGCTGGCGCTGATGTTCTGGTTCTGGGGCGCCGCGCAGAAGCGAATGACCCAGGGAGGTGGGCCGTTTGATTTCAGCCGTTCCAAGGCAAGACGGGCCCGCAAGGAAACCTCAACCGCCACCCTGGATGACGTAGCCGGCATTGAATCCGCCAAGCGGGAAATTGCCGAGATCATCGATTTCCTGAAATCTCCCGAAAAATATCGGGCCCTGGGTGCCGTCATGCCCAAGGGCGTGCTTTTGGTCGGCCCGCCGGGCACAGGCAAGACACTGCTGGCCCGGGCCATCGCCGGCGAAGCGGAGGTGCCCTTCTACAGCATCAGCGCCTCGGAATTCATCGAGATGTTCGTGGGTGTTGGCGCCGCGCGGGTTCGGGACATGTTCAAGGAAGCCCGTAAAGACGCGCCGGCGCTGATTTTCATCGACGAACTGGACGCCATTGGCCGTTCACGGGGCGCGGGCCTGGGTGGCGGCCACGATGAGCGGGAACAGACCCTGAATCAGATTCTCACGGAAATGGACGGTTTCGAGGCCCACGAGAATGTCCTGGTACTGGCTGCCACCAACCGGCCGGACGTACTGGACAGCGCCCTGCTCCGCCCGGGCCGTTTTGACCGCAAGATCACCCTCGACCGCCCCCACAAGGAGGCCCGCGCGGCGATCCTGGCCGTTCACGTGCGAAAGGTCCCCCTGGCGAATGATGTCGACCTGGATCAACTTGCCGCGCGCACCATCGGCTTTTCCGGGGCGGATCTCAAGAACCTCGTAAATGAAGCGGCGCTCACCGCAGCCCGTGAAAGCCTGCATGAGGTAAATGCCCATTGCTTTGATCTGGCCCGGGACAGAATTATTCTCGGTGAAGAGCGCGACACCAAGCTGAACCCGCAGGAGCGTGAGGCCGTTGCCTACCACGAGTGTGGTCACGCCATCATGGCCTACTACATGCCGAACGCGGATCCCCTTACCAAGTTGACCATCATTCCTCACGGCATGGCCATGGGAGTTACGGAACAAACCCCGAGGGAAGATCACTACACCTACACCGAAAGCTACCTGAAGGATCGCATCAAGGTGATGCTTGGCGGTCGCTGCTCGGAAAAGCTGATCTACGGAGAAGTCAGCACCGGCGCCCAGAACGATCTCAAGGAAGCTACTGCGCTGATTCGCAAGATGATCGGCCAGTGGGGTATGAGTGAAAAAATCGGTCCCCTGGGCCTGAACATCGGCGAAGAGCATGTTTTCCTTGGCCGGGAGATGGGCATGCCGAGGGAGTTCAGCGAGAAGATGGCCGAGATGATCGACGGGGAAATCCAGTCCCAACTGCTGGCTCTGGAGAAAGCGACCCTGGACTTCCTGACCGAACACCGCAACCAGCTGGAAGCATTGGCCAAAGCCGTATTGAAGCACGAGACCCTGTCTGCCGAAGATGTCGAGGAAATCCTGCGCAAGGAAGACGCCCGAAAAATTGCCTGATCTGATGGATCAGACCTGACCCACCACATCATGACTGAATAGCGCGAGGCAGAACCCCACAACCGCACCCAGCGGCGGCCCCCAGTGGCGCTCGAGCCTGGATTGCGGGGCGATATCCTGAAAGATCAGGTAGAGAATACCGCCCGAAGCAATCAGCATGATCGCGCCCAATACCACCGGGCGTTCCGACAGGAAAAAATAGCCGAGCAAACCCGCCAGCGGCCCCGTCATCACAAGGCCGGTCATAAACAACAGGGTTTTCGTGGAGGTATAACCCGGCAGACTAACCAACTCCCGATAGGCATTGAACCCCTCAGGCAGATTCTGCATGGCAATCAGGACAGCCATCAACACTGCCGTTTCCGGGCTCACGACAGCAAGGCCGCCCAAAGCCGTTGCCTCCGGAATAAAGTCGAGCATCACGCCCATCAGTTGCGGAGACTCGCGCCGCTTCAGGCCAAGAATCCGCTCTACCCCAAAGAAAAGCAGCCCACCGGCAATGATGGCAGGAATGGCCCATAGAGAATCCCCCATGCTGGATTGTCCTTCGGGGATCAGAACCACTGAAACCGCACCCAGCAGTATGCCGCCGCCCAGCGCGATCAGAAAATGACGGACCTCCTGCTCCAGCCAGTTTGGACGGATGTGCTCGAAGCTGGCGAGCAGACCGCCCAGTGGAATGCAGGCACCGGCAAGAACGGTCAGGCCAACAATGTAGAGAACGTCCATGAACATCGGATAACAGACCTATGAAACAGACAGGAGAATTTAAGGCGTGACCGTAACCGGAAGATTCAGGGCCACCAGCAACCTCTCTGCGTTAGGCTCCTGAAGCAGGGTACAATCACGGCTGAGCACCAACTGGACCGCCCTTTCCTGGCGCAAAATGCCGGCCACCGTAACCGGATCCGTTGACGGCAAAGACCTTACACGAAGCTCCGATTCCTGAACACCGAGGTCCCTGGCGACGCCTTTAAGGTCTTTGGACAGGACACTTGAATCCGCTCCCACCAAAAACGTCACGGGTCGATGAGAGCGACGGCTCACCTCAGCGGCTGCCTGTATAGCGCGGCTGTTGGCGTCCACGTGATCATTCAGAAAGACCACAACCCTACCCTGAGGCAGAGAGTGTTTTTCACACCAGAGCAACACCTTGCCCGGTGATCGGTAAACAAGGCCTTTTGCCGTGGAGCCCAACCGCGCGCCCGGCGCAGAGGACCAACCGACGCGACCAAGCACCAGAAGATCCCTTGGCCCCGCCAGCGCCAACACTTCATCGATCACATGGCCCCGGGCAACGCTCAGTGAGTGCCTGCCACCATGGGGCGCTACAGCACCTGCAAGGGCACGGCGAGCCTGGTCCGCCAATCTCTGCATTCGCTGCTCAACGCCGGCAGGATCAAAGGGGCGGCTGATCCCGGATGACGCCCCCACTTCGCGGGCAAAACCATAGCCGGCGCTTCGCAGCTGATTCAGCTCCTCAACAAACACGCCCAGCACCTCGGCACCGGTGGACGCTGCGATCTCAGCCGCAGCCCGCAAGGCGGCGTAACTCATTCTGGAACCATCCAGAAGCACCAGTACACGACCAGTTGAGGTGCCGGGATCTGCCTGAGTTGTCGGCGCATCAGTCACGATCCTTGCCTCCGCTGTTGTTCGTTTCTCCGTTCTCGTCCCGTTTCTTGCTAGCCTCCGCGAACTTCTCGAGGCGCTCGGCAACACGGCGATTGAAGCTGTTCTCAGGGAACTCGCCATTACTGTCCGGCTCTCCGGGCTCAAGACCGGTTAACAGCTCAATTGCCTCATTGATGTCTGAAATCGGATAAATTCGGAACCGGTCTTCAGCGATCGCCTGCCTCACGTCGGCTCTCAGCATGAGGTGCTCAACGTTGCTTGCGGGCAACAGAGCGCCCTGCCCGCTAATGTCACCAGCTTCCTTGCAGACGTCGAAAAAGCCTTCGATCTTCTCGTTCACGCCTCCCACGGCCTGAACTTCGCCATGCTGGTTCATGGACCCCGTTACGGCGAAGGACTGCTTCAGTGGTACACGGGAAATGGCTGACAGCAACACGCAAGTCTCTGCCACCGAGGCAGAATCACCCTCAACACCACCATAGGATTGCTCAAAAGCCAGACTCGCTGACAGCGACAGTTCGCCATCACCGGCGTAACGACTCGCAAGGAACCGTGAAAGAATCATCACAGCCTTGCTGTGAATGGGGCCGCCAAGTTTGGCCTCCCGCTCAATATCCACCACCTGCCCCTTGCCGGGCCGTGCCGTGGCGGTAATCCGGGTAGGCTGGCCAAACATCGACGCCCCGAGCCTGAGTACCGAAAGGCCATTCACCTGAGCCACTTCCTCGCCGGTGGTCGCAATCATCACCACACCCCGGCTGATTTGCTCGCGGCTTCGCTCCCGCACTCGGCTGGCCCGGTATTCCCGTTCATCAACGGCCTGCTGGAGGTGGCTGGCTTCGACCGTATCGGCCCCGGCCTGGCCCGCCCAGTGGTCTGCCTCACTCAGAATGTCCCGAAGCACCCGATCGTGGGCGGTCAGTTTGCGCTGGTCCGCTGCCAGCCGGCTCGCATGCTCGATCAGTCTGGCCACTGCGCTTCGCTCCAGTGGCCGCATTTTCAGAGCTCGGGCCATGGTCGCAATCATTCGGGCGTAAAGCTCGTAACAGCCGTCGTTGCGGTCCAGATCGTCCTCGAAATCCGCCTCCACCTTGAACAGGTCCAGGAAATCCGGATCGTAGTGCGACAGCAGGTAATACAACATCCGGTCCCCGAGCAGAACCACTTTGACCGACACCGGAATCGGCTCGGGCTGAAGACTGACGGTACTTACCAACCCATAGAGCCGCTCCAGGGACTCTATGCGGATTTCACCGGAAGACAGAATCCGCTTCAGGCTTTCCCACGCCATCGGCTGCGTCAGCACCCGGCGGGCATCAATGATCAGATACCCGCCACTGGCCCGATGCATGGAGCCGCCACGAATCAGGGTGAAATCCGTATAGAGATTGCCCTGGCGGGCCCGGTGTTCGATCTGCCCCGCCAGGTGCTGGTGGTTGGGCAAGTCCTCGTAGATAACGGGCGCGCCGACTGTCTCGGCATTATCCACCAGCAAATTGACCTTGTAGCGGGCCAGCAGGCCGACCGGTGGCCCGTTATCACTGTCCTGGAAAGCTTCGGCATGTTCCACTACGTCTTCGCGGACGGCATCCAGGTAATCGACAATATCCGGAAGGTGCGACCACTTCTCCCGCAATTCACCGATCGGGCCGCCCAGGGTCAGCTGCACCATCTCTTCATTGAGGGCATGGACCCGTTCCCGAACTTCTTTCCGCATCCTGGGAATCTGCTGAATGGTCTGCTGCAGCTTTTTCTGAAGCTCCTCGACCTTGGATTCAACCAGCTGCTTCTCTTCATCAGAAAAGTTCTTGTATTCCTCGGGGTCGATCACCTCGCCCTTGCGCATGGGGGCGAAGGTGAAACCGGCCGGCGTGGTGATCATGGCAATGTTGTTGCGGTTGGCCTCTTCCTGGATCTCGAACAGACCCTGGTGCTGCCGCTTGGCCATTTCTTCCTGCAGTTCCTGCAACCGGGCCTGGTATTCCTCGCTCTCAAACGCCGTTGGAATGGCCGTGCGCAGCTCTTCGGCCAGATCGTTCATGTCCTTCTTGAATTGCCGCCCTTCTCCGGCCGGCAGCTTCAAAGCATTCGGTCGGTCCGAGAACTGGAAGTTATAGACATGGCACCAATCCGGAGGAACCGGTTGCCTGGCGGCGTGCAGGGAAAGAAAGCGCTCGACAAGTTCGTACTTACCCGCCCCGGAGGGTCCGAGGACAAAGAGGTTGAAACCCTCTGCCTGAATACCGGCGCCAAATTCCAGCGCCCTCAACACCCTATCCTGACCATAAGGACGCTCAAGGTCTGGCAGGTCTTCGGTAGTGATGAAATCCAGCTTGTCTTCCGGGCAACGGTGGTAGACCTGGTTTTCGGCTAACGGGGCGGGTAGTGGCATTACATCCTCCTGATGGTTTCCACCCGAGGGTGGAAAACGCCGATTACGTCGAACGAGTAATCCGGGGGCAAAGCCCCCTCATCAGGAAACTATAGATGATGGCGGGCGACCCGCTCCAACAATCGTCAGGCTAGCGCCACTCGAGAGTCTTGGGCTCCACCGCATGCTCACAGAACAGATGCCCGACATCCGGCACCGCAAAGCAACGGTCACCGCGTTGGGGCTGGCGGGCGTTGAACTCGGTATGGCTGATGCCTACCTCCCAAAGCTCCTCGCACTCCCAGCCATCGGGTTTGAGTTCGATTCGCACTTCCGCACCGATCAGGTTGATGGCCTCGATCCGGAAAGGCAGATGGGCCTCGTCACTGGCAGACTGGGTCAAGCGCACCTCGTGAGGTCGCAGATAGAGCTGCGCGTCATCGTTTTCGCAGCCTTCGGGCAGGCGAATCCAGGCGTCACCCTGGCTCATGACACCATCGCGGATCTTGCCGGATAACACATTCACCTGCCCCAGAAACTCGAACACAAACCGGCTGTCCGGGCGGCCATAGAGCTCCAGGGGCGTATCAACCTGCTCAATCCGGCCATTGCTCATCACAACCACCTGATCCGACAGTTCCAGGGCCTCCTCCTGATCGTGGGTCACGAACACACTGGTAAAATGCAGCTCGTCGTGGAGGCTGCGCAGCCAGCGGCGCAGGTCCTTTCGCACCTTGGCATCAAGTGCGCCGAAGGGCTCATCCAGCAGAAGAATCTCTGGCCGCATGGCCATGGCCCGGGCCAAAGCAATGCGCTGCTTCTGGCCACCGGAGAGTTGCGCCGGGTAACGGTCAGCCAGATGTTCCAGCTGTACCATTTCCAGCAGGTCTTTCACCCGCTTGCGGATCTCAGGCTTACCCGGGCGTTCCTTACGCGGTAGCACGTTAAGGCCAAAAGCCACGTTCTCGGCCACCGTCATGTGGCGGAACAACGCATAGTGCTGGAATACAAATCCCACGCGCCGGTCCCGAACGTGCAGGTCGGTCACATCCCGTCCACTGAACCGGATCCTGCCCTGTTCAGGTGTTTCCAGGCCGGCGATAATGCGCAACAGCGTGGTCTTGCCCGAACCGGAAGGGCCCAGCAACGCCGTGAGCTGGCCATCCGGAATGGTCAGATTGATGTCATGCAGGGCCTGGAACTTGTCGAAAAACTTGTTGATACCCTGTATCTCGATACTCATGGGGAAACCCTTAATTACGACTCTGACGCCATTCAACAATGGCCTTCACGACAAGAGTGATCAGCGCGATGCCGGCCAACAGTGAGGATGCCGCGAACGCGCCTACGGTGTTGTAATCCTGGTAAAGCAGCTCCACCTGCAGCGGCAGAGTGTTGGTTTCGCCACGGATATTGCCGGAGACCACCGATACCGCACCAAACTCCCCCACTGCCCGGGCATTGGTGAGGATCACGCCGTACAGCAACGCCCAACGAATGTTCGGCAGGGTAACCCGCCGGAACAGCTGCCAGCCGGATGCGCCCAGCACCACCCCGGCCTCTTCCTCTTCCCGACCCTGTTGCTGCATCAGCGGGATCAGTTCTCTGGCCACGAACGGACAAGTCACAAACACGGTGACCATCACGATGCCGGGCCAGGAGAACATCAGTTGAATGTCGTACTCGCCGAGCCACTGGCCCACCCAGCCATTGCTGCCGTAGAGCAGCAGGAACAGCAGGCCGGCAACCACCGGAGACACGGCAAACGGGATATCAATAAGGGTGGTCAGTAGCTTGCGCCCGGGGAACCGGAAGCGGGTCACCAGCCAGGCCAGGAACACGCCAAACACCATGTTTAACGGTACCGTGAGCAGCGCAACCACGAGCGTCAGGCCAATCGCATGAAGCGTGTACTCGTTGAGAATATTGCTGACGTAACCGGCCCAACCCTCGGCAAACGCCTGCACAAAGATCAGCACCAGGGGCATGAACAGCAGAAGCACCGTCAGGCCGACGGCAATTCCGATCAGAGTGCGACGAACCAACGGGCTGTCGCCAACGCGGCGATGTTTACGCGCAGCCATACCCTAACCTCCGTGCAAGCGCTTGAGATAGCGCCCCTGCCAGACGTTGATCGCCAGAAGCAGCAACAGCGATACCGTCATCACTACTGCGGCAATGGCACTGGCCGCCGGAAAATCGTATTCCTCCAGGCGAACAAAGATCATCAGACTGATCACTTCACTGATATAAGGGGAGTTACCGGCAATAAAGATCACGGCACCATACTCTCCCAAACTGCGTGCAAACGAGAGCGCACCGCCGGTAACAACCGCCGGCCATAGCGTGGGAAACAGAATCTTCCGGAATACCGTCATGTCCGAGGCGCCCAGACTCATGGCCGCCTCTTCGTCCTCCGGGGCCATCTCTTCTAGCACCGGCTGAACCGTGCGCACCACAAACGGCACACTGGTAAACGCCATCGCCACCACAATACCCAGCGGTGTGAATGCCACTTCAATACCCACATCGGCGAGATACTGCCCATACCAGCCGTTCTCGGCAAACAGGGTTGCCAGCGTGATCCCGGCCACGGCGGTCGGCAGAGCAAACGGCAGATCCATGATCGCATCCAACAATCGTTTGCCCGGGAACTCATAACGCACGAGCACCCAGGCCATCAGCAGGCCGAACACACAGTTGAACAGGGAAGCCGCCAGGGCAGCCAAAGCGGTGACCTTATAGGAGGCAACCACCCGCGGATCGGTGATCACAAACCAGAACTGCTCCCACCCCATGCCGGCGGCACGGATAAACAGGCCGCTGATAGGCAGAAGCAGCACCAGGCTGATAAAGAAAAGCGAAATGCCGAGGCTCAATCCGAACCCCGGCAAAACGCGTTTGGTGGCGGGAGCGCTCAGCCGCTTTGCCGGGCGCTCCGAAAGGTCAGTGGTGGCCATGGATCAGTTGCGCATCCTTAGCGGCGACGCTGCAACTGGTCGAGTTTGCCGCCGCTGGCAAAGTGGGTCTCCATGGCATTTTCCCAGCTGCCGGCGATGTCTTGAATCGGCATCAGCTTCAGTTCCGGGAACTTGTCAGCCACTTCCGCTTTCACGGTTTCGTTATGCACCCGGTAGTTGAAGCCGGCCAGCATGCGCTGGGCTTCTTCAGAGTAAAGGTGCTTCAAATACGCCTGAGCCAGCTCCTCGGTACCCTTCTTCTCGATGTTCTTGTCGATCCAGGTCACCGGGAACTCGGCCAGGAAGCTCACTTTCGGAACCACAACCTGGAAGTTCTTGTCCGGGTTCAGCGCCGGAATGTTGTTCACTTCGGATTCAAAGGTCAGCAGCACATCACCCAGGCCGCGCTCCACAAACGTGGTGGTGGCACCACGGCCGCCGGAGTCGAACACCTTCACCTGGCCCAGCAGGTCGCTGAGGAAGGCATCAATCTTCTCCTGGTCGTCACCGAACTTGTCCTGGGCAAAACCCAGCGCCGCCAGGTAGGTGTAGCGGCCGTTACCGGAGGTTTTCGGGTTCGGCATGATCAGTTCGACATCTTCGCGGATCAGATCATCCCAGTTCTGGATGTTCTTGGGGTTACCGTCACGCACCAGGAACGCCATGGTGGAATAGTAGGGAGAGCTGTTGTTGGGCAGACGTGAGGCCCAATCCTCGGGAATCAGGTTGCCGCGCTCGGCCAGGATATTAACGTCCGTCACCTGATTGTAGGTCACCACATCGGCACCCAGCCCCTGCAAAATGGCGCGTGCCTGCTTCGAGGAGCCGGCGTGGGATTGCTGGATGTTCACGGTTTCCCCGGTCTTCTCTTGCCAGTAATCCTGGAACATAACGTTGTATTCCGCGAACAACTCGCGGGCAATATCGTAGGAGGAGTTCAGAATCTCCCGCTCCTGGGCGGAAGCCGGCCCCGCCATCGAGAACGCCAGCGCCAGTGCACTGAACCACAGGCCCTTACGGGCTTTGGATCCGGAAAAAATCGAATTCGGCATAGTAGGCAGAGCTCCCAGTTAACTCGGAATCTTGATATGCGCCAAAAGAATAAAGATGACGCTTTGTTAGAACGCAAAGATAAGGTAGGAGCCTAAGAACAACAATGCTCTGGCTAGATGATTTATAACTTTTTTAGGAACTTTCAGTTATATAGGTCACCATTGGAAAGCCTACTGATTGATTTAGCGTCGCTGAGCTGGTGCCGGCCGCATCTTCCACTACTATCAAGGTAAGTCAGCGCTGGAGAAGACGTTGCCGTGGGACTGTCGATCAAGACAACAGAATTTGCACCGGAAGAGTTTGAACGTTTTGCAGCCAAGGTCCGAACGGACCTGAAAGCGCTCACCCGCCTTCTGAACCGGCCCGGCTTTGGTGAGGGAGAGAGCTCCATTGGCGCCGAGGTGGAGTTCTACATCGTAAACTCTGACCTGCGGGTTCAACCCATCAACACAGAAATTGCCGCCAGCGTTCAGGATCCCCAGCTCACGGTTGAACTCAACCGCTTCAATCTTGAATATAACCTCAGCCCCCAGGCTTTCAAGGGCTCTCCATTCGCCAGAACAGAGCAGGAGCTGCTTGCAGCGATCCGGCGAATCAACCAGCACGCCGCGGCACTGGATGGGGAGCTGGTCCCCATCGGCATTATGCCCACACTTCGCCAGTCTGATATGGGCGCGCAGGTAATGACAGACGAGCCCCGCTACCACGCGCTCTCCAACGCGCTACTCAAGCAACGGGGCGAGCCTTTCAGTATCCATATCGGGGGCAACGATGTTATCAATCTGGAGGCCGACGACGTCTACATGGAAGGCGCCAATACCTCCTTCCAGCTGCACTGGCGTGTGCCCGCCCATCGTTTTGCTGATTACTTCAATGCCGTACAACTGGTCACGCCGATTGTCCTCGCTCTGGCCAGCAATTCTCCCAGCCTGTTTGGCCACCACCTGTGGGACGAAACCCGGATTGCCCTGTTCAAGCAGTCCATTGACAGCCGGTCCCCCAACCACAAAACCTGGCGCCATCCGCCACGGGTGTACTACGGAAACGGCTGGACACGAAGCGCCTGGGAACTGTTTGCGGCCTCGGCATCGCTCTATCCCCCCATCATTCCGCTGATGTCGGAGGAAGATCCGATGGCCGTGATTGATTCCGGCGAGGTGCCGAAACTGGCAGAACTGCGACTGCACCAGGGAACCACCTGGCCCTGGAACCGAGCCATCTATGACGATACCGAAGGCGGCCATCTGCGTATCGAGATTCGGTCCATGCCTGCAGGTCCTACAGCCGCTGATATGTGTGCGAACGGCCTGTTCGTGATCGGCGCAGCGCTGGCAGTGCTCGACGACATCGGCCACCTGACGTCGATACTCCCCTTCCACTACACCGAGCATAATTTTTACCGCGCAGCCAAATATGGCGTGGGCGCAGAAATCATCTGGCCTCACAAGGACCAGGTTCAGTTGCAGGATACGCCCCTGTTAACCGTGGCCCGGGAGTTGCTGCCCCGCGCCCGGGAGGCATTGCAACAAACGGCGGTGGACGAGTCAGAGATTCAACGCCTGCTGGGCATTATCGAAGGCCGCATTGAAACCGCGATGTCGGGCGCCCGGTGGCAACGCCATATCACAGAATCTCTATTCAGGTCACAGAGCCCCGATGAGGCATTCCGGAGTATGCTGGCCCTTTACATGGCCAACCAGAAGAAGAACACGCCCCTTCATGAATGGACATTGTTACCGTGAGTTATTCGAACGTACTTGATTATCTGAATGACCCTTCACCCCGGACGCTGGGCCGCTCCCCTCTTGAGTGGCTGGACCAACTGCAAAAGCCCACGGTTATTCGTGTCGCCGGTCGCGATCGCTCCCGTACCCGAGCCATGGCGACACTTCTTCACGGCAATGAGCCTTCGGGACTGTTTGCACTTCACAGGTGGCTGCTTGAGCAGCACACCCCCGAAGTCAACATGCTGTTTCTCCTGGGAGGCGTTTACCCCGCGAAAATCCCGCCCACCCTCACGATACGCCAGCGTCCCGAAGGGCGTGACCTCAACCGGTGTTTCAAAGAACCCTTCGAGGGAGAGGAAGGGGCAATTGCAGAGGCTATGCTGGCAGAACTTCGTAACGCGAACCCCGAATGCCTGCTGGACGTGCACAACACGTCAGGCACAGGCCCCGCCTTCGCTGTAACCGTCACCAATGACGCAGCCCATCAGGCACTGACGTCGCTCTTCACCGACCGCCTCATTATGACGGATCTGCGTCTGGGGGCGCTGATGGAATATTCTGAGCAGGAGGTACCCACGGTAACCATCGAGTGCGGTGGGTCCCAGGACGACCATGCTCATGAACTGGCTTATGAGGGACTCGTTCGGTATTGCTCAAGGCCAGATGTGCTGTCACTGGAAAAAGCGGAGTGGGACGTCACCGTGCTGCGAAATCCGATCCGGGTAGAGCTGGCGCCTGAAGCGACCATAGAATACCGTCTTGAGCCGACTGGCCGGGCTGATCTCACACTGCCGCCAAACATTGAACACCGCAATTTCGGCATTGTTTCGCCGGATGAGCCACTTGGATGGGTTGGAAAAAAAGGCCTTGGCATACTTACAGCGATCAGCCACAACCGAAAGGAAAACATGGAGCAGGTTCTTCGGGTCAAGGATGGGCAGATCTACGCCGCCCAGGCCATCCGGGCCTTTATGATTACCACCAACCCGGTTATTGCGAAGAGTGATTGCCTGTTTTATGCGGTCAAGGCGACGGGGGAGCCTATTTTTTAACGCCAGTGGTAATTGGCGACAACGGAGCGCAGGAAGACCAGCGTCCCGTTGACCACCTTTTTAGCGTCTTTGAATCGGGATAGCATACTTGTATCGCCACTTGCGGAGGCCCCATGACTACCGAAACATTAGACCACCTACGCTCCCAGATTTCGACTCTCTCTGAGTCCGAGCGTGCAGCGCTGGCTCGGGAGCTAATCATGAGCCTGGATGGCCCTCGTGACGACTCAGTCGAACAGGCTTGGAACGATGAAATCGTTCGCCGTGTGTCCAAGGTCAAAAGCGGAAAAGCCACGCTGCTCAGCCGTGAAGAATTTCGTTCAAAGATGAGAGCAAAGTTAGGCCAGTAACAGTGCGAACAGTAAGGATACTGGAAGAGGCCTCGCAGGAAGCAATAGAGGCAGCGGCATGGTATGAATATGAGCAGCCTGGACTCGGAGCCGATTTTTTTTGCTGCTGTTGATGCTGCCATCGACGTTATTGAAGAAGACTTCATTCCCTTATCACCTCTCCCCGAAGAAGCCGGCGATACCGGTGCGAGGCGCTTGATTCTGGAGCGTTTCCCATACGATATAGTCGCCATTGAGCTTCCAGAAGGAGCTGTAGTCATTTCCGTTGCTCACCACTCCCGAAAGCCTGGCTATTGGCAGGGACGTATCAAGCCCTAACGCCAGCCAGCATGCGCGGCTACGGAATGGAGGCGAAGCCGCAATGCAGTAGGCGTCGCGTGCCTGCATTTGTTAGGGCATGGGTTGAGACAAAGGCGAATGTCCCAGCCTTCTAAACGAATACTAATACGAACACTCAATCAGTTACCCATGAGTTCATGGTTATTTCAGCAGCCTCAATAATTCTAAATGCATTCTGAATAACCTTTCCTTTATGTATGTCAAACATGGCCGGCGCCCCTGGTCTCCAGCGCCAATAGCCTCTGCAACTATATGGAATCTCTGCTTGGGTTACGTCATCGACCTGATAACCATCGAACACAGAGTGGGAACAACCGAAATTTGCCGGAACCTCATGATCGTTCATTAATTCAAACCGCGGAAGGAATGGCAAGGTCCCGGTTTTAGGGACTATTCCTGACATAGAGTAAGGACACATTCTCACACGATACTCCGGGAACTCATAAACTGGTTGTTTGCTTGCGCAATGACGCTCCACGTCTACGTCTTGTTCAGGGGGCCTGAATGACATCATGAGAACAAACTGCTCATATTGCTCGGGGAAAGGGTGCTTGTATGGGTTCCTCTCACCAACGGCAGCCACGGGTATGAGCGTATTGTCAACCCATGCAAAACTCAGAATCATGCCCGTAAGTTCACAATCCGCGTTGAATCTATTAGTGAACGGAAAATTCCGGACCCACGCGGGAATTTCTAGTTTAAACCCAGCCGCTGTCTCATAGATGATGCTTTCTTCCGTCACTTCTCGGCACTCATTGAGTGCTTTGTCATCGTCTCCACGAATCACATTTTCATTTGAATGCCCTACGTCTCCGCAACCGGAAATCAAGACGAAAAGCATCAACGTAATTTTCTGGTATTTGTGCATGCAGTGTGAGCCCAGTGGAAGGCTGGCTGAATTAAGAGGCGCCTAACGAGGCTGTAGAAAAACCCGATTCCGAGCCCGTTCCCAACGCCTCATTCCTGTAATTTTTATCGCGGCCATTAACTGGCCGATTCCCGTGATTTCGATGTTCAGCCATCCGCTTCGGCTTTTTGGGGCTCCTGGCGTCGGCATTGCTGGTTTCCAGCAGGCACTTTCCCGGGACTTCCGCCCTCGGCATTACGCCGCCATCCACGGTGAGGGTTGAACGGAGTGCGAGTCTTCCCGATTTCCGGAAACGGGTTCATCCCCTGGTTGCTCCAGGGGCAGCGCTAGCTGCTTTGCGGATGCCATCCCGTTTCCCAGCACGGACTCTCGACTCCTGTCTCTGTTCGGGCCTTCGGTTCACGGGCGAACCTACTATGCCCTCGGCTGATTTCTGCCACGCGATCAGAGACGATCGCTCGTCTCTCAGCGGGTCCGTCCACACGGGGCAGACCTCCCGGGGTAAGGCACAGAGCTTTCACGGCGTGAGCGCCCGATTTATAAAGTACATCCCGGTCGCAGAAGGAGGGCTTCACGGTCACGCGCCCGCTCGCCCCGGATGTACCACACCTCGTATCGGGTTCCTGTTCGTCGCCCCGCCGCTTTGGATTGGGCTTCCTCCAGACCCCACCTCGCGATGACGCCCTTGCCCTTCTCCTAGCCTTCGGCTCTGCGAACACCTGGCAGGAGGACTTTCACCTCCCTAGTTCTGTGCCATGCCCGGCACACACGCTGAAGCACAGCGGCGCCACGACAGTGGCGTCCGGCGGCCATCGGCCGCGTACTGATGCGCCTTGTTATAAGCATTATATTACTGAATTGATTCAACAATTTTATTTCTCACAAGCTCTACTGAATCTCTGTTGTGGCCAGCCACTGCAACCATGAGCTTGCTTTGCGTAGGCGATATTTCTATGCATTTAACGACGACACGATTTGACTTTATATTGCCGTATATTCCGTATTCGTTCTCGACCTGGTTTTCTAATCCTATGACTTGCAGGGCATATGAGCTTTGTATTTCGCACGCCTCTTTGGATTTGTTCAGATCTTTAAACCAGGACCAAAGCTCTGGGGGATTTTCCGCCGCGTAAGCAGATCCTGATAGCAAAAATAGAAGAATTAAACCTGCCTTGGTAATCATTCAGATTTCCTTAATGCTTATAACGAGGCTGTAGAAAAACCCGTTTCCGAGCCCGTTCCCAACGCCTCACTCCTGTAATTTTTATCGCTGCCATCAACTGGCCGATTCTCGTGATTTCGATGTTCAGCCATCCGCTTCGGCCTTTTG
>Ga0208156_1000015_pt1 | contig 265885 bp, 241 predicted proteins | sample 1_EtaG_FD_184073 | JGI IMG/M metagenome (GOLD analysis project Ga0208156, IMG submission 184073) | Marine viral communities from the Subarctic Pacific Ocean - 1_ETSP_OMZ_AT15124 metaG (SPAdes) (version 2) | ecosystem: Environmental > Aquatic > Marine > Oceanic | place: Pacific Ocean...
GTAGGGCAGGCTCAAGGCCTAGGGATTTACACAGTCTGACCATGCCCCTGCTCAGGCGTCCCTGAGCGCACCACTCATCAGTGGAGTTCGTCAAGATACAAGGGATGTACTCGTGGCGTGTCCTGGATGGGCACACCCGATCCCGGGGCGGGCTCTCTGGAGAGAAAAGTCTCTGGGATCCTGCCGGGTGGCTAATGCCACCCTTTCGCGGGCAGGGCCCGCTCCCACAACCCTGCCCGGTACCTCGCCCCTGATGGAGAGTGCTCTCCCACTAAGGGCTGCCCTTAATGCAGCGAAAGATGACGAACTTGGCGTTGCGGGCCACGGTGTCCACGCGCCGGAACAGCTTGCCGAGCGGGCGCTGGTAGCCGAGGTGCTGGTTGGCGACCACCCGGAGTTCGCCGCCGGGGGCGAGCCGGCGGGCGGCCTGGCGGAACAGGCCGCGGGCGACCCGGTCGTCCACCGCGTGGCCGCGGTGGAACGGCGGGTTGAGCAGAATCAGGTCGAACTGCTTGTCGATGCCTTCCAGGCCGTTGCCCAGATGGAAGTGGTGGCGCTCCGGTTGCCGGTCGTGGTCGACCACGTTGGTGCGCGCGCTTTCCACCGCCAGGAAGGAGACGTCGCAGAAGGTGACCCGCGCCGACGGATTGTCCGCCGCCAGGCTCAGCCCCAGTACGCCGTTGCCGCAGCCCAGGTCGGCCACCTCGCCGCTGACGTCGGTGGGCAGGTGGTCGAGCAGAAAGCGGGCGCCGATATCCAGATGGCGGCGGCCGAATACGCCGGGGCCGGCCTGCAGGGTCCAGCCCCGTTCGGGAACGGCCACGCGGGCCGGTTCCGGCGCCTCGCGCAGGGCGGCGCCGGGTGCTTCGGCGGTGAACAGCCGCGCTTTTTTCCAGCCGAGCCCGGCGCGGCCGTTGCCGAGCCAGTGTTCCAGCAGCGGCACCAGTTGCGCCGGCAGATGCTTGTCCATGCCCGCCAGCCATACCGGGGGGGCCGCCGGCAGGCCGTCCGCCAGCCAGGCGAGCTGCGCTTCCAGCAGGGAGACCGCCTTGGGCAATCTCAACAGCACCTGATCCGGCGCCCGGGGCGGCGCTTGCCAGGGCCACAGCCAGGCGTCGCCGGGGGCCGCGCGGCCGTTATCCTCGGCGTTGGCGACGGCGGCGCGCCAGCACAGCCAGTCGTCGCCGGCGCTCCAGGCCGGGCCGGACGCGGCGGCGGTGAGCCAGAGGGCGCCGCACTGGTCGTTGAGGACCAGCGTGGCCGGCCCGCGCCGGTGCTCGTCGAGTTGTTTGAGCAGATAGCGGTCCGCCGCGTCGAACGGCAGTAAGGGGTCGCCGCGTCGGTGCGGCCAGCGTTTCAGGGCCAGCGGGCCCAGGTTGGCTTCGGCCATAATCAGTGTGGGAGCAAGCTCAGGAAGCGCGCATTGTGCCCGTGGCACCCGGCTTTGGCCAGAATATGCGCAACCGGTACATCCGCCGGGTTAAAACGGTGGCATTCTCAAATTTCGCTGCTAGAATACGCCGCACATTCGGAGTATAGCTCAGCCTGGTAGAGCACTACGTTCGGGACGTAGGGGTCGCAGGTTCGAATCCTGCTACTCCGACCAAATTAAAAAAGCCGACCCTCGGGTCGGCTTTTTTATTGCCTGGCGATCGGCAATCAGAAGGTGTAGACCAGCGACACACTGGTTTCCTGATCGGTGTTGTGGGTGCCGGCGGGCACTTCGGAGTCACGGGTCACCAGGTGGCTCAGGCGCATGGCGAAGTGATCGTTGATCTTCGAGGTCAGGGACGTTTCGGAACGCACCGAGGTGTTGTCCTCGCCCACTTCCGTGGAGACGGCCTGACGGAAGGAAGCGTTTTCGCTGATCGTCCATTTGTAGTTACCGGCGAAACGGGCGATCACGCTTTCATCCTTGTTGTCACAGCCGGTATAGGAATCCTCCGGCTCCAGACACTCCACGCGGTAACCGGGACCGGCTTCAAGGTCCAGGGTGTGCGCCGGCGTTTCCAGGAAACGGCGACCCAGACCGAGCGCGTAGCTGGCCTGATACTGGAACCCCGAGAAGTTGTCTTTGTCGTAGGTCAGCACGTTGAACAGATAGTTGTTGTCGGTCAGTTTGCGGTCGAGCTTGTAGGAGGCGTAGTAGCGTTCCGCGGTGCGCTCTTCCTCGCCGTCATCGTTATCGCTCATGGTGTTGACGGCTTCCGCCTTGGCGGTCTGGCGCCAGTTGACGCCGTCATGGGCGGCGTTGACCTTGCCGACAATCGACTCGGATTCGCTGTTGCCCCGCGAGAGGAGGTAGGACGCCTCCGTTTCGATGTCCCAGGCGCGCTCCTGAGCACTCTCCTGCTCCGCTTCCTGGGCGTGAACCATCGCCGGCATTACCGCCACGCCGCACGCCAGGGCCAACCAATTTTTACGCATTATTCCTCCTCGAAGTGATTGTCGATCCGGTACCCGGGGATATCGCTTTGAACGTACGGGTGGCCACGGCAAGCCAACGCGAACAGAGCTTGCCGCGGGCCTCGATCAACGGGATTCGGTGCTCTGTGTGTGCGGCTGGTAGCGCTCCACCAGCTGGAAAACAGCGAAAAAGAGCACGGTGAAAAACACATTGCCGGCCAGGGTCTTCCACAGGAACGGCAGACCGGCGGCGTAGCTGGCCAGCAGGCCGGAAGCGTCCGCCGGATACAGCACGCCGGCGGCCCAGACGCCGAAGTTGGTGACGGCGTAGAACAGCAGTGCCGCCGCCACCGCGCCGCCGGTGTGGGCCAGCAGGCCCCGCCGGCGCAGCAGCACCCCGCCCAGGGCGATCACGGCAAAGGCGCCGTAGACGTACAAGGCGGTATCATGGAAGCCGAGAATCAGATCGGACGCCACCAGGGTGGCGAGCGGCACCAGTACCCGGGCCAGGGGTTGGCGCAAATAGGCCCCGGCGAACAACGCCAGCGCCCCCATCGGCGTCATATTGAAACCGTGCGGCACCACGCGCCACAGAAAAGCGAAGCCGGCCAAAGCCAGCACTACGATCACGGTACGACGCATCAAACTCCCCTTACACTGTCCTAAACCGCCGCGGGAGAGCGGCGCTGTTCGATGGGCGGGAGTATAACGCACCTGCCACGTTGGGTAACCCGGCCACAGCCGGTATAATGCGCGCCCCGGTTTTCCACGGGCCACACAATGACGGAGCCTTGCATGTCCTCGAACCGCCGCGAACAACTCACCGCCCTCCTCCGGGAGCGAATCGTCATTCTCGACGGCGGCATGGGCACGATGATCCAGCGCCTGGAGCTCTCCGAAGCGCAGTATCGCGGCAGCCAGTACGCGGACTGGCCTTCCGACCTGAAGGGCAACAACGACCTGCTGAGCATCACCCAGCCGGAGATGATCGAACAGCTGCACCGCGATTATCTGAACGCCGGCGCGGACATCGTCGAGACCAACTCCTTCAACAGTACCGCCATCGCCATGGCGGACTACGATATGCAAGATCTCGCACGCGAGATCAACGTGGCCGCCGCCCGGGTCGCGCGCCGCGCGGCGGACGCCGTCGCCACCCCGGAGCGCCCGCGCTTCGTGGCCGGCGTGCTGGGCCCCACCAACCGCACGGCCAGCATCAGCCCGGACGTGAACGACCCGGGCTACCGCAACACCGATTTCAACCGGCTGGTGGCGTCCTATCTAGACGCCATCGACGGCCTGGTGGAAGGCGGCATCGACCTGATTCTGATCGAAACCATCTTCGACACCCTCAACGCCAAGGCGGCGGTGTTCGCCGTGGATCAGTACTGCTACGAGAAGGGCCTGGATCTGCCGGTGATGATTTCCGGCACCATCACCGACGCTTCCGGGCGGACGCTGACCGGCCAGACCACCGAGGCGTTCTATAATTCCCTGCGCCACGCGCGGCCGCTGTCCATGGGCCTGAACTGCGCCCTCGGGCCGATGGAACTGCGCACCTATGTGGAAGAGCTGTCGCGGATCAGCGAATTCCATGTCTCCGCGCACCCCAACGCCGGCCTGCCCAATGAAATGGGCGAGTACGACCTGGACGCCGACACCATGGCGCGGGAAATCGGCGAATGGGCGGACTCGGGCTTTCTGAACATCATCGGCGGCTGCTGCGGCACCACCCCGGAGCACATCGCGGCAATCGCCGAGGCGGTGCACGGCAAGGCGCCGCGCCGCCTGCCGGAGATTCCGGTGCAGTGCCGCCTGTCCGGCCTGGAGCCCTGCAACATCGCGCCGGACGACCTGTTCGTGAACGTCGGCGAGCGCACCAACGTGACCGGTTCCAAGCGCTTCCTGCGCCTGATCAAGGAAGAGGATTACGACACCGCCCTGGACGTGGCCCGCGACCAGGTGGAGAACGGCGCCCAGATCATCGACATCAACATGGACGAAGGCATGTTGGAGTCGAAGGAGTGCATGGTGCGCTTCCTCAACCTGGTGGCCGCGGAGCCGGAAATCTCCAAAGTGCCGATCATGATCGACTCCTCCAAGTGGGAGGTGATCGAAGCGGGCCTGAAATGCATCCAGGGCAAGGGCGTGGTCAACTCCATCTCGCTGAAGGAAGGCGAGAAAGCCTTCCTCGACCAGGCCCGGCTGATCCGCCGCTACGGCGCCGCCACCGTGGTGATGGCGTTCGACGAGGACGGCCAGGCGGAAAGCCGCGACGAAAAAGTCCGCATCTGTACCCGTGCCTATAAGTTGCTCACCGAGGAAGTGGGCTTCCCGCCGGAAGACATTATTTTCGACCCCAACATCTTCGCCATCGCCACCGGCATTGAGGAACACAACAACTACGCGGTGGACTTCATCGAGGCGGTGGCGGAAATCAAGCGCACCCTGCCCCACGCGATGATCTCCGGCGGCGTGTCCAACGTCAGCTTCTCGTTCCGGGGCAACAACCCGGTGCGCGAAGCGATCCACGCGGTGTTCCTGTACTACGCCATCAAAAACGGCATGGACATGGGCATCGTCAATCCGTCGCAGCTGGCGATCTACGCGGACATCCCCGACGAACTGCGCGACGCGGTGGAAGACGTGGTGCTCAACCGCCGCGACGACGGCACCGAGCGGCTGCTCGACCTGGCCGAGAAGTACAAAGGCTCCGGCGAAAAAGAAGCCAAGAAGGAAGACCAGGAGTGGCGTTCCTGGCCGGTGGAGCAACGCCTGGAGCACGCTCTGGTGAAAGGCATCGCCGATTACGTGGAAGAGGACACCGAGCTGGCGCGCCAGAACGCGGAGCGCCCGCTGCACGTGATCGAAGGCCCGCTGATGGACGGCATGAACGTGGTCGGCGACCTGTTCGGCGAAGGCAAGATGTTCCTGCCCCAGGTGGTGAAGTCCGCCCGCGTGATGAAAAAGGCGGTGGCCTACCTGCTGCCCTACATGGAAAAAGAGAAGGAAGAGCTCGGCACCCAGGATGAGGCCAACGGCAAGATTCTGATGGCCACGGTGAAAGGCGATGTGCACGACATCGGCAAGAACATCGTCGGCGTGGTGCTGCAGTGCAACGGCTACGACGTGGTCGACCTGGGCGTGATGGTGCCCTGCGACAAGATTCTGGAAACCGCCCGCCAGGAGAAGGTGGACATCGTCGGCCTGTCCGGCCTGATCACCCCGTCGCTGGACGAGATGGTGCACGTGGCCAGTGAGATGGAGCGCCTGGGCATGGAGCAGCCGCTGATGATCGGCGGCGCCACCACCAGCCGCATTCATACCGCGGTGAAGATCGACCCCAATTACCACAACCCGGTGATCCACGTGGCGGACGCCTCCCGGGCCGTGGGCGTCGCCTCACGCCTGCTTTCGAAAACCCAGAAAGCGGACTATGTGGCGGAGATCAAACAGACCTACGAGGACCTGCGCGTACGCCGCAAGCAGCAGCAGGTGGACCGCTCGCTGATCAGCATCGAGCAGGCCCGCGAGCACCGTTTCCAGCCGGACTGGGACAACTACACGCCGCCGGAGCCGAAAGTCAAAGGCCTCAAGGTGTTCAAGGAGTACCCCCTCGACGAGCTGGTGGAGCGCATCGACTGGACGCCCTTCTTCCGCTCCTGGGAGCTGGCCGGCAAGTTCCCGCGCATCCTGGAAGACGAAGTGGTCGGCGTGGAAGCCACCAAGCTCTACAACGACGCCCGCGAGATGCTGGATAAAATCGTCAACGAAAAGTGGCTCACCGCCCGCGGCGTGATCGGCTTCTGGCCCGCCCATTCCGACATGGACGACATCCATCTGTACCGCCAGCCCGGCGACGATCAGCCGTTCATGACGCTGCACCATCTGCGCCAGCAGCTGGACCGCAGCAAGAACCAGAAGCCGGACTACTGCCTGAGCGATTTCATCGCCCCGAAGGAGAGCGGCAAGACCGACTGGCTGGGCGGCTTCGCGGTCACCGCCGGCATCGGCATCGACGAGCACGTGCAGCGCTTCGAAGCCGACCACGACGACTACTCCTCGATCATGATCAAGGCGTTGGCGGACCGTCTCGCCGAAGCCTTCGCGGAACGCCTGCACGAACGGGTGCGCAAGGAATTCTGGGGCTACGACAGCGACGAAACGCTCAGCAACCAGGACATTATTTCCGAAAAGTATCGCGGCATCCGCCCGGCGCCGGGCTACCCCGCCTGCCCGGACCACACCGAGAAAAGCCTGCTGTGGGAACTGCTGGAGCCGGAGAAAAACGCCGGCATGACGCTCACCGAACACTACGCCATGTTCCCGGCGGCGGCGGTGTCCGGCTGGTACTTCTCCCACCCGGAATCCAAATACTTCGGCACCGGCAAGCTCGGCAAGGACCAGATGGACGACTACGCGGCCCGCAAAGGCATGTCGCGCAAGGACATCGAGAAGATGGTGCCGCACCTGCTCGGATACATTGAAGACAGTTAATAGTTAAGAGTTAACAGTGAACAGTTCGCGGGTGGGATCGCGGGCTGATTCCTGGGCCGTGCCCGCGCTTCTGGGGTGGCGGGAAGCTCGCCGCCTAAGCAGCGCGGGCACGGCCGCTCCGCTTCCCCGGCCCCACCCGCGCCACTATTAACTTTTCACTGTTAACTGTTAACTGCTCTCGCTATTAACTATTCATTGTTAACTATTAACTCGCCACGCTCGTTGAGCGTGGCGTCGCGGCCGTCAACGACGCTGTGCATAACGTCGCTGACGTCCCAGACCGCGGGGATGGCGCAGGCGACCGCGAGGCTGGCGGCGACGTTGGCGGGGTCGCGGCCGGTGATCACCAGGCCGGCGGCCTGGACCAGCCAGGGGGCCCAGCTGGGGTCGACCTGGTCCACCACCACGATGTCGCCGAGTTGCAGCCGGTTCAGGGCCCAGGCGCTGCACAGGCGGCGCACCGGGCCGCTGGCGGTGCCGGGCACCAGGGTGGCGCCGCGCAGTACCGGGCTGAGCCGGCCACCGCCGCCGAAGCCGAAGCCGATGCGGTCCATCTTCCAGTCCGGGGCGCCGGCGTGGGCGTCTTCCAGGTAGCGCACCTTGCGTTGCCCGATCACGTCGCCGGAGGCGGACGCCGGCACCCTGCCCTGCATCCACAGTTCCCAGAGCTCGTCGAAGTAGAGAAAGAAGACGTCGTCCGGGTGGGCGAGCAGCTTGTCGCGCACCAGCAGCGCGGCCACGTCCACCAACAGGGTGCGCAGCCGGTTACCGACGGCGAAGCGCAGCCCGCGGGCGCGCCGCGCCAGCCGCAACAGGCTTTGATCCAGGTGCGGCGGAATCTCTTCGTGCAGTGTCGGCGGCCGCGCCGGCGTGCGCAGGCTCTGGAACTGCGCCGGCTGGTCGCACAGCGGGGCGTGCACCGGGTCCGCCCCGGTGCGCAGGCGGCTGGCCTCGAGCGCGCTCCGGTCGCCGGCCAGCACCGCCCGCAGGGCGGCCATTTCCACCTCGCTGAGCAGCAGCGCCAGAGGGGCCGGCTCGCGCCGGCCAAGCAGGTGGTCGGGCAGCGACAGATAGGCCAGCGCGCCCTCCTGGGCGGCCAGACGCTCGCCGATACGGTCCAGTTCCATCAGGCTGCGCCACAGGCGTTCACGGTCCCGGTGCGGCGCCCGCCAGCCCTTGAGCCGCCGGCCGATCACCGCCAGTTCGCCGCTCTGCCGCCAATGCTGCAGCCGTCCGGCCGGTTTGCCGGCGCCGGGGTAGCCGGCCACGCTTTCCAGCGGTTGCCAGGCGGGCGGCACCTTGGCCGCCGCGCCGGGATGGTGCTCGCGCAGGCGGCGGAAAAATTCGCTGTTGGTGTAGAGGTGGCTTTGCTGGCGGCGGTAGGGTTCGATCCGCGCGAGATCGTCCCAGCCGTGCTTCTCAACCAGGCGTCGCCAGAAATGGGTCTTCAGCCAGCGCCCGGCCAGGGTGTACCAGAGTGGCGTCAGCGCCTGGTTGAACAGGGCCGGGGTGGCGCGGCGGGTCCAGACTTCCTTGGGCACCGGCAGCGAGCCCACCGGCAGGGTCTGCAGCAGCCACAGCCGTTCGCCGTCGTGGATCCATTCGCCGGCCTGGGGCCGTTCGAAGCCCCGTTTGAGTTGCTCGCCGAGCGCCAGCAACTGGGACGCGGGCACCGCCTGATCCAGGGCCACCGCGTCGCTGTCGGCGCGATACACCAGGCGCCCGTCCTCATCGAAAATCAGGCGCTGCCGTTCGGCGCCGCCTTCGGCCACGCCTTCCACCACCATGTGCGGCAGATCCTGACGCAGCGGGTGGCGGGTGAACAGCACCCCGGCGGCACGCTGGCGGGGCAGCGCCTGCACCACCACCTGCTCGGGGGCCGGGTCGCGGCCGAACACCGTGGTCAGGGCCGCCGCCAGGGCTTCGTCGGAATCCAGGTTGAGCAGGCTCTCGCGCTGGGACTCCGCGTTCATGGCCCCCTGGTGCAGCACCCAGTAACGCTCGCCGTTGAACATGCGCGGCAAGGCGCGCAGCCGGCGCACCAGGCCGTCGGTGTCCTGCTCCAGCACGGCCTGGCGGGAAATACGCCAGCTCGGCGGCACCGGCAAGCCGGAAGCCAGCCAGCGTTGCACGTTCTCGTCGCCGCGCTCGTCGGCGGCCAATACATCTATGCTCATGAATATCTAATTATCAGAGTGGGCCGCGGCGCAGGCGCCCGATCAGCCGGAGACCGCCACGGTAGAACAACGGCGTGAGAACCAGGGTGCCCCCCACGAGCACCACGGCAATGCCGCCAAACAGCACCGGCGCCTTCATCAGCGTGCTCATCAATGAGTCCTGCCAGTAGAAGAACCACTCATGGTCGGCGGGAAACAGCCAGATATGGAACTGGTAGAACACCGCTTCAGGCCCGGAAACGAGCAGCCAAACTACCATAGCCAGCAACGGGGTCACAGCGACCAGCGCCCGCCGCCGCCAATCCGGCGCAGGCCGGCGGGCCACCCCGGCGGCCAGCGGCAGCCAGACCAGGAAGGCCACCGCCAGGGCCCAGCGGCCACTGTCGATAAGATGGGCGACGTCGCGCAGGTGTTGCACTTCGGCGGGCCGCAGCAGGGTCACCGGCGTGCCCTGGCGGTCCGGATAGCGGATCGACCCCAGCCCCTCGCCACCGTCGTGTACCGCCACCCGGATGCGGTGAAACAGCTCGATGTGCTGGTCGGCGTCCAGCGCCTCGAAATCCGCCCGCTGGAACCGGTTCAGGGGCCCGTACTGCTCGATGTGCCGGTCGATATCCAGCGTTTTATACCAGAAGGCGTAGCCGTAATCGGCCTGGGCGTAGAGGGCCCAGGTGATCCCCAGGGCCAGCACCACCGTGGTCAGCGCGTAGCAGAACCAGGCGGTGAGCGCGGCCGCGCCGGTGGCGCCTGGGGCGCCGGCGGGCCGTCGCGGGGCTTTTTTACGGGTGGCTTTTTTCGCCACGGATCAGCGCGCCAGGGTGGCACGCAGGGAGGCGGTGCCCGGTTTGTCGCCGGCGCTCATTTCCATGGTCGCCAGGGTCAGGCCCTTTTCCTCCATGGCCTGCAGCCAGAGCAGCATCTCGCTGGCGGGCTGGTTTTCCATCTGGATGCGCACCGAACGGTTACCGTCCGGCGTGAAGCCACGCAGGGTCAGCCCGTAGGACTGCACCGAACGGCTGATATTGCTGGTCCAGTTGGGGCCCAGGTCGGCACCGGTATTGCCGCCACCACGGGCCGCGCGCACCGCGTCCGCGTTGCTTTCAATCCAGGCCAGGGTTTCCTGGTTGGCGAGATAGCGCTGGCGGGCCGCGTCGCGGGCGTCCCAGGCCGGCTGCCAGATCAGCCAGTACACCAGCGCCGCCGCCACCAGCAGCGCCAGGGCCTGCAGAATGCGCTGTTCGCGGGGTTCCCGTTGCTCGTACCAGGCCCGGGCCGGCGCCAGTTTGGCGTCCAGTTTTTCCCGTGCCTGTTGCAGATTCTTATTCATCCCGCCTGCTCCACTTTCACCCGGGCGGTGACGCCGGTGGCGCCGTTCCGGTAGTTGGCAATCGTGGCGCGTACGCCTTTCTCGTTGAGGGCGCCCTGCAGCTTCTCCACCTGGTTGTATTCCTTGGCGCCCAGATCCAGCAGCAGGCTGCCGTCGCGCTGGTCGAACTGCAGCCGCTTGGGTTCCACTTCGCTTTGCGACAGCGTCGAGGCCACCGCCGGCAGGACGCGGAACAGGGTCCCGCCGCCGCCGTCCCCGTCACCACCCAAACGGGCCAGGCGCGCCTGGAACTGGCGGCGCAGGCCGGAGGTGGCGCGGTCGCCGGGGAACAGTGACTGGTACAGCTCGGCGGCCTGGGCGAAGGTCTCGTCGGCCGCTTTCTGGTAGCGCCACTGCTGGGCCCAGACCGCCGCCAGGGCAATAAAGAACACCGCCGCGGCCAGCCCCATGACCGGTTTCCACGGCTGCCAGGGGGACGGGCCGCTGGCCTGGTTCTGCCGTTGTGAAAAGGCCCCCTGCAGCATCTCCACGCCGTGATCGGCGGCCAGCGCGGCCTGCAGTTGATCGCACAGCGTGGCCGGGTCTTCCAGGCGGGTGAAATGCAGTTCGTCGTCGCCGTGCAGCGCCAGCACCGCTTCGCGCTGGGCTTCGTCGGCCACCAGCGCCTGGTCGCGCTCCAGAATCAGCGTGCCCCACCCTTCCACGGTGATCAGCACCGGGGTCTGGGCGGCCAGCAGGTCGGCGTCGGCTTTCAGGCTCTGCGGGCGCACCCGGTGCTCGCGGCACAGGTCGATCAGCGCTTCCAGATTGGGCCGGTTGATCACCGCCACCGGGTAGCGGCCGTGCTCGGCCTTGCCGGACGCGAACCAGAGCTGCTCCGGCGCTTCCAGCAACTGCTCCTCAAGCAGATAGGGCAGCACCCGCTGCAAATGGCGGGCCTGCTTGCGCGACAGGGTGACGCCGGTGAGCAGCGCCTCGGCGCTGGTCACCACCAGGTTCACCGCCCGCCCGGAGAGCGCTTCCAGCGCCTCGCCCAGGCTGCCCTGGCGCGGGCTGTCCGCGCGGCTTTCCTGGAACAACACCCTGGCGTCGGCCAGTGCGTCCTGAAATGCCCCCGGGGCCAGATAGATCAATGCTGAATCGGCCACAATAAGAATCCTTTACGTCCCTGGAATACTGTCTATCACATTGTTGTTGTCATCGCCCGCATTGTAAAAGGGATTGCAGGCGGGTTCGAGCGGCGACAGCAGCGGCTTCACCTGGCGGCTGTACACCCGGGTGCCGTCCGCGCCGCCGCCGGCGGAGCGCCGCACCCGGCTGACCAGACGGCTGAGGTTACCGGCCACTTCCACGTCCACCATCACCTGGAAGTACTCGCTGGCGACCCCGAGACGGTCGCTCAGGGCCTGCTTTTGATCCGCGTCCAGGCTGCTGAACGGCTCCTGCTGCATCAGGGTGCCGATGTCTTCGATGGGCTCTTCCTGGCGCAGCGACACCACCGCTTCGGCGGCGTCGGAGCCGGCCAGCGGCCCGAGCACCGCGTCCAGCACCGGCAACGGCGCGGTGTTCACGTTCAGCGCCGTGTCGCTGGGCAAGGCGGTGAACAGCCCCCAGGCGGTGGGGTCCGGAAACAGGTCCTCCACCTCGAAGCTGCGCAGCGCCCGCATTTCGCTTTCATGGGCCACCGGCATGTTGGGCGTGCGGCTGAGGCGGTATTCCGCGTCTTCCGCGCCTTCCACGGCGTCGACGATGTTGTTGCTGTCGATCCAGTCGGTCATCTCGTTGGCGAGGATGCTCGCCTTGCCCGGGTCCGGCAGGGTCTGCTGCAACAGCCGTTGCAACATATCCCGGGCCTCGTCGTCGCGGGTGAAGCCGGCGCCGTTGGCCTCCACCAGCCAGTTCAGGTTAAAGCGCCCCTGCAGGTCCTGAACGCTGGCACTGAGAATGGCGTCCTCGTAGGGCGTGGGCGTCAGCTGCACGGCCCACTGCTCTTCAATGCATTCGTCCAGTTGCTGGTTGGTGCGGCGGTCTTCGTCCAGGTCGTCGATCAGGCCCTGCACCGCCACCACTTCGGCGGCCATGGCGTACTGGTAGCGCTTGTCCCATTCGAGCAGGTTCTCGGTGCGCACCCGGAAGCGGTCCTGGCGGAACATCACCTCGGTGGTCACCGCCGCCAGGATCGCGAACAGCATCAGCACGATGATCAGCGCCATGCCCTGCTGGCGGCGCCGCCCGCCGCTGCGCGGGTGTGCGATCAGGACGCCCATGGGTTCACCACCGTGCGGAAGTAGCGGTGCAGGGTTTGCCCGTCTTCCATTTCGATGTCGATTTCCACGCTTTTCGGCAGCCGCTGCTGCCACACCGGCGTGTTGGCGAGGGCCGGCTCGGGCCAGAACTCCAGCCAGCCCACTTCGCCGGTCTGCGCCTGGTCGAGATAGCGGACCTTAAAGTCGGCGACGCCGTCGAGCAGCACGTCTTCCTGGAATTCGGTGGCCACGTTGGTGTCCAGCACCGGCCAGTAGCGGCGGTAGAGCTTTTCGTCCTCGAAGGCGTAGACCACGCGCTGCATTTCGCTGCGGCGGCGCAGCGCGAAGGGGTTGGCCCAGCCCAGGCGGGTGAATTCCACGTAGTTGTCGTTGCCGATCAGGGCCGGTTGCGGATCACCATAGGGGTCGCGCACCGGCCGGGCGATCATCTGTTCGAAATCCAGGGTCAGGTAGGTCACCGCGCGCTGGGCGTCCTCCAGCTCGGTGGCGCCCTCACTGAGGGTGTCGCGGTTGTTCATGGCGCTGCTGAGAAATTCCACCGCCACCACATACATCAGCGCGAAGATGGCGATGGTGATCAACATTTCCAGCAGGGTGAACCCCGGCTGCCGTGCCCTGGAATCGCGCATCAGCCCCCCGTCATATCCTGGCCGCCGCCGCCCTGCTGACCACCGCCGCCCTGCTCGCCACCGGTGAGGGACTGCCCCTCCTGGGCCGGTTTGCCGATCAGGCTGGCCAGCTCGTAGACCAAATCGCCTTCGTCATCGTCGCGCATTTCGCCCACTTCGATGTCGACCCGGCGGGTGTCCGGATAGGGCCCGGAACTGATGGTGGTGCGCACCCACCACTCGCGGTCGCCGCGGGTCACCTGGTCGTCGTTGGTGCCGGTGTTGGGCCATTGCTGGTACACCTGCATCTCCACCAGCTTGTCGGCGGCGACCAGATAGGCCTGGCGGGTGTCGTCGATATTGCGGTAGGCCACGGCGCTGGCGCCCAGCGTCTGGCCCAGGGTGACCATGGCCAGCGCCAGCACCGCTACCGCGAGCACCACCTCCACCAATGTGAAGCCCGCCTGGCTGTGTTGCCGGCCGCGCGAGGTCATGGTCAATCCTCCAGAAAGTCGTCGTCGATCAGGCTGTCGTCCGGCTTTTCATCCGGCGCGGTCAGGGCCTCTTCTTCTTCGTCCCGGTCCGGGTCGCGTACCTTGCCGAGGGCGGTCATCTGTCGGCGGGCTTCCAGGTCCAGGTCCTGCCGGGAGCGCACCGTGAAGGTGATCGGCGTGGTCTCGCCGCTGGGGAAAAAGAACACCTGGGGCAGCGGCTCTTGGTCCTCTTCCTCCTCGTCACGTCCGTCTTCCGGTTCGTCACGGTCGTCACCGAGCAGGCCCTGGTCATCGCCGCCGAACGGGTCGTCGCTGACCAGTTGCTTGGCGGCGTCCTGCAGGGACACCCGCTCTTCGTCCTCGTCGTCGGGCAGGTCGTCGTACTGCCAGGTCAGTTCCAGGCTCTCGGGCAGGCGGTTGGCCTGCAGGCCGTTGCCCTGGGCGGGCACGAAGGCGCGCTCGCCGACGTCGTAGGTCAACGGCGTCCAGCCCCGTTCCGTGACCCTGAGCGCCATCAGACGCCCGGAGAACAGGCTCTGCTCGTTGAGCATGGTCAGGGTGTCGGCGAGGCTGGCGCTCTCGCTGTCCAGCTGGCGCTGGTCGTCGACCCACACCGGCACCACCAGCACCGCCAGGGACAACATCGCCACCAGCCCCACCACCACCAGGATTTCCAGCAGGGTGAAGCCACTTTGGCGGCGGCCGCGCGGCTTGGCGTCAGGCCCGGCCCGCCACATCAGTTGTCGCTATCGCGCCAGCTGATGTCCGCGTCGGTGCCCTCGCCGCCTTCCGCGCCGTCGGCGCCCAGCGAATACAGGTCGAACGGGCCGTCCACGCCGGGGCTGATGTACACGTACTCATTGCCCCAGGGATCTTCCGGCACGCTCGGCAGGTAACCGCCCTCGGGCCACTTGCGGGCCGAAGCGGAGCGCTCCACCAGGGCGTTGATGCCCTCTTCGGTGGACGGGTAAGTGCCGTTGTTGAACTTGTACATATCAAGCTGCTGGACCACCCGCGACATATTGGTCTTGGCGATGTCCACCTTGGCCTGTTCCCCCTGCCCGATCACATTGGGCACGATCATTGCGGCGAGCAGACCGATAATGGCCACTACCACCATGATTTCCAGCAGCGTGAAACCGCTCTGGGTGCGTTGCATCTTTTTCATGAGACACCTTTTCGTGTTGTCTGGAAGTCACTTCCTTGTTTTTGGGGATTGCGCTTTTTCTTCTTGCCGGCGGGTCAGCCCGCCATGAAATTGTTCATCTGCATGATAGGCAGCATCACCGCCAGAACAATGAGAATCACGAACCCGGCCATGGTCAACAGCATCAACGGGCCCAGCAACCCCACCATGGTTTGGACCGTACTGGTGAGTTCCCGTTCCTGGTAGTCGGCGGCCCGGCTGAGCATGTTGTCGAGCTCGCCGCTGGTCTCGCCGCTGGCGATCATCTGCACCAGCATGGGCGGGAAGTAGCCGCTGGTTTCCAGGGCCCGGCTCAGGCTGCCCCCTTCGCGCACCCGGGCGGCGGCGGTCACCACCGCTTCGCGGATGGCCAGGTTGCCGACCACCTGGGCGGCGATGAACAGGGCGTCCACCAGCGGCACGCCGGAGCGGCCGAGAATCCCGAGCGTGCTGGCCAGGCGGGCGCTGTCGGAGGCACGCATCATGGTGCCGATCATAGGCAGGGCCGCCAGCCGGCGGTGAACACGCATTTTGAACGCCGGTTCGCGCATGGCACGGGAGAACGCCACCACGGCGCCCACCACCACCAGCGCCAGCAGCCAGCCCCAGGCGCGCACGAAATCGCTGAGCGCGATCACCGCCACGGTGATAAAAGGCATGGCCTGTTCCCGATTGTCGAACACGGCCACCATCTTGGGCACCACAAACGCCATCAGGAAACCGATGATAAGAACCGAAAATGTCATAATGAAGGCGGGATAGATCATCGCCTGACTGACGGATCGGCCGGTGTCGTCGCGGGTTTCCAGGTAGTCGGCGAGCTGCTCCAGCACCTGCTCCAGGTGGCCACTCTGCTCCCCGGCCGCCACGGTGGCGCGGTACATTTCCGGGAAGGCGCGCGGGTATTCGGCCAGCGCCCGCGCCAGGCTGAAGCCCTCCAGCACCTTGCCGCGCACCGCCATGACGATTTTTTCCACGCGCGGGTTGCCGGCCTGCTTGGCCACCGCGCCCAGGGCCTGCTCCACCGGCAGGCCGGATTTCAACAGAGTGGCCATCTGCCGGGTGATCAGCGCCTGTTCGCCGCCCTTGAGCTTGCCGGTGCCGGACAGGCGCGCCGACAGACCGCCCCCGGACTGGTGGTCCTTGGCCTCGGACACCTCCAGCGGCACCCAGCCCTTGCCGCGCAGCTGCTGGCGCACATGGCGGGCGCTGTCCGCCTCCAGGGTGCCACGTTTTACTTTGCCCCGGTGATCCAGGGAGCGGAATTCAAAAGCGGGCATCAGTCTTCCTTGGTGACGCGCAGTACTTCTTCGATGCTGGTGTCGCCGGCCAGCACCTTGCGCCAGCCGTCCTCGCGGATACTGGGGGTCAGCTTGCGGGCGTGCCGCGTGATCTCCAGCTCGCCGGCGCGTTCGTGGATCAGTTCGCGCATGGCGTCGTCGATGATCACCAGCTCGTAGATGCCGGTACGGCCCCGGTAGCCCTGGTGGTTACAGGTCTCGCAGCCCTCCGGGTGGTACAGGGTCACGTCCTGGTCCGGGGCCAGGCCGAGCATGCGGCGTTCGCTTTCACTGGGCTGGTAGGGACGCTTGCAGTCCGGACACAGCACCCGCACCAGGCGCTGGGCCAGGGCCCCGAGCAGCGAGCTTGAAAGCAGGAACGACTCGATGCCCATGTCCTGCAGCCGGGTCACCGCGCCCACCGCGGTGTTGGTGTGCAGGGTGGACAGTACCAGGTGACCGGTGAGGGACGCCTGCACCGCGATCTCGGCGGTTTCCAGGTCGCGGATCTCGCCCACCATCACCACGTCCGGGTCCTGGCGGAGAATGGCGCGCAGACCGCGGGCGAAGGTCATGTCCACCTTGGTGTTCACCTGGGTCTGGCCGATGCCCTCCAGTTGGTATTCGATCGGGTCTTCCACGGTGAGGATGTTGCGGGTGCTGTCGTTGAGCTCGGTGAGCGAGGCATACAACGTGGTGGTCTTACCGGAACCGGTGGGGCCGGTGACCAGGATGATGCCGTGCGGCTTGTGGATCAGCTCGCGCATGTGCTGGTCGCAGACGTCGCCCATGCCCAGATGGGAGACCTGCAGGCGGCCGGCCTGCTTGTCGAGCAGACGCAGCACCACCCGCTCGCCGTTGCTGGAGGGCATGGTGGAGACCCGCACGTCCACGTCCCGGCCGCCCAGGCGCAGGGAGATGCGGCCGTCCTGAGGGATCCGCTTCTCGGCGATGTCCAGGCGCGCCATGACCTTGATGCGCGACACCAGCAGCGGCGCCAGCTCGCGTTTGGGGGTGAGCACCTCGCGCAGCACCCCGTCCACCCGCATGCGTACCACCAGGCGGCGTTCGAAGGTTTCGATGTGAATGTCGGAGGCGTCCTCGCGGATCGCTTCCTGGAACAGGGCGTTGATCAGCCGGATGATGGGGGCGTCGTCTTCCTGCTCCAGCAGGTCCGAGGTCTCCGGCAGCGAGTCCGCCAGGCTGGCCAGGTCCAGGCCTTCCAGGTTGTCGGCGGCCTCGGCGGCGGCGCCGCGCTGCTGCTCGTAGGTGATCGCCATGGCGGCGCTGAAGGCGCCGTCGTCCAGCCGCACGATGGCGGGCAGCCCACCCAGCCAGCGCTGCACCTCGGCCACCGCCGACAGCGACACGTCGTCGCGGCAACAGAGTTCACGCCGGCCGTCTTTTTCCCGCAGCAGCACACCGAACCGGCGGGCGTAGCCGTAGGGCAACAGCAGCGGGCCGTCGCCCACTTCCGGCAGCTCGGACTGCTCCATGACTGCTTCACTCATACATCAATACCTTTCCATAAGTATTTCCACGATCTCGCCGTTGCTGTCGGAGAGATCCAGGAACTGAAAACCGGCGTGGTATTCCCCCGGCTCGTCCAGTGCCTCGCTCCACACCACCCTGGCGTTGAAGCTCATCGTGTTGACGCCACCGATCTGGTCCGGAAGCACCATCCCCAATTGCAGCTGCTCGCTGGGCGCCACGTCCCGCCGCAACGACAGCTTGAAGCCGCCGACGCTCAGGTTGGTCAGCCGGCCCACGTTACCACCGGTGCTGCGGTCGAACACCACCAGTTCATGAAACATGCGCTTGCGCGGGTGGCGGCGGCGCTCGCGGCGGTCGTCGCCGGCCTCCGCTTCCCGCGGCCGCAGCATGAACACCACCCCGGTGAACTCGCCGCCCTCGCGCAGCACCGGGTTGGCGTGCACCCGCAGCGGCACCGGCTCATCGTCGCCGGACGGGTACACATCCAGGTCGTCTTCCCAGTGCCGCCCCTCGGCGCAGCGGGCCAGAACCGGCGAATCCCGCCATTCCCCCTGGCCGAACAGCAGCGGCGTCACCGGTGTGCCCAGCAGGGTGTCGCGCTCCACGTTCAGCAGCGCGCAGGCGGATTCATTGCAAAAGGTCACCTGGCCGTCGGCGTCGGCGCCCACCACCGACTCGCCGAGGGCGTGCAGAAGGCGCTCGTTCTCGTCCTTGAGGCGCTTCATCTGCACCACCGCCTGTTGCAGCTTACGCCGCTGGCGGTCCAGCTCCATAAACACATTGACCTTGGCATCGAGAATCTGTTCATCGACGGGCTTGAACAAATAGTCCACGGCGCCGTGCCGGTAGCCCTCGAACACGTACTTCTGTTCCTTGGAGATGGCGGTGACGAAGATAATCGGGATGTGCCGGGTCTTGCGGTTCTGGCGCATCAGCTGCGCCACCTCGAAGCCGTCCATCTCCGGCATCTGTACGTCGAGCAGGACCAGCGCGAAATCGTGCTTGAGCGCCAACGCCAGGGCCTCGTTGCCGGAGCCGGCCATGACCAGGTTGCGGTCCTCGGCCTCCAGCAACGCCTCCATGGCGATCAGGTTCTCCCGGTGATCATCGACGACCAGGATGTTCTGTTTTTTCATCTTGCAACCCAATCAAGAATTCCGCCAGATACGGGCCGATGCGTTCCAGATCCAGCACTTCCCGCACCGATCCCTTTGTTATCGCGGCTTCCGGCATGGCCGGCGCCTCGCTGCTCTGCGGCGACTGAGCCAGGGTCAGCCCGCCGCGGCGGCGTATATAGTCCAGACCCTCGGAGCCGTCTTCGTTGGCGCCGGTGAGGATCACCCCGATCACCTTTTTGCCATACACGTGGCCCGCCGAAAAGAACAACTCGTCAATCGACGGCCGGGAGAAATGCACCGCCCGGTACATGGACAACGCAATGGTTTCGTCCGCGTCCACCAGCATATGGTAGCCGGGCGGCGCCACATAGACGTGCCCGGGCCGGATGCGCTCTTTGTCTTCCGGTGCCACCACCGGCAGCCGGCTGTAGCGGGCCAGCAGCCAGGCCAGCCTGTTCTCGGTGCTGGCGTTCTGGTGCTGGACCAACATGATGGCCGCGGGAAAGCCTTCAGGCAAGCTGGCGAGCACCGAGGAATAGGCGTTCAAGCCACCCCAGGATGCCCCCATAACGACCGCTTTAACGGGCGTCGCGCCGGGCACTTACTCCCCCTGGCCGCGATTGCGCTTCTCCGCCTCATAGGCGGCCCGGTGCGCCTGGGCCTCCTTGAGTTTCACCTGCAACTCGCGGCGCTGCCGGTCCAGCTCCAGGAAAAAATTCACCTTGCTCTTGAGGATCAGCGGGTCCAGCGGTTTGAACAGGTAGTCCACGGCGCCCGCCTGATAGCCCTTGAACACGTATTTCTTCTCTTTGCTGATCGCCGTGACGAAGATAATGGGAATGGTCTGGGTGTCCTTGCGCTGACGCATCAATTCCGCCACCTCGAAGCCGTCCATGCCGGGCATCTGCACATCCAGAAGCACCAGGGAGACGTCTTCCTTGAGCAGAATTTTGAGCGCTTCCTGGCCGGACTCGGCCTTCAACAGCGTGCGCCCCTCATCCTCCAGAATCGCTTCCAGGGAGACCAGGTTGGCGGGTTGATCATCAACCAACAGCAGTTTCTGCTCGATCATCATTATTCTCGATTAAGCGTGTCTGTTATGCGTTGGGACGCATTTGTCTTTTACGGAAAATCCGCAGTGATCGGTTAACCACGTCGAACGACTCTTCATTGCCGCTGAAACGCAGACTTTCCTTGGTACCCAGGCACAGAAAGCCGCCCATATCCAGGCTTTCTCCGAACAGCTTGAACACGCGCTGTTGCAGGGGCCGGTCAAAGTAAATCAAAACGTTGCGGCAGAGTATCACATGCATTTCACCGAACACCTGATCAGTGGCCAGATCATGATCGGCGAACACGATATTGCGTTTCAGGCGTTGCTCCATGATGACGCTGTCATAGCGGGCGGTGGCGTAGTCACTGAGCGACTGACGGCCGCCGGCGCGGCGGTAATTGTCCGTGTACTGCTTGAACGCATGGATCGGATAGATGCCTTTCTTGGCCGCCGCCAGGACGTTCTTGTCGATGTCCGTGGCGTACAGCATGGCGCGCTCGTAGAGCCCCTCTTCCTCAAGAAGAATGGCCATTGAGTAGATTTCCTCGCCGGTGGAGCAACCCGCGTGCCAGATCTTGATGAACGGAAAGGTTTTCAGCACCGGCACCACTTCCTCGCGGAACGCCTTGTAGAATTCCGGGTCGCGGAACATCTCGGTGACGTTGACGGTGAGGTCGTTGAGCAGCGTGACGAAGAACTGCCGGTCGCGCAGCACCCGGTCGGTCATCTCCAGCACCGTGGAAAAGCCGGACATGGTGAGCCGGTGCATGATGCGCCGGCGCATGGAGGCCGGGCTGTAGGAGCGGAAATCGTAGCCGTAGAGCTGGTAGATCGCCTCCAGCAGCAGCCGGATCTCGATATCCTCCACTTGCACCTGTTCATCGCTGATCGCCGGCTGCGGTTCCACTGCGGGCACTCCTATTTATGCAGCCAGACCCGCATCAGCGAGGTCAGCTTGCTCATGTCGATGGGTTTGGAGCAGTAATCGTTGGCGCCGGCGTCCAGGCACTTGGCGCGGTCGTCCTTCATCGCCTTGGCGGTGAGCGCCAGCACCGGCAGCGCCGCGAAGCGCGGCTGGCTGCGGATATGCGCCATCGCTTCGTAGCCGTCCATTTCCGGCATCATGATGTCCATTAGGACAATGTCGAAGTCCGGGCTTTCGTCCAACGCTTCCAGGGCTTCGCGGCCGTTGTTGGCGAGGTGGATATCGAAGCCCAGCTCTTCCAGCTGGGCGGACAGCGCATAGATATTGCGCATGTCGTCGTCCACCAGCAGCAGTTTCTTGCCCTCGAAAATGTCGTCGCGGTGTTCGATCAGCTCCGGGTTGCCGCGCCGGTGGGCGGGCAAGGTGGACTCCAGCCAGTGCAGGAACAGCGACGCCTCGTTGAGCAGCCGTTCGTGGGAGCGTTCGGTCTTGAGGATGATGCGGTCGGCGTACTTGCGCAGCCGCGCTTCCTCGTCGCGGGTCAGGTCCTTGCCGGTGTAGATCACCACCGGCACCGCCTCGTAGGCGTCGTTGCCGTGCAGCCGCTCGAGCAGTTCGAAGCCGCTCATGTCCGGCAGGGTCAGGTCCAGAATCATGCAGTCGTAGACGGTTTCACCGAGGGCTTTCAACGCCGCCTCGCCGCTGGTGACGGCGGTGATCTGCACGCCCTTCTGGTCGAACAGCTCGCGGATGCTTTCATGCTGGATGGCGCTGTCCTCCACCACCAGCAGGCGCCGCACATTGGTCTCGATGGCGGTCTCGATCTTGGCGAAGGCGCTGAGCATCTGCTCCTGGCTGACCGGCTTGGCGAGGAAGTCGATGGCGCCCAGATCGAGCGCCTTCTTGCGCTCGTCCTTGCCGGACAGAAAGTGCACCGGAATATCCTGGGTGCGGGCGTCCGCCTTGAGCTTCTCCATCACCTCCCAGCCGTCGATGCCGGGCAGCCCGATATCGAGAATAATGGCGCTGGGCCGGTAGCGGCGCGCGTACTCGAGACCGGTTTCACCGTCGTGACAGATGTGGCTTTCCAGGCCGTAATCCGCCGCCAGATCCACCAGTACGTTGGCGAACTCGCCGTCGTCCTCGACCACCAGCACGGTCTTTTCGCGGACCACGAAGCCGTCGTCGTCCTGGCCTTCCAGCGGCAGATCGGCGGCGGTGTGCGCCTCGGCGTTGGCGCCGATGTCCACCGGTTCCGCCGGCGCCGCCCCGTCGTCCGCTTGCTCGCCCTGCCCGGCATGGCCTTCGGGCAGGTAGAGCATGAAGGTGGCGCCGGTGCCGGGGCCGTCGCTGTGCAGGCTGATTTCGCCGCCCAGCAGACGCGCCAGCTCCCGCGAGATGGTCAGCCCCAGGCCGGTGCCGCCGTATTTGCGGCTGGTGGTGCCGTCGGCCTGCTGGAAGGCCTCGAAGATCAGCTTCTGCTTGTCCTCGGGGATGCCCACGCCGGTGTCGGTGACCGCGAATTTAAGCGTGCTGGCACGGTCCATGCGGCCGGGAATGCGCTCGTCCTCGCCGGGGCGCTCGATGCTCAAGGTCACCGAGCCGTCGTCGGTGAATTTGAGCGCGTTGGAGAGCAGGTTCTTGAGAATCTGCTCAAGCCGCTGACGGTCGGTATAGAAACTGGCCGGCAGCCCCTCGCCGCGGGCCACGTGGAAGGCCACGTTGCGGTTCTCGGCGATGTGGCTGAAGTGGCGCTGGAAGTGATCGCACAGCTCCGACGGCGCGATGGCGTCCACCATCACGTCCATCTTGCCTTCCTCGATCTTGGAAATATCCAGAATGTCGTTGATCAGCGACAGCAGGTCGGCGCCGGCGGAATGGATCACCTGGGCGTGCTCCACCTGCTTGTCGTCCAGGTTGCCTTTTTTGTTCTGCCCCAGGGCGTTGGACAGAATCAGAATCGAATTCAGCGGCGTGCGCAGCTCGTGGGACATGGTGGAGAGGAATTCGGACTTGTACTTCGAGGACAGCTCCAGCTCCTTGATCTTGTCCTCCAGCTCCTGGTGCAGCAGCTCCAGCTCCTTGTTCTTCTGCCCCATTTCCGCTTTCTGTTCGCCGAGCACCTTGGCCTGAGCTTCCAGTTCCTCGTTGGTGACGCGCAGCTCTTCCTGCTGGGCCTGCAGGGACTCCTCCGAGGCACGCAGGGCCTGGGTTTGCGATTCCAGCTCTTCGTTGATCGCTTTCAGTTCTTCCTGCTGTTGCTGAAGCCGCGATTCGGAGGCGGACAGCTCCATGGCCTGCTCTTCCAGGTCCTGATTGACCTGGGCCATCTCTTCTTTCTGCGCTTCCAGCGCGCGCGCCTGCTGCTGGGTCTGCTCCAGCATGCCGGCCAGCCGCAGCCGGTTCTGGGCGCTGTGCAGGGCCACGCCGATCAGGGCGGCGCCCTGCTCCAGGAAGGCGGTGTCGGACTCGGAAAACGACTGAAAGGCGCCCACTTCCAGCACGCCTTTCAATTCATCGTCGTGAAGAATCGGCAGCACCATGACGTTGCGCGGTGCCGCGTTGCCGGTGCCGGAGCCCACCAGCATGTACTCCTCGGGCACCTGCTCAAGAATAATGGTTTTCTTTTCCAGCGCGCTCTGCCCGACCAGGGATTCGCCCAGACGGAATTCGTTGGCCAGCTGCTTGCGCCGCTGCATGGCGTAGGCGCTGGAAAGGCGCAGTGTTTCGCTGTCGGTGTCGAAGGTATAGAAGGCGCCGACCTGGGCTTCCAGGGTGGGCACCACATAGGAAAGAAGATTGTTGCCCAGCTGTTCGATGCTCAGATCACCGCGCATCAGGGCGTTAAGTTCGGACAGCTGGTTTTTCAGCTGCTCCTGGCGGCGGTCCTCGTCGGTACGCGCTTTGAGGGTGTCGCGCATCTTGCGGATGGCGCGGATCAGGTGGCCGGTTTCGTCACGGCTGTCGCTGCGGATCTCTGTGTCCCAGTTGCCGCTGGCGATGCTGTCCGCGGCGCCCATGGCGTCTTCCAGGGGGCGCGTAATGGAACGGGTGACGCGCAGGGCGATCAAGCCGAGCAGCGTGAACGCCACGCTGCCCAGGGCCAGGCCGATCAACTGAGTGCTTTTATTGTCTTCGCGGCTGGCGTTGAGGTTATCGCGGAAGCTCTGGTATCGCTGTTGCTCGAAGGCGCCGTGCTCGTCGGTGTACTGCTGCTCCAGGCGCTGCATCTCGGTGAGCGCTTCGTAGCTATCGACCCGCGCGCCGGGATTTTCGACCAGCCCGGCGGCGGTGTCGTTGGCGACGGTGATGTAGGTGATAAAGGCGGAGCGCAAATCGTCCACCGGCGCGCTCAAGGTGGGGTCGAGACGCTCGATATCGCCGAGGCGCTCGAGGAAGCGGTCGGAGCGTTCCCGGGCCTCGTCCAGCAGCCCGGCGTCCGCCTGGCTGATGGCGTCGTCGAAGGCATCGCTGATCGCCAGGAATTCCACATTGTTGGCGTTGACCAGTTCCAGCACCGGAAAGTCGTGGCTCTCCACCTGGCGCAGATGATCAATATTGGTTTCCGCGATGTAATAGCTGTACAAGAAGTAAGCGAGGAACAGGAAGATCCCCAAGCCCGCCACGGACAAAATCTTCAGCCGCACGGACAGATGCTGAAACCCAGTCATTAACCGTTTCCCCCTGAATCCGAGGTTTGTTATGGCGTTATGCTATTGCCCCGGTATTCGTGCTTTCCCGCAGGAATAAGACTAAAGCATTAAAGTACCAGAAAGCGATTCAAGGCGGCAATAAAAGGCGAAGGGAGGAACCGGAAGGGAGAAGTTGGTGCGGGTAGCCGGACTCGAACCGGCACAGCCATAAGGCCGAGAGATTTTAAGTCTCTTGTGTACACTTTTAATGGGTTTTATGTAGCACCCATAAGCTTTACTTTTCAGTAGTTTACGGTATATTTGTCCCTAGTGGGTATGAGCAGTTTTTAACTGACCTGCTACATATTTGCTACATATTTGGTTTATGTAGCAGGCAGGACACACAGGGAATAGCATGGCCGACAAGCAGAAACTCAACAAAACCACCCTGCCCAAGCTGGCACCAATAAACGGAGCGCAAACCGTGTATTGGGACACAGACCAGCCCGGCTTTGGTGTACGGGTAAGCAATGGCCGTTTGGTGGATGGAGTCCGGGAATACGGGTACACCTTTTTCTGCCAAGGCCGGTTGCGCGGCAAGGTTACAAAGGTAACGATCGGCAAGAGTCCCACCTTTTCCCCCGACCTTGCTCGCAAGAAAGCCCGCGAGTACCTAGGCAAAATGGCTGCCGGACAGGACCCCCGCATAACCAAGGAAGCCGCAAGCGGCTCCGCCACGTTTGGGGACATGATGCTGGGCTATGCTGAGTGGCTTGAGCAGCAAGGCAAGGTATCAGCGGCCAAGGTTAAGCAGGAGATCGAGAAGGACATCCAGAAGCCGTTTAAACGGCTGTGGAGCAAGCCCGCGAACGAGATCACCATTGACGACTGCGACCGAATCTTGGAGCGACTGGAGAAGGCCGAGAAACCCCGACAGGCGGATAAGATTCGCAGCTACATGAAAACCGCATTCAGGAAGGCCATCAACGCCCGCCGAAATCGGCGTTTTCCTGATGGCCTGAAACTGGCTGACGTAAAGGTGAACCCCTGCTCGGACATCGAAAAGGTTACCGGGTCCAGCAAGGCCAGGGATCGAGCCCTGACGCTCACCGAGCTCCGCGCCTATTGGGTGCACGTCAAAGCGCAGCCAGAGCCGCGCCGCTCCCTGCTAATGCTCCACGTTCTGACTGGCGGCCAGCGCCTCGACCAGCTAGGTCGAGCCACCCTTGCCGATATCGACCGAGACGCGCCCTCCATCACCTTGTTGGATTTCAAGGGTCGAAGAACTGAACCCCGGCGCCACACTGTCCCACTGCTACCGGAGGCAGTGGAGGCAATCGACCGGATCACCGGAAGCGGGAGGTACGTTTTCAGTTGTGACGGCGGCAAGCGTGCAATCTGCAACACTTTCATGCGCGATGCCGTGGCTCGGATCGAGAAAGCGATGGCGGCAGCAGGAGAACTGGAGAACGGGCATTTCACGCCGGGGTCCATCCGCGCCACCATTGAAACCCGGCTTGCAGCAAAGCCCTACCGTGTTAGTTCAGACGTTTTGGGGCAACTTCTTAGCCACGGGCTCGGGGGGGTTCAGGCTAGACACTATCAGCACCATGACTTTTTCGAGGAAAAGCTAGAGGCATTGGAGATGATCGAGCGCATGGTTAACGGTGAGCAGGAGCCAGGACAATGACAGACGACTATGAAAGACGCGAACTCAGAGAGATGCGGAAGGAGTTTGCCCGGCTGATAGCGAAAGACCCCGAATCATTTTCCAAATGCATCAAAGAATACGCAATTGGAGGCGTCAATGCCTTTCCCCCCCTTGAGACTGTTGAAGCAGGAAGCAAAGCCGTGCCGCACGAACTGCTGGCCGGGGTGCTTGCTGAATACAATCTCAGAGGGTCAGTACCCAAGGATGAATGGCTGTCAAAAATGGCTGACAGAGGAGTCAAGGGCGGCGATAGATACGCCATTAAACGCGGCTTTAACGAGCACACCCTGAATGACTGGCTAAAAATGGCGCGAAGTCTATTCAGGACTAATCCTGAGTTCGCGGAAAAAGTCGAACTGTTCGAGTTCTTCTTCTCTAGGGTGGAATGACCCGCACCATTCCACCCTGACATTGCCCCCCTACACACCAAGAATAGACCTTATCAAAGTTAGTAACGATGAGGTCAAAGCAATGCAGGACACCACCGAAAAAACAGAAGCACCGCAAACAGCAGTAGCCCTCCCTCGCCTAATGAATCAGCGGGACTTGGCACTCTATCTAGGAAAGTCCACAGCATGGTGTGAACGGGCACGCTGGGCTGGCGAAGGCCCCTCGTTTGTGAAGCTCGGACGCCATGTCCGCTACCGCGCTGAAGATGTTCTGGAGTGGGTAGATTCTCATCTCTGCAACACCGGGGGGGCCGGACAATGAGCTGGAACCGCCTTCTTGTGCACGATTGTGGGCCGACTCAGGCCGCATTTGCCGCAACCCAATCCGAGGCCCTGGCCGATGGCATCCCTGCCGTGGTGGGCCTGCTGGCTGATGCCGCGCAGTCTGGTGATTTGACCGGCGGCCAGACAGCCCGCCTTGCCTTTTTGATCCAGACCTTGCTGGAGCTCGACGCGGCTCTAAAGCGCATCACGGGATAGAGAGTAGCCCGGAGAGCACCGGGCCGAGGGGTACTCAGCATGAAACATCACAGCCAAGCGCACGGCACTGTCCACGCAGACAGCCCGCGAAAGGATTTCCCATGGCAAACGATCTCCGCCAGTCCGAGGCTTGCCAGGGCTATGCTGGCGCTGGGAGCAGGCAGCAAAACCGCCATGGAGCTCAATAAGGCCATTGGCACACCCAACGCCCACAACTACTTGCGGACCTTGAGGGAGTTTGGGTGCGTCATCGACAAAACCGTCGAAACGGGTACTGACCGCGACGGCAAAGCCTGCCGATATGGACGTTATTCGCTTATCTGGCCCACCCAGTCCGAGGTCGTGACAGCAATGCGTGAGGTGCACGAATGACAAACACCCCCTTGCGTTGCCATGCTCCTTCGGCCGCCCATGAAGCTATCGGCGCGTTCCGTGAAGCGATTTTAGCGGACGGGATCGCCCCGCCGGACCACATCGAGGCCGACGGGCAGTTGCACCGATTCAGCACCGGCGATAAGCCTAGCGACAAGGCTGGCTATTACTGCCTGCACCTGGACGGCATCCCCGCCGGGCATTATGGCTGCTGGCGTGAAGGCATCACGAGCAAATGGAGCGCCCGCAACGGCAAGCGCCTGGATCATGACGAACGGGCGAGACTTCGCGAGTCCATAAAGCAGGCGGAAGCGGAACGACAGCGCCGCCAAGAGCAGCGGGCCCGCATTGCCAGCGAGATATGGGACGCCGCCCAGCCCGCCCAAGACTATCACCCGTACCTGATGCGAAAAGACGTTCGCGTGGTTGGCGAAATCCGGCAAGCCGACATTGACCGGGCATCATTCTTTGACGACCAAACCAAGCAGGGCGTTATGCGCGACTGCCTGCTGGTGAAGGTAGAAGGCCCGGACGGTCTGCAATCGCTCCAAGCGATCACCTCCGAAGGCGGGTTTAAGCCGTTCATGAGCGGCGGCAAGGTCGCGGGCGGTTGCACCCTTCTTCCCGGCGACGATTCTAAAGTGTATGTCGTGGAAGGATTGGCTACTGGCCTAACCGTCCGCCATGCGACGGGCGCGACCGTGGCCGTGGCTTTCAATAGCGGCAACCTTACCGCCATCGCTCGCCGCATGAGTGACAGCTACCCCCAAACCGCCTTAGTAATCGCTGGCGACAACGACCACCAGACCGATGGAAACCCCGGCAAGGTCGCCGCCGAAAAGGCCGCCGAGGCGACAGGGGCCGCCGTGGCGCTCCCCGACTTTGGGCCTGACGAATCTGGCACCGACTGGAACGACATTCATGTCGCCCGTGGGCTGGAAGCGGTGCGAGAGGCACTAGAGACACAGCATAGGGAAACCCGCGACGACACCGTGTTCGCGGATGCTGCAAATGACGCCCTAGCCATCGACCTGGATTCAGCGAGGGCTTGCCATCTTCTGCGATTGGAGCCCAAGCCTCAGCGTTACGTTGTTGAGGGAATGATCCCTGAGCCGGTGGCCGCTGCTATCGTCGCGCCCGGCAGTACAGGCAAGTCATTCTGGCTGATGCAGCTAGCCGCTTGCGTAGCCACCGGAACCCCCTTTTTCGGACACGCGATCCCTACACCCGGCGGCGTGCTGATGCTGGGCGCGGAGGATGACCAGGATGAGTTTGCGCGGCGGCTCCATGCCATCGCGAAGGCTTACGGCTGGGCCGAATGGCGGGGCGAGCACGGACTGCTAGGGCAAAACTTCTACCCGGTATCCCGTCTGGGCCTGGACAACCGCCTTACCGAAAAGGCGGAGGGCAACATCACCCATCGCGCTCAATGGATACAGGCCATTATCGACGCGGCACTGGAGATCGAGAACCTACGCTTAATCATTCTCGACCCTGTAAGCCGATTCCGTTCGGGTGACGAGAACGAGAACGAGGCGGCCACCAAGTTCGTGGAGGCCCTTGAGACAATTCGGCGAGCCACTGGCGTGACGGTCATATGTGCCCACCACAGCCGCAAGGGATCGACGGGCGATACCGCCGATGACATTCGTGGCGCCAGTGCATTTGTGGATGCGCTACGTTTCGCCGCAACCCTGGCCGTCCCCAGCCCCGACCAAGCCAAGAAGATGGCCCTGGACGATGACGAGCGCCGAAAGATGGTGCGCTTCAATGTTGTGAAGTCCAACTATCGGACCGAGGTGGACACCTTCTGGATGCGCCGTGCCGCTGGCGGCGTCCTGGAGTGGGTAGAACCTCCCGCCATTGTCTCCAGCGTGAACGAGAGAGCGGAGGCCCGATACCGGAAAGCCCTTCCGATGATCATTGAGAAAGTGAAGTCCGAGCAAGCCACCACCCGCGAAAGCCTCAAGCGGTACGCAGGGGCAGAGGGTATTTTCGGCATGGGCGATAAGTCCTTGAGAGCGTGCATAACCCGCGCCATTGATGAGGGCCATATCAGTCAAGCCGACGATGGAACGCTATGCGTCGGGTAACGGGTACTCGGGTAAATCACCCGACGACCTGCACCACCCGACTACAGCCCGGAGCCTGCAAGGGATTGCGTCGGGTGGCGGGTAAAACCGCCCCACCCGGCTCAACCCCAGAGAATACGCGGGACGGGTTCGGGTGATCTTCCTCCCCTACGGGGTAACCGGGTTTTTACCCGCCACCCGAGGGCGGCAGCCGCAGGACTGCCAGCCAAGTACGACACACATTGGAGAACACGCCATGACAAACGAACAACTGACCGCCGCCAGCCTGTTAGCCGTGGAGGCCGCAGTGGACGGCACCGACAACCTGAACGATGCGGCAACCCTACTGTTGTGCGCAGCGTGGGACTTGGTGGCGTCCATACACGGCAAGGAAAAGGCCAACTCCTGGCTCCTGAACCAGGCACTACTGGCGCCAGGAACGGATCACGACACAGCGCATTGAGGAGACGCTAATGCCTATGGCCCCGCCACGCCCATGCACCAAGCCCGGCTGCTACGAGTACGCCGCCAAGCGTGGCAGGTGTGATGCTCACCAGCCTGAGCCCTGGGCGGGACGTGGCCCTGGTTCATCCCGTGGGTATGGCAGTAGGTGGCAGCGCATACGGGAGCGGATACTCAAGCGCGATGGTTACCTATGCCAGCCCTGCCTACGCGTGGGGAATATCACAGAGGCCAGTCAGGTGGACCACATCGCACACAAGGCATCAGGAGGCACAGACAGGGACGATAACCTACAGGCGATCTGCACCTCCTGTCACAGGGAGAAGACGCTCAGGGAGGCTCAGGGAGGCATAGGGGGGATTTCAAACTAGAACGACGGGACTATGGGGCCGGAGCGGGTGGCCTCCTTCTTACACGCACAGATCAACATTTTAGGACAGACCAATGCCAACACCACGCAAGCCGATCACCCTTCGGAAGATTCAGGGTACAGCACACCGCAACAAGCACCGGCAGAACGCCGACCAGCCGATACCTGACTGCCAACTGGCAGGTCCACCGGGTCACCTGACAGAGCGCCAGCAAGAGATATGGCAGGAGCTGACCGGGATCATGTATCGGGGAGTATTGGGCCGGGCTGACGGCGTGGCGATGGAGTTGCTGTGCAGGATGGTGGAAGAAATGCGCCACGACTTCGACAACATGAACGCGGCAAAGCTAACCCAGCTTTCAAGCCTACTGGGCCGGTTTGGTATGACTCCCAGCGACCGCACCAAGGTCGTGGTTCCCAAGGCCCCGCAAGCAAACCCGTTCGAGGGGCTTTGAGATCACGGAACGCATAGAAATGTGCATTCATATTCTTTAATGTTATAATGATAGGCAGTTTATGCTTTCACGGCATAACACTTCGGTCCGCGCAAGGCCGGAGAGAGCGAGCCAGAGTGATTCTGTGCTTCTCAAGAACCGGGGGCTCCAGCGCGATGCTGGGCGCCATGCACCGGGAGTGAGTGATATTTCAACCATCATTCCGAGAGTACAGAATCATGAGTGACATGAACTCCACACTGCACGACCACCTCAAGCGTCTTGACGGCCAGCTCAGCGAGCGATTCGCCGACTACGACGCCAAGCTCCGCACCATCGACGCCGACCTGCTCGACGTGCAGCAGAAAGGTGCTTCTATCAAGCCCCAGGCTCGCAACGGCTCCAATCTGCCGCAGGTGCTTTCCAAGTCCCAGGCCCTGGCGGACTTCAAGAGCGGCGCCAGCCGGGGCACCGGGCCGATTGACCTTGGCCTGAGCATCAAAGCCCTGACCAGCCTGCAAGGCTCCACGTCATCCCCCCAAGAGGGCATCGACGTTCAATCCCAGCGCGAAATCGGCCTGTACGGCCACGCCATGCGCCCACTGACTTTGCTTGAGGCTCTGCCCGTCCGTGCCATCGGAAGCAATGCCCTGTCATTTACCCGAATGACGGATTTCAGCAACGCAGCGGACACCCAAGAGGGCGAGGCGACCTCCAAGGCCGAACAGTCCATCACCCCGGAACTGGTAACCGCGCCAATCGAGACGATTGCCGTCTGGCATGACGCCAGCCGCCAAGTGCTGGATGACGAGCCCGGCTTGGCTCAGACCATTTCAATGCTTCTCCAGCATGGCGTACAAGCCAAAGCGGAAAGCCAGATCATCGCTGGCGCCGGTGGCAACAACTTCACCATCTCCGGTTTCACCAACGAGGGCACGACTTTCGTTCCCACCGTTGCGCCGAAAGCGGACCGGATCGGCGAGAGCGCGGCCACCATGCAGGCGTCTGGCTATCAGCCGGATTTGGTCATTCTCCACCCGAACGATTGGTTCGCCATCCGCTCGGAGCGTGCCGTTAGCGGTAACGAGCAGTACGTCGGCCCCGGCTGGGCAAGTGCTGCCGAACCGACCATTTACGGTATGCCTGTCGTAGTGTCCCCCGCCGTCACCGCTGGCACCGCCATTGTGGTGGATCGGCGTCTGGTGGCCGTTCTGGATCGAATGGACGCCCGAGTGGAGATGAGCACGGAGAGCGGCAACAACTTCAAGGCGAATATCGCGACCATTCTCGCAGAGATGCGGGTCGGCCTCGCAGTGTTCGACCCGAAGGCCGTGAACGTCATCGACCTCAGCGCAAGCATTTAAGAGCAACTCCCCGGCCCGGCGGGTAAGCCGGGACTCGGACCACCGCACCGAGATCGTGGAAAAGCGGAAGTGGCTGGAGGGTGCCCATCACCTCACCCAACAGCCACGCCTCGGTGTAGATCACCCTCTATCTGCCCCCGGCAGCAGGCCAGAGGACACCGAGAAGGCCGGAAGGGCGCCCTCCGGGGCGCCTTTTTTATGCCGATGAGGACACCCCAATGGAGCTAGACGCAGGCCCCCCTAGGATTTGCCCGGAATACGCTTCGATGCTGAGCGAACGGGAGCTAGCCGGAAGCGCGGCGCTTTGGCATGAGGCCCTGGCGCTACTTCTACGCGACGCCTACCAGCACCACAGAGGGAAGATGCCCCCGCATAAAGCCCCCGCCCATACCTTCGAGCAAGCCTATGATGACGTGGTTAGGTGCGGCCCTATGCTGCGCTGGTGCTGCGAGTGGCTGGATCAGGAAGCGGAAGCCGTCAGCATGGCGTTCAGACGCATGTGTGAGACCTGAGCAGAGAACCTGCCAGTCCTGGGGACGCTGTAAGCGGAGAACTGCAACGTCTGCGAGGCGCTACATATCCGCTACATATCGGGGGGCATGTTAGTGGGCGCTATCGCTGTAAGTGGTGCGGGTAGCCGGACTCGAACCGGCACAGCCATAAGGCCGAGAGATTTTAAGTCTCTTGTGTCTACCAATTTCACCATACCCGCAGGTCATGCCGAACTTTACACAACAGATGCAGGCCTGGGAATGGAGGCGCGGGTCGGAATCGAACCGGCGTATACGGAGTTGCAGTCCGCTGCATAACCACTCTGCCACCGCGCCGTTAAACCTGTACGAACAAAAAACCCCGGCTTGGGCCGAGGTTGGAAATCTGGAGCGGGAAACGAGATTCGACCGGGCTGGCGTTCCAGCTCGCGACCCCAATCTCCAACGTCTAGATTCACATTGAAACTTGGAGCGGGAAACGAGATTCGAACTCGCGACCCCAACCTTGGCAAGGTTGTGCTCTACCAGCTGAGCTATTCCCGCTTTTTTCCAGCGCCGGGTTGCCCCGAACGCGAAGCCGCATTCTACCCTAGCGCGGGTCTCTGTCAAGACTGTTTTTGCTGCCGATTCAATATCTTGGACAAACTTTGCGCAGTCGTGCCGGGGCCTTCAACCCGCCCCGTTCACGAGCCGTCGCGGTCGCCGCCCGGGTTAGTGAATTGCGGCACGGCCGCGCGCAGATAGGAGAACATGGACCACAGCGTCAGCGCGGTGGCCAGGTACAAACAGCCGTAAGCCAGCCACAGCCCCGGCGTCATGACAATGGTGAGGTTGTCCGCGCTGTGCTCCGGCTTGAGCGCCAGCAACAACGTGATCGCCACCATCTGGGTAACCGTTTTGATCTTGCCGATCGAACTGACCGCCACCTTGGCGCGCTCGCCCAGCTCCGCCATCCACTCACGCAACGCGGACACGGTGATTTCCCGGGACACGATCACCATGGCCGGCACCGCGAACCAGACGCTGGCGTGGGTCTGCACCAGCATCACCAGGGCCACCGCCACGATCAATTTGTCCGCCACCGGGTCCAGAAACGCCCCGAACGGGCTGGTCTGGCCGAGACGCCGGGCCAGGTAGCCGTCCAGCCAGTCGGTCAGGCCGGCGGCCAGAAACAGCGCCGCGGCGAGCAGATCGCTCCACCAGAAAGGCAGGTAGAACACCGCCACCAGCACCGGAATGGCAGCCACCCGGATAAGCGTGAGAATGTTGGGCAGGTTGAGAATGGGAGCGTGCTTGGACATGGACAACTTCTATGCCGTCGGCGGAAAAAGTGAGTATAACGGAAAGCGGCGCCGGCCTCATTGTTGAAACGGCCGGGGTGAAGGCATAGCCGCTGATTATTCGTGAAACCAGTTGTACAGCGTCTCGGCGGTCTGGGCATTGATGCCTTCCACCCGCGCCAGCTCTTCCCGGGACGCGTTACGCAGCTGCTTCAAGCCGCCGAAATGGTTCAGCAGCGCCTTGCGCCGCTTGGGGCCGACGCCGGGAATGTCTTCCAATCCGGAACGGCGGGCCTTGCCGCGCCGGGCGCGGTGGCCGGTGATCGCGAAGCGGTGCGCCTCGTCACGCACCTGCTGCAATAAGTGCAGCGCCGCGTGGGCACCGCCGGGCACCAGCTCGCGGCCGTCGGGCAGGTACAGCACTTCCAGGCCCGGGCGCCGGCTGGGCCCTTTGCCGATGCCCATCACCAGCACCTGGTTGTCCAGGTGCAGGCTCTGGATCACCTCGAAACTGCGCTGCATCTGCCCCTTGCCACCGTCGATCAGCAACAGGTCCGGCAGCTTCGCCTCTTCCTTCACCACCCGCTGGTAGCGGCGCCGTACCGCTTCCTCCAGGGCTTCGTAATCGTCACCGCCGTGCTCCGGGCTGACGTTGAAACGGCGGTAGTCCGCCTTGCGCGCGCCCTGCTGGTCGAACACCACGCAGGACGCCACCGCCCGCTCGCCCTGGGTGTGGCTGATATCGAAACACTCGATGCGCCGAATCGGCGTGTCCGCCTCGAGCAGGGTTTCCAGTGCATGAAAGCGCTGTTCCAGGTGCTCCCGGGCGGCCAGATCCGCGTGCAGGGACTGGTCCGCGTTGGTGCGCGCCATGTTCAGCCAGGCCTGGCGCTGGCCGCGCACCCGGGTGGCCAGCCGGATGCGGCGGCCGAGATGGGTTTCCATGGCTTCCTGCAGGGCCGCCTGCCCGGGCAGCGCGCCGGGCAATACGATCTCCCTGGGGATCGACTGGTCGTCGCGTTCGCCCAGGTAGTACTGGGCCAGGAAGGCTTCCAGGATTTCATCGCTGTCTTCCTCGCCGCGGGTGTCAGGCCGGAAGCTGCGGTGGCCGAGCACCCTGCCCTGGCGCACCATCAGCACCTCCACCACCGCCAGCCCGTGGCGCACCGCGATCGCCACCGCGTCCACGTCGCCGCCCCGGTCGGTTTCCACGTTCTGCTTTTGCTGCACCGCCTGGATGGCGGCGAGCTGGTCGCGCAGTTCCGCCGCCCGTTCGAAATCCAGCTGCTCGGCGGCTTTCTCCATCTGCTCGGTGAGGTGGTCGCTGACCTGGCGGCTGCGGCCGGAGAGAAAATCCATCGCCATGCGCACCTGCTCGGCGTACGCCTCACGGCTGACGAAATCCACGCAGGGCGCGGTGCAGCGCTCGATCTGGTACTGAAGGCACGGCCGCGTGCGGTTGCGGAAGAAGCTGTCCCGGCAGTTGCGCACGCGGAACACCTTCTCCACCAGCGCCAGGGTTTCGCGGACGCTGCCGGCACTCGGATAGGGCCCGAAATAGCGGCTGCCCGGCCGGCGCTTGCCGCGATGAAAGGTGATGCGCGGGTACTCGTCCGAGGTGGTGATCTTGATATAGGGGTAGGACTTATCGTCGCGCAGCAGAATATTGTACGGCGGGCGCAGGGACTTGATCAGCGACTGCTCGAGCAGCAGCGCCTCCGCCTCGCTGGCGGTGACGGTGGTCTCCACGCCCGCGATACGGCTCACCAGCGCGCGGGTCTTGGCGCCGGTGACGTTTTTCTGGAAATAGGAATTCAGCCGGGCGCGAAGGTCCCGGGCTTTACCCACATAGAGCACGCCGCCATCGTCGTCCAGCATCCGGTAGACACCGGGCTTGCGGGCACAATGGGCGAGAAACTGCTTGGCGTCGAATTGCGGCAAGGCCACTCCGGGTCGGCGAACGACAGGCTGCATAGGATCGGCACTGGCGCGATACTGTCAAGCCCGCGCCGGTCATTTCCGCCCGCCGACCGGACCCTCAGGCCGGGTTGGCTTCGTCGGCGTCCACCATGCCGTGGCGCACCGCCACCAGGGCCATTTCCACATCGCTGCTGATGCCCAGCTTGTCGAAAATGCGGTAGCGGTAGGTGTTCACCGTCTTCGGCGACAGGCACAGCTGATCAGCCACGTCCTGCACCTTATGGCAGTTGACGATCAGAATCATGATCTGCAGCTCGCGCTCGGAGAGCATGTCCAGCGGCGCGTCCGGGGTTGGCACGAAGGGCCGCAGCGCCATCGCCTGGGCGATTTCCGGGCTGATGTAGCGCTGCCCGGTGCTCACCACCTTGATCGCCCGCACCATCTCTTCCAGGTCGGCGCCCTTGCTCAGGTAGCCGGCGGCGCCGGCGTGCAGCAGCCGCGACGGGAACGGCTCGTCCTCGCAGACAGTCACGGCGATCACGCGCAGGCCGTCGTCCTGGCGCAGCATCCGACGGGTCGCTTCGAGGCCACCGATCCCGGGCATTTTAATGTCCATCAGCACCACGTCCGGGCTCAGCTCGCGGGCCAGGCGTACCGCTTCTTCCCCACAGTCGGCCTGGCCGACCACACGAATCCCTTCCTGATCGCCGAGCATGCGGGTGATGCCGGTTCTAACCAGATCGTGGTCGTCGACCACCAGTACTTTTATCATTTTATCCTCCCCACTTAGCGTCCTTGATAGTGGATGTGTTTTGAACCCATCAAGCCTAGCGCGCCGGGGCCTGGATGCCTAGTGGCCGGCGTCACGATTCGACCAGGGTCGCATTGACGCGCCAGGGTGTGACGGGTAATTCTGAAACCCGGCCAATCTCACAACAAGGACAAGACCGATGAGCGCGATTCTGCTTTTGGTTCTGGGCCTCGGCGGCATGGCCGCCGGCTACTTTGTCTACTCCCGCTTTATCGCGGAGAAGATCTACAAGCTTGATCCGGATTTCCGCACCCCGGCCCACGAGTTTGAGGACGGGGTCGACTTCGTGCCCACCAATCGCTTTGTGCTCTGGGGCCACCATTTCACCTCGGTGGCCGGCGCGGCGCCCATCGTCGGGCCCGCCATCGCGGTGATCTGGGGCTGGCTGCCCGCCTTTCTCTGGGTGGTGCTGGGGACCATCTTCTTCGCCGGCGTGCACGACAGCGGCGCGATCTGGGCCAGCGTGCGCAACCGGGCCAAGTCGGTGGGCGCGCTCACCGGCGAGGTGGTCGGCGGACGCGCGCGCAGCGTGTTCATGATCGTCATCTTCCTGGTGCTGCTGATGGTCAACGCGGTGTTCGGGGTGGTGATCGCCAAGCTGCTGATCAACAACCCCGGCGCCGTGGTGCCGGTATGGGGCGCCATCGCCGTGGCCCTGGTGATCGGCCAGTTGATCTACCGCCGCAAGATCGGCCTGGGCCTGGTCTCGGTGGTCGGCGTGGCGGCGCTCTACGCACTGATCTACATCGGCCCCTCGGTGCCGGTGACGCTGCCGGAAAGCACCGCCGGCCTGTCGCCCAACGCGCTCTGGATTCTGATTCTGTTCGGTTACGCGGCGATCGCGTCGCTGCTGCCGGTGTGGGTGCTGCTGCAGCCCCGCGACTACATCAACGGCCTGCAATTGTTTGTCGGCCTGATCCTGCTGTACGGCGCGGTGATCATCGCCAGCCCCACGGTTGTCGCGCCGATGATCAACTTCGGCGTGCCCGAAGGCACCCCCTCGATGCTGCCGCTGCTGTTCGTGACCATCGCCTGCGGCGCGATTTCCGGCTTCCACGGCCTGGTGGCCTCGGGCACCACCTCCAAGCAGCTGAACAAGGAAACCGACGCCCGCTTCGTCGGCTACTTCGGCGCCGTGGGTGAAGGCGCCCTGGCGCTGGCCGCGATCATCGCCGCCACCGCCGGCTTCGCCTCGCTGGCCGACTGGCAGGCGGTCTACTCCTCGTTCGGCCAGGGCAGCCTGACCGCCTTCGTGGACGGCGGCGCCTTTATTCTCGCCGCCGGCACCGGCATGGAAGTGACCGTGGCGGCCACCCTGCTCACGGTGATGGCGGCGCTGTTCGCCGGCACCACCATGGACACCGGCCTGCGTCTGCAGCGCTACATTTTCCAGGAATGGGGCGAGATCTATAACATCGGCTGGATGCGCAAGGCGCTGCCCGCCACCCTGCTCTCCGTGGCCAGCTGCCTGATTCTGGCGTTCGGCGCCGGCGGCGCGGACGGCTCCGGCGGGCTGCTGATCTGGCCGCTGTTCGGCACCACCAACCAGCTGCTGGCCGGCCTCACCCTGCTGGTGATCACCGTGATGCTGGTGCGCCGCGGCCGGCCCACCTTCTACACCCTGGGCCCGCTGGTGTTCCTGCTGGTGATGACCCTGGCCGCGCTGCTGATGCAGCTGCGCGACTTCTTCGAGAAGGAGAACTGGTTCCTGCTGGGTCTGGATCTGGTGGTGCTGGTGGCGGCGGTGCTGGTGACCCTGGAGTGCGTGGCCGCATTGCGCCGCGCCAAGGGCGCCGCCAACGACGAGAGCGCCTCTTGAGCGGCACGCAACCGGCGGCGCGTCTGATCGGCCGGCTGCGCCGCTGGTACCGGCGCGCCGGCGATCTGGGGGCGAGCTACTACAACGCCCCCTACCGGGCCGCGATCGCCCGGGCCCGGCGGGACGAGGAGGATCTGTTCATGCTGATGGTGTTCTCCGAAACCCTCGGCATCCCCAACCCGGCCACCTGGTACACCCTGGAGCTGCAGCCGCTGCTGCTGGACCGCTTCCACGACTGGCACAAACGCATGGGCATGCCCCACTCGCCCCTAGACCACTTCCGCTGCTGCTGATTCATGCCGGACCCGAACCGCCACACCGCTCTGGATATCGATACCCTGCTGCGCCGGCGCCGCCTGTTAATGGTGGGCGGCAAGGGCGGCGTGGGGAAAACCACGGTGGCCTCGGCCCTGGCATTGCGCGCCGCCAGCCTGGAACGCCGCGTACTGCTGGTGTCCACCGACCCGGCGCACAGCCTGGCGGACGCCTTCGACCGGGAGATCGGCGACCGGGAAACCGACCTGGCGGCCAACCTCACCGGCCTGGAAATCGATCCGGACAGCGAGGTGGACGCCCATCTGGAACGCGTGCGGGCGCAGATGGCCCGCTTCGCCGGCGCCGACCAGCGCCCGGAACTGGAGCGCCAGCTGCGCCTCAGCCGCCAATCACCGGGGGCCCAGGAAGCGGCCCTGCTGGAGCGCATTACGACGATCATTGACCAGCAGGACCGCTTCGATCTGATTGTGTTCGACACCGCCCCCACCGGCCACACCCTGCGGCTGCTCAGCCTGCCGGAACTGATGGCGGCCTGGAGCGAAGGCCTGTTAAAGCAGAACCGGCGCACCGAACAGCTGGGCAAGGTGCTGGGCCATCTGACGCCGGGGCGGGACCTGGAGAGCCCGCTGGGGGAACCGAAGGACCGGGAACTGGAAGGGCTGGACCAGCGCGCCCGGGCGCTGGCGGCGCCTCTGCTCGAGCGGCAGCGACGCTTCCACCGCGCGCGGCGGCGGCTGCAGGACACCGACCACACCGGCTTTGTGTTCGTGCTGACCCCGGAGCGGCTACCGATCCTGGAAACCGAACGGGCCGTGGCCAGCCTCGGCGAGGCCCGGATCCCGGTGGCCGGAATGATCATCAACCGGGTGTTGCCGGACGAGGCGGAGGGCGCCTTCTTCCGCGCCCGCCGGGAGCGGGAGCAACGGCTGATGGCGGACATCGACCAGCGCCTGGGCGCCCTGCCCCGCCTCACCCTGCCGCTGCTGGCCGACGATATTCAGGGGCGCGACGCGCTGGAGGCGTTCGCCGGGCGCTTCAGCCAGCCACGCTTCAGCCAGCCACGTTGAACAATTTCACGTCGGGCCGGCCGGCCAGCAGGTCTTTCAAACCACCACCCAGGCCTTTCATGTTCTCGCGGTGGGCGTCCAGCGCCGCCTGATCGTTGTACTGCTCATAAATCATCACGGTGTCGCCGTCGTCCACGGACTGGTGGACGGTGTAACCGTGATTGCCCTCTTCCTTGCGGACTTCCACGGCGATGCGGCTCATCTCAGCGGCGAGCGCGTCGCCCTTGCCGGGTTGGGCGGTGAGGATAGCTACGATACCGAGCATGGTGATTCCTTTTTTGTTTGTGGAATAACTCTTTTGGAATGAGATTCCGAAAATGGAGCAAGCATGCTGACACAGCGGTGTGGGCGCGGCCATGGGGTTTTGCGTCGTGGATTGGGGTGGAAAGGACTTGGGAACAACTCGAGTGAGCGGGTTTTGGGAGCGTAGTCGAGGGATTTGGTGGTGGCTGAGAGGTTTGGGCGCGCTTTGCGCGCCGAGAGGGTGGGATTATTCGCCGGCTACGCCGGCTCACCCCTTCGGGGCCGCCGCCTTTGGCGGCGGTCCTTCGCGGCGCTTTGCGCCGCTCGGTCGAACCGGTGGGTTCGAATGAAACCACCCTCTCCGCCAGACGCGGACATAAAAAAAGCGCCCCTTGGGGCGCTTTTGTCCGCGTCTGGCGGAGAGGGTGGGATTCGAACCCACGGAGGACGCAAATCCTCGGCGGTTTTCAAGACCGCTGCATTCGACCACTCTGCCACCTCTCCGATGGGCGCCAATCATACCTGAGACGCTTTCGCAGTCAACGGCCTCTGGTCAATAAGGCTGCCATAACCGTGTGATTCAAGAGGGAAATCTTGATTTTGGCGCGAGTGTCCCTATTATCCATGGAACACCCTCAAGCAATGAGTCCGAGTATGAGCAACCACCCGAACCCGTATACCGCCCCCCACCGTCAGCACGCGGCGACGGCGGTCACCGGCGAGCGCGCCGCTCAGGTCCTGAAAAACACCTATATGCTGCTGGGGCTTTCCCTGATGGTCGCCACCGGCGCCGCGGTGTTCGCCATGGCAATGGGCATCGGCTACGTCAATGTGTTCGTGACACTGGGCGTCTACTTCGGCCTGCTGTTCGCCACCAATAAGCTGCGCAACAGTTCCTGGGGCATTCTCGCCGTGTTCGGCCTGACCGGCTGGCTGGGTTTCACCACCGGACCGATCATCAACATGTACGCCCAGATCAACGGCGGCATGGAAATCGTGTCCCTGGCCCTGGGCGGCACCGCCAGTATCTTCGTGGCCATGTCGGGTATCGCGCTGGTGACCCGCAAGGACTTCAGCTTCATGACCAACTTCATCATGGTTGGCATTCTGGTGGCCTTTCTGGCCGGCCTGGCGGCGGTGTTCTTCAACATCCCGGCGCTGTCACTGGCCGTGTCCGCCGCCTTCGTGCTGCTCTCGTCCCTGCTGATTCTGTGGCAGACCAGCGCCATTATTCACGGCGGCGAGACCAACTACATCATGGCCACGGTCACGCTGTTCGTGTCGATCTACAACCTGTTCCTGTCCCTGCTGCATATTCTCACCGCCCTCAGCGGGAATGATTAAAGTCAGTCTGCTCGTGACCGCCGGGCCGCAACGGCCCGGCGCCCTCACCGCCCTTCACACCGCCCAGGCGGTGGCCCGCTCCTCCCACCAGCTCTATCGCATCTTCTTCTACGGCGACGGTGTCCATCTGGCCAACCGTCTGGCCTGCCGTGGCGATCTGGCCTGTGACGCCCAGCGCGGCTGGCAGACGCTGGTGGCCGAGCATGGCTGGCCGGCGTCGGTGTGCGTGGGCGCGGCGCTCAAGCGCGGTATCAGTGACAGCGAGGAGGCCCGCCGCGCCGGTCTGAACGACGTCAGCGGCACCCTGGCGGACGGCTTCACGCTGGTGGGGCTGGGCGACTGGGTGGACGCCCTCACACAAAGCGACCGGGTGGTGCATTTTGGCTGATTCAGTGCTTTATCTGGTACGCCATGCGCCGGGCCGCGGCGGCGGTTGGCGCGAAAGCGTGGACATGGCGCTCACCGGGGCCGCATTCGGCGTCACCACCCTGGTCTGGTTCGAGGCGGCGCCCTTGAAAGTGCTGGCGCGGCGCGCCGACCATGGGGACCTGCTCGCCGAGCTTACCGGCTTCGGCGTGCGCTGCGTGGCCCGGCGCGACGATCTGCCCGCCGGGCTGGACGGCATCGAGGGCCTGGACGACAGCGCGCTTCACCGGCTGCGGCACAGCGCCGCGCAACTGGTCATCTTATAATGTTGCACCTGATCGGCTTTGACGACCTGGACAGCGAAACCGGCCGCGACTGCCTGGCGGTCTACGAAAGCGGCGATCTGTGCGTGTTCGTCGACCAGGGCCATCTGGTGGCCGCCGACTTTCCACTGCAAGGGCCGGGCTTTCTGCTCGCCGAGGGCCCGCCGGCGGCACGTCCGGCGGATCTGGAAACCATTGACTACGACCGGCTGGTGGCCCTGATCGCCGAACAGGGTCCGGTCACCGGCTGGTACGACACCGAGAGCTCATGAGCGAACATCCTTTCGCGCCCTATGTGCGCACCCTGGGCCGTGGCAAACGGGCACGGCGCAGCCTCACCCGGGAAGAAGCCGCCGACGCCATGGCGATGATCCTGCGCGGCGAAGCGGAACCGGCCCAGGTCGGCGCCTTCCTGATGCTGCTGCGCGTCAAGGAGGAGACCACCGAGGAACTGGCCGGCTTCCTGGACGCCTGCCGGCCGGTGTGCCGGGAGCATCTCGCCGCCCTGCCCGCCGTCGACGTGGACTGGCCCAGCTACGCGGGCAAGAAGAAACACCATCCCTGGTACCTGCTGGCCGCCCGCCTGCTGGCCGACAACGGCCTGCGCATTCTGATGCACGGCGGCCCGGCGCATACCCCCAACCGCCGCTACAGCGACGACATGCTGGCGGAGCTGGGCCTGGCGTTGCCGGCCTCGGTGGCCGAGGCCGGCGAGCAGCTGGACAGCGACGGCCTGACCTATCTGGATGTGGGCCACTTCTGCCCGGCCCTGCCCGAGCTGCTGATGATGCGCTTCCAACTGGGCCTGCGCTCGCCGATCAACACGCTGGCGCGCAGCCTCAACCCGGCGGCGGCGCCGCTGAGCATGCAGAGCGTGTTCCACCCCGCCTATCTGGAGCTGCATCTGGGCGCGGCGAGCGCCTGCGGCGACCACAACCTGCTGCTGTTCAAGGGCGAAGGCGGCGAGCTGGAGATCCGCCCGGACGCGCGCACAGCCCTCACCGGGCTGCGCCACGGCGAGCCGGCGGAGGGCGTGCTGAGCGCCGCCATGGGCCGCCAGACGCCGCCGGGCGAAGTGTCCGTGGCGCCCCTGCAGGCGCTGTGGCGCGGCCAGGCGGACGATGCCTACGGCGAGGCCGCGGTGATCAAGACCGTGGCGGCGGTGCTGTGGGGGCTGGAAAAGGTCGCCAGCCTGGAGGAAGGCGAAAAGGCGGCCGCCGCCCTGTGGGAAGCGCGGCGCCGGGACCGGCTCTAAGCGCCGCCGGTATCAGCAGCGCCGAACCAGCGGTAGCGCGGGTGCAGGCTGACCACGCTGCCGACGATGATCAGGGTGGGCGCGTGGATTTCACGGCCTTCGATGCGGTCGGCCAGGTCATCCAGGGTGCCGGTGATCACTTCCTGGGCGTCGGTGGTGCCGCGTGACACCAGCGCCACCGGGGTATCCGCCGCGCGCCCGTGCTCGATCAGCCGGGCGCAGATTTCGCGCAGCCCCACCAGCCCCATGTAGAACACCAGGGTTTCCTGCTCCGCCACCAGGCCGGCCCAGTTCAGATCCACGCTGCCGTCCTTGCGGTGGCCGGTGACGAAGCGCACCGACTGGGCGTGGTCCCGGTGGGTCAGCGGAATACCGGCGTAGGCGGCGCAGCCGCTGGCGGCGGTGATGCCGGGCACCACCTGGAACGGAATGCCGGCGGCCACCACCTCTTCCAGCTCCTCGCCGCCACGGCCGAAAATAAAGGGGTCGCCGCCCTTCAGCCGGCACACCTTCTTGCCCTCGCGGGCGTAATGCACCAGCAGATCGTTGATGTTGTCCTGCGGCAAGGTGTGCCGGTCGCGGGCCTTGCCCACGTAGATCAGCTCCGCGTCCTCACGGGCCAGGGCGAGAATCTCCGGTGCCACCAGCCGGTCGTACAGCACCGTATCCGCCTTTCGCAGCAGGTGCAGGCCACGGAAGGTGAGCAGGTCCGGGTCGCCGGGGCCGGCGCCCACCAGATAGACCTCACCGTCCACCGGCGGCGGACGCTCCTGGTCGGCGTGGGCCACGGCGGCGTGCAGCGCCGCCTCCGCTTCGGATTCATGCCCGGAGAGCACCTGCTCCACCAGCGGGCCGTCCAGCTGCCGCTCCCAGAACGCTTCGCGGGCCTTGCGGTCCGGCAACGCCCGCGCCAGCGGCGCCCGGAAACGGCCCAGAATGCCGGCCAGGCGCCCCCAACGGCTGGGCAGCCAGGCTTCCAGCCGGGCCCGCAGCCGCCGGGTCAGCACCGGCGAGACGCCGGAGGAACTGATGGTGATGAACAAGGGATCGCGGTCGATCAGCGCGGGGAACACGAAACTGCTGATGTCCGGCCGGTCGACCACGTTGACCGGCACGCCCCGGGCGGCGCAGAGGGCCGCGACACGCTCGTTGAGCGCCCCGTCGTCGGTGGCCAGCACCACCAGCCGGGCGCCTTCCAGGTCGTCGTCCTGGAAGGCGCGGCGGTGACACTCACCGCCGGCCCCTTCCCGCTCCACCAGGGCCTGAAGTTCGGCGCGCCATTGCGGCGCCACCAGACGCAGGCGGGCCCCGGCGCGGTGCAGCAAGCGCGCCTTGCGCAGCGCGGTGTCGCCGCCGCCCACCACAACCACGATGTGGCCGGCGAGCTTGAGCCCCAGGGGCAGAAAATCCATGGCGTTGCGTCCTCCCGGCGTGCCGTCAGCTCAGCCGTTCCAGGCCTCTCATATAGGGCCGCAGGGCCTCGGGCACGGTCACGGAACCGTCCTCGTTCTGGTAGTTCTCCAGGATCGCCACCAGGGTGCGGCCCACGGCCAGACCGGAACCATTCAAGGTATGTACCAATTCCGGCTTGCCGGTCTCCGGGTTGCGCCAGCGCGCCTGCATGCGGCGGGCCTGGTAATCCCGGAAGCTGGAGCACGAGGAGATTTCCCGGTAGCGGCCCTGGCTGGGCAGCCACACTTCAATATCGTAGGTCTTGGCGGCGGAGAAGCCCAGGTCGCCGCCGCACAGGATCACCACCCGGTAAGGCAGGCCCAGTTTCTGGAGAATCGCCTCGGCGTGGCCGGTGAGGTCTTCCAGGGCCTGGTCGGACTGGTCGGCGGGCACCAGCTGCACCAGCTCCACTTTCTCGAACTGATGCTGGCGAATCATGCCGCGGGTGTCCTTGCCGTGGCTGCCCGCTTCCGACCGGAAACAGGGCGTGTGGCAGACATAACGGCGCGGCATGCTGTCCGCCTCGAGAATCTCATCGGCGGCCAGGTTGGTGACCGGCACCTCGGCGGTGGGGATCAGATAGAGCTCCCGCTCGCCTTCCATCTTGAACAGGTCTTCCTCGAATTTGGGCAGCTGGCCGGTGCCTCGCAGCGCCTCCGGGCCCACCAGATACGGCACGTACAGTTCCTGATAGCCGTGCTCCACGGCGTGGGTGTCGAGCATGAAGTCGATCAACGCCCGGTGCAGGCGCGCGAGCTGGCCGCTCATCACCGCGAAACGGGCGCCGGACAGCTTGCTGGCGCGCTCGAAATCCAGGTGGCCCTGGCTGAACGCCTCGCCCAGATCCACATGGTCCTTGGCGGTGAACGACAGCTCGGTGGGGGTGCCCCACTGCCGCACTTCCACGTTGTCGTCTTCGTCGTTGCCGGCGGGCACTTCGTCCACGGGCACGTTGGGCACGCCCATGAGAAACTCACGGATCTCTTCCTGGACCGCCTTGGCGCGGGCCACTTCCTGGTCCAGTTCCGCGTCCAGGGTCTTCAGGGTTTCCGCCACCTTGGCCTTGGCGGCGTCCACGTCCATGCCGGACTTGATCAGCTCCCCCACTTCCTTGGAGGCTTTCTTGCGCTGCGCCTGAAGGTCCTGGGAGCGCATGTCCGCCTCTTTGCGCCGGGCGTCGAGGCTTTCGAAGCCGGCCAGGTCCAGGTCATAGCCCCGTTTTTTCAGCGCTTCACGGATGGCGTCGCCGTCCTGGCGCAGCGCACGGATATCAAGCATGGTCGGTCCCCTTGGGAATAAATCGTCGTTCGTCTCGCTGGCCAGCGGCCAGGGCCGCGAAGTTTAGCAAAATCCAAAGCCGCAAGCTTGTGGGGAGCGCGCCTTCCCTTAATCGTCGTAGCGCTTCCAATTACTTTCCGCGTTTTTGCGGCGCAGGGTGCGCAGCTTGTCGGCGATGCGGATTTCCAGCCCCCGCTCCACCGGTTCGTAGAGGCGGGTGTCGCGCAGCTCCATGGGAAAATAGTTCTCGCCGTCGACGAAGGCGTCGGGGAAATCGTGGGCGTAGTGGTATTCGGCCCCGTAGCCTTCGTTTTTCATCAGCTTGGTGGGCGCGTTACGCAGGTGCAGCGGCACGTCGTTGCTGGGGTTGGCGGCCACCAGGGCGCGCGCCGCGTTGTAGGCGTTGTAGACCGCGTTGCTCTTCGGCGCCACCGCCACATAGGCGATCGCCTGGGCCACCGCCAGCTCGCCTTCGGGGCTGCCGAGGCGCTCCTGAACGTCCCAGGCATTGAGGCACAGGGTGAGCGCGCGCGGGTCGGCGTTGCCGATCTCCTCGCTGGCCATGCGCACCACCCGCCGGGCGATGTAGAGCGGGTCGCAGCCGCCGTCGAGCATGCGCGCGAACCAGTACAGCGCGGCGTCCGGGTCGGAGCCGCGCACCGCCTTGTGCAGCGCGCTGATCTGGTCGTAGAAAACGTCGCCGCCCTTGTCGAAACGCCGCACCGCGTCGCGCAGCACCTCTTCCATCAGCGGCCGGTCGATGCGCGGTTGCTCCCCGTCGGTGAGGTCCAGGGCGATCTCCAGCATATTCAGCAGCCGGCGGGCGTCACCGTCGGCGTAGCCGAGCAGCAGGTCGCGGGCGTCGTCCTCGATCACCGTGTCCGCCAGTTCCGGCTCCGCCAGGGCGCGGTTGAGCAGGCCGTCCAGGTCGGCCCGTTCCAGGCCGCGCAACCGGTACACCCGGGCCCGGGACAGCAGCGCGTTGTTCAATTCGAAGGAGGGGTTTTCCGTGGTGGCGCCGATGAAGATCACCGTGCCCTCCTCCACGTGCGGCAGGAAGGCGTCCTGCTGGGCCTTGTTGAAACGGTGCACCTCGTCGACGAACAGCACCGTGCGCCGGCCCTGCCCCAGCCGCGCCTTGGCCTGATCGACGGCGGCGCGGATGTCCTTGACCCCGGACAGCACCGCCGACAGCGTGATGAACTCGGCGTCCACGGAGCGGGCGAGAATCAACGCCAGGGTGGTCTTGCCGGTGCCCGGTGGGCCCCACAGGATCATCGAGTGCAGCTGACCGCGCTCGCTGGCCTGGCGCAGGGGTTTGCCGGGGCCCACCAGGTGTTTCTGGCCGACGTATTCGTCCAGATCGGCGGGACGCAACCGCGCCGCCAGCGGCTGGGCGGCGGCGCGGTTGTCGGTTTCGAACAGATCGTTCATTGCTGGTTGATGATGTCGGTGCCTTCCGGCGGCTGGAAGTCGAAGCGGTCCGCGGCGGGCGCCTTGTTGAGGGTGAGATCGCGGAAATCGATCACCGTTTTCTGGCCCAGGGCGTCTTCCAGGCGCATGGATACCGGGCGCTGCCCGTCGAAGGTCACGTCCAGGGTTTCAAACAGCGGGTCGCTGCCGCGCGGCTTCAGGCGGTAGGTGATGTTGTCGCCGTTGCGGTCCTGCTCTTCAACGCGGAACGCCTTGCCCACCGCCGACGGGTCGCCGCCGAACAGCAGCGCCGGGGTCTCGCTGAGGTTTTCGTTGAGCGGCCGCACCACCACCTGCTCAAGATCGGCGTCGTAGACCCAGACGGTTTCGCCGTCGGACACCGCCAGCTGCTCGTAGGGCCGCTCGGTGTGCCAGTAAAAACGGTTGCCGCGCGCCACTTCCATGGTGCCGGAGGCTTCCTGGGCGCGGCGCCCGTCCTGGTCGAGCACGGTCTGCTCGAAGCCGCCGCGCAGGCTCTCCAGCCCCTGCAGCTTGGCGACCAGATCCTCGGCGGCGTTCGCCAGGGCCAGGGAGGGCAGCAGTGTTACCAACATCAAAAGCTTGTACATAGGGGTTCCTTGTCAGACCGGCGGCGGCGCGATCACTTCGCGCTGGCCATTGTGCCCGGCTTCGGACACCACACCGGCCATTTCCATGGCTTCCACCAGGCGGGCCGCCCGGTTGTAGCCGATCTTGAGTTTACGTTGCACCGAAGAGATGGAGGCGCGGCGGGACTGGGTGACATAGGCCACCGCCTCGTCGTAGAGCGGGTCGTCTTCCTCGCCGCCGTCGGCGCTTTCCATACCCGGCAGGGGCGCCGACAAATCCGAGCCCCCTTCGAGAATCTCCTCGAGATAATCCGGCTCGCCGCGCTTGCGCCAGTCGTCGCAAACCCGGTGCACCTCTTCATCTGAGACAAAGGCGCCGTGCACCCGTTCCGGCATGCTGGTGCCGGCGGGCAAATAAAGCATGTCGCCGTGGCCGAGCAGCTGCTCCGCCCCGCCCTGGTCGAGCACCGTGCGCGAGTCGATCTTGGACGACACCTGGAAACCGATCCGCGACGGCACATTGGCCTTGATCAGGCCGGTGATCACATCCACCGACGGGCGCTGGGTGGCGAGAATCAGGTGGATGCCGGCGGCCCGGGCCTTCTGGGCGATACGGGCGATCAGCTCTTCCACCTTCTTGCCGACGATCATCATCATGTCGGCGAACTCGTCGATCACGATCACGATGTACGGCAGCTTCACCGCCAGCGGCGCCTCTTCGTTCAGGTCCATGGGGTCGTTGGGCTTCCACAGCGGGTCCTTGAGCGGCTCGCCCTTCTTCTCCGCCTCGGCCAGCTTGCGGTTGTAGCCGGCGATATTACGCACGCCCACCGAGGCCATCAGCCGGTAGCGGCGCTCCATTTCACCCACGCCCCAGCGCAGCGCGCTGGCCGCCTCCTTCATGTCGGTGACCACCGGCGTGAGCAGATGGGGGATGCCGTCATAGACCGCCAGTTCCAGCATCTTGGGGTCGATCAGGATCATCCGCACGTCTTCCGGATTGGCCTTGAACATCAGCGACAGCAGCATCGCGTTCAGGCCCACGGATTTACCGGAACCGGTGGTGCCGGCCACCAGCAGGTGCGGCATCTTGCCGAGATCCGCCATCACCGGGTTGCCGGAAATGTCCTTGCCCAGCGCCAGGGTCAGCGGCGAAGCGGCATCGTCGAACATGCGCGAGCCGACCACCTCGGTGAGGCGGATCATCTCGCGCTGCTCGTTGGGAATCTCGATGCCCACCGTGGTCTTGCCGGGGATCACTTCCACCACCCGCACACTGATCACCGCCAGGGAGCGGGCCAGATCCTTGGCCAGGTTGCTGATCTTGGACACCTTGATGCCCGCCGCCGGCTGAATCTCGAAGCGGGTGATCACCGGGCCGGGCTGCACCGCCACCACTTCGGCGTCGACGTTGAAGTCCTTGAGCTTGATCTCCAGCAGCCGGGACATGGCGTCCAGCGCTTCCTCGGAGTAACCGCCCTTGCTGTGGTCGTCCACCGCGTCGAGCAGCTCCAGCGGCGGCAGGTCGCCGCTCACCTGGGCGGTGAACAGGGCGCGCTGCTTCTCTTTCTGGACGCGCTCGCTCTTTTCCACCGGCTTGGCGGGCTGGGCGATCTTGGGCGGGGTGCGGTTTTCTTGTTTCTTCTTCGCTTCGGTGACCACCTGGGCGCGCTTGTGGCGCGCCTCGCGGGCGGCCTGACGCTCGGCGCGCTGCTCGCGGCGCTGGGCGAACCAGGCCGGCACTTTCTGGCCGATGCCCAGCACCAGCGCGCCCAGGCGTTCGGCGAGGACGATCCAGGACAGGTCGGTGAACACGGTGACGCCGATCAGGAACAGCGCCACCATCACCAGGGTGCCGCCCAGGGCGTTGAACGCCGCCAGCGACGCCTGCCCGACCACCTGGCCGAGGATGCCGCCGGCGTCCTCGGGCAGCGACAGGCCGGCGCCGGAGAAATGCATGTAGGCCAGCGCGGTGCCGCTCATCATGGTCAGCACGAAGCCCACCAGCCGCAGGCTGAACAGCGGCCAGCTGCCGGCCAGCCCGGCGTGGCGCTCGCGCAGCACCTTGAAGGCCCAGAACGCCACCAGCACCGGGAATACGTAGGCCATGTAGCCGAACAGGCCGAGCAGCAGATCGGCGCAGAAGGCGCCGGCGCGTCCGCCGGCGTTGCTCACCTGGCCGGCGTCGCCCACGTAGGACCAGCCCGGATCACCGCTGTCGTAGGTGATCAGAGCCAGCAGCAGATACAGCGACAGGGCGATCAGGGCGATCACCATGCCTTCCATCAGGCCTTTCTTGAGATGGCGGGAAAACCCGGACGGTTTCGCGCCGGCGGCTGCCTTGGTCACTCGAGGCCTCTTACGTTGGTCAAACCCATTTCTTAGGAATCCTTCCTAAAGATCTGAAATTACAAGGATTGTAGTCAATCCGGGCGCCATGAACCAGCGGCGGCGCCACGCTTCGCGCGGCCCGCGGTCCGGCCTTGGCGTTCCCTATCGAAGTCATAGAGTGTACGCCCTTCACGGCCGATAGGATTTATTGTAGTTTGCTTGCGCCTTGAAAGGTGGCGTGCATGCCACAACTATTGCCCAATCAGCCGGACGGGTCACGCGGCCCGCGGCAACAATTCTGAATTCGTGGTGGAGGAATCAATGAGCGACGCGCAGCACCATCGACTGATCATCCTGGGTTCCGGCCCGGCGGGCTACACTGCGGCGGTGTATGCCGCCCGCGCCAACCTGAAACCCGTGGTGATCACCGGCATCGAGCCTGGCGGCCAGCTCACCACCACCACCGAGGTGGATAACTGGCCCGGTGACGTGGAGGGTCTCCAGGGTCCGGACCTGATGGTGCGCATGCAGCAGCACGCCGAGCGGTTCGAGACCGAGATTGTCTACGACCACATCCACACCGTAAACATCGAGGACCGCCCCTTCGTGCTGGAAGGCGACTCCGGCACCTACACCTGTGACGCGCTTATCATCGCCACCGGCGCTTCCGCCATGTATCTGGGGCTGGAGTCCGAGCAGGCGTTCATGGGCAAGGGCGTGTCCGCCTGCGCCACCTGCGACGGCTTTTTCTATCGCGGCCAGAAAGTGGCGGTGATCGGCGGCGGCAACACCGCCGTGGAAGAAGCGCTGTATCTGTCCAACATCGCCGAGGAAGTGGTGCTGGTGCACCGCCGCGACAAGCTGCGCGCCGAGAAGATTTTGCAGGACAAGCTGCTCGCCAAGGACAACATCAAGGTGATGTGGGACCACACCCTGGACGAAGTGCTGGGCGACGACTCCGGCGTCACCGGCATGCGGGTCAAGTCCACCAAGGACGACACCACCGAGAACGTGGAGCTGCAGGGCGTGTTCATCGCCATCGGCCATAAGCCCAACACGGACATCTTCCAGGGCCAGCTGGACATGAACAACGGCTACATCAAGATCAAGAGCGGTCTGGAAGGCAACGCCACCGCCACCAGCGTGCCCGGTGTGTTCGCCGCCGGCGACGTGGCCGACCACGTCTACCGTCAGGCGGTCACCTCCGCGGGTGCCGGCTGCATGTCGGCCCTGGACGCGGAGAAGTACCTGGAAAGCCTGGAAGAGTGACCGGAGAGTGATTCCCTGGCTGCCGCCGGGAAGTGACTTCCCGCCGCTCGAGGAGGCCCTGGACGACCCCAACGGCCTGCTCGCCGCCGGCAATGATCTGGCGCCGGACACGCTGATCAGCGCCTACACCAGGGGTATCTTCCCCTGGTACGACCCCAGCCAGCCGGTCCTGTGGTGGACCCCCAATCCCCGGTGCGTTTTTCGCCCCGGGGATTTTCATATCAGCCGCCGGCTCGGCCGCCACCTTCGCAATGCCGACCTGACCTTCTACCTGGACCGTGATTTCGAGCGGGTGATCGACGTCTGCGCGGCGCCCCGCGATGACGACGGCGGCACCTGGATCACACCGGAAATGCGCGCCGCCTACCTGCGGCTGCACGCACTCGGGCATGCCCACTGCGTCACGGTGTTCGAGGACGGCGAGCTGGCCGGCGGGCTGTACGGCGTGCAGCTGGGCGGCGTGCTGTTCGGCGAATCCATGTTTTCGACCCGCACCAACGGCTCGAAAAGCGTGCTGGCGCTGCTGTGGCGGCTGGCGCCACGGCTCGGCATCCGCCTGCTGGACGCCCAGGTGGAGAGCGAGCATCTGATGCGCCTGGGCGCCTTCCTGATGCCGCGGGTGGATTTCCAGCGGCAACTGGACGCCCTGATCACCGACACCACTCCCCTGCCCTGGCCGAAGGCGCCGATCCGCTGGAACGACGCCACGCCCTGAACCGGTTACCCGGCGGTGCCGCGCTGCTCCGCGTAATCCTGGTAGGTCCGGATACTCTCCGGGTTGGCCATGGCGTCCGGGTTGGCGACCTTCTCCAGGCTCTGACCGAGCAGCAGCTTCTTGATCGGCAGCTCCATTTTCTTGCCGGTCAGGGTGCGCGGCACGTCCGGCACGGCGACGATGTCGTTGGGCACATGGCGCGCGGAGAGGTTGTCGCGAATGCCGGCCTTGATCCGCCCTTTCAGGTCCTCGTCCAGGGACACGCCCTCGCGCAGCACCACGAACAGCGGCATGAACGACTCCCGCCCCAGGTATTCCAGGTCCACCACCAGGCTGTCGAGCACCTCCGGCAGCTCCTCCACCACGCGGTAGATCTCGCTGGTGCCCATGCGAATGCCGTGGCGGTTGATGGTGGTGTCGGAACGGCCGTAGATCACCGCCCCGCCGCGTGGCGTGATGCGGATCCAGTCGCCGTGGCGCCAGACGCCGGGGAACACGTCGAAGTAGCTGTCGTGGTAGCGGTGGCCGCCCTCGTCGTTCCAGAAATACAGCGGCATGGAGGGCATCGGTTTGGTGACCACCAGCTCGCCCACTTCGTCGTCGAGAATGCGGCCGTCGTCGTCCATGGCGTAGACCGCCGTGCCCAGATAGCGGCACTGCATTTCACCGGCGTACACCGGCTGGATCGGACAGGCGCCCACGTAGGAGGCGGCCACATCGGTGCCGCCGCTGATGGCGGCGATCAGCACATCGCCGAGCTGATCCATGATCCAGCGGTAGCCCTCCTCCGGCAGCGGTGACCCGGTGGAGCCCACGGTGCGGATGCGTCCGGTGTCCACCCATTGCGACGGCTCGATCTCCGCCTTCTTGCAGTTCAGGAAGTAGGCGGCGCCGGCGCCGAACACGGTGATGCCGGTCTCTTCGGCGAAACGCCACAGGGTGCCGAGATCCGGATAGCCCGGGTTGCCGTCGTACAGACAGATGGTGGCGCCGGTGAGCAGCCCGGACATCTGCGAATTCCACATGATCCAGCCGGTGGTGGTGAACCACATGAAGCGGTCGTCCGGGCCCAGGTCCAGATGCAGGGCGTGATTGAGCAGCCCGTTGATCAGCGCGCCGCCGTGGCCGTGCACGATCGGCTTGGGCATGCCGGTGGTGCCGGAGGAGTAGACCACCCAGATCGGGTGATCGAACGGCAGCTGCTCGAACGCCATGGGCGCGTCGCGCTGGATCATCGAGGCCCAGGAGCGGGCGCCCGGCAATGCCGCGCCGTCATCCAGGTACGGCAGCAGCACCAGGTGCTCCAGGGTGGGCAGGTCGTCGCGCAGGCCGGCGACCACATCCAGGCGGTCGAAATCCTTGCCGCCGTAGCGGTAGCCGTCCACCGCGATCATCACCTTCGGGTCGATTTGCTGAAAGCGGTCGAGCACGCTGCGGGTGCCCATGTCCGGCGAACAGCTGGACCAGACCGCGCCGATGCTGGCGCAGGCCAGGAACGCCACCACCGTTTCCGGAATATTGGGCAGGTAGGCCACCACCCGGTCGCCGGGGCCCACGCCCAGCCCGCGCAGGCTGGCGGCGGTGGCGGCGATCTGGCGGTGCAGCTCGCCCCAGGTGAGGGTCTGGCGGCCGCGCAGCTCGGAGCGGGATTCAATGGCCGGGCGGCCCGGGTCGCCGATATGAAAGCGGAACACCTGCTCGGCGAGATTCAGGCGGGCACCCTCGAACCATTTGGCGCCGGGCATGGCGTGGCCGTCCAGCACCCGGGTATAGGGCTGCGAATGGCGAATATCGAAGTATTCCCAGAGCGACGCGTAGAAGCTCTCCAGCTGGTCCACCGACCAGTCCCAGAGTTGCGGGTAATCGCTGAAGCTCAGCCCTTTCTCGGCCTTCAGCCAGTCCATGTAGTGGGTCAGGCGGCTGTTGGCCACGCGGTCGGCGTCCGGCGTCCAGAGCGGCGCCGGCGGGTTGTTGTTGCTGTTCATGGGCTCTCCCGTGCCGGTGCCCGGCGGAGGCCAACACAGCCCCCAAACCGCCACCGACGTTGTTTTGATTGTCATTATGTGGATACAAACCGGCTACAGACTAGCCAAGGCGCGGCCGCGAGGAAAGCGCCGAAGCGGTATTCCCGGAGGCCGCCGCTGGGCTAGAATGACGCCATGAGCGATTTGTCCGAACTGCGTTTTTTCCGCACCCCCGCCCACCCCTGCAGTTACCTGGAGGGCCGGCAGGCGGCCACGCTTTTCGTCGATCCGCAGACGCCCCTGGATGCCAGGCTCTACAGCGAATTGTCGCGCCTCGGATTCCGCCGCAGCGGCGACTATCTCTACCGGCCCCACTGCGAGGGCTGCCAGGCCTGCATTCCGGCCCGGGTACGGGTGGCGGATTTCCGGCCCCGCCGCCGCCACCGCCGGCTGATCAAGCGCAACAGCGACCTTACCGTCAGCGAGGAACCGGCGCGCTACACCCGGGAAATCTACCGCCTCTACGCCCGCTATATCGACCAGCGCCACGGTGACGGCGACATGTTTCCGCCCTCCGAGGAGCAGTTCACCGGCTTTCTCACCTGCGACTGGGCCGACACCCGCTTCCACTGTTTCCGTGACGCGGACGACACGCTGCTGGCGGTGGCGGTCACCGACCACCTGGACGACGGTCTGTCGGCGGTCTACACCTTTTTCGATCCGGACCAGGAAGCTCGCGGCCTGGGTGTCAACGCCCTGCTCTGGCAGATTCAGGCCAGCCACCGTCTGGGGCTGCCCTATCTCTATCTCGGCTACTGGATCCGCCAGTGCCAGAAGATGAGCTACAAGAGCCAGTACCAGCCGCTGGAGCTGCTGCGTGACGGACGCTGGCGGCTGCACACCTCGGACGGTGGATAACCGTCAATAGCCTTTGCACGATAAGTCCATTTACGGCACAATTGCGCTCCCTCTGAAGCCGAAGATCGGAATTTTACTGGATGGCGAAAGAAGAGCAGATTGAATTGGAAGGGGTGGTTCTGGAAACCCTTCCGAACACCATGTTCCGCGTGAAGCTGGACAATGACCACATTATCACCGCCCATATTTCCGGGAAGATGCGCAAATTCTATATCCGCATCCTGACCGGTGACCGGGTCAAGGTGGAGATGTCGCCCTATGACCTGAGCAAGGGCCGCATCACGTTCCGGATGAAATAATCCGCCGCCGGCGCCAGCGACGCGCCCGCAAAAAAAACCCGGCCGAAGCCGGGTTTTTTACGTTCAGGGGGGACCTCAGCAGGTCGCCTCCGCTTCGGACGCATCCACCGTCAGCACCAGTCCATCGTCGCCGGCGGTAATGCGTACCTGGCCGCCGCGGTCCGCCAATTCGCCGAACAGCAGCTTCTCCGCCAGGGGCTTCTTGATCTGCTCCTGGATCAAGCGGGCCATGGGCCGGGCGCCCATGTCCTTGTCGTAGCCCTTCTCCGCCAGCCAGCGGCGCGCGCCGTCGTCCACGTCGAGCACCACCGCTTTCTCGTCCAGTTGCGCCTGCAGCTCCACCAGGAACTTGTCGACCACGCCCAGAATCACTTCCGGGGTGAGCGCGCTGAACTGGATGATGCCGTCCAGGCGGTTGCGGAACTCCGGCGAGAACACCTTCTTGAGCATTTCCATGCCGTCCGTGGACTGGTCCTGCTCGGTGAAGCCGATGGTGCGCTTGTTGAGCACTTCGGCGCCGGCGTTGGTGGTCATGATCACGATCACGTTGCGGAAGTCCGCCTTGCGGCCGTTGTTGTCGGTGAGGCTGGCGTTATCCATCACCTGCAACAGGATGTTGAACACCTCCGGGTGCGCCTTCTCGATCTCATCCAGCAGCAGCACGCAGTGCGGCGTCTTGGTGACCGCCTCGGTGAGCAGGCCGCCCTGGTCGAAGCCCACGTAGCCCGGGGGCGCGCCGATCAGCCGGCTGACGGTGTGCCGCTCCATGTACTCGGACATGTCGAAGCGCACCAGCTCCACGCCCAGGGCGCGGGCCAGCTGACGGCTGACCTCGGTCTTGCCCACCCCGGTGGGGCCGGCGAACATAAAGGACCCGATCGGTTTGTGGTCGGCCTTGAGACCGGCACGGGACAGTTTGATCGCCGCCGAAATGGTGTCGATGGCGTCCTCCTGGCCGAACACGGTCATCTTCAGATCCCGCTCCAGGTTCTGCAGCACTTCCTTATCGGAAGAGGACACCTGCTTGGGCGGAATCCGGGCGATTTTCGCCACGATGGCTTCCACGTCCGCCTGATCGATGGTTTCCTTGCGCTCGCCTTCCGGGCGCAGACGCTGCCAGGCGCCGACCTCGTCGATCACGTCGATGGCCTTGTCCGGCAGGAAGCGGTCGTTGATGTAACGCGCGCTCAGCTCCGCCGCCGTCTTCAGGGCCGCGTCGGTGTAGACCACGTTGTGGTGCGCCTCGAAACGGCTCTTGAGCCCCTTGAGGATGCCCACCGTGTCTTCCACCGAGGGTTCCACCACGTCGATCTTCTGGAAGCGGCGGGACAGCGCCCGGTCCTTCTCGAAGATGGTGCGGTACTCGGTGAAGGTGGTGGAGCCCATGCACTTGAGCTCGCCGGAGGCCAGCATCGGCTTGAGCAGGTTGGAGGCGTCCATGACGCCGCCGGACGCCGCCCCGGCCCCGATGATGGTGTGGATCTCATCGATGAACAGAATGGCGTTGTCCTGCTTGCGCAGTTCCGAGAGCAGGTTCTTCAGGCGCTTCTCGAAATCACCCCGGTACTTGGTGCCCGCCAGCAGCGCGCCCAGATCCAGGGAGTAGACGGTGGCGTCGAGCAGCGGCTCGGGCACCCGCTCTTCCACGATCATCCGCGCCAGCCCCTCGGCGATGGCGGTCTTGCCGACACCCGGCTCGCCCACCAGCAAGGGGTTGTTCTTGCGGCGGCGGCAGAGGATCTGCGCGGCGCGCTCAATCTCGAACGCACGGCCCACCAGCGGGTCGATACGGTCGGCGCGGGCCAGCTCGTTGAGGTTGCTGGCATAGGATTCCAGCGCACTGGCCGGTGCGCCTTCGGCGCCGCCGTCCATTTCCTCGCGCTGTTCCGCGGCCGGGTCGTTGTCCTCCACCTGGGAAATGCCGTGGGCGATGAAATTGACCACGTCCAGACGGTGCACGTCCTGACTGTTGAGCAGGTAAACCGCCTGGCTCTCCTGTTCGTTGAAGATCGCCACCAGCACGTTGGCGCCGGTGACTTCCTTATTGCCCGAGGACTGCACGCTGAATACGGCGCGCTGCAGCACCCGCTGGAAACCCAGGGTGGGCTGCGTGTCGCGTTCGCCGTCTTCCGGCAGTAACGGGGTGGAATCGTCGATGAACTGAGTCAGGGCCTCGCGCAGCTCTTCCATATCGGCGCCGCAGGCGCGCAACACTTCCACCGCCGCCTCGTTATCGAGCAGCGCCAGCAACAGGTGTTCCACGGTCATGAATTCATGCCGGTGGCTGCGTGCGTGGTGGAAAGCCTCGTTGAGAGTCAGTTCCAGTTCTTTGCTGAGCATAGGCTACCTCACTGCTTGTTGCCCGCTCCGTTGCCGGAGACTATCAGGCCTTTTCGACCTGGCACATCAGCGGATGCTGATTTTCACGGGCGTAGTCGACCACTTGCGCGGCCTTGGTTTCGGCGATGTCCTGGGGAAACACCCCGCACACCGCCTTCCCCCGGGTATGCACCGTCAGCATAACCCGGGTGGCTTGCTCGCGGTCCATGCGAAAGAAGGTTTCCAGCACCTCGACGACGAAATCCATGGGGGTGTAGTCGTCGTTCAACATCAATACTTTGTACATCGGCGGGCGCTTGAGTCGAGGCTTGGCTTCCTCAACGGTGGCCTCGCCATGACGATCGGGCTCATCCGGCTTGCCAGGGTCCGACGCCGGGCCCCAGATGTGGCCGGTAGAGCGCCTGTCGCTCATGTGAACAAATATCGGGTGTTGCTGCCTCTTCATAACCATCTCTAACGGTTGTATACCCACCGGCGTCAGCGGGCAATGAACAAATGAGGGGTGTCCGGGTATTTTTCAATCCCCACCGGGGGTTGACACCCTCGCGGCCTTAGGGAACAGTTGATCAAAAACCAGCCTATTCTATCGCAGCCGCGATAAATAAGAACAATCACAGCCAGCGGCCAGAGGGAAGGACCATGGCAACGGGAACAGTGAAATGGTTTAACAACGCCAAGGGCTACGGCTTCGTGCGGCCCGATGAAGGCGGTGACGACCTTTTCGTGCATTACTCCTACATTCAGGAGGAAGGGTACAAAACCCTGTACGCGGGCCAGAACGTGGAGTACGAGCTGCGCGAGGCCAGCAAAGGCTACCACGCGGTCAATCTTAAACCGGGTGAGGTCAAAAACGGGAAAGACGGCAAGGACGGAGAGTCCCCGACTTCCCGCCGCCAGAAACCACGACGACGGGACCGGGAAAACAGCGCCGTCTCCGGCTGACGCCGGGACCGCGCGAAGGCCGGGGCCGATCAGACCCCCATGTGCTCGATCACGGCGTCGCCGAACTGAGAACACTTGAGCAGGGTCGCGTCGGGCATCAAACGCTCGAAGTCGTAGGTCACGGTCTTCGCGGCGATCGCGCCTTCCATGCCGGTGATCACCAGATCGGCGGCATCGTTCCAGCCCATGTGACGCAGCATCATCTCCGCGGAGAGAATCAGCGAGCCCGGGTTCACCTTGTCCTGGCCGGCGTACTTCGGCGCGGTGCCGTGGGTGGCCTCGAACAGGGCCACCGAGCCGCCGATGTTGGCGCCCGGCGCGATGCCGATGCCGCCCACTTCCGCCGCCAGGGCGTCGGAAATGTAGTCGCCGTTCAGGTTCAGAGTGGCGATCACGCTGTAATCCGCGGGACGCATCAGAATCTGCTGCAGGAAGGCGTCGGCGATCACGTCCTTGATGACGATGTCCTTGCCGGTACGCGGGTTCTTCATCACGTGCCAGGGGCCGCCGTCCAGGGGCTCGGCGCCGTAGCGCTCCACCGCCAGCTCATAACCCCAGTTCTTAAACGAACCCTCGGTGTACTTCATGATGTTGCCTTTGTGCACCAGGGTGACCGAATCCTTGTCATTGTCGATGGCGAACTGGATCGCCTTGCGCACCAGGCGCTGGCTGCCCTCGCGGGAAACCGGCTTGATGCCGATGCCGCAGCCTTCCGGGAAGCGGATCTGGGTGACACCCATCTCCTCGCGCAGGAAGCGGATCAGCTTGGTGGCTTCGGGGCTGTCGGCCGCCCACTCGATGCCGGCGTAAATGTCCTCGGAGTTCTCGCGGAAGATCACCATGTCGGTGAGCTCCGGGTGACGTACCGGGCTGGGCACGCCCTCGAACCAGCGCACCGGACGCATGCAGGTGTACAGGTCCAGCTCCTGGCGCAGGGCCACGTTCAACGACCGGATGCCGCCGCTCACCGGGGTGGTCAGCGGGCCCTTGATGCCCACGGTGTATTCCCGCAGGGCCTCCAGGGTTTCTTCCGGCATCCAGGTGTCCGGGCCGTAAACCTTGGTGGCTTTTTCACCGGCGTAGACTTCCATCCAGGTGATGCCACGTTTGGTGCCGTAGGCTTTTTCTACAGCGGCGGTAACCACTTTCATCATCACCGGCGTGATATCGACGCCGATGCCGTCCCCTTCAATGTACGGAATAACCGGGTGGTTGGGGACATTCAGGGATAGGTCCGCATTAACGGTGATTTTGTCACCGTCCGCCGGAACCGTGATCTTTTGGTATCCCATCTACACTACTCCCTCTGAAAAAAACCGTCGGATTCGGTTGCCTGGCGAGTATAGCACTCAGCCGTTATTCTTGCTTGGCCTTGACGGGCCTACTAAGGCGTTTTTTGACATGGCCAGACTGATTTTGTTTAACAAACCCTTTCAGGTGCTCTCCCAGTTCACCGATCCACGGGGGCGGCGCACGCTGAAGGATTTCATTCCGGTGCCGGGGGTCTACCCCGCCGGCCGGCTGGACTGGGACTCTGAGGGCCTGCTGTTACTGACCGATGACGGCGCCCTGCAGGCGCACATCGCCAGCCCCCGCTTCCACCAGGCCAAGACCTACCTGGTGCAGGTGGAGGGGGAGCCGTCGGAAGACGCCCTCCAGCGCCTGCGTCAGGGCATCACCCTGAAGGACGGCCCCTGCCGTCCGGCACCGGTGGAAGCGGTGCCGCCGCCGGCCCTGTGGCCACGGCACCCGCCGGTGCGCACGCGGCTCACGGTAGCCGACCAGTGGCTGGAACTCACCCTAGACGAAGGTCGCAACCGCCAGGTCCGGCGCATGACCGCCGCCATCGGCCACCCCACCCTGCGGCTGGTACGCTGGCGCATCGGTGACTGGGACCTGAGCGGCCTGGCCCCCGGCGAATGGCGTGAACTGCAAATCCACGCCCCCAAAAAGCCGCCCCGCCCGGCCGCGCGCAAAGGCCGGCGCCGGGCTCCGGCCCGGAGTACGCGCGGGCCTCGTGGCTGAGGCACCGCCCGCGGCTGTCGCGGCGCGCCCGGGTGCGCTACCATCGGCGCCCGCAGCAAACCACAGACGGATCAGGAACCGGATGAACAGCTTCCAAGCGCATATTACAGTCGCCACCGTGGTGGAACATGAAGGCCGCCTGTTGTTCGTGCGCGAAACCCAGAACGGCGAAGCGGTGATCAACCAGCCCGCCGGCCACGCCGAATTCGGCGAGGACCTGATGCAGGCCGCCTACCGGGAAACCCTGGAGGAGACCGCCTGGCGGGTGGAGATCACCGGCCTGCTCGGCTGGTACATTTTTCAGCCTTATAAAGGCGCCGGGGTATACTACCGCACCTGTTTCATCGCCGAGCCCCGGGGGCACGACCCGCACCAGAAGCTGGACACCGGCATTCTGGAAGCGCTCTGGCTGACCCCCGAAGAGCTGGCGCAGCGCCGCGCCGAGCACCGCAGCCCGCTGGTGGCGCGCTGCGTGGAAGACTATCAAAGCGGCCGGCGCCTGCCGCTGGACGCCATTTATCAGCACCCCTGGCCGCTGCAGCGCGGTTGATTCGCGTTAAAGCGCCCATATAGAGAGCCCCATGAACGCACAAGCGCCCGAAAACACCCGCGTCATCGTCGGCATGTCCGGCGGTGTCGATTCCTCCGTGGCCGCCGCCCGCCTGCTGGACGCCGGCTATCAGGTGGAAGGCCTGTTCATGAAGAACTGGGACGAGGACGACGGCACCGAATACTGCACCGCCCGGGACGACCTGCTCGACGCCATGCAGGTGGCCGGGGTGCTGGGCATCGAGCTGCACACCGCCAACTTCGCCGCCGAATACTGGGACCGGGTGTTCGAGCACTTCCTGGCCGAATACCGCGCCGGGCGCACCCCCAACCCGGACATCCTCTGCAATAAGGAAATCAAGTTCCGCGCCTTCCTGGACCACGCCCTGACCCTGGGCGCGGACTATATCGCCACCGGCCACTACGCCCGGGTCGATCACGCCGGCGAGCACGCCCGGCTGCTGCGCGCGGTGGACGACAATAAAGACCAGACCTACTTCCTGCACGCCGTGGGCGGCGACAAGTTCGCCCGCACCCTGTTTCCGCTCGGCGACCTGGAGAAGCCGGAAGTGCGCCGTCTGGCCGGCGAGCGCGGCTTCGCCAACCATAAAAAGAAAGACTCCACCGGCATCTGCTTTATCGGCGAGCGGCGCTTCAAGGATTTCCTGGAAACCTACCTGCCCGCCCAGCCCGGCGACATCGAGGACGACGCCGGGCATCGCATCGGCCGCCACGACGGCCTGATGTACTACACCCTGGGCCAGCGCCAGGGCCTCGGCATCGGCGGCCTGGCCGACGCCGGCGACGCCCCCTGGTACGTGGCCGGCAAGGACCTGGACCGCAACGTGCTGATCGCCGTGCAGGGCCAGGACCACCCGCTGCTCTACCGCGACGAGCTGACCAGCGGGCCGGTGGACTGGATCGCCGGCGCGCCGCCGGCGCTGCCCGCCCGGCTCACCGCCAAGACCCGCTACCGGCAGCCGGACCAGGCCTGCCGGGTGGAAGACGCCGGCGCGGGCCGCGTGCGGGTGGTGTTCGACCAGCCCCAGCGGGCCGTCACGCCGGGCCAGTCCGTGGTGTTCTACGACGCCGACGCCTGTCTGGGCGGCGCCGTCATCGAGGAGACGCGATGAATTCGCAGCAGCAACAAGCCCTGGCTCTGGCCGCGGTGTTCGAGGCCGCCACCCTGGCTGATCAGATCGCCACCAGCGGCGACTGCGACCACGCCGCCATGGAGGCCCTGCTCGACGGGGTGATGACCATGGAGGCCACCGACTTCGACACCATCTACCCGCGCCCCGCCCTGTTCCGCAACGGCCTGCGCCTGCTGCGCCAGAGCCTCAACCGGGAGCAGACCCGCCAGGCGGCGCGGCCGCTCAGCTACTCGCTGGCGTTGCTGCATTTGTCCTCCAAGCTGCGCAAGAACAGCGACGTGATCAGTATCCTGCGCCACCGGCTGATCGCCCTGGAGGGCCAGCGCCAGCATTTCCAGGGCGGCACCACCAATGTCACTTTTTGTCATCGCCTGGCGGGCATCTACCTGGATACCCTGGGCACCTTCCGGTTTCGCATCCGGGTCCAGGGCGAGCCGGCGCGCCTGCAGGACGAGGACAACGCCGCCCGCATTCGCGCCCTGTTCCTGGCCGGCGTGCGGGCCGCCTTCCTGTGGCACCAGCTGGGCGGCCGCCGCTGGCGCTTGCTGTTCCAACGCAAGCAGCAACTGGAAATCCTAGAAAGCATAAAATTCAGTGAGTTATAGCTATAACCTGATAATCAACTTTAACTAAAATCCGCGCCTTTCCCGGGCGCCTTCCCGGCGCGCGCCGGCGCTACGCGAGCGGCGCCATTTTGCTGTATGATTGCGCCGCTATCGGATTCCCTTCAGGAGTTGCCCCATGTCCAGCTTTACTTCCCTTACCGCCATTTCCCCGGTGGACGGCCGCTACGCCGGCAAGTGTGAATCCCTCCGCGCGATCACTAGCGAATACGGCCTGATTCGCTATCGGGTCCATGTGGAAGTGAGCTGGCTGGAACAACTGGCCCATGACAAGGCGATCCCGGAAGTGCCGCTGATGAGCGGCAAGGCCGCCTGGCACCTGCGCGGCGTGACCCGCGACTTCGAAGAGAAGGACGCCGAGCGTATCAAGGAAATCGAAGCCACCACCAACCACGACGTCAAGGCGGTGGAATACTTCATCAAGGAGCGCATGGCCGAGCACGAAGAGCTGGACGCCATGAGCGAATTCGTGCACTTCGCCTGCACCAGCGAGGACATCAACAACCTGTCCTACGCGCTGATGATGCGCGAAGCCCGCGAGCAGCTGCTGCCCAAACTGGACCAGGTGATCGGCGGCATCCGCAAGCTGGCCCACGGCCTGGCCGACACCCCCATGCTGTCGCGCACCCACGGCCAGTCCGCCTCGCCCACCACCGTGGGCAAGGAAATGGCCAACGTGGTGGCGCGCCTGAAACGCCAGCGCGACCAGTTCGCGGCGGTGGAGATCCTCGGCAAGATCAACGGCGCGGTGGGCAACTACAACGCCCACCTGGCCGCCTACCCGGAGGTGGACTGGCCGGCGTTCGCCCGCCGCTTCGTGGAAGGCCTGGGGCTGAGCTTCAACCCCTTCACCACCCAGATCGAGCCGCACGACTGGATCGCCGAATACTTCCACGCCCTGATGCGTTTCAACACCATCCTGCTGGATTTCGACCGGGACCTGTGGGGCTACATCTCCCTGGGCTATTTCAAGCAGCGCGCCGTGGAGGGCGAAGTGGGCTCCTCCACCATGCCGCACAAGGTCAACCCCATCGACTTCGAGAACTCCGAGGGCAACCTGGGCATCGCCAACGCGATCATGGACCACCTGGCCGGCAAGCTGCCGATCTCCCGCTGGCAGCGTGACCTCACCGATTCCACCGTGCTGCGCAACATGGGCGTGGGCCTGGCGCACAGCCTGATCGCCTACGAAGCCGCCCTGAAAGGCATCGGCAAGCTGGAAATCAACGCCGAACGGCTCGACCACGACCTGGACGCCGCCTGGGAAGTGCTGGCCGAGCCGATCCAGACCGTGATGCGCCGCTACGGCATCGAAAAGCCCTATGAAAAACTCAAGGCGCTGACCCGCGGCAAGGCGATCACCCAGGAGGCGCTCGCCGCCTTCATCGACGACCTGGCGATCCCCGAGGACGCCAAGGAGCACCTCAAGGCGCTGACCCCGGCCACCTACGTGGGCAACGCCGGCCAGCAGGCGCGCGGCGTCCAGTAGGCGCCAGCGCGCCGCCGCCGGATACCATGTCTGCCGCCACCGCTCTGCCCCGCTTCAACCTGCCGATGGCGCCCCGGGACTTCCTGGCGCGCCACTGGCAGCGGGCGCCCCTGTTCATGCCCGGCGCCGCCGGCGGCCTGGACCACCCGGACGCCGATACCCTGGCCGGGCTGGCGCTGGAGCCGGAGGTGGAGTCCCGGCTGATCCGTGGCGCCGGCAACGGTCCCTGGCACCTGGAACAGGGCCCGCTGGACGAACAGCGCTTCGCGGAGCTGGGCGACCGGGACTGGACGCTGCTGGTGCAGTCGGTGGACCACTACCTCACCGAGGTGTCGCTGCTGCTGGATGATTTCGGCTTCGTGCCCGGCTGGCGCCTGGACGACATCATGATCAGCTACGCCGCCGACGGCGGCAGCGTCGGCCCCCATTTCGACCAGTACGACGTCTTCCTGATCCAGGCCGCCGGTCAGCGGCACTGGCAGCTGGGCCCGCAGTGCGACGAACACAGCCGCCTGCGCGGCGACGTGCCCCTGAAAATGCTGGCCCACATGCCCGTGGAGCAGGAACACACCGCCGGCCCCGGCGATGTGCTCTACCTGCCGCCCGGCATGGCCCACCACGGCGTGGCGCTGGACAGCGACTGCATCACCTGGTCGGTGGGGTTCCGGGCCCCGGACTACCGGGACCTGCTGGCGGAAATGGTCGCCGAAACCCTCGCCGACACCGACGAGCAGCTGTATACCGACCCGGGCCGGGCGCCGGTGGACGACGCCGGCGAGCTGAGCGCTGCCGACCGCGACGCCATGCTCGACCGCGCCTTCGGGCTGCTGGATCGCGGCGCCGCCGGGCGCGCCCTGGCCCGCTGGCTGAGCACGCCGCGGCAGACAGGACTTGATTTTCTGATCGACCCGGCGCACATTCGCGCCGCCGACCCCGCCACGGCCCTGATCCGGCATGGCGGCGCGCGGCTTCTCTGCCACGGCGACACCGCCTGGCTCAACGGGGAACCCTGGCCTCTCAATCAGGGCCAGAAGCCGCTGGCGCGGCTGCTTGCACGCCAGCGCCGCTATCGACACGACGAGCTGGCTGAGGTGCTCAACGCCGACAGCCGCGACCTGCTTAACCACTGGATAGACCAGGGCTACTTTGCCGAGCTTTAACGAGAACGCCATGGCCTTTAGCATTATCGAAACCTCCTGGGACGAACACCGCGCCGAACTCAGCGCTCTGCGCGAGCGCATCTTCATCGGCGAACAGGGCGTCCCCGAAGAACTGGAATGGGACGGCGCCGACCCGGCCTCTCGTCATTTTCTGGCACTCGACGACGACCAGCAGCCGATCGGCTGCATCCGGTTGCTGGGCAGCGGCCAGATCAGCCGGCTGTGCGTGTTGGAAACCCGCCGCAACAGCGGCATCGGCCGCGCCCTGCTGGTGGCCGCCGAGGAAGCCGCCCGCGCCGCCGGCATGCGGGAAATCTTCCTCTACGCCCAGACCCACGCCACCAGCTTCTACGAAGGCGCCGGGTTCTCCGCCTCCGGGGGGATTTTCATGGACGCCCATATCCCCCACCGCCAGATGTTCAAGCTGCTCACCTGAAGCGGCGCTGCCATGGACCTCCGGATCGGCGAAGACAGCACCCTTCACCATCCGTCTTCCGCGACGGCGGCCCTGGCGGCACTGATCCGCGCCGGCCGGCGCCGCCTGTGGCTGCGCGTGTCTCAACTGGACGCCCTCAGCAACGACGGCGACGTCCTGGACGCCCTCAAAAGCCTGGCTCTGTCATCGCCGCGCGCCGATCTGCGCGTGCTGTTCGACGACGCCGGGCATGCGGTGAAAACCGGCCACGGCCTGATCCACCTGGGCCGCCGGCTGCCATCACGGCTTCAGTTGCGCCAGACACAAGCGGACGATGCGGACCCGCGCCTGTGCTTCGCGGTCGCCGACCGCACCGGTCTGTTCGAGGCCCACGGCTGGCCCCGCCCGGAGCGGCTGACCCTGTGCGCCCACGCCCTGCCCCTGGGCCCACGCCGGGCCGATGAGTTCGCCCACGTCTGGGAACGGGGCCGCGCCAACCGGGAGCTGCGCGAACTGCGGCTCTAGACGGTCTTTTCAGCGTTTGCGGTCAACGCCCAGAGCCGGTGACCGCTATGCCGATACTTGCTCTCGAAGTCGGTGAGTGATTCGCCGTCCGTCGTCAGTTCTCTCACCGACGCCGAAAGGCCCGCGAACGCCAGCGCCTCGGCCATTTCCCGGGCGTACAACTCCCAGTTGGTGCGCAGCACCAGGGTACCGCCCAACGCCAACAAATGCGGAAACACCGGGTGACCGTGCCAGCGGCGTTTCAAGTGGGCGCTCTTCGGCCAGGGGTTCGGGTATAGGAGGTAATGCCGCCAGGGCCGCCAGCCGGCCGCCTCCGCCAAGCGCCAGAAGCCGGCGCAGTCGGTGCGCACCAGCAGCAGATTATCAGGCGGATCGAAACGGCGCTCCGCGCGCGCCAAGCGGTGGGCCGATTGGTCCAGCCCCAGCACCAGCGCCTCCGGATGCCGTCGCGCCAACAGCATCGACGAGCGGCCGGTGCCGCAGCCCGAATCCAGAATCAGGGGCCGCCGGGAAGTCCCCACCCAGGCCTGCGCCCGGGCAAACGCCTCGCGGTCATGGTCGCCAAGCGGCGCCCGCCAGGGGTGCGCCAGGTGGCGACGCACCGTCGCTTCCAGAGCGGGGTGCACCCCTTCCTGGTTAGTGGTCACCGCCCGGCTGTTAGCAAACATGCTGTGTCTCGAGAAGGGGCATTATTTAGGACAACTTGATTCACATTTCCGGCCCGCGGACCACCCTGCCGCGACGATATTGGCTACAATTCCGCGCGTTACGGAGTTTGCTATTATGCGTTTTTTGTTGGTTTTTTTCTGCCTTTTCCTGATCACCGCCTGCCAGGACAATCCGGCCCCCGACAGCGACTACGAGGACGATTTCCTGCTCGTCGCCCACCAGACCATGACGCCTCTGGACGACGACTACAGCCAGGACATGAACCTCAAGGCCCTGGTCCGCAACCGTATCGCGGACGGGTCCGACGACGGCCGCTGGATCCGCACCACCCTGCCCTGGCTGCGCCTGGGCAGCGGCGAGCTGGATACCCGCGACCTGGACCGGCTCGGCGAGCGCGCCGAACCGCTGATGAAATTTCTCTCCACCGGCACCCTGAGCCGCGTCGAGGACGGTGAAATCACCGACACCCGGATCGCCGACCAGGCGCTCTACGCGACGCTGGTGGAGCGCTTCGGCGACAAGGTGCAGCAGCTGCTGGATCAGGCCACCGCCACGGCGGTCCCCCTGCCACGGGACCCGCGCCCCGGCGACACCTGGCACGCGGACGCCGCGCTGTGGGGCCTGCCCAGCGTCGCCGCCGACTATGAGGTGCTGGACCGGGACGGCGACCGGGTATTGATCGCCCTCACCCTGGACGGCGACGGCGTCACCGGCCAGGCGCGCATGGTCGCCCGCTGGCCCTCCGGCATGCCCGAAGCGCTGCGCCTGCACAGCACCGTGACCCTGCCGGAGCAGAACGCGCGGGTGGAGCAGCGTCTGCTGCTGATCAGCCAAAGCCATTACCCCTACCCGGTGAGGGACTGGGATGTGGATCCGATACAGGCGGAAATGCAGGCGGATTACACCGAGCGCCGGCTGGCCGATCCGTTCTTCATGGAGGCCGGATCGCTGCAACCCCTGCGAGACGCCGGGCACGTTAATACCCTGCTCGACAGCCTGGAGGACAGCCTCTTTTATCACACCGACGAGCACCGCCTGGTGACCACCGGGGACTGGGCGCTCGCCGCCCCGCTGCAACAGCAGACCAGCTTCCATCTCACCGGCCTCGGCGACGACGCGCCGGCGGGCCTGGCCTTGAACCGCCTGGCGGAATCCGGCGGCTTCTACGGCCTGGCGGAACCGGGCCCGCAGGACCAGGGCCGCGACCTGCTGATCCCCACCCCGAACCACCCGATGCCCGACGACGAGCCGATCACCGTGAACGGCCAGGCGAGTATCTGGGTGCCAGGGGAAGCCATCACCGTGAAACAGGGCGATGACCTGCCCGAAGGCACCCGGGTACTGGAATGGGACGAACGGCGCGTGGACCTGCACCTGGAAAACGAGGGGCGGCTGAGCGCCCGCCCGCTGGACGCCGACGACAAGCCGCTGGACTTCGCGGTGGTGTACCGGGCGCCCAAGCAGGGCGACACCTCCGCCGACACCTTTGTCGAACGCCTGACCCTGGGCGCGCCGCCGGCGGAGGTCAGCCTGCTGACCGAGGCCCCCATCGCGTCGCTGCGGCTGACGCCGCTGCACCGGGAACAGCGGGCACTGACCTTCACCGTACGGCCACTGCCGGACGAGCCGATAGAGGACCCGGCCGGCGTACGGCACGAAGCGTCACCGCTGCCGCCGGTCCCGGAGCGGCTCGACGGCCTGCTTGAAGGGATGGAACTGAGCGGCCAGGACCAGAACCGGCTGCGCGTCACCGGCCCGGCGGGCCTGCGCCTGTGCACGCTGACGCCGGAAGACGGCGCCGCCCACCACGGCACGCCCTTGCGCTTCACCTGGGCCGGCGGCGACCGGGATCGGGGCACCCGGCCTGGCTTCGAGCTGCGCACCGAGGACGACCAGATCCGCTATTTCTACGACCGCAGGATCACCGTCGAGGCGCGCTGCCCCACCCGGGTGGAGACCGTCACGCTGACCCCGGACGCCCCCGGCTGCGCCCGCTTCGAGGGGGACAACGGCGTGGTGCTGGGCGACGACTGCGGCGGTATCGCGCACCTGGACTTCGCCGCCGTCGACGACACCGGCCTGGCGCTGCAGCCGCTCGGCGAGGACGAGAACGGCGTGCACCGCTTCTGGGGCCCGGTTAAGAAAGTCCGCTTCCTGCGTGGCCGGGACCCGCAAAGCCGCACCCTGACCGCGGAACTGCCGGAGTTGCCACAATGAAACACCGCTGTTTGCTGGCGCTGGCGCCCCTGCTGCTGATGCTGGCCGCCACCGGCCACGCCGAGCGCCGCTATTTCACCCAGTACGACTCCCCGGCGAAAGCGCCGGAACAGGCGCTCTACTACGTGGATCTGCCGTTACCGGAAAACCCCGACGGCCCCGGTTATCTGTACCGCGCCTATTACCGGGAAAACGACGCGCTCTACGCGGAAGGCGCCCGCGCCGGCGCCGGCCCGGGCGCGGACTGGTTCGGCGACTGGCGCTACCTGTATCCCGACGGCGACATCAAACAGCGCGGCCACAGTGACGACCAGGGCCGCCTCGACGGCGATGTTATCTCATACTTCGAGAACGGCCGGATTGAGAAGGTCAAACCCTACACCGCCGGCAAACTGGACGGCACCGAAAAGCGCTACGACGAAGACGGCGACCTGCTGCTTGAGCTGCCCTATAGGGACGGCGCCCGCCACGGCATGCGGATCAATTATTACGGCGAAGGCGGAGGCCCGGAAGGCGGCCAGATCTACGAGGAACGTCGCTATAAAAACGGCGATTACGACCACTTCTACAATCGCTACGACCGCGACGGCCAGCGCATCGGCCACGCCGGCTACACCGCCCCCGGCGTGTTCATGGCCTGGAGCAAGGACCGCGAAGGGCGCTACAGCCGGCGCGAAGCCAGCTTCCAGCGCGACGCCCAGGGCCGCTACCGCAACGATGCGCCGGTATGGCTGCGGGTGATCGCCGATCACGACGGCGGCGGCCCGCCCGAACGCGTGGTTTTGAGCTATCCCCGGGAAAAGAGCGAATGGACCACCGGTTTCAGGAACGGCAAGGTGGTACGCCTGGAACATGACGTGGACAGTATCCCCCAGGGGCACCGAATCGTCAGCCAATACGGTGGCGGCCGCGAAGAAGGCCGCATGGTCGACGGCCTGCGCACCGGCACCTGGCGCGGCTACGACGACCAGGACCGTCTGATCTCGGTGTCGCACTTCAAGAAGGGCCGATTGGACGGCGAGGTCCGCGAGCGCAGCGGCCCGGAAGGGGAACGCTGGACCTATAAGCACTACCGGCAAGACAAACAGCATGGTCCCTGGCGCACTGAAAACGCCGACGGCGAAGTGCTCGAATCCGGCCGCTATCGCGATGGCGTGCCGGTCGGTGAATGGCACACCCTGCGCGACACCGGCGAGCAGGAAACCGCCACCTACGTGGACGGCGAACTGCATGGTGAGTGGCGCCTGCGTTCCGCCTCCGGGGCGCTGATCGCCGAGCGGCACTACGACCATGGCGATGCCACCGGCACCTGGAAGCGCTTCCAGGACGGCGAACTGAGCTACCGCGCCACCTTCAAGGACGGTAAGCGCCAGGGCGAAGTGTTCGAGATCAGCCTCAACGGCAACCACACCTTTGCCCATTTCCAGGCCGGCCGGCTGGACGGCCCTTACCGGGAGACCACGCCGCAGGGCTACCCGCTTCTGCAAGGCCACTACCAAGACGGCCAGCGTCATGGCCGTTTCGTCGAATACAACGCCCAGGGCCGCGTGGAGCGCATTACCCCCTACCGGAACGGCCAGCGCCAGGGCGAGGGCTGGCTGCGGGGCCGCGACGGCGAGCTGGTGAAAGCGCGTTGGGAGGACGGACGCCGGGTGACGCCCTAGAGCGCGCCCTGCCCGACCGGTATTCAGCGACGGCGGCTTATGGCTATGATGCGGGTTCCAGCCGAACAGGGACTTTCGTGATGCCGTTACTGCCACCACCACCGCTACCCGGCGGCTCCCGGGCCCGACGTCTTGCTCTGGCCCTGCTGGTGCTGCTGTCGCTGTCCGGCGCCGCCCGCGCCGACGACATGTCGATCCATGTGATCCAGCGCGCCGACGCCGAAGCGGTGCTTCCGGTGATCCGCCCGCTGCTGCCCGAAGGCGGCTACGCCAACGCCTACCAGGGCAAGCTGGTGATCCGCACCAACGACCGCAACTTCGACGAGATTCTCGGCGCCCTCGGCGACATGCCCGAGGTGCCGCGCACCGTCACCGTGCAGTTGCGCCGCCAGGGCGACAGCAGCGGCGCCGGCGGCGACATCCGCATCAACGGCCAGAGCGTGCGCGCCGGCGCCAACACCGTCACCACCCGCCGCCAGGACCGCTACAGCATCAACACCCTGTCCGGCCACCCGGCGGGCATCAGCCAGGGCAGCCTGGTGGCCCTCACCGGCACCCAGTTCCCGGCGCTGCTGGCGCTCAAACAGGGCATCGACATCACCCCGGTGGTCACCAGCGACGGCCGGGTGCGCCTGACCATCGAACAGCGTTTCGACGAACCCGCCGGCCGACGGAGCGCCCGCACCCAGGAAGCCAGCAGCACCCTGGTGGTGACGCCGGGGCAATGGCAGCCGCTCGGGCAGATCACCGTGAGCGAAAGCCAGTCCGCCACCGGCCTGGGCGGCGCCAGCACGCGCAGCGACCGCTTTTCCCTGCCCCTGGAAGTCAAAGTGGAGATCGGCGGCGAATAAAGCGAATTGTGGGAGCGGGCCCGCTCCCGCGAACAAAAAAGCCCGGCTCAAGGCCGGGCTTTTTCGTGGTGCTGCAAGCGTCGTGGAGAATCAGCCGCGTTTGGCTTTCAGCTCCAGGCGACGGCGGTGCAGAACCGGCTCGGTGTAGCCGCTGGGCTGCTCGGCGCCTTCGAACACCAGGTCGCAGGAGGCCTTGAAGGCCAGGCTGCCGTCGAAGTCATCCGACATGTTGGTGTAGGTCGGGTCGCCGGCGTTTTGCTCGTCCACCACCTGGGCCATGCGCTTCATGGTTTCCATCACCTGGTCCTTGCTGACCACGTCATGCATCAACCAGTTGGCGATGTGCTGGCTGGAGATCCGGCAGGTGGCGCGGTCTTCCATCAGGCCCACGTTGTTGATGTCGGGCACCTTGGAGCAGCCCACGCCCTGGTCGATCCAGCGCACCACGTAACCGAGGATGCCCTGGGCGTTGTTGTCCAGCTCCTGCTGGATTTCCTCGGCGCTGAGCTCGCGGTCGAGCAGCGGGATGGTGAGGATGTCGTCCAGGGACGCGCGCTCGCGCTTGGCGATCTGGTCCTGCACGTCCTGCACGTTGATCTCGTGGTAGTGGGTGGCGTGCAGGGTGGCGGCGGTGGGTGACGGCACCCAGGCGCAGTTGGCGCCGGCTTTCGGGTGGCCGGCCTTGGTGGCCATCATTTCCGCCATTTCATCGGGCTTGGGCCACATGCCCTTGCCGATCTGCGCCACGCCCTTGAGGCCGCACTCCAGACCGATGTCCACGTTCCAGTTCTCGTAGGCGTTGATCCAGGGCAGACCTTTCATGTCGCCCTTGCGCGCCATCGGACCGGCCTGCATGGAGGTGTGGATCTCGTCGCCGGTGCGGTCCAGGAAGCCGGTGTTGATGAAGATCACGCGGTCCTTGGCTTCGCGGATGCACTCCTTCAGGTTGACGGTGGTGCGGCGCTCTTCATCCATGATGCCGATCTTCAGGGTGTTCTCGGGCAGGCCGAGGGCGTCCTCGACGCGCTCGAACAGCTCCACCGCGAAGGCCACTTCCTCGGGGCCGTGCATTTTCGGCTTCACGATGTACACGGAGCCGGTGCGGCTGTTGCGCGGACCTTCGGTCTTCTTCAGGTCGTGCATGGCCGCCAGCACGGTGATCATGGCGTCCATGATGCCCTCGGGGATTTCCTCGCCGTTGTAGAGGATCGCCGGGTTGGTCATCAGGTGGCCCACGTTGCGCACCAGCTGCAGGGAGCGGCCCTGCAGGGTCAGGGTGGAGCCGTCCAGGGCGGTGTATTCGCGGTCCGGGTTGAGATCACGGGTGACGCGCTGGCCGCCTTTCTCGAAGCTCTCGCTCAGGTCGCCTTTCATCAGGCCCAGCCAGTTGCGGTACACCTCGACCTTCTCTTCGGCATCCACCGCGGCCACGGAATCCTCGCAGTCCTGAATCGTGGTGATGGCGGACTCCATCAGCACGTCCTTCACGTGGGCCGGGTCCTCGGCGCCGATCGGGTGCTGATCGTCGATCTGGATTTCCGCGTGCAGGTTGTTGTGCTTGAGCAGCACGCCGTCCGGCTTGCCCGCGTCGCCGCGGTAGCCTTGCAGCTGGCTTTCGTCCTTCAGGCCGCTCTCGCCGTCCTTCAGGCGCACCACCAGTTTGCCGTCAACAATGGCGTAGCCGGTGCTGTCCTTGTGCGAGCCGTCGGCCAGCGGGAAATACTGGTCCAGGAAATCGCGCGCCCAGGCGATCACTTTGTCGCCGCGCTTGGGATTGTAGGCGCCGCCCTTCTCGGCCCCGCCTTCGTCGGAAATCATGTCGGTGCCGTAGAGGGCGTCATAGAGACTGCCCCAGCGGGCGTTGGCCGCGTTCAGGGCGAAGCGCGCGTTGCGCACCGGCACCACCAGCTGGGGACCGGCGATATGGGCGATTTCCTCGTCCACATTGGCGGTACCCACTTTGAAATCCTCGCCTTCGGGCAGCAGATAGCCGATCTCTTCGAGGAGTTCCTTGTACTCCTGAAAGTCGATCTTGGCGCCCTTCTTCTCCATGTGAAAGACGTCGATCACTTCCTGCATCTGGTCGCGCTTGGTGAGCAGCATCTCGTTGCGCGGCACCAGGTCCGCCAGGATGGTCTCCATCTGCGTCCAGAAATGATCCGCCTCCACACCGGTGCCGGGAGCGATCTCGTTGGCTACCAGGTCATGGAGTTCGGCGGCAATCTCAAGGCCACCTTTTTTGATTCGATCGGTCATGTGCTCCTACCTTTCAGGTCGAGAGTGCGAAGAGAGAGGGCCGGGGCGGCGGGCGGCCACCCTGCCGGCCACAGGGCGGTGCGTATTTTAGCGGAAACGGCGGCGCGAATCATGTGGCACGCGCGGCTGGCCGGTCACCGCTAACCGAACAGGTTCACCACGTCCAGCCGGTGGGCGCCGGCGCCGCCCTGGTTCTGGCCTTGTTCCAGGTGCTCGAAGTCGAACAGGCTGGTGTCGGCCAGCTGCGAGGGGGCGATGTTCTGGATCGAGGAAAAGATGCTCTCCACCCGGCCCGGGTGCTCCTTGTCCCAGCGCCGCAGCATGTCCTTCACCGCCTGGCGCTGCAGGTTCTCCTGGGAGCCGCACAGGTTGCAGGGAATAATCGGATACTGCTTGTAGCGGGCGAACTCGATGATGTCCTTTTCCCGGCAGTAGGCCAGCGGGCGGATCACCACGTTACGGTTGTCGTCGCTGCGCAGCTTGGGCGGCATGGCTTTCATCTTGCCGCCGAAAAACATGTTCAGGAACAGGGTTTCCACGATGTCGTCACGGTGGTGGCCGAGGGCGATCTTGTTGGCGCCGATCTCCTCGGCGAAGCCGTACAGGCTGCCGCGCCGCAGGCGCGAGCACAGGCCGCAGGTGGTTTTCCCCTCCGGCACCTTCTCCTTGACGATGGAATAGGTGTCCTTTTCCAGGATGTGGTAGTTCACCCCTTCTTTTTCCAGGTATTCGGGCAGCACATGCTCCGGGAAGCCGGGCTGCTTCTGGTCCAGGTTCACCGCCACCAGCTCGAAATCCACCGGCGCGGAGTGCTGCAGATTGCGCAGAATCTCCAGCATGGTGTAGGAATCCTTGCCGCCGGACAGGCACACCATCACCTTGTCGCCGTCCTGGATCATGTTGAAGTCGGCGATCGCCCGGCCGGTCTCGCGGCGCAGCTTCTTCTGCAGCTTGTTGAGACGGGTGCGGTGCTTGGCGTCCATTTGGGTGTCGGCGAAGGTATCGGCGGTGCTCATAGTCGGCTGTCGAATAGCGGAGAACGAATGGTGGAAAAGGCTCAGGTCACCTTGACCTTGCGAATCACGCGACGATACAGGGCCGGTGACCAGCGTTTCAAATAGAGCCCGGCCCCCTCGCGGCCGGCGATGATAACCTGATCGCGGCCGCGCTGCACGGCCTCCACCAGGCGCCGGGCGCACAGCGCCGGGTCCATGCCGTTGGCCTGCAGATCGTCCATGCGGCCCTGGGCGCTGCCGTCGGCGGTGAGCGCGTTGACCGACACCTGGGTGCGGATAAAGCCCGGCAGCACCAGGGTCACGCGCACGCCGTTGTCGAATTCCTCGGCGCGCAGGGCCTCGAAGAAGCCGTGCAGGGCGTGCTTGCTGGCGCTGTAGGCGGAGCGTTTGGGGGTGGGCAGCTCGCCCACCAGCGAAGTGACCACCACGAAGCGGCCGCCGCCCTGGCGGATGAACGCCGGCAGCACCGCCTTGGTGAGCGCCACGGCGCCGAAGTAGTTCACCTCCATGATGCGCCGGTCCACGGCCATGTCGGTGTCGCGCACCAGCGAGCGCTGGGAAATGCCGCCGTTGTGCACCACCTGGTCGAGCCGGCCGAAATGGCGCAGCACCGTTTCCGTGGCCGGCGCCATGGCGTCCTGGTCGGTCAGGTCCAGCGGCAGCACCAGGTGCTCGTCGGCGTTGACCAGCCCGGCGCGCACCCGCTCCAGCTCTTCGCGGCGGCGCGCCGAGAGCACCAGTTTGGCGCCGTAGCGGGCGTATTCGGAAGCCACCGCTTCACCGATGCCGGAAGAGGCACCGGTGATCCAGATCACCTGATCGGCCAGTGATGACGACATGCCGGTCTCCTGCAATGGGACATTGAATGCGTATCAATGTCCCGCATGCTAGCAGATCGGCCGGCCGCCGCGACTCATTTCAGTTCCCGGGAGGACAGCCCCAGCAGATGGCGGGCGACGATCAGTTGCTGGATTTGCTGGGTGCCTTCGAAGATGTCGATGATCTTGGAATCCCGCGCCAGCTTCTCCAGCAGATAGCGCTCGGAGTAGCCCAGCTCGCCGCACAGCGCCACGCACTTGAGCGTCACGTCGTTGCCCATGCGGCCGGCCTTGGCCTTGCACATGGAGGCTTCCTTGGAATTGGCCTGGCCGTTGTCCGCCATCCACGCCGCCTTGTAGGTCATCAGACGGGCCGCGTCCAGGTCCGCCTCCAGGCGGTAGAGCTCCAGCTCAATGGCGCTGGAGTTATAAGGCGTTTTCGAGAAATCCGCCTTAACCCCTTCTTTTTCCAGGATTTCCGTGGTGATTTCCAGCGCGGCACGGGCCACGCCCAGGGCCATGGCGGCGACCATCGGCCGGGTGTTGTCGAAGGTCTGCATGACCCCGCCGAAGGCCTTCTTGCGGGCCGCCTCGGTGTCGGCGATCTCCGCCGAGCCGAGCACATGGTCCAGGGGAATCCGGCACTCGGTGAAGGAGAGCGCGGCGGTATCGGAGATGCGCAGGCCCATCTTGTCCTCGACCCGCGCCAGCTGCATGCCGGGGTTGTCCCGGGGCACGATGAACGACTTGATCGCCGCCTTGCCCAGTGATTTGTCCAGGGTCGCCCACACCACCACGGCGTCACAGCGCTGGCCGCCGGTGCAGTAGATTTTCTCGCCGTTGAGCACCCACTCGTCGCCGTCGCGGCGGGCGGTGGTGCTGATCGCCGCCGAATCGGAGCCGGCGCCCGGCTCGGTGATCGCCATGGCGCAGTAGAGCTTGCCGTACTGCTCTTTCTGCTCCGCCGTGCCGACCGCCTGGATCGCCGCGTTGCCCAGCCCGGAGGCCGGCAGGGACAGCATCAGGCCGGTGTCGCCCCAGCACATCTCCTCGACGCTGACGATGCCCATCAGGTTGCTGCCGTTCTTGATCGCCTCCGGATCGGCGTCCGCCTTGTCGCTTTTGCCACCGCCACGGGGGCGGCCGGCGGCGATCATCTGCGCCAGCGGCTTGAGCTCCGCCGGGGTGTCGCCATGCTCGATGCGGTCGTATTTGCGCGAGATCGGCCGGAACCCCTGCTCGGCGAGCTGGTGGGTCATGTTCTGGAGATTTTTCAGGGACTTGGGCAGTTCGAAATTGATCATGGCAACTCTCCTCACACCATCAGCGCGCCGTGCAGGGCCGACAGGCCACGCAGGTTCCGGTAGTACATTTCCAGCGGGTAGTCGCGCACGAAGCCGGCGCCGCCGAACACCTGCACGCCGTCGGTGGCGATGCGCATGGCTTTTTCCATGCTCTGCAGGAACGCCAGGTAGGCTTCGCGCTGGAACGGCAGGCCCTGTTCCGCGCGGCTGGCGGCCCGCCAGGTGAGAAGGCGCATGCCTTCGATCTCGATGCCCATGTCGGCGATCATGAACGCCACCGACTGGCGCCGGGCGATCGCTTCACCGAACGCCTTGCGCTCCAGAGCGTAGGGCACGCACTGCTCCAGCACCGCCTGGCAGCACCCGGTGGCGAGCGCCGCCAGACCGATCCGCGACAGGCTCACCAGCCGCTCCAGATCGAAGTTGGCGAGACGCTGGGACGCCGGCACCCGCACCCCTTCCAGGGTCAGGGTGCCCGGCTCGGCGCTGCGCAGGCCCATGTAATCCTGCCGCGCCCGGCTCAGGCCGGGGCTGTCCGCCTCGACGATAAACGCCGCCGGGCCGTCGTCGGTGGCGGCCACCACCAGGAACAGCTGACATTGTTCGACCAGCGGGATCAGGCATTTTTCGCCATCCAGGATATAATCGTCGCCGTCGCGGCGGGCGCGGGTGTGCGGGTCGCCGGGCTCAAAGGTGGCGCGCGGCTCCGCCAGCGCCACCGCCGCCGGCACCGGCGCTTCGCTGGCGAAACGGGGCAGCCAGGCCTCGTGCTGGGCCTCGTCGCCGAAGTCCAGCAGCGCGTTAACCACGCCCAGCGGCGCCAGCGCCGCCAGGCTCTGGCTCAGGTCGCCCTCCCCCAGGTCCTCGCAGGCGAGCACATTGCCCATCGGCGAGCGCGGCAGGCCGGCACCGCCCAGGGCTTCGGGCAGGCTCATCAGGGTCAGGCCGAAGCCGGCGATGCCCGCCAGCACCCCGGGGTCGGCGGCGGCCGCTTCATCGGCGGCACGGGCGCCGGGCGCCATTGTTTGGGAGGCAAAGCGGCGCATGCCTTCGCGGCTGATGCGCTGCTCCTCGGACAATCTCAGGTCGATAGGCAAATCGGTGGACATGGCATCCTCATAAACCAATCAAACGTTTGTTTAACTCGACGAGTCTGGCACTATTTCGGTGTGACCGGCAAGTCACACCCTTGCTTTGGTACCAGCAAAGACTAAAGTGTGAACTATGACACAATGATAAAGTATGAGATGCAGCGTTCATCTCAGGGGCCGGACACCTTGAGAAGCAGCCAGGGGTGGCAAAAACCAGGCGGGCCTTTGCATTGAATAACAACATAAAGCTGGTTCTTTCCCACCGTCCCGAGCGCGCCCTGCGGCTGCGCCGGCAACTCATGGCCATCTATTCCTATCTGCTGCTTTGGGCCGGCACCGTGGTGGGCGTGGAAATCGCCGCCTTCGATCCGCGCACGCCCCACCTGCTGATCTTCGGCAGCCTGTTCGCCGCCAACCTGGTGGTGTTCGCACTGGTGCGCAGCGGCTTCACCGAGCGCTTCAAGGACCCCAGCCTGACCATGGTGCAGATGTTCGCCGGTATCGTGGTGATCACCCTGCTGCTCTATTACGCCCGCGAGCTGCGCGGCGCCCTGCTCAGTCTCTACCTGATCATGATGACGTTCGGGGTATTTTCCCTGGACCGCCGCCAGCAAATCGTGATGGCGGCGAGCGCCCAGCTGTCGTTCACGGTGCTGCTGGTCTATGAGTGGGTGCAGTTGCCGCTGACCCAGATTCTCGCCCTGTCGTTAAGCCAGTGGGGCGTGCTGGCGCTGATCCTCGCCTGGTTCGTCTACATGGGCGGCTATATCCACAATCTGCAGCAGCGCTTCCGCGCCCAGCGTGAATCCCTGCGCCAGGCCCACGACCGGCTGGCCAGCATCGCCATCCGCGACGAACTCACCGACCTGTTCAACCGCCGCCACTTCCTCGAGCGGCTGGAAGAGGAGCTGTCCCGCACCGACCGCGAACACATTCCCCTGCACATCGCGGTGGTGGACCTGGACCATTTCAAGAGCATCAACGACACCTACGGCCACCCCGCCGGGGACGAGGTGCTGAAACGCTTCGCCGCGCTCGCCAGCCAGTGCCTGCGGCGCTCCGACGTGCTCGCCCGCTACGGCGGCGAGGAGTTCGTGGTGCTGTTCCCGCAATCCGACCACGCGGATTGCGAGGCGGCCATGACCCGCCTGAAGGAAAAGTTCGCCGAGCAGCGCTATGACTTCGACCCGTCCCTGCGGATCACCCTGTCCTGCGGGCTGGCCGGCCATCACTGGGGCGAGTCCGCGCTGGCGTTCATCGAACGGGCCGACCAGGCGCTCTACCAGGCCAAAGCCGCCGGCCGCGACACCCTGCGCAGCAGTTGCGCGCGGGCGCCGGTTTCAGGGGCGTCGGCAAGCGGGTATCCTTGCCGTCCCAATTAACGGCAGCGGCGACAGTATGAGCGGAATTTCCAACCCCCACCTGAAACACACCGTGGAAACCTACTTCGCCGGCCAGGGCGAGGAGGCCCCCTCCTGGGTGGAGACCCACGGCCTGATTTGCGCCTTCACCGTGGGGCCCTACGACGGCCCGGCGGATTTCGGCCTGGCGCTGGAGATGTCCTTGCCGGAGGCGGTAGCCGGGGCGCTGGACGAACTGCGCGGCCGCCTGCTCACCGACACCCTGGGCGGCGAGCGCATCACCCTGCCCTGCCTGCTAGACCCCTACCGCGAAGACGACGGCGCCGACCTGGCGTCCTGGTGCGCCGGTTTCCTGAGCGGCATGCTGCTGCATGAAGAGCGCTGGCACAGCGACGAGGACGACGACCCCATGGCCACCTGGTTGCTGCCCATGCTGCTGATCTCCGGCGTCGACGACGACCCGGCCCTGGACGAAGTCTGGAACGACAGCCAGCTGGTGCGGCAGATGGCCAACGGCATCCCCGACGTGCTGGAAGAAATGATGCTGCACTTCCAGGGGCCTGACGGCCCCCAGGGCTAATCCGGCTTGATCGACAGGTGGCTGATATCCGGCACCACCACTTCCCGCTCCTGTTTGAGCGGCTCCAAATCGGCGCCCGGTTCAGCCATGGACAGATGACTGATATCCGGCGCCGCCGCCGGCTGACCACGCTCTGAAGTGTCCAGGTCGGCCCCCACCGGCGCGACCTCGAAGGCACCACTGAAACCGGTGCCGCCGGTACGAATCGTGCCCACCGTTTCAATATCACCGCTGCGCTGATCGGCGCTCGCCGCCGGGGCTACAGCGGCCTCTGAGCCCTCCGCTTGCGGGGTGGCCGGGGCGGCAGCGGTGGGTTGCGGCGCGGCTGTCGCGGCTTCACCGTTCACCGGCAGCAGCTCGCAGCGGGCGCCGGCCTGCCGCAGGGCCACCTGGAATTTGCGCGCCGTGGCTTCGTCCGCGTCCTTCTTGACCACCCGTGGTTTACCGCTGACCAGCAAGGCGGCCTTCTCTTCCGGCATCTTGAACAGGCGCGCCAGGTTCGCCGCCACCCGGTCGGCGTCGGCGCCGCCCATCAGCTCGCCGGTCAGGCGTACATGGTATCGGTTGTCGTCACTCATAAGGTCTCGCTTGCTGCCGGATAAGGTTCAGCGCCATTGCGCGGCGGCGTGCTCCGCCAGCGCGGCGATGGTCCGCGACGGGTTCAGCCCCAGGGAGCCGGGCACCGTGGCGCCGTCGACCACGAACAACTGAGGATAATTGAACACCTCACCGGCGTGGTTGACCACACCCTGTTTCACGGTATCGGCCATATTGCAGCCGCCCAGCGGGTGCGGCGTGATCAGGTTCTTGAACCAGCGCCAGGTGGCCGGCGTGTTGGCGCGCCCGCCGGTGACCTCGGTGAGCGCCAGATGGCGGTCCGCCAGCCCCTGCACCGCCTGCTCCGCCTTGCGGTAATCCCAGCTCAGGCGCAGGCGGTCGCGCTTCCAGGGCGCGTACCAGCGGCGTCCCAGGTAGAAGCGGCCGCCCGGTTCGTCCCGGGCCTGCCCGAACCAGGGCATCATGTTCTCGAACGGAGTGTTGTCGCGGCGGTATTCCAGCAGCGCCGCCGCCAGCCGGGTGCGCGCCAGCTTGGGGTGTTTGCCGGCGTGGCGCAGCAGGTTGCCGAGCAGATCCGGAATGCCGCCGTCCTCGACGAAATAGCGCGCCCCGCCATCGCTGCCGTCCAGATAATCAATGGCGGAGGTAATCGTCGGTCCCCGGCTCGGCGCCAGATCGCGGTCGGGATAAAACGCCGGGGTGAAAAAGTCGCCGTTGCTGGTCCAGCCCCGCCCCAGCGCCCGGCTCAGCTTGGGCAGCGTCTTGTACTGATCGCGGCAGCGCAGCAGCAACTCGGTGGAGCCGACACTGCCGGCGGCGACGATCACCTTGTCGGCGCGGATCAGCCGCCAGGCGCGGGCGTCCAGGTCGTTGACGCCGACCTCGTAACCGCCGCCCTGCAGCGGCCGGATCCAGCGCACGTGGTGCAGCGGCCGAATCTCCGCGCCCTTCTGCTCGGCACGGGCCAGATAGTTGAGGTCCAGGGTGTTCTTGGCCTGCACCGGGCAGCCCAGGTCGCAGTTGCCGCAGTGCACGCAGGTGCCCTGGGTGCGCCCCTGGGCGTTGGTCCAGGTCTTGCTGCGCGCATAGCTGTAGGCGTTGTCCAGGCCGTCGTGCCAGTCCGGATCGAAGCTGATCGCCTGGGGCACCACGCGAAAGCGGTGCCGCTGGCCGAGCTTGTCGGCGGCTTCGTGCATCAGGCGGGTACGCGGGGTCCATTGATGGTCCGGCAGGGTCTGCACATTGAGCATTTCGCCGCTGACCCGGAAATGCTCGCGCAGGGTGTCGAAGCGGATCGCCTCCGGCCAGCCGTGCTCGAACACTTCCGGCGGCGGCGCCACACTGACATTGGCGTAGATCAGCGAGCCGCCGCCGACCCCCGCGCCCAGCGCCACGCTCATGTCGCCGAAATAGCGGAAATCCAGCCAGCCGTTCTGCTGCTCCGGCTGATCTTCGTCCCACAACCAGTCGCGCTGGCTGACGCTGGGGTAGTCCTCCGGCAGCCAGCGCCGTCCGCGTTCCAGCACCACCACCTTGTCCCCTTTTTCCGCCAGCCGGCAGGCCATCACGGCACCGCCGAAGCCGCTGCCGATAATCAGCGTGCTTACCCTTTCCATGGTTTATCCCCCGTGTGCCCGTGCGGGCACCAGTGCTTTTTTATGCACCATAATTCGGTCACCGCGCCTTGTCCACGCGGCGGCGGTCACCGAACCGTCACCCCCCTGTCACCGGCGCGTCCGCAACGCCGACCTAGCCTGCCGGTACCGATCAAGGGACAACGTTCACGGGAGAAAACCATGCACGCGGATCTGTTGATACTGGCCCTGGCCGTGGTGTTCGCCGTCGTCTACCGGGTGCTGTTCCGGGAGCTGCCCCGCGAACGCTGGCAATTCGTCGCTTCCCTGCCCCTGGCGAAAAACAGCGACGGCTCCTGGCGCGGCCTCAACCTCACCTTTTACGGGCTGTTCACCGGCCTCGCCGGCGGCCTGGGGGTGGCCACCTTCATCGTGCTCACCGGCGCCTCGCGGGTGCCGCTGGCCATCGCCCTGGGGCTCACCGCCGGGGTGCTCGCCATCTGCCTGCCGGCGGCCAAGATCATTGCCAGCGTGGTGGAGAAGAACCGCCACGGCTTCACCGTCGGCGGCGCCAGCTTCATCGGTATCCTGCTGGCGCCCCTGCTTCTATGGGGCGCCGACGCCATCGCCCGCGCCACCTGGCAGACCGCCCTGCCGATCATGCCGCTGCTCGCCGCTATGGCGATCGCCTATGTGCTCGGCGAAGGCGTCGGCCGCCTGGCCTGCATCAGCTTCGGCTGTTGCTACGGCAAGCCGGTGCACCTGGCGCCACGCTGGGCCAAGCGCTGCTTCGGCCGGCTGAACCACGTGTTCCTCGGCAAAACCAAGAAGATCGCCTTCGCCGGCGACATGGAAGCGGTCCGCGTGGTGCCGATCCAGGCGGTCACCTGCGTGCTGCACACCGCCCTGGCGCTGCTCTGCACCAGCCTGTTCTTCCACGGCCTCTACGCGGCGGCGTTCGCCCTGGCCCTGGTGGGCAGCCAGCTGTGGCGGGTCTACTCGGAATTCCTGCGCGCCGACTACCGCGGCGGCAGCCGCCGCTTCTCCGCCTACCAGAGCATGGCGCTGCTGGCCGCCGGCTACGGCGTATTGATCAGCCTGCTGCTGCCGGCCACCACGGCGGCCGCGCCCTCCCTCGTCGCCGGCCTGGAAGCGCTGTGGCGCCCGGGCGTGATCCTCAGCCTGCAGCTGATCACCCTGGGCATGTTCTTCTTCTCCGGCACCAGCACCATCACCACCGGCGAACTGCGCTTCGGCCTGGCCCCCGACTGGCGCGGCCAGGCCGGCTGCCACCCCGAACCCACCAAAGACCCCGCCCCGGCCACCGAATCAAGCGTTTAAGAGACACCCCTGTTGGCTTCTCCAGCGGGGGGCGCGGGTCATCGCCGGCGCCGAACCTTTCTACGAAGCCCGCTCCCACAAAACTCCGGCTTCGTAGCCGCCGTTGGAAGCTCGCTTCAGAAGGGAGGTTGGGGCTCGGTGCCGGTGTCCAGGACTGTGTGAGGCAGGGAGCCGAACACAAGCCTACAGGGACGTATTCACGGCGGGTCCTGGACACCGGCACCGAGCCCCAACCGGGCTACGAAGCCGCTCAGCAGGCAGGCTCAGTCTGGAGACGGGTCGCTATCAGCGTGCTGATCAACACCCAGATGCCGGGTGCCCCGCTGGCGGGCCAGCTCGATCTGCTTCTGGCGCTCGGCGAAGCGCGCCTTCTGCTCCGCCGACGATTCGTGGTAACAACGCGGGCAGGACACCCCCTTCCGGTACAGCGGCGAGGCCTTGTCGTCCTCGCTGATCGGTCGCCGGCAGGCGTGGCACTGGTCATAGCCGCCCGGCCGCAGCGACTGGTCCACGGTGACACGCTCGTCGAAGACAAAGCACTCGCCCTGCCACAGCGACGCCTCCGGCGGCGTCTCCTCCAGGTACTTCAGAATGCCGCCCTTGAGGTGGTAGACCTCCTCGAAGCCCTGCTCGCGCAGGTAGGCGGTGGACTTCTCGCAGCGAATGCCGCCGGTGCAGAACATCGCCACCTTCTTGTGCCTGGCGGGGTCCAGGTGCTGCTTCACGTACTCCGGGAATTCGCGGAACGCCTTGGTATTGGGATTGACCGCGCCCTGGAAGGTGCCCACTTCGTACTCGTAGTCGTTGCGGGTATCGATCACCAGGGTTTCCGGGTCGGCGATCACCCGGTTCCACTCCTCGGCTTCCAGGTAGGTGCCGCGGTTGGCATTGGGGTCGAGGTCCTCCACGCCCATGGTGACGATCTCTTTCTTGAGCTTCACCTTGGTGCGCAGGAAGGGGTGCTCGGCGGCGAAGGACTCCTTGTATTCCATGTCCTGGAAACGGGGGTCCGCGCGCAGCCAGCCGACGATCGCGTCGACATCGTCGCGTGCGCCGGAGATGGTGCCGTTGATGCCTTCGTGGGCCAGCAACAGGGTGCCGCGCACGTCACGCTCAAGCATGGCCGCCAGCAGCGGCTCGCGCAGGCTCTGGTAGTCGTCGAGGCGGGTAAAGCGGTACAAGGCCGCCACCACGATGGGCCCCTCGCCGTGGTGCGGGGCCGCACTCATCGCGCCTTCTCCTTGGCCTGGCCGTCGCCGCCCCGGCAGTCCGGGGAGTCGGCCACGTCACCGCGCTGGGCACGCCATTCCTCCGGCGTGAAAAGATGCAGGGCGAGCGCGTGCACCGGCCCTTTCATCTCCTCGGCCAGCGCCTGGTAGACGGCCTGGTGGCGCCGCACCGGCATCTGGCCCTGGAAGGCGTCGGACACCAGCACCAGTTTGAAGTGGGTTTCCGAGTTGGCCGGCACATTGTGCCGGTGGCTTTCGTTTTCCAGTTCCAGGTGCGCGACCGGCAGGGCGTCGCGCACTTTGCTTTCAATGGCCTCGGCCACGGACATCGGGGTACTCCTGAGGGGTGACAGGGCCGCTATTTTACGCGCCCTGGCCCGGTTTTGCAGTCCCCGGCACCGGAATGATGTCCGCCCACAGGGCTTCGCCGTCCGCGTCCAGCAAGGCGGCTTCCGCGTCGCCGGGACCGAACTGGCGTACCCGGCGGGTGTCCTTCCAGGCCGGGCCCTGCACCGCCCGACCGTGGGCGAAATCCCCCCAGACTTTCTGCACCTCGGCCGCCAGAGCGCGGGCCGGCTCGCCGCCGCCGGTGAAGAACATGCCCGCCGGGGTGTCGGTGACGCCGAACACGAACGGCACGTCGATCACGTGGCAGGCGCCCATGGGCACGCCGAACTGCTGGCTGGTCCAGGTGAACTGGAGGCCGCGAGTGTCGTCCCGGTGGGCGGCCTGGGCGTCGAGCAGCCGCAGGGTGGGCACGCGGAACAGCCGGTCGGTCTCCATGGCCGAGAACCAGTCCATGTTGCTGCGCTGCGGGTCCGGCGTGACGGTGCGCTGGTAGTAGCTGAGCGCCTGCTGGCCGTGCTGCGGCAGCGCGCGCTGGAAGCGGCGCAGGATTTCCGCCTCGTCGAAGCGGCGCAATTCCTCCACCGAGGGGAAGCCCGCCATCGGCCCGGCGTACTGGAAGAAGTGGTATTCGTCGCGGCAGACGCTGGCCATCAGGGCGATATCGCGGGCCTCGCCGTCAGCAATGGCGTCCACCGGCAGGCGCGGCAGCAGGTCGCCGTCCACCATCGGCTGGAAATTCATCGCGAACTGCGGCGTGGTGTCGCGCAGGCCACGTTTCACCAGGGTGCGCAGGGCCTGATTCTGGGCGGCGATCCAGGCTTTCGGGTCGGCCTGGCGGAGCTTGTCGGCGGCGCTGCCGTCACCCGGCAACGCCTCCACAAAGGCGCTTGTGACCTTGGCCACCTCTTCCGGGGCGAGCGCGAAGTCGCCGGCGCCGGATTGCACGATGGCGGCCTGGAACAGGGGACGGGCGCGGGGCGTGGCCATCAGGGTGGCGACACTGAAGCCGCCGGCGGATTCGCCGAACAGGGTGACCCGGTCGGGCCGACCGCCGAACGCTTCGATGTGCCGGTTGACCCATTCCAGCGCCGCCACCTGGTCGCGCAGGCCCAGGTTGCTGTCCGCCTCCAGCTCCGGGGCGATGGTGGCGAAGTCGGCGAACCCGTGGGCGCCCAACCGGTAGGCGGCGTGCACCACCACCACCTTCTGGCTGGCCGCCAGGGCGGCGCCGTTATACAGCGGCTGGGACACCGAGCCGGCGATATAGCCGCCACCGTGGTACCAGAGCATCACCGGGAAGGGCCCCTCCCCCTCCGGCACCCAGATATTCAGGTACAGGCAGTCTTCCCCGGAGTCCTCCACGCCCATCAGCGGGTTCTTGACCTGCAGCGACGGCAACGGATAGCGGTCCGCGTTAACGCTCCGGTCGCTGTCCGGCAACGGCCGGGGCGCCTTGAACCGCAACTCGCCCACCGGCGGCAGCGCGAACGGCACGCCTCGGAATTCCACCACGCCGTCGCCGGCGAGGCCCTGATACCCACCCTGGGGAAGCTCTACCTTCATGCACTCTCTCCCGATGTGTCCCGTCTCGGCGGAACACCTTGTTTAATTGTCAGACAACAAAAGATACCCAAAACGCCGGGTTGCTTACCATCGGCGCCACTGATGTTGGATAAGGAGACCCTTACTCATGAGCGACGCACAAGCAAACACCGAATCCCCGGCCACCACCCTGAACGCGAAGCTGTCCGATTTAAGCACGGAAATCAGCGCCACGGCGGACAAGCTTAGCAAAGCGGCCCAGGGCGCGGTGACCCGGCTCAGCGAATCCGGTAACGAATTCTTTCAGGAGCTGATCAAAAGCGGCGAATCCCTGCGGGCCAAAACCGGCAAGAGCGGCGACGCGGAACAATGGCGCGCGCGCCTGGCCTACACCCTCGGCCTGCCCACCCGGGACGAAATGGACGCCCTCAACAAAAAACTCGACCGCATCAACCGCAAGGTCAATAAACTGGCCCGCGAACAAAAAGCGAAATGATCCTGCCTGACCGGGCCGTGCCGGCCCGGTCGCTTTCCCGTCATTGACTGGCCGGCGTCAATCACGTTGACTTCCGCTATGTCTGATTCCCATCCGCCTTCCCTGCATTCACTGACCGTGGCCTCGTTCTGGATCGAGTACCTGCTCGACGCCGCGTTGCACGCGGGCGTGGACCTCAGCGATGCCCTGGTGCGTCTGGGGGTGAGCGAGGCGGAGCTGGAATCGCCCCGGGCCCGGGTGCCGTTGAAGGTCGAAAACCGACTGTTCGAACTGGCCCTGGAAGGCAGCGGCGACCCCTTGTTCGGGCTGCACATGGGCGAATGCATCCGGCCACGCTTCATGGGCGAGCTGGGCTACGCCAGCATGTCCAGCGCCACCCTGCGCGACGCCATCGAACTGATGATCCCGTTCGCGCGGGTGACCACCGAATTCGCCGACCTGCGCTTCGAGTGGCACGATAATGAACTCTGGCTGATCCTCGATACCCCCTTCGAGGACCTGCCCACCTCGCCGCACCGGGTGGACGCCTTCTACGCCGGCGCGGTGGTGTTCGGCCGCTGGATTCTGGGCGCCGAGCTCAACCCCATGGCGGTGCACTTCCGGCACCCGCCCCACGGCGACAGCGGCGAATACCAGCGCCTGTTCGGCTGCCCGGTGTCGTTCTCCCAGCCCTGCAACGCCCTGGTCATCGACGAAGCCCTGCTGGATCTGCCGCTGCGTGACGCCGATCCGGAGGTGAACCGCATCGCCCGTTCGCGGATGCAGCGGGCGGTGACCCAGTACCGGGCTCGCGACAACCTGCTCGAGCAGGTGCGCCTGGAAATCCAGCAGCGGCTGGTGGACGGCGTGCCGCAGCTGGAACCGATCGCCGAGCGCCTGGGCGTCAAACCCTGGACCCTGCGCCGCCGGCTGCGCGCGGAACAGGCGGACTTTTCCACCCTGCTGGAAGAAGAGCGGCGCCGGCTGGCCTGCGACTGGCTGCTGCACAGCAACCGCTCGGTGAACCAGATCGCCCTGGATCTGGGCTATTCCGAGCAGAGCGCCTTCAACCGCGCCTTCAAGCGCTGGTTCGGCGTCACCCCGGTGAGCTACCGGGACAGCGGCGGCCACTGAGACGCCGGTTTGGCGCCGGTTTGGCGCCGATCCGCACCGATCCGTGCGCTCGCCCATCAGCTACTCTATAATGCGCGCGGCCCGGGGAACCTCCGAATGCGCACTTCCTAGCCAAGGTCGTATTCAGAGGCTCCTCAGTTCTCCCGACGATTCCAAGGAGATTTTTAATGAAAGCACCCGTACGCGTAGCTGTCACCGGCGCCGCTGGCCAGATCAGCTATTCCCTGCTGTTCCGCATCGCCTCCGGCGACATGCTCGGCAAAGATCAGCCGGTCATCCTCCAGCTTCTCGAAATCACCCCCGCCCTGGAAGCGCTGAAAGGCGTGGCCATGGAGCTGGAAGACTGTGCCTTCCCGCTGGTTGACGGCATCGTGCAGACCGACGACGCCAAGGTGGCGTTCAAGGACGCCGATTACGCCCTGCTGGTCGGTGCCCGTCCGCGCGGTCCGGGTATGGAGCGCAAGGACCTGCTGGAAGCCAACGCGGCGATCTTCTCCGCCCAGGGCCAGGCCATCAACGAAGTCGCCAGCCGCGACATCAAGGTGCTGGTGGTCGGCAACCCGGCCAACACCAACGCCCTGATCGCCCAGCGCAACGCGCCGGACATCGATCCGCGTCAGTTCACCGCCATGACCCGCCTGGACCACAACCGCGCCATGGCGCAGCTGGGCAACAAGCTGGGCAAGAGCATCAACGACGTTAAGAAGATGACCATCTGGGGCAACCACTCCTCCACCCAGTACCCGGATCTGCACCACTGCGAAGTGGACGGCAAACCCGCCATTGATCAGGTCGAGCAGGACTGGTACGAGAACGACTACATCCCCACCGTGCAGCAGCGCGGCGCCGCCATCATCAAGGCACGGGGCGCGTCCTCCGCCGCGTCCGCCGCCAACGCCGCGGTCGACCACATGCGCAGCTGGGCGCTGGGCAGTGACGACGGCGACTGGGTGTCCATGGGCATCTACAGCGACGGCTCCTACGGCATCCAGGAAGGTCTGATCTATTCCTACCCGTGCGTTTGCAAAAACGGCGACTGGGAAATCGTTCAGGGCCTGGAAGTGAATGACTTCTCCCGCGAGCGCATGACCGCCACCGAAACCGAGCTGGCCGAAGAGCGCGACGCGGTGAAGCATCTGCTGCCGTAAGTGATCCCGGTTTCCTGACGAAACCGTCGATCAAAAAAGGGCCTCCGAATGGAGGCCCTTTTTTTAGCGCTGCATCTGGTGCATTTGCGCGCGCTCCACGTAATCCTGATACGCGGGCAGCGCCACGGCGCTGATCATGCCGATCCACCCCACCATCACCAGCAGCATGATCACCAGAGCGGCGATCAAACCACCGCCGTTGGGGGTCGGCGCGGGGCCGTACCGGTTATCGTCGTCGCTGCCGGGAACGAACAGCATCGCCAATGCCATGACGAAGTTGGCCAGCGGTACGAACATCAGCAGGATCAGCCAGCCGCTCACGTTCATATCATTCAGCCGGCGCACGCCGTAAATAATGCTCATCACGGCCGCGAACACACCGCCCACCGCGAGCACCAGCATCATCACCGAGAACATCACGCCGCCGGGCTCCGAAGCGGGCGGCCCGGCGATCGCGGCGACCGCCGCCACGGCGGCGAATACCAGGTAAACGATCAGGGTAATGGTGAGGGCATAGACGAAGTAGCGAACCCTGCCGAGACGGCCCTTTACCTGGAATAAGCGAGGCTGATAACGGCGTTCCGATCCGGTCTCCAGATCCGACCCCGGCGCGGCGTAAGGCTGGTTCATGGTGTTCCCCCCTGGTTTTAGTTGCTTGTGTGTTCCAGCGGCGCGCTCTCCGCCCGGGCGGAGACGGCACGCAGAATGTCGCAGCGGCTCAGCTGCCCCACCAGCCGCTGGCCGTCCACCACCGGCAGGCAACGGCGGTGGTTACGAAGAAACATCTCCGCCGCTTCCTGAACCGTGGCGTGACAGTCGAGGCGGTTCACTTCACGGCTCATATAGTCGGCCACCAGACCGATGCCGGTCTGGTGATAGCCCGCGTCCAGAGCGCCCTTCAACCCGTCGGATTCGGAGAACATGCCCACCAGCCGGCCCTGTTCCACCACCGGCGCGCCGGCCAGACCCTGGGCCAGCAACACGGCAATGGCGTCGGTGACCGACATGGAGGGAGAGAGCAAGAAAGGGTCGCGGATCATGTAATCCCTTACCTGTAATGTATTCAACATGGCTTCGTTCCCTGGAAGCGTTTCAATAAAGCCTACCGTCAGGCTCCGCGCACGGCCACCCCGAGTTGGCCGATGCGGCGCCCCCAATAGCCGTCCGGCGTGGCGCGCCAGGCCTGGCGGTGCAGCCAGGCGAGGCTGTCCGCGTCGCGGGCCAGCGCGTTGAGCTGGAAGCGGTTAAGCGTGGCCGGCCCCTGCTCCAGGCAGCGTTGCGCCCACTGGCGCAGGGTATCCGGCTCCACGGTCCGGCGGTGGCGCGCCTGGGCCCGGTGCAGACGGTTGAGGCGCGGATCGATCACCGCCACCTCGAAGGCGCTTAATGGCGTGGGGTTGAGCGGCGCCGGCTCGGCCACCGTGCTCACCAGCGGGATCAGGCGCTGCTCTTCCGGCGTCAGCAGCAGACCGCGCTCGCGCAGCCACCGGCCGATCGCCACCCGGCTCAGCAGGACCGAAGTGGGCGCCGCCAGGATCAGCGGCAAGGCCACCGGCAGCGACCAGTAAAAGAACATCGGATCCAGCCACAGGGCCAGCGCCGCCCAGCCCGCGGCCAGCAGCGTGCCCGGCGCCTGGCTGATCAGCGCCTGGAGCCAGCCGGTTTCATCGGTGCGGTTCTGGCCGCCCCAGTGCAACGACACGTTAAACAGCGCCTCCAGCACATAGCGGCTGTGCGCCAACATGCGGATCGGCGCCAGCAGCATGGACACGAACAGCTCCAGAAACACCGACAGCAGCAGCTTCCAGAAGCCACCGAACTGACGCCGGCCACCGCTGAGCAGCACATCCGCCACCGCCAGGAATTTCGGAAAAAACAGCAGGAAAAAGGTACTCAGGATCATCGCCACCGCCCAGTGCGGATGCCATTCCGGCCACACCGGGAACATGCTGTTCTGCGGATCCGGGAAGTAATCGATCGGCCACAGCGTCAACCGCGTGGCCTCGATGCTGGTGAGCACCAGAAACACGAACCACACCGGCGACGCCAGGTAGGAAAGGATACCGTTGATAAACGCCATGCGGTGGGCGAAGCGGATGCGGCGGCCGAAGAACAACAGCCAGATGTGCTGCATGTTGCCCTTGGTCCAGCGCCGGTCACGGGTGAGCTCGTCCACCAGGGTGGGTGGCGACTCTTCGTAGCTCTCGTGGAGTTCCGGCTCCATCCACACCTGGTAACCGGCGCGGCCCATATAGGCGGCCTCGACGAAGTCATGGCTCATGATCGAGCCTTTGAACAGGCCGAACCCGGACAAGCGGCGCAGGCCGCAGTGGGCCATGAACGGCTCGGTGCGGATAATGGCGTTGTGGCCCCAGTAGGCCGCTTCACCCAACTGCAGCGCGGCCAGGCCAGTGCTGAACAGGGGCCCGTAGATGCGGTTGGCGAACTGCTGAAAACGGGCGAACGCGGACCGGGCGTTGATCAATGAGGGGCTGCTTTGCAGAATGCCGATGCGCGGCGCCAGCTCCATGTGCCGCACCATGCGCACCAGGGTGTCGCCCCCCATCACGCTGTCCGCGTCCAGCACCACCATGTAGCGGTAGTCGGCGCCCCAGCGGCGCAGAAAATCGGCCACGTTGCCGCTTTTGAAGTTCAGGTTGACCGGCCGGTGCCGGTAGAACAGACGGCCTTCCAGGCCCAGCTCCCGGCACAGCGCGTACCAGCCGGCCCGTTCCGCCAGCCACACGTCCGCGTCACGGCTGTCGGAAAGAATATAAAAATCGAAATGGTCCAGCTGACCGCTGGCACGCAGGGATTCCACCGTGGCGCGCAGGCCGGCCAGGGTGCGGTCCACCGGCTCGTTGTAGATCGGCAGCACCAGCGCGGTGCGGGCCAGGGGTGTGGCCGCCAGGGTGGCGGCATCATGCCGACGCGCCAGCGATTGCGGATCACCGCCCCGGCGGCGCATGTAGAAGCCCAGCATGGCGGTCCAGAAGCCCACCGAGATCCAGGCGAACAGCAGCGCGAACAACAGCAGAATACTTTGTTCCAGCAGATCGCCGCCGTGGTAAGGCAGCACCGACAGCATGCCGTAAACACCGGCCAGGGTCTGGCTGACCACCAGCAGGGTAAGCACCGTGCGGCGCATCACCGCCACCGCCTTCCAGCGGCCGGTGAGGTCGGGCACCGATTCCGCCTCGCCGGCCCCGCTCATAGGGAATCCGCGTAATGAACGCTGGCGTGGTGCAGCGGTGGTGTTTGCGGGGGCAGCGCCTCTTCCGGCAAGGGAAAGGTGTCCGGCAGCCGCTCCATCACCCGGGCCAGCAGCCGCTGCTCCCCCTCTTCCAGGGCGCTGTCCACCAGCCGCAGCGCGCGCCGCGCCACCTCCGGCGTCACCCTGATTCCGGACAGGCGCAGATAGGTGAGCGCCCGCGCCAGTGTCTCTTCGACCTCGTGATACGGCATCAGCGGGCCTCGCCCAGAATGTCGTTGTCGGCGGGGATGTCATAGGACCAGGTTTCGGAAACCGCCTCCTCCTCGTTCTTGAGGAAGGCGCGCAACGCCAGCGGCTGGCCCTCCGCCGGCTTCGCCAGAATCGACAGCCGCCAGCGATTCACCGGGCTGAGGAATTCGACGAAATGCTCGATCACTTCGGCGTCGCCGCCGGCGGTCACGGCGCTGGTCACCGGCGCGTCGGCGGACAGATCCTTCAGCGGCCCGCCGGCGAAATCCACGATCACCCGGTAGGCGCCCTCCACGGTGCCGCCGCCGACCCGGTTGCCGTCGCCGACGAAGGTTCTCTCGGCGCGCGCCCGGTCGCCGCCGCTCACCGACGGCCCGCCCACCTTGAGGGAATAATCAAACGACAGCGACTGGCCTTCGCGGACCGGCTCATCCGGGGTCCAGAACGCCACGATGTTATCGTTGGTTTCGTTGTTGGTGGGCAGTTGCACCAGCACCACCCTGCCCTTGCCCCAGTCGCCCTTGGGCTTCACCCAGGCACTCGGGCGGCGATGATAGTTGGCGCCGTAATCCTGGAAATCCTCGAAGTTGGTCTGCCGCTGCATCAGGCCGAAGCCCTGCACCGATTCGGTCTGGAAATAGTCCAGTTTCAGGCTTTTCGGATTCAGCAGCGGCCGCCACAGCCACTCACCGCTGACCCCGTTATGAACCAGCAGGCCGCCGGAATCGTGCACCCGGGGCCGCCACTCGCCGCGCGGACGGGCGGTGTTGCCGCCGTAGAAAAACATGCTGGTGAGCGGCGCGATGCCCAGTTTCTCGATGTCGCTGCGAATGAACAGACGGGCCTGCACGTCCATCACGGTGTTATCGCCGGTGCGCACGTCGAACCGGTAGGCGCCGGTGAGGCTGCGGCCGTCCAGCAAGGCATACACGGTCATGGTTTCCGACTTGGCGTCCGGGCGCACCAGCCAGAATTCCGTGAACGAGGGAAACTGCTCGCCGGAGGGCAGCCCGGTGTTCACCGCCACGCCCCGGGCGGATAAGCCGAAGCTGTTGTCACGGCCGACGGCGCGGAAGTAGCTGGCGCCGGCGAACACCAGAAACTGGTTGCGGCTGTCCGGGCCCTGCAACGGATAGGTGAGCTTGAAGCCGCCGTGGCCGAGATCCGCGGGGATACGCTTGGCCAGCTCTTCGTTGGTGTAGTTGTAGTCGGTTTTGTTGTAGGTGATCGGGCGGACACCCTCGGCATCCACTTCGTGGAGCACCACCGGATGCTTGAAGTACAGGCCCGGCGACATCAGCATCACCTGGAAGCGGGCGTCGCTTTTGATCCAAAGGCTGTTTTCCGGCTTGAAGCGGATGCCCTGGTACTGCTCGTAGGTAAGCTCGCGGAGAAAGGCGGGAATGGGCGTCGGTGCCTGGTAGGATTCATCGGCCAGCGCCCTGGCCTTGTCGATCACATCCTCAAAAGAGAACCCCGACGCCGGAAGCGGCAAGGCCGCCAGGGCCAGCCACAGCATCAGCATCGGCCACCAACGAAAACGCTCCATGTATACAACCCCGCTGCCTGATGTCGCCGAGCCTGGACCGGCTCGACGCCGCTATCATCAGACAGATGTTAACCGTGTGACAACCGGGCGGGCGGGGATAAACGTCAATAAACTATAAATTTTCGCAAAACCCGCCCGCGACCCTTTAAATCAGGGCCTTGGGGGCGGTGATCACACCGTTGTTGTCGGCGTAGACGAACTCGCCCGGGCGGAACGTGACGCCACCGAAGGTGATGTCGATGTTCAGCTGGCCCTCGTCCCGGCGCACCGATTTGATCGGCACGCAGCCCCGGGACAGCACGCCGATATCCAGCTTGGCCAGTTCATCCACATCGCGGCAGGCGCCGTGGATGATCACGCCTTCCCAGCCGTTCTTCACCGCGTTCTCGGCGATCATGTCGCCGATCAGGGCGTTGCGCAGGCTGCCGCCGCCGTCCACCACCAGCACCTTGCCTTTACCGTCGGTGCCCAGGTGTTCCTTGACGCGGGAATTGTCCTCAAAGCATTTCACCGTGACGATTTCACCGCCGAAGGCGCCGCGGCCCCCGTAGCTGAACCAGTTAAGGCCGGTGACCACGGACACCAGGTCCGCGTTGTCGTCGCACAAATCACAGGTGACGAAACTCATCTTTACTCCTTCTACGTTAAGACACAGCCCGTGGGTATTTTTCACGAAACTTGCCGGCGTACACCACGAAATCGCGGAAGCGCACCCGGTAGACCCCGGTGGCCGGGCCTTCCAGCGCCATGCCCACCAGCGCCTCGGCGACCCGCTCGCCGCTCACCGGCAGCCAGTGCGCGTCGGTCCAGCGGGTGATCGGGTCGATGATTTTGGAAAAACGAATCCCGAACGCTTCCACCGGACGCGGCCGCTCCCGCTCGCCGAGCAGCAGGGACGGCTGGAACAGCGCCAGCAACGGCAGCTTCAGTGCTTTCAGTTCGCGTTCCGCCTGCCCCTTGGTGCGCGCATAGAAAAACGGCGAATGGGCATTGGCATTGACCGCCGACACCATCATAAAGCGCTGCACGCCGGCGTCGCGCGCCGCGCGGCCCACCGCGGTGATCAGATCCAGGTCCACCGCGCGGAACGCTTCCTTGGAGCCGGCCTGCTTCAGGGTGGTGCCGAGCGCGCAGAACACGTCATCGACCTGAAAATATTCGGTTTCCTTGTCGAATTGCGCCGGCTCCACCACCTTCTCGATCAGTTTCGGATGGTCGATCCCCAGCGGCCGGCGCGTCAGCACCCGTACTTCCTGGTAGGCGTCGCAATCCAGCAGCAGGCGCAAACAATGCCCGCCAACCAGACCGGTGGCGCCCAACAGCAGGGCCCGTCGGCTCATGGCAGTTCCCTCGTTGTTGTCATTCGTCGTCGTTACCTTCCCCGTCGGTATCCACGTCGTGGAGCAACCAGCGCCGCAGCACGGTTTCCAGCTCTTGAAGATGCACGGGTTTGGCGAGAAAGTCATCCATGCCGGCGGCCAGACACTTGGCCTGAACGCCCTCGGCGGTGTTGGCGGTGATCGCGATCACCGGGGTGCGGGTGCGCTCCGCGGCCTGCTCTCTTTCGCGCAGGGTGCGGGTGGCGGTGAAGCCGTCCAGCTCCGGCATCATGCAGTCCATCAGGATCAGATCGAAGCTTTCCTGCTCCAACAGCGCGAGAGCGGTTTCCGCGTTATTGACCGTCTTAACCTGATAGCCGAGCTTGCCGAGCATGCCACGGGTGACCAGCTGATTGACCTCGTTGTCTTCCACCAGCAACAGCCGGTAAAGCCTGCGGCGCTCGCGCTCTTCCGGGGTTTCGGTGGGCAGGTCCGGCACCGGCATCTGGCGCGGCACGCCCAGCAACTTGCCCAGCGCCACGCGCAACCCGGTGCGATGAACCGGGCGCACCAGCACCACCAGCCCGTGCTTGTCCACCAGCCGCTGCACCGCCGGCTCGCCGCGCTCTTCGATGGCGCAGATCAGCATCAGCTTCACCGGCCGCAGCCCGGGGTCTTCCAGCACGGTGCGGCACAGGTTCAGCGCCGATTCCCGGCGCCCGTGGGTGTCCACCAGCAGCAACTCAAACTCGCTGTGCTCGCGGTGACCGGCGCGCACCGCCTGCAACGCCTGGTCGTAATCCCGGGCGCCCTGGCAGTAGCTGCCCAGTGCTTCGAATTCTTCCTGCAGACAGGCCAGGGAGCCGCTGCTGGTGCCCACCGCCAGGCCCTGCACCTGGCCCACGGCGCCGGCCAGCTTGGTGCTCTCGCTCATGTTCGCCTGCATGCCCAGGCGCACCGTGAACCAGAACGTGGAGCCTTCGCCGGGATTGCTTTCGGCGCCGATCATGCCGCCCATGGCCTCGATCAGACCCTTGCAGACCAGCAGCCCGAAGCCCGCGTGCCGGGTGCTGAAGGCGTCCTGGGCACCGGCCAGGAACTGATCCTCGAACAGATGCTTGAGGGTCTCGGTGTCCATGCCCTGGCCCTGGTCACTGACCCGCACCCGCAGCACGCCGTCGCTTTCCCCTTCGGTGGTGAAATCCACGTCCAGGCGTATTTCGCCGCGCTCGCTGAATTTGATCGCGTTGCTGAGCAGATTGGTGAGCACCTGCAGCAGACGGTCCCGGTCGCCGCGCACCCGTTTCGGCAGCATGCGGTCCACCACCGCCGACAGCTCCAGATTCTTGGACTGGGCCATGGGGCCGAAGGCTTCCAGGGTCTGCTCCAGGGCGCCGCGCAGGTCGAAATAGTCCGGGCTCAGGGTGATGCGCCCGGTGAGAATCCGGGAGTAGTCCAGCACGTCGTCGATCAGGCTGATCATCAGCTTGCCGCTCTGCCCCGCCACCTGCAGGTATTCCTGCTGCTCGTCACTGAGCCGGGTGTCCTCCAGCAGCGACATCATGCCCATCACCGAATTCATCGGCGTGCGCAATTCATGGGCGAGCCGGTATACCAGGCTGAGCTGGATGTCGGTGTTGGCCGGCAGGTCCCGGCGCCGCTCGGGGGAACCACGGCGCTCGCGGGTGACCGCGTGCCAGAACAGCTCGTACTGGCCCCGGTAAAGACGGAACAGATAGAAGGTGTAGGAGGTGACCAGCAGGCCCAGCAGCCACTCCTGCAGCCCGGCGGCCAGGAACAGCGAGGCGATCAGCGGCAGGAACATCAGCAGGATATACACCTGCCGCACCCGCAGGCCGGCCATCCAGGAGCTGCCCAGCGCGGTGGTCACACCGACGTTATAGAGGATCACCACGAAGACGTTGAAGCCGGTGCCGACCCGCCACACCAGCCAGGCGGGCAATACCCCCCAGACCAGGGCGTGCAGAATCAGGCCGAGCGCGAACAGCCGGCGCCAGCGCGCCGGCCCGGCGCCGTAGAGGGCGTCAAAGCGCGCCACCAGCCACAGCCGGTAGGCGGTCACCAGCACCACGGCGCCGCCGGCGATCAGCGTCTCCAGCTCGTAAGCCCGGTACACACCGCCCCAGGCGGTCACCAACGCATAAACCACAAGGGCCGCCAACACCCCCATCAGAGAGTTCTTGGCGGCCCCGTAGTCGACTCGTTTCAGAACCTTGCGATCTTTTCGGTAAATCACCCGTCCACCATCCTCGGACGAAGAAGGCGCTAAAGGTAACACCGTCCAACCGGACAGGCCACTTTACGTTAACGTAAACTTCCCCTAATCTTTTCCGCCATGACACTCAAGCAAAGCTACGGCATCGGCGAGCTGGCACGGGAATTCGACGTGACCACGCGCACCATCCGTTTTTACGAAGACCAGGGCCTGCTTACGCCCCGCCGGCGCGGCCAGACGCGCATTTATTCGCCGGCGGACCGGGTCGCCCTGAAGCTGATCCTGCGCGGTAAACGCCTGGGCTTCTCGCTGGCGGAATCCGGCGATCTGATCCGCCTCTACCAGCCCACCGGCGACAACCGCCAGCAGCTCGGTGCCCTGCTTGAAAAAATCGAAGAGAAACGTACCCAGCTACAACAGCAACTGGTCGACATCCAGATCATGCAACAGGATCTGGACGCGGCCGAGGAACGCGCCAGGCAGGCGCTGAAGGAATTGGAGGAAAGCGATGTTTAACGGCGGCCTGGATTTTCAGTTCGACGACACCCTCACCGCGCTGCAGGACAGCGCCCGCGCCTTCGCCCGCAAGGAGATCGCACCGATCGCCGCGCGCGTGGATCAGGACAACCTGTTCCCCAACGAGCTGTGGAAGAAGCTCGGCGATCTGGGCGTGCTGGGTGTCACCGTGGGCGAGGAATACGGCGGCGCCGGCCTGGGCTACCTGGCCCACACCCTGGTGATGGAGGAAATCTCCCGGGCCTCCGCGTCCATCGGCCTGTCCTACGGCGCCCACTCCAACCTGTGCGTGAACCAGATTTATCTCAACGGCAACGACGCCCAGCGCCAGAAGTACCTGCCCAAGCTGGTCAGCGGCGAGCACATCGGCGCGCTCGCCATGAGCGAGCCCGGCGCCGGTTCCGACGTGGTCAGCATGGGCCTGCGCGCGGAAAAGAAAGGCGACCGCTACGTACTCAACGGCAACAAGATGTGGATCACCAACGGCCCCGACGCCCACACCTATGTGATCTACGCCAAGACCGAACCGGACGCCGGCCCGCGCGGCATCACCGCCTTTATCGTCGAGCGCGACTTCCCCGGTTTCTCCCGCGCCCAGAAGCTGGACAAGCTGGGCATGCGCGGCTCCAACACCTGCGAGCTGGTGTTCGAAAACTGCGAAGTGCCGGAAGAAAACATTCTCGGCGAACTCAACCAGGGCGTGCGCGTTTTGATGAGCGGCCTGGACTATGAGCGCACCGTGCTGTCCGGCGGCGCCACCGGCATCATGCAGGCCTGCCTGGATGTGGTGCTGCCCTACGTCCATGAGCGCAAGCAGTTCGGCCAGGCGATCGGCGAATTCCAGCTGATGCAGGGCAAGCTCGCCGATATGTACGTGACCCTCAACGCCAGCCGCGCCTACCTCTACCAGGTGGCGCGCAACTGCGACGCCGGCCACAGCAGCCGCAAGGACGCCGCCGGCGCCATCCTCTACTGCGCCGAGAACGCCACGCAAATGGCCCTGGACGCGATCCAGTGCCTGGGCGGCAACGGCTACATCAACGAATACCCCACCGGCCGCCTGCTGCGCGACGCCAAGCTCTACGAGATCGGCGCGGGCACCAGCGAGATCCGCCGCATGCTGATCGGCCGCGAACTGTTCAACGAGACCGCCTGAGCCATGCCCAAAATCATCAGCCAGCTCAACAAAAGCGCGCCGGAATACGGCCAGTACCGCGAACACAATCTGGCGCTTCGTGGAACCCTGAAGGAAAAACTCGACCGCATCGCCCATGGCGGCGGCGAGGCCGCCGAAGCGCGCCTGCGCGACAAGGGCAAGCTGCCGGTGCGCGAGCGCATCCAGCACCTGCTCGACCCGGGCTCCCCTTTCCTGGAGCTGTCGGCGCTGGCCGCCGACGGCGTCTACCCCGGTGAGGACGTGCCCGCCGCCGGCTGTGTCGGCGGCATCGGCCGGGTGGCCGGCGTGGAGTGCATGATCGTCGCCAATGATCCCACGGTGAAAGGCGGCAGCTACTACCCGCTGACTGTAAAAAAACATCTTCGCTGCCAGGCGGTGGCCGCCGAGAACCGTCTGCCCTGCGTCTACCTGGTGGACTCCGGCGGCGCCAACCTGCCGCGTCAGGACGAAGTGTTCCCGGACCGCGATCACTTTGGGCGTATCTTTTTCAACATGGCCAATATGTCGGCGCGCGGTATTCCGCAGATCAGCGTGGTGCTGGGCTCCTGCACCGCCGGCGGCGCCTATGTGCCGGCCATGGCCGACGAAGTGATCATGGTGCGCAACCACTCCACCGTGTTTCTGGCCGGCCCGCCGCTGGTGAAAGCCGCCACCGGCGAAGTGGTCAGTGCCGAGGAGCTGGGCGGCGCCGCCCTGCACGGCGAGCAGTCCGGCGTCGCCGACCATCTGGCCGACGACGAACCCCATGCGCTGGACCTGGCGCGCCGCTGCATCGACCGGCTCAACTGGCACAAGCCGGAACAGCTGGAGGTGCGCCCGGCCCGGCCGCCGGCCTATGAGCCGGACGAACTGTACGGCCTGATTCCGCCCACCACCCGCTCGCCGATGCCGGCCCGGGAACTGATCGCGCGCATCGTCGACGATTCCGACCTGGACGAATTCAAGGCCAACTACGGCACTACCCTGGTCACCGGCTTCGCCCGCATCCACGGCTTTCCGGTGGGCATTCTCGCCAACGACGGCGTGCTCTATTCCGAGTCCGCGCTCAAGGGCGCTCACTTCGTGGAGCTGTGCAACCAGCGCAAGATTCCGCTGCTGTTCCTGCAGAACATCACCGGCTTCATGGTGGGCAAGAAATACGAAGCGGAAGGCATCGCCAAGCACGGCGCCAAGATGGTCAACGCGGTGGCCTGCGCCAGCGTGCCCAAGTTCACCGTGATCACCGGCGGCAGCTTCGGCGCCGGCAACTACGGCATGTGCGGGCGCGCCTACGACCCGCGCTTTATGTTCATGTGGCCCAACGCGCGCATCTCGGTGATGGGCGGCGAACAGGCCGCCAGCGTGCTCACCCAGGTAAAAGCCGCGTCGCTGAAAAAGAAAGGCGAACACTGGAGCGACCAGGACGCCCAGCGTTTTCAGGACGACATGACCGCCCAGTACGAAACCATGGCGCAGCCCTGGTACGCCAGCGCGCGTCTGTGGGATGACGGCGTCATCGACCCGGCGGACACCCGCGACGTTCTCGGCCTGGCCATTTCCGCCAGCCTCAATGCACCCATCGAAGAGACGCGCTACGGCGTGTTCCGCATGTGAGGGAGACAACCATGAGTGTGCAAACCACCCGCCGGGGCCCGGTCACCCACATCACCCTGAACAACCCGGACAAACGCAACGCCTTCGACAACACCATCATCGAAACGCTGATCGACGCCTTCCAGCAGGCCGGTGGCGACGATGGCCGGGTGATCGTGCTGGACGCCGCCGGCAAGCATTTCTCGGCCGGCGCCGACCTCAACTGGATGCGCGCCATGGGCGCCCTCGACGAGCAGGAAAACCGCGCCGACGCCCTGCGCCTGGCCACCCTGATGGACACCATCGACCGGGCCGGCAAACCGGTCATCGCCCGGGTTCAGGGCGCCGCCTACGGCGGGGCCCTGGGGTTGATCTGCGCGGCGGACATCGCGGTGGCCGCCGACGACGCCCGCTTCTGCCTCAGCGAAGTGAAGCTGGGCATTCTGCCGGCGGTGATCGCGCCCTATGTGGTGCGCGCCCTGGGCGCCCGCCAGGCGCGCCGCTACGTCATGACCGCCGAAGTGATCGACGCCCCCCGCGCCGGCCGGCTCGGCCTGGTCCACGAAGTGGTGCCGGCGGCGGAGCTGGACGCCACCGTGGATAAACTGGTGACCGCCCTGCTCGACGGCGCCCCCGAAGCGCAACGGCGCGCCCGCGAGCTGGTGCACCGCGCCGACGACAGCGACGTCAGCCACGGGTTGATCGAGTACACCGCCAACCTGATCGCCGAGCTGCGCACCGGCGCGGAAGGCCAGGAGGGCCTGGGCGCCTTCCTGGAAAAACGCCCGCCGAACTGGAAACCGAACCGGAACTGACCATGGCCGCCATCAACACGCTATTGATCGCCAACCGGGGCGAGATCGCCCGGCGCATTATCCGCACCGCCCGCGAGCTGGGCCTGACCACGGTGGCGGTGTACTCCGACATCGACGCCGACGCGCCCCATGTGCGCGAGGCCGACCGCGCCGTGCGGCTGGGCCCGGCGCCGGCCCGGGACAGCTACCTGGACATCGACAAGGTGATCCGCGCCGCCCGCGACAGCGGCGCCGACGCCATTCACCCCGGCTACGGCTTTCTGTCCGAGAACACCACCTTCGCCGACGCCTGCGCGGACGCCGGCCTGATCTTCGTCGGCCCCGGCGCCGAGGCCATTCGCCTGATGGGCGACAAGGCCGCCGCCCGCCAGCACATGGCGCAAAGCGGCGTGCCGGTGCTGCCCGGCTTCGACCGGGAAGGCGCCGACGACGCCACCCTGATCGCCGAGGCGCAAAAAGTCGGCTTTCCGCTGCTGATCAAGGCGGTGGCCGGCGGCGGCGGCAAAGGCATGCGCGCGGTGGACAACGCCGCCGGCTTCGAGGAAGCCCTGGCCGCCGCCCGCCGCGAGGCGCGCAACGCCTTCGGCGACGACCGGGTGCTGCTGGAGCGCTACCTGCCCACCGCCCGCCACGTGGAAGTGCAGGTGTTCGCCGACAACCACGGCAACGCGGTGCACCTGTTCGAGCGCGACTGCTCGGTGCAGCGCCGTCACCAGAAAATCATTGAGGAGGCGCCGGCCCCCGGCCTCACCGAAGACCAGCGCCGGGCTCTCGGCGACGCGGCGGTGCGCGCCGCCCGCGCCATCGACTATCGCGGCGCCGGCACGGTGGAGTTTCTGTTCTCCCCCGAAGGCGAATTCTTCTTCATGGAGATGAACACCCGCCTGCAGGTGGAGCACCCGGTCACCGAGCTGATCACCGGCGAGGATCTGGTCGCCTGGCAACTGGCCGTGGCCGAAGGCCGGCCGCTGCCGAAAAGCCAGGAGCAGATCCAGCGCCACGGCGCCGCCATGGAGGTGCGCCTGTACGCGGAAAACCCCTACCAGCAGTTCCTGCCCTCCGCCGGGCGCCTGGAACAACTGCGCTGGCCGGAACAGGTGCGCGTGGACAGCGGCTTCGAGGCCGGCGACCGGGTCAGCGACCATTACGACCCGATGATCGCCAAGCTGATCAGCCACGGCGGCGACCGCGACCAGGCCCGCCGCCGGCTGGTGGCGGCCCTGGACGATCTCGCCATCAGCGGTGTGCATCACAATGCCGCCTTTCTGCACCGGGTTCTGAGCAGCCCGGTGTTCGCCGACGCCGAGTTGGACACCCGCCTGCTGGAGAAACACCCGGACCTGATGACGCCGGCGCCGGCGGACAGCGACCTGGTCGCCGTGGCCGCCGCCGGCGCCGTGGCCCAACGGCCCGCCACCGGGGACGACCCCTGGGGCGCGCTGCCGGGTTGGCGCCCGCTGGGACAAAAGCGCACCCTGATCCCATTGCGGGTGGGCGAGCAGGCCCACACCGTGGTGCTCGACAATGACCAGGCCCGGGTGGACGGCGGCGAGCCCGCGCCCTTCCACCTGCGCCGCCGGGGCACCGCCTTTGAGCTGCACTGGGGCGAGCGCCGCCTGGCCGGTCACCTGATCGAACCCCAGGATGGCGACGCCCGACATACGGCGGTCTTCGTGCACGGTCAGGATTACCCGGTGGAGATACACCCGGCCCGGGAGAGCGACCGCGCCGGCGGCCAGGACGGCTTCATCGCGCCCATGAGCGGCACCATCGTCGCCTGCCATGTGGCAGCCGGCGCCACGGTGGCCGCCGGGGACGCGGTGATCACCCTGGAAGCCATGAAGATGGAGCACACTCTGCGCGCCGGCGCCGCCGGCACCGTGGAACGCTTCCACGTGGCCGATGGCGACAGCGTCGCCGAAGGCACGCTCCTGGTTGATTTCAATTCGCTGGATTCCGAAACGGAGGCACAATGACAACAACCCCGACCCCGCTCTGGCAACCCGATGAAAAGCGGCTCAACGAAGGCCAGCCCGCCGCGTTCCGCGCCCGCGCCGAACAGCTGGCCGGCGCGCCGCTCACGGATTACCGGGACCTGCACCGCTGGTCGGTGACGCAGCCGGAGGCGTTCTGGAATCTGGTCTGGGATTTTTGCGAACTGCGCGGCCATAAAGGCGAGCGGGTGCTGGCGCCGTCACCGGTGTTCCGCCACAACCGCTGGTTCCCGGACGCGCGCATCAACATGGCCGAGAACCTGCTGCCCCGGCACGACACCCACACCGCCCTGGTGAGCATCGACGAGGGCGGCCGCCGTGACCAGATCAGCTACAACGACCTGCACGTGGCCGCCGGCCAGGTGGCCGCGCAGCTCCAGGCCGCCGGCGTTGAGCCCGGCGACCGGGTCGCCGGCTACATGCCCAACCGCATCGAAACCGTGATCGCCGCCCTGGGCTGCGCCTGGATCGGTGCCATCTGGTCGTCCTGCTCGCCGGACTTCGGTGTCGAGGGGGTGCTCGATCGCTTCGGCCAGATCGAACCCAAGGTGCTGTTTGCCTGCGACGGCTACCAGTACAACGGCAAGTGGATCGAGCTGGACGAACGCATCCAGGCGCTGCATGAAAAACTGCAGCCGGAGTTGCTGATCGTGATTCCCGGCCGCGGCGACACCAGCGCGGTGCGCCAGGCGCTCAACTGGCGTGACTGGCTGGCCGCCGCCGGACCGGCGCCGGAATTCGAGCAGTTGGCGTTTAACCATCCGCTCTACATTCTCTATTCCTCCGGCACCACCGGCGCGCCCAAGTGCATCGTGCACGGCACCGGCGGCGCCCTGATCCAGCACGCCAAGGAGCACCGCCTGCACGGCGACCTGGGCGCCGACGACGTGCTGTTCTACTTCACCACCTGCGGCTGGATGATGTGGAACTGGCTGGTCAGCGGCCTGCAGACCGGCGCCACCCTGGTGCTCTACGACGGCAACCCGGCCTACCCGGACGCCACCCGCCTGTTCGATGTGATCGACGCGGAGAAGATCACCCACTTCGGCACCAGCGCCAAGTTCGTGCAGGCGGTGGAAAAAGCCGGCGCCGTGCCCCGCGACAGCCACGACCTGTCCACCCTGCGCACGCTCTACTCCACCGGCTCGCCGCTGCTGCACGAGAGCTACGACTTCCTCTACGAAAAGGTCAAACCGGACCTGCTGGTGAGCTCGATTTCCGGCGGCACCGATATTATTTCCTGCTTCGCGCTGGGCAGCCCGCTGGTGCCGGTGTACCGGGGTGAACTGCAGTGCCTGGGCCTGGGCCTGGACGTGGCGGTGTTTAACGACGACGGCGAGCCGGTGGTCGGCGAAAAAGGCGAGCTGGTGTGCCGCGCGCCCTTCCCCGCCTGCCCGGTGGCGTTCTGGAACGACCCGGACGAGGAGCGCTTCCACGGCGCCTATTTCGATCGCTTCGAGAATGTCTGGGCCCACGGCGACTACGCCGAGATCGTTCCCCACGACGGCCACGACGGCCTGGTGATCCATGGTCGCTCCGACGCCGTGCTCAACCCCGGCGGCGTGCGCATCGGCACCGCCGAAATCTACCGCCAGGTGGAAACCCTGGAGGAAATCCGCGAGGCCATCGTGGTCGGCCAGCAGTACGACGGCGACGTGCGCGTGGTGCTGTTCGTGGTGCCCGCCGAGGGCATCGAACTGACCGACGAGCTGCGGAAAAAAATCCGCACCACCATCCGTGCCGGCGCCAGCCCGCGCCATGTGCCGGCGGTGATTCTCACCGTGCCGGAAATTCCGCGCACGGTGAGCGGCAAGATCGTCGAGCTGGCGGTGCGCGATGTGGTGCACGGCCGCGAGGTGCGCAACCGCAACGCCCTGGCCAACCCGGACGCGCTCGCCCACTTCGCCGACCGGCCCGAGCTGGCCTGATCATGACGGGCCGGGCGCTGCTGCTCGCGCTGTTCTGGCTGCTGGCCGGAACCGCGCAAAGCGCGGTGGCGACCTTCCAGGGCGAGGCCCTGGAAGACCTTACCGGGCTGCGTACCGACCGCCTGGAAGTGGCCGCCTACCGGGACGGCGAGCTGCGCAGCGTCCGCCACCAGTGGCTGGCCTGGTCGCAGCGCGGCTGGCCCTACTTCAGCGAGGATGACGACAGCCGCCGGGCCGGAGAGACCGGCCGGGTGGGCCCCCGCGACCGGCTGCTGGTGGACGACGCCGACGGCGGCGAACGACTGCCCTCCCCCGGCCAGGAAGTAATCGGTGAACTGGCGCTCGACAGCGACGGCGAGCGGCCCGTTTATTTCTACGTGCTGGCCCGGCCGCCGTTCCAGGGTTTCACCCCGCCGGTGACCCTGGAGCGCGACGATGACGGCGACCCGCTCAGCCTGCGCACCGCGGACTACCGGCTGGAATTTCTGGACGGCAACCTGTTCCAGTGGGGCGATTTCACCTACCGGCATTACCGCGCCCCGGACGACAAACCGCAACGGACCCTGTTGGACAGTTTAAAACTGCGGCTCAGCGCCGGGGTGTTCAGCGAGGGCGCCCGCCTCACACTCACCAACGAAAACCTGGACCCGCAAATCCAGCAGGTCATCGAAGGGCCGCTGGCGACGCTGGTGTACGCCACCACCCGGGTGCGCGTGGCCGGCCTGCGCGTGCTCACCGTGCACAACCACTTCGTGCTGATGGAAAACCGGCTCGCCATCCACAGCCGCTTCGCGTTGCCCGGCATCGCCGCCACCGTGCTGCGCGACCCGCGCGCCCGGGTCAGCGTCGACGGCCACGATCTCCAGGGCGCGCGGCTGCGCACCAGCTGGACCGGCGAGCGGGAAGCGGTGGTGGACGGCCGGCTTTCGGACACCGAACGGGCCATGCTGCGGCGCCCGGTGCCGGCGGAAAACTGGCTGCGTTTCGATACCGGGCGGGGCTTCGCCCTGCTCGCCCGGCTGCACTTCGCGGAAGGGTTTGATACCGGTGCCCGGCTGATCTATCAGGACGACCCGGACCTTGAGGAAACGCCGGAGCGGTTCCCTGGCCAGCAGCCCAACGTGGGCTTCGAGATGGACCGGATACCGTTCGGTGAGCGTTTCTACTTCCTGGCGGAGCTACATTTTTCCGAAAAAAACTATTTTCCCGAAGACTGAATCGCCGCCAACGCCTCGCGCAGCGGCGCCGGGATCGACACCGGACGCCCGCTCTCCCGGTCCACGAACACATGCACCACGAAACCCAGCGCCTTGGCGTCACCGCTCTCCCCGAACAGCGCCAGACCATAACGCACCGAGCTGTTGCCCAGCTTGTCCACGCGCATGCCGATGGTGAGCGCGTCCGGATAGGCGGCGGCCTCGAAATAGTCGCAGCCGGAGCTCACCACATAGGCGATCACGTCGCCGTTATGGATATCCAGCCCGCCCTTGTCGATCAGATAGCGGTTGATGGTGGAATCGAAGTAGCTGTAGTACATGACGTTGTTGATATGGCCGTAAACGTCATTGTCCGCCCAGCGGCTGTCCACCGGGCACAGATAGCCGAACGCCTCGCGCCCGGGCCGTTGTTTCGCCTGCGCGGATTGGCTGTTGGCATCACTCATGGCTGCTCCTTCGATCAATACGGACAAGGCCGGCAATGATAACCTAGGGCGCAATGAATGACTCCCCAGTGACCCACAAGGAGAACACCATGGCCCCAGGCCCGTCGCGGTCCCTGCCAGCGGTACTCGGCGCCCTGCTCCTGCTCAGCGGCTGCGTGTCGGTGGCGCAGCGGGATTACCAGCCGGCGCCCAACCCGATTCCGCGGGATATCCGCCACTATCAGTTGAGCATCGACCCGCCGTTACCGGCGGATCAGGTGCGTATCGAGGTGGTGTACCGGTCCGAGGGAGACACCTGCCCGGTGACCCAGGCGGGCACCCAGTTCCGCCCTGAACGCCAGGGCCAGAGCCTGAGTTTCCAGGTGCCGCTGGACATGTTCCGCAACCAGGACGGCTGCGAGTGGCTGCCCAATCAGCTGTGGATCGCGCTGCAGGCCGGCGGCAACTACAACACCCGCTTCAGCGTGCCGCTGGCGCTGGGCCGGCAGGTGCGCTGGTGCCGGCTCAACCCGGAGCACGGCGCCTGCATGGCCCGCGAAAGCGACATCCGCCGCTATAAAATACCCGGTGGCGTGCACCGGGTGGTGGTGAGACAGGGCCGTTAATCAGGCCATGCGTTCAGCGATGCGCGTGGCCAGGGCGTACACGGTCACCTGGGGGTTCACGATGATCGAGGTGGGCAGCAGGCTGGCGTCCGCCACGTAGAGCCCTTTCACGTCATGGGTTTCGCCGTCCGAGTTGACCACGCTGGTGTCCGGGTCGGCACCCATGCGGCAACTGCCCTGCGGGTGGTAGCTCACCATGCGCAGGTGCTGGGGCTGGTTGTCGAGCCCCTCGATGGCGCCGTCGATATCCGCTTCGGAACGAATCACCCGCTTGTCGCTGGACGGTACATAGACTTCCTCGGCGCCGGAGGCCAGGTGCAGTCTGGCGGCCGCTTTCAGGGCCCGCTTCATGGACGGGAAATCCGAGTTGGCGAGCTGGTAGTCGATCACCTTGCGGCCGTCCTCCCAGCGGATGGTGCCCACGTTGTGGTCGTGGATCAGCGTCACCAGACCGCCCAGGTACTTGGCGTCCTTCATGAACTGCATGAACGGCTCGCCGGTGCCCGGCTCCGCGGTCATGCTCAGCTCCGCCAGGCCGGCGCCGCCGTCCTCCAGCACGAAGCCGCCCTTGTCCGGGTGCAGAAACTCGTCCACGTACACGCCCAGCATGGCGCCGCGCCAGGCGTGCACCGGCTTCGGATAGCGCGCCGACACATACAGCGACGGGTGGCAGGCGAAGTTCTTGCCCACCTGCCCGGACCGGTTGGCCAGGCCGCCCTTCAACAGCAGCAAGGGCGTCTGCACGGCACCGGCGGCGAGGATCACCCGCTCCGCGTTGACCGTCATGTCCGCCACCTTGGCGCCGTCGTGGCCGGTGACCTCGGCACGCACGCCGCGCGCCCGGCCGCCGTCGGCCAGCACCTCGGTGACGCGGGTGTCGGCGTAAATGCGGGCGCCGTGGGCGGTGGCCCAGGGCAGATAGCTGACCAGCATGGACTGCTTGCGTTCGGTCTTGCAGCCGGACAGGCAGTGCCCGGTGAGCGCGCATTCACGAATATTGCGTTTGAACGGTTTCACCGACCAGCCCAGCTTGTTGGCGCCGGCGCGGATCAGCTGGCCGTGGCGGGCGATCTCGTGCTCCTTGTTTTCCTCGATGGAGAGGTTCTTTTCCACCCGGTCGAAATACGGCGCCAGTTCTTCGGCGGTCAGATCGCTGAGCCCGAAATCCCGCTGCCAGTCCTGCAGAATAAAGTCCGGGGTGCGGAAGCACACGCAGCCGTTCACCACCGTGGAGCCGCCCACGCAGGCGCCCTGCAACACCAGCAGGTCGCCGCTTTTATTGGTCTGGCCGCCGTGGTCCTGGTACAGGGTTTCCAGGCTTTCCGGGAAGCGCTCGGTAAAGTCTTTCGAGGGGACATAGGGCCCCGCTTCCAGAATCACCACCTTCTTGCCGCGCCGGGCCAGCTCATAGCCGGCCACCGCGCCGCCGGCGCCGGAGCCGACGATCACCACGTCCGCGTCCAGGGTCAGCGCACTCTGTTTAATGTCCTTCGCTTCGGTCACCGGCAAGCCGGAAGACCGCCATTGCACTTCGCTCATGCGTTGCCCTCCTCAGTGGCTTGCTCCGATTGCTGATCCGGCAGGGGCGCGTTGCCCAGATAGGCGATGCCCCAGCGGTCGGACACCGGGCCGTCGAATTCCACCGGCCCCCAGGTGCTTTCGTCACGCCAGTAGGAGGTATAGGTGAGCTGCTTGATCACCGTGCCCAGGGTGCGCTGCACCACATTGCCCCGGCTCCAGGCGTCGAAATAATCGCGGGCGGTGGCCTCGTCCAGATCCACGAAGCGCTTGCCGTGGAAAAACACCGCGGCGTTATCGAACAGCGTCAGCCCGGTGGCCACGTCCTTGCGGGTGGCCGCGTCCATGAAGCCGAGAATGCCCTGCACATTGCGCACCACCGGCACCTGGTCGCTGGGCGTGAGATCGGTGCCCACGGTGGGCAGCAACGCCACCCGTGCCCGGTCGAACAGATGGTATTCCTGGCGGCTCAGGCCGTCGGCCCAGTCCGGTTTCGGCCGGTCGTCCAGGGGCGAGAGGCGCAGCAGCGCGAAGCCGCCCGCGGCGGCGGCGGCCACGCCGGCACTGCCGACCAGGCCCCACTTCAGGAACCGCCGCCGGGTCACGCCCTGCTGAAAGGCCGAGGACAACCGGCGCGCTGTTTGTTGTTGTGATGACATCGGGAAATCTCGTCGAGCTCGGGGATGCCTTGAAGCTACTCAAGAGCCCCGGGCAATACAATATGTTTACCCTGACAGCGCCGCTTGACCGCTCAGCACAGCCTTTCCCATTGACCCTTCGCCGGCTTACGGATACTGTTCTTATGTACAGTATCTCAAACACTCCGGATTTCCCTTCATGCCGCCCATGCCGCCTGATTTCTTGCAACAATTGCTGGCCCGCAGGGACACCTGGTGGGGCCGCGAAAGCACCGGTACCGGCCAGGGGCAAAGCACCGGTTTCAACGACCTGGACCGGATCCTGGCCGGCGGCGGCTGGCCGGAACAGGGCCTGGTGGAGCTGCTCTGCCCCCTGCCCTGCCCGGCGGTGCTGCATCTGCTGCTGCCGGTGCTGGCCAGCGACGGCCCCGGCGCCCGCCTGATCGCCAACCCGCCGATGCGGCCTTCCGCCACCATGCTGGCCCGGGCCGGGGTGCCCCTGGACGACCTGCTGATCCTGCGCAGCGGCGACCGCGCCACCCTGCTGCGCGCCAGCTTCGAAGCGATCGCCGGCGACACCGTGCGGCTGGCGTTGCTGTGGGCCCCGGGCGGGCCGTTGCCGGCGGGCACCCTGCGGCGCCTGCATCTCGGCGCGCAACAGGGGCGCTGCCTGCTGATACTGGTGCGCCCGCGCCAGGCCGGCCGGCAACCCAGCCCGGCCCCGCTGCGCCTGGACCTGAGCTGCCCGGCCCCCGGCGAACTGACCGTCACCGTGCACAAGCAGCCCGGCGGCCGGGCCGGGCTGCACTGCCGTTTGCCGCTGCTGCCCGAGCACCTGCGTCGGCGGCCGCCGGCCTGCCGCGAGCTGCCGGCCCTGACCCGGCGCCCGGCGCCGGAACCGGCGCTGCGCACGCCGTTGTTGCGGCTGCCCGCCCCCGTCGTCCCGGAGGTGCGCCCATGAGCGCGCTGTGGCTGGCCCTGCATTTTCCGCTGCTGGCGTTGGAGGCGGAGCACGGCCCGCGCCCGGAGCCGCGCGTGCTGGTGCGCGCCAACCGGGTGCTGCTGGCCAACCCGGCGGCCCGCGCCGCCGGCGTGGAAGCGGGCCTGCGCCTGGGCACCGCCCGTGCCCTGTGCGAGACACTGGAAGTGCACGAAGCGCGGGCCGACCAGCAGCACCAGGCGTTGCTGCGCGAAGCCCGCCAACTGCTGGCGCTCACGCCCCAGGTGTGCCCGGCGCCGCCGGCCACCGTGCTGCTGGAAGTGGGCGGCTGCCTGAAGCTGTTCGGTGGTTTTAAACCGCTGCTCGCCCGCGTCGACCGCTACCGGCTGCACTGCCCGCTGACCAGCCGCCTGGGCATCGGCCCCACGCCGCTGGCCGCCTGGCACCTCACCGACCCGCCGCCCCTCGACGCGCCCCCGGAAGCGGCGCGTTTCCAGGCCTGGCTGGCGGATCTGCCGCTCGCCGAGCTGGACCTGGACGAGCGCCTGCGCCGGCGCCTGCAGGCCCCCGGTTTCCGCACCCTGGGCGAGCTGTTCCCGCTGCCCCGGGCGGCGCTGGGCAAGCGCTTTGGGGTGGACTTCCTGGACTGGCTGCAGCGTCTGCTCGGCGAGCAGGCGGACCCGCGCAAACCGATTTCCCCGCCGCGCCCGTTCCGCGAACGGCTCGACTTCGACGACCCGCTGGACGATCTGGACCGGCTCAGCGGCCCGATGGGCACCCTGCTGGCCAAGCTGGAAGACACCCTGAACCGCCACCAGGAAAGCCTGGTGACCCTGCGCTGGCATCTGTACCTGAACAACGGCCACCGGGACACACTGATCGTACGGCGCGCCCGGCAGGGCCACGACGCCGCCACCTGGCTGGACCTCAGCCAGCGGCGCCTGAGCCACCATGAATTGAGCGCCCCGCTGCTGGGCCTGGGCCTGGACGGCGGCCGCCCCCGGCCGCGCAACCCCGGCCTCGCCGAGCTGTTCCCGGACCCCGGCGCCCGCCCGCCGCTGGCCGGCCTGCTGGAAAAGCTCGCCGGCGAACCGGCGCTGGGCGTGTACCGCCCGGACCGGGGCGACGGCCATCTGCCGGAGGAAACCGAACGGGGCCGCGCGCCGCTGGCGTCGGCGCCCAAGCCGACCGCCGACGACGGCCGCGATCAGGACCGCCCCCTGTGGCTGCTCGACCCGCCCCGGCCGCTGACCCTGCGCGACCGGGTGCCCCACTGGCGCGGCCGGCCCCTGACCCTGTTCCCCCAGGAGGAACGCTTCAGCCAGCCCTGGCACGACCTGGCCGCGCGCCGCTACCGCGTCGCCCACCACCCGGACGGGCTCTGCTGCTGGGTGTTCGAGGACGACCAGGCGCGCTGGTGGCTGCAGGGCTTTTTCTGACATGGACTTCGCGGAACTGCATTGCACCTCCGCCTTCACCTTTCTCACCGGCGCCAGCCAGCCGGAGGAGCTGGTGTTGCAGGCCTGGCGCCAGGGCTACCGCGCCCTGGCGATCACCGACGACGGCTCCCTGGCCGGGGTGGTGCGTGCCTACCAGGCCCGCGAGAACCTCAAAAAAGCTCTGGAGGACGAAGGCCGCACGCTGGATTTCCGGCTGATCGTGGGCAGCCATTTCCGCCTGCACCAGGACCGGGGCGAGTTGCGTCTGGTGCTGCTGGCCCGCGACCGTCAGGCCTACGGTGAAATTTCCACGCTGATCACCCGCGGCCGGCGGCGCGCGGAGAAGGGCCACTACCGGCTGCACTGGCAGGACCTGACGCGCATCGACCGCAACGCCCTGTGCCTGTGGCTGCCCGCCGGGGACGACCGCGACGATCACCACGCCGCCCTGCTCAAGGCGCATTTCGGCGAGCGCCTGTGGCTGGCCTGCGAGCTGCTCCAGGACCGCAACGACGCCCTGCACTACCGCTACTGCTATCAGCTGGCGGACCGCTTCGGGCTGGCCATGACCGCCGCCAACGACGTCCACTACCACCGGCCGGAGCGCCAGCGCCTGCAGGAGCTGCTCACCGCCCTGCGCCTGAACACCACGGTGCGCGACCTGGGCCGGCGCCGGTTCCAGAACGACCAGCGCCACCTGCGCGGCCTGGACCGGCTGGCGGAGGTCTACCCACCGGCGCTGCTGGAAGAAGCCGCCTGGATCGCCGACCAGTGCCACTTCGAAATGGACGAAATCCGCTACCAGTACCCGGAAGAAGTGGTGCCGCCGGGCCAAAACGCCGACGACTATCTCGCCGCCCTCGCCCACCAGGGCGCCGAAGCCCGCTACCCGGACGGCGTACCGGACCGGGTGCGCGCCCTGGTGGACAAGGAGCTGGGACTGATCCGACAGCTCGGCTACGCGCACTACTTCCTCACCGTGCACGACATCGTCGCCTTCGCCCGTGGCCAGGGCATCCTCTGCCAGGGGCGCGGCTCGGCGGCCAACTCCGCGGTGTGCTACTGCCTGGGCGTCACCGAGGTGGACCCGGGCCGCAGCCAGCTTCTGTTCGAGCGCTTTATCTCCCAGGAACGGGACGAGCCACCGGACATCGACGTGGACTTCGAACACGAGCGCCGCGAAGAGGTGATGCAGTACCTCTACCGCAAATACGGCCGCGACCGCGCCGCCCTGGCCGCCACCGTGATTCACTACCGCACCCGCTCGGCGGTGCGCGACGTGGGCCGCGCCCTGGGCGTGGACATGGACATTATTGAGCGCCTCAGCGGCAACCTGGCCTGGTGGGACAAACCCGACGCCCTGGTGGAACGGTTCCGGGAAGTGGGCCTGGGCGGCTCCACCCTGGGCCGTCATTACCGGGAGCTGGTGCAGGAGCTGGTCGGCTTCCCGCGTCACTTGTCCCAGCACGTGGGCGGCTTCGTGATCACCCGCGACCCGGTGCACACCCTGGTGCCGGTGGAAAACGCGGCGATGCCCGACCGCACCCTGATTCAGTGGGACAAGGACGACCTGGAATCCCTGGGCCTGATGAAGGTGGACGTGCTGGCCCTGGGCATGCTCACCGCGATCCGCAAAACCCTGGACCTGGTGCAGGGCTACCGGGGCCGCCCGCTGGCCATGCAGGACATCCCCGCCGGCGACGAGGCCACCTACGACATGCTCTGCAAGGGCGACAGCCTGGGCGTGTTCCAGGTGGAATCCCGCGCCCAGATGAACATGCTGCCGCGCCTGCGGCCGCGCAAGTTCTACGACCTGGTGGTGGAAGTGGCGATCGTGCGCCCCGGCCCGATCCAGGGCGACATGGTGCACCCCTACCTGCGCCGCCGCGACGGCCTGGAAGAAACCGACTACCCGGACGCCAAGGTCAAAGCGGTGCTCGAGCGCACCCTGGGCGTGCCCATTTTCCAGGAACAGGTGATCAAGCTGGTGATGGTGGCGGCGGGCTTTTCCGGCGGCGAAGCCGACCGCCTGCGCCGCGCCATGGCTCGCTGGGGCAAAAGCGGCGAGTTGATGGAATTCGAAGCCCGGGTGATCGACGGCATGCGCGCCAACGGCTACAGCGGCGACTACGCACGCCGCCTGTTCGAGCAGATGAAAGGCTTCGGCGGTTACGGCTTCCCGGAATCCCACTCCGCCAGCTTCGCGCTGCTGGTGTACGTGTCCGCCTGGCTCAAGCGCCACCACACCAGCGCCTTCTACTGCGGCCTGCTCAACAGTCTGCCGATGGGCTTCTACTCGCCCTCGCAGATCCTACAGGACGCGCGCCGCCATGGCATCGAAATACGCCCGGTGGACGCCCGCCACAGCCACTGGGACCACAGCCTGGAAGAGCTTCAGCGCGAGAAGCTCGGCGTGCAGCCGGCCCTGCGCCTGGGCTTGTGCCAGATCAAAGGCTTCAACCCGGAGGCCGCGCAACGCCTGGTCCAGGCCCGCGCCGAAGCGCCCTTCACCGGCGTCGGCGACCTCTGCCGCCGCGCCCGGCTCGGCCAGCGCGAACGCGAAGCCCTGGTGGCCGGCAACGCCCTGCGCGGCCTCAGCGGCCACCGCCACCAGGCCCACTGGGACGTCCAGGGCCTGGAAGGCCAGCGCCCGCTGCTCGAAGACGGCCCCCAGGGCGACCACGACGGCGTCTACCTGGACGCCCCCTCGGAATACACCACCCTGATCGAAGACTACCGCCACCTGGGCGTCAGCCTGGGCAAGCACCCCATGGCCCTGGTCCGCCACCTGCCCCGCTTCAAACGCGGCTACCGCGCCAAGGACTTGAAACGCGCCCGGCCCGGCCAGGTGGTGCGCGTTGCCGGCCTGGTCACCAACCGGCAACGCCCCGGCTCCGCCAAAGGCACCCTGTTCATGACCCTGGAAGACGAAACCGGCAACACCAATGTGGTGATCTGGAGCGCCATCCAGGAACGCTTCCGCACCGTGCTGCTGAAAAGCCCGATGGTCACCGTCACCGGCACCGTGGAAATCAGCCCCGAAGGTATCGTCCACCTGATGGCCGGCCGCCTCGACGACACCAGCGACGCCCTCAACGAACTGATCGTCCGCTCAAGAGACTTCAAATAACGAAAAGAGAATGGCTCGCTCGCGAAAGGGTGGCGCCAGCCACCCGGCGGGATACCAGAGGCCCCTAAACTTGCCAAAGCCCGTGGTCGTTGCCACCAAGAATATAAATGGCAAACTTGCCCTTGCCGGGGATTTCCGTCGGCGCCATGGCGATCTTGGCCCCCGCGGCCTCAACGTCGACTACGGCCTGATCAATATCCTCCACCAGCCAATAGGGGCGAACCACCGGCGCCTCCGTGCTTCGCAGCGGCCCTCTCACGCCGACAATCGATCCATCGGCCAAGGTGCAGGTTCTGGCGCCACCGAGTAGTTCGTCCGGCTCACCAAATCTGACGCCGTGAGCAGCCTCATACGCTTTGCATACCGCATCCACATCCTCGGATACGATCTCCAAATAGTGAACTTTCATGATTCTTTCTCCCATCTCGTAATGCCGCTCTGAGTTCGCTGATATCCGCCCCCCAGGCTGAATCACGGACACATTCCTGGCGGCGCTGAAACGCGGCCTTATCGGCAAATATCTCGTACACAATAAAGGTGTTGTTGTGCTCAGCGCTTTGAGTGACTTCAAACTTCAAGCAGCCTTTTTCTTGGCGTGAGAGATCAATATGAGTTGAGAGGGCATCAACAACACCATCAAAATCCCCGTCGGGGACAATGATCCGGCCAGTTAAGATTACTTTCGATTATGAGCAACGGGAGAGAATTCGACATCGTGGTGTACCGCGACAGCAGCTTAACGGGTCAGCTGGTGGCGGATGGTGCTGACAGCGGTGGGGCTCTTAACGAGTTGGTCGTGGGATTTCAGAAAGACAGGGGAGCGTTTCCGCTCCCCTGTCTTTTCTTACTGAGCGGAACTGACCGGTTCAGCGGGAAGAACAAAATCGCTGATGAAGAAGCCCAGCAGGCTCTCCGTGGTCCCATCCACATGACGAAAATCAACAAGTACATCCTTACCGTTATTGACCTTTACCATCGTCCATGAGCCCGTGGACTCATCGTCCAGGCTTTCCGTGAAGCGCAGGGTCCCGCTGTCCGTGGTAGTCCAGGGCGCGTCGATGGTGCTTGTCTCTTGATCCTGGGTACCGGGGGAGAACGTCATCGTGCCACTGCCATCACCGTTCAGGGACACATCGGCGCTGTCTCCCTCACCGACCAGTTCAATGGTGAAATCAGCGCTCATTCCCTCTTCGAAACCCTGCTCGGAACGCTCCACCACGGCGACGCTACGGTTGCCGACAAGATCACGCAGTTCCACGCTGAAACGGCCTATCCGCCCGAAGGTAATGACGTCCTCCGCGTCGAAAGCCATGCCCAGATCGCCATACGGGGTTGCTTCCACCGTGGCGCTGGCGCCGGGAGCACCGGAATTGCTGGCGTCGTACAAGCCGCCTGGGCCATCGGTTTCGGTTTCGACACCGTTTACCTGGAACTGATCATTGGTGATGGAATACGTGCCCCACTCGGACGATGTCGGGGTCAGATTGTCGCCGGTATATACGTCCTGGTTATCGGAATGCGCGACCACGTAATGGCTGCCATCCAGGATCGTTAGAACATTGAATCCCACGTCTTCCGGCAGATACCAAGCGCCAACATAGTCGTTGCCCTCATTTTTAACTGCCTGGAAAGCGGTGGTGGCCTCCTCCTCGCTACCTAGAACCAGCTCATCACCCACCAGATTGATGGTATCCGAACAGAAGGTGTCGTCGCCGCAAATACCTCCCGACGCATCGGAATCACCGACCACCTCGAAGGACACGTCGCCGCTTTGCGGATTCCAGTCATAAAAGCCCCATTCGGCGGTCGCCGCGCCCTGGTCGTCATTGCCGTATTTGTGCGCGACGATATAACGGCCGCCGTGCATGAAGGTGAGAACGTTGATCTCTTCACCGTCGGGCCCTTTTCCGTTGCTGCTTTCTCCGGCGGGTTCAACGAATACCCAGCTGCCACGCAGGTCAGCCTGTTGAGACTCATTGAAATGGGTCTCCGCATCCTCGGCACTGACCAGATCCGAATTGGTTTGCGACCTTACTTCGGAATCATAAGCGGTCTCGAACGAGGCGGCTGGCTGAGCCAAATCCAATTGAGCGTTTGCCAGGTCCGTGTGGGTCTGACCCGGGATGGTAATCCCGTTATCCGGATCACCGTCCTGATCCAGCGACTGTAAAAGGCGCAGGATATTGGTGACCTGATCCGGCTGTTCGTCGCTGGCCATGTCGGCGGGAGTGACCCGGCCGGTCGCCGGTACCGAAGGCAAGGGAATGCCGCCGATCATAAACGTGACGGTGTCGCCGTCGACATAATCGTATTCGCCTAGAGCGTTGGTGCTACCGCTCCTGTTGCCCGGCGAGGTCCGGTAATTGATTCCCGCCACCGCGCTATCGGTGAAGACGCCCGTTCTTGCATTTTCGGCGGGCGCGTCTGAGCCACCGTCCGACGAAGATCCACCACCACAACCAGTCAACGCCACGGCACAAGCCAATGCAGTGAGCTTCAAGGTATTCATGATTCCTCCAGTACTATCAAACAAGTTCGAGAGCACTAGCTAATCATCTGCGACTGAAGCGCACATCCCCAAGATGGGGGATACAACCGGCTGCCACCGATCAAGACAGAAACGGCGTTCTCGAGCGCCCCTGCCGGTCGCGGGTGGCCGGTAACGCTTTCACCAATCGGGTGAGTTGCGCCTGGCTGGACACATCCGTTTTAAAGTAGATGCTCTTGATCTGACTTCGCACGGTATGCAGCGACACCCGACGGAAAGACGCGATCTTCGCGGCGGTCTGCCCACCGGCTACCAAGGCGGCGATCTCCGCCTCCGCCTGCGTGAGGCCGAGCAGGTTCGCCAGTTTTTTAGTGTCGAATTCAGGCTCCGCGTCACCATCCACCAGATAGAGGGCGGCATGGGCCGGTACCGGCATCAGTGGCCTGTCGGCATCGGGATGCAAGGGGACGACCTGCAGCAACAATGGCGACCGTTCCGGGCGCGGCAAGGCAATGACGCCTCCCGTCACCGGCGCGCCCGCCGTGCCACCGGCGAAAGAGGCCTTCAAAAGGAAATCCAGCCTCTGCTGTGCCTCGCCGTTCTGCAATAACACCCTTTTGCCAAGACGAAGAGCGTGTGGATTATCTTGGATATGACGCCACGCGGCCTCGGAAACGTGTACCGCACGCTGATTGGCATCAAGCAGTATGAAAGCGCTGAAGCGGCCCGTATGCTCCAAATACCCCTGTTTCTGCTTTTGCTGATGGATTATGGCTTCCAGTCGAAGAGCACGGCGAATATGCGGTGCCAAAGCATTGAAGGCATCGGTTTCATAACGTCTGAAATGGCCCTGACCGCCTGTCCGCTGAAAAAACATCTGAATAGTCTGGCCCTCGAACTGCCAGACCGTGCCGCTGGCGCCATGGTGAATATCAAGCTCTTTGGCCCAGTCGTTAAAAAATTCGGAACGGTAGAAGGTTTTCTGGTCACAGATGCCGTCCAGGTAAGAAGAATAGAACTTACCCGGCGGCAGATGGGCCAGCCCCGGGCGCCAGGGACACAAATTGACGAAGTGATCCACAAAGGCTTTATGGGCCTTATCGTCAGTGTTGACCTGAACACCTGAATACACCTGATCCGCTTGTTGATTCATTACCAATAGTCGGGCCGACCGACTACCCGACTGGCGAACCATTTCTTTAAGGAACCCGTGCCAGCCGGACGCCTCGTAAGGCGCGAAGTAAAGTTGATCCAGCAAGCGCTCCGACGCCAAAAGCCCGCGCGTATTATTCATTATCCCTCCCTGAACCCTCATTGGTTATCATCTCCCCAGAGAACAAATAACCAGAAGCCGTTTATATTGTCACCTTCAAAGCGGCAGATTCAGCACCATGGCGGTAAGTTGCGATTGAGAGTGAGTACCGGTCTTGCGGTAAATGTTTTTAAGATGGTGACGAACGGTATGCAAAGACACACCCAATGCAGCGGCAATGTCCGCCGGACGGCCCCCTTGAGCAATCCGTGTCGCAATGCGTGCTTCTTGTTCCGTTAGTCCCAACCAACGAGCAATGGCGCCCTCGTCGTCTATGTCTTCACTATCGATAGCCAGAATAAAAACAGCAATCAGACCATTCGACTCGAAAATCCCATCAATTCCGGCTTCCTCGAAACTGACCAGCAAACGCACGACACCGGTCTTTTCCGGCAGTGCCATCATGCCGGAGCCTCTTTGACCCATACAGTAACGAACCAGATCCGAGAATTCCGTTTGCTTCTTATAACCGGATAGATACAAATGGTTGTCTCTTAATGTCATGCGGCTCGTTTGCGAGAGCCAGTCCTTGGCCCGGGTAGAAACAAACACGACTTCCTGTTGGACATTGAGCAGTAACAGAGCGCCCTGGTTGGGCCTGCTCACGGCGGCGTGCCGGTCCATCAGTAATCTGGAAGCGCCGTCCTGTCGTAACGCACGGGCGATATGTGGCATCAGTTCATCAAGAACGCTCCGGTCCCGTGGAGTGAAGGGGTCGCCTTCGCCGACACGTTGAACCTTCAGCTCGACCACCAGGCCATCCGCGACGAAACGGCCATGGAGTGCGCCACTATTTGCACCCTGAAAATCCGAATCACCTGCTTGCCCGGCCAGATTCTGGCCCGGAAGCTCGGCGACCACTTGTTCGGTTTGCTTGTCTATTCTCAGAAGCCGTGCAGCATCACCGCGCACAAGCTCACAAATCAGGTTCAGGCAGTCGCACCATCCGCTTCCTCCATGCGGCGCGAAATATATGCTATCGAGCACCTTTGTCAGGTCCGGTTCGCCGGCCACCTTATTCCCCTTATCAGTGATCCGGAATTATCCTAAACACCGGCGGTCCGCGGCGCATCCCCCAACCTGGGGATAAGAGTACACGCCGCGCCATGACTCTCTTGCCCATAAAAAGGCCGTTCCCCACCCTGCCCAGGGGCGCGGCACGGGGTCTATAGTAGGCGCATCATTCGCAACAGAACGGATTGCCGATTATGAGCAACGGGAGAGAGTTCGACATCGTGGTGTACGGCGCCAGCGGCTTCACCGGCCGGCTGGTGGCGGAGTATCTGCATCAGCAGTACGGCGCCGATAGCGACGTGAAGTGGGCCATGGCAGGCCGCAGCGAGGAGAAGCTGAAGGCGGTGCGCGAGGAAATCGGCGTGCCGGATTCGGTGCCGCTGATCACCGCCGACGCCGACCAGCCGGAGACCCTGGAGGCGCTGGCGAAGCGCACCCGCGTGGTGCTGACCACGGTGGGGCCGTACCAGCTGTACGGCGAGCCGCTGGTGGCGGCCTGCGCCAAGACCGGTACGGACTATGTGGATCTGTGCGGCGAGCCGGCGTGGATGCGCCAGATGATCGACGCCCACGGCGAGGCCGCCAAGGCGAGCGGCGCGCGGATCGTGTTTTCCTGCGGGTTTGATTCTATCCCGTTTGATATGGGCGTGTACTTCCTGCAGCAGTACGCCAAGGAGAACCTGGGCGCCTACCTGCCCCGCGTGAAGGGCCGGGTGCGCAAGATGAAGGGCACCTTCTCCGGCGGTACCGCCGCCAGCCTGCAGGCGACCCTGGTGGCCGCCAAGAAGGACCCGAAGATCTACCAGCTGCTCACCGACCCGTTTTCCCTGACGCCGGGCTTCAAGGGCCCGGAGCAGCCGGAGCCGAGGGAGCCGATCTACGACGACGAGCTGCACACCTGGCTGGCGCCGTTCGTGATGGCGACCATCAACACCCGCAACGTGCACCGCTCCAACCAGTTGCTGGGCCACGCCTACGGCGATCAGTTCGTGTACGACGAGATGATCCTCACCGGCCCCGGCGAGAAGGGCAAGGCCACCGCCGAGGCGGTGACCAACGACCGCTCCCTGTCCGGTAAGGACGCGCCCAAGCCCGGCGAAGGCCCGAGCAAGGAAGAGCGCGAAAACGGCTTCTACGACGTGCTGTTTATCGGCGAGACCGCCGACGGCCGGCAGTTGAAGGCCAGCGTGTCCGGCAACCGTGACCCGGGCTACGGCTCCACCTCGCGGATGATCGCCGAGAGCGCCCTGTGCCTGGTGCAAGACGCCGACGATACCGCCGGCGGCATCTGGACCACGGCGCCGGCGTTCGGTGACAAGCTGATCAAGCGGCTGGTGGACAACGCCGGCCTGAAGTTCCAGATCGAGGGCTGATCAGGGTTCTTCCCGGATCGACTCCAGCTCGATTTCGCGGCCGGCGTTTTCCTGGTAGTGGAAAACGCCGGTGACGCGTACCCGCTTGCCCAGATGGGCTTCCACGTTTTCCACCGGCTTCAGGGCCACCCGGTTTAAGTCGTCGTCCTCGATCCAGTAGTGCAGCGGGTCCTGGAAATGGCGCACGGTGCCGGCGGTGGTCACCAGTTCGCCGTCATAGTCGGCCGGCTGTTCGGCGAGCATTCGCAGCGGCGCCGCCTGAGGCGCGTCGGAATAGTCGCAACCGGCCAGACCGATCAGCGCGGCCAGCAGCGCCGCCCTGCCCCACACCGACCGTCTAGCGCTCACCGTCACCTCCATCGGGGTGCACTTCCCATTCCGGCTCTTCGAATTCGCCCAGCGGGGTGATCTCGCAGGTGCGGGCGTGTTTTTCCAGAATCGCTTTGACCTTGGCGCTGCGGCTGTCGTCCTTGGCGTCCCGGTGCGCCTTTGAGTCCCAATGGGCGATGGCCAGCAGGGTGTCCGGCTCGCCGATCTTGCGGTGCAGGTAGGTGCCGCGGGCGCCCGGCGTCTGCTGGATGATCTCGCTGGCCTCGATCCAGCCCTGGGCGTATTCCTCCACGGTGTAGCCGTCCTTCATGCGTACTTCGAAGATGTACTTCATTGCAGTCTCCTGTTGGGGTTGGCATCGGGGCTCAGCCCTGCACCCACCAGCGGTCCGAGGTTTCCACCAGGCCGGCGTCGCGCAGCGCCTGGCGCGCCTGTTCGCGGCCGTCGCCGTTGAGAAAGGCGCCCAGCTCCAGGCGGGTGTCGTCGTCGCACAGATGCAGGCCGATCATGTCCACCTCCTTAACCGGCAGCACCACGTGCAGGTGCGCCGCCGGGCGCGCCAGAATCCACTCCCGGTCCGGGCCGCGCACGCCCTCGTGCAGCACCACCCTGCCCCGCTCCACGGCGATGCGCTGGTGCAGGTAGGACAGGCGGAAACAGACCCGGTAGAGCAGATAGCCGATCAGCCCCACCTCGATGAACGCGAACGGCAGCGCCAGCCAGATGCCGGCCAGGGTCCAGGCCGCCGCCACCGTGAAAACCACCACCGCGATCAGCGCGATAAAGCGTTTCACCTGGGGCCAGTCGGCGGAGAGGTGAGGCTTCAGCGTCACCACCGTGACGCCGTTCCGGGATTCAGTTGCCACCATAAGAAGGGGTCTCCAATACCGCATGCACTGCGGACCCTGTATCGGTAGCATAGGCCGCCTGAATTTCCTATCAACCTGACCCGGAGGCATACATGGGGTGGTGGAAGTCACGCCGGCTTCGTTTTCTGGCATCCAGCGTGGTGGCGCTGTTCGCACTGTTCGTGGTTATGAGAGCGGTGTTCTTCGCGTTCTTCTCCGAAGTGGGCGACACCGTGCAGGCGGATTCCGGCGACCTTTACCATGCCCTGGGCGTGGGGCTGCGCTTCGATCTGCGGCTGGCGTTGCTGATGGTGCTGCCCCTGGCGGTGCTGGCCTGGCTGCCGCGCTTTAACCTGGTGCGCTCGGCCCCGGTGCGGGTGCTGGGGCTGGTGTACATCACCCTGGCGGTGCTGGTCGTGGTGCTCACCTACATCCTCGACTTCGGCCATTACGTCTACCTGGGCGACCGGCTGAACGTGACCGCCTTCCGCTTCCTGGAAGACACCGCGATCTCCACCCGCATGGTCTGGGAAAGCTATCCGGTGGTGTGGATCACCCTGGGCTGGCTGGCCGTGACCGCGGTGATGGCGCTGATTTTCCGGGCGCTGGCGCGCCGTTTCCTGCTGCGCGCGCCGATGCCCATGGGCACCGGCAGCAAGTGGATCGGCGGCGTGGTGGTATTCCTGGCGCTGGTGTTCGGCCTGCTCGGCCGGGTCTCCGACATCAACCTGGAAAACCCGGTGCCGCTGCGCTGGAGTGACGCCTTCGCCTCCGGCAATAACGCGGTGGCGGCCCTGGGGCTGAATCCGGTGCTGTTCCTCTACGACACCACCCTGCTCAGCAGCGAGCCCTTCGACCGCGAGGCGGTGGAGAAATACTACCCGCTGATGGCGGACTTCCTGGCGCTGCCGGAGCAGGCCCGGGAGCCGCTGAATTTCGAGCGCAACGTGTCGGTCCAGCCGCACCGGCTGGACGTGGACCGGCCGCCGAACATCGTGGTGGTGATGCTGGAATCGCTGGGCGCCAGCCGCGTGGGCGCCTACGGCACACCGTTCGACCCCACCCCCAATCTCGACCGCATCGCCCGCGAAGGCTGGTTCTTCGAGCACTTCTACGTGCCGGTCACCGGCACCGCGAAAAGCATCTGGGCGTTTCTCACCGGCATCCCCGACGTGGCGCCGGAGGAGACCGCCAGCCGTAACCCGCTGATCGGCCACCAGCGCAACATCGTCAACCAGCTGGAGGGCTACCGGAAGCTGTACATGGTGGGCGGCAACGCCGGCTGGGCCAACCTGGAGGCGGTGCTCACGCGCAGCATCGACGACCTGGAGCTCTACGAGGAAGGCGACTGGCAGTCGCCCAACGTGGACGTCTGGGGCATCTCCGACCTGAACCTGTTCAAGGAATCCCACCGGATTCTGGAGGCCCTGCCGTCGGACCAGCCGTTCTTCGCCTTTATCCAGACCGCCGGCAACCACCGGCCCTTCACCATTCCGGAGAACAACGACGACTTCGAAACCCGTTCGCCGCCGGAACAGGAACTCAACGCCAACGGCTTCCGCAATACCGCCCAGTACAACGCGGTGCGGCTGCTCGACTACAACGTGGGCCGCTACATGGACATGGCCCGGGAAAGCGATTACTTCGATAACACCATTTTCGTGTTCTTCGGCGACCACAACAATCGCATCACCACCCTCTCGCACATGCCGCCCTTCCAGGAGCAACTGGGCCTGGAAAGCCACCATGTGCCGCACATGCTGTACGCCCCCGGCATGCTGGAGCCGCGCCATGTGAAAGACGTGGTCAGCCTGGTGGACGTGATGCCGACCCTGGCCGGCATGCTGGGTATGGAATACCGCAACACCACCCTGGGCCGGGACATCCAGATGCCGGCCCCGGAGGGCGAACGCAGCGCCTTCGTGGTACTGCGCGAGGGCCCGGCGCCGCAGATCGGCATGGTCACCCGCGAGCACCTGGCGCGCCTCAACCACGACGGCGAAGCGGCCACCCTGCACGAGCTGTACAGCGACGAGCCTGAGCAGGACCGGGCCGGCGACGACCCGGAAACCTTCCAGAAGCTGTTCGATCTGGCCCGGGGCACGTACGAGACCTCCCGCTATCTGTTCTACGACAACGCGGTGAACGACGGCAAAGGCGAGAAAGCGGCCTCCGGAGACGTTGAACCGGAAGGGGCACGGTAAGGCCAAGCCATGTCCTTGCCGCTGGAAGAAACCGGCTGCGTGGTGATCGGCGCCGGCGTCATCGGTCTGGCGGTGGCCCGGCGCCTGGCCCGGGCCGGCCAGGCGGTGGTCGTTCTGGAGGCGGAAGCCCACATCGGCGAGCATCTTTCCTCGCGCAATAGCGAAGTGATCCACGGCGGGCTCTACTACCCGCCCGGCTCGCTCAAGGCGGAAACCTGCCTGCGCGGCAAGGCGCTGCTCTACGAGTACTGCGCCGCCCGGGGCATCGCCCACCGCCGCTGCGGCAAATGGGTGGTGGCCGGCCCCGGCCAGACGGGGGCTTTGGAGGACCTGTACGCCAACGCCCGCGCCGCCGGCGCCAAGGGGCTCAGCCTGGTGAGCCGCGAGCGGCTGCGCCGGGAGGCGCCCTGGCTGCGCGCGGAGCAGGCGCTGGAGAGCGCCACCAGCGGCATCGTCGACAGCCACGGCCTGATGGCCAGTCTGGCCGCGGAAGCGGAAAACCACGGCGCGGTGATCGCCCTGCGTCACAGGGTGACGCATATCGACTGCCGGCCGGGGCGTTTCACCCTCACCGTGGAAGGCCCGGACCAGCCTTTCCAGCTGCGCGCGGAGCGCCTGATCAACGCCGCCGGCCTCGGCGCGGTGCCTCTCACCGGCCTGATGGACGGGTTGCCGGAAAAGCATCGGCCGGAACAGCGCTTCGCCAAGGGGCACTACTTCAAGCTGCGCGGCAAACCGCCCGCCGAGCGGCTGATCTATCCCCTGCCCGACGCCGACGGCCTGGGCGTCCACCTGACCCTGGATCTGGCCGGCGGCGCCCGTTTCGGGCCCGACGTGGAGTGGGCGGAACGGCCGGACTACCGGGTGGACGAAAGTCGCCGGGAAAGCTTCGAGCAGGCGGTGCGGCGCTACTGGCCGGGCCTGCCGGCGGGCGCGCTGCAGCCGGACTACGCCGGCGTGCGCCCCAAGCTGTGGCTGGACGGCAAGCCCTACCGGGACTTTCTGATCCAGGGCCAGGGGGAGCACGGTATCGACGGCCTGGTAAACCTGCTCGGCATCGAGTCGCCGGGGCTTACCGCCGCGCTCGCTCTGGCGGAGCGACTCAAAGAACACGCCTAACTTCGGAAGTGGAACAGGCCTCTGGGATCCTGCGGGGCAACCGTTGCCGGCAAGCTTTGCTTGCCTTTCGCGGGCGGGGCCCGCTCCCACAGCGCCCTCACCTCCAGAATTTCAGGCACAAAAAAGCCCGGCGCGAAGGCCGGGCTTTTTCGTTGATACCGATGTTACATCGGGATCAGAGCTTGCTGTCGAGCTCCGGAACGGCCTCGAAGAGATCCGCCACCAGGCCGTAGTCCGCCACCTGGAAAATCGGGGCTTCCTCGTCCTTGTTGATGGCAACGATCACTTTGGAGTCCTTCATGCCGGCCAGGTGCTGAATCGCACCGGAGATGCCCACCGCCATGTACAGCTGGGGTGCGACGATCTTACCGGTCTGACCCACCTGCATGTCGTTGGGTACGAAACCGGCGTCCACGGCGGCGCGGGAGGCACCGACGGCGGCGCCCAGCTTGTCGGCCACCTTGTACAGGATCTCGAAGTTGTCGCCGTTGCCCATGCCGCGGCCACCGGAGATCACGATGTCGGCGCTGGTCAGCTCGGGACGGTCGGACTTGGCCAGCTCTTCGCTGACGAAGCTGGACAGACCGCTGTCTTTCACCACGTCCAGGTTTTCCACGGACGCGGAGCCGCCTTCCGCCGCCACGCCGTCAAAGGAAGTGCCACGCACGGTGATCACTTTCTTCTCGTCGGCGCACTTGACGGTGGCGATGGCGTTACCGGCGTAGATCGGACGCTTGAAGGTATCGCCGTCGATCACGTCGGAGATCTCGGAGATCTGGGCGACGTCCAGCAGCGCGGCCACACGCGGCGCGAAGTTCTTGCCGGTGGTGGTGGCGGCGGCCAGGATGTGCTTGTAATCGGCGCCCACTTCGGCGACCAGCTCGGCGATGTTCTCGGCCAGCTGATGCTCGTAGGCGTCGTTGTCGGCGCACAGTACCTTGCTCACGCCTTCCGCCTTGGCGGCTTCCTCGGCCACGGCGCCGCAGCCTTTGCCGGCGACCAGCACGGTGATGTCACCGCCGATTTCCTTGGCGGCGGCGAGAACGCTCAAAGTAACCTTGTTGAGCGTGGCGTTGTCGTGTTCGGCGTAAACTAAAACACTCATCAGATCACCTTCGCTTCGTTCTTCAGTTTCTCGACCAGCTCGTCCACGGAGCCCACCATAACGCCCGCCTTGCGCTCGGCCGGTGTTTCCACCTTCTCGATGGTCACGCGGGGGGTCATATCAACGCCCAGATCAGCCGGGGTTTTAACGTCCAGCGGCTTCTTCTTGGCTTTCATGATGTTGGGCAGGGAAGCGTAGCGCGGCTCGTTGAGACGCAGGTCGGTGGTCACCACCGCCGGCAGTTTCAGTTCCACGGTCTGCAGGCCGCCGTCGATTTCACGGGTCACCTTGACCTTGCCTTCTTCCACGTTCACTTCAGAGGCGAACGTGCCCTGGGGCATGCCGGTCAGAGCAGCCAGCATCTGGCCGGTCTGGTTGTTGTCATCGTCGATGGCCTGTTTGCCGAGGATCACCATTTCCGGCTTTTCCTCTTCAACGATGGCTTTCAGCGCCTTGGCGATGCCCAGCGGCTGAATCTCTTCATCGGTTTCCACCAGGATGGACCGGTCGGCGCCCAGCGCCATGGCGGTGCGCAGCTGTTCCTGAGCGGCTTTCGGGCCGATGCTGACAGCGACGATTTCGGTCACGACGCCTTTTTCTTTCAGGCGTACCGCTTCTTCCACGGCGATTTCGCAGAAGGGGTTCATGGCCATTTTCACATTGGCGAGATCAACGCCAGAGTTGTCCGCCTTCACGCGAACCTTAACGTTGTAGTCAATGACTCGCTTGATGGGTACAAGAACCTTCATAGGATCCTCGGAATCTTCCACTTGGTGACTGAAGTCGCTTCCGTCCGGGGGCTGCCACAAAGCAGGGTTTGGAAGCCCACCGTGCCTTGTGGCAACCCGCCCGAATACTCGCTTTCACCAGTACTTAATAAGGACGGAAACGATGAAAGAGGCGAGACGACGCCGAACGCCGGGGCCCCGCGCGAGAGCCGGTATCTTGAACGCTGCCCCCCGGCAGGTCAATAGGCCGAAGTCGGGTAAGCGGATGATTTTGCTGCCAATTGTGTCGTTGTTTCATGACCCGCCGGTCGCCGATATCCTTGTAAATCAACCACCTGGCAAGGGATAATCCAAACAAGTGTTTGAATCGGCGTGAAAGTCGATTCCGAAAAGTGGTGCGATATGGAGGATGCCTTTATACTCCGCGCCACCCCAAGAGAACCGAAAGCTAGGAGACAGGCTGTGGAACGCGAATCTATGGAAGTCGACGTCGTCATCGTCGGCGCCGGTCCGTCCGGTCTGGCAACCGCATGCCGCCTGGGTCAAATCGCCCAGGAAAGCGGTCAGGAACTCAGCGTCGTGGTGGTGGAGAAAGGCTCTGAAGTAGGCGCCCATATCCTCTCCGGCGCGGTATTCGAGCCGCGCGCGCTTAACGAGCTGTTCCCCAACTGGAAAGAACTCGGCGCCCCGCTGAACACCGAAGTCGGCGGCGACGAAATCTTCTACTTCACCGGCGCCGAGAAAGGCTCCAAGGTGCCCAACCCGTTCGTGCCCAAGACCATGCACAACGAGGGCAACTACGTTATTTCCCTGGGCAACCTGTGCCGCTGGCTCGCCGAACAGGCGGAAGGCCTCGGTATCGAAGTGTTCCCCGGCTTCGCCGCCACCGAAGTGCTTTATAACGAGGACGGCTCGGTGAAAGGCATCGCCACCGGCGATTCCGGCATCGACCACAACGGCGAGAAAAAGCCCAGCTACACCCCCGGCATGGAGCTGCACGCCAAGTACACCGTGTTCTCCGAAGGCTGCCGCGGCCACCTGGGCAAAGGGTTGATGGAAAAATTCAACCTGCGCGAAGGCGTCGATCCCCAGCACTACGGTCTGGGCATCAAGGAACTGTGGGAAATCGATCCGGCCAAGCATCAGCAGGGCCTGGTGGTGCACACCGCCGGCTGGCCGCTGAGCGAATCGGGCTCCCACGGCGGTGGCTTCCTGTACCACATGGAAGACAACCAGGTGACCCTGGGTCTGATCACCGACCTGGGTTATTCCAACCCGCACGTTTCACCCTTCGATGAAATGCAGCGCTGGAAAACCCACCCGGAAATCAAAAAATTCCTGGAAGGCGGCAAGCGCGTCAGCTACGGCGCCCGGGCCATCGCCAAGGGCGGCCTGCAGTCCCTGCCGAAGATGACCTTCCCCGGCGGTCTGCTGGTGGGCTGTGACGCCGGCACCCTGAACTTCGCCAAGATCAAGGGTAACCACACCGCCATGAAGTCCGGCATGATCGCCGCGGAAGTGATTTCCAAGGCCATCAAGGACGGCCGTGGCAGCGACGAGCTGACCGAGTACAAGAGCCAGTTCGAGAGCAGCTGGGTGTTCGAAGAGCTGCACACGCAGCGCAACTTCGGCCCGGCCCAGCACAAGTTCGGCAACCTGCTGGGTTCCGCCTTCGCGTTCGTGGACCTCAACATCCTCAACGGCAAGATGCCGTTCACGATGCGGGACACCACCCCGGACCACGACACCCTGAAACCGGCGGATCAGTGCAAGAAAATCAGCTATCCCAAGCCGGACGGCAAACTGACCTTCAACAAACTGGATTCGGTGTTCCTGTCCAACACCAACCATGAAGAAGATCAGCCCTGCCACCTGACGCTGAAGGACCCCAGCGTGCCGATCGAGTACAACCTGCCCAAGTACGACGAACCGGCGCAGCGCTACTGCCCGGCGGGCGTGTACGAAGTGGTCGAGGACGAAAGCACCGGTGACAAGCGCTTCCAGATCAACGCGCAGAACTGTGTGCACTGCAAGACCTGCGACATCAAGGACCCCACCCAGAACATCCACTGGGTGGCACCGGAAGGCACCGGCGGCCCGAATTACCCGAACATGTAATTCGGCGGGCTCAATCGCAACAAGAAAGGCGCCTTAACGGCGCCTTTTTTGTGTCCGGAATTTGGGCTGCGGGCCCTTGTGCGAGCACCTTGTGGGAGCGGGCTTGTGGGAGCGGGCCCCGCCCGCGAAAGGGAGCGAAGCTCCCGGCGGGATACCAGAGGCCTGTCTAACGGCAGCTCAAACAAGCTCTCTGGAATCCCGCCGGCCGGCTTTGCCGGCCTTTCGCTTGCAAGCAAGCTCCCACAAGTCGCCTAATGCTGGCCGGTGGGTCGTGAGCGGCGCAGCGCGGCGGCCTGGCGGCGTTCAGCGCGCTGGCGCCACCATTTCTGGACCTTGCGCTCAAAGGCGTTGAGCAGGCCCAGCGGCGGCATTGCCGGCATGTACAGTTGCGGGTCCGGGTAGTCGCGTTGGGGGCGTGGCTTCTGTTGCATGGCTCTCTCCTTCATGACGGTCTCCTTGATCGGTCGTCGACCGGGCACCGTCCCGGCCTATGGGAGAAAGCATTCAGGCTTCACATTGTTAACTCCAACGAAAAGAATTACATTACCCGTTCAGAAATATTGAACGATCGGAGAGCCCGCCATGACCGTCGCCAAGGCCCGGCCGGAGAACGCCTCGCTGCCCCTTCTCGACACCGACACCCTGCGTACCTTCGTGGCCATCGCCGAGAACGGCAGCTTCACCCGCGCCGCCCACCAGGTGTTCCGCACCCCTTCCGCGTTGAGCATGCAGATCAAACGCCTGGAGGAGACCCTGGGCCAGAGCCTGTTCATACGCGAGGCGCGCCGGGTGTCCCTGACGCCGGAGGGCGAAGTGCTGCTCGGCTACGGGCGCCGGCTGCTCAAGCTCAACGAGGAAGCGGTGGGCCGGTTTCTGGCGCCGTCCCTGGAAGGCAGCGTGCGCCTGGGCACGCCGGACGATGTGGGCACCCGGGTGCTGCCCCAGGTGCTGACCCGCTTCGCGCGCTCGCACCCGGCGGTGCAGGTGAACGTCAACGCCGGGCGCAGCGTCGACCTGCTGAAACGGCTGGACGACGGCGAGCTGGATCTGGCGCTGGTGACGCTGGGCCACAGCGACCTGAGCGCCAAACGCGGCGAGGTGGTGCACACCGAGCCGCTGGTCTGGGCCGGCCGCGACGGCGGCGTGGCGGTGCAGCGCTCGCCGCTGCCGCTGTCATTGGCCAACCACGGCTGTGCCTGGCGGGAGATGGCGCTGGGCGCGCTGGATAAGGCGGAAATCAGCTACCGGGTGGCGTATAACAGCGAGCACTGCGCCGGCCAGGAAGCGGCCATGCTGGCCGACCTGGCGGTGGCGCCCTTCCCCGCCAGCCTGGTGCAGCCACCGCTGCGCGTGCTGGGCCCGGAAAGCGGCCTGCCCGCCCTGGGTGATTACCAGATCGCGCTGGTGCGCCGCGACGGCTCCGGCCCCGCCGCCGAGGCGCTGGCGGAACAGGTGGTGCAAACCTTCCGCGAGCGGCGCTGACACGCGCCGCCCCGGAACTCAGGGGTCGAGCTCTTCCTTGCCCTTCCAGACCAGGCTGTACAGGTCCTTGCGGCGGTCACGGATATTGGTGACCGAGCCTTCGCTGTGCAGCAGCTTGAGCTTTTCCAGGTCGATGTCGGCGAACAGCAGCATCTCGGTGTTGGGCACCGACTCGCTGATGGTGCCGTCGTGGGGGAAGTAAAAATCACTGGGCGAGAACACCGCGGACTGGGCGTACTGAATGTCCACGTTGTCGACGCGCGGCAGGTTGCCGACGCTGCCGGAAATCGCCACGTAGCATTCGTTCTCGATCGCCCGCGCCTGGGCGCAATGACGCACCCGCAGGTAGCCGTTCTTGGTGTCGGTCCAGAACGGCACGAACAGAATCTCCATGCCCTGCTCGGCGAGCAGCCGGCCCAGCTCCGGGAATTCCACGTCGTAGCAGATCAGAATGCCGATGCGGCCGGCGTCGGTGTCGAAAATACGCAGGCCGTCACCGCCCTGGATCGCCCAGTCCTTGCGCTCGTGGGGGGTGATGTGAATCTTCTTCTGCTGCTCCACCGAGCCGTCGCGGCGCATCAGATAGGCGACGTTGTAAATGCGCCCGTCCTCTTCCAGCGGCATGGAGCCGCCGATGATATTGATGTTGTAGCTCACCGCCATGTCCGCCATGGCGTCGCGGATTTCCTCGGTGAAGCTGGCCAGGTATCGCACCGCTTCCACGGAATTGAGGTCGGTCTTGAGGCCCATCAGCGGCGCGCTGAAGAATTCCGGCAGCACGGCGAAATCGGCCCGGTAATCGGACAGCGAATCGATGAAGAACTCCACCTGGCTGAGCAGGTCTTCCACCGAGCGCGCGCTGCGCATGCGGCGCTGCACCACGCCCAGGCGCACCACCGAGCGGCGCGGCCAGTCGCCGTCGTCCTCCGGCTGATAGAGGATATTGTCCCACTCCAGCAGGGTGGCGTAGCCGCGCGAGCTTTCGTCCTCGGGCAGGTACTTCACCAGCAGGCGCTTGACGTCGAAACCGTTGGACAGCTGGAAGGTCAGAATCGGATCGTAAATGGTGCGGGCTTCCACTTCGGCGATGTACTCGGTCACCGTCATCTTGTCCGCGTAGTTGGTGTAGCCGGGCAGACGGCCGCCGGCCAGAATCGCCCGCAGGTTTTCTTCCCGGCACAGATCCTTGCGCGCCTCATAGAGCCGCCGGCCCAGGCGGTAACCCCGGTACTCCGGGTCCACGAACACGTCCAGGCCGTACAGCGCATCGCCCTTGCGGCTGTGCGAGCGCACCTTGTCGTCGGTGATCAGGTCTTCGTAGCGGTGCGGGTTGGAGAACCGGTCGTAGCTCACCTTTACCGTCAACGCCGTGGCGATCAGCGTGCCGTTGTCCTCGATCACCAACTGCCCTTCCGGGAACAACCGGATCAGGGTGGCAATGGTTTCCTCGGGCCAGGCACCGCCGATGTCGTGGTACACCTGATCCATCAACCGGGCCAGCGCCGGGTAGTCTTCCAGGGTCAGTTGCCGCAGACGCAGGCGAGTGCTTTCTTCAGCCATGGATCTCTCCAGTGAAGGAACCGGCGGTTCCTAGGAATTAAGGGGTGGAAACGGGATTACCCACTGGCAATCACGGTTGTGCAGCGCATCCAGGCTGCTAGCGTACAGCGCCACGCCATCCGGGCGTATGAACATGGCGGCACCGGAACGCAGGCCGATAAAACCGGACACCTGCTCGACCACATAGCCGTCCGGCTCTTCGAACTCGCAGCGCAGCGCCTCGGGAATCGGCTCGTAGCCGACCAGACCATTGGCGAGCGGGTCTTCCACGGCGCGCCGGTCACGGTACAGACCCACCGCGTCGGCGCCGATCAGCAGCACCATGCCCTGGTGGAAATGCAGCAAATTGACAGGTCCCCGGGCCGGCAGGGAAAGTGTTTCCTGCCTTGAGATGATGGTATCCATAACACTCCACGGTAACGAAGAAGACAGGCGGAGGCAGCAGCCATGCAGGAAAGGATTGTAATACTTACCGGCGCCGGAATCTCGGCGGAATCCGGTATCAATACGTTTCGCGACGCCGGCGGCCTGTGGGAAAACCACCGCATCGAGGACGTGGCCACCCCGGAAGCCTTCCAGCGCGATCCGCATGGCGTGCAAAGCTTCTACAACCGGCGCCGTGAACAGTTGCGCGACCCGGCGATCCAGCCCAATGCCGCCCACCGGGCCCTGGCCGAACTGGAGCAGGCGCTGCCCGGCCAGGTGCTGGTGGTGACCCAGAACGTGGACGACCTGCACGAGCGCGCCGGCAGCCGGAACGTCATCCACATGCACGGCGAGCTGCTCAAGGCGCGCTGCCAGAGCACCGAGACACTGGTGCCCGCCGACCGCGATCTGGACCCGGCCCTGAGCTGCACCGTGTGCGGCGCCGCCGGCTGCCTGCGCCCCCATGTGGTGTGGTTCGGTGAAATGCCCCTGGAGATGGAGCGCATCTACGCCACCCTGGCCGGCTGCGAGCGCTTTATCAGCATCGGCACCAGCGGCAACGTCTACCCGGCCGCCGGCTTCGTGGCGGAAGCGCGGGCCAGCGGCGCGCACACCACCGAACTCAACCTGGAGCCCTCGGAGCAGCTCACCGCGTTCCACGAACACCGTCACGGACGCGCCACCGAGCTGGTGCCCGCCTATGTCCGCGAACTGCTCAGCGATACCAGCGCCACTCTATCCCGGCAATAGGCTGATTCCTGCAACGGATTCGGCTAGACTGCAAAAATCCGTCGACACCGAAATAACAGGCATAGCCAGACTCATGAGCCAGAAGCAATTAGACGATCTCAACATCGAATCCCAGGAGGTGCTGATCACCCCCCGGGCCCTGAAGGAAAAGCTGCCGCTCAGCGAAGCGGCGGCGGAAACCGTATTCCAGGGTCGCCAGCAGATCCGCGACATCCTCGACCGCAAGGATCCGCGCCTGTTCGTGGTGATCGGCCCCTGCTCCATCCATGACCCGAAAGCGGCCATGGAATACGCCGAGCGGCTCAAGAAGCTGGCCGCCGAGGTGGACGACGCCCTGTTTCTGGTACTGCGCGTGTACTTTGAAAAGCCGCGCACCACGGTGGGCTGGAAGGGTCTGATCAACGACCCTTACATGAACGACTCCTTCAAAGTGCAGGACGGCCTGCACATTGCCCGCAAGCTGCTGCTGGACGTGGCCGAGCTGGGCCTGCCGGCGGCCACCGAGGCGCTCGACCCGACCACCCCGCAGTACATGCAGGACCTGATCTCCTGGTCGGCGATCGGCGCGCGCACCACCGAATCCCAGACCCACCGGGAGATGTCTTCCGGCCTGTCCGGCCCGGTGGGCTTCAAGAACGGCACCGACGGCAGCCTGGACGTGGCGGTCAACGCCATGCTCAGCGTCAAGCACCCGCACCGTTTCCTGGGCATCGACCCGGACGGCCGGGTGGCGCTGACCACCACCAAGGGCAACCCCTACGCCCATGTGGTGCTGCGCGGCGGCGGCGGCAAACCCAACTACGATTCGGTGTCCGTGGCCCTGGCGGAGAGCGCTCTGGAGAAAGCCGGCGTGTCCACCAACATCATGGTGGATTGCTCCCACGCCAACTCCAACAAGGACCCGAACCTGCAGCCGCTGGTGATGGAAAATATCGGCAACCAGATTCTGGAAGGCAACAAGTCGATTGTCGGCCTGATGGTGGAATCCCACCTCAAGGGCGGCAACCAGAAGCTGCCGGCCAATCTGGACGATCTGGAATACGGCGTGTCGGTGACCGACGGCTGCATCGCCTGGGACACCACCGAGCAGAGCATCCGCGATCTCGCCGACAAGGTGCGCGACACCCTGCCCCGCCGGAATCAGTAGCCAGCCTTTCGCTTGCAAGGCAAGCTGCCACAAAAAAAGCCCCGGCCGAATGGCCGGGGCTTTTTTGTTTTCGGGGACCGGCCCCCGCCGCGAACGGCGGGACACCGATCAAACCGTGGTTGCCGTTACGGCGCCAGACCGCCAAGCAGGTCCGGCAGGCCGGTCAGCAGTTCGGGCAGGTTCTGCCCCGCTTCCAGCAAACATTCGAACGGCAGGGTCGGGCTGAGGCCGCCGGCGCCGGCTTCCGGGCACAGCTGGCCGGTCACCGGATCAGCGGAGCCTTCACCGCCTTCACCGCCGCCCAGGCCGCCGAGCAGGTCCTGGAGCTGGCTCAGGCTACCGCCGGCTTCCATCAGGCAGTCCAGCGGCGTGGTCGGACCCACTTCGTCTTCCAGTGCCAGCGGGCAGATCTGCGCCAGGCCGTCGCTCAAACCCGGGATTTCCGGGATGCCGCCGGTGCCGCCGTCGCCACCGGGGGCGCCGGGCAGGTTGCCCAGGGCTTCGGTGAAGCAGGCCGCCGGATCAAGCTGCTCGGCGCCGGAGGCCGCCGGGCACAGCGCGTCGGTGAGCGGGTTGCTGCCGCCCAGGCCGCCCAGCAGGTCGGTGAGACCGCCCAGGTTCTGGCCGGCCTCGGTGAGGCACTCCAGCGGGGTGGTCGGGCCGATTTCGCCGGCACCGGCTTCCGGGCACAGCTGCGCCAGGCCATCGCTCACACCGGGAATTTCCGGTACGCCGCCGCCGTCGCCGCCACCGGGCAGGCCGGGCAGACCGCCGCCCAGGGCTTCGCTCAGGCACGCCGCCGGGTCCAGCTGCTCGGCCGCGGACGCGGTCGGGCATACGGCTTCGGTGAGCGGGTTGCTGCCGCCCAGGCCGCCGAGCATGTCCTGGATGTTGCCCAGGTTCTGGCCGGCTTCGGTCAGACACTCGATCGGGGTGGTCGGGCCGATTTCACCGGCACCGGCTTCCGGGCACAGCTGGCCCAGCAGCTGCTCACCGCCGGGAAGTTCCGGGGTGCCGCCGTCACCGCCGGGCAGCGGCACGCCGCCGGGCAGACCTTCCAGGGCTTCCATGAAGCAGGCCGCCGGATCCAGACCTTCTTCGGACGTCACCGGGCACAGGGCGTCGGTCAGCGGGTTGCCGCCTTCCAGACCACCGTCGGCGAGACCGCCGAGCAGACCTTCCAGGTCGCCGAAGCCGCCGCCCAGTTCCAGCAGGCAGTCGAACGGCGTGGTGGGGCCGATTTCCTCGCCCGCGGCCACCGGACAGATTTGCTCCAGAGCCATGCCGGCGCCGGGAATTTGCGGGGAGCCACCACCCGGTGCGGAGGGCAGCTGACCGGCCGCTTCGGTGAAGCAGGCCGCCGGGTCAAAGCTTTCCGCCGTGGCGGCGGTCGGGCACAGGGCTTCGGTGAGCGGGTTGCTGCCGCCGAGGCCGCCGAGCAGGTCTTCGAAACCGCCGAAGCTGCCGCCGGCTTCCGCCAGGCAGTCGATCGGGGTGGTCGGGCCGACTTCGGCTTCCAGGGTCTCCGGGCAGATGCCGGACAGCGCGTCGGTCAGCTGATCCAGACCGGGAACGTCCGGCGTACCGCCGTCGCCACCGTCACCGCCGCCGGGCAGACCGGGCAGATCACCCAGACCGGGCAGGCCGGGCATGCCGCCACCGCTGACGGCTTCCTCGAAACACACCACCGGATCCACGCGCCCGGTGCCGGCTTCCAGCGGACAAACGGCGTCGGTGAGCGGGTTCGGGTTGGTGATCATGTCGACAATGGTGATGTAGACACGGCTGGCTTCGTTGAGACAGTTCAGCGGGGTCTCCGGGCCGACACCGGCACCGGCGCTTTCCGGGCAGAACTGGTTCAGGAACTGGTCGGCACCGGGCACGCTGCCGCCGCCGTCACCGCCACCGGGCAGGCCGGGCAGACCGCCGTTGGCGCCGCCGGTCACTTCCGCGAAGCAGGTGGCCGGGTCAAAGGACGGCTCGGTGGCCGCCACCGGGCACAGCTGCTCGGTGATCGGGTTGCTGCCGCCGATCAGCTCCTGCAGGCCGTCCAGGTTGGTGGCCGATTCCTGCAGACAGGCGATCGGGAACGACAGCGGGCCGTCGGTCAGGAAGCCGGCCGGATCGTCGAACCCTTCGGTGAAGGCCGCCGGGTCGAAGGCGCCTTCCAGATCGAACGAGGACGCCGCGGTGGGACAGAACTGAGCGACCACGTCGGTGGGATCCGGCGCGCCGCCTTCGGATTCTTCGCTTTCCTCGACGCAAAGAACCGGATCAAGCGGCGTGCCGGCGGCCCCTTCCGAGGTCTCCGGGCAGAATTCTTCGGTAAAGGCGTTGGACTCGTCCACGACCGCCGCCATTTCTTCCGGCAGGTCACGGGTTGAGGGCGTCGGCGAATTGCCGGAGACGTCACCGCCCCCGCTGCTTCCGCCGCCGCAGGCGGTCAGCAGCAGCGCGAGCACGCCACCACCGATGAGATGTTTGATGTTGGTATCCAAGGTTTACCCCTCCCTTTTTACTTCTTAGTCGCTAGGCCCCCGAAACGGAGACTGACTTTGCGACTATGGAAGGGGTGTGCAAAGCGATGTAGATGCACGCCGTTGCGGGTATGTAATAAAGCGTAGCGGTGGTAATCGAACGGTTATCCGGCACGACTCCCGGAAACCTTTGTTTACCGGAGAAGCGCCCGAGGGTACGGCCGTGCCAGCACCGCGGCTAGCGCGGCGCCGGCACCATGGTGTCCAGCACGCGAAGGAAGGTGGCGGGTTCCGGGCGCACCCGGTAATTGTCGGCCAGGTCCACGTAGCAGATCTCGCCCCGGGCGTCGGTGATCAACACCGTGGGCAGCACCGTGTCCGAGGGGTAGCCGAACAGCTCCAGGCCCAGGGGCGTGCCCCCGGGGTCGAGGATGCGCAGCTGCCGGGCGGCGTCCAGTTGCGGGTCCACCCACCACTCCATCGGCACGCCCAGGCGGGCGGCAAGCCGACCGGTGCGGGCGCCGGGCTGAGCGCTGACCAGAATAATGCGGGCACCGCGCCGTTCCAGTTGCGGGCGACGCCGGGCCAGCTCGCGCACCTGGGCCATGCACACCGGGCACCAGTTGCCACGGAAAAACAGCATCACCGCCGGCGCCCCGTGCAGCGAAGTGGTCGACACCGGCCGCCCCTCCAGATCCCGGAACGCCAGTGGCGGCAGCAACTGGCCGGGCCGCGGGCCGTCGGCGGCGTCGCGCTGCAGGGGGCTGTACCAGAACAGGTAGGCGCAAAGGCCGAGCAGGCCCAGCCCGGTGTACAACCAGGCCAGCCAGCGGGGATCGCCGAGCGACAAGGTGCCCAGCAGGGTCACCGCCGCGCCCAGCCAGGCGCACAGGGTGGCCAGCGGCAGATGCGGGCTGGTGCGCGCCGGCCCCAGGCTGACCAGCCAGCCCAGCAACACCAGAATCGGCACGTTGACCAGCAACGGGCCGGCCCACAGCCAATGCCGGTCCTGCCAGCCCAGCCACAGGGCATGGGCACAGATAAACAACGAGGCGAATGGGTACAACGAAATGAACAACGCTTTGACGCGCGCCATGATCCCCCCTCAAGCGGTGCGGTACAGCAGACGGCTTTTTATTCGTATATAAAACAGAGACTAAGTGGTCAACGGACGATGGACAAGACAGAATAGCGTTCTCGCAATGTCCCGGCCCGAGGTTCCATGAGTTCGGATTCCGTTTCCCTGCGCGATCGCTGGCGCCACATTATTTTCGGCACCGATACGCCGGCAGGGCAATATTTTGATCAGCTGCTGATCGTCGCCATTCTCGCCAGCGTCGCGGCGGTGATGCTCGACAGCGTGCAGTCCATCCATCAGCAATACGGCACCTGGCTGTACGGCGCGGAATGGTTCTTTACGCTGCTGTTCACCTTTGAGTACATGATCCGCCTGTGGGTCAGCGACCGGCCGCTGCGTTACGCGCGCAGCTTTTTCGGGGTGGTGGACCTGCTGTCGATCATTCCCACCTACCTGAGCCTGTTTCTGCCGGGCGCCAACTACCTGCTCACCATCCGCGCGCTGCGCGTATTGCGGGTGTTCCGGGTGCTCAAGCTGGCCCACCTGATGACCGAGGCCAACGAGCTCGGCGCCACCCTGGTGCGCACCCGCCGCAAGATCGGCATCTTCATGTTCTCGGTGGTGATCGTGATCATCATCTTCGGCAGCCTGATGTATCTGGTGGAGGGGCCGGCCAACGGTTTCACCAGCATTCCTCGCAGCATCTACTGGGCCATCGTCACCATCACCACGGTGGGCTACGGCGATATTTCACCGCAAACCTCGCTGGGCCAGGCGGTGGCGTCCATGGCGATGATCACCGGTTACGCCATTATCGCCGTGCCCACCGGCATCGTCACCGCGGAAATGTCCAAGGCGAGCATGGCCCGGCGCTACGAGCGCGAGTGCCCCAACTGCCACCGCCATGACCATGATCCGGACGCCCGCTTCTGCAAGCAGTGCGGCACCGGCCTGCCCAAGCCCGGGCAGGAAGACGCGGGCTAGAGCGCGCCGAGCTCGAAGGTTTCGCCGTCGGAATCCACCACCAGACGGGCGCCGCCGCCCTGCTCTTCGCGGCGCGCCCAGTCCACCAGCTGGTAGAAAATATTGCGTGAGATGAGCGCTTCCAGGTTGTCGCGCACATGCACGTAGGGCGCCGGCTCGCCGCTGTCGGCGTCGGTCTCCACCCGTAATGGATGGCGCGCGCCCGCCACCACATGGGTCCCCACATTGGTGGTGAACACCAGCTTCTCGCGGTCGCCGTCGGTGACGCGCTCCACGTCGGTGGCGACAAAGGGGGCGTCATCCACCTTGATGCGCAGCTTTTCCACCGGCGTGACCAGAAAATAATCGTCGCCTTCGCGCAACAGAATGGTGGAGAACAGCTTGACCATGCGCTCGCGCTGAATCGGCGATTCCTGGTAATACCAGGTGCCGTCGCGGGCGATGCGCATATCGATATCGTCCTGGCGTTCCGGCTGCCATTTGTGTACCGGGGGCAGCCCCTGTTCGTCCTGGTCGGCTTTTTCCAGCAGCGCCAGTAATTCCTCGGCTTTGCTCATCGAAATTCCTTATTTGCCGCGCTGGCCCTTGTTGCCCATGCGGATGCCGATCTCGATCAGGAAATCGAGAAAGTCGTCCTTGTCCTCGATCAGGCGCTGATAGAACGGCGACTGCATCAACGCAACGGCGCCGTGCGCCAGAGCCCAGGCGGAGCAGATATGATAGATGGCGGGCACCGGCTCCAGGGAACCTTCCTGGATGCGGGCCTCGACGATGTGGTTGAGCTTCTCGAAATTGGCTTCGCGGATGCGGTGCAGTTTGTCCACCAGCTCGGGCACGGCGTGATCCTTGATCACTTTGTTTTCCAGCCGGTCGAACAACTGGTAGCGGGCCGGATCGCTGATCCGGAAGCGGAAGTATTCGCGCGCCAGGGTTTCCTTGTCGTCGGACTCGGAGATGTCCTGGAACAGCGACGCCAGATCCTCCTCGTAACGAAGCATCAACAGCAGGTAGATCTGATTCTTGGTCTCGAAGTGCTTGTAGATGGTGCCCTTGCCAATGCCCACCCGGTCGGCGATGTTCTCCACCGTGACGCGGTCCTCGCCCTGCTCCAGAAACAGAATCAGTGCGGCGTCCAGAATTTCCTGCTCGCGCTGCCGGAATTCCTGCGCCTTACGCGTGGCTTTTTCCAAGTCACCCATCTATACCTCCTCGTTTATGGGCTAGATTACCATAACCACGCCCTCTGCACGTTACCTCCAGGGCGGTTACAATCAAGTGAGTTTTGTGGAGGAGCACTGGCAATGGTCGACCTGAAAGCGGAATTCCCGTTGCACCACGACGTGCTGTATCTCAACCACGCCGCCGTGGCCCCCTGGCCCCGCCGCACCCGCGACGCGGTGGTCGCCTTCGCCGACCAGAATATCCAGGTGGGCGCCCGGGACTACCCGCAATGGGCGCGTGTGGAGCAACGTCTGCGCGACCGTCTCGGTTGGTTGATCAACGTCGAGCCGGCGGACGTGGCGCTGCTCAAGAACACCTCCGAAGGGCTGTCGGTGATCGCCCAGGGGCTGGACTGGCGGGCCGGCGACCAGGTGGTGATCAGCGATCAGGAGTTCCCGTCCAACCGGATTCCCTGGCAGGCCCTGGCCGACCAGGGCGTCGAGGTAGTGGAAGTGGACGTGAGCGGCCCGGACGCCGAACAACGGGTGATCGACGCGATCGGCGAACGCACCCGTCTGGTATCGCTGTCCTCGGTGCAGTACGGCAGCGGTATCCGCCTGAACCTGGCGCCGATCGGCCGCGCCTGCCGGGACAGCGGCGTGCTGTTCTGCGTGGATGCGATCCAGAGCCTGGGCGCGGTGCGTTTCGACAGCGGCGAGGTGTACGCGGATTTCGTGGTTGCCGACGGCCATAAATGGATGCTCGGCCCGGAGGGCCTGGCGCTGTTCTACTGCCGGCCGGCGGTGCGCGAGCGCCTGCGGTTGCGGCAATTCGGCTGGCATATGATCGCCAACGCCGGCGACTACAGCCAGACCGGCTGGCGGGTGGCCGAGGACGCGCGCCGCTTTGAATGCGGCAGCCCGAACATGCTCGGCGCCCACGCCCTGGACGCCTCCCTCTCTCTGTTTCAGGAACTGGGCATGGACACCGTGGCCCGGGCCCTGGCGGAGCGAATCGGCTATCTGGACAGCGCCCTGCGCGACCGCGGCGCCGAGGTGCTCAGCCCGGCGCAGGCGGAGCGGCGCGCCGGCATCGTCACCTTCCGGCTGATGGACGAGGCCCCCGCGGACACCCGGGCGCGGCTGCAGGCCGGCGGCGTGGTGTGCGCGGAACGGGGCGGCGGCGTGCGTTTCTCGCCGCACTTCTATACTGACTATTCGGTCATGGATCGCGCGGTGGCGCTACTGTAGGATCACGCCATGAATTCCCAGCGACTCTACCAATGGCTCTGTGAACGTCTCCAGCGGCAACCGGACCACTCCGACTGGCCGCTCGGCGACCTGGAAAGCCAGCGCGCCCAGCTGCGCCCCTGCGATGTGCTGCTGGTGGACGGCGACAGCCCTCTGGACCGCCGTCTGAAGGTGCTCACCGGCAGCCGCTTTTCACGGGTGCTGCTCTACATCGGCCGTCCCCATGAAGTGGCGGACCCGGCCCTGCGCTCGCTGCTGGCGGATTACCTGCCCTGCCGGCCGGACACCCAGTTGGTGCTGGACGCCAGCCTGGAGCGCGGGCTCTGCGTTCGCGACCTGAGCAATCTCCACGATCTGCACCTGCGGGTCTGCCGGGCGCAGAATCTGTCCGAGGCGGAATGCCAGGACGCCTTGCGCTTCGCCATCAGCCGCGTGGGCACCGGCACCCAGCACACCTGGAGCACGCTGGCGCTGCTGTGGTTGCTGCCCTGGCGCACCCTGGCGCGCCACGCCCGTCGGCGGCTGCTCAACCGCTGGGCCAACGACCTGTTGCGGGCCATCACCGGCACCGCCGTGGGCGAGGCTTTCGCCTTTATCCAGTTTCCGGTGCACCCGCTGGTCAAGGAGCCCGGCGACGCGGGGACCCGGCTGCTGCGCCTGCAGCCCCGGGTGTTCCACGCCGCCGACTTCGATCACTCGCCCTACTTCGACGTCATCAAAGCGCCCTACCTGCTCGACAAAGTGCCCACCGGCTTCGGCGCCCTGCCCTGGAAAGGCAACGCCGGCGCCCTGGCGCCGGAGCAGCGTAAACGTCACTTATCCGTGGTGGACGGCTAGCCCCGGCCGCCGCCCGCCGCGCGCCAGACCCGCCAGCACCAGCAGAGCCAGCCAGCCCCAGCCACCGGCACCGCCGCCGCCACCGCCGCCACCGGACCCGCCGGTGTCGCCGCCACGGCTGCTTTCCTGGCCGGCCGCCGCCGGCGTCACGAAGGCGCGGGTATCGCCGGCCGGGAAATCACCGTTGGCGGCGCCCGCGTCCAGGAACACCCGGCCACTGCCCTCGCCGGTCAGCGCCAGGCTCAGGGTGCGGCTTTCGCCGCGCGCCAGGTCGCCCAGGTCGCAACGCACCGGCTGAGTGTCGGTGCAGCCCGCGGGCAGGCTGTCGTAATCCCAGCCGGCGGGCACCTGGAAGCTCGCCCAGGCGTTATAGGCGTCGCGGTGCTGCGCCTGGTTGGTGATCTCCGCGCGGACCGAAACGGTGCCGCCGCTACGGGTGGCGGTGGCTTCCAGCGTCATATCCGGCACATCGCTGAACACCGGTGAGAACTGCTCGGTGTCGGCGCTGTAATAGTCGTGGCTGTCGCTGATCGGGGTCACCGTGACCCGGTCGGTGAAGGTACCGCCGTGGGTGGGGGTCAGCCACAGGCGGTGGCTGTTGCTGACCGCGCCGGTGGACAGTTCCGCCGCGCCCAGGCAATCGGTGTAGCCGCCGCGGGCGGTGCACTGCAGATCGTCGGCGCTGACCCGCAGGCCGGCCTTGTGGTGGATCCGGATGCCCACCTGGCGGGCGTCGTTGACCTGGCTCAGGTTGCTGACCCGGGTGTCCATGGACAGCGCCCGCCCGGGGCCGGTGTAGAGGCTTTCGCCCTCGGATTCGCTGTGCAAATCCACCATGGCGCCGGAGGAGGTGCTCTCGATCCAGCCCAGATAGGCGCTCACCCGGGTGTAGACCGCCGGCACGCCGGACGCGCACCGCTCGGTGCCGTAGCTGGTGACGCCCACCAGCCAGGTGCGTCCGTCCTGCTGGAAGATCAGCGGCCCGCCGCTGTCGCCCCGGCAGGTGTCCTGATTGGTACCGTTCACCGGGTTTCTTTCGGCGGCGCAGATCTGTCCGGAGGTGAGACTGTTCCAGTAGGTGCCGCACTGCTGCGGCGACACGTAATCCAGACCAGCCTGCTGCAGGGTGTCGGACATGCTGCTGGTTTCGGTCTGCCCCCAACCCAGCGCCACCAGGGCCTCGTCCGAGGAACCGGCGCGCAACGCTTTCATCTCGTCCGCCTTGGCCAGGTCCAGGGGTTCCAGCCGGGAGGCCGAGGACAGCTCAAGCAGGGCCAGGTCGTTGTGGTACACGCCGGTGCGGTAGTGCTCGTGCACGCGCACCGAGCGCACCGCCAACCGTTCCGGGGCCTGCTCATGGCGATTCAGGTGCCCGAGGGAGACATACAGGTCGCTGGCGGCGTAGTCGTCCACGCAATGCGCGGCGGTGAGCACCCAGCGCGGCGCCACCAGGGCGCCGCCGCAGCGGGTGTACCCGTAACTGGCGCCGCCGATCTCGATTTCCGCCATCCAGCTGCGCGCCGTGGGGACCGGGTCCCCACCGATGATACGCGGCGTCATGGTGTCGTCCGCGCCGAACGCCACGCCGGAGAGAAGCCCTGAAGCCACAATGAATGAGATTATAAGATTACGCATAGCCCGACCCGCCTAGTGTTAAGTTCGTACTCGGCGGATACTAGGTCACGCTTAGTGGCGATTACTAGAGTAGTTGGATGATATCAGTACGACATCATTCTTATTTGTGACTCAATGCATAGGTAATTCGTGCCCTAACGCACAAAAAAACACCGGGCTGAGCCCGGTGTTTTCGGTTCTGGTAGGAAAAAAGGGTGAAAAGCGTACTAGTCGGCGACCACGCCGCAGGCCATACGCGGTCCGCCGCCGCCCAGGGGTTTGGGCTGATCGCTGTAGTTGTCGCCGCCGGCGTGCACCATCACCGCGCGGCCTTTCAGGTCGTCCATCTCCAGCCGGGGTGCGAGAACCGGCAGCGTGGCGCGGCCCTCATCGTCCACGTACAGCGCCGGCAGGTCGCCCAGGTGGCCGTCGCCCCAGGGGGTGCCGTGGCGGCCGCTGTTGTCCGGGTCGAAATGGCCGCCGGCGGCCAGGGCCGGCACCGTGTCGCCGTCCTTCTCGCCGGGCTGGCAGGTGGGGTTCTGATGAACGTGGAACCCATGGATGCCCTCGTCCAGATCCTTCAGATCCGGCGTGAACACCAGGCCGTATTCGCTCTCGGTGACGGTGACCGTGCCGACACTGTCACCGGGGCCTTCATCGGTGGCTTCGTGCAGGGTGATGGTGGTGGCCGCCTGGGTGGTGCCGGCAACGGCGCCGGCGAACAGAGCGAGTAACAGGTGTCGATTGCGCATAGTCATGCCTTCCTTGTGTCGTCGATGGTTGATCACACTGTCACATCCTAGTCATCCGTGGACACGCATTTAAAGCGAAACCGTCACCCTGGTTCTGAAAGCGCACAGGTTTTACGGTTTTTCCCTGTTTTTTACGTTCCTGGTCCGGGTCATCTTTAAGTGCCAGCTCCAAGGCCTCAATAGCGCCACGAACTTCTTAGTTATTCCCCTCATAAGCGCCTTTCTTATTTCATAAAAGTATCGAACCGTCACTTTCACAAGTTTCCTGGAATGAAGAGACCGGCGGACACCGCTGTTTTACCGGGTGCCGCCGCCGTGAGCGTCTTGTGAAGTTTTCACTCCCGGGCCTAGGCTTGAAGCCAGCAAAGGATTGAACACCACCCAGGAGGCAACATGGCCAAGAAGGCAGCCAAGAGCGACCGGAAAACCGTTAAAGGAAATGGCGGAGAAACCCACCAGACCGCCGGGGGCGAAGTGCCCACCCTGACCACCAAGCAGGGCGTGCCGGTGGCCGACGACCAGAACACCCTCACCGTCGGCGAGCGCGGCCCCGCCGCCCTGGAAGACTTCCACTTTCGCGAGAAACTGTTCCACTTCGATCATGAGCGCATTCCCGAGCGCGTCGTGCACGCTCGCGGGTTCGCGGCGCACGGCTACTTCGAGAACTACGCGCCGCTGGACAAACTGACCCGCGCCGGATTGTTCCAAAAAAAGGGCCAGCGCACGCCGGCGTTCGTGCGTTTTTCCACGGTGGCCGGCAATAAGGGCTCCGGGGATCTGGCGCGCGACGTGCGCGGCTTCGCCGTAAAGCTGTACACCGAGGAAGGCAACTGGGACATCGTCGGCAACAATATTCCGGTGTTCTTCATCCAGGACGCGATGAAGTTCCCGGACCTGATCCACGCCGCCAAGCAGGAACCGGACCGGGGCTTTCCCCAGGCGCAGACCGCCCATGACAATTTCTGGGATTTCATCTCCCTGACGCCGGAAAGCATGCACATGGTCATGTGGATTATGTCCGACCGCACCATCCCGCGTTCGCTGCGTTTCATGGAAGGGTTCGGCGTGCACAGCTTCCGCATGGTCAACGCCAAGGGCGAGTCCACCTTCGTGAAATTCCACTGGAAGCCCAAACAGGGCATGCAGTCGGTGGTCTGGAACGAAGCTCTGAAAATCAACGGCGCCGATCCGGATTTCCATCGCCGGGACATGTGGGGCGCGATCGAATCCGGCGACTACCCGGAGTGGGAACTGGGCCTGCAGATTTTCGACGAAAAGTTCGCTGAAAAATTCGATTTCGACGTGCTCGACCCCACCAAGATCATTCCCGAGGAAGAAGTGCCGGTGACCCCGGTGGGCCGCCTGGTACTGAACCGCAACGTGGATAACTTTTTCGCCGAAACCGAGCAGGTGGCCTTCTGTACGCAGAACATCGTGCCCGGCATTGATTTCACCAATGATCCGCTGCTGCAAGGCCGCAACTTTTCCTACCTGGATACCCAGCTCAAGCGTCTCGGCGGCCCCAACTTCACCCATATTCCGATCAACGCGCCCAAGTGCCCCTATCACACCCTGCAGCAGGACGGGCACATGGCGATGGAGAACCCCAAAGGCCGCGCCAACTACGAGCCCAATTCCTGGGGCGGTGCCGAAGGCGGCCCGCGCGAAAACCCGCAGCGCGGTTTCCACGGCTACCCGGCCGAGGAAGCGGGCACCAAGCAGCGCCTTCGCCCGGAAAGCTTTTCCGACCATTACAGCCAGGCCCGTCAGTTCTTTATCAGCCAGACCGAGGTGGAACAGGACCACATCACCGACGCCCTGGTGTTCGAACTGAGCAAGGTGGACACCGTGGCGATTCGCGCGCGCATGGTGTCGCACCTGCGCAACATCGACGAAGACCTGGCCAAGGGCGTGGCCAAGGGTCTGCGGCTGAGTCCGCTGCCGCGCGCCGCCGACGCCGCGCGGCCCACCCGCCAGGACCTGAAGGCGTCGCCGGCACTGAGCATTCTGCTTAACCAGCCGGAAACCTTCTCCGGCCGCAAGATCGGCGCACTGGTCAGCGACGGCGCCGACGCCGCCCTGCTCACCGCGCTGGAGAAAGCGGCCAAGAAAGAAGGCGCCAAGGTGGCCTATGTGGCGGCCTCCGTGGGCGGCGTGAAACTCAGCGACGGCAGCTGGCTGGAAGCCGACGAAAAAATCGACGGCGGCCCCTCGGTGGTGTTCGACGCGGTGGCGCTGGTGCTCTCGGAAAAGGGCGCCCGCGAACTGGCGGCGATGCCCCCGGCCCGTGACTTCGTCAGCGACGCGCTGGCGCACAAGAAGTTCATCGGCTTCACCGAGGAAGCGGTGGCACTGCTCGGCCTGTCGGGCCCGGACGACGCCGGCGCGGAAGGGCTGGTGCCGCTGGACAAGGCCGGCGACGCCGCCCGCTTCCTGACCCTGTGCCGGAACCTGCGTTGCTGGACCCGGGCCTGACCCGTGCCGCGTATTTTCAGGCCCAGGGCCAATGCCCTGGCCTGGATGGCGCTGATTCTGGCGTTCGCGCTGGTGGTGGTGATGGTGGCGCTGGGCGCCTATTACTTCCAGTCGCCCTACTACAGCGGCGTTGACCGAACGCCGGCTCAGCCGGTGCCGTTCAGCCACAAGCATCATGTCGGCGAGCTGGGTCTGGATTGCCGTTACTGCCATACCTCCGTGCAGCAATCCTCGTTCGCGGGGGTACCGGAGAGCGAAATCTGCATGACCTGCCATTCGCAGCTCTGGACCAACGCCGACATGCTCGCGCCGGTTCGCGACAGCCTGCGTGACGACAAGCCCCTGCGCTGGCGGCGGGTCCATGACCTGCCCGACTACGTGCGCTTCGATCACAGCGCCCACGTCAATAACGGCGTGCCCTGCGAAGCCTGCCACGGCCGGGTCGACCGAATGCCGCTGACCACGCAGAAAAAAACCCTGTTCATGCAGTTCTGCCTCGACTGCCACCGCAATCCCGCGCCCCGTCTGCGGCCGCCCGACGCGGTCTTCGAGATGGGCTGGGAAGCCCGGCGAGGCGTCGACCGCCAGCAACTGGGTGAGCGTCTGATGGCGCGTTACCACACGCCCTCCACCGAGCGTTTGACGGACTGCAGCCTATGTCATCAATAATCGCCCGCGAACACGGCACCGACATGGCCGCCCTGCGCCGTAAACTGGCCGGCCGCTCCGGCCGCCACTACTGGCGCAGCCTCGAAGAGCTGGCCGACAGCGATGACTTCCAGCGGCTGCTGGAAGAAGAATTTCCCAGGCTGGCGCCGCTCTGGGAAGGCCGGGTGTCGCGGCGCGGGCTGCTGGGCCTGATGGCCGCGTCCCTGGCCCTGGGCGGCCTGACCGGCTGCAAGCCCCAGCCGGAGGAAAGGATCGCCCCTTACACACGGCGCCCGGAGGACCTGCTGCCCGGGCGTGCCCGCTGGTACGCCTCCACCCTGCCCTTGGACGGCTATGCCCGCGGCGTGCTGGTGAAGACGTTCCAGGGCCGGCCGGTGAAGGTGGAAGGCAACCCGGAGCACCCCGCCAGCCTGGGCGCCACCGACAGCATCGCCCAGGCGGAAATTCTCGGCCTCTACGACCCGGACCGCTCGCAGACGATACGCTACCAAGGCACCGCCGGCAGCGACGCCGCCTTCCTCGAGCAGCTGCAGGCGCAACGCCGCCACTGGGCCGCCGGCGAACGCCGGCTGTGCCTGCTTACCGGCCCGCTCACGTCGCCCAGCCAGCACGCGCTGATAGAACGGCTGAAACGCCTCTATCCGTCCACGCGCTGGTACCGCCACGAGCCGCTCGCCAACGGCGCCGCCCACCAGGGCACCCGGCAGCTGTTCGGCGAGCCCCGGGAGGCCCGCTACCGGCTTGACCGGGCCCGGGTGATCCTGGACCTGGACGCGGATATGCTCGGCAGCGGCCCCGCCAAGCTGGTGCACGCACGCCACGCCATGGGCCGGCGCCGGCCGGACCGCGAAGACGCGCTGCTGAACCGTCTCTATAGCGTGGAAAGCACGCCCTCGATCACCGGCGCCAGCAGCGACCACCGGCTGCCGCTGGCCGCCGCCGAGGTGCCCGCGCTGGCCGCCGCCCTGGCGGCGCGCCTGGGGGTGCCCGGCATGGCGGATCAGGCTGAAAACAGCCCGGTCGACCCCGCCTGGCTGGACGCCCTGGCCGACGATCTGCGCCGCGCCGGCGCGGAGGCGGTGGTGATTCCCGGCGATACCCAACCGGCGGCGTTGCACGCGCTGGCGCACGCCATCAACCACCATCTCGGCGCCGCCGGCACCAGCGTGGAATACAGCGCCCCGGTGGCGCCCGCCGCCGACGGCGACCTGGCCGACCTGAGCCGCGCCATGGGCGAGGGCCGGGTCGACGCGCTGCTGATGCTGAACGTCAATCCGGTCTATAACGCCCCCGCCGGGCTGGCGTTCGAAGAGCGTCTGGCGCGGGTGCCGTTCAGCGTCCACTGCGGCCAGTACCGCGACGAAACCGGGCGCGCCGCGCTCTGGCATCTGCCCGCCGCCCATCCGCTGGAAAGCTGGGACGATGCGCGCGCCTTCGACGGCACCGTCAGCCTGATGCAGCCCACCATTGTGCCGCTGTTCGGCGGCTACACCGCCCAGCAAGTGCTCGCCGCCTTCGCCGGCCGCTACCGCGCCGACCCGCGCGAGCTGGTCCGTGAGCACTGGCGACAGGCGCTGCCGGGGGCGGACTTCGAACGCCACTGGCACAGCGCCCTGCAGCAGGGCTGGATCGACGGCACCGCCCTGCCGGCCGCCCTGCCGACGGTGCGCAATACGCCGCCGCCACCGCCGCCCACCGACCGGGACGGCCTGCTGCTGCAGTGGCGCGCCGACCCGGCCCTGCACGATGGCCACTACGCCAACAACGGCTGGCTGCAGGAGTTGCCGCGCCCGCTGACCCAGCTCACCTGGGACGGCGCCGCGCTGATCTCACCGGCGCTGGCGGAACGCGAAGGCCTGAGCGAGGGCCAGCGTGTGCGGCTCACCCTGGCCGGCCGCAGCCTGGACACGCCGGTGTGGATCCAGCCCGGCCAGCCGGCCCGGGCGATCACCCTGTTCCTCGGCCAGGGCCGCCGCGACGCCGGCCGCGTCGGCAACGGCGTGGGGGTCAACGCCTACCGGCTGATGCCCGACCACGGCGCCTTCGCCGCCGGCGGAGTGACTCTGGAGGTGCTCGGCGACCGCGCCGCCCTGGCCAGCACCCAGCAACACCACAACATGGCCGGCCGCGATCTGCTGCGCGAAACCGACCTGGCGCATTTCCAGGACGAGCCCGGTTTCGCTCAACCGGACCGGGTGGAAGAACCGATCTCGCTGTACCCGGAGTGGGACTACCCGGACCACGCCTGGGGCATGAGCATCGACCTGAACAGCTGCATCGGCTGCAACGCCTGCATCACCGCCTGCCAGGCGGAGAACAACATTCCCATTGTCGGGCCGGAGGAGGTGCGGCGCGGCCGTGAAATGCACTGGATCCGCGTGGACCGTTACTACGCCGGGCCGCTGGACGATCCCAGCATGCACTTCCAGCCGGTGCCCTGCATGCACTGTGAAAAGGCCCCCTGCGAATACGTCTGCCCGGTGGAGGCCACCCAGCACAGCAGCGAGGGCCTCAACGAAATGATCTACAACCGCTGCGTGGGCACCCGCTATTGTTCGCAGAACTGCCCGTACAAGGTGCGCCGCTTCAACTGGTACCACTACACCGAAGCCACCGCCGAGCTGGCCACGCCGGCCGCCGCCCACAACCCGGATGTCACCGTGCGCAGCCGCGGCGTGATGGAAAAATGCACCTACTGCGTGCAGCGCATCAATCAGGCCGAAACCGACGCCCGCAACGAAGACCGCCCCCTGGAAGACGGCGAGTTGCGCACCGCCTGTCAGCAGGTGTGTCCGTCCGAGGCGATTGAATTCGGCGATCTCAACGACCGCCACAGCGCCGTCAGCCGGGCCAAGGCAAGCTCGCTCAACTACGCCATGCTCGAAGAGCTGAACACCCGGCCGCGCACCACCTATCTGGCCGGCGTGCGCAACCCCAATCCGGCGATCCAGGCGCTCGAGGCGCGGGAGGCGCCGGCATGAACCGGCGCCGCGACGAGCTGGCCCCGCCCGGTCTCAGCGCCGGCGCGCTCACCGACCGGGTGAGCGCCACGGTGCTCGGCACCCGGCCGCCCAAGGCCTGGTGGCTGGCGCTGGGCCTGGCGACGCTGTTGTCCCTGCTGTTCCTGGTCGGCGTGGTCTACGTGCTCAGCGCGGGGGTCGGCGCCTTCGGCCTGAACATTCCGGTGGCCTGGGGTTTTCCCATCATCAATACCATCTGGTGGATCGGCATCGCCCACGCCGGCACGCTGATCTCGGCGGTATTGTGGCTGACCCGCCAGGACTGGCGCGCCTCCATCAGCCGCTCGGCGGAGGCCATGGCGATGTTCGCCATCGTGCTGGCCGGCAGTTACCCGCTGCTGCACCTGGGGCGTCCCCAGTTCGCCTATTTTCTGCTGCCCTACCCCAACCTGATGGATCTCTGGCCGCAGTGGCGCAGCCCGCTGGTGTGGGACTTCTTCGCCATCGCCAGCTATCTGCTGTTCACCGCCAGCTTTCTGTTCCTGAGCCTGCTGCCGGACCTGGCCAGCCTGCGCGACCGCGCCCGTCACCGCGCCGTGCAGCTGTGCTACGGCGTGCTGGCGCTGGGCTGGCGCAACTCGGCACGGCACTGGCACCGCTACCAGCAGGCCCACCGGGTGCTGGCGGTGATCGCGGTGCCCATCGTGGTGTCGGTCACCGGCACCATTTCACTGGACCTGGCGGTCAGCATCGTGCCCGGGTTTCATTTCACCATCTTTCCGCCCTACTTCGTGGCCGGCGCGCTCTATTCCGGCTTCGCCACGGTGGCGATCATCGCCATCGTGCTGCGCGCCCTGTTCGGCTTCCGCGATCTGATCACCCGGGCGCATCTGAACCGGCTCGGCATCATGATGCTGTGCTTCGTGCTGGTGGTGGACTACGCCTACCTGCAGGAAGTGTTCACCGCCTTCTACACCGGCGAGGACTTTTACCGCAGCGTCTATTACGACCGCTGGAGCGGGCCCTACGCGCCCTTCTACTGGGGCATGATCCTGTGCAACGTGGTGCTGGCCCAGGGCCTGTGGTTCCGGCGCCTGCGCGAGAGCGTGCCGGGGCTGCTGTGCCTGGCGGTGATCGCCGAGATCGGCATGTGGCTGGAACGCTTTCAGATCGTCATCACCAGCACCCACAAGGACTACATGCCCAGCGCCTGGGATACGGTAACGCCCAGCGCCTGGGACTGGCTCACCTACGCCGGCTCGATCGGCGTGTTCGTGGTGCTGCTGTTGCTGTTCATCAAGCTGATGCCGGCGATCTCCATGCACGACATGCGGGAGATGCTGCACCGCCGCAAACAGCGGGAGGCCGACCATGGATGAGCGCCTGCACGGGCTGCTGGCCCGCTTCCCCGACGCCGACCGCCTGCTCGCCGCCAGCCGTGATTTGCGCCGGCGCGGGCTGACCCGCCTGGACGCCTACAGCCCGCACCCGGTGGAAGGCCTCGACCAGGCGCTGGGCCTGAGCGAGCGGCGCGTGCCGGTCATCGCCCTGGTGTGCGCGGTGGTGGCCGGCGCCGGCGCCCTGGCGCTGCAGGTGTACGCCTCGCTGGATTATCCCTTCAACGTGGGCGGCAGGCCGGTGCTCAGCTGGCCCGCCTACAGCATCGTCACCTTCGCCATGACCATGGTCGGCGCCACCCTGGGCGCCATGCTGTCGATGCTGTGGCTGAACGGCTTCCCCCGCCCCTACCACCCGCTGTTCAACGTGGCGGAGTTCGACGCGGCATCGCGGGACGGCTATTTCCTGTGCCTCGAGGCGTCGGACCCGCTGTTCGACGCGGAGCGGCTGCGCGAGCACCTGCTGCAAAACGGTGCGGTGTCGATCCGGGAGGTGCCGGCATGAAGTACTGGTCCTGGTGGTTGCTGGTGCCGGCGCTGCTGTGCGGCTGCGAGCAGCCCGACATGGCCGACCAGCCGCGCCTGGAAACCTATGAAACCGGCGCCGCCTTCAACGACGGCCTGGCCGCCCGGCCGGTGCCCGAAGGCACGGTGGCGCGGGACCAGCGGCCGGCGGCCACGGAGAACCCGCTGCCGATCAACGCTGAAACACTGGCCCACGGGCGGGAACAGTTCGATGTGTTCTGCGCGCCCTGCCACGGCCGCAACGGGCGCGGCCAGGGGGTGATCGTGCAGCGCGGCTTCCCGGCGCCGCCCAGCCTGCACCGGCCACGCCTGCGCCGAGCCGCGGACCGGCATTTCTACCAGGTGATCCGCGACGGCCACGGCGCCATGTACGCCTACGCCAGCCGCGTGCCCGAGGACCAGCGCTGGGCGATCATCGCCTACATTCGCAGCCTGCAGTTGAGCCGCAACGCGCGCCTGGAGGACGTGCCCCGGGACCACCGGCCGCTGCCCGACACCGGGGAGGCCCCGCCATGACCCGGGCACTGGTGTTCGTCGCCGTCGCCGGGCTGTTGCTCACCGGCCTGGGGGCGCTGCTGGACAGCGCCGCCTTCCTGCGCGCCTGGCTGGTGGCCGCCCTCACCGGCATCGCCCTGCCGCTGGGCGCCATGGCGGTACTGATGACCCACAATCTCACCGGCGGCCAGTGGGGCGAGCCGGTGCGCGCGCCGCTGAAGGCGGTGGTGGCGACCCTGCCGCTGATGCTGGTGGCGTTCGTGCCCCTGCTGCTGGGCGCTCGGGTACTGCTCCCCTGGACCGGCGACCTGAGCGGCCTGCCCGAGGTGGTGCGGCACAAGACGTTCTATCTGAACCTGCCGTTTTTCCATGCCCGCTTCGCCCTGTACGCGGTGATCTGGCTGATCCTGGCCGCGCGGCTCTCGGTGTGGCGCGGCGACCGCCGCTCCACGCCGGCCAGCGCCGGCGGGCTGGTGCTGTGGGCGCTCACCACCACCTTTTTCGCGTTCGACTGGATCATGGGCCTGGAGCCGGCCTGGTACTCGGACATTATGGGCCTGATTTTCATGGGCTCGGCGCTGTCCATGGCGCTGGCGCTGCCGTTCCTGCTGCCGGGCGTCTACCCGGACGCGGATCGGCGGCCGGCGCTGGAAGGCGCGCGGCGGGATCTGGCGCATCTGTGGCTGGCGGCGATCCTGTTCTGGGTGTTCGTGGCCTTCAGCCAGTACCTGATCATCTGGAGCGGCGATCTGCCCCACGAAATCCGCTGGTACACCCACCGTGGCCAGGGCGGCTGGCAGTGGCTGGCGCTGGCGATGATGACACTGTGCGGGGCGCTGCCATTCGCCGCCCTGCTGCCCGCCGGCTGGAAGCGGCGCGCCCGGCCGCTGGCGGTCCTGGCGGCGCTGGTGCTGCTGGGGCATGCGCTGGAATTCGCCTGGCTGGTGCTGCCCGCGTACTACCCGCACCACTGGCCGCTCGGCTGGCGCTCACCGGTGGCGTTGCTCACCCTCGCCGCCCCGGGCCTGCTGCTGATCCAGCGTTATCGTTCGCGGCGCGCGGAGGGCACCCCATGACCGCACCACGGCGCGACCCCGGTTACGAACAGCGCGACGTCTCACCGCGCCTGCCGCTGGTGGCGGCGGTTCTGGTGTTGTGTCTGCTGGCGGTGGTGCTGGGCCTGATCGGCTGGGCGTTCGCGCTGCGCGGCGACGCCGGGCCGCGCGCCACCGGCTTCTTCGAACTGCCGCTGGACCAACCCGGCACCCCGCACCTGCAGGCCAAGCCCGGCCCCGACCTGCAACGCATGCGCGAAATCAGCGAACGGGGGCTGCACCGATACGGCTGGGTGGACCAGGAGGCCGGGGTGGTGCACATCCCGATTGAGCGGGCCATGGCTCTCTACGCGCGCCGCCACGGCGACGGGGAGGCGCGCCCATGAGCCGCCTGATACTGGCCGCCGGCGTGCTCGGCCTGCCGCTGGTGGTCGCCGCCCAGCCGCAGACGCCGTCGCAAACCCTGGACCGGGTCGGCGTGGACCAGCGCATCGGCGAGCGGGTGCCCCTGGATCTGCGCTTCACGGATCGCCACGGCGACAGCGTGACGCTGGGCAACCTGATCGACGGCAAACCCGCCCTGCTGCAGCTGGCCTGGTACGACTGCCCGAACCTCTGCGATCTGTCCCTGCGGCGCCTGGGCAGCCGGCTCTCGGAGGTGAAGTTCCAGCCCGGCGAGGACTTCCGGGTGATCACCGTGAGCATCGACCCGCGGGAAGGCGCCGACGCCGCCGACCGCGCGCTGACCACTTTGCGCGACAGCCATCAGGGCGACAGCGACGCCGGCGACTGGCGGGTGCTGACCGGCGACGCCCGGGCCATCGACACCCTGGCGCGGCGGATCGGCTACCGCTACCAGTACGACGCGGACAGCGAGCAGTTCGCCCACCCGGCCGCCCTGGCGGTGCTCGACGGCGACGGGCGCCTCTCTTCGTATCTGCTGGGTCTGACGTTTTCCGGGCGGGACGTGGAACTGGCGCTGACCCGCGCCGGCGAAGGCCGGCTGGGCTCGATCACCGACCGGATCGCGCTGCGCTGTTTTCACTTCGATCCGGAGAAAGGCACCTACACCCTGGACATTCTGCGGCTGCTGAATCTGGCCTGCCTGATCACCGCCCTGGTGCTGGCGCTGGTGGTGGGCCGGCTGCTCCGGCGCCGCCGCGGGAATGACCGGCAAGGGAGGCATTGAGCCATGGCCGACGCCGACGATAGATGGCAGCTGCTGCTGTTCCCGGAATCCGCGTCCAGCGTGTCCGGCCAGGTGGACACCCTGTTCTGGGCCATGGTGGTGGCCTGCGGGCTGGTGGTGGCGCTGGTGTTTACGGTGCTGCTGGTGTTCGGCATCCGTTATCGGCGCGGCTCGCCGGCCAGCCGCCGCGGGTCGCCGCTGCTGTACCACAACCGCTGGCTGGAAATCGGCTGGTCGATTCCGGTGCTGGCCGCGTTCCTGTTTTTCTTTGCCTGGGGCGCGCTGCTCTATGTGGAGATTCTCGATCCGCCCACGCCGGAGGACGGCGACGCGCGGCGGGTGAACGTGATCGGCAAACAGTGGATGTGGAAGTTCCAGCACCCGGAGGGCATCCGCGAGATCAACACTCTGCACGTGGCCGTGGGCCAGACCGTGCGGCTGCGCATGACCTCCCAGGACGTGATCCACAGCTTTTTCGTGCCGGCCTTCCGCATCAAGCAGGACGTGCTGCCGCAAACCTATACCCGCTTGCAGTTCACCCCCACCAAGGTCGGGCGCTTCGACCTCTATTGCGCGGAATATTGCGGCCTGTCCCATTCCGGCATGGTCGGCGAAGTGGTGGTGATGCCGCCCTCGGAATTCCAGGACTGGCTGGCGCGGCGCGACCGGCCGGGCACGCCGCAACAGGACGGCGAGCGGCTGTTCCGCCAGTACGGCTGCAGCGGCTGCCACGGCGAGGCGTCCTCGGTGCGGGCGCCGGATCTGGCCGGCCTGTACGGCAAGCCGGTGCCGCTGGAAAGCGGCGGCACGGTCACCGCCGACGCCCAGTACCTGCGCGATTCGATCGTCTTTCCCAGCAAGCATGTGGTGGCCGGATACGCGCCGATCATGCCGTCCTTCAAGGATCAGATCAGCGAGGAAGATCTGCTCAAGCTGACCGCTTATATCCAATCCCTGACGCCCGAGGAGCCCGACGCGCCATGAACTATCTGAACGCCGGTTACGGACTGAAAAGCTGGCTGCTGACGCTGGATCACAAGCGCGTCGCCTGGCTCTATTTCATCAGCATCACCGGGTTTTTCTTTCTCGGCGGGGCCGCCGCCACCCTGGTGCGCCTGGAGCTGATCACCCCGGCCGGGGACCTGCTCTCCAGCGACGCCTACAACCAGATGTTTTCCCTGCACGGCATCGTCATGGTGTGGTTTTTTCTGATTCCCTCGATTCCCGCCACCATGGGCAACTTCCTGCTGCCATTGATGCTGGGCGCCCGCGACATGGCGTTCCCGCGGCTCAACCTGATGAGCTGGTATGTGTTTATTCTCGGCGGCGCCTTCACGCTCACCGCGGTGATCGCCGGCGGCATCGACACCGGCTGGACCTTCTACACCCCCTACAGCACCATGTTTTCCAACGGCGCGGTGCTGGCCGCCGCCACCGGCGTGTTCATCGTCGGCTTCTCGTCGATCCTCACCGGCATCAACTTCATCGTCACCACCCATAAGATGCGCGCGCCGGGGCTCACCTGGTTCCGCCTGCCGCTGTTCGTGTGGGCGCAGTACGCCACCAGCCTGATCATGGTGCTGGCCACGCCGGTGCTGTCGATCACCCTGGTGTTGTTGGGCGTGGAACGGGCCTTCGGCATCGGCATCTTTGATCCGGCGCTTGGGGGTGACCCGATCCTGTTCGAGCATTTATTCTGGTTCTACTCCCATCCGGCGGTCTACATCATGCTGCTACCGGCCATGGGCGTGGTCAGCGAGGTCATCGCCTGCTTCGCCCATAAACGGATTTTCGGTTACAAGGTGATGGCGTTTTCCATCCTCGCCATCGCGTTGTTCGGCTTTCTGGTATGGGGGCACCATATGTTCGTCTCCGGCCAGTCGATCTACGCCGGGGTGGCGTTCTCCCTGCTCAGCTTTCTGGTGTCGGTGCCCTCGGCGCTGAAGATCTTCAACTGGCTGGCCACGCTCTATAAGGGCCATATCCGTTTCGACGCGCCGATGCTGTTCGCGCTCAGTTTTATCGGCCTGTTTCTGATCGGCGGGCTCACCGGGGTGTTCGTGGCCACGCTGGCCCTGGACATCCAGATGCACGACACCTACTTCGTGGTGGCGCATTTCCACTACATCATGGTCGGCGGCATGGTCTCCGCCTACATGGCGGGGCTGCATTTCTGGTGGCCGAAGATCACCGGGCGCCTGTACCCGGAGATGTGGGCGCGGGTGTCGGCGATTATTGTGTTCGCCGGCTTCAACCTGACGTTCTTCCCGCAGTTCATTCTCGGCTGGGCCGGCATGCCCCGCCGCTACCACGCCTACGCCGAAGAATTTCAGTTGTTGAATGTATTTTCGTCCGCCGGCGCCGGCATGCTGGCGGTGGGCTATCTGTTGCCGCTGGTGTATCTGCTCTGGTCGTTGCGCTACGGCGCCCGCGCCGGCGGCAACCCCTGGGACGCCCGGGGTCTGGAATGGACGGTGGCTTCACCGCCGCCGAAAGAGAATTTCGCCACCGTTCCAGGGGTCGACAGCGAGGCGTACGCCTATGACACGCCCCAATAACCAAACCACGGTGATCGTTGCCCACCAGTTCGAGACGCTGGAGCAGCAATTCGACGCCGACCTGTTGGGTATGTGGCTGTTCCTGGTCACCGAGGCGCTGCTGTTCTCCGGTGCCTTCCTGGCACTGGCCGTGTACTACCATCAGTATTACGACACCTTTTCGGCGGCGGCCCGCGAGCTGCACTGGCTGCTGGCCGGTTTCAACAGCGTGATCCTGCTGACCAGCGGCCTGGCGGTGGCGCTTGCCGAGCAGGCCGCGGACCAACACCAGCGCCGGCTCACCCTGTGGTGGCTGAGCGCCACCATCGCCCTGGGCGTGGCCTTCCTGGGCCTGAAGGGCTACGAGTACTACATGGAATACCGTGCCGGCCTGGTCCCCTTTCTGGATCAGCCGTTCGCGTTTTCCGGGCCGGACCCGCACAACGCCATGTTGTTCTATAACTTCTATTTCGCGATCACCGGCCTGCACGCGCTGCATATGATCATCGGCCTGATGGTACTGCTGGTCATGCTGGTGCTGACGTACCGTTGGCGCGAGGGCGCGCGGGTCGCGCGCCAGGTGCGCATCGCCGGCCTGTACTGGGCGTTCGTGGATATCGTCTGGGTGCTGGTGTACTGCAGCCTTTATTTGCTTGGCCGTTAGGGGGCGCCATGACCGACGATAACGAAACCCGGGTTCGTCACCGCTTTGTCGGCCTCTATGTTCTGTTGCTCGGCTTGCTGGGCGCGAACATGGCCGGCACCCTGATCGACGCCGGCGGGCTGGCGATACCGATTCGGCTTTCGGTGGCCGCCGTGATGGTGGTGGTGATCGCCACTTCCTTCATGCGGCTCCGACAAAGCAGCGCGCTGGTGCAGGTGGTGGCGGTGATGAGCCTGCTCTGGATCATGTTCCTGTTCGTGCTCACCTTCGCCGATTTTCTCACCCGCTAGCGCCGCCCGGCGATCAACCGGGTGTAACGCGGGCGCTGCGATGGTGGCCCGGGCCGACCAGACCGCGCGGTTTGAAGCTGTCCGGGTCGGCGGCGTTCCACCATTCCTGGTACGGGGTGGCGGCCGGGTCCTCAAGCAACTCACCGGAACGCAGAAACGGATACATCTTATCCAGGCCGATCAATTCCGTGGCGCTGCGCCGGTGCAGCAGATGGTGCGGCAGCAGCTCAGCGGGATGGTCCAGCCCGGCGGCGGCCACCAGGTCCGCCAGATGGTCCAGGGTGTGGCGCTGAAAATTGGCCACGCGGGGCGCTTTGTCGGCGATCACCAGACCGCGCTGCCGGTTGGGGTTCTGCGTCGCCACACCGGTGGGGCACAGATCGTTATGGCAGCTTTTGGTCTGCACACAGCCCAGCGACAACATGAACGCCCGGGCCGCGTTGCACCAGTCGGCGCCCAGCGCCAGGTTGGCGGCCATGGTGTAGGCGCTGTACACCTTGCCGCTGGCCGCCAGCCGGATGTGCGGGCGCAGGCCGGTGCCCACCAGAGCGTTGCGCACCAGCAACAGCCCTTCGCGCAACGGCATGCCCACATGGTCGGAGAATTCCTCCGGCGCCGCGCCGGTGCCGCCCTCGGCGCCGTCGACCACGATGAAATCAAGGCGGATACCGGAATCCAGCATCGCCTTGCACAGCGCGAACACTTCCCACGGATGGCCCACGCACAGTTTGATGCCCACCGGCTTGCCGCCGGAATCCGCGCGCAGGGAGGCCGCGAATTCGAGCAACTCCCGGGGCGTGGAAAACGCGGTGTGATAGGCCGGCGACAGGCAATCCTGCGCCACCGGAATCTTGCGGGTGCGGGCGATTTCCTCGGTGATCTTGGCCGCCGGCAGTAAACCGCCGTGGCCCGGTTTGGCGCCCTGGCTGAGTTTGATTTCGATCATGCGCACCGAATCCCGGTTGGCCTGCTCGCGAAACAGCCCGCGATCAAAATAGCCGTCCCGGTCCCGGCAGCCGAAGTAGCCGCTGCCGATCTCCCAGACCAGATCGCCGCCGTGACGCACATGGTAGGGGCTGATGCCGCCTTCTCCGGTGTCCTGGTAGAAGCCGCCGCGCCGGGCACCGAGATTCAGGGCCTCCACCGCCGGCCCGCTCAGCGAGCCGAAACTCATCGCGGAAACGTTGAGCAGTGACACGTCGAAGGGGCGCGCGCAGGTGTCGGCGCCCACCCGTACCCGGAAGTCACTGTCCGGCTTGGGACGCGGCGCCATGGAATGGGTCACCACCTGGAATTCGTTGTCGTAGGCGTCCAGATCGCTGCCGAACGGCTTGGCGTCCACCTGGTCCTTGGCGCGCTCGTAAATCAACGAGCGCATGTCCCGGTTATAGGGCCGGCCCTCGCGGTCATTCTCGACAATGTACTGGCGTAGAAACGGTCGCAGAAATTCAAAAAACCAGCGGAAATGGGCGAGCAACGGATAGTTGCGCAGCAGCGTGTGGCGGTGCTGCAGCAGATCGCGCAGCCCCTGCGCCAGCAACGCCAGGGCCACCAGCGTTAATAACCACAGCCACGGCGAGGCGGGATAAAAAAACAACGCGACACCGCCGCCAAGGAAGATCACCGCGGCGATCACGGGACCAATGAACCGGCCCGGTCCGGTGGTGCTGTCAGCCATCGTACTCTCCTTTTTACGATGAACCTCAACGCTACCTGATGTGGCCGCCACGGGACGGCGAAAAAACGTAAAAGCATGACAAATTCCGCCGCGCGCCCCTGTTTCCAGGCACCGAAAGTCGCAGGATGAATCCAAACCGTTAAGGACGATGCAAGCCAAAAGGAGGTTCATCATGGCAACGCAGAAGCAGATTCAGGCCGCCCGGGAAAACATCAAGAAGGCGCAGAAAACCTGGCGCAATATGAGCAAATCCAAACGCGCCCGCTCTCAGCCGGAAGGCTCCCAGCGCAAGGCGCCGGGCCGTGGCAGCGACGGCGACTACTACCACGTGGCGGTGCGCAACAAATCCCAGTTCAAGACGTTCCGCACCCACGACGTGGGCGACCCTGGCGGCATCCAGCGGGTGGCCGGACAACGCAAAAGCGGCACCTGGGGCACGGTGAAATGGCTGATCCCCAAGGAATGGGCGCACATGAAAGGCGGCAAGCTGATCGCCGACAGCGACGACGCCCGCAAGGTGCTGGAGCAATTGGGCAGCGCGCCGGTGCACAGCAGCGCCGACATGTTCGAGGCCAAACCGCGCCCCAAGGTGCCGGAGAAGGACAAACCCACCAAGGCGCAACAACAGGCGCGCCGGGAGAACATCAAGAAGGCGCAACGGGCCGCGCACCAGCGCGGCCACTGACCCCGCTCAGGGCGTGTCGTCGCTCTCCGGCGTGCCGTTCCGGTCCGCGCCCTCGTCCGCATCGTCGTCGGAGGCGGCGGGCAGAGCGCGGCGTGCCTTGGCGCCCAGGTCGCGCAGCTTGTGGGCCTGACCGAGAAGGTTACCGCGGCCTTCGGTGAGCCGTTTGTAGGAGGTTTCCCAGGACTGCTGCGCCTTGTCGATCTTGTCGCCCACATCCGACAGGGACTCCGCCACCAGTGACACCTGGTCGCAGATGCGGCCGGCGCGGCTGGCGATGTCCAGCGCGTTACGGTTCTGGTACTCGTAGCGCCAGATGTTCTGAATGGTGCGCAGGGTGACCAGCAGCGTGGTCGGGCTGACCAGCACGATATTGCGCTCGTAGGCCTCGGTATAAAGGCCCGGATCCGCTTCCATGGCGGTCATGAAGGCCCCTTCCACGGGGATGAACAGCAGCACGAAATCGAGGCTGCGCACCCCTTCCAGGCCGCTGTAATTCTTCGCGTCCAGACCCTTGATGTGGGCGCGCAGGGAGCTGAGGTGCTGTTCGCGGGCCAGGCCGCGCTGTTCGTCGTCCTCGGCGGACACGTAGCGCTCGTAGGCCACCAGCGACACCTTGGCGTCGATTACCACGTCCTTGTCTTCCGGAAGATGCACGATGGCGTCCGGCAGACGTCGTTCGCCGCTCTCCCCTTTCAGCGCCACCTGGGTATCGTATTCGCGGCCCTTGGTGAGCCCGGAGCTTTCCAGCACCCGCTCCAGAATCATCTCGCCCCAGTTGCCCTGGGTTTTCACCTGGCCCTTTAGTGCCTCGGTGAGGTTGCGCGCGTCCTGGTGCATCTGCTGGTTGAGGCTTTTCAGGTGTTGCAGCTGTTCGGTGAGCGCCGCCTGGGCGCGCGCGTCATCGCCGTGGATCTGATCCACCCGGCGGCGGAACTCCGACAGCTGCTCGCGGAACGGCTTCAACAGCCCGTCCAGCCCCTCGCGGTTCTTTTCCTCGAACTGCTTGCTGCGCTGTTCGAAGATTTTCGCCGACAGGTTTTCGAATTCATGGCGCAGCTGTTCGCGGCTGTTTTCCAGAAAGGTGAGCTTGTCCTGCTGGCCGGCCAGCCGCTCATCCAGACGGGCTTTGTCGGCGCGCGCCTGGGCCAGGCTCTGCTCGCTTTCCCGCAGCCGTTGCTCAAGATTTCGTTGGCGCTCGTCCTGCTGCTGGTGCTGACGGTCGCGTTCCTCGGCCAGAGTGGCGAGACGGTCACGGGCCTGGTCCCGCTCGCCGCGCAGACGGTTCAGGGCGCCGCGCGTGATCAGTAGCGCGATCAGGGCGATCACCGCCGCCGACAGGGCGCCGGTGAGAATCCATACGGTCAGATCGTTCATCGCGCCGCCTTGTTGAACAGGGTGTAGAAATTGTCCCGGGTCAGCGCCGCCAGCTCGGCCACCGGAATGCCCTTGAGCTCCGCCACGCACTCGGCCACCCGGGCCACGTAACGGGGCTCGTTGGGTTTGCCGCGGTACGGCACCGGCGCCAGCCAGGGGGAGTCGGTTTCGATCAACAGGCGCTCCAGCGGCACCTGACGCACGGTGTCGCGCAGCGCCTCCGCGTTGCGGAAGGTGACGATGCCGGAAATGGAAATATAGAAGCCCAGCTCCATGGCCTGCTCGGCCATATCCAGGTCTTCGGTGAAACAATGCAGCACCCCGCGCACCTCGCCTGCGCCGTGCTCGCGCAACAGCGCCAGGGTGTCCTCCTTGGCGCCGCGGGTGTGGATGATCAGCGGCAGGCCGGTGCGGCGGGCGGCGCGGATGTGCTCGATAAAGCGATCGCGCTGCCAGTCGCGCTGTTCCTTGGCGTAAAAATAATCCAGGCCGGTCTCGCCGATCGCCACCACCCGGGGGTGGTCGGCCAGGCGCACCAGCTCATCGGCGTCCGGCTCGCGGGAGTCCTTGTAGAGCGGGTGCACGCCCACGGTGGCGTGCACGTCGGCGTGGCGCTCGGCCAGCTCACGGACCCGGGGAAAGGTTTCCAGATCGACACCGATGCACAGCATATGGCTGATGCCATCGGCGCGGGTGGCGGCCATCATGGCGTCGAAATCACCGTCGTAGGCATCCAGATTAAGACGGTCCAGGTGGCAGTGGGAATCCACCAGATCGGGACGATCAACAGCGGTGTCGGACATCAACGGTTCGGCTCCTGTCGCGGATAGCGGGAAAACCGCAAGGGTAGCGGGGAGCGACCGCGAACGCTACATGGTGTGGGTGGGACGGTCCGATTGCAGCGAGCCGGCCAAGTGGTTTTCGATGGTGCGGCGGGCGGTGTCGTCCTGGTCGGAAAACTGCACGCCGATACCGGCGCTGCGGTTGCCCTGGGCGCCCTGGGGCGTGATCCACACCACCTTGCCGGCCACCGGAATTTTTTCCGGCTCGTCCATGATATTGAGCAGCAGGAAGATTTCCTCGCCCAGCTTGTAGTTCTTGTCGGTGGCGACGAACAGACCGCCGTTGGTGACGAAAGGCATGTAAGCCGAATACAGGGCCGCCTTGTCCTTGATGCTCAATGACAGAATGCCGCTGCGGCCTCCGGGCATTTTCATGCGATCGCTCCCCCTGACAAACCCTTTAGCGTTATTGGAATGGTCTCAGCAGATTAGAAGCCGCCGGCGGCAGCGTCAACGCCCACCAGGACCAGCAACCATTGTTCCATCAGCAGCTCTTTATTCGGGTTGGCGCCGCCCATCAGCTGCCGGCGCCCTTCCATGACCCGCTGGGCGGCGCGCAGCAGCCGCGCCGGCGGAAGCTGCGCCGCCAGTTGTCTGAGTATCGGCTCCACCTTGGGATCCTGAACCCCGGCCGGGTCGGCCTGCTCCACCTTATCGCCGAGGGCGGCCAGCACCGAGGCCCGGGCCAGCCAGCCGTACAGCACCCCGGCCATCACGCGCGGGTCGTGGGCGGCCAGCGCCTGACCGCCCTGGGCCGGCGACAGGCGCCCCTGGGCCACCGACAGCAATTGCCCGGCGAGCTGCTCGCGGGCCGCGAACCAGTCCGCCTGCTGCAGTTCCAGAGCCCGCAACGGCGCGCCCTGGGCGGCGGCCAGCAAGGCCGGCGCCTCTTTTTCGCCGGCCTGAGGCACCAGCCACTCCAGCGCCGCCGCCGGTTCCGGCAGCGGCAGATGCCGCTGCTGGCAGCGGCTGCGTATGGTCGGCAACAGCAGGCTGGGCTGGTGGCTGACCAGGATCAGCACCAGACCCCGGCCGGGCTCCTCCAGGGTCTTGAGCAGGGCGTTCTGGGCGCTGCGGTTGAGCCCCTCGGCGGGGGCGATCAACGCCACCCGGGCGCCGTTGTACTGGGCGGTGCGGGTACCGAACTCCACCAGACGGCGCACCTGATCGATCTTGATGCCCAGGCTGGTGCCTTCCGGCACCAGGGTGTGCGCGTCCGGGTGGGTGCCGGCGGCGCTCAGATGGCAGCCGTGGCACTGACCGCAGGCGAGCCCGGCGCTGGGGTTTTCGCACAGCAGCGCCTGGGCCAGGGATTGGGCCAGGCGGAACTTGCCGCTGCCGGCGGCGCCGGCGAGCAGCAACGCATGGGGCAGACGGCCCTGGGCGTGCTGCTCCAGCAGCCGCTGCATCTCTTCCCGGTGCCAGGGACAGGGCACTTGGATGGGGGCGTTCAGCGCCACTGCAGCATCTCCTGAAGATGGTTCTCGAGTTGCGCGCGCACCTGATCCAGGCCGACGCCGGCGTCCACCACCCGGAACCGGTCCGGCTCGCCGGTGGCGCGCTCAAGGTAGCACTGGCGCACCCGTTCGAAAAAGGCCGCCTGCTCCCGTTCGATACGGTCCGGGCGGGAGCGCTTGCCGGCCCGCGCCAGGCCCTCCGCCACCGGCACGTCGAACAGCAGGGTGCGGTCCGGGGTCAGCCCCTGAAGCACCAGCCGCTCCAGCGCGGCGATGCGCTCCCGGTCGAGGCCCCGGCCGGCGCCCTGGTAGGCCCAGGTGGCGTCCATGAAACGGTCGCAGAGCACCCACTCGCCGCGCGCCAGCGCCGGCCGGATCAACGCCGCCAGATGCTGCGCCCGGGCGGCGAACACCAGCAGCAGCTCGGTGGTGTCGTCCATGGCCTCCGGGCCGGGGTCGAGCAGCACCTGGCGGATCCGTTCGGCCAGATCGGTGCCGCCGGGCTCGCGGGTCACGGTCACGGGGACGCCCGCGTCGCGCAGGCGCTCGGCGAGCCACGCCAGGTTGGAACTTTTGCCGGCGCCCTCGCCGCCTTCCAGCGTGATAAAACGCCCGCTCACGGCTGCGGCTCCGGGCTGGAACGGTAATTCTCGCGCCGCTTGAGCTGATACTCGCGCACCGCGCGCTGGTGTTCCGCCAGGGTGCGGGAAAATTTATGGCTGCCGTCGCCCCGGGCCACGAAGAAGAGGTCCTCGGTGGGCTCCGGGCTCACCGCCGCGAGGATCGACTCGCGGCTGGGCATGGCGATCGGCGTGGGCGGCAGGCCGCTGATCGCGTAGGTGTTGTAGGGGGTTTTGCGGCGCAGGTCGGAGCGGCGGATATTGCCGTCGTAGTCGGTGCCCATGCCGTAAATCACGGTGGGATCGGTCTGCAGCCGCATGCCCTTGCGCAGGCGGTTGATGAACACGCCGGCGATGCGGCCGCGCTCCGCCGGTACCGCGGTCTCTTTCTCCACGATGGAGGCCATGATCAACGCCTCGTAGGGGGTGTCGTAGGGCAGATCCTCATCGCGGGCCGCCCAGGCCTGATCGAGAATCCGCTGCTGGCGCTCCAGGGCGCGGCGCAGCAGATCCACATCGCGGGTGCCGCGCGTGTAGAAATAGGTTTCAGGCGCGAACCAGCCCTCCGGGTGGGCACCGGGCCGGCCCAGACGGGCCATCACCGCGGCGCCGTCCAGGTCCACCAGGGTGTGCTCTATGCCCTCCAGGCCGGCCAGGCGGGCGCGCCATTCGCGGAAATTCCAGCCCTCCACCAGGGTGACGCTGCGTTGCAGCACGTCGCCACGGTCGATTTTTTCCAGCAGCGTGAGCAGGGAGTCGCCGGGGTTGAGCTGGTACTCGCCCACATGCAGGCGCGCATCGACCCCGGTGAAGGCGCTGTAGAGCCGCGCCGACCAGCGCCGCAGACGGGCTTCCGGCGGCTCACCGAGCAGGCCGTCGGCGCGCATTCCCGCCAGCAGGCCGTTGAACGAAGAGCCCGGCGCCACTTCCACCAGCACCGGCTCTTCCAGGGGCAGCGGCCGGTGCAAATAGCCGCTCACCCAGAAGCCGGCCAGAGGGATGCCGACCAGGAGCAACAACAGCAGCAACCCGAACATTCGTATTTTTCGGCGCATCTATGAAAAAAGAACCTCGAAGTCTTCTTGGAATTGTCGCACCGGCGCGGTGACCGGCCAGACCCATTGCGCCAGTTTACGCACCGGCAGCACCCCGACAACACTGTTGATCAGAAAAACGCTGTCGGCGGTGCGCAGATGTGACAGCGGACGCAGCCGCACCTGCACCGGGCGGCCCTGCTCGCCGGCCCGCGCCAGCAACCAGGCACGGCCGACGCCGGCCACCCCGGCGGCGTCCAGGGCGGGCGTCCACAGGGTATCGCCGAACAGCGCGAACAGGTTCATGGCGGTGGCTTCCAGCGGGCAGCCGCGCCGGTCCAGCAGCAGGCCCTCGTGCCAGCCCCGGCGGGCCACTTCCATGCGGGCCAGCACCTGGGGCAGCCGGTTAAGATGCTTGAGACCCGCCAGCGGGTCGCGCTCCAGGGGCTCGCTGCACAGGCCGGTTTCAATGCCGTCGCGGCGCAACAGCGGCGACCACTCCGGCACGGTGCCGTGCTGGGCGAACAGGGAAGGCGTCGGGTGCGACGGCGGCAGGTACCCGCGACCGCCCGGGCCCCGGGTGAGAATCAGCTTGATCAGACCGGTGCCGGGCGGCGCGGCGGTCAGAGCGTCGGCGAGACAGCGGTCCAGGGCGTCCGGCGCCACCGGGATCCGCAACCGGGCGGCGCCGTCGAGCAGCCGCGCCCGGTGGCGCGGCCACAGTGGCGCCGCGCCGGACGCCGTGACCCGCACGGTCTCGAACAGGCCGTCGCCATAGGCGAGACCCCGGTCGTTGACGGCGGGCCCGCCGCTCACACCTTGCGGAACAGCAGCGACCCGTTGGTGCCGCCGAACCCGAACGAGTTGGACAACGCCACGTCGATGGTGCGCTGCTGGGCCTGGTTGGCCACCAGGTCCAGATCACAGCCCTCGTCCGGGTTGTCCAGGTTGATGGTCGGCGGCGCCACGGAGTCGCGCATGGCCAGCAGCGTGAAGATGGCCTCCACCGCGCCGGCCGCGCCCAGCAGGTGGCCGATCATCGATTTGGTGGAGCTCATCGCCAGCTTCGGCGCGTGGTCGCCGAACACCTTCTTGACCGCGTGGATCTCGATCAGATCGCCGACCTTGGTGGAGGTGGCGTGGGCGTTCACATAAGCCACTTCCGACGGATCGATGCCGGCATCACGGATCGCGTTGCCCATGGCCAGGGCCGCCCCGGCCCCGTCCTCGGACGGCGCAGTCATATGGTAGGCGTCGTCGCTCATGCCGTAGCCGATCAGCTCACCGTAGATGGTGGCGCCACGGGCCTTGGCGCGCTCGTATTCCTCCAGCACCACGGCGCCGGCGCCGTCGGCGAGCACGAAGCCGTCCCGGTCCCGGTCCCAGGGCCGGCTGGCGGCGGTGGGATCGTCGTTACGGGTGGACAGTGCCCGGGCGGCGGCGAAACCGCCCATGCCCAGCGGCGTGGAGCCCTTCTCGGCGCCGCCGGCGACCATCACGTCGGCGGTGCCCAGCTGGATCTGCTGGGCGGCGAAGCCGATGTTGTGGGTGCCGGTGGTGCAGGCCGTCACGGTGGCGAAGTTCGGGCCCTTGAAGCCGTACATGATGGCCAGGTTGCCGGCGATCATGTTGATAATGGTGCTGGGCACGAAAAACGGCGACAGCTTACGCGGCCCGGAATCCATCAGCTTCTGGTGGTTTTCCTCGATGTTGGTCAACCCGCCGATGCCGGAGCCGATGGCGACGCCGATGCGTTCACCGTTTTCCTTATCCATTTCCAGGCCGGCGTCACGCAGGGCCTGAATCGCCGCCACCATGCCGTACTGCACGAAGACATCCATCTTGCGCGCTTCCTTGCCGGACAAATATTCGTCCATGGCAAAGTCCGGCACCAGCCCGGCGAACTTGGTGGAGAAGTTCTCCGTGTCGAAATGGTCGATCCGGCGAATACCGCTACGACCGGCCAGAATGCCCTCCCAGGTACTGGCCACGTCGGTGCCCAGAGGGCTCAACATTCCCAGACCGGTTATCACTACTCGACGTCGTGTCACCCGTTCTCCTCCCAAAAAAAACCGCAAGCCCGGAGAGCCTGCGGTTTTTTTACTGACGTTGCGTTGGCTGTGACCGAATCAGCTGTGCGACTTGATGTAATCCACGGCAGCTTGAACGGTGCTGATCTTTTCAGCCTCTTCGTCCGGAATTTCGGTTTCGAATTCTTCCTCGAGAGCCATTACCAGCTCGACGGTGTCCAGTGAATCGGCACCCAGGTCTTCGACGAAGGAGGCGGCGGGCTTAACGTCTTCCGGTTTAACGCCCAGTTGCTCAACGATGATCTTCTGGACCCGTTCTTCGATGCTGCTCATGATGTTATTACTCTCCTGTTGATGGTGTGCAAGCACCTATGAGCGGCTATTCTAGGTGAACGCTGTTCGCGCTTGCAAGCCGCTCTCGGTACTGGTTTTCGCGGATTAGTTTCCAAATGTTTGGGCGCCTGCGAGAAGCGCCCGTACGCCGTGGCTAAGCGCAGCTTAGCGGTTTTCCGCAGCGATGTCTCAACCCGTGAACATCCCGCCGTTCACATGCACCGTGGTGCCGGTCACATAACCGCCGCCCTCGCTGGCCAGCCAGCCCACGGCGCTGGCCACTTCGGCCGGCGATCCCAGGCGCCCCAGCGGTATTTCGCTGAGCAGCGCTTCACGCTGCGCCTCGGGCAGGCCGTCGGTCATATCGGTCTGGATAAAGCCCGGCGCCACCGAATTCACGGTGATGTTGCGCGACCCCAGCTCCCGCGCCAGGGCCCGCGTGAAGCCTTCCACGCCCCCTTTGGCGGCGGCGTAGTTGGCCTGGCCGGCGTTGCCCATGGTACCGACCACGGAGCTGATGTTGATCACCCGGCCCCAGCGGGCCTTGGTCATGCCCTTCAGGCACGCCTTGGTGACCCGGTACAGCGAATTCAGGTTGGTGTTGATCACATCCTGCCACTCATCCGCCTTCATGCGCAGCATGAGGTTGTCGCGGGTGATGCCGGCGTTGTTGACCAGCACCAGCGGCGGGCCGTACTCGGCGCTGAGCGCCTTGAGGCCCTCGGCCACGGAGTCGTCGTCGGCGACGTCGAGCACCACGCCGGCGCCCTGCTCGCCGAGCGCGTCATAGATGGCGGCGGCGCCTTTCTCGCTGGTGGCGGTGCCGACCACGAACCAGCCGGCGCCGGCCAGTTCGGCGGCGATCGCCCGGCCGATGCCACGGGTGGCCCCGGTGACCAGCGCTACTTTTCTGTCCTCGCTCATAAGGTTCTCCTCAGGCGCCGGTGAGCGCGTTCTGAAAGGCGGCATCGTTTTCCAGGGGCTTGGCGTCCAGGCCCCGGTCGATGCGCTTGGTGAGGCCGCACAACACTTTGCCGGGCCCGCACTCGTAAAGCGTGGAGACGCCGTCGGCGGCCAGCGCGCGCACCGTTTCCGACCAGCGTACCGGCGAGTGCAGCTGGCGCACCAGCGCGCCGCGGATGCTGTCCGGGTCGGACTCCGAGCTCACGTCCACGTTATTGATCACCGGCAGCTCCGGCGCGAAGAATTTGGTGCTTTGCAGCTGCTCGGCCAGTTTGTCCGCCGCCGGGCGCATCAGCGCGCAGTGGGACGGCACGCTCACCGGCAGCGCCATGGCGCGCTTGGCGCCGGCGGCCTTGCAGGCCTCGATGGCGCGCTCCACGGCGCTCACCTGGCCGGCGATCACCACCTGGCCCGGCGCATTGAAGTTGACGGCTTCCACCACCTCGCCCTGGGCGGCGTCGGCGCAGGCCTGGCGGACCTGGTCGTCGTCCAGGCCCAGAATCGCGGCCATCCGGCCCTCGCCGTCGGCCACGGCGGCCTGCATCAGTTCGCCGCGCCGGCGCACCAGGCGCACGGCGTCGCCCAGGGTGATCACCCCGGCGCAGGTGAGCGCGGTGTATTCGCCCAGGCTGTGGCCGGCGAGCCGGTCGGGACGAGCGCCGCCGGCCTGCTCCCAGAGCTTCCACAGCGCCACACCGGCGGTGAGCAGCAGCGGCTGGGTGTTTTCGGTGCTGTTGAGGGCCTCTTCCGGGCCTTCCTGCGCCAGCTGCCAGAGATCCAGATCCAGGGCGCCGGAGGCCTCCTGGAACGCCTGGCGCACCGGAACGCGCTCGGCGAAATCGGCCAGCATACCCAGGCTCTGGGAACCCTGACCGGGAAAGACGAAAGCGGTTTTCGACATGCGTTTGCCTCTTTGATGTCGCTCGAGCCGGGAGTATGCCGCCTGCGGGCGCGGCTGTCCGCCCGACCCTGAAACAAATTGTGAATGCGCGGCCGCCGCGCCCCGGGAAAACCTAGGAGGCGTCCGCCGGGGCGAGAGCGTCGCGGATCAGCGCCGGCACGTTGCGCTCGGCTTCGAGAACCGCCACTTCCAGGGCGCTGACGAAGCCTTCCACGCCGGTGCCGCCGTGGCTTTTCACCACGATACCGTTCAGCCCCACCAGGCTGGCGCCGTTGTAACGCTCCGGGTCCAGACGGTGCTTGAGCCCGCGCAGCAGCGGCAGCGCGAACAGGCCGCTGAGCTTGCGCAGCAGGGAACGGCCCGCCTCTTCGCGGATCATGCCGCCAATCATGGAGGCGGCGCCTTCCATGGTCTTCAGCGACACATTGCCGACAAAGCCGTCACAGACCACCACGTCCACGTCGCCGACGAAGATGCCGTTACCCTCGACGAAACCGGCGTAGTTCAGATCGGCGGCCTGCTGCATCAGGGTGGCGGCTTCCTTGATCTGCTCGTTGCCCTTGATGTCCTCCTCGCCGATGTTCAGCAGCGCCACCCGCGGCGCGCTCAAACCGTCCACGGCGCGCACCACCGCCTGCCCCATCAGGGCGAACTGCAGCAGGTGCTTGGGTTCGGAATCCACATTGGCGCCCAGATCGAGCATGTGGCAGTGCCCTTTGGCGGTGGGGATGGCGGTGCAGATGGCCGGCCGGTCGACGCCCGGCAGGGTTTTGAGAACGAAGCGGCTGACCGCCATCAGGGCACCGGTGTTGCCGGCGCTGACCGCCGCCAGGGCGCGTCCTTCCTTAACCTGGTTGATGGCCACCCGCATGGAGGAGTCTTTCTTCTGGCGCAGTGCCACGGCGACCGGGTCGTCCATGGCCACCACTTCCGACGCCGGGGTCAGGGCGAGGCGCGGGTGATTGTCGAGTTTTTCTTTCTTCAGGGCCGCGGCGAGGGCGGACGGCTCGCCCACCATGATCACATGCAGATCGGGGTGGCGGGCCAGTATCCGGGCCACGGCGGGCACGGTCACGGGCAGACCGTGATCGCCGCCCATGGCGTCCACGGCCAGGGTCACAACCGCTGACATGGCAAATTTCCTGCTTGGCGAAGCGACGGCCATGATACGAGTTCGATCCGGCCGTGGATAGAGAAACGGGAGCCCTGAAGGCTCCCGTTACACAGTCGTCCTGTTGTCACCGTCGGGCGGCGTACCGTCAGGCGGCGCACCGCCCGCGGCAAACGGACTTACTCTTCTTCGTCGTCCAGTTCCGCGGTGCGCAGCACCTGGCGGCCGCGGTACATGCCGTCCGGAGAGATGTGGTGACGGCGGTGCACTTCACCGGTGCTCGCGTCTTCGGTGATAGCGGGCGCGGTCAGCGCATCGTGGGAACGACGCATGCCACGCTTGGAACGGGTTTTGCGACTCTTCTGAACAGCCATTTGTTGCTCCTCGGCGTATTACTTGCGGCGGCCCTTGAGACGGGCCAGCACGGCAAACGGATTATCCGGATCGGACTGATTGTCATCCTGGTCGCCCGGATCCCCAGCGCTCTGGGGCGGCGGATCGGGGCACTGATCGTGAAGCGCCACCAGCGGCATCGCCAGCAGCAGCTCTTCTTCCACCAGTTCCGCCAGCGTCATGCGCTCCTCGGTAACCAGCAATGGATCCAGGTCGGCGGGCAATGCCTTGGCCTGCTCTTCGCTCCACACCAACATCAGATCGACGTCGGCGGCGACTTCCTGTTGCACCGGCTCCAGACAACGCTGGCACACCAGAACCAGAGAAGTCTCCACCCGGCCCCGAACGCGCCGGCGGCCGTCCTCGTCCCGGCCAAAGGCCAGGCTCACCCGGACCGGCTGGTCCAGACTCTCGCGATATTCCCGCAGTCTGGGGAGGTCCCCGACCCGGGCTTCGCCTTCGACGACGCGTTCCTGGTCCGCGAACTTCCTCGGTTCCAGATACGGTGGCAGTTGCCCTGAAAACATAAGCGCGCAATTCTAGGCGCGGGCCCGCGTCCTGTCAAAGCGAAAATACACCCGCGACGCCCGGCTTAACTGTCTGAGAAAGCTGGTTTTTTCGTGCACCGGATCGGGGCCGTGGGTACACTCCCGACCCGCAACCACCCGCCACCAACCAGGAGACCGCCATGACCGACCAGCCACAGCCTTTGATTCTGGCCTCCTCGTCGCCGTTCCGCCGCGAGCTGCTGGGCAAGCTGCGTCTGTCATTCCAGCATCACAGCCCGGACATCGACGAGCGCGCCCGGCCCGGCGAAACGCCCACGGAACTGGTGCTGCGCCTGGCGCGGGACAAGGCCGCCGCCCTCGCCGACGCACACCCGGACGCCCTGATCATCGGCTCCGACCAGGTGGCGGTGATCGACGGCGACGTGCTCGGCAAGCCCGGCGATCACGACACCGCCGTGGCCCAGCTGCGCCGCGCCAGCGGCCGCACCGTGCAGTTCCTCACCGGGCTGTGCCTGCTGAACAGCGCCACCGGCCGCCACCAGAGCGGCTGCGAGCGCTTCACCGTGCACTTCCGCCGGCTCCGTGACCGTCAGATTGAGCGCTATATCGAGGTCGAACAACCCCTCAACTGCGCCGGCAGCTTCAAGTCCGAAGGCCTGGGCATCGTGCTGTTCAAAGCGCTCGAAGGGCGGGACCCCAATGCCCTGGTGGGGCTACCGCTGATCATGCTGACCGACTTCTTAGCCGCCGAGGGCGTCATCCTTCCGGGATAGAGCCGCAAGCCAGCGATGGTGGCTAACTGTGCGAGCGGGCCCAGCCCGCGAAAGGCAAGCGCAGCTTGCCGGCAGGATCCCAGAGACCTCTCTAACAAAGCACCAACAACGCCTCTGGTATCCCGCCGGGTGGCCAAGGCCACCCTTTCGCGGGCAAGGCCCGCTCCCACAAAACTCGGTTAGCGGAGCGTGGGCGCGCCGCCTTCCAGGCCCAGGGTCTGACCGATGCCGTTGCCGATCGAGGTGCCGAAGCGCTTCAGGAAGCGGTCCACCGGCGAGCGGGTGACGGTGTAGTCCACCATTTCCTCCAGGCCGGCCACGTCGCGGGCCACCTGCCCCGGGCTTTTCAGGCCGTCGATCAGCCCCAGCTCCAGAGCGCGCTCACCGGTCCAGAACAGGCCGGAAAACAGCTCCGGGTTCTCTTCCACTTTCAAGCGGTCGCCACGGCCGTCCTTCACCGCGCCGATAAACTGCTGGTGGATCTCGTTGAGCATGGTCTGCACGTGCTCGCGGTCGGACTCGCGCACCGGTGAGAACGGGTCAAGCAGCGCCTTATTCTCGCCGGCGGTGTACACGCGGCGCTCCACGCCCAGCTTCTCGGCGGCTTCCTGCACCCCGAAGCTGGCCATGATCACGCCGATGGAGCCGACGATGCTGGCCGGGTCGGCGTAGATCTGGTCGGCGGCGGCGGCGATGTAATAGGCGCCGGAGGCGCCCATATCGGTGATCGCCGCGTACAGCTTCTTATCCGGGTATTCGGCGCGCAGCCGCTGAATCTCGTTGAACACGAAGTTCGACTGCACCGGCGAACCGCCCGGGCTGTTGACGCGCAGCAGCACCGCTTCGGCGTTCTCCGCCTCGAAGGCGTCGCGCAGCCCGCGGCTGATCAGATCGGCGCTGGCTTCGGAATCCGCCATGATCACGCCGTTCAGGTCGACCACCGCCACGTGGGGCTCGGCCACCGCCATGGCGTCCCCGGAGCGGCTGCCGGTCATCATGAACAGCAGCGCAAACAGATAGATAAAGGTCAGGCTCTTGAAGAAGATGCCCCAGCGGCGGGTCTTGCGCTGTTCCGCCTGGGCCTGGCCGAGCAGCTTCTCGAGCAGCTTCCACTCTTTACTGGTGGGGCCGCTGTTCGCCGGGCTGTTGTTGTCGGACTCCATCTACACCGTCTCCTCGAAGTGTGTTTCGCAGTCCACGCCGAGTAACGGCAGCAACTGCGGTAAAGCATCGATCACCGCCAGCGGGTGAAAGTTCATCAAACGGTCCACCGGATGGGCGCCGTAACTCACCGCCACCCGGTCGACACCGGCGTCGCGCGCCATCTGCAGATCAAAGGACGTATCCCCGACCACCAGCGCCCGCTCCGGCGCCACGCCCAGTTCGGTCAATAACTCCGTGACCATGGCCGGGTGCGGCTTGGAATGGGTCTCGTCGGCGCAGCGGGAGGCATCGAAACTGTCGCCCAGCCCGCTGCTCGCCCACACCCGGTCCAGCCCCTTGCGGCTCTTGCCGGTGGCCACCGCCAGGCGCAGCCCGGCGGCGCGCAGCGTCGCCAGCGTCTCACGGGCGCCCGGGTAGAGCCGGCTGGGGCTCGCTTCGGCGGCCACGAAATGCACCGCGTAGCGCTCGCGCATGCGCTCCAGATCCCGGTCGCCGATGCCCGGGTAAAGGGTGCGCAGCGCTTCCGGCAGACCCAGCCCGATGATCTCGCGCACGGCGTCGTCCTCCAACACCGGCAGACAAAGGTCGGCGCCGGCCTGGTGCATGCAGGCAATAATGCGCCCGGTGGAGTCCATCACCGTGCCGTCCCAGTCGAAAATCACCAATTGGTAGGCCATCAGCGTTTATCCGACCGCAGCGCCGCCAGGATGGTCTCGAAATCCTCGTCCAGCGGCGCGTTGACCTTGATGGTTTCGCCGCTCTGCGGGTGGCGGAACACCAGCGACCGGGCGTGCAGGCACAGGCGGCGGTGCCCCAGCGCTTCCAGCCGCGCGTCGCCCTTGCGGCTGCCGTATTTATCGTCGCCGAGAATCGGGAAGCCGCCGAACTGGCTGTGCACCCGGATCTGATGGGTGCGCCCGGTACCCAGGCGCGCCTCCACCAAGGCAGCGTCGCCGAACCGCTCCACCAGCGTGAAATCGGTCACCGAGGCCTTGCCCTCGCGGGACACCCGCACCATCCGCTCGTTGCCCTGGGTGATCTTCAGCAGGGGCGCTTCCATGCGCCGCTCGCTGCCTTTAAACCCCTGGCACAGCAGCCAGTAGCGCTTCTCCACCCCGCCCTGCTGCATCAATTTCTGCAGGCGCCGCAAAAAGCCCCGGTGGCGGGCGACCATGATGCAGCCGCTGGTGTCCCGGTCGAGCCGGTGCACCAGCTCCAGGTTGCGCTCTTCCGGGTAGAGCACCCGCAGCGCCTCGATCAGCCCCAGGCTGACCCCGCTGCCGCCGTGCACCGCCAGCCCGGCGGGCTTATTAAAGATGAAGATTTGATCGTCCTCGTAGAGCAGCGCCCGCGCCAGCCGCTCGGCCAGCCCGCCGCTCACCACCGGCGGCGCCTGGGACTCGCTGGTGCGCACCGGCGGAACGCGCACCACGTCGTCCACGGCCAGGCGGGTGGTCTGCTTGGCGCGCTTCTTGTTCACCCGCACCTCACCGGATCGGATAATCCGATAGATGCGCGAACGGGGCACACCCTTGAGGTGGGTGATCAGGAAATTATCAAGGCGTTGGCCGTCACGGCCTTCATCGATGGTAACGAAAGTGACGCGATCGGCGGCGGGGGTATCTGACATGCGGCGATTCTAGCCAAGCGGGCGCGGCTCCGCCAGCGGTGTCGGTGTTCACGGCGCGCTCATGCCTCGCCCATCTATCTGATTGATCAGACTGTGATTTTACTGGTATAGTCAGCCGTCGGCCCGGGCTGGCCAACGGCGACGCGCAGCGATCATTCGCCGTCGGTACACCAACACCCGCCAGCCCGCCCGACAAGAATCGAACGGGCCCGAAAGGCCCCGACGCTGCAGCCAATCCCCCGGCGGCAACACAACTCCCCGGCGGATTACCGACAACCAACACCAGGTGGTCTGCGGCACAGGTCGAAGACATAGCCGGGCTGCCGGCGAGCAGCGCCAATAGCGCCCCTTGCCGACACCCCAACCGGTACACAGACGGTAAAGTTTACCCGGCACGGCGCGTTTGACGCGCCGGGCACAGCGTAACGCGGATAGAGGGGCCAAGGCCCCGCCAGCAACGCCAACGGCACAACTTCACAAGCCCGGAGAGGAACAGGAAAGGTAGAAGACAGGCAGATTACCAACGTCGTCCGAGCGCCCAGCGCCGCCACGCGTGAGCATTGCCTGCTCGCCACTCTTCCGCCTCCCCACCAGGGTAAGAGGTCTGATACCGGTATTGATACCGGCCCGCTGCATGCCGCCACGAACCTTGTGGTAGCACAACAATGAAACGAATGTTAATCAACGCCAGCCATCCGGAAGAAGTCCGGGTGGCGCTGGTGGATGGCCAGAGACTTTATGATCTGGACATCGAGCACCGCACCCGCGAACAGAAAAAAGCCAACATCTATAAAGGCAAGATCACCCGCATCGAGCCGTCCCTGGAAGCCGCCTTCGTGGATTTCGGCGCCGAGCGTCACGGTTTCCTGCCCCTCAAGGAAATTTCCCGCCAGTACTTCCAGAAAGACCCCAAGGACATCCAGGGCCGCATCAATATCAAGGATGTGATCAAGGAAGGTCAGGAAATCATCATTCAGGTGGACAAAGAGGAGCGCGGTAACAAAGGCGCCGCGCTCACCACCTTTATCAGCCTGGCCGGCCGCTACCTGGTGCTGATGCCCAACAACCCGCGCGCCGGCGGCATTTCCCGCCGCATCGAGGGCGAGGAGCGCCAGCAGCTCAAGGAAGCCCTGGGCAGCCTGGACATCCCCGACGAAATGGGCGTGATCGTGCGCACCGCCGGCCTGGGCCGCGGCGCCGAGGAACTGCAGTGGGACCTCAACTACCTGCTCAAGCTGTGGGGCTCCATCGCCGAGGCGTCGGAAACCCGTAAAGCGCCCTTCCTGGTGTACCAGGAATCCAACGTCATCATCCGCGCGATCCGCGACTACCTGCGCAAGGACATCGGCGAAGTCCTGATCGATTCCGAAAAGGTCTACAACGAGGCCCAGGCATTCGTGCAGCAGGTGATGACCGATTTTCAGCACAAGCTGAAGCTGTATAACGACGACACGCCGCTGTTCTCCCGTTACCAGATCGAGTCGCAGATCGAGACCGCCTTCGAACGTGAAGTGAAGCTGCCCTCCGGTGGCTCCATCGTCATCGATCCCACCGAAGCGCTGGTGTCCATCGACATCAACTCGTCGCGCGCCACCAAGGGCGCCGACATCGAGGAAACCGCGCTGCAGACCAACCTGGAAGCGGCGGAAGAGATCGCCCGCCAGCTGCGCCTGCGCGACATCGGCGGCCTGATCGTGGTCGATTTCATCGACATGGGCCCGGCGCGCAATCAACGCGAAGTGGAAAACCGCATGCGCGACGCGCTGGAAGCGGACCGTGCCCGTATTCAACTGGGCCGTATCTCCCGCTTCGGCCTGCTGGAACTGTCCCGCCAGCGGCTGCGCCCCAGCCTCGGCGAGACCTCCAGCATCGTGTGCCCGCGCTGTGACGGCCTGGGCCACATCCGCGACGTCAAATCCCTGGCCTTGAGCATCCTCCGCCTGATCGAGGAAGAGGTGATGAAGGAACGCACCGGGGAGATCCAGGCCCAGGTGCCGGTGGCCGTGGCCACCTACCTGCTCAACGAGAAGCGCCCGGTACTGCGGGAAATCGAAAGCATCCACAAAGTGCGCGTGCTGATTATCCCCAACCCCAACCTGGAAACCCCGCACTTCCAGGTCGAGCGCATTCGCGACGACCAGACCAAGGCCCAGGTGAGCCACGAGCTGGAGCTGCTGGAAGGCCAGCAGGACCCGGCCACCCTGTCCGCCCAGGACACCGAAATCAAAACCCAGGAGCCGGCGGTGAAGCTGGTGGCGCCGGACACCGCGCCGCCGCCGCCCAAACCGCAGCCGGAGCCGAAACCGGAAGCCGCCGCCGCCAAGGCGCCCTCCAAGAAGCCCGCCACCGCGCCGAAGCCGCCGCTGGAGCCGGGTCTGCTGGCCCGTTTCTTCACCTGGCTGGCGGCGCTGTTCAGCGCCTCCGAGGACGAGAAACAGCAGCTTGACGGCAAGCGCGACGGCCAGCGCGGCAACCGCCAGAACCGGGACGGCAAAGCCGACGCCCGGGGCAACAACAACCGTGGCGGTGATAACCGCCGTGGCGGCCGCCGCAACGGCGGCAACCGCAACCGGAACGCCGACGGCGATAACCGGGGCGGCGACGGTCGTGGTGGCGATAACCGTGGCGAGAACCGCAAGGACGACAACCAGGACGGCAAGAGCGAAGGCGGCAACCGCCGTGGCGGCCGCAACCGTCGTGGCGGCCGTGGCGGCAACCGGGGCGGTGACAACCGCAACGGCGACAACCGTGGTGCCGACAACCGAAGCGACGACCAGAAAAGCGCCGACAGCGGTAAGCCGGAGTCCAAGCAGGACAATAAGCAGGACGCCAAGCCGGATAACAAAGGCGAGTCCAAAGGTGGCGCCGGCAAAGGCCCGCGCAAGGACGACGGCCCCAAAGCCCAGCGCCGCACCGACAGCAAGGACGACCGTCCCCTGCGCGAACGCCAGCGTCCCGGCGCCCAGGACAAAGCGGCCCAGGATAAAGGGGCCCAGAGCGACGACCAGACCACCGCCGGCGGCCCGCCGCCGCGCATGACGTCCGAGGACAACACCCCCGGTCGTGATCAGGAGCGTGGTGACAGCCGTCCGCCCAAGGCCAAACTGGTGCCCGCCGAAGAGCACGGCGAACCGAAAACCGCCGCCGCCAAGCCGAGCGCGGAACAGGCCACCGAGGCTCAGGCGCCCCAGGCCGCCGCCGCCCGTCAGGAAGAGCAGCCCAAGGCCGCCACCGGCGACGCCGCGCCGGCGCCCTCTGCCGAGGCCCCTTCAGGCAAAGCGCAGAAGCCCGCCAGTCAGGAAGCGCCGTCAGCCAAGCCGGAAGAGCCCTCAGCCAAAGCTGAAGAGCCTTCAGCTAAGGTGGAAGAGCCTTCAGCGAAGGTAGAGGAGCCCTCAGCGAAGGTGGAAGAGCCCTCAGCGAAAGTGGAGCAGCCTTCAGCCAAGGCGGAACAACCGTCAGCGAAAGCAGACGAGTCCTCGGCTAAAGCAGACGAGCCCTCGGCTAAGGTAGAGGAGCCTTCAGCCGAGGTAGAAAAGCCCTCAGCCAAGCCGGAAGAACCTTCAGCAAAAGCCGAAGAAGCTCCGGCCAAAGAAGCGCCTTCAGCTAAGGCGGAAGAGCCTTCAGCAAAAGCGGAAGAGCCCTCAGCGAAGACAGAAGAGCCTTCAGCGAAAACAGAAGAGCCCTCAGCCAAGGTTGAGGAGCCCGCGGCGAAAGCGGAAGAGCCTTCACCCAAGGCGGAGGCTCCTTCTTCCGAGCAGGCGCCTTCAACGGCAGCGGATCAGGTCCGCCGTGCCGGCAACGACCCGCGTGACCGCAAACCGGGCCAGCCGGTACCGCAGCCGGAACGCCAGCCCGCCGCCAAACCCGCACCGGCCGCCGAACAAGCGCCGGCCAAGGCGGAGACCGGCGAAGCGGAACAGCCGGCCACCCCGGCGTTCAGCAAGCCGGTGGCGCCGGAGCGTCCGGCCGGGCGCGCCAGCAATGACCCGCGCCTGCGCCGCCGTCAGCAACAGGCGGAACAAGCCGCCCGGGAAAATTCCGGCGACGGCAACCCCGGTGCCTGATCGGTCCTCTCGACGGTCACACCAATAAAAAAACCGCCCTTCGGGGCGGTTTTTTTATGCGCCGTCTGAATACTTGAAGGCCCGGCGGCGCGTGTCGATGACGCTCATGAGATCGTCCAGGGCCAGGTAGAGGCACGGCACCACGAACAGAATCAGCGCGGTGGCGAACACGATGCCGAAGCCCAGGGACACCGCCATGGGGATCAGGTAAGCGGCCTGCAGGGAGGTTTCGAAGATGATCGGCATCAGCCCGGCGAAGGTGGTCATGGTGGTGAGAAGAATCGGCCGGAAGCGGCGCAGGCCCGCTTCATAGACCGCCTGGGCCGCGCCCAGCCGGTGCCGCTGGCGGTTGGCGTAGTCGACCATGATCAGCGAATCGTTCACCACCACCCCGGCCAGGGCGATGATGCCCATGAAGCTGACCAGGGACAGGTCCATGCCCAGCAGAATGTGGCCGAGCACCGCGCCCACGGCGCCGAACGGAATCGCCAGCATCACCACCAGCGGCTGCAGGTAGCTGCCGAACGCCACCGCCAGCAGCGCGAAGATCACGCCCAGTGCCAGGGCGAAGCCGCCCCACAACGCCGAGGTGGATTCGCGCATGTCCGCCTGACCGCCCTGGAAGGTCCAGGTCAGGCCCGGGTAGTCGGCGCGCAGTTGCGGCAGCAGCTCGTCGCGGACCACGGCGAGCACCTGGCTGGTGGCGCTTTTCGGCAGCACGTCGGTGCCCACGGTGATCACACGGCGCCCGTCGCGGCGGTCGATGGAGCGGAACGACTCGCTGATGGTGACGCTGGCCACGTCGGTCAGCGGCACTTCGCCGCCCTCCGGCAGCTGCACCACGAAGGTGTCCAGGTAACGCAGGTCCTGGCGCTCCTCTTCCGGCAGCCGCACGCGGATTTCGTTTTCGTTGATGCCGCGCAGCTGACGCAGCGCGATGGCGCCGTAAAACGCATCCCGCAGCTGCCGGCCCACCTCGGCGCCGGTGAGGCCCAGGGCGTCCGCCTGCGGCGTCAGGCTGACGTCGAACTGCGGTTTACCGGTGGTGTAGCTGTCGTTGACGTTGCGGGTCTGGGACAGGCCTTTCATGGCGTTCAGCAGGCGCTCGCTGGCCTTGGCGAGCACGTCGATATCGGTATGGCTGAGGTCCACGCTGATATCGTCGCGCCAGGAGCCGGGGCCCTGCTCCGCCTCGAAGGTGATCTGATCGACGCCCTTGAAATCGCCGATCTGGTCCCGCCACAGCTCGACGATCTGCTGCACCGTCATGTCCCGTTCGTGTTCCGGCTTTAACACCAGCTCCACGTCGATTTTCTGCTCGCCGCGCACGTTGGTCTTGATGCCCTCGGCGTTGCGTGCCAAGTCGTTTTCCTCGAACAGCCGCTCGGTTTCCCGGGTCAGCGCCAGGGCCAGCTCACCGGCCTGGCGCGGCGTGGTGCCCACCGGCAGACGGATGCCCGCTTCGATCTCGTCCGCCGGCACTTCCGGCATCATGATCATGCCCATGTGGTCGCTGCCGGCGTAGGCGCCCACCACCAGCATCAGGGTCAGGGCGGCGCTCAGAGTCACGTAGCGATAGCGCAGCGCCCGGTCCAGCAGCGGCCGGTAACCGCGCTCCACCAGCGTCTGAAAATAACCGGAGAAGCGGCGCTGCACGCGGTGCAGGGCGCGCCCGTAGACGGTCACCGTGCCCTTGCCGCTGTGCGCCAGGTGGGCCGGCAGAATGAACAGCGCTTCGAACAGCGAGATCGCCAGCACCACGATCACCACCGCCCCCAGCGGCCACCAGAAATTACCGGTGACGCCGGGCATGAACAGCAGCGGCATGAAGGCGACGATGTTGGTGAGAATACTGAAGGTGACCGGCCCGGCGATATCACGGGCGCCCTGCACCGCCGCGTCCATGAAACTCATGCCCTGCTCGCGGTACTCGTAGATGTTCTCGCCCACCACGATGGCGTCGTCCACCACGATGCCCAGCACCATCAGGAAGCCGAACATGGAGATCATGTTCACGCTCACGCCCATGGCCGGCAGGAACAGCACCCCGCCGACGAAGGACACGGTCATGCCCATCATGATCCAGAACGCCAGCCGGTACTCCAGGAACAGGCTGAGAATCACCAGCACGATCACCATCGCCAGGATGCCGTTCTTCAGCAGCATGTCCATGCGGCTTTCAAACTGCTCGGCGCGGTTGCTGTCGATGCGCACTTGAACCGGGTCGGGCAAGGTGGTCTTGAGTTCCGCCATCACCCCTTCCACCGCCGCGGCGATGTCCAGCGGCGACTGGCTGCCGGTGCGGAAGATCTCGATCTCCACCGACGGCTGGCCGTTGAAACGGGAGTGGAAACCGGTGTCCTCGAAGCCGTCGCGCACCGTGGCGATGTCGCCCAGGGTCACCACCGCGCCGGAATCCGCGCGGCTCACCACGATGCGGGAAAACTCGTCGGCCCACTGCTTGCGCTCTTTCAGGCGCAGCAGAATCTCGCCGTTGTCGGTGGCCAGATTGCCGGCGGGCACGTCGCGGCTGGACTGCTCGATGATCGACGCCACCTGGTCCAGGGTCAGGTCGTACTCGCGCAGCGTGGCCTGGGAAATTTCCACGCTGGTCAGGTAATCGGGCACGTCGCTGATGTCCGCGCGGGTCACCGCGGACTCGCTGAGCAGGCGGTTGCGCACCTGCTCGCCGAGCTGGCGCAGGGTCCAGATGTCCACTTCGCCGTACAGCACCAGCTCCATCACATCGCGGGTGCGCGCCTGCAGGCGCACGCGCGGCTCTTCCGCCTGGTCCGGGAAGGTGCGCACCCGGTCCACCGCCTGTTCGATGTCCTGCAGCGCCTGCATGCGGTTGGCGCCGGCCACCAGCTCCAGCTGAATCACGCCACTGCCTTCGCGGGCGGTGGACACCATTTCCTCGATGCTCTCGACGCCCTGCACCGCCTCTTCCACCGGCATCAGCACGCCCTGCTCCACTTCCTCGGGCGCGGCGCCGGGGTAGGTCACCTCCACTTCGACAACGTCGAGCTGGGCTTCCGGGAAGATCTCTTTCTGGACCTGCACCGCCATCCACAGGCCGCCGCCGAGCAGCAGAATCATCAGCAGATTGGCGGCGATGCTGTTGCGCGCCATCCACTCGATCGGGCCCACCCAGCCCTGGCGGCGCGGCGCGCTCATTCCATGGTCTCCGCGCCGGCGGCGTCCTCAAGACGCAGGGCGGCGCCGTCCACCACCGTGGCCAGATCGGTGGCCACCACCTGATCGCCCTGGTCGAGCCCGTCGCTGAGGTAGACGTAGTCGTTGTCACGCAGCAGCACGGTGACGTCGCGGATATCCAGGGCGCCGTCCTCCATCACCCAGACCGTGTCCTCGCGGCGCAGCAGATCGCGTTCCAGACGCACCACGTCGTCCAGCGCCCGGCCTTCGATGGCGGTGCGCACGAAGGCGCCGAGAATCAGGCTCGGCGCGCCGGCCTCCGACTGCAACGCCAGCGGGTCCTCGACGCTGACCAGCACCCGCGCCAGGCGGGCGTTGGCGTCCAGCTCGCCGACCAGCCGCTGCAGGCGGCCCTGGCGGCTCCGTGACGGCCCCCAGGCGGCCTCGTGGCGCAGGGTGACGGGCGCGCCCTGCTCGCCGTCCTCTTCGGCGAAGCGCAGCCAGCGCAGTTGCGACAGCGGTACGCTGGCCGACACCCAGTAACGGTCCGTGGCCACCAGCCGGGCCAGGCTGTCGCCGGTGCTCACCTGGGAGCCGGTGGCCACGTCGCGGGACAGGATCTGGGCGTCGAAGGGCGCGCTGATACGGGTACGCTGGAGATCCAGTTCGGCGCGACGCAGGGCCGCCTCGGCGAAATCCACCCGGGCACGGGCCTGCTTCAACTGCGGCTGGCGCAGCACCAGGTGCCGGTTGCCCTCGTCCAGCTCTTCACCCAGCAATTCGAAATCCTGTTCGGCCACCGCCTGGCGGCCCTGCTCCAGTTCCAGATCGGCGCGCGCCTGCGCCAGCTCGCTGCGCCGTTGCCGCAGCGCGGCCTGGTAATCCGCCGGATCGATGCGCAACAGGGCGGCGCCCTCGGCCACCCGGCCGCCGGGCTCGAATGCCTCGGCCAGCTCGATGACACGGCCGCTGACGCGCGGCTGCAGGGTCACTTCCCGCGCCGGCACCACCCGGCCCATCACTTCAATCACCGGGGTGAAGCGGCCCCGTTCGGCGCTGCGCACCTCCACCAGCATGGCGGTTTCCCGCGCCACATCGCCGCGCGTGGCGGTGGGCTCGGTCTTGAAGATCAGCACCATCAGCGCCACGCCGGCGAGCAGGATCAGCACCGACACCAGCGCCGTCTTGCCGCGCCCGGCCCGCCCGCTCTCCGGGCGCGCGGCCTGGTCGTCCACCGTGTTGCTCATGCGTTCTCTTCCTCTTCGGGCACCGGGAAACCGCCGGCCAGCGCCCGGTACAGGGCCACCCGGAACGCCAGCAGCTCCTGGCGGGCGGTGATCAGGGTGCGGCGCAGTTCCTGGCGTTCCTGGAGCGCGCTCAGCACCTCCAGGTAGCCGACCGCGCCGTTAACGTACTGAATGCGCAATTGCCGGTAGGCGCTGTCCGCCAGTGCCAGCTGCTCGCGCAGGCTCTCCATGCGCCGCTGCTGCTGGCGCTCCTGAACCAGGGCGTCCTCCACTTCCTGGAACGCCACCAGCGTCGCCTGCCCGTACTCGTACAGCCGTTGCTCGCGCAGCGAACGGAAGCGGCGCGCCTCGGCGCGGCGCTGGCCGCCGTCGATCAACGGCAACACCAGGTTGCCGGCCAGGGTCGCCAGCCAGTCGTCGAACAGGGCCTCGCTGTCGGTGGTTTCATTGCTCAGCGACGCCGACAGGGTCAAACGGGGAAAACGCTCGGCCACCGCCGAGGCCAGGTCCGCGTCCGCCGCCTGCAATTGGAAATAGGCCTGCCGGAGATCCGGCCGGCGCCGCACCAGTTCCGCCGGCACGCCGGTGGCGGGCAGCGGCGGCAACGCCGGCAGGGTGCCGTCATCGGGGAACACCACGCCCCTGGGGGGCTCGCCCAGCAGCACCGCCAACTGGTGCTCGATCACCCGGGTGCGGGCCTGCACGGTGAGCAATTGCTCTCGGGACGCTTCCACCAGCTGGCGCTGGCGCAGCACGTCGGCGCTGGCGCTTTCGCCGATGCCGAAACGGGCACGGATCAGCGACAGCACGTCCCGGTTGGTGTCCAGTTGGGCGCTCGCCAGCTCCTGCTGGGTGCGCTGGGTGAGCAGTTCGAACCAGGTGTTGGCCACCTCGGCGGCCAGGGACAGCGCGGCGGCCTGGTAGTCGGCGCCACTGGCCGCCACGCGGAAGGCTTCGGCGTCGGCCTGGGCGCCCACCCGCCCCCACAGATCCAGTTCGTACTCCGCCGCCAGCCCGGCGCTGAACAGATCGGTCTCACTGTCGCCGTCGTCGCGGCGCTCGGCGCCGGCGCGCGCCTCCAGGCTGGGGAACAGACCCGCTTCCTGGCGTGCCCGCACCGCGCGGGCCTGGTTGAGGCGCTCATAGGCGGCCTGCAGATCCAGATTGGCGCCCAGGGCACGGTCCACCAGACGGTTGAGGGCGGCATCGTCGAAGGCCACCCACCACTGCTGCGGGGCGGCGGCCTCGCCGGAACGGGAAAACAGCTCCGGCGTGGCCACCGGCGGCGACGACGATGGCGGCTGGCCGGCGCAGGCGGCCAGCGCCAGCAGCAGCGCGGACAGAACGGCGGCACGCGCCCTGGACCAGGAAACTACCAAGGGGTGCATGAACAGAGGACAATCCTGATTTCTTATCGGTTCCGCCGTGGCGGCAAGGCCGGTTCAGGCTAACAGGGGCGCCCCGTGAGAACCACTGGCGCCCGGCGACAAAACACAAAGCTTACACCCTGGCGGATCAGCGTCAGGGCAACGCCACCGGCTCCTGTTCCAGCGTCACGCCGAAACGGGCCAGCACGTCCTCGCGCACGGCGGCGGCCAGCGCCAGCACGTCGTCGGCGCGGGCGCCGCCGTGGTTGACCAGCACCAGGGCCTGGTCCCGGTGCATGCCCACCGGCCCCAGCCGGCGGCCTTTCCAGCCGGCGTCCTCGATCAGCCAGCCGGCGGCCAGCTTGGCACCGTCCGGGTGCGGGAAGGACACCAGCTTCGGATAGTCGGCTTTCAGCCGTGCCAGCTCCGCCGCGCTGACCACCGGGTTTTTGAAAAAGCTGCCGGCGTTGGGCAGCACCGCCGGGTCGGGCAGCTTGCTTTGCCGCAGTTCAATCACCGCCGCCCGCACCGTGGCCGGGGCCAGGGTGCGTGGGTCCTGGCCGGCGAAGCGCTCGGCCAGGCCGCCGTAGTCCACCCGGCGGGCGCCATGGCGGTGCAGCCGCAGGGTGATGCCGGTGATGATGAATTCGCCCCGTCGGCGGCTCTTGAACAGGCTGTCGCGGTAGCCGAATTCGCACTGATCGGCGCGAAAGCGCCCTGCCCAGCCGTCGGCCACCGCCACGGTGTCCACGCTTTCCAGGCAATCGGCCAGCTCCACGCCGTAGGCGCCGATGTTCTGAAACGGCGCGGCGCCGGCGGTGCCGGGAATCAGGGACAGGTTTTCCAGGCCGCCCCAGCCGCGCGCCACGGTGTCCGCCACCAGCCGGTCCCAGACCACGCCGGCGCCGACGCGCACCCGCACCTGATCCGCGCTCTCATCCAGGTAGTCGATGCCGTCGAACGCGGGGATCACCGTGAGGCCCGGCAGGTCGCCGCGCAGCACCACGTTGCTGCCCTCGCCGAGCACGTAGAGCGGCTCGGCCGGGTCGCGCCCGGCCAGCAGCTCGCCCAGCGCGGCCACGTCCGTGGGCCGCGCCAGCCGCCGGGCCCGGGCCGGCAGCGCCAGGGTGTTGGCGCCGCTCAGGTCGGCGTCGTGTTCGATCACAGCCGCTCCCGCAACCGCGCCAGCCACAGGTCACTGGCGCGCTCCACCAGATTGAGCACGTGGCCGAAACCGTCCTCGTCGCCGTAGTAAGGGTCCGGCACTTCACCGGGGCCGTCATCGCCGAGCACATCCAGGAAGCGCGCCAGTACCAGCCCCTCGCGGGCGACGCCCGGGCCCGGGTCGAGCGCGCGCAGGTCGGCCAGGTTGCTGTTGTCCATGGCCAGGATGTAATCGAAGTGGCGGAAGTCCTCGGCGCTCACCTGGCGGGCGCGCAGGTCGTCCATCGGGTAGCCACGCTCGGCGGCGGCGGCGCTGGCGCGCCGGTCCGGCGGCCGGCCGATGTGCCAGTCGCCGGTGCCGGCGCTCTCGATGCGAAGCCGGTCGCTCAGGCCGGCGTCCCGCACCCGCTGGCGGAACACCGCTTCGGCGGTGGGCGAGCGGCAGATGTTGCCCAGACACACAAACAGTATCGACAGCGACGTCATCCCCGGTTTTCCTCCGCTCGCAGGTGGCGGCGCATGCGCTGCAGGTCCATGTCCGTGTCGACCCCGCCGGGCACCGGCTCGCGGGCCGGCGCCACATGGATGGCGACGCCGTTGGCCAGGGCCCGCAATTGCTCCAGGGATTCGTGCATTTCCATGGAGGCCGGCTCCCAGCTCACGAACTGGTGCAGAAAGCCGACCCGATAGGCATAGATACCGATATGACGCCACCAGTAGCCCGGGTCCATATCGATATCGTGCGGGTTCGGTTGCTGGCTGAAGGCATCGCGATGCCAGGGGATCGGCGCCCGCGAGAAATACAGGGCGCGCCCGTTGCAGTCGAACACCACCTTGCAGACGTTGGGGTTGAACAGATCGATGCCGCGCTCGATCGGCTCGCACAGGGTGGCCATGCGGCACTCCGGGTGGGCGGCCAGGTTCTCCGCCACCTGGTCGATCACGGCGGGCGGGATCAGCGGCTCGTCGCCCTGCACATTGACCACGATGTCGTCGTCGGCCAGGCCCAGCTGCTCGGCCACTTCCTGCAGCCGGTCCGTGCCGGAGGGATGATCGGCGCGGGTCATCACCACCTCGCACTGGTCGCCCACGGCGTCGCGGACGCGCTCGTCGTCGGTGGCCACCAGCACCCGCGTGGCGCCGCTTTTAGCGCAGCGTTCCGCCACCCGGGCCACCATCGGCCGGCCGGCCAGATCCGCCAACGGTTTTCCCGGCAGGCGCGAGGACGCGTACCGCGCCGGCACTACCACATAGAAACTCATAGCTGTCCTTACTGAGGCTGCGATTGCAATGCACGATCAATCATGGCGTCCAGGGTGGCCGGCGGCAAATTGGCGTGCACCGGCAGCATCCACAGGCGCGGATCGTCGAAATCCCGGCATTTTACCGCATCTTTTTCGGTCATGATCACCGGCCGGCCGTCGGCGAAGTCCAGGTCCGCGGCGGTGAAGCCATGATGGTCGGCGAAGGCGTGCGGGGTGACCGCCAGGCCGAGCAGCGCCAGGGTGCGGAAAAAGCGCTCCGGGTTGCCGATGCCGGCGACGCCGTGCACCGCCCCGTAACGCTCGCGGAACGCCGCCGCGTCCAGGGTCTCGCCGTCTCGCAGCCGCACCAGATCGCCGGGCACCAGATGCATGGTGGTGGCGCCGGGCCAGGCGCCGCCGTTGGCGACCAGGAAATCCACCTGGGAAAGGCGGGACGCCGGCTCGCGCAGCGGGCCGGCCGGCAGGCAGCGTTGATTGCCGAGGCCGCGGCGGGCGTCGATCACCACCACCTCGCTGGAGCGCGGCAACGCATAGTGCTGCAGGCCGTCGTCGCTGATCACCAGGTCCGGCTGGAACTCCGTGACCGCCCGCCGCAGGGCGCGGTCTCGCTGAGGGTCCAGCACCACCGGCACCGCCGCGCGGCGCGCGATCAGCAGCGGTTCGTCGCCCACTTCACGGGGGTCGTCGTGCAACGCCACGACGCGTGGGTAGGCGTCCGCCCGGCCGCCATAGCCCCGGGAGATCACCACCGGGTTCAGGCCGCGCTCCCGGGCCCGCCGGGCCAGGGCAATCACCAGCGGCGTTTTGCCGGTGCCGCCCACCGCCACGTTACCGACCACCAGCACCGGCACCGGCGGCCGCTCGGCGCGCCGCCGGAAGCGGCGCAGCCGGCGGCCGGCCACGCGCCCCACCAGCCAGCCCAGCGGGCGCAGCGGCGTCAGCCAGCCGCTGCCTTCGTACCAGCCGCGCTCTACGCGGCGGCGCCAATCAACCATGGCCGTTGTCGGCGAAGTCCATTTTGTAGAGCTGGGTGTAGAGTCCATTCTTTTCCAACAATTCGCTATGGGTGCCCTGCTCGATCAGCTGCCCCTGGTCCAGCACCAGAATGCGGTCCGCTTTCTCGATGGTGGACAGCCGATGGGCGATCACCAGGGTGGTGCGCCCTTCCATAAGACGCTCCAGCGCCTGTTGGATGTGGTGCTCCGACTCCGTGTCCAGGGCGCTGGTGGCCTCGTCGAGAATCAGAATCGGCGCGTCCTTGAGCAGCGCCCGGGCGATGGCGATGCGCTGGCGCTGGCCGCCGGAAAGCTGGGCGCCGTCCTGGCCCACCTCGGTGTCCAGGCCGTGTTCCAGGCCCTGGATGAAGTCCCAGGCGTAGGCGTTGCGGGCGGCCTGTTCCACCTGGGCGTCGTCGGCGTCACGCATCTCGCCGTAGGCGATGTTATGGCGCACGGTGTCGTTAAACAGCACCACTTTCTGGCTGACCATGGCGATCTGACGGCGCAGATGGGCCAGCTTGTAGTCCGGCAACGGCACGCCGTCGAGCAGCACCTGACCCTGGTCCGGGTCGAAGAAGCGCGGCAGCATCGCTGAAATGGTGCTCTTGCCCGCGCCCGAGCGGCCGATCAGCGCCACCGTCTCGCCGCTGTTGACCTTGAGACTGAGGTTGCGCAGCACCGGTTGTGCCGGGTCATAGCCGAAGGTGACGTCGCGGAATTCGATGTTGCCGTCGGTGCGCGGCAGGTCCTGGTCGCCTTCGTCCCGCTCTTCCGGGCGGTCCATCAGCTCGAACAACGAGGCCGCGCCGGTGACGCCACGCTGGATTTTCACGTTCACGTCGGTGAGCTGCTTGAGCGGCTTCTGGATCATCCCGGCGGCGGCGATGTAGGACAGGAAGCCGCCCACGGTCAGCGCTTCGCCCATCATCGTGATGTACAGATAGGTGACCGCGCCGATCGCCACCGACACGAACAGCTGCACGATCACCGTGGAGCCGATCTTGCTGGCGTTGAGTTTGGTGTTCTGACGGGCGAAGCGGCGGCTCACGGAATGAAAGCGGTCGGCCTCCAGCTTCTGGCCGCCGAAGATCTTCACCGCCTGGTTGCCCTCGATGGCTTCGCCGAGAAACTGGGTGATATTGCCCATGGAGCCCTGGATACGGCGGCTGATATGCCGGAAACGCTTGCTGGTGAGGTTCACCACCAGGCCCACCAGGGGCGCGGCGATCAGCAGGATCAGCGTCAGCTTCCAGTTCTGATACAGCAGGAAGGTGAGCAGCCCGATCACGGTAAGGCCCTCGCGCAGCATCACGATCAAGGCGTCGGTGCCGGCGCTGGTGATCTGCTGGGCGTCGAAGATGATCTTCGACATGATCCGCCCGGAGGCGTTGTTGTTGTACTCCGCCTGCGGCAGACGCAGCACATGGCCGAACACGTCGTTGCGCAGCCGGTAGACGATTTCCTGGGCCACCCAGGTCATCGAATAACTGCCCATGAACTGGCCGAGCCCCTGGGCCAGCGCGATAAAGAACGGCGCGATGGAGACGATCACCACGCGGTGCGGTTCCGGGTTGACCACGGTCTCGCCCAGGTAGCCGGCCAGTTGCGCGGCGCCGGCCTGGGTGGCGGCGTAGATGGCGTAGCCGATGACACTGGCGAACAGGATCAGGGCGTGGGGCTTTACGTACGACAGCAGACGTTTGTACGTCTGCCAGGCATCATCCGGTAGTTGGCTCATTGGCCCTCTTCGTCGGCTTCGCGGGTGGTCAGCGACAGCTTATCAAAGCCCAGCTGCCCGGCCACATCCATCACCCGCACCACCGCCTGATAGCTGGCGTTGGCGTCGGCGGTGATGATCATCGGCAAGGCGGCTTTGTCCTGCCCCAGCCGGAGCAGCGCCGAACGCAGGCCCGCTTCACTGTTGTCGGTGAGTTTTTCACCGTTGATCAGATATTCCCCGAGCGGCGAGACCAGCACCTCCACCGCCTGCGCCGGGCTCTCCGGCGGCATGCCCTGCGCTTCCGGCAGGGTCAGTGAAAGCTGAGTCTCACGGGTAAAGGTGGTGGAGACCATGAAAAAGATCAGCAGCAGGAACACCACATCGATCAGCGGCGTCAGGTTGACGCTGATCTCTTCCTGGCGCGGGCGCGGGAACTTCACGTTTTCTCTCCAGGAGTCTGCCCCGGAGTCGCCTCCCGCTCACCGTGGACCAGGTCGACCAGGTGCACGGCGCTCTGCTCCATGCCCACGGTGATTTCCTCCACCCGGCGCACGAAAAAGCGATGGAAGAAGATCGCCGGGATCGCCACCACCAGACCGGCGGCGGTGGTCAGCAGGGCCTGGGAGATCCCCCCGGCCAGCTGCGCCGCGTCGCCGGTGCCGTGCATCATGATCGCGGCGAACACGTCGATCATGCCGATCACCGTACCCAGCAGCCCGAGCAGTGGCGCGATGGCCGCGATCGAACCCAGCGTGGAGAGGTACTTCTCCAGGTCGTGGACCACGCCGGTGGCCTCCTCCTGGATGCTTTCCTTCATGATGTCGCGGCCGTGGCGGGCATTGGCCAGCCCGGTGGCGAGAATCCGCCCCAACGGCGACTCCTCGCGCAGCGTCTTGAGCCGCTGGGCGTTCAACTGGCCCTTTTTCAGCCAGCCGCGCACCTGCGGCAAGGTGCCCGGCGGCGCCAGCTTGTTCGGACGCAGAGTCCAGAAACGCTCACCGACGATGGCCAGCGCCACCACCGAGCTGATCAGGATCGGGAGCATCATCCAGCCCCCGGACTGCACAAGATCCTGCACGTTGCGATCCCCTTTTCACAGTTCCGGCTCGCGGTGCCAGGGCCGACCATGGGCCCGGCGCCACTTTGTTATAAGCGCGGCATTATCAGGGCCGCCCAGGCGAAACACAATCATGCCGGTCCGGTCGGTGCGCAGAAGCGTGACGCCGGCCGCTTCCAGCCGCTCGACCACGTCCGGGTCGGGATGGTCGAAGCGGTTGGCGTAGCCCATCGACGCCACTGCCCAGCGCGGCGACACGGCCCGCAACCAGGCGGTTGACGAGGAGGAGTCGCTACCGTGATGGGCAAGCTGCAGCACCGTCGTCGGAGCCACCCGCCCCAGCAGCCGGTATTCCACCTGTTTGGGGATGTCGCCGGTCAGCAGCGCACTGGCGCCCAGGGCGTCCACGCGCAGCACGCAGCTGGCGGCATTGCCCTGGTACGACCCGTCCGGCGGCCACAGCACCTCGAAGCGCACGCCGTCGAACCGCCATTGCTGCCCGGCCCGGCACGGTCGCGCCCCGTCCACCCGGTCGGGCTCGCCGCTCAGCAGGCGCCCGGTGTGCTCCAGATCCGCCAGGCCGCCGGCGTGGTCGCCGTCACCGTGGCTGACAATGGTGAGGTCCGGGGTCAGCCCATGGCGCCGCAGCCAGGGCAGCAACACGCTTTTCGCCGCCGACCCGCCGGCCCAGCCCGGCCCCAGGTCGTAAAGCACCAGGTGGCGCTGGGTACGCAGCGCCAGCGCCTGCCCCTGCCCCACCTCGAAAACGATCAGATCCAGCTGGCCCCGGGCCGGCGGCTCGGCGCCGGGCAACCACCAGGGCAGTAACCCCAACAGCAACAGCCGGCGCGGCCAGGGCCAGGCCGGTAACAGCCACAGCAACGCCGACCCCAGCAGCGCCAGACCGGCCCAACCGGGCGCCGGCGCCAGCGGCGGCGACGGCAGCCCGTGCAGGCCCTCCATCATCAGCACCGAGGCCTCCACGCCGGTGGCCGCCGCCAGCAGGATGGCGGGCACGTCCAGCGCCACGCCCAGCAGCGCCGCGGGCACCACCAGCAGGCTGAACAGCGGCACCAGCAACAGATTCGCCAACGGGCTCAGCCACGCCCAGGTATCGAACAACCAGGCCCCCAGCACCGCCATCAGCAGGGGTAGGCTGACCATCACCGGCCAGCGACCGCCGTCGATCAGCAGCAGGATCACCGCCACCGCCGTGAACGACAACCAGAGCCCGGCGGATAACGCCGCCAGCGGCTGCACCAGCAGCACCGCCAGCAACGCCAGCCCGAGCACGCTGCCCGCCGCCGGCCGCGCCCGGCGCAGCCGGCAGGCGGCCAGCACCGCCACCATGATCAGGGCGCGCTGGGTGGGCAGCGCGAAGCCCGCCAGCGCCGCGTAGCCGAGCGCCCCGGCCAGCGCCGGGGCCCAGGCCCACTGCTGCAGGCTGAAGCGCCGCGCCGGCGGGCACGCAAGCCACAGCAGCGGCGCCAGCAGCCAGCGCCCCAACCCCCACAGCAGGCCGGTGACCAGCGTCAGGTGCAGGCCTGAAATGGCCAGCAGGTGGGCGGTGCCCAGGTCCTGGAACAGCCGCCATAGCGGCGGCTCCAGACCACGGCGGTCGCCGGTGACCAGCGCCGGAATCACCGCGGCACCCGCGGGACTGGCGGACAGCAGCTCCCTGACGCGCCGGGAAAGACCGGCGCGGCGGGCGTCCAGGCTGTCAGGCCGCCCCCGCTGGCGGATCACCGCCGTGAGCACGCCACGGGCGTCGATGCGGTCGGCGAGATCGAAACGGGCGCGGTCCGGCCCGGTCTGGTTGTACCAGCCGTGGGGAAAGAAGAGGCGCACCTTGCCGCGCAGCCGGTCGCCGGCCTCCAGCGCCGGCAGCGGCGCCCAGGCCGTGACCCGCACCCGGTGGCGGCCCGGCCAGGGCCGCTCGTCGACGGCCAGGCGCAGGTCCAGAATCATCCGCTGGCGGCGCAGGGTCTCGCCGAAGCGGCGGCGCGTGTCCGTGACCGGCAGCCCCACCACCCGGGCTTCCACGGTCAACGGGGTGCCGTTCAGATACTCCGGCAGCCGGCGATCCAGCCCCTGCTCCAGGGCCAGCAGCCCGTGGGCCCAGGACAAGGCCAGCAGCAGGCACCAGCCGCGCCCGCGCGGCAGCGCCACCGCCAGCACCGCGAGCGCCGCCAGGGGCCACCAGAGGCCGCTCCAGACCGCCGCGATCATCGCCGCAGGGGAAAACCAGTATCGCATCCTTGCTCACCGGGTTGTTATGATCACGCCTCCATGTAACGGCGCGGCGTCTCAGTCACAGGTCGATGTAGGCGTACGCCGCCCGGGTCGGCATAATAGCGCCCGTCTTCCAGGGACCTTGCAGTTTCACATGCCCAAACATTTGTTCCGCAAATACCTGCCCTCGCCGGATCGCCTCAAAGGACACAAATCCCTGAGCTTCCTGGGAGAGGTATTGTCGGACCCCAACCTCTGGCACATAAACCGCCACTCCCTGGCCGGGGCCGCCTTTATCGGCGTGTTCACCGGGCTGCTGCCGATTCCCCTGCAAATGGGCCTGGCCGCCCTGCTGGCGGTGCGCTTCCATTGCAACCTGCCGCTTTCGGTAATGCTGGTGTGGATTTCCAACCCGGTCACCTATGTGCCGATCTTTTATTTCACCTACCGGGTGGGCGCCTGGATGACCGGGCTCACGCCCAGCTCCGACCACGCCATCAATGTCGCCTGGTTCGTGGAGCAGCTGGTGCCGTTGTGGATCGGCTCGCTGACCTGCGCGCTGATCGCCGGTCTGGCTTCCTATTTCACCGTCAAACTGTTCTGGCGGCTGGCGGTGGTGCGCAGTTGGAATCTTCGTGCCCGCCGCCGGCAGCGGCAGCAGTAACGCGCTGATCCCTACAGCCTAACGGCGACGGCGCCGCCGGCCTGTCAGCCAGCGGCGATAATCCGGGAAGGAAAAAACGGAAGGTGTTGTGCGCCGGCGGCTCAGGCCACCGGATGCAGCAGGCCGTCGTGCAACTCGTGGCGGCTCTGGCAGCGGCCCGCGAAGTGATGGTCGTGGGTGACCACCAGGAAGGCGGTGCCCAGGCGCTGGTTGAGCTCCAGCATCAGGTCCTGCACCTGGTCGGCGGTGCGCTCGTCCAGGTTACCGGTGGGCTCGTCGGCCATCACCAGCGCCGGGTCGGTCACCAGGGCGCGGGCGATCGCCACCCGCTGCCGCTCGCCGCCGCTCAACTGCGCCGGTTTGTGCTCGGCGCGCGGCGCCAGGCCCACCTGATCCAGCAAACGCTCGGCGCGCTGCGCGGCTTCCCCCGGCTTGAGGCCACGGATCAGCAACGGCATGGCCACGTTCTCCCGGGCGGTGAACTCCGGCAGCAGATGGTGGAACTGGTACACGAAGCCCAGATAATGATTGCGCAGCCGCCCCAGCGCCCGGTCATTGAGACCGGCCAGCGGCTGGCCGCCGATCTGCACGGTGCCCTCGCTGGGCACGTCCAGCCCGCCCAGCAGGTTGAGCAGCGTGGATTTGCCCGACCCGGAGGTGCCGATAATGGCGGCGATGTCGCCCCGGCGGATGGTCAGTTCCACACCGTTGAGCACCTGCAGCTCGCCACGGCCTTCCGGGTAGCGCTTGATCAGCCCGCGGGCCTCCAGCACCGACTCCTGGTGTTCACCGTTACTCATAGCGCAGGGCCTCCGCGGGTCGCACCCGGCTGGCACGCCAGGAGGGATACAGCGTGGCCGAGAAACTGATCAGCATGGCGATGCCGACAATAACGGTGACGTCGCTCCATTTCAGCTGCGACGGCAGATAATTGACGAAGTAGGCATCGAACAGACGGGTGTTGAAGGTGGCTTCCACCCAGGCCGCCACCTCACTCACATTAGTGGCCAGCAGCACCCCGAGCACGGTGCCCAGGAAGGTGCCGGCCAGGCCGATCACCGTGCCCTGGACCATGAAGATGCGCATGATGGTGCCCGGCGAGGCGCCCAAGGTGCGCAACACGGCGATGTTGCCGCGCTTCTCGGTGACCAGCATCACCTGGCTGGAAATAATATTGAACGCGGCCACGGCGACGATGAAGCTGAGCAGCAGCGTCATCATGCTCTTTTCCATCTTGATGGCCTGGAACAGGTTGCCGTGGCTGCGGGTCCAGTCGCTGGTGTAGTAGTCCGGCCCCAGCGCCTGCTGAAGTTGCCAGCCGATCTCCGGCGCGGCGAACAGATCGGTGAGGCGCAGATGAATGCCCTCGACGGTGCCGGGCTGGCGTTCCAGCCGGGCGGCGTCCTCGTTGGCCACATAGGCGTAAAGACTGTCCACCTCGGCCCGCGCCCGGAAACGGCCGACCACGGTGAAACGCTTGAAGCGCGGCATCACCCCGGCCGGGGACACGCTGGCCTCCGGCAACACCAGGGTGATCTTGTCGCCGGTTTCGGCGCCCAGCTTACGGGCCAGCGCGTAACCCAGCACGATACCGAACTCACCGGGCTGCAGATCCTGGAGGTCACCGTCCCACATCATCTCATCGACGATGGACACGTCCTTCTCCGCCTCCGGCTCGATGCCGTTGACCAGCACCCCGGCCACGTTGCCCTCGTAGGTGAGCATGCCCTCGAGCTTGATGAACGGCGCCGCCGCTTCCACGCCCGGGTAGTCACGCACCTGGTCGGCCAGCGCCTGCCAGTCGGTGACCGGCTCGCGGCCGTGCACGGACAAATGGGTGACCATCCCCAGAATGCGGGTCTGAAGTTCCCGGTCGAAGCCGTTCATCACCGACAGAACGGTGATCAGAACGGCGACACCGAGCATCAGCCCGAGCGCGGAGATCAGGGTGATCACGGAGATGAAACTATTGCGGGCCCGGGCGCCGGTGTAGCGCAGACCCACGAACAGGGCAAAGGGTCGAAACATGGCGCGCATTTAAGCACTAAAACGGCGGCCTGTGCCAGTCGCTTTGTGACGACTATCCGCGACCACACAACGGCGATTTGATTCAATCCCGGCACCACTAAAAATCGTCGACGCGGGCGGCGGCGCGGGCAAGGCTAAACACCGTTTTACTTGAACAGAGGTTCACGCTGTCCGTACTATCAGTACCGGCTTATCCAAGGGGGAAGAGGTAATGGGCAAGATATTCACGGCGTTGGCACTGGCGACCACGATGTACTGGCCGGCCACGGCGTTGGCCGCGTCGGACCAGGACATCCCCGGCCGCGGCCTGAGCAAGGCCGAGGTGCGCGCGCAATTCGGCGAGCCCCGGCATACCCGGCCGTCGGTGGGTAAACCGCCGATCACGCGCTGGGACTATGACGGCTTCAGTGTCTATTTCGAAAACGACACCAGCCTGCACAGCGTGCGCGAAAAAGAACGCGCGCCGGCGGCCGAGCCGTCCCCAGCCGGCGACGCGCCGGGCGAAGCCTCGGAAGCGCATTCCACCCTGGAAGCGGAAGTGGGCATTTCTCCGGCCAACGGCGAGGAGCCGCCCACGGAAGAGGAAGAGCAGGAAACCAATATCGAGGTGGAAACCTTCGATCCGCCGCGCAATAAAGAGGAAGAGGACGACGAAGCCAGTTCCGAATCCGATTCCGCGCCGGGCAGCACGGCGGTGCGCGCCAAAGCGGAAAGCGCCGAGGAGCGTGCCGAGAAGGATTCCGACGAACGTGCCGAAGAGGACGCCGACGACGACACCCGGGAGCGCACCGAAGACGGCGCCTCGGACGACGCCGCCGAAGGCGATGAAGCAAGCGACGGACGTTTCCGCTTCGATCCGGCCACCGGCCGCATCGTCGTGGACGACCCCCGGGAAGACCAGGACAGTGACTGATCACCGCCACACCGAGCGCCGCCTGTTACCGGAGTGGCACCCCCAATGGGGCATCCTGCTGGCCTGGCCCGACGAGCACACCGACTGGGCCGGCCGGCTGTCCCCGGCACGCGACACCTATCTTGCCCTGATCAAGGCGCTGCTCGACCACGAAGCGGTGCTGCTGGTATGCCGCGACAGTGAAGCGGCGGAGACCGCCCGGACACTGATCGACGACAGCGGCGCCGACAGCCGCCGGCTGCGCATCCGCATCGCCGACTACAACGACACCTGGGCACGGGATTTCGGCCCCATCGCCGTGCAGGAAAACGGCGCGCCGGTGCTGCTGGATTTCCGTTTCACCGGCTGGGGCGGCAAATTCGAAGCGGCCCTCGACGACCGGCTCAACCGCGCCCTGCCCTGGCGCGTGACCCTGCATACGCAGGACCTGGTCCTGGAAGGCGGTGCCATCGACACCGACGGCCACGGCCATCTGCTCACCACCCGCGCCTGTCTGCGCAACCCCAACCGCAACCCGGCACTGGACGAGGCGACGCTGGAAAGCCGGCTGCGGGAATCCCTGGGCGTGGACACCATCTGGTGGCTCGACCACGGCCACCTGGAAGGCGACGACACCGACGCCCATGTGGACACCCTGGCGCGCTTCGTGAACGCCACCACCCTCGCCTATGTGCACTGCGACGACCCCGACGACAGCCATTACCCGGCGCTGTCGGCGATGGCCGCGCAATTGCGCGAGCTGGCCGACCGCGAAGGGCTCGACCTGGTGCCGCTGCCCATGGCCCGCGCCCAGTACAGCGACGACGGCGAGCGGCTGCCGGCCACCTACGCCAACTTCCTGATCACCAACCGCAAGATCCTGGTGCCGCTGTACGATTGCGACACCGATGACGCCGCGGTGAAGGCCTTCACCGCCGTGGCCGGCGAGCGCCAGGTGCAGGGCATCCCCTGCCGGCCGCTGATCGAACAAGGCGGCAGCCTGCATTGCATCACCATGCAACTGCCCGAGGGTGTGCTGGCCTGAGCCGGAAACTGCTATCCTTTTCACAACGCCGACTTTCCAAAACCGCACCGGAAGAGACACCCACATGCGCGTTGCCGTGATACAGCAACAGAACACCGCCGACCTGGACGCCAACCTGGCCCGTTCCATGGACAAGATCCGCGAGGCCGTGGCCCAGGGGGCCCAGCTGGTGATGCTCCAGGAGCTGCACCGCAGCCTCTATTTCTGCCAGAGCGAAGACACCGCCATGTTCGATCTGGCGGAAACGGTACCAGGCCCCAGCACCGACGCGTTGGGGGCGCTGGCCCGGGAACTGCAGGTGGTGATCGTCGCCAGCCTGTTCGAAAAGCGCGCCACCGGCCTCTACCACAACACCGCCGTGGTGCTGGAAAGCGACGGCCATCTGGCCGGCCTGTACCGCAAGATGCACATCCCCGACGACCCGGGCTTCTACGAGAAGTTTTATTTCACCCCCGGCGACGCCACCTTCAACGCCGGCCATTCCGGATTCACACCGATCCGCACCAGCGTCGGCAAGCTGGGGCTGCTGGTGTGCTGGGATCAGTGGTATCCGGAAGCGGCGCGTCTGATGGCGCTGGCCGGCGCCGACCTGCTGCTCTACCCCACCGCCATCGGCTGGGACCGCAGCGACGACCCCGAAGAGCAGAACCGCCAGCTGGACGCCTGGATCACCGTGCAGCGCGCCCACGCGGTGGCCAACGGCCTGCCGGTGCTGGTCGCCAACCGCACCGGCTTCGAACCCGGCCCGGACGGCAACGGCGGCATCGACTTCTGGGGCAACAGCTTCGTGTGCGGGCCCCAGGGCGAATACCTGGCGCGGGCGGACCGGGACCAGGAACAAACCCTGGTGGTGGACCTGGACATGGCACGCTCGGAAGAGGTGCGCCGCATCTGGCCCTACCTGCGGGACCGCCGGGTGGACGCCTACCAGGACCTCACCAAGCGTTATCGGGACTGACTGCTACCGGGACCGACTAGGGCATAAGCATCCAGGCCAGGTACAGCATGATCAGTACCTGCGCCACGAACAGGGTGGCGCGGACCAGCACCAGCGGCAGGCTGGTGCCGATCAAATGCGCGGCGCTCTGTCCCAGACGGCAGAAGATGAACACGCCGGCGAGCCCGTCCACCACAGCGCTCTGCCCGGTGGCCGCGGCCGTTAGCACCAGGGCCGCGAACAGCGGCAGGTTTTCCAGGCAATTCAGATGCGCGCCCTTGGCACGGACCAAAAAGGCCGGGTCATCCACCGGTTGATTGCGCTCCCAGTGGTTGGCCTTTTTGTTCCCCAGAAAAATCTGCGGCACCCGGTAGCCGGCGTAGGTCATCGCCAGCAGCAAACTCAGAATCACGAAAATCAGCAGAGCCGTAAATCCGGTCATTGTTATTTTCCTTATCGCATTGGGAAGGACGGGCCGAGGCCCCAGCCTCCCAAAATGACACAGCGAAAATAAAAATGACGTTACCGAGTGTAGCTAAGCACGCTTCTTCTCGATCCAATAGAGAAACAGCTCGCCCTGCTGGCGGTGCTCAAGAAGGGTGTGGCCGAGAAACTGGCAGAACTTGGGAATGTCCCGCTCGGTGGACGGATCGGTGGCGCGCACTTCCAGCACCTCGCCGGCGCCCATGTCGCGCACCTTGCCGTGCAGCAGCATTACCGGTTCCGGGCAAACCAGGCCGGTGGCGTCGAGGTGGTGTTCGGCGTGCGGGGTATCGGTCATAACAGTGCGGTCAGCCCAGTCGTTGCGGCGGCGGGCGCCAGAAAAGGGCCGCTATTATAACCAAGCCGCCAAGGCCCGCCGCAAGCAGGAAATGGCCGGCGTAACCGAGCGCGGAAGCGCTGAAGCCGCTGCCCAGCGTAAACAGGCCCACCGCCATCAGGTACACCGACGCCTGCAGGGTGTAGTCACCGCCCTCCCGGTCACGGCGGCAGTAGTCCATCATCACCACGAACAGGGCCACCGTGGACAGGCCGTCCGCGAACTGCTCGAACAACGCCACCGGCCAGACCCAGCCCGCCGCGCCGGCGGCCACCGCCCACCAGCCGACAAAGGCCAGCGCCTGCAGCACGCCGAAACCGATCAGCGCCGCCTTGCGGCTCAGCCACAGCATCAGCAGGCCGGCCAGCGCCGCCGCCAGTAAACCGGTCAGCGAGGCCACCAGATCCAACCGGCCGATGGCCGCCTGGCTCCAGCCCTGGTCCACCAGGAACGGCTTGATCATCCGCGTGCCGAAACCGTCACCGACCTTGTAGCCCAGCAAAATCACTACCCACAGCAGCAAGCCGGGGCGGCGCCAGAAGCCCTGCCACTGGCGCCACCACCAGTGCCGCGACGCCCGTTCCGCCGCTGGGGTCGAGGGCGACGTCTCCAGGGGTTCGCGGAACAACGCCACCGGTATCAGCAACAACGCCACCGTGGCCGCCAGCAAACAGAGGCTGGCGCGCCAGCCGATCCAGTCGTTGGCCATCAGCAACAGGGCACCGCTGAGAATCAGCCCGACCTTGTAGCCCAGCACCTGAACGCTGTTACCGGGCCCGCGCCACTCCGGACGCAGCAACCGCACGGCGAGGCCGTCGGCGGCGATATCCTGGGTGGCGCTGGCGGTGTTCAGCAGCAGCAACAGCAGTAACAGCAGCGGAAAGGCGTCGGCGAACCAGACCGCCCGCTCGGTGAAGGACAGCAGCAGCAGAATCAGCACCACCAGCGCCTGGCAGCCGATCACCCAGCGTTTGCGGTGGCCGGGGCGGCCCCGGCCGAGCCGGTCCACCCACGGCGCCCACAGGAACTTCAGCGCCCAGGGCGCGGCCGCCAGGCCCAGCAGACCGATCCACTCCCGGGACAGGCCGCTCTCGCGGGCCAGGGACGGCACCGCCTTGGCCAGCAGGCCGGCGGGCAGGCCCTGCAGGAAATACAGCACCGCCAGGGTGCCCAGCAGCACCGGCAGCGCCGGCCGCCGCGCTTCAGGCATCGCGGCAGTCCACCCAGACGGTGATTTCCTCGCGGTCGTGATAGAGGTGCGCGGCCTGGATGCGGGCATCGGGGTACTGCCGCGACAGCCCTTCCTGGAGGCGCTCCAGCAAGGTGGCGGCCTCCCGGTAGCGGCGCGCCATCGGCAGCTTGAGATTGAACAAGGCGGTGCGGGCCCAGCCCTGCTGCAGCCATTTCTGCATCAGCGCCAGGGTGCGCGCCGGCTTGTCCACCACATCGCAGACCACCAGATCCACCGGCCGCTCCGGGCGCCAGGTGAAGGCGTCGCCGGCCACATGGCGCACCGGGTACTCGTCCATCAGGCGCGCGTCCAGCCGGCCATGGTCGACGCCGGTGACCTTGATGCCCAGCCGCGCCAGATGCCAGCTCCAGCCGCCGGGGGCCGCGCCCAGGTCCACGGCGGTGTGCAGACCCGGCGGCCGGCCCCGCCCGCAAAAACGCAGCAGTGCCTCTTCCAGCTTGAGCGCCGAACGGCTGGGCGCTTCCGGCGACAGGCGCAGGCGCATCAGGCCGCTCTCCGGCAACGGCAGCTCCGCCGGGCTGACACCGATCAGGCCGTTGCGGGAGTCATCGAAGAACAGATGCAGGCGCTGTCGTGCGTTGTTGCGCAGCAGGCCGTCCTTACGCAGCCGGGGCTCCAGCGCTTTGCGGAAGCCGCGCAGAAAACGGGCCAGCTCGCGGCCGTCATTGCTGTCCGCGTGCTCCAGATAGAGCTCGCTGAACGGCCCCAGCGCCCGCAACGAGGGCCACAGGGCGCCGATGCGGTCGGTGTCCGGCAGGTCCTCAAAGCGATCCGGGCACGGATACAGGCTGCGCGCGAACACCAGACCGGTATCCAGCAGCGGCATCACACTGCCCTGCTGGCTGTACCAGAGCACGTAGCCTTTGTTCTTGTCCGCGCGCGGATAACCGGCCACGCCCAGATCAGCGGCACGCTCGGTGAATTCCGCGGCCAGATCCGACTCGAACCCCGGCCGGCACAACGCCAGAAAAATTTCCATAAAACGACAACTAGTGGTGAAGAGTTAATAGTTAACAGTGAACAGTGAATAGCGAAAAACCCGGCTTCGGAGCCGCCCCGCTGTTAACTGTTCACTATTAACTATTAACTGACGGTGGTGTTCGTTACTTAACGAACACCACCGTCTTGTTTCCGTCCACGATCACCCGGTCTTCCAGGTGCCAGCGCACCGCGCGCAGCATCACCTGGCGCTCCACGTCCTGGCCCAGGCCGCGCAGCTCGGCCGCCGAATGGCGGTGCGACACGCGCTGCACGTTCTGTTCGATGATCGGCCCCTGGTCCAGGTCCTCGGTGACGTAGTGGCTGGTGGCGCCGATCAGTTTCACGCCCCGGTCGTGGGCCTGCTGATAGGGGTTGGCACCGACGAAGGCGGGCAAGAAAGAGTGGTGAATATTGATGATGCGGTGCGGGTGCCGGGCCACGAAGGTGGGGCTGAGAATCTGCATGTAGCGGGCCAGTACGATCACGTCCACTTGCCCTTCCAACAGCTCCAATGCCTGCGCTTCCGCCTCTTCCTTATTGTCCCGGGTGACCGGAATATGGTGGTAGGGAATGCCGAAACGCTCCACTTCGCCGCGCAGGTCGTCGTGGTTGCTGATCACCATCGGAATCACCGCCGGCAGATCGCCCCGCGACACCCGCCACAACAGGTCCATGATCACGTGGTCATGGCGGGACACCAGCACCGCCATGCGCTTTTTATCGGCGGCGTAGCTGATGTGCCACTGCATCCCGTAGCGGTTGGCGACGCGGTTGCGGAAGTTGTTCTCCAGCGCTTCGTGGCTGCAATCCAGCCCCGGGGTCTGGAATTCCAGGCGCAGAAAGAAAGTGCCGTCCTGATGATCGCTGGAGTGCTGATCCAGGTCGGTAATGTTGGCGCCGTGGTTGTACAGAAACGTGGACACCGCGCTGATGATGCCGGGCTGATCCGGGCAGGTCACCAGCAGGCGGGCGGTGGCCGCGTCCTCGGGTTTGTCAGCGGGGTTCATGAATGTCTCCGTGTGGATTGCCAAAATGGTCGCGCCGGTAGGCGGACGGGGTCTGACCGGTCCACTTCTTGAACGCCCGATGGAAAGAGCTGGCCTCGCTGAAACCCATCAGCAGGGCGATTTCGTCGATGCTCAGTTCCGGTTTGGAGAGGTAATACACCGAAGCGTCCTTGCGGATCGAATCCTTGATTTCCTGATAGCTGGTGTTGCCTTCCTTGAGACGGCGACGCAGGGTCTGCGGCGTCATGCCGAGCTTTTCACAGATCTCACCGAAGTCGGGAAAATGGTTGCCGTACTCATTGGAGATGATCGCGCGGATCTGCGCCGGCAGCCCCACGTTGTGTACGTTGCCGTCGAACAACTGAGCCAGCGAGTCGCGCAGGAACTTGGACAGCGACAGCTCGTTCTGCACCAGCGGCAGGTCGAGAAAATGCGCCGGGAACACCACCTGGTTGACGTCGCTGTTGTAGTGCGTCGGGCAGTCGAACATAAAGCGGTATTCATCGTCCTCGCGCACCGGCTCGTAGTCCAGGTACACCGCCTGCGGCTCCACCGCCTTGCCCACCAGCCAGCTCATAAAACGCAGCGACAGGAACAGCATCGCCTCGATGATCACATCGCGGAAATCCAACCGGCGGTCCACGCGCACCATCAGAGCGGCCTGGTCGCCGTCACGCAGCAGCCGGCTGTCCACGCTCAGGTCAAACAAACTGTAGAAACGGATCCCCCGGTCCACTGCCGCTTCCAGGTTGGGGCAGTTGACCACCGCGTGGGCCATCATCGAAAACGTGCCGGGCTTGGACTTGCGGCCCTGCCCGAAGCCCAGGAACTCATCCTGGGTCTGCTCCATGACCAGCAACATCAAACGGATAAAGGTATCGCGCTCGATGCGCGCGTCCGGATCCTCCAGCACGCGCCGCTCGATACCGCACTGGTCAAGCAGCGCCGGAATGCTCACGCCACCGCGGGCGGCGCCCTGCAGCACCTTCACCACCCGCTGTACGTTGATTGTTCTTCGCTGAATCATTGGCCATCCTGAAACGTCACGTGCCCTGCCCCCATCGGACAAGCGCCCCATGATAAATACTTTTGACCCGGGCTTCATCGCCCAGCGCTACCCTGTGTAGGTCAACCCATCGCGCAAGGACCGCCACCATGGCCGCACCCCGCCTGATACTGATTCTCGGCGACCAGCTCAGCCCCCATCTCAGCAGCCTGGCCGAAGGCGACCCGGCCCGCGACCGGGTGGTAATGGCGGAGGTGGCCGGCGAGTGCGACTACGTGCCCCACCACCGCAAGAAGATCGCGTTCCTGTTCGCCGCCATGCGCCATTTCGCCGATCGCCTGCGCCAGGACGGCTGGCGGGTGGACTACTATACCCTGGACCAGGACCATCAGGACCTCACCGATGCCCTGCTGGCCAGCCGCCGCGACAGCGGCGCCCGCCAACTGCTGGTCACCGCCCCCGGCGAGTGGCGGCTGCTCGAGGCCATGAAGCGCCAGTGGCCGCAGAAGCTCGGGTGCACGGTGCGCATCCTGGATGACCGGCGCTTCCTGTGCACCACCGAGGCCTTCCGGGACTGGGCCGAGTGCCGCAAACAGCCGCGCATGGAATACTTCTACCGCACCATGCGCCGCGCCACCGGCCTGCTGATGGACGCCGACGGCCAGCCGCTGGGCGGACGCTGGAACTTCGACAAGGAAAACCGCAAACGCTTCGACGGCGAAGCGCCGCCCCCCGGCCCCAAGCGCTTCACTCCGGACGCCACCACCCGGGAAGTGCTGGAGCTGGTGGAAGCCCGCTTCCCCGACCGCTTCGGCGACCTGCAACCGTTCTGGTTCGCGGTCACCGAGGAGCAGGCGCAGGCGTCACTGAGTCACTTTCTGGACCACGCCCTGCCCCACTTCGGCGACTACCAGGACGCCATGGACAGCGGCGACGACTTTCTCTTCCACAGCGTGCTCAGCCAGTACATCAACGCCGGCCTGCTCGATCCCCTGGCGGTGTGCGAGGCCGCCGAGCAGCGCTACCTGCAAGACAAGGCGCCGCTCAACGCGGTGGAAGGCTTCATCCGCCAGATACTGGGCTGGCGCGAATACGTGCGCGGCCTGTACTGGCTGCTGATGCCCGACTACCGGGAAGAAAACCGGCTCGCCAGCCACCGCGACCTGCCCTGGTTCTACTGGAGCGGCGAGACCCGCATGCGCTGCGTGTCCGAAGCGGTGCGCGCCACCCGCGAACACGCCTACGCCCACCACATTCAGCGGCTGATGGTCACCGGCAACCTGGCCCTGCTGCTGGGCGTGGACGTGAAGCAGATCCACGAATGGTATCTGGCGGTCTACGCGGACGCCTACGAATGGGTGGAGCTGCCCAACACCCTGGGCATGGTGATGCACGCCGACGGCGGCTATCTGGGCTCCAAGCCCTACGCCGCCAGCGGCAAATACATCCAGCGCATGTCCGACTACTGCGGCGACTGCCCCTACAAGGTGAGCAGCGCCGAGGAAGACAACAGCTGCCCGTTCAACAGCCTCTACTGGCATTTCATCCACCGCCACCGGCGGCGCTTCGAGAAGCACCCGCGCATGAGCATGATCTACAAAGCCTGGGGCCGCATGGCCGAGAGCAAGCGGGACGCGATCCTGGCCCGCGCCGACACCCTGCTCGAGGATCCCGAACACCTTTAGGGAGCCTTTCGGAGCTCCGTATCCGAGACGCGGAGCAATGGTGGTGCCTTCCGGGATCGCTCAAGCCGTCCGTGGGCGCTCTCATTTGGCCATCCCTGGCCAAATAGGTCCCTCCAGGCACCACCATTGCTCCGCTCACTTGGCAGCGGAACCGCCACGGGTCACAACACCGCCCGGACCTTTGCAGAAAGGTTCGGCGCCAGCTATGACCCGGGATGGTGACGCTAGCTAAGGAGCGGGTCTGTGTTAGGCCCTTCCGGGACCCTGGAGAACAGGACGTTCGACAGGGAGCCTACAGGGACGTATTCACGGCGTTCCCGGAAGGGCCTAACACAGACCCGCGTCCCCAGCTGGAGAGAACCAGACTCAAGCTGGAAACAACCTCCCTCTAAAGCGTAACGAACTTTTTTGTAGTACATTGTGGTGACTCGAACCAACAAGCCGTGACCGACCACCATGACCGACAAGCCGCGTAAAAGCCGCCGTGGAAGACGGCCGGCGCCGGAGAGTGAACGCAAGGACCGGGTGATCCAGACCCGCGTGCCCCAGGACCTGGAAGACAGCCTGCGCCACGCGGCCGAGCGGGAACGGGTAACCGTGTCCCACCTGATCCGCAATGTGCTGGAAGACAGCTTCCGGCTGGTGGACGGCATCGTCGCCGATTCCTCGCAACTGGTGGATAACGTGGCCCGGGACGCGCGCCGCCTGGCCTCCGCCGCCAAGGGCCAGGCCCGCGCGCCGGCCACTTTCGTGCCCGCCGATCAGGGCGGCACCGTGGCCCGTGCCCTGCTCGACGCCGTGGACGCCTGGCAGGAAGTGATCGTCAACAAGCCCACCCACTGCACCCAGTGCGGTGTCACCCTCTCCCGCGGGCAAAAGGCGCTGCGCGGGCTGACCACCGAGCCCGCCGCCCCGGTGGTGTGGCTGTGCCAGGACTGCCTCGACAAAGACCCCGCCGGGTAATTTTGTAACAAGTGTTCACATCGCCATTGCAAGACCGGTCCGGCTGTCCTATTTTGTAATACATTAAATGACAAGGGGCGCCCCTATGACCGTATCCCGGCAAGCCACCGCCATCGACACTGCTGACCGGACCGACATGGAAAGCCACGACCGCCACTGGCCGGCGCTGAAAGCCTTCAGCGGCCACCAGCAGGACAGCGGCCTGCGCGCCTGGCTGGCGGTGATGGAAGGCACGCTCAAAGCCATCGAACGCACCGCCTGGCAGGGCCGTGAGCTGGCGCAGCAGGCGTTGTCCGCCTGGCGCGCCATTGAGAGCGGCGCCGGCGACGTGGCCGGTGAGTGCCAGGAGCTGGCCCGCGAGGCGAAGCGCTGGCCCGCCCGGCTGAAACGGCTCTCCGTGACCGGCTGGATGCTCACCCGGGTGGTGGCCAGTTACCGGCTCTGGGGCACGCGTTCGGCGTTCCTGCCCTCCAGCATGCAGGCGGCCGCTCTCACCGCCCTGCACCGCAAGAACGCGCGCCGCTTCCGCAAGACCTCCCTGGAACAGGGCGGCGCCTTTCTGAAGATCGGGCAGATCCTGTCCAGCCGCCCGGACCTGCTGCCCGCCGCCTGGGTGGAAGAACTGGCCCAGCTGCAGGATCAGGCCCGGCCGGAAACCTTTGAGGCGGTGCGCGGCGTGATCGAGCAGGAGTTCGGTGCCCCCTTGGAGCAGCTGTTCGAGCACTTTGATCCGGAACCGCTGGCCGCCGCCAGCATCGGCCAGGTGCATAAAGCCCGCTTGGCGGATGGCCGCGAGGTGGCGGTGAAAATCCAGCGCCCCGGTCTGGATGAGGTCATCGAGCTGGATATGACACTGTTAAAGGTATTCATCGACAGTGTGCGCGGCGCCCTGCCGCCGATGGATTTCGACACCATCATCGGGGAAATCCAGCGTACCGTCCGCGACGAACTGGACTACCTGGGCGAAGCCGACGCCATGCGGCGTGTGCGCGCCCGGTTGGCGGCGCAACCGGCGGTCACCGTCCCCGCCACCGTGGACAACCTCTGCAGCCGGCGCGTGCTGACCAGCGAATTCATTCACGGGCGCAAGCTCACCACGGTTCTGGACGAGCACCACCAACGCGGTGACCAGGACGCCCTCAGCGGCATCCTGCACGCCCTGCTCGACGCCTGGTTCCGCCAGGTGCTGGTGGGCGGCGTGTTCCAGGCCGACCCGCACCCGGGCAACCTGATGGTCGACGACGAAGGCCGCGTGGTGGTGCTCGACTTCGGCTGCACCATGACGCTGCCGGAAGCCTACCGGCGCGGCTACTTCCGGGTGCTGCAAGCCGCCATCGTCGGCGAACGGACGGTGATCGCGGAGACCCTGGCGGAGCTCGGCTTCGCCACCCGCAGCGGCCGCCCGGACACCCTGCTGGCGTTCACCGACGCCCTGCTCGATCAGATACGGGCCGCCATGGTGGAAACCGGCACCGCCGGCACGCAGTGGCCCGGCCCGGAAGCGCTGATGGAACAGGTGCGTGCGCTGTTGATCCGCATGGAGGACGACCCGGTGGAAAAAATACCGGCGGAGTTCGTGATGCTGGCGCGGGTGTTCGGCACCCTGGGCGGCCTGTTTCTGCACTATCAGCCGCGCCTGGATATCGGCCGTCTGGTGCTGCGCTATCTCACCATGCCGGAGACCCTCGGCGACACTCCTCGGCAGGCGGCGACACCCGAACCGCTCCCCTGGTGGCAGCGCTGGGGCCTGGTACCGCGGGCTGAGCTCTAATCGACCCAGGCGCGCTCCAGGGCCGCGCCGAGACGCTCGTTGCCCCAGAACAGTTCGCCGTTCACCACGAACGACGGGGCACCGAAAATATCCCGCTGGCGGGCCGCCGCCACGTCGGCCCGGGTGCGCTCGCCGCCGCCTTCCGCCAGCGCCCGGTCCAGGGGCGCGCGGTCCAGCCCCGCCTGGCGCAGGCACTCCTCGATCACCGTGGGCGTGGCCGGATCGCGGCGCTCGGCGAAGCCGGCCCGAAACACCGCCCGACAATACGCCGGCAGCCGGAACCCGGTGTCGATCCAGGTGGCGGTTTTGGTGGCCAGGGTGCTGTTGAACGGAAAGCGCGCCGGCCGGCGCCAGGCAATGCCCAGGCGCCGGGTCTCCCGTTGGAGATCCAGCCACAGGTAGCGGCCCCGGGCCGGGTAAAGGTTGAAGGGCGAATCGGTCCAGCCCTGCTCGCTGAAAATCGGGCCCAGCAGGAACGGCTTCCAGATCACCCGCACGCCGGCCTCGGCGGCGGCCGGCTCAATGGTCTCCGCCGCCAGATAGGCGTAGGGGCTGGCAAAATCGAACCAGAATTCCAGATCCGCCATATCAGCGCACCGCCACGATCGCCAGGGTCACGGTGGCCTTGGCGATCAGCTTTCGGCCGCCGTTGCCGTCCTCGGCGAACACCTCGGACTCCGCCACCGTCAATGTCTTGCCCATTTTCAGCACCGTCGCCTCGCACACCAGCGCCACGCCCAGGGCCGGGCGCAGCAGATTGACCTTGAACTCGGCGGTCAACGGCATATGGCCGTCGTCGAGCAGCGTGCCACAGGCGGCGCCGGCGGTGTGATCCGCCAGGGTGCCCACCGCGCCGGCGTGCACATAGCCGTTCTGTTGATTGAGCTCTTCGCGCACCGGCAGGCGGGACACCACCCTGCCCGGCTCGATACTGTCCACTTCCACCCCCAGCAAGCGCAAAAACGGCGCCTGCATCAAGGTGCGCACCTGGTCCTGGTCGGCCATGGCGACTATCCCCCTGTTGTTATAACCCATGCGGACAAGCGTCAAGCATTCCGCATCGGGCCGGCGTTGGCCAGCCCTCCGAAAGTACGGACCGCTCAGAAAAAGCCGGCACTGGCGGCGCCCGGCTGTTGCAGGGCGTCGGCGATCACATGCAGGGCCTGGCCCAGATCCTGGCGGCTGGCGGGGCCGCCCAGGCAAAGCCGCACCGCTTCCGGCGGCTTGCCGTTGACCGCGAAGGCGTCGCTGACCACCACATTGATGCCCTGGGCGCGCAGCCGCGCGGCGAACGCCACCCGGCTCCAGGCGGGCGGCATCCGCAGCCAGACGTGGAAGGCCTCCGGGTGCGACCGGTAGTCGGCGCCGGTCAGGATCTCCGCGACCAGTTCCTGGCGCGCCTGGGACTCGCGGCGGGTCAGCGTCAGAGCCAGGTCGGCGGTGCCGTCCTGGACCCAGCAGGACGCCAGCGCCGCGGTAATCGGCGACGCCATCACCGTGGTGGCGCGCAGGGTGACCGCCAGCCGCGAGCGCAACCGGGCCGAGGGCAACGCCAGATAGGCGATGCGCAACCCCGCCCCCAACGACTTGCTGAATCCGCACAGGTAATAGGTCAGTTCCGGCGCCAGCGCCGCCAACGCCGGCGGCCGGTGGCTGGGCAGCAGGCCGTAGGCGTCGTCCTCGATAATCGGCAGATTATGACGGCGGGCGATCTGCACCACCCGGTGGCGGCGCTCGTCGCTCAAGGTCACCGCCGCCGGGTTGAGCAGCACCGGATTGCAGTACAGCGCCTTGGGATGATGTTCCGCGCACAGCTTCGCCAGCGCGTCCGGATCAATGCCGTCGTCGTCCAGCGGCACCCCCACCAGACGCAGGCCCAGCTGCCCGGCGATGGCCCGCAGCCCCGGGTAGGTCAGCGCCTCGCACAGCACCACGTCGCCGGGCCGGGCCAGGTTGCCGAGCACCGCCAGCAAGGCGCTTTGCACCCCGGGGCACACCAGCACCCGGTCCTCGCTCACCGTCAAAGGGCGCCGCTCCAGCCAGGCCACCGCCGCTTCGCGGTCCTCCATGGAGCCGCCGAATTCCTGGTAGCGCATCAACGGCTGAAGGTCCGGCCCCAGGGCGCGCAGCCCGGCTTCCATGCGCTCGCGCAGCAGCGGGTCGCGGGGTTCCGGCGGCAGGTTCATGGTCATGTCCACCGCCCGGTCGGCGCTGGCGCTGCGGCGGCTGGCGCGGCCCGGCCGGCACACGAAGGAGCCCTGCCCGACCCGCGAATAGATCAGACCACGGCGCTGCGCCTCGCCGTAGCCCCGCGACACGGTGGCGTAGTTCAGTTGCAGGGTTTCGGCCAGATCCCGCAGCGGTGGCAGACGCTCGCCGACCCCCAGCCGGCCGGCCAGGATGTCGTCGCCGATGGCGTCGGCGATACGAATATAGACTGGCTGGCCGCTGTTCTTGAGAACCGGTCGCCAGGCCTCCTGGGAAGAGGTCATGGACTCACTCCGCGCCATGTGGCGGCGCCTTTTCGCACTGATCGGAACCACCCCGTGCACCAGTGTCGCTCACCAGGGTGGGCGCCGCCCGGCGCTTTGATTGGTTGCCCGCCGGTCGGTGGCTCGCGGCACCACGGGATTCGCCGCCCATTGAGCCACAGCGACCCGGACCAATCAATCATTTCATCTATTGGTTGGCATATTGATTGCAATTGAACGGTTGCGGAGCGCGGCCCTGGGCGTCGCCTTCGATCAACCTCAAAAGCATCCTCAAAGCATGGGAGACGGTTATGCCCACCGTAGAGAAAGCAGCGCATCAGAAAGGCGATTTTTTCGTCGACTACGAAGAAAAGGTGTTCGAGGACGTCAAGGCGGAGCCGGGGGAGAAAGCCCTGGTGACCTTCCATACCGTGGCGTTCGAAGGGTCCATCGGGCTGGTCAATATGTTGCAGGCCACGCGCTTGCAGCGCAAAGGGTTCGACACCTCGGTGCTGCTGTACGGCCCCGGTGTCACCCTGGGCGTGCAGCGTGGCTTCCCGACCCTGGGCGACGAGGCGTTCCCCGGCCATATGGCGGTCAACAACCAGATCACCAAGTTCATGGGGGAAGGCGGCAAGGTGTACGCCTGCCGGTTCGCGCTTCAGGCGCTGTACGGCCACGGCGAGCCTTCATTGATTGAGGGGATCAGACCAATCAATCCCCTGGACGTGCTGGACCTGGTGCTGCTGCACCGCCGGGACGGCGCCTTCATCCTCGACACCTGGACCACCTGAGGGAGCGGCGCCATGAACGAAGCCGCAACGGTACGGGCGGCGGCGGCGCAGATCGCGCCGGACCTGCGCACCCCCGGGGGCACGCTGGACAAGGTGTGCGCCACCCTCGAGGAGGCCGCCGGGCGGGGCGTGCAACTGATCGTCTTCCCGGAAACCCTGCTGCCCTACTACCCGTATTTTTCGTTCGTGCGCGCCCCGGCGTTCTCCGGCGCGGACCACCTTGCCCTCTACCAACAGGCGGTGACGGTGCCCGGCCCGGAGTTGGACCGGGTCGCCGCCCTCGCCGCCCGCCATTCGATGGTGGTGGTGCTGGGCGTCAACGAACGGGACCGGGGCACGCTCTACAACACCCAGGTGGTGTTCGACCGCGACGGCCGCCTGCTGCTCAAGCGCCGTAAGATCACGCCCACCTACCACGAGCGCATGATCTGGGGCCAGGGCGACGCCAGCGGCCTGAAGGTGGTGGACAGCGGCGTCGGGCGCATCGGCGCGCTGGCCTGCTGGGAGCACTACAACCCCCTGGCCCGCTACGCGCTGATGACCCAGCACGAGGAAATCCACTGCGCCCAGTTTCCCGGTTCCATGGTCGGCCAGGTGTTCGCCGACCAGATCGAGGCGGCGATGCGCCACCACGCGGCGGAATCCGGCTGTTTCGTGGTCAACGCCACCGGCTGGCTGGAGGACCACCAGATTGAATCGATCACCGACGACCCGGCCCAGCAAAAGGCCCTGCGCGGCGGCTGCATGACGATGATCGTGTCCCCGGAGGGCAAGGTGCTGGGTGAGCCGATCACCGAAGGCGAAGGCCTGTGCGTGGCCGACCTGGACATGGCGCTGATTCTGAAACGCAAACGGATGATGGATTCGGTGGGCCACTACGCCCGCCCGGAACTGCTCAGCCTGATGATCGACCGACGGCCGGCGGCCACCTGGCACGACGTCCCGAAACCGGACGACCAGGCGCCCACCGTGGCCACTTTCCAATCTCCGTCCGAGAGGAGCGATAGCGATGACCGCGAGCAAAGCGTTGTCCACCGAACAGCTCATCAATGAGCTGCAGACCCGCGGCGTACGCCTGGAGGACGCCGGCCACGGCGCCCCCAGCCGGCGCGGCGGCGCCGGCCCCTCGGACCACAAGGCGCTATCGATCGATGGCCGGGTGGTGATGATCCCGGTGCACACCGCCGGCGCCGATCAGTCACCGTACAGCCTGGGCACCGCCGGCGACGACGGCGGCGCCGCCCTGTCCCGGGAGGGCCGGGAAATCGCCCGGCTGGCGTTCACCCCGACACCGCGCTTTTACGACCTGCGCACCGACGACGGCGTGCCCTATTCGCACATCGCCACCCTGCACGGTAAGGACGTGCTCGCCACCACCGTGCTGCAAACCTGCATCCGCTATAACAACCGCAAGGTCTCCTGCCAGTTCTGCGCCATCGAGCAGTCGCTCAAGGAGGGCCGCACCATCGCCCATAAAACCCCGGCGCAACTGGCCGAGGTGGCGCGGGCGGCGGTGGCGCTGGACGGCGTCAAGCACATGGTGATGACCACCGGCACCCCCAACCTGCGGGACCGGGGCGCGCGCATCCTGTGCGACAGCGCCGCCGCCGTCACCACCGCCGTGGACCTGCCGATCCAGGCGCAATGCGAGCCGCCGGACGACCCGGCCTGGTTCCGGCGCCTGCGCGACAGCGGCGTGGCCAGCCTGGGCATGCACCTGGAAATCGCCACCCCGGCGCTGCGCGAAAAAATCATGCCCAGCAAGGCCTCGGTGAGCCTGGAGCAATACATGGACGCCTTCGCCGAAGCGGTGGCGGTGTTCGGGCGCGGCCAGGTCAGCACCTATCTGCTGGCCGGGCTTGGCGACACCCCGGAAACCACCCTGGCGCTTTGCCGGCGGCTGATCGAGCTGGGCGTTTACCCGTTCGTGGTGCCGTTCGTGCCGATCTCCGGCACGCCGCTGGCGAACCACCCGTCGCCGTCGTCCGCCCACATGGCCAGCATCCTGAAACCGCTGGCGGGCATGCTGCGCGACGGCGACCTGCGTTCCCGTGACATCAAGGCCGGCTGCGGACGCTGCGGCGCCTGCTCGTCGCTGTCGACCTTCGAGGACGCCTCCGACCAGGTGCCCGCGGATCTGGAGAGCCTGTCATGATCCTGGAACCGGTCACCCCGTTCCGCCCCCGGGAGTACGCCGTCAAAGTGGCGGACCAGGCCTGGGAGCAGCGCGCCGCCGCCGCGCTGCGCCGCCGCGTGTTCTGCCAGGAGCAGGGGCTGTTCCAGGACCACGACCGGGACGCCCTGGACCAACACGCCACCATCCTGGTGGCGCTCTCCTACCTGGCGGGCGGCCCGGACGAGGTGGTCGGCACGGTGCGCATCCACAGCGACCGGCCCGGCATCTGGTACGGCTCCCGGCTGGCGGTGGCGCCGGGCTACCGGCGCGACGCCCATCTGGGCAGCGCGCTGATCCGGCTGGCGGTGGGCAGCGCCCATGCGCGCGGCTGTAACGCTTTTTTCGCCACCGTGCAGGCCGCCAACCAGGCGCTGTTCGAAAGCCTGCACTGGCGCACCCTGCGTAGTCTCGACCTGCACGGCAGGCCGCACGTGCTGATGCGCGCCGATCTGGCCCACTATCCGCCGGTGCACGGCGGCACCCTGCCGCTGGTGGCGGTGGGCAGGAGGGCCTCATGACCCTCACCGCCCTGATGGACGCCCTGCGTGACAGCCCGGCGTTCCAGCACAAGCAGGATATCGCGCCGATGCTGCGCGACCTGGAGGCCGCGCACGGCGCCGTGCCGGTGGGCGACGACTGCGCCGTCCTGGCCGACGGCGACGGCTACCTGCTGTTCGCCATTGAAGGCTTCCTCAACGGCTTCGTGGCGCGGGACCCGGATTTCGCCGGCTACTGCGGGGTGATGGTCAACGTCAGCGACATCTACGCCATGGGCGGCCGGCCCACGGCGGTGGTGGACGCGCTGTGGAGCGCCGGCGCCGATCAGGCGGACGCGATCATGGCGGGGCTGCGCCGGGCCGCCGGCAAATACCAGGTGCCGGTGGTGGGCGGCCACAGCAACGCCCACAACGACCGGGCGCAGTTGTCGGTAGCCATTATCGGCCGCGCCAAACGCCTGCTCACCAGTTTCGATGCCCGGCCCGGCGACCATTTGATGGTGGCCTGCGACCTGCGCGGCGCCTATCGGCCGGCCGCCCCCGGCGAACCGGACAGCCACAACTGGGACGCCAGCAGCGACGCCCCCGGCGAGCGGCTGCGCGGCGACCTGGAGCTGTTGCCGCTGATCGCCGAGCGCGGCCTGTGCCGCGCCGCCAAGGACATCAGCATGGCCAGCTTCGTGGGCACCACCCTGATGTTGCTGGAGTGCTCCGGCGTAGGCGGCCACCTGGCACTGAACGCCCTGCCCCGGCCCGCCGGTGTGCCCCTGGCGCGCTGGCTGAGCACCTTCCCCAGCTACGGCTTCGTGCTGGCGGTGCCCGAGGCCCACCGCGACGCGGTCACCGGCCTGTTCCGCCAGCGCGATCTGGCGATCGCCGACGTGGGCCGGGTGCACCCCGGCCACCGTCTCACCCTCTCCCTGGAGGAAGAAGCCGGCCTGTTCTGGGATCTGGGGCGCACCCCTTTTATCGGCGCGCCCGCCCTTCAATCCGCTATTCAACCCGAGCCTGGAGCCCACCATGCCCGAAGTGCATTTTGACGTCCGCTGGCCGGACCAGAGCGAAAGCCACTGTTATTCCCCTTCCACCGTGATCCACGACTATCTGCGCAGCGGCGAAGACTACCCGCTGCCGGAATTCCTGCGCCTCAGCCGCGAGGCGCTGACCCTGGCCGCGGACCGGGTGGAACAAAAGTTCGGTTTCCGCTGCAGCAGCGCGGAAACCCAATTGCTGGCGATCGAAACCCGGGGCCGGCAGTTCGCCGGTGTCGAGGACGCCCGCGTCACCGTCACCCGCATTGACTGACACTTAATCAATGAAAGGAGCCACCATGACCACGCCCTTTTTCGCAGGACAGCACTACCCGGTGATCGTGGTGGGCGGCGGCCAGGCCGGCCTGTCCGCCAGCTACTGGCTGTGCCGCCATGACATCGACCATCTGGTGCTGGAAAAGCACCAGGCCTTCCACGCCTGGAAAAACGAACGCTGGGACAGCTTCTCCCTGGTCACGCCGAACTGGCAGTGCCGGCTGCCCGGCCACCCCTATGACGGCGACGACCCGGACGGCTTCATGGTCAAGGACCAGATCGTCGCCTGGATGGAGCGCTTCCGGGCTGCCTTTTCGCCGCCGCTGCGGGAAGGCGTCACCGTGCAGGAGGTCACGCCGCGATCCGGCGGCGGCTACCGGGTGCGCACCGACCGGGGCGCGCTGAGCGCCGACCGGGTGATCATGGCGGTGAGCGTCTACCACCAGCCCAAGGTGCCGCCCTGCGCCGACGCCCTACCCGACCACCTGACCCAGCTGGACGCCTCCGCCTATCGTAATCCGGACGCCCTGCCCGAGGGACCGGTGCTGGTGGTGGGCACCGGCCAGTCCGGCTGCCAGATCGCCGAGGACCTGCACCTGGCCGGCCGCGAGGTGCACCTGGCGGTGGGCCCCGCGCCGCGGGTCTCGCGCTTCTACCGGGGCCGCGACGTGGTCGCCTGGCTGGACGACATGGGCCACTACCGCATTCCGGTGCGCGAGCACCTCAGCGAGGATCAGGTCAAAGCCAAGGCCAACCACTACGTCACCGGCCGCGACGGCGGCCGCGACATCGACCTGCGCCGCTTCGCCCTGGAAGGCATGCGCCTGTACGGGCGCCTGGAAGACCTGGAAGGCGGCCGGATTCTGTTCGGCCACGACCTCAGGGAAAACCTCGACAACGCCGACGCCACCAACGCCCGCATCAAGGCCAGCATCGACGAGCATATCGCGCGGCACAACATCGACGCGCCGGCGGAAGCGCCCTACCGCCCGGTGTGGAAGCCGGCACCGGACCACCCCACCCGCCTGGACCTGGACGCCACCGGCATCACCACGGTGATCTGGTGTATCGGCTACGCGCCGGATTTCAGCTGGATCAAGGTGCCGGCCGCCTTCGACGACAGCGGCTACCCGAAACACGAGCGCGGCGTCACCGCCAGCCCCGGCCTCTACTTCCTGGGCCTGCCCTGGCAGCACACCTGGGGCTCCGGACGCATCTACGCCATCGCCGAGGACGCCGAGTATGTGGTCGACCACCTGGCTGATGAGCTCTGTGCGAGCGGGCCGGGCTGGGCCCGCTCCCACAACACCACACAAAATTGTCGGCCATAAAAAAGCCCCACCAAAAGGCGGGGCCGGAAAATAAAAACAGGACAAAACAGCGGCGCCGGGGGAACGGCGCCGCCAGGGTTGGCTTACTTGAAGATTTCGCCTTTCTCGGCTTTTTCCACCAACGACTTGGGCGGCGTGAACCGCTCGCCGTAGGTATCGGCCAGTTCCTGGGCACGGGCCACGAAGCCGCGCAGGCCGCCGTCGTACTGGTTCATGTACTGAACCACGCCGCCGGTCCAGGCCGGGAAGCCGATGCCGAAGATGGAACCGATGTTGGTGTCGCCCACCGATTCGATCACGCCTTCGTCGAAGCACTTCACGGTTTCGATGGCTTCGGCGAACAGCATGCGCTCCTGCATGTCCTGGAACGGAATCGCTTCTTTTTCTCCGAACTGTTCTTTCAGGCCCGGCCAGAGGTGCGCCTTGCCGTTTTCCGGATACTCGTAGAAGCCCTTGCCGTCCAGCTTGCCGGGGCGGTCCAGTTCGCGAACCATCTTCTCCATCACCGCCAGGGCGGGATGGGCCTGGTTGGCGCCTTCGCCTTTGCTGGCCGCTTCCTTGTACTCATCGGCGATCTTCAACGACAGCTTCATGTTGATTTCGTCGATCAGCTTGAGCGCGCCCACCGGGTAGCCGGCCTGGGTGGCGGCCTGCTCGACGGAGTTGGCGTTCTGGCCTTCACCGACCATGGCGATGGCTTCGTTGATGAAGGTGCCGATCACGCGGCTGGTGAAGAAACCGCGGGAATCGTTGACCACGATCGGCGTCTTCTTGATCTGCAGGGTGTAGTCGAACACCTTGGCGAGCACTTCATCACTGGTGTTTTCACCACGGATGATTTCCACCAGCGGCATTTTTTCCACCGGGCTGAAGAAGTGGATGCCGATGAAGTTTTCCTGCTTCTTCACGCCTTTGGCGAGGCCGGTGATCGGCAGCGTGGAGGTGTTGGAACCCAGTACCGCATCGGGTTTGACCACGTCTTCCACTTCCTGGAACACCTTGTGCTTGAGCTCGGTGTTCTCGAACACGGCCTCGACGATGAAGTCCACGCCTTCCAGGTCCGCCGGATCGGCGGTGGGGGTGATGCGCGCGAGAATTTCTTCTTTCTTCTCTTTGCTCATCTTGCCCTTGGACACTTCCTTGTCGAGCAGCTTGGCGGAATACGCCTTGCCCTTCTCGGCGTTCTCGGTGGAAATATCCTTGAGCACCACCTGGGCGCCGGAGCGCGCGGTGACGTAGGCGATACCCGCGCCCATCATGCCCGCGCCCAGCACCGCCACTTTTTCGGCCTTGAACTTGGGCACGTCGTTGGGACGGCTGGCGCCGGCGTTGATCGCCTGCAGGTTAAAGAAGAAGGCGGTGATCATGTTCTTGGAAACCTGGCCGCAGGCCAGTTCCACGAAGTAACGGCCTTCGATGGTGAGGGCGTCGTCGAAGCTCACCTGGGCGCCTTCCACGGCGGCCGCCATGATGTTGCGCGGTGCCGGGTAGTTGGCGCCTTTCAGCTGCTTGCGCAGGTTGGCCGGGAACGCCGGCAGGTTCTGCGCCATGGCCGGGGTGCTGGGGGTGCCGCCGGGAATCTTGTAGCCTTTTTCGTCCCAGGGTTGCTTGGACTTGGGGTTGGCTTTGATCCACTCGCGGGCCTTGGCCAGCATCTCTTCCTGGCTGTCCACCACCTCGTCGATGATGCCCACGGATTTGGCTTTTTCCACTTTCAGCCGCTGGCCCTGCATCAGCACCTGCATCAGGGCGTTCTGGATGCCCAGCATGCGCACGCTGCGCACCACGCCGCCGGCGCCGGGCAGCAGGCCCAGGCTGACTTCCGGGAAGCCGAATTGCGCTTTCGGATTGTTCAGCGCGATACGACGGTGGCAGGCCAGCGCGATTTCCAGACCGCCGCCCAGGGCGGTGCCGTTGAGCGCCGCGACCACGGGTTTGCCCAGGGTTTCCAGGCGGCGCAGTTGCGCCTTGCCGGCTTCCACGCCCTTGGCGAATTCGGCGGCGTGTTCCGGGGTCACTTTGATCAGGTCGTTGAGATCGCCGCCGGCGAAGAAGGTGCTTTTCGCGGAGGTGACGATGACGCCGGCGATCTGGTCTTTTTCTTTCTCCAGACGGGCGACCATCTCTTCCATGGAACGCATGTAGCGCTCGTTCATGGTATTGGCGGACTGCTGGGGATCGTCCAGGATCAGGGTAACGATGTTATCCGCGTCCTGTTCCCAGCGGATGGTTGATTCACTCATATTCTTTCTCCGAATCCGTTGGGTTTACAGACGCTCGATAATGGTGGCGATGCCCATGCCGCCGCCCACGCACAGGGTGCACAGGGCGAATTTCTTATCACGGCGTTCCAGTTCGTCGAGCGCGGTGCCCAGGATCATGGCGCCGGTGGCGCCCAGCGGGTGGCCCATGGCGATGGCGCCGCCGTTGACGTTGACCTTGTCGTGGTCGAGGCCCATGTCGCGCATGAAACGCATCGCCACCGAGGCGAAGGCTTCGTTGATTTCCACCAGGTCCATCTGATCCACGGTCATGCCGGCTTTCTTCAGTACCTTGCGGCAGGCCGGCGCGGGGCCGGTGAGCATGATGGTGGCGTCGGCGCCGCTGATCGCGGTGGCGACGATGCGCCCGCGCGGCTTCATGCCGTAGTCCTTGCCCACCTGCTCGTTGCCCAGCACCACCAGGGCGGCGCCGTCGACGATGCCGGAGGAGTTACCACCGGTGTGCACGTGGTTGATCTTCTCCACATAGTGGTATTTCTGCAGGGCCACGGCGTCGAAGCCGCCCATTTCGCCCATCACTTCGAAGGACGGGTTCAGGTTGCCCAGCACGTCGGCGGTGGTGCCGGCGCGCACGTGCTCGTCGCGGTCCAGCACGGTCATGCCGTTGCGGTCCTTCACCGGTACCACGGAGCGCTGGAAGTAGCCCTTGTCCCAGGCGTTGGCGGCACGGGCCTGGGACTCGGCGGCGAACTCGTCCACGTCGCGGCGGGAAAAGCCCTCGATGGTGGCGATCAGGTCGGCGCCGATGCCCTGCGGCACGAAGCCGGTCTCATAGTTGGTGATCGGGTCCATGGCCCAGGCACCGCCGTCGGAGCCCATGGGAATGCGGCTCATGGCTTCCACGCCACCGGCGAGAATCAGATCGTCCCACCCGGAGGCGACTTTCTGGGCACCGGTGTTCACCGCTTCCAGGCCGGAGGCGCAGAAACGGTTGAGCTGGTAACCGGCCACGGTATCGGGCAGGCCCGCCGCCAGCGCGGCGGTCTTGGCGATACAGGCACCCTGGTCGCCCACCGGAGTGACCACGCCGAGCAGCACGTCGTCGATGCGGTTCACATCCATATCGGGGAAACGGCCGCGAACTTCGTCGATCAGGCCGACCACCAGGTCCAGCGGTTTAACGGTGTGCAGTGAGCCGTCCCGCTTACCCCGGCCACGCGGGGTACGGATAGCGTCATAAATATAGGCTTCGGTCATGTAACCTTCCTCTCGCCTTGGGCCAATGCCGGCGGCGCCCGCCAATCGGGAGCGCCGGCTCCTGTGAAAATCAGGCGCTCAGAGTGCCCCACCGGCGGCGCCTCAACAATGACAGGAGTGCTCAAAGGCCCTGAGCGGAAAGGACACGCCCTTTCCGATAACGCCCGCGCCGGCGGCGGCACGGCCATTGCGGGCCCGGGCGACAGGCCCTAGCGTAGCGTCAACCGATCAAGGAGTTACCCATGGCCTCACCCCTGCCCCGCACCCTGGACGTCGCCCGTTCCCTGGCCTCCACTCTGGCCCAGCAAGGCCGTGGCATCGCCACCCGGCCCGCCGGCCGGCAACCCGCCGAGCCGCTGGAGCTGTACGACATGGAGGGCTGCCCGTTCTGCCGTCTGGTGCGCGAAGCGCTCACTGACCTGGACCTGGACGTGCTGATCTACCCTTGCCCCAAGGGCGGCGACCGCTACCGGCCGCTGGTGGAAAGGCTCGGTGGCAAGCAGCTGTTCCCGTATTTGATGGACCCGAATACCGGCGTGGACCTGTACGAATCCGCCGACATTATCGATTACCTGTACCGCGAGTACGGCGGCCGCCCGGCGCCCGCCGCCTGGCGTCTGCGCACCCTGCGCACGGCCAGTTCGTTCGCCGCCTCGCTACCGCGTGGCGGGCGCGGTCTGCGCAGCCAGGACAGCGAGCCGGCCAAGGAACCGTTGATTCTGTATTCCTTCGAGGCCAGCCCGTTCGCGCGGCTCGTGCGCGAGCGGCTGTGCGAGCTGCAGCTGCCGTTCCTGGTGCGCCAGTGCGGACGCGATCAGTGGCAGGACTGGCTGCTGCCGCAGGTGCGCGCCGCGCTGGACATGGACTACCAGCCGAGCCAGCGCCACCGCCAGGAACTGGTGGCCCGCACCGGCCGCGTGGCGATTCCCTATCTGATTGATCCCAACACCGGCGAAGAGCACTTTGAGTCCGGACAGATTCTTGACTACCTGCAGGAAACCTACGCGCGTTAAATCGCAACGCGGCCTTCTCCGGGGCCGCTTTCGGTGCTATATAAGACTCAGTTTATTGCGATATCGATATTGCGACATAGCCACTGTGATATAGAGAGTACCGAACATGAGTCGTCGCCAATTTGATGACTACGACGCCCAGGAATGGCGGGAAGAACACGAGCGGGCCGACAAGGAGCGTCGTAAACGGGAAGCCAAGAAACAGCGCCATCACCTGGATGATGACGACCCGGCTCCCGCGGGACGGTCCCGACCCCAGCGCCACACGCACTGACGGGTCTTTGTGGGAGCGGGCCCTGCCCGCGAAAGGGAGCGAAGCTCCCGGCAAGGTCTCTGGAATCCCGCCGGCCGGCTTTGCCGGCCTTTCGCGGGCAAGGCCCGCTCGCACGGAGCCCGCTCCCCGCTTCGTAGCTATTTTGGCGGCGAGATGGCCGGACGGCATCCCATTGATGCCACTTTCCCGTCGTTTTGGTAGGATTTTCAGCAGAAACTTCTTTCCAGGAGAGGCGCCATGGCCGACTTCGACGATGATTTATTCCGTCAGGAAATGACCGGGGTGGCCCCTCTCAAGGACGACGACCGGGTGCGCGACTTCCGTCGCGGTGAGCCCACGTTGACCCAGCGCCTGCGCCGCGCCTCCGCGGTGGCCCGCCCGGACCGCGATCCCAACCCGCTGACCCTGCCCGACCAGGTCCCCCAGGCCGGCCCCTACGATATTGTCGGTTTGAAGAAGAACGGCGTGCAGGAAGGCGTCTACCGCAAGCTGCGTCTGGGCAAGTACGAGCCCCAGGCGACCCTGGATCTGCACCGGGTACGCCTGGTGGAGGCCCGCGACCGGGTCTATCTGTTTATCCAGGAATCCCAGCAGAACGGGCTGCGCACGGTGCTGATCAGCCACGGCAAGGGCGAGCACAGCGAGCGCCCGGCGCTATTGAAAAGCTATGTGCTGTTCTGGCTGGAGCAGTTCGAGCAAGTGCTGGCGTTTCACAGCGCGCCGGCCAACCGGGGCGGCGCCGGCGTGACGCTGGCGCTGCTGCGCAAGTCCACCGGCGCCAGCCAGAGAACCCGGGAATTCTTCCACGAGCGCAGCCGCGCCCAGCGCTAGCGGCTGACCCGGTTCATGCCGTTGATCGCCGCCACCCGGTAGCCCTCCGCCATGGTCGGGTAATTGAAGGTGGTGTCGACGAAATAATGCAGGGTGTTGTTGGGGGCGGGCTGGCGCATCACCGCCTGCCCCACATGGACGATTTCCATGGCCTGATAACCGAAGCAGTGAATTCCCAGCACTTCCAGCGTTTCCCGGTGGAACAGGATCTTCAGCATGCCCACCCGCTCACCGGTGATCTGCGCCCGCGCCAGATTCTTGAAAAACGCCTGGCCCACTTCGTAGGGCACGCGGGCCTCGGTGAGCTCCTGCTCGGTGCGGCCCACGGAGCTGATGCCGGGAATGGTATAGATACCGGTGGGCACGTCGGTGACCTGTTTGACCGGGCCGCCCTCGACGATGCCCTGGGCGCAGAACCGGCCCTGGTCGTAGGAGGCACTGGCCAGTGACGGCCAGCCGATCACGTCGCCCACCGCGTAAACGCCGGCCACTTCCGTCTGATAGCGCTCGTCCACCGCCAGCTGGCCACGGCTGTTGGGCTTGAGGCCCAGGTTTTCCAGGCCGATGTTCTGGGTGTTGCCCGAGCGGCCGTTGCTCCACATCAAGGCGTCGGCGCGCAGCCGTTTGCCGGAGCGCAGCACCAGCGTCACGCCGTCATCGTCCGCCTCGATATGGGTGTATTCCTCACTGTGGCGGATGGTGGCGCCCTGGTCGCGCAGGTGGTAGCTGAGCGCGTCGGAGATTTCCGCGTCGAGGAAATCGAGCAGATGCTGGCGGTTATTGACCAGGTCCACGCGAATGCCCAGGCCGGTGAACAGGCAGCTGTATTCGCAGCCGATCACGCCGGCGCCGTAGACGATCATATTGCGCGGCGTGTGCTTCATTTCCAGGATGGTGTCGGAGTCGTAGATACGCGGGTGGTCGAAGTCCACGTCCGCCGGGCGGTACGGCCGCGAGCCGGTGGCGATCAGAATGTTGCGGGTGCGCAGGGACCACTGGCGGCCGGCCTGGTCGTCCACCCGCACTTCACCGGCGCTTTCGATACGGCCCTGGCCGTTAAACAAACGCACCCGGTTGCGCACGTAAAAATCGGTGCGCACCTGCACCTGGCTGTCCACCACTTCGCGGGAACGCTGAATCAGATCCTGCCAGCGCACCTGGCGCGGGCTGATCAGCCCGCGCAGCAACGGGTTGCGCTGCGAGCGCACCACCTGACGCACCTGGTGGCGCAGCGCCTTGGAGGGAATCGTGCCCCAGTGGGTGCAGTTGCCGCCCATCTGGTCGTCACGGTCGACCATGGCGACGCGCAGGCCCCCTTTGGCCGCCTGCATGGCGGCGGCTTCCCCGGCCGGGCCGCTGCCCAGCACCACTAGATCCCATCCGGAGCTGATATCCATAACTGGCTGTTACCTCCCGCATCGCCCGCGCCTCCCCAGGAGGCGCCTTGATAAATACTTGACCGAGACCGTGATAGTCTGGAACTTCTTTACAGTATCGCCGCACGCGAACTGCCCGCAGCGAACCGAAGGAGCCGATCTATGGAAACGGACCCCTATGACACCCGGCACTCATCGTCCCCACTGGGGCGCACCGCGCGCGGCGCCGGCGGCTGGCTGCGCCGTCATCCGCTGGGCGCGCTGCAGATTCTGCTGCTGATCCTGGTGTTGATCGTGATCGCCCAGAACCTGGAAACCACCTCCATCGACGTGCTGTTCTGGACCCTGGCGAGCCTGCCCAAACTGGTGCTGATTCTGATCAGCATGGTGGTCGGCGCTCTGGTCTGGGAAGGGCTGCGCCGCAAGCTGCTCAAGCCGGACCGGGCGCGCGGCGCCACGGTCACCAGCCGAACACATCCTTGACGAAAGGAATGGTCAGCGCCCGCTGACGGGCCAGGGCCACCCGGTCCAGGGTGGCCAGCCGCTGAATCAGGGCCGCCGGCGCCCGCTCGCTGCGCAGCACCATGAAGCGGGCCACGTCGCCGCCCAGCTTGAGGCCGCGCTCGTTGGCGCGCTCGATCAGCAGGGTCACCAGGTCGTCCTCTTCCAGGGGCTGCAGCCGGAACACCGGGCCGGCGGCCAACCGCGTGGCCAGGTCCGGCAGGCCCCAGGGCACGCCGCCCGGCGACGCGCCGGCGCTGAACAGCAGGGTGCCGCCCAGGGCCATCACCCGGTTATACAGGTGAAAAAGCGCTTCCTCCCACTCCCGGTGGCCGGCGAACAGATCCACGTCGTCCACCGCCAGCAGCTGAAACTGCTCCATGGATTCCAGCACGTCCGGCACCAACGGCAGCAGTTCGGCGGCGGGCAGCAGGCAGGCGTCGCGGCCCTGCTCCTGGGCCCGGCGCACCGCCCCTTCGAGCAAATGGCTGCGGCCCTGGCCGGCGGCGCTCCACACGAACACCTGACGCTCGTCGCCGTCGCCAGCGGCGGACACCGTGGCCCAGGCGGCGCGGTTCGGCCCGGCGTGGAAGTTCTCCAGAGCGTGGCCTTCACGCAGCTCAAGGGCGAGGGGCAGTTGACCGGTCACGGGCGGCTAGCGGAAACAGAACGTGGGTGATTCGGCGGCCGGCTCCTCGCATTCGCTGAGCCCCTCCACGCCGGTGACGCTGCGTATCAATTGCGAGCGACCGCCAGCGAAATCCACCTCGAACTGAACCCGGTCGTCACTGGCCACCCGCAGCGCCACCGAGCGCATCGGCCCCAGATCGGACAGCGCCTGGCGCAGCCGCTGCCAGTCGGTCAGGCTTTGAACGCCGCGCACGGTGATCCAGCCGGAGCGGTCCACCAGCGCGTCGCCGGCCGGCTCGGAGGGCTCGCCATCGTCGGCCCCATCGCCGCCGTCGCCGGCGCCGGAACGCACCGAGTAACGCTCGGCGATGCGGTCGGCGATCACATCCACCAGGCGGTCCAGGGCGGCGCCGCTGTCGTCGGCGCGGTCGCGGCTGCTGGCCACGGCATCGCCGTCCTGCAGCAAACGCCAGTTCAGGGTGGTGGCGCCGCCCTGGCCGCTGTCGTAGAGCACCGCCGTGGCCACCCAGTCGGTCTCGTAACGGCGGGAAGCCTGCAGCAGCGGGCCGTCGAAGCGGCCGCGAATATCGGCCACGGCGACCGTGTCCCGGTCGCGCTGGTCCCACTCGGGCAGCGTCAGGGAGACGCCGCGGCGGGCCGCCGCCGAAGTGAGTTTTTCCGCCAGCGGGTCGCCGGCCGCCACCATGCGGCCCTGGCCAGTGCCTTCCGATACCAGCCACACCAGTACCGGCGGCCGCTCGCCGCTCCATACCGGCGCGCCCTGGTCGGACAAATGGCGCACCAGCGCGCGGTCGTCGAACACCGCGTTCAGGCGCGGCGGCGTGCCGCCGTCGTAGGCGTAGCGCATCAACCAGCGCGACGGGTCCTCGAGAACGCCGGCGACGCCGGGCAGATCCGCCACCCGGTCGCGGCCGGTGAGCCGCCGGATCACCGTTTCCAGGCCCTGCCGCAGTGCCTGCTCACGGGCCTCCGCGCCCCGTGGTTGCTCGCCCTCCAGGGGCACCGACACTTCGCCGGCATCGGCGGCGAACACGGGGGAAACGCACAGAAACCCGACAATCAGGCCTAACAGCAAGCGATACATCGAACCATTCCGAATCAGAGAACTTCAGGGCGCGACATTATCACTGATATGGCCGGCGCTGGCGAATATCCACTCGCCGGTTCCCCCGCAGGGACGGCGGTTGCTAGAATAGCGCGCCCTCACCTTCCTGGAGCCTGCCATGAGCGAACAAAAACGGCCGCTGACGTACCGCGACGCCGGCGTGGACATCGATGCCGGTAATGACCTGGTCAAGCGCATCGGCCCGATAGCCAAGCGAACCCTGCGCCCGGAAGTGATGGGCGGCCTGGGCGGCTTCGGCGCGCTCTGTGCCCTGCCCGAGGGCTACAAGAACCCGGTGCTGGTGGCCGGCACGGACGGCGTCGGCACCAAGCTGCGTCTGGCCATGGAACACGACAGCCACGACACCGTGGGCATCGACCTGGTGGCGATGTGCGTCAACGACCTGGTGGTGGGCGGCGCGGAGCCGCTGTTCTTCCTCGACTACTACGCCACCGGCAAGCTGGACGTGGACACCGCCGCGCGGGTGGTCTCCGGCATCGGTGAGGGTTGCGAGCAGGCCGGCTGCGCGCTGATCGGCGGCGAGACCGCGGAAATGCCCGGCATGTACGAGGGCGAGGACTACGACCTGGCCGGCTTCTGCGTCGGCGTGGTGGAACGCGACGGCATCATCGACGGCAGCAAGGTGGCGCCCGGCGACACCATCATCGGCCTGGGCGCGTCCGGCCCGCATTCCAACGGCTACTCCCTGGTGCGGCGTATTCTCGAGCAGGCCGACGACACCGATGACCTGGACGGCAAGCCGCTGATGGAGCACCTACTGGCGCCCACCCGCATTTACGTGAAAAGCCTGCTGGAGCTGATCAAGCAGGTGCCGGTGCACGCCCTGGCGCACATCACCGGCGGCGGCCTGCCGGAAAACCTGCCGCGGGTGCTGCCCAACGGCACCCGGGCGGTGATCGACACCCAGTCCTGGCAGTGGCCGGCGGTGTTCCGCTGGCTCCAGGAACAGGGCCAGGTGCCGACCAACGAAATGTACCGCACCTTCAACTGCGGCGTCGGCATGGTGGTGGTGGTGCCGGAAGCGCAGGTGGACCAGACCCTGGCGCTGCTGGAAGCCAGCGGCGAAAACGCCTTCGTGATCGGCGGTATCCACGCCAGCGACAATGATGAACCCGAAGTATCCCTGGAAGGCCTGGCGTCATGACCCACCGGCTTGCGGTGCTGATCAGCGGCACCGGTTCCAACCTGCAAGCCATTCTTGACGCCATCGACGCCGGGGAACTGCCCGCCCGGGTCAGCCTGGTGCTGAGTAACAAAGCCGGCGCCGCCGGCCTGGCCCGCGCCGAGCGGGCCGGCGTGCCGGCGCAGGCGATCGATCACCGGGGCTTCCCGGACCGCGCCAGTTTTGACCAGGCGATGATCGAGCGCATCGACGCCCACGGCGCCGATACCGTGGTGCTGGCCGGGTTCATGCGCATTCTCAGCCCCGGCTTCGTGCGCCACTACCAGGGCCGGCTGATCAACATCCACCCTTCCCTGCTGCCCAAGTACCCGGGGCTCAACACCCACGCCCGGGCGCTGGAAGCCGGCGACCGCGAGCACGGCTGCTCGCTGCATTTCGTCACCGACGAGCTGGACGGCGGCCCGCTGATCGCCCAGGCCCGTTTCCCGGTGGCGGCGAACGATACCGCCGAAACCCTGTCAGAAAAGGTTCAAGCGCGAGAACATCGCTTGTACCCTCAAGTATTGCGCTGGCGTGCGCAGCAGCGCTTACAGATGACCGACCAGGGAGTGGAACTGGATGGCGAACGCCTGCCCGCGCAGGGCTTTCAGATGGACACGCACGGCTAGCCTGCTGCTCGCCGGCCTGCTGGCCGCGACCCCGGCTTTGGCGGAATCTCCGGTGGAGAGCTTCAACACCCAGTACCGGCTGAAAGCCGCCGGTTTCCCGTTCACCGTGGGCGCCCAACGCACGCTGTCCAAGGCCGGCGGCGAGCGCTGGGAAATGGAAGTGTCGGCCAGTAATTTTCTCGGCGAAATCCGCGAAACCTCGGTATTCACCTGGCAGGGGTGCCTGCCCGTAACCCACTACTACGGCTACCACCGGGAAGGCCTGGGCCGGGTCAAGGCGGCGGAGTTGCGCATCGCGGACAAGCAGGCCACCAGCGAACGCACCGAGCACGAGCCCTACCGCTACGCGGTGGACCAGCCGGCCACCGACAAGATCGCCCTGACCCTGGCGCTGCAGTGCCGCCTGGCCCGGGGCGACCGGGACATCACCCTCAACGTGGCCGACGAGCGCGGCGTGGAGACGCAGCGCTTCCAAGTGGAAGGCCGCGAAACGCTGGAAATCGACGGCGAGGACGTGGCCACCGTGAAGGTGCGGCGGCTGCGCGAAGCGGACAGTGAGCGGCAAACCTGGCTGTGGTTCGCCCCCGGCAACGACTACACCCTGGTGCAACTGGTGCAGGAAAACGACGACGGCCGCCACGTCATGAACCTGGAGAGCCTGCCATGAGATACCTGAGCGGCCTGGCCCTGGTGGTGGCGGCAAGCCTGTTACCGGCCCTGGCGGCGGGCGCTTCGCTGCCGCCCTTCTCCGCCGAATACCGCATCTACGTCAACAAAATCCCCACCCCGATCAAGGCCGACCTGGTGCTGGAGCCGGCCAGCGGCGAAGACCGCTACCACATGCGCTTCGAAGCCCACTCCTGGCTGCTCAACAACCGCGAGGAGAGCTGGTTCCGCTGGAACGACTGCGCCCCCCGCACCGAACGCTACACCCATGAGTTCAAGGGCTTCGGCAAGCACCGTTACCACGACACCGACTTCAACTGGGAACAGGGCCGGGCGGTGAGCGAATCGGATTCCGGCGACGAATCCTTCCCGATTCCCGACCAGGCGTTGGATGAGCTCAGCATGCTGCTGCGCGCGCGCTGCGTGTTCGCCACCGGCGACAAGGAATACAGTGCCACCAGTGTGTACGGTGACGATATCCGCGAGCATCACTTCATCGTTATCGACCGGGAAACCATCGACACGCCGATGGGCGATCTGGACACCCTGGTGGTGGAAAAGAAACGGGAAGAAGACAAGGAAGAGAGCCGCCGCACCCTGTTCTGGGTGGCCCCGGAGGTGGGCTACATGGTGGTCAAAGCGCGCCACATTGAAAGCGCGCTGTTGCACGGGGAACTGATCATGACCGAATACAACGGCCCCACGCCCTAGGCCGGATCAGGTGCGCGGCAGGGTGACGCCGCGCTGGCCTTGGTATTTACCGCCGCGATCCTTGTACGACGTCTCGCACTCTTCATCGGATTCCAGGAACAGCATCTGCGCCACGCCCTCGTGGGCGTAGATGCGCGCCGGCAGATTGGTGGTGTTGGAAAACTCCAGCGTCACGTGCCCTTCCCACTCCGGCTCCAGCGGCGTCACGTTGACGATGATGCCGCAGCGCGCGTAGGTGGATTTGCCCAGGCAGATGGTCAGCACACTGCGCGGAATCCGGAAGTACTCCACGGTGCGCGCCAGGGCAAAGGAGTTGGGCGGAATGGTGCAGTAGTCGCCCTTGATGTCGACGAAGCTTTTCTCGTCGAAATGCTTGGGGTCCACGGTGGCCGAATGAATATTGGTGAACACCTTGAATTCGTCGGCGCAGCGCACGTCATAGCCGTAGCTGGAAACCCCGTAGGAAATCAGTTTTTCACCGTTGGCATCGGCGCGCACCTGGCCGGCCTGGAACGGCTCGATCATGCCGTGCTCGGTGGCCATGCGGGTGATCCAGCGGTCGGACTTGATGCTCATTGGAATCCTTTATCGGTTCGGCAACCCTAAACGGTGAATGGTACCCGGAATTCAGTGCTGCATCACCACCTTGGGAAACGCGCGCCGCCCCTCGCGGGTCAGGGACAGGCGCGCCGCCATGCGCCGCGCGGTATCCATGTACAGGCGGGCCTCGGCGCTGTCCGGCTCCGCCGCCACCGTGGGGGTGCCGCCGTCCGCCTGCTCGCGAATGCGCAGCGACAGCGGCAGCGAGCCCAGCACCGGGGTATCGTAGTCACGGCCCATGCGGTCGGCGCCGCCCTGGCCGAACACATGCTCCTCGTGGCCGCAGTTGGAGCAGATGTGCACCGCCATGTTCTCGACGATACCCAGCACGCCGATATCCACCTTGCGGAACATCTCCACGCCTTTGATCGCGTCCAGCAGGGCGATGTCCTGGGGCGTGGTGACCACCACCGCGCCCGCCACCGGAATTTTCTGCGCCAGGGTCAGCTGGATGTCACCGGTGCCCGGCGGCAGGTCGACGATCAGATAATCCAGATCGTGCCACAGCGTTTGCTGCATCATCTGGGTGAGCGCGCCGCTGGCCTTGGGCCCGCGCCACACCACCGGGGTCTGCTCGGTGACCAGGTAGCCCATGGACATGGTCTGAATGCCGTGCGCCATCACCGGCACGAAGGCGTTGCCGTCGCGGGTTTCCGGGCGGGTGCCCTTGGGCAGGCCGAGCATGATCGGCTGGCTGGGCCCGAAGATATCCGCGTCCAGCAGGCCCACCTTGGCGCCCTCCGCGTGCAACGCCAGGGCCAGGTTCACGGCGGTGGTGGATTTGCCCACCCCGCCCTTGCCGGAGGCCACCGCGATCACATTGGCCGCCTGCATCATCGCCGGCATGTCGTGCTGGGCCCGGTGCGGTTTAATACGCACCGACAGGTCCAACGCCAGCTCACGGCCTTCCAGCAGCGGGGTCACCCGCTCCTCGATCTCCCGGCGCAGCGCCGGCAACCGCGAAGCACAGGGGTACCCGGGGTGCACCACCAGACGCACGCGCCCCTCCTGTTCCTCGATTTCCGTCACCGTGCCGGCGGAAACCAGGTCGACGCCGAGTTCCTCGGGGATGATTTCGCCCAGGGACTGTCTAACCGCCTGCTCAATACGCGTCATGGTACCTCCTGCAACTCAGGAGGGGATGATAGAGTTAGCGCAGTCCACAACCAAGGGCCGTACGCACTTAATCACAAGGAGTAACCCCCATGAGGAAGACCGCCCACCTTTTGACCGGCCTGCTGGCCGCGCTGATCCTCACCGCCTGCGGCGGCAACAACGGCCAGCCGATCGCGGAGCGTGACACCGTCAGTGTCTCCGGCGAGGGCACCATCAAGGCGCGCCCGGATATCTTTAATCTGGTGGCCGTGGCCCGCGAGCGCGGCGACGACGTGGCCGCCATGAAGGACGAGGTGGACCGGCAGGTGCAGGCGATGCTGGATCTGGCCAAGCAGCTGCAAATCGACGACAAGCACATCACCGCCAGCGACATCCAGATCGCCCCGGAGTGGGAATACCAGCCGGAGCGCAAGTTGATCGGCCATCAGGTGAGCCGTGAAGTGAGCTTCCGCACCTCCGGAGTGGAGCGCTACGCGGAACTGGCGGACGGCCTGGCCGGCCTGGGCCTGAAGGAAGTGCGTCCGGGCGGCAGTGAAATCAGCAACGCCGACGAGCTGGCCAACCAGGCGCTGGAAAAGGCGGTGCGCGCCGCCCGTGAAAAGGCCGAAATCCTGGCCCGGGCCGCCGGCCGCGAGCTGGGCGAGGCGATGCAGATCAACGCCCAGGGCTATAACGTGCCCGGCCCGGTGCCGATGCGCGCCGCCATGGCCAAGGAAGACGCCTCGCAGAGCTACCGCCCCGGCGAGCAGGACGTGACCGCCAGCGTTCAGATCACCTTCCAGCTGAACTGATCACCCATGGGTCCGCTAGGCTTTGTATCCGCGGCCGGGCTGCGCGCCTATCTTGCCGCGGGCCGGGCCGCCGGCGTGGACAGCGCCGGCGCGCTGACGGCGGCGGGCATCGACCCGCGGGCGCTGGATCTGCCGGACCTGCATGTGCCGGGCGATCGCTTCGAAGCCCTGATCGCGGAACTGGCCGAGCGCAGCGGTGATCCGCTGTTCGGCCTGCACGCCAGTGAATGTCTCCCGCCGGGCGTGTTCAACGTGCTCGGCTATATCGCCCTGAGCGCCAGCACCCTGCTGGAGGCCCTCGCCAAGGTGGCGCGCTACGAGAAGCGGGTCGGCGACCTGGGCAGCGTGGAAACCCGGTTGCGCGGCAATGAATCGCGGATACTCTGGCATCCCCGCTGCAGCCGCCAGCCGGTGCGGCGCCATCTGGTGGAGGCCGTTTTCGCCGGCTGGCTGCGTTACACCCGCTGGCTCGCCGACGATCAAGCGCTCAACCCGGAACGGGTGTGGTTCGAGCACCCCGGCCCGGACGATCCCCGGCAGGCCGGGGAATACCAGCGCCTGTTCGGCTGCCCGGTGGATTTCAACCAGCCCTACTCGGCGCTGATCGGCGACCGCGACATGCTCGCCCGCCCGCCGCGCCGGCCCGAACCCCACCAGCTGGGCCCCCTGGAAGAGCACGCCGCCCGGCACCTGGAAACCCTGGGCATCGCCACCAGCCTGTCGCTGCGCGTGCGCCATTACCTGCAGGCGGCGCTGGGCGGCCCCCTCCCCGACCGCGACCAGGTGGCCCACGCCCTGCGGCTCAACACCCGCACCCTGCACCGGCATCTGGTCGCGGAAGGCACCGGCTGGCGGGAAATCCTCGACAGCGTGCGCCTGGAGCGCGCCAAGGCCCGTCTGCTGGAGAGCCGCTGCCCACAGGCGGAGATCGCCGCGGACCTGGGTTACGCCGACATCCGCTGCTTCCAGCGCAGTTTCAAGCGCCATACCGGCGTCACACCCGGGCAGTACCGTCGTGGCATGGACAGCGACGGCGAATAGCCACAATATTTACATTACCTGATGGCAATATTACGCGTTTGTCGGACAATCCGGGCATCAGGGGCCGGTCCGGCGAGGCTAGACTCGGGGACAACGATAAAAACAGTATCCGCCAGGGAGAACCGCATGAAACGCACGCTCAAGCAGCTTGAGCGCGCTATCGCGCAAGCCAGCAGCTACGACGAATGGTGCCGTGCCAGCCGTGAATACGACCGGCTCGGCGGCGCCGACGAGTGGAAAGACATCGACCGCTCGCCCCACTACGATTACGAATTGATCCGTAACCGCCTGTGGCAGATCCGCCAGGCCCGCGAGCGCAACGACGTCAACAAACTGGTCTTTCACCTGCATGAAGGCCTGCACGGCAATCTGGGCAATATCTCCAACCCCGCCCTCTACGGTCACAGCCGCATCGGCACCAAGCGGCTGATCGAGCGCTATCTGGAAGAGGTGTGCACCGCCCTGGACTACCTCTGCGACGGCGACTTCGCCGAGTTCGGGCTCAAGCAAAAACTCGATTTCTTCGAAACCACCGGCCAGGCCTTCGGGCAGAGCTGCCTGATGTTCTCCGGCGGCGCCGCCCTCGGGCTGTTCCACATCGGCGTGGCGAAAACCCTCTGGGAGCAGGGCCTGCTGCCCTCGGTGATCTCCGGCTCCAGCGCCGGCAGCATCGTCGCCGCCGTGGTCGGCACCCACGACAACGACGAACTGGCCGCCAAGCTGGAACCGGAAAACATCTACCTGGAAGCGTTCAAGGCGATCGGCTGGAAAGGCCTGCTGCGCGGCACCCCGGTGCTCGACGGCGACCACCTGGAAGCCTGTCTGGAAGAGAACATCAAGGACCTGACGTTCGAAGAGGCCTACCGAAAGACCGGCCGCGAGATCAACATCACCGTCAGCCCCTACGACCGCAACCAGCAGAGCCGCCTGCTCAACTGGCGCACCTCGCCCAATGTGCTGATCCGTAAAGCGGCGCTGGCGAGCTGCGCGATCCCCGGCATCTACCCGCCGGTGAGCCTGTGGGCCAAGAACCTGGACGGCGAGCGGGTGCCCTATATCCCCGGGCGCAAATTCGTCGACGGCTCGATTCAGGACGATCTGCCGATCCGCCGCCTGTCCCGGCTGTTCGGCGTCAACCACTCGATCGTCAGCCAGACCAACCCGCATGTGGTGCCTTTCCTGCCGCGCAGTGAAAGCACCGATTCCAGCCTCAGCACCCTCAGCGACTGGGCGATCCGCAATGTGTCCATGAACCTGCACTACGCGCTTGACCTGGTGCGCCGCCGGGTGCGCTCCAACGACCTGGGGCTGGTGGTCGACAAGGCGCAGACCGTGGTCAAGCAACGCTACATCGGCGACATCAACCTGATCCCGCCGCGCCAGCCGCGCAACGCCCTGCGCGTGCTCAGCAACCCGTCGCTGGAAGACGTGCGCGCCTTCATTCGCGCCGGCGAACAGACCACCTGGCCGAAGCTGGCGATGATCGACAACACCACCCGCATCAGCCGCACCTTCCGTGCCTGCCGGGAGCGTCTCGACCGCCTGGAAGAACGCACCCTCAACCGTCTCAGCGTGGCCGCCAACGGCTGACCGCCACCGGCACCCCGCGCCGCGGGGTGCTATTTGCTTAGCGCGATTGATTATGACCGGCCCCCTTTAAAGGGCGGCCGGAAGCCTCTATGTTCTTAGCACCAGCCAAACAACATCGCATTCGTACTGAGACCAGGAGACACACCCATGGCACTGCAACTCGGCGATACCGCCCCGGATTTCAAACAGGATTCCACCGACGGCCCGATCTCATTCCACGACTGGGCCGGCGACAGCTGGGTGGTGCTGTTCTCCCACCCGAAGGATTTCACCCCGGTGTGCACCACCGAGCTGGGCGAAGTGGCCCGCCTCAAGCCTGAATTCGACAAGCGCAACGCCAAGGTCATCGGCCTGTCCGTGGACCCCCTCGAGGACCATAACGCCTGGTGCGGCGACATCGAGGAAACCCAGGGGTCGGCGCTGAACTTCCCGCTGCTGGCCGACGCGGACCGCTCCGTGAGCCAGGCCTACGGCATGATTCACCCCAACGCCGACAACACCCTGACGGTGCGCAGCGTGTTCGTGATCGACCCGAACAAGAAGATCCGCCTGACCATCACCTACCCGGCCAGCACCGGCCGTAACTTCGATGAAATCCTGCGGGTGATCGACAGCCTGCAGCTCACCGACGGCTACAAGGTGGCCACCCCGGTGAACTGGAACGACGGCGACGACGTGATCATCGTGCCCTCGCTGGACAACGAGGCCGCCGCCAAGCTGTTCCCGGAAGGCTGGGACGAGAAGAAACCCTATCTGCGGATGGTGAAGCAGCCGAAAAAGAGCTGATGCGCCAGGGCCTCGCGCCCTTTCGCGGGCCGGGCCCGCTCCCACATTGTGCGGAACCGGCTGGACAGGGCGCGGGAATCCCGGTGTAATAGCCGCCGTTAGCGGGTGTAGTTCAATGGTAGAACGGCAGCTTCCCAAGCTGCATACGAGGGTTCGATTCCCTTCACCCGCTCCAGACATGAGAAGGGCCGCCTAGCGCGGCTTTTTTTGTGTCTGGAGCCGCCTGCCTGCGAATGGAAACGGAGTTGTGGGAGCGGGCCCGGCCCGCGAAAGGGAGCGAAGCTCCCGGCAGGATGCCAGAGAGATTTCTGACGGCAGCACCATCAACGTCTCTGGGATCCTGCCGGCCGGCTTTGCCGCCCTTTCGCTTGCAAGGCAAGCTCCCACAAAGCTCCGGCTTCGTAGAATGTTCCGGAGCGCTTAATCAATCGCGTTCAAAACTTGCCGTTCTGGCTTACAGCAATTTCAGCCCTGGCCGACAGAGCCCCGTCCCCGATTGTTGGAGACTGACCACTTCCGTTTATTGATGGGAGGGGACAAGGATGTCTCGTGCAATTTTTCTTTTCGTACTGGCCACGGTGCTGGCGTTCGGCGTGGTGGTGGCCAGTGTCGGGCACGGCCGCACCGTGCCGGCGCTGACCCAGGCCCGGGTCTATCAGGGGGAAGCGGACCTTTCCCGCTACTGGGTCAGCGAAAAGTTTGACGGCGTGCGCGCCTACTGGGACGGCGAAGACCTGATTTCCCGCCACGGCAACCGCTTCGATGTGCCGGCGGCGTTCACCCGGGGCTTCCCGGAGCAGCCCCTGGACGGCGAGCTGTGGATGGGGCGCGGCACCTTCAGCCGCATGGTGGGCCTGATCAATCGCCACGACACCGGGCCGGAGCACTGGCGGGATGTCTATTACATGGTGTTCGACCTGCCCCGGGCGGCGGGCCCCTTCGACGAACGCCTGCAAACCCTGCGCCGGTTGCTCAAGGACCATGACAATCCGCATTTGCGTCTGGTGCGCCAGCTCAAGGTCCCCGACCGGGCGGCGCTCGACCGGCGCCTGGAGAAAGTGATCGAAGCCGGCGGCGAAGGGTTGATGCTGCACCGGGGCGACGCCCCCTACCGCAGCTACCGCTCGGCGGATCTGCTCAAGGTGAAGCCCTACCAGGACGCCGAGGCGCGGGTGGTGGCTCATCTGCCCGGCGAGGGGCGGCTGGAAGGCAAGATGGGCGCGCTGCTGGTGGAAACCGCGAGCGGGCAGCATTTTCGTCTCGGCAGCGGTTTCAATGACGCCCAGCGGGCGGAGCCGCCGCCGATCGGCAGCCTGGTGACCTACAAGTTTTATGGCCGCACGCGCCACGGCCTGCCGCGCTTCCCCAGCTTTCTGCGGGTGCGGCGGCAGGGGCCGGGCTTTATCCGCTGAGGGTTGCAGGACGGCGCCCGCTGGGCGATAAGTAGCACACCGAAACAAGGAGTGCGCGCTATGCCCAGCGCTTTTATTACCGGTGCCCGGGGTTTTCTGGGCGGCCATATCACCCGACAGTTGCTCGACGCCGGCTGGGAAGTGACCGCCCTGCTGCGCCCCGGCAGCGACGGCGCGGCCCTGTCCGCCCTGGGGGTCAAAGTGGTGGAGGCGCCGATGGACAACGCCACGGAAGTCACCCTGGTGATGCCGCCGGCGGTGGACGCGGTGTTCCATGTGGCGGGCAATACCAGCCTTTGGCGGCACCTGAACCAGCGCCAGTACCAGGACAATGTGATGGGCACCCGGGCGTTGATCACCGCCGCGCTGCGCAACCAGGCCGGGCGCTTTATTCATACCTCCTCGATTTCCGCCTGGGGCATCCAGGACGAGGCCATCGACGAGGCGTCACCGTCCAACGCCGCCGACGACTGGATCGGCTATAACCGCACCAAGTATCTGGCCGAGGAAGAGATCCGTCACGGTATGCAGCACGGTCTCGACGCGGTGATTCTCAACCCCTGCGGCATTATCGGCGCCGGTGACACCCACAACTGGTCGCAGATGATCACGCTGATCGAGCAGCGCAAGCTGCCCGGCGTGCCGCCCGGCGGCGGTAACTTCTGCGCGGTGGAGGAAGTGGCGCGGGCGCACCTGACGGCGGTGGAGAAAGGAGTGCGCGGCGAGAACTATATTCTTGCCGGCGTCGAGGCCAGCTTTCTGGAGCTGGCCAACACCATCGGCCGGCTGCTCGACCGGCCCACGCCGCGCAAACCGATGCCGGTCTGGCTGCTGCGGCTGGCCGGGCAGGTCTACGCGGTCGGCGGGCTGTTCACCCGGCAGGAACCGCGCCTGACCCCGGAGAAGGTGGCGCTGGTCACCAGCCGGGTTCACGCGGATGGCAGCAAAGCGGTGCAGGAGCTGGGGTTCGACGCCACGGTGCCGCTGGAAACCATGCTGCGCCGCTGCATCGACTGGATGCGCGAGACCGGGCGCCTTTAGCGCAGCGCCCGGTAGACGCGAAAGCGGTTGGTTTCGCTCACCACCTGCACGTGCCGGAAGGCGGCGTCGAGCCACTGCACATAGGGCAGCTCGCGGTTCGCCACCATCCAGAATTCACCGTGTTCCTCGAGATGGCGCGGCGCCTGTTCGATCAGGCGCCGGGTGATCGACATGGTGCGGTCACGGCCGTCGTGGAACGGTGGGTTGGTCACCAGGGTCTGGTAACGCCCCTCCACGCCGCCGTAGAGGTCCCCGCCCACCACCTTGCCCTGCAAGTGGTTGCGGTTGAGGGTGCTGCAGGCGGCGGCCACTGCGGTGGCGCTCACATCGGTGCCGGTCACGTTGCAGCCGGCATGGGCCAGCGCGGCGGTGATCACCCCGCAGCCGCAACCCATATCCAACGCCTTGCCGCGGGGCGCCGCCTCGGCGAGCGCCTGCAGCAACAGGGCGGTGCCTTCGTCCAGGCGGCCGTGGCTGAACACCCCCGGATAGCTGATCACGTCCAGGTCGTCGACGCGCACCACGCTTTCCACCTGCTCCAGGGAGAGTGCCGGCCCCGGCCGCAAGGCGCCGCGATAGACTTTGCAGTGACGGGCGCTGTCCACCAGGGTCACCCCGTCGGCGTGCCGGGACAGCCGCGTCACGCCGCCGCGGATGCCGCCCTTGGCCGGCCCCACCAGCCACACCTCCAGCGGTTCCTCGACGCTGCCGGCAAGGCCGCGCAGCAACAGTTCCAGGCGCTCCGACGATTTCGGCAGCGGCAGGATCACCAGATCGGTGTCCTCGGGGAGCGTGGGCAGAGGCGCCCACTGGTGGGCACCGACGGTGTAATCGTCGGCGTGCAGATAGACCTGCTCGGCGGGCAAGTCGGCCAGCTCCGGGTCGTTGGCGTCGACCACCAGAACCCGCCGTCCGGCCAGGCTCTCTTCCTGTCGCCACAGTAACCGTGTGCTGTTTTCCATCGCTTGGCGCCTCGGCAAATCGGGCAGTATAAACAAACCCGGCCCCGGGGGATAAATCCGGCCTTCACGGCGCGCTTGAAGTTTTACATAAACACCACGCCCCGGGTGCTTTCCTATCGCTAGAATGCGCGAATCAGATGATGTTGTGGAGGCAAAGGATGGTCCGTTCCGCAGTTCTGGCTATTGGTATTCTAGTGGCGTCCCTGGCCTGCGCCGATAACAGCGACAGCGTGTTTGAAGAAGCGCTGCACGCCGCCCGCAATGATGATTGGAACGGTCTGGCGCAGGCACAGAAACGCCTGTCCGACGATCACCCGCTGCAGGCTTACCTGGAATTCCACCGGCTGCGCGCCGCCCTGCCCGATCTCTCACCGCAGCGCGTGGTGGAATACGGCGAGCGCTACCCGGATTCGCCGCTGCCCGACGATATCCGCCAGCACGCCCTGGTGGCCTACGCCAAGGAATCGCGCTGGCGCGACGTGCTGAAGGTCTACGACCGCGCGCCACGGGGCACCGAGCTGCGCTGCTATTACCTGCGCGCCCAGTGGGAAAACGGTGACAAGGGCGTGCTGCCGCAGGTTCGCGAGCTCTGGCTTTCCGGCAGCTCAAGACCGTCCAGTTGCGACCCGCTGTTCGAAGCCGCCCGGGACCAGGGCGTGATCGGCGAACAGGAGATCTGGGAACGTCTGCTGCTCGCCTTCGACCAGGGCGCCACCGGCCTGATGAGCTACCTGGCCGACATGCAGAGCGGCGCGGACGCCACCGCCGGCGAGTGGCTGGGCCGCCTGCACCGGGACCCGGAGCGGCTGCGCGAGCTGCCCGAGGGCATCGGTGATGAACGCCGTGAACAACTGCTCAGCGCCGCCCTGCGCCGTCTCGCCTACACCGACACGGTGCGCGCCCGGGAACTGTTTGAACAGGAAAGCGCCAACCTGGGTCTCAAGGACCCGGCCCTGCGCGAGCGCGCCGCGGAGCGCATTGCCTGGTACTCCACCATTCGCGGCATTGAAGAGAACCGCCAATGGCTGGACGGCTGGCTGGCCAACAACGGCAGCGCGGACACCCTGGACCAGCGCGCCCGGCGTAGCGTGATCGAACAGCGCTGGGACGAGCTGCCTGACTGGGTGGCCCGCCTGCCGGCGGCGGCGCGCGACGACAGCCGCTGGCAGTACTGGCTGGGCCGTGCCGCCGAGGAGAACGGCGATGATGAGGCAGCCCGCGCCCACTGGGGCCGTGCCGCCGGGCAGCGTAACTTCTATGGCTTCCTGGCCGCCGAACGGCTCGGCCAGGCCCCGGTGTTCAGCAATGCCTCGCCGGCCACCGACGACAGTGCCCCGACCCAACCGGGCCTGGCGCGGGTGGCGCTGCTGCGGGAGATCGACGAGCCGCAACTGGCCTGGGACGAGTGGAACTGGATGCTCTGGCACAGCAGCGAGGGGCAGCGCCGCAAGCTGGCGCAGCACGCCTTGCAGCAAGGCTGGTACGACCTGGTGGTGCAGGCGTCGATTCAGGCGCGTGCCTGGAACGTGCTGGCCTGGCGCTTCCCGGCCGCGCACCGGGACTTGTTCGTGAACGCCGCCCGTCGCCACGATCTGGACCCCTGGCTAAGCATGGCGGTGGCGCGCCGCGAAAGCGCGTTTTACCCCCACGCCCGTTCCCCGGTGGGCGCCCAGGGCCTGATGCAGCTGATGCCGGGCACCGCCCGCAAAGTGGCGCGCGACGCCGGCCAGACCCCGCCCGACGCCCGCCAGGTGATGGACCCGGACATCAACGTGGCCCTGGGCACCCGTTATCTGGCGGAGTTGCTGGAGCGGTTCAACGGCAACCGCGTGCTGGCGCTGGCCGCTTATAACGCCGGCCCGCACCGGGTGGACGACTGGCTCGCCGAGGAAGAGGACGCGGTGCCGGCGGACGTCTGGATCGAGTCCATTCCCTTCTATGAAACCCGGGAATACGTGCAGGCGGTGCTCACCTACCGGGTGCTGTTCCAGGGCTTGCACGGCAACCGGGAAGAACTGGTGCTGCTGCGGCCCGACGAGCGCGGCACGCCCTACTCCCTGGCGATGATGGATTAGGCGCCGGCTCAGTCGAGCTGGCGAATGTGATAGTCCAGGCGCCCCCGGCGCAGCAGCGGCGCCAGCCGGGCGTCCTGCTGCAGGCGGCGGCGCAGATGCACGCTGCGCGCCGGGTCACGGGTGAAGGCCACCACCGCGTTGTGGCAGTCGCCGCAGGATAACCGGAAGCGGCTGCTCCAGCCTTTCATGATGTGCTGGTCGGCGGCGTGGCTTTGCCGGTATTCGGTGAAATCGCCGAAATTCATCACCAGGGTGCCGCGTGCGCTGACGTGCCGGGCCAGGGTCCGCACCCAGGCCCGGTCGGCGGGCACCGCCCGACTGACCGCCTCGTTATCCGGGGCGAACAGATCTTCGATGATCAGATCGAACGGCTCGCCGTCGTAGGCATTGAGCCAGGCCACCGCGTCGCCGAGCACGGTCTGCTCGCCCTCGCCCACCACCGAAAACACCTCGCGGGCCACCGCCAGGTGGTGCGGGTCCAGCTCCACCGCGATCAGCTTGTCCGGGGCCAGCAGTTCGCGGATCGGCGGCAGCAGGGTGCCGCCGCCCAGCCCCAGAATCAGCACCCGCCGGAAGCGCTGCGGCTCACTGAGCAACGCCGGCAACCAGAGCAGGTCCCAGACGCTGCCGGTGACCAGCCGCTTGGGGTGGAACTCGGAGTGCTGCACACCGTTGGCGAACAGGCGCATGCGGTCGCCGCGGCGGTGTACCTGATACAGCACACCGTCTTCCTGACGCTGCCAGACCACCGCCATCAGGAGTCGACGCCCAGGCCCACCCCGGTCACGTCACCGTCGGCGCGGGGATCGCCCAGCCGCACCTGGTCCTCGGGCAGGCCGTGCTCTTCGATCAGCCGGTCACGGGCCTGCCGGGCCCGCTCCCCGGCCAGCTCCAGAAGGGTCTCGTCGTCCACCTCGGCGGCCGCCTGTTCCAGCATCCGCCGCCAGGCTTCCCGGGCGCGATCGGCGTCGCTGTCGCCTTCCAGGGTGTCCCGGTCGCGGTCCAGGCGGTCCTCATAGGTGTCGAGGATACGTTCGCGCCAGTCTTCGCCGGTGAGCGCGGTGTCCAGGCCCGGCCAGTCACCGCCCAGGTCGTCGATCACCTCGGCTTCGCCGAGCGCGCGCCGGTCGTCGTCACTGGCCTGCCCGGTGAGGATCACCGTCAGGTTGTTCCGGTCCTTGAGAATGTCCGCCAGGCGCGCCACCTTATCGCGCGTCTCACCCGTGGGCCGGTCGTCGCCGGCCCGGAAAGGCAGGTATTGCAGGTCGTCGTCGCCGCCGCCGGCGAGGCTGGCGAGCATGGAGAACGGCGCCGTGGCGGCTTTCACCAGCACATTGCGGATCACCCGCAGCACCACGCCGCCGGCGCTGAACCCCGGGTCGTTGAGATCACCGGCGATGGTCACCGGCAGGCGGATCATGCCGGAGCTGTCACGCAGCACCGACAGGCCCAGCTTCACCGGCGCGTCCAGCGCCTGTTCGCTGTCCACCCGTTCGCCCAGGTAGAACTTGTCGGCGGCGATCTTGGTGGTGCTGTCCAGCTGGCCGTCCTCGATCGACACTTCGGTGTCCACGTCCAGACGACCGCGCTCGACCCCGAAGCCCAGATAACGGGTGGTGAACGGGGTCAGGGTTTCCATGCCGTAGCCGTCCAGTTGCCCGGTGAGGTCCAGGTACAGCGGGCTCACCGCCAGATCGCCCTGGGCGCGCAGGCGGGCCTGGCCGTTTACGCGCCCCGAGGTCTCCAGCCGGGCGCGGCCGGAGCCGGTGTCGAAGTTTTCCATGACGCCGCTCCACTGCTCCAGCGTGACGTCGAAATCCGGGGTCAGGGTGTTGTCCCGGTGCGCCAGCCGGGACTCTTCCACCGACACGCGCCCGAGCATCACCCGCCAGGCCGGACCGTCGTCCTCGCCGTCATCGTCGCCGGCCAGGCGCGTCATCAAGCCGCGGCCCTGCTCGTCGAGAAGATGGCGAAAATCAATGCCGCGGCCGGCCAGGCCGTCCACGGTTACGCGACGGTCGGCGGTTTTGACACTCAAACCGTCGGCGGCCAAACGCGCCACGCTGAGGGTCTCGCGGCCGTTTTCGCGGATGTCGGCGTCCGCCACGCTGGCGCGGCCGGTGACGGTGATATCCGGCGTATCGCCGGCCACGGTGAGCGCCAGCTCGCCGCCGGCGCGGCCCTGCTCGATGGTCAACGGCACGGCGTTGGCGAGCCAGGGTGACAGCGTGGTCAGCGGCAACTCCTCGAGGTCGAGATCGGCGGACACCTTCAGCGGCGCAAGCTGTCCGGTGCCGGAGTGCGACAGGCGGCCGCTTTCCGCCAGCACGGCGCTCCCCTCCCACTGCCAGCGGACGCTGTCCTCGACGCGGAAATCGGTGAGGTTGAGAGCCCCTTCACTGAGCGTTACTTCAACCGGCTCGGGCAGGGTCTGGTCGCGGAACACCACGCTGCCGTTCTCCACCTTGAACCGGTCCAGGGTGACGGCCCAGGCCTCGCCTTCGCGGATCCGCTCGGCGGATTGGTCCGCTTCCTCGCGCACCTTTTCACGGGTCTCCCGGGCCCGGTCCGGATCGGACGGCAAAAACAACGTGGCCAGGTCCAGCCCTTCGCCGGTCAGCACCGCCCGCATCGCCGGCTCGGTCAAGGTCACTTCCGGCACGCTGACACGGCGCTCGGTGAGATCCAGGCTGACGCCGTCCACCTTGAGGGTGGGCACTTCGAAGCTGGGCGCCTCGTTGCCGTCGCGAAGAATGCGCAGCCGGTCCAGCTGGAAACGGCCGTTGTCCACGGTCAGGCCTTCGCCGTCCCCGGTGCCGTAGCGGTAATCCGCCGCCAGCCCGAGCATGCCGGACGGCACCTGGAACGGAAAATGCGGCTCCAGCAAACGGGTGAAGGCGGCCACGTCCACCTTGTCCATTTGCAGGCGGCCTTCCACGGTCAGCGGCTCGAACACAAAGCGGCCGCGCCAATCCAGGGTGCCGCCGTCGGGGCCTTCGACGTGCATCTGGTAAAGGTTGTCTTCTTCACCCACGCCCCGGGTGGTCAGGTCCTCGATGCTGAACGCCACCGGCAGAGTCAGGGAACTGGGCTCGCTGCCGGACACGTCGTTCAGCGTCACGCGGCCTTCGGACAGGCGCAGATGGCTGATGGTGAACGCGGGCGGACCGGAGGCTTCGTCTTCCGGCGGGGGCTCGTCGGCGGTGTCCTCTTCGCCGCTTTCGCGCAGGCGGGTGACGATGTCGTCCAGGTTGAGGGCGCCGTTCTCGCCCCGGCGCAGGCGGACCTCCAGGCCGGCCAGGTCCACATCGCTGACCCAGGGGCGCCAGTGGAACAGCGACGCCCAGAAGGAGGTATTCACGTACAGGCGGTCAAACCGGGCCAGGAAGTCGGTGTCCGGATCCGCGATCCGGAACCGTTCCGCGGTGGCCGACAGCGTCAGCGGGTTGAGCCGCACTTCTTCCACGGTCACGTCCCGCCCCAGCAGACCGGACAACCGCTGCTCGATCTCCCCACGCGCCCAGCCGGGCAGAATCAAAAACACCGTCAGCGCGTACAACACATACAACAGGGCCAGAATCGCCAGAATCCGGGCGCCCCATCCCCGCGAGCGCCACCATTGTATCGGTGTGTCCATGTCGTCGTTCCCTCTGCCCGGTTGCGCAAGCGCAAAGTCTAGCATTAACGCCGTGAACAGGTCGCCCCGGCGGCCATTGCGCCGGCGGCGGCAAGGTTCACACTCAGCCTTTTCCAAGGAGGCCGCCATGAGCGACAACTATCTACTCAAGATGTACCAGAAAGCGGCGAAACTGCCCCGCGGCCGCCGGCTTTTCTCGATTATGTTCAGCCGCAAGGCGCCCTATTTCGGCACCATCAAACCGCTGATCGCGGAGCTGCGTCCGGATTACTGCAAGGTCACCTTCAAGAAGCGCAGGGCGGTGGAGAACCATATCGGCACCGTGCATGTGATCGCCATATGCAACGCCATGGAAGCCGCCATGGGGGCGCTGGCGGAAGCGTCGATTCCCAAGCACCTGCGCTGGATTCCCAAGGGCATGGACGTGCGCTATACCGCCAAGGCCACCTCGGACATCACCGCCATTGCCGAGGTCGCGCCGGGTGCCTGGGAAAACGGCCCCGAGTTGCCGGTGACGGTGACCGCGTACCGCGACGACGGCACCGTGGTGGTGGAAGGCACCATCCACCTGTGGGTCACCGAGAAACCCGCCCGCGAATAAAATCAGCGGCCCGGTCGGCGGCGCCGGCCAGGTTCGCCCGCGGGTCGATGCCGCTGCGTTTGCGCGGCGTGAGATCGTGATCGCCGTCGGGCACCCAGTGCAAGGTTACCCGGGACGGCAGGCTGTAGCCGGCCACTTCCGGGGGCTTTCCGAACGGGTCCCTCTCCCCCTGGCAAATCAGCACCGGCGCCGCCAGCGCCGGGAAATGATCCAGCCGCGTCTTTTCCGGTTTGCCGGGGGGATGGAAGGGGTAGCCGAACACCACGCACCCGTCCGGGGCGGTGTCCGGGTCCGCCGCCAGCATGGTCGCCATGCGTCCGCCCATGGACTTGCCGCCCACCCAGACCGGGCCCGGCGCCGTCCGGCGCACCTCGTCCAGCACCGCCTGGAAACACGCCATCAGCCGGGGGGCACGATCCGGCGGCGCCTTGATGCCTTCTTCGCGGCGCCGGGCCATGTAGGCGAACTCAAAGCGCGCCACCTCGATGCCGCGCTCCGCCAGCAGCCCCGCCATGGTCGCCATGAACGGGCTGTCCATGGGCGCGCCGGCACCGTGGGCCAGCACCAGGGTGGCGACGGGCGTGGCGGGCGCGCGGTTCCAGAGAAGTTCCGGCATCGGCGTTGATTCCTTTGTGCGGTTAAACCGGAGCCACAATGTGGCCGATCCCGACTCCCCTGTAAACGCGGGCGCTATCAGGCCTCCCAGAGGTGCATCTGGCCGGCCAGGCCGGGCGGCCGGAACGCGCTGCTGTCCAGGGTGAAACTTTCCCGGGGCGCCAGGCCGTGGCGCTGGCAGGCCACCTGGAAACGGCGCGCCAGCAGTTCCGCCATCGGCCCCTGGCCGCGCTGCCGGTGGTGCCAGCGGCTGTCGTAGCTGGCGCCGCCGTGCATTTCCTTCAGCGCCGACATCACCCGTTCGGCCCGCTCCGGATAATGCCGCTGCAGCCATTCCTCCCACAGCGGCCCCACTTCATGGGGCAGGCGCAGGGCCACATAGCCGGCACTGCGGGCGCCGGCCGCCGCCACCTGCTCGACGATATCCTCCAATTCCTGATCGTTGATAAACGGAATCAACGGCGCCACCAGCACGGTCACCGGCACCCCGGCGCGGGCCAGCTCGCGCACCGTTTTCAGGCGCTCACGGCCACCGCTGGCACGCGGCTCCAGCTGGTTCTTGAGGCGGTTGTCCAGGGTGGTCACCGACACCGCCACCGAGGCCCGGCCCTCGACGGCCATCGGCGCGATCAGGTCCAGATCGCGCAGCACCAGCGCGCTTTTGGTGATCAGGCTGAAGGGGTGCCGGCATTCCGCCAGCACCTGCAGAATCTCCCGGGTTATAAGCCGCTCGCGCTCCACCGGCTGGTAGGGATCGGTGGCGGTGCCGATCACCAGCGGCCGGCAGCGATAGCCGGGTTTGCGCAGGGTGTCGCGTAGCACCTCGGCGGCGTTGTCCTTACAGAAAATCTCGGCCTCGAAGTCCTGCCCCGGAGAGAGGTCCACATAGGCGTGGTTGGGGCGGGCGAAACAGTAGATACAGCCGTGCTCACAGCCCCGGTAGGGGTTGATGCTGCTGTCGAAGTGCAGGTCCGGGCTCTGGTTGTGGGTAATGATCGACCTGGCCTGCTCCCGGTGGTAGCGGGTGGGCCGGGCGGTGTCCGCCTCGTCGCTGACCACGGTGGTGACCTGAAAGCGGCCGGGGTGCCGGCTGAGGGTGCCGCGGTTGGATGCGCTGGTGGCCATGCTGCCTCCAAATACTGATCATATGGACAGTATTATGGGCAGCCCACCGGGGAACCGCAACAGCGGATTAGTAAACCGGGTGAATCAGTGGGGCCGCACCGGCTGCACCAGCACCCAGGGCATCACGACCACGGTCCACAGCGCCTGGTCGGACTCGAACCAGGCCCGTGCCTGGTCGTCGGTGACGCCGCCCACGCGGCCCTGGTCACGCCACGGCTTGAGCTGCTCGGTCCGGTCTTCGGCGAACGCCACGGCCACTTCGATCAGATCCAGGTCGCCGGCCACGGCCACGGTCTGGCCGCGGGCAAAGAACGGCTGCAGCTCTTTCCAGTCCGCCTTGGCGGTTTCCTGGTTGAGTTTGGCTCTGAGAATGTCGCTGTCGGTGGGGTCGGCCATGACGTCTCCTGTTGGTGGCCCCGGCGCGGCTGGCGACCGGGCGGCGCCATTATCGCCCACGACGTTCGTAACGCAAGGGAGCGCTTGTGGGAGCGGAACTGAAGAGAGGGAAAAAAAGAGCGCCCGCCTGGGGAGGACGGGCGTCTGTACCGAAAGGAACGTCCGTGTTCTTTCGCGTCCTTGCCCGATCCAATATAAGAGCCCCGCCGGCTCTTACCTATAATCCATCGCCGTCAATCCGTGTAAGAGATTTGCTCATTGTCGGCGACGTTATTACCACCTGATCTCGGTACCGATGTCGGGGACCGGGTTGCCGTCGCGGTCGAACAACGCCAGGGTGGCGCCGTTTTCGTCGACGCTGACGCGGGAGAAGGCGTCCCGGCTGTAGACCTCGCCGGGCACCGTGACCCGGCCCAGGGACGGCTTCCAGAGGCCGCGCAGGGTGTGGTGGTCACGGATCATCGGCCGGTACCAGCGGAACGCCATCAACGCGGTGGGCCAGAACAGGCCGGAGCAGATCCAGCCGTGTATCGGGTTCCGTCCGCGCCGGTCCAGGCGGGCGTACAGGGAGGCGTGCACGTCGCCGCTGAGCATCAGTAATCGCCGACAGCCGCTGTCGTGGATGGCGTCCACCAGCCGCTGGCGCTGGGCGGCGAAGCCTTCCCAGCTGTCCTGCCCGCGGAACGGCCAACGCTGCTCGGGAAACAGCGGCACCGAGGACACCAGGCATTTGACCCGGTCCGGCTCGTCCTCGAGCCAGGCCACCACCGCGTCCTCCTGGGCCCGGGACATGATTTTGCGTTGCCAGGGCCAGCGGCTGAGCACGCGCTCGGTGCGCAGATCCATCAGGAAGAAGTCCGCGCAGCCCCAGCGAAAGCGGTACCAGAGCGCGTCCGGGTCGCGCTCCAGGCGGGTGCCTTCCGCGTTCAGCGGCACCGCCGGGGAGTGCGAGGCCTGGTAGATCTGGTAGGCCTTCATGGCGGCCGGGTATTTGCTGGTCCACAGATCCGGATTGGCGCGCGCCGGCCAGTTGTTCTCGATTTCGTGGTCGTCGAGGATCATGTGGTGGTTGTAGTTGGCCATCAGCCGGCGGATGTTGGGCTGGCCGAAACTCTGGCGGTAGAGGTCGAAATACTCCCGCTGGGAGGACGCCGCCGCCACTTTCCAGGTGGAATCGGCGTACACCTGGTCGCCGCCGTAGAGGACGAAATCCGTGGGGCTGGCGGCGGCGTTGTCCGCCATGCGGGAGAAGATGCGGTCGGCCCGACCGTCTTCCACCTCGTGGTCGAGTCCCACGAAGCGGTAACAGCAGGAGCCGAACAGGAAGCTCACCGGCGCCCGGGGCGAGGCCGGCGCGGTGCGGAAGTGGCCGGTGTTGACGTGGCCCCAGTCCAGTGCCTTGTCCTCGCTGTCCGCCGCCGCCACCGCGCCGGCCTGGAACTGATAGCGCCGCCCCGGCTCCAGGTCCTTCAGCACCACCACACCGCTGCTGTCGAAGTTACCGTTGATGCGGAAATGCCTCGGCCCGCGCCAGCGCGTTTCGCCTTCCAGCCGCCAGCGTATGCGACCGTGCGGCGCCTTCTGGCCGGCCTTCAAGGTTCCGGCGGGCATCACGCCGAGAATACGAATGCTGGTTTGACCGGCGGTGCCCACGATCGGACCGACGACAAACGGCTCTACCCTGCTCTGCATTTAGTGTTCCCCCCGAAAGAGCGCGGATACGTCACTGATTGAGCCACCTCTTAAGCACTGCTAGCATCCAGAAAGATTACTTAGCGGGGTGGCGGTTATTTTGTTGCAAGATGCGGTATCTCACACCTTGCGGTTCGCCGCTCTGGTCCTGCTGCTCGGCGCCGCCGCCGGCCCGGCCCGCGGCGACGATGCCGCGGTGTTGACCTCACAAACCGAAACCCTGAAACCGTATCCGGCGGTTCGTTATTTTTGTAGCCCGGCGGCCGAATCACCGGCGCCGGAGCAGCTGTTCGGCAACCCCGAGGCCTGGCCCTGGCGGGCCACCGGCAACGAGATGGCCAACCTGGGGTTCACCGCCGATCACTGCTGGTTCCATTTGACCGTGCGCAATCAGGACAACGCCGAGAACGAATGGCGCCTGGTGGTGAACTACGCCCTGCTGGGGCAGCTGGACACCTATGTCCTAACCTCCGACGGCGAGCGCCTGGCGCACTTCAGCGCCGGCATGGACAGCGCCTTCAACGAGCGGGCCAGCGCCGAAGCGACGCCTTCTTTCCCACTGAACCTGCCCCCCGGCGAGCAGCGGGAGCTGTATCTGAAGGTGGTGTCCCCACACAGCATTCAACTGCCTCTGGAGTTGATGAGCAACCCCGCGTTCCAGTCCGCCACGCTGGCCCACACGCTGGTTCAGGGTTTGTTCTTCGGCGGCATGCTGGTGATGATTCTCTACAACCTGTCGCTGTTTTTCTCGATCCGGGAAAAGGCCTATCTGCTGTACGTGTGCTGGTCGCTGGCGATCACCCTGTTCATGGCGGTCCTGCACGGCTATGCGCAGAAGTATCTGTGGCCCGGCTCGGCGCTGATCAGCCAGTACATTCTGCATTACCTGCTGCCGCTGCTGGTGATTCTGCCGTCCCTGTTCACCTTGCACTTCCTGGGCCTGCCGGAACGCTCCCCCCCGCTGGCGCGGCTGCTCAGAGGCCTGGTGGGCCTGGGCGTGGCCCTGCTGCTGGCGGCGCCGTTCGTAAGCCGGGAGCTGCTGATTCCGGTGGCGGTGCTGGCGATCCTGGCGATGGATTTCAGCATTCTGCTGATCGGCCTGCTGCGCACCCAGGCCGGCGACCCGGACGCGCGGGTGTTCACCCTGGCCTGGCTGTGCTTTCTGGTCGGCGCCGCCGCCATGTCGCTGAACAAGTACGGCATCGTGCCGCGCAACGGCTTCACCGAAAACCTGCTGCAGGTGGGCGTGTTCCTGGAGGTGGTGCTGCTGTCACTGGCGCTGGCCCGGCGCATCAACCGCCTCAAGGAAGCCCATGCGCTGTCCGTGCGCGACAAGGCGGTGGCGGAGATGGACGCCTTCAAGGCCGGCGCGCGCAACCAGGCGAAAAGCGAGTTCCTGGCCACCATGAGCCACGAAATCCGCACACCGATGAACGGCATCATCGGCATGACCGACCTGCTGCGGCGCACCACGCTCAGCGGCCAGCAGGCGCAGTACGTGGACACCATCTACCAGTCCACCCAGTCGCTGGTGACGGTGATCAACGACATCCTGGATTACTCGCGGATCGAATCCGGCAAGCTGGAGCTGGAGTATCAGGAAGTGGACGTGGAGCACCTGGTGGACGACTGCGTGCGGCTGTTCTCGCTGCGGGCGTCGGAAACCCGGGTGCCGCTTTACACCTTCATCGATTCCCGTGTGCCCCAGCGCATCCATACCGACCCGATCCGCGTGAAACAGGTGCTCACCAACCTGCTCAGCAACGCCTACAAGTTCACCGACCAGGGCCAGGTGGCCTTGCACCTGAGCGTGCGCCAGCCCCCCGACGACCAGGGGCAGTGCGTGATAATGCTGGAAGTGGTCGACACCGGCATCGGCCTGGACGAGGCCCAGCAGCAGAACCTGTTCCAGGTGTTCAGCCAGGGTGCCCGCGGCAGCCGCCACAAGTCGCAGGGGGCCGGGCTGGGCCTGACCATCTGCAAACGGCTCACCGAGTTGCTGGGTGGGGAGATCGGCGTGTCCAGCTCACTGGGGCGCGGCGCCACCTTCTGGATCACCCTGCCGACCCGGGTCGGCGCCCCCAGCCGCGAGAAAAACCCGCTCGCCGGCCACCAGGTGATGATGATCAACGAGAACGCCTCGCTGTCGTTGAGCCTGTCTCAGCTGATGGCCCGCTGGGGGCTCGGCGTGATCGAGTTCGCGGACTGCGAGCAGGCCCTGGCGGGCCTCAGCGCGGACACCCTCCGGGCGGACATTCTGCTGGCGTCGGAGGCCAACCTGGCCCGGCGCGGCGAACTGATCCATATCCGCAACCGGCTGGGCGACCCGCCCCTGCTGATTCTCCAGGCCACCGGCGCGGAAATCACCGGCGAGCTGCCCGGCGACATGCTGCTGGTGGAAACGCCGGTGTCCTCGCGGGCGCTCAAGCACACGCTTTCCACCCAGCTGCAGGAGCGCCTGGACCAGGCCGAGCCCGCCGACAGCGCCCCCAGCGGCGCCTCGGAGCATCCCGGCCTGCGCCGTCTGAACGTGATGGTGGTGGAAGACAACGCCGTCAACCAGCTGGTGATCGACAGCATCCTGCGCTCCATCGGCATCCACGCCACGCTGCTCAACGACGGCGCCCAGGCCCTGCGCCGGGTCAGCGAGCGCCCCGGCAACTGGGACGTGATCTTCATGGATTGCGAAATGCCGGTGATGGACGGCTACCAGTCCACCCGCGAGATCCGTCTGTTCGAGCAGAGCCGGGACGTGGACCCCTGCTGGATCATCGCCCTGTCCGCCCACGCCGCCGGCGATTACGTGCAAAAGGCCCGCGACGCCGGCGTCGACGATTACCTCAGCAAGCCGGTGTCCCGCTCCCAGGTGTTGGAGGCGCTGCAGCGCAACCGGGCGCTGTCCGCCGGCGGCGACTGATCGCGACGGATGAAATGGCCGGCGCGGGCCAGTATCATGTCGGTTCGTTTTTCTGCCGACGTTGAAGTTCTCCATGAGCGAAGCACCCCGCAAGATACTGGTCACCAGCGCCCTGCCCTACGCCAACGGTCCGATCCATCTGGGCCACCTTCTGGAATACATCCAGACCGACATCTGGGTGCGCTTTCAGAAGCTGCGCGGCGAGCAGTGCCTGTACGTTTGCGCCGATGACGCCCACGGCACCGCCATCATGCTCAAGGCGGAAGAGAAAGGCATCACGCCGGAGCAGCAGATCGAGCAGGTGAAGGCCGAGCACGAGCGCGACTTCGCCGCTTTCCAGATCCGCTTCGACAATTACTACAGCACCCACAGCCCGGAGAACAAAGCGCTCTCGGAAATGATTTTCCAGCGCAACAAGGACGCCGGCTACATCCTGGAAAAGCCCATCACCCAGCTCTACGACCCGGAAAAAGGCATGTTCCTGGCCGACCGGTTCGTGCGCGGCACCTGCCCCAAGTGCAAAACCGCCGACCAGTACGGCGACAACTGCGAGGCCTGCGGCGCCACCTATTCGCCGTCGGAGCTGATCGACCCGTATTCCGCGGTGAGCGGCGCCACCCCGGTGGAGAAAGAAACCACCCAGCTGTTCTTCGACCTGCCCAAGTTCGAGCCGCTGCTGCGTGAATGGACCCGCTCCGGCTCGCTGCAGGAAGGCGTGGCCAACAAGCTGCAGGAGTGGATGGAAGACCTGCAGCCCTGGGACATCTCCCGGGAAGCGCCCTACTTCGGCTTCGAAATCCCCGGCTATCCCGGCAAGTATTTCTACGTGTGGATGGACGCGCCGGTGGGCTACATGGCCAGCTTCCAGAATCTGTGCGAGCGCGAGGGCATCAATTTCGACGACTACTGGAAAGCGGATTCCGACGCCGAGCTGTATCACTTCATCGGCAAGGACATCATCAATTTCCACGGTCTGTTCTGGCCGGCCATGCTCGACGGCGCCGGCCTGCGCAAGCCCACCGCCATCTTCAGCCACGGCTTCGTCACCGTGAACGGCGCCAAGATGTCCAAATCCCGGGGCACCTTCATCATGGCGCGCACCTACCTGGATCATCTGGATCCGGAGTATCTGCGCTACTACTTCGCCGCCAAGCTGAACAGCCGGGTGGATGATTTCGACCTCAACCTGGAAGACTTCGCCCAGCGCGTGAACACCGACCTGGTCGGCAAGGTGGTCAACATCGCCAGCCGCACCGGCAACTTCGTCAAGAAATTCGGCGGCCGGCTCGGCGACGACCTGGATAACCCGCTGCTGGCCCGCGAAGCCCAGGAGGCGGCGAGCCGCATCGCCGCCTTCTACGAACAGCGTGAATTCAGCAAGGCGATGCGCGAGATCATGAGCCTGGCCGACCACGCCAACGGCTACATCGCCGACAAGGCGCCCTGGAGCCTGGCCAAGGAAGACGGCAAGGAACAGGAGGTGCTGGCGATCTGCACCACCGCCCTGAACGTATTCCGGCTGCTGGTGCTGTACCTGAAGCCGGTGCTGCCGGGCCTGGCGGAACGCGCCGAGGCCTTCCTGGATATTCCGCCGCTGACCTGGGCGGACGCCGGCACCCTGTTGCTCGACCACCCGATCAACAAGTTCAAGCCGCTGCTGTCACGGGTGGACATGGCGCACATCGAAGCGATGCTGGCCGATTCCCGCGACACCAACCCGGCGGCCTCCGCCGGGGAAGCGGCGGCCCAGGACACGCCCGAGGAGGAAGACGACACCATCACCATCGACGACTTCCTCAAGGTCAAGTTGCGCGCCGCCCGCATCGCCAAGGCGGCGCCGGTGGAAGGTGCCGACAAACTGCTGCAGCTGACCCTGGACGTGGGCGAACTGGGCGAGCGCAATGTGTTCGCCGGCATCAAAAGCAAATACCGCCCGGAAGACCTGGAAGGCCGCATGGTGGTGCTGGTGGCCAACCTGGCGCCGCGCAAGATGAAGTTCGGCGTCTCCGAAGGCATGGTGCTGGCCGCCGGCCCCGGTGGCGACGATATCTTCCTGCTCAGCCCGGACAATGGCGCTCAGCCCGGGATGGAAGTGCGCTGAGGCCTCGCTGGGGCCATAAAATTGTGGGCGCTTGCCTTGCAAACGAAAGGCCGGCTTTGCCGGCCGGCAGGATCCCAGAGGCGCTGGCATAAAAAAACCGCGGCCGGTTGGCCGCGGTTTTTTTTGGTTCCGTGGCGCCCGCGCGGGGCGCCGTTCGGGCAGGGGGTTTACCGACCGCCCTGCTGACCGCCTTGCTGCTGACGCATCTGTTCCTGCATCTGACGCATCTGCTCACGCTGCTGCTGAGCACGCTTTTCCAGGGTGGCACGCTGCTCTTCGGTAAGCGTGTCCTGGATACGGGCCTGCAGAAGCACGCTCTCGGCGGTCACATCGCCGGTCAGCTCGCCCAGCTCTTCCGCGTTATCGCGGATTTCGCCTTCGTCATAGTCCGGACCGATCTGGTCGCTCAGAGCCTGTTGCAGCTGCTGCGCTTCCTTACGCATCTCGGTGATCTTGCCTTCGGAATCCTTGATCATTTCCCGCAGTTCCTGCTTCTGGTCGTCGTTCAGATCGACCATTCGATCCAGCTGGTCCACCTGATCGCCCTGCTGCTGGCCGGGGGCCGCTTGCTGAGCGGTGGCGGTGGCACTGAGACCGAGGGCCAACAGGACCATCAGGCTCATTTGCTTTAAGCTCGTCATAGAGATCTCCCAGACGTTGTATGCACATGGTGTCAATTCGTGAACGGGTCACGCTACCGGATCAGGCAACGCGACGTCACCCCCGGTTCCCCAGGCTTCACCGGACGGCCTCCTCCGACCCCCGGGTCACGGCTGTGCAGCCGAGTCATGACGCGAGGTCCAGCGGGACACCTCGGAAACGGAAAATTTTGCTAAACTCGCCGTTCCCAAGCGCGAACCGACCCTAATTGATGACTGAATACCTCCTCATCCTGATCAGCGCGGTGCTGGTGAACAACTTCGTCCTGGTGCAGTTCCTAGGCCTGTGCCCGTTCATGGGCGTCTCCAATAAGGTGGAGACCGCCATGGGCATGTCGCTGGCGACCACCTTCGTGCTGACCCTGTCATCGGTGCTCGCCTACCTCACCTGGGCCTATATCCTGGTGCCGTTCGAGCTGGAATACCTGCGCACCATCAGCTTCATTCTGGTGATCGCGGTGGCGGTGCAGTTCACCGAGATGTTCGTCAAGAAAGCCAGCCCGCTGCTGTACCGGGTGCTGGGCGTGTTCCTGCCGCTGATCACCTCCAACTGCGCGGTGCTGGGCGTGGCGCTGCTCAATGTGCGTCAGAGCGACGCCACCTTTATGAGTTCCCTGACCTACGGCCTGGGCGCCGCCCTGGGCTTCTCGCTGGTACTGATTCTGTTCGCCGCCATGCGTGAACGGATCGCCGTGGCCGATGTGCCCGAGGCCTTTCGCGGCCCCAGCATCGGTCTGATCACCGCCGGGCTGATGTCCCTGGCGTTCATGGGCTTTTCCGGGTTGATCAAGTTATGACCACGGTACTGATCGCCATCGCCGCCCTGCTCGGGCTGGCGGCGCTGTTCGGCGCCGTGCTCGGCTACGCCTCCGAGAAATTCAAAGTGGAAGGCGACCCCATCGTCGAGCAGATCGACGCCCTGCTGCCGCAAACCCAGTGCGGCCAGTGCGGCCACCCCGGCTGCCGCCCCTACGCCGAGGCCATCGCCGAGGGCGAAGAGCACAACCGCTGCCCGCCCGGCGGCGAAACCACCGTGGAAGCGCTCGCCGACCTGCTCGGCCGCGAGGTGCTGCCGCTGGACAACGAGGGCGCCGAGGACGCCAGCGTGGAGCGCGTGGCCTACATCCGCGAGGACGAATGCATCGGCTGCACCAAGTGCATTCAGGCCTGCCCGGTGGACGCCATCGTCGGCGCCGCCAAGCAGATGCACACGGTGATCGCCGACGAGTGCACCGGCTGCGACCTGTGCGTGGACCCCTGTCCGGTGGACTGCATCGACATGATCGAGCGCCCGGTGACCCTGGCCACCTGGACCTGGGACCGGCCCGCCGGCATCGGCCGCCGTCCGGAACAGCGCATAGAGGTGGTGAACCTGTGAGAGCGAACCTGTCCCTGTTCCAGCGTCTGCTGCCCGGTGCGCGCCGCGCGCCGGTGTATGACTTCCCCGGCGGGGTGCACCCCGCCGAACACAAAACCGTGTCCAACCGGACGCCGATCGCGCCGGGGCCGAGGCCGGCGCAGCTGGTGCTGCCGCTGAACATGCACCTGGGCGCCCCGGCCCGGCCCATCGTGGCGGTGGGCGACCGGGTGTTGAAGGGGCAGATGCTGGCCGAGCCCGCCGGCGCCGTCAGCGCCGCCCTGCACGCGCCCACCTCCGGCACCGTGGTGGCCCTGGGGCCACGCCCGATTCAGCACCCCTCCGGCATGGACGCGCTCTGTATCGTGCTGGAGCCGGACGGCGAGGACCGCTGGGCGGAGCGCCGGCCGGTGGCCGACCACACCCGGCTGGGCCCGGGCAAGCTGATCGCCCTGCTGCGCGACGCCGGGGTCGCCGGCCTGGGCGGCGCCGGCTTCCCCACCAGCGTCAAGGTGAACCTGGGCGACCATCAGCGCGTCGAGCAGCTGATCATCAACGCGGTGGAGTGCGAGCCCTACATCACTGCCGACGACCGCCTGATGCGCGAACGGGCGGACGAAATCGTGCTCGGCATTCAGATTCTGCAGTACCTGCTCAACCCCCACGACACCCTGATCGGCATCGAGGACAACAAGCCCGAAGCCATCGCCGCCCTGCGCGCCGCCTGCGCCGACAGCGACGTGGAAGTCCGCGTGGTGCCCACCAAATACCCTTCCGGCGGCGAAAAACAGCTGATCCAGCTGCTCACCGGCAAGGAGGTGCCCAGCGGCAGCATCCCCGCCCAGTGCGGCGTGGTGTGCCAGAACGTGGGCACCGCCTGGGCGGTAAAACGGGCAGTGCACGACGGCGAACCGCTGCTGTCGCGCATCACCACCGTCACCGGCGACGCCGTGGCGCGCCCCGGCAACTACGAAGTGTGGCTGGGCACCCCGGTGGCCGACCTACTGCACCACGCCGGCGTGGACAAGGAGCGGCTCGGCCGTCTGGTCATGGGCGGCCCGATGATGGGCTTTACCCTGCACGATCCCTCCGTGCCGGTGGTCAAGACCAGCAACTGCGTGATCGCCGCCAGCGCCGAGGAACTGCCGGAACCGCCGCCGGAGCAGGCGTGCATCCGCTGCGGCGCCTGCGCCGAGGTGTGCCCGGCCAACCTGCTGCCGCAACAGCTCTACTGGTACGCCAAGACCGACGACTTCGAGCGCGCCCAGCACCACAACCTGATGGACTGCATCGAGTGCGGTGCCTGCGCCTATGTGTGCCCCAGCCATATTCCGCTGGTGCAGTACTACCGCTACGCCAAGGGGGAAATCCGCACCCAGGCCGCCGAGCAGATCAAGGCGGACCGCGCCCGGGAGCGTTTCGAGGCGCGCCAGGCCCGGCTGGAGCGGGAACAGGCGGAGAAGGAAGCCCGCCGCCGCGCCCGTCTGGAGGCCAACCGCAAGAAGCAGGAAGCGGCGACCGACAGCGGCGCCGGCGACGAAAAGCTGGCGGCGCTGAAGAAGGAAGTGGGCCAGGCGTCCAGCGCCTACAAAGCGGCGGTGAAAGCGGCCAAGACCGCCGAAGCCCAGGAAGCGGACAACGCCGCCGAGCTGCGCGCCCGGGCCGACAGCCTCAAAGCGGAAGCGGACCGGGCCAAGGCGGCCCTGCGCGACGCCAAGGCCGCGGCCCCGGCGCCGGCGGCGGCGCCCGCCGAATCCACCGCCCTGGCGGACCTGAAGAAAGCAGTGGGCGAGGCCTCCAGCGCCTACAAGGCGGCGGTGAAAGCCGCCAAGACCGCCGAAGCCGAGGAAGCGGACGACGCCGCTGAATTACGCGCCCGGGCCGACACTCTGAAAGCGGAGGCGGACCGCCTGAAGGCCGAGTTGCGCGACGCCAAGGCGGCCCAGGGGCCGGCGGCCGCCCCCGCCGCGCCGGCGCCGTCGACGCAGGACAAGGACACCGCGGCGGAGAAACCGGCCGCCGCCGGGGCCGCGCCCAAGGCCGCTGGGGATGACCAGGCCGCCGCCAAGCGCCAGAAGCGCCTGAAAGCCCTGAAAACCGCCTACAACATGGCGCACAAACAGTACAAGGAAGCCCACGCCGCGGTGGAACGGGCCGAGCGCGCCGGCCAGGAGAGCGATGAGGCCCTCGCCGCCATGCACGCCAAGGTGGAGAAACTGAAAGCCAAGGCGGACCACTGCCGCGACGCCCTGGACGCGCTGGTGGAGCAGGCCAAGGCGGATATCCTCGCCCACACCGGCAAGGACCTGAAAACCCTGAAGCTGGACGCGGCCCGGGCGGAAAGCGCCCTGCGCGACAAGGCCGACGAGCTGGAGCGGCGCCGCGACACCTCCGACGCGGACACCCTGGAAACCCTGAATTCGGAATTGGACGCTTTGCAAGAACACGCGCAACTGACCCGCCTGGCGCTGAAAACCGCCGTGGAAGAACAGGGGCTGGTGGAAGAATGAGCCTGATCAACGCCCCTTCCCCGCACACCAGCCGGCACACCGACACCGGCGCCGTCATGCGCCAGGTGGTCTATGCCACCCTGCCCGGCCTGGCGGCGCTGGTCTGGCAGTTCGGCCTGGGCAGCCTGCTCAACGTGCTCTGGGCGGTGCTGGTGGCGGTGGTCTGCGAGGCCCTGTTCCTGCGCGCCCGGGGCAAGCCGGTGGCGTTTTATCTGAAGGACTGGAGCGCGGTGGTCACCGCCGTGCTGCTGGGCCTGGCGCTGCCGCCCACCGCGCCCTGGTGGCTGACCCTGATCGGCGTCGGCTTCGCCATCGTGGTGGCCAAGCAGCTCTATGGCGGTCTGGGCATGAACCCGTTCAACCCGGCGATGATCGGCTATGTGCTGTTGCTGATCTCTTTCCCGGTGGCGATGACCCAGTGGATCGCGCCCGGCGAGGCGCCCGCCCCGGCGGACAGCCTCGCCCTGTTCCTCGGCCAGGCGCCGGCGGACGCCTTCACCGGCGCCACGCCGCTGGACACTTTCCGCACCTGGGCCGGCGACGCCGAGGCGCTGGCCGGCCGCGACATTCTCGCCGGGCAGCTGGCGGGCCCCGGCTGGGAGACCGTTAATCTGGCGTTCCTGCTCGGCGGCCTCTACCTGCTGGCGCGCCGTATCATCACCTGGCAGATCCCGGTGGCGTTCCTGGCCGGCCTGGCGCTGCCGGCGCTGATCGCCCACCAGGTGGACGCGGCGCGCTTTGCAGGCCCGCTGTTCCACCTGTTTTCCGGCGGCGCCATGCTGGGCGCGTTCTTCATCGCCACCGACCCGGTGAGCGCCGCCACCAGCCGCCTGGGCCGGTTTATCTACGCGCTGCTGATCGGCCTGCTGATCTGGGTGATCCGCACCTTCGGCGGCTACCCGGACGCGGTGGCGTTCGCGGTGCTGCTGCTCAATCTGTCGGCGCCGTTTATTGATTACTACACCCAGCCGCGCGCCTACGGGCACCGCAAGGCGAACAAGGGGGCCAACCCATGATCCGCCAGGCGATAACCCGCAACGCCGTGATCCTGGGGCTGTTCGCCATCGGCACCGCCGCCGCGCTGGCGCTGACCAACCAGGCCACCCTGCCGCGGGTGGAGTGCAACCGCCAGAACGCCCTGATCGCGTCTCTGGCCCAGGTGATGCCCGACGACCGTCACGACAATGTGCTGATCACGGACCGCATTGAAGTGCGTGACCCGCTGCTCGGCAACGGCGCGCAGCATATCTACCGGGCCCGCCGCGACGGCGCGCCGTCCGGCGCGGTCATCGAAGCCACCGCCCCCGACGGCTATGGCGGCGCCATTGATCTGATCGTGGGTGTGGACACCGACGGCCGCGTGCTGGGCGTGCGGGCGGTGCCGCCGCACAACGAAACCCCGGGCCTGGGCGACAAAATAGAACGGCGCAAATCCGACTGGATCACCACCTTCAACGGCCGCTCCCTGACCAACCCGGACGACGCCGGCTGGGCGGTGAAGAAAGACGGCGGCAGCTTCGACAGCTTCACCGGCGCCACCATCACCCCGCGCGCCGTGGTCGGCGCCGTGCACCGCGCCCTGCTTTATTTCCGTGATCACAAAGAGCAGGTGTTCCAGGCACCGGCCACCGACGACGCGCCAGACAGCATGAGGGAGGCCTGCCGTGGCTGAGACCGACTACCGGAAAATCACCCTCGACGGGCTCTGGAACAACAACCCGGCCACCGTGCAGATACTCGGCCTGTGCCCGCTGCTGGCGGTCACCGGTACGGTGGTCAACGCCCTGGGGCTGGGGCTGGCCACGCTGGTGGTGCTGATGGGCTCCAACGGCGCCGTGTCGCTGATCCGCGGCTATGTCACCGACGCGGTGCGGCTACCCGCCTTCGTGATGATCATCGCCGCTCTGGTGACGGTGATCGAAATGCTGATGCGCGCCTTCACCTTCGAGCTGTACGAAATCCTGGGTATTTTCATTCCCCTGATCGTCACCAACTGCACCGTGCTGGGCCGCGCCGACGCCTTCGCCAGCAAGAACCCGGTGCTGCCCTCGCTGCTGGACGGCTTCATGATGGGCGCCGGCTTCCTGGTGATCCTGGTGATCCTCGGCGGCATGCGCGAGCTGATCGGCCAGGGCACGCTGTTCGATAACATGCAGTTATTGCTAGGCCCCGTCGCCTCCGGCTGGCGCCTGGAAGTGTTCCCGGACTACCCCGGCTTCCTGTTCGCGGTGCTGCCACCGGGCGCCTTTATCGGCCTGGGGCTGATCATCGCCGGCAAGAACGTTATCGACCGGCGCCTCAATGCCGCCCGCAAGGCCCGGCAAGCGGACCAGCCCACCGCCAGCCGGCGGGTACGCACCACCGGCAAGGTGAGCTGAAAAGCGGGTGATCGGGCCAACACGGTTGCCGTTCTAATGTCGTAGCCCCAGTGATCTGGTTCAAAAGCACGGAGCTTTTAACAGCGTTATACAACGTTCACCGGGCTTCCCGGGTAAAAATAGCGCCCACTACGTTAAAGCGCGCGCCAGTGATCGGCGCATGCCAAGAATCAGAAAGGAGGCCATTATGAAAACAGCAGCAACCGTGGCACTCGCCGTGGTAGGCACCGTGGCCGTCGCCGGTGTCGGTTACGGCGGCTATCAGGCGCTCAACGACGAAGGCCCTTACGCCGAAGTGGTCAAAGTGGAGCCCGCCACCAAAACCTGGCAGGAACCCAACCAGCGTTGCGAGCAAGTCACCGTGCAGCGGCAGAAACCGGTCAAGGACAAACACCAGATCGCCGGCAGCGCCATCGGCGCAGTGGTGGGCGGTGTTATCGGCCACCAGTTCGGTGGCGGCAGCGGCAAGGACGTGGCCACCGCCGCAGGCGCCGTGGCCGGCGGTTACGCGGGCAACAAGGCGCAGGAACGCATCCAGGAAGGCAACACCTACACCACCACCGAAGAGCGTTGCCAGACCATTATGGAAACCCGCAGCGAACAGGTCGGCTACAACGTCACCTACCGCTTCGACGGCCAGACCCAGACCGTGCGCATGGAAAACGAACCCGGCGACCGCCTGCCGGTGGAAAACGGCCGGGTGGTGACCGACTAAGGCGCCCCGGAAGCGCACCACGCCAGCACCCACCGGGTGGCGTCGCCGCCCGGTTCCCCCTTCGTTATACTGTCCGTTTTTCGCCAGCGAACCCGACGCCATGAATCGCGAAAAACGCACCGAAATCTTCCGGCGGTTGCGCGAACAGCGACCGCACCCCACCACCGAGCTCTATTTCACCACGCCGTTCGAGCTGCTGGTGGCCGTGGTGCTGTCCGCCCAGGCCACCGACGTGGGCGTCAACAAAGCCACCGCAAAACTCTTCCCGGTGGCCAACACGCCCCACGCCATCCGCGCCCTGGGCGTGGACGGCCTCAAAACCTACATCAAGACCATCGGCCTGTTTAACTCCAAGGCCGCCAACATCATCAAGCTCTGCGACCAGCTGATTGAGCAGCACGACGGCGAAGTGCCGCGCTCCAGAGCCGCCCTGGAAGCACTGCCCGGTGTCGGGCGCAAAACCGCCAACGTGGTGCTGAACACCGCCTTCGGCGAGCCCACCATCGCCGTGGACACGCACATCTTCCGGGTCTCGAACAGGACGCGCATCGCGCCGGGAAAAAACGTGGTGGAGGTGGAGCAGCGGCTGATGCGGACCGTGCCGGAAGAGTTCAAGCGGGACTGCCACCACTGGCTGATTCTGCACGGGCGCTACACCTGCGTGGCGCGCAAACCCAAATGCGGCGAGTGCCTCATCGCCGACCTCTGCGAGTTCCCAATCACCAAGCGTCCGAGCTGAGTCCGACCTCTCCAGAAAGCCCGCACAGGGATCACGCTTGTGGGAGCGGGCCTGTGGGAGCGGGCCCCGCCCGCGAAAGGGTGGCTGTCAGCCACCCGGCAGGATTCCAGAAACTTTTCTCTCCAGAGAGGCCGCGCCGGGATCGGGTGGGCCCGTCCAGGACACGCCACGAGTACATCCCTTGTATCTTGACGAACTCCACTGATGAGTGGTGCGCTCAGGGACGCCTGAGCAGGGGCATGGTCAGACTGTGTAAATCCCTAGGCCTTGAGCCTGCCCTAC